>OGRG01000002.1_pt1 | contig 479276 bp, 459 predicted proteins | sample 1553501 | NCBI WGS metagenome assembly OGRG01 (sample SAMEA2580018, study PRJEB22360) | human gut metagenome | biome: human gut; feature: human-associated habitat; material: faeces | place: Denmark | collected 2008/2010 | reverse complement strand
TTAATAATAAAGATGTTTATATGTGTTTTTGGTTATTTAAACTAAGTTCTATCGGTACTTGGTATTTTCATTACCTAAATAATAAATGAAAAAGGTTAAATTTATTATTTCTTTTCATTTATATACTATCAAACCGTTGCAAATATATATATTATATTAAAAACTCACAAGCATATTTTAAATATATTTTTTATATAGACGAAATAATATTGAAAAACTAAGATAATCCACTTGGGAATTTCACAAAAGATTGTTTATGGGGTATCCTCTCTCATATAATATTGATTTCTTATATTATATATATAGCGATTCACCTTAGAATAGGTATATGTAATATATTATTGTTTTAAAATACTATTGGACTGACTTGAAAAGGGCGAAAGGATATATTCAAAAACCTTATTATATGTTATAAGGTGTTTCTTTGTGTTGAAATATAGATAACTCTTTTTGGCTTATTGAAAAGTAGATTTTAGAGGAATTGGGACGAGAAAAAAATATTTATTGCTTCACTACTTTTCACCATTATTAATTCATAAGTGTTTTTTTACTAAAAATACCATGTTGTTTTGATTCACTATTAAGATGTAATGACTTGTATTATAGCTAATTATATTTTATCTTGATTCTGTATTTACTATTTAAAAAGCTAAGTACCGATAGGACTGTACTCATTTTCAGGTATTTATATTTATGGAGTTTAGAAGAGATAATTTTCCTTTTTTATTAACTAAAAATCAATTTATGAAAAAAGTCCTTTTTATTTTGTTGGGCTGTTTGCTATCGTTTAATGTGATGGCACAGGTAAAGGCGATTTCGGGACTGGTAACAGATGTTACCGGGGAGCCCGTTATTGGGGCAAGTGTTGTAGAAGTGGGAACCACTAATGGAGTAATTACTGATTTAAACGGTAAGTTCTCGTTAAAGGTGGCACCTAATTCACAATTCTTGGTGAGCTATATTGGTTACAAGCAACAAACAATTAAAGTTGGCTCTGAAAGCACTTATAATATTGTGCTGAAAGAGGATGCGGAGGTTTTGGATGAAGTTGTTGTAGTCGGTTATGGTTCGCAAAAGAAGGTGAACGTTACAGGGGCTGTAGGAATGGTTGGTGCTGAAGCGTTGGAAGCGCGTCCGGTAGCAAATGCTTCACAAGCATTGCAGGGTGTTGTTCCCGGCTTGAACCTTACTGTTGGTAATAACGGTGGCGCCCTTGATGGAACGTTAAACATGAATATTCGTGGAGCCGGAACGATTGGTGATGGATCGGGTTCATCCCCACTGGTTTTGATTGATGGCATTGAGGGGGATCTGAATACTGTCAATCCCAATGATATCGAATCTGTTTCGGTATTGAAGGATGCTGCATCCGCTTCTATTTATGGTGCAAGAGCTTCATTCGGTGTAATTCTTGTAACAACGAAGAGTGGTAAGAGCGGTAAGACCAATGTGTCATATAGCGGTAGTGCTCGTTTCTCAGACGCTATTGGTGTACCGGATATTATGGATTCTTACACTTTTGCTCAGTACTTCAATCGTGCTTCTGCCAATAAGGGTGGTGGTGACATTTTTGCCCCTGCTGTAATGGAGCGTATCAAAGCTTATCAAGAGGGAACGCTGAAAGCTACTACTGTTGATAATGGAGCAGGCATTTGGCAAAAATGGGCTAACGCGAATGGAGATACGGATTGGTTTGAAGAATTCTATGATCATTGGGCACCATCTCAGGAGCATAATCTTAGTATTAATGGTGGTACGGATAAGACTCAATACCTGATCAGCGGAAGTTTCCTGGATCAGAAAGGTTTGATGCGTCATGGAAAAGACAAATTTCAACGCTACACGCTGAACGGTAAGATTACAACGGCTGTCACTGATTGGTTTAAGGTGACATATTCTACTAAATGGACCCGTGAGGATTTTGAGCGTCCTTCTTATCTGACCGGAAACTTTTTCCATAACTTAGCTCGTAAATGGCCTGTACATCCGGCTTATGATCCGAATGGATTCCCTATGGATGAGGGTGAAGTGGAGCAGATGGAAAATGGTGGAAAGCAAAACAGTCAGAAAGATTTTTATACGAATCAGTTGCAACTGGTTTTCGAACCTATTAAAAACTGGAAAATCAATCTTGACGGTAGTGTACGTACCACTACTCAATATCAGCATTGGGAAGTATTGCCTGTTTATGCTTATAATGTAGCCGGAGATCCTTATTATACAGTGTGGGATATGGGATATGGTTCTTATGCGGCAGGTTCTTCTCGAGTGAATGAATATAGTTGGAAGGAAAATTATTATACTACAAATATTTATTCGGATTATTTCAAGCAGTTCGATAACGGACATTATTTTAAAGTGATGGCCGGTTTTAATGCAGAGTTATATAAAACCAGAAACATTACGGCTGAAAAAAATACTTTGATTACCCCGGGGGTACCTACTATTAATACGGCAACTGATGATCCGCAGGCTTATGGTGGTTATGCTGACAACTCAGTAGCCGGTTTCTTTGCGCGTGTTAACTGGAGTTATAAAGACCGTTATATGTTTGAGGCTAATGGTCGATATGATGGTTCTTCCCGCTTCGTAGGAAAAGAACGTTGGGGATTCTTCCCATCATTCTCTGCCGGTTGGAATATTGCTCGCGAACCATTCATGGAGAGCTTTGCTGAAAAAATTAATATGGGAAGTTTAAAGTTGAGAGCTTCTTGGGGGCAGCTGGGTAATACGAATACCAATGATGCATGGTATCCATTTTATCAAACGATGCCTGTAGGGTCTAATTACGGTTGGCTAGTAAATGGCGAACGTCCTAACTATGCTACAAATCCGGGTATTGTCAGCTCTAAGAAAACTTGGGAGACAGTGGAGACTTGGGATGTCGGTTTGGATTGGTCTTTCTTCAATAACCGTTTATCCGGTTCATTCGACTATTTCGTACGTTATACTTATGATATGATCGGCCCGGCTCCCGAACTTTCAAGTTTGTTGGGAACTTCAGTTCCGAAGATTAACAACTCGGACATGAAATCGTATGGTTTTGAGTTGGAGGTAAATTGGAGAGATCGGATCGGTGAAGTTTCTTATGGAGCAAAATTTGTACTTTCTGATGACCAACAGAAGATTCTGCGCTATCCAAATGACTCGTATGATGTAGGTTCGTATTATAAAGGTGAACATTTGAACGATATTTGGGGATTGACAACAATCGGTATTGCTAAATCACAGGAAGAGATGGATGCTCATTTGGCAAAAGTCGATCAATCTTCTGTTGGAACCAATTGGGGTGTCGGTGATATTATGTATGCCGATTTGGATGGTGACGGAAAAATCAGTAACGGAACCAATAAATTAGGAGATACGGGCGATTATCGTATTATCGGTAATTCGACTCCTCGTTTTAAATATGGTATTACACTGGATGCTGCCTGGAAAGGATTCGATTTCAGCATTTTTATGCAGGGGATCGGAAAACGTGACCTATGGCTGGACGGATGTTATTTCTGGGGAGCCAACGGACAAGGAAATGAGTGGCAGTCTACCGGCTTTGCCGAACATTGGGATTTCTTCCGTCCGGAGGGTGACCCGTTAGGTGCTAATTTGAATTCATATTATCCGCGCGTCAACTTTAGTGGAGATCGTAATACCAAGGTTCAGACGCGTTATTTACAGAATGGGGCATATCTGCGTTTGAAGAATGTTCAGTTGGGTTATACATTGCCTCGGGTATGGACAGAGAAAGCCGGAATATCTTCTGTACGTGTATATGTTTCGGGTGATAACCTGGCAACTATAACCAGTCTTTCTAAGATTTTCGATCCGGAAGCTACCGGAAGTTTGGCCGGAACAGGATCCGGTAAGTTGTATCCTTTGCAAAGAGTGATATCTGTTGGTGTTAACGTTAATTTTTAAATTGAAGTATTATGAAGCTTAAAATAAAAAATCTGTTTGTACAAGCATGTTTTGTTGCGGGAGGGGTAATGGCGCTCACGTCCTGTAATGACTTTCTTGATAGAGAACCTCTTTCTTCTGTCACACCGGAAGTCTACTTTCAAACGGTGGATCACTTTGCCGCTTATTCCATAGCGAGGTATCAAAACTATTTTCCTTCGCATGGTGGTTATGGAGCAGGTATAGCGAATAACGATGGTGGAACGGATAATATGGTGGCCGGAGGGCGTAGTAGTCGCTATGTAAAAGGGCTTTGGAAAGTTCCTTCCAGTGATGGTAACTGGAGTTTCAGCAATATCCGTTATTGCAACTACTTCTTTGAGAATGCTGTGCCTAAATATGAAGCGGGTGAGGTTGCCGGAGCAGATGCCGATATTCGTCATTATATTGGCGAAATGCATCTGATGCGTGCTCTTGTGTACTATAATTTATTGCGTACTTACGGTGACTTTCCGATCGTAACAGAGGTTTTGCCCGATGACAAAACGGTGCTGATGGAAAAAGGTGTCCGCCAACCTCGTAATCTGGTTGCCCGCTTTATCCTGAAAGATTTGGATGATGCTGCCAATATGATGTACAGCAAGGGATTTAAAAATAATACCCGTTTGAATCGTGAGACAGCTTTGCTGATTAAATCTCGGGTGGCGCTGTATGAAGCCTCTTTTGAAAGATACCACAAGGGTACAGGGCGTGTACCGGGAGATGATAACTGGCCGGGAAAGAAAGTACATTCTAATTTCTCATTGGATGTAGAAGCTGAGGTTGACTTCTTCTTGACAGAAGCCATGAAAGCAGCGGAAGAAGTTGCAGATAAAATAACTTTGACCCCTAATACAAAGGTTGAAGATCCTGCTAGTCCTTCTATTACATCCGGATGGAATCCTTATTTTGAAATGTATGCCAATGTTGATTTAAGCGGCTATGACGAAGTGTTGTTCTGGCGTCAGTATGCAAAAACCGGTAGTTTCTCTATCATGCATGGCACCCCGGCATGGATTGCGTCCGGTTCTAATCATGGCTTGTTGAAAAGCTATGTTGAAAGCTTCTTGATGCAGGATGGTCTGCCTTGGTATGCGGCCAGTAGCGCAGCACCTTATAAGGGGGATGCTACATTGGATGATGTGAAGGCTAATCGCGATAACCGTCTTCAGTTGTTTATGTTTGGTGAAAGCAATTTTGTACCAGTATATTCGACCGAGGAACCGGGCACTGTGAAAATGTTTGCTCCGCATCCTGTATCTAACCGTGAAGAGATGAGAGATCAGACAGGATATCGTATTCGTAAATATGCCAGCTTTGATATGGCACAGAATGTATGGGGAAAAGCTGAGTCGACTACCGGATGTATTGTTTATCGTGGCGTAGAGGCTTATCTGAATTATCTGGAAGCTTATTATATGAAGAATGGTAACGTTACAGGTAAAGCAGCTCAATATTGGAGAGCCGTTCGTGAACGTGCAGGCGTAGATCCTGATTTTACAAAAACAATCAATGCGACCGATTTGAGTCAGGAAACAGATTGGGGTAAATATTCGGGTGGACAAGTTGTAGACGCCACCTTATTAAATATTCGCCGTGAACGTCGTTGCGAATTTATTGGTGAAGGGATGCGTTGGGATGATTTGGTACGTTGGCGTTCAATGGATCATCTGCTGACAAAAAATTATATCCCTGAAGGATGTAATTTCTGGGATGAAATGTACAAATCGGCTAATAAAGATGAGAATGGTGCTGAGGTTACATTTAAAGATTCTGGTGAAGAAGGTTCTAATATCTCTTCACGCTCCTTTAAATACCTGCGTCCGTATGCTATTTTGAAAACCAATAATGATGTATACGATGGGTATACCTGGCAGAAGGCACATTATCTCAATCCTGTGCCGGTTCGTGAGATGGAATTGCTGTCTCCGGATGAAAAAGCAGAGACATCTGTATTGTATCAGAATCCTTATTGGTCAACTAAGATTGGGGAAGTGGCTGAAGAATAATTGAGTTTTCAATAGATCACCGAAATAAGATAAAGGAGAGGGATGTTGCTCGAGATAACATCCCTTTCTTTGTTTTTAAATACAATCCAAATCCTGATTGATGGGATAGTCTTCAATGACCGCTTTGAATATGTTTATTTCCGATGGTTTAGTGCTTTGCGTCGAATAGTGTCTTGTTTATTAAATCGACCGTATATAATAAAATATTTAATTAACATAACCGTTATATAATAAAAAATACTATCTTTGCTCCCGATAACATAAATATTAATTAGTCGATACCATGAAAAAAGCCGTAATTCTATTTTCGCTTTTCTGTTTTCTGTGTGCTATACCGGTAGTTCAAGCAGCAGATACCATTTTTGTTCGTGAAACACGTATTCCTATTTTGATAGAAAGGCAGGATAATGTCTTATTCTATCTCCGTTTGGATGCTAAAGAGAGCCAGACCCTGAACGATGTAGTGTTAAACTTGGGTGAAGGAGTGAATCTTTCTGAAATTCAGTCCATAAAGCTTTATTATGGAGGTACTGAAGCATTGCAGGATAGTGGTAAAAAACGTTTTGCTCCTGTTGGATATATTTCCAGTAACACTCCGGGGAAAACACTTGCCGCCAATCCGTCTTATTCAATCAAAAAATCGGAGGTAACTAATCCCGGTAATCAGGTTGTTCTGAAAGGAGATCAGAAACTGTTTCCCGGAATCAATTATTTCTGGATTAGTTTGCAAATGAAGCCGGGCACTTCGCTTACCAGCAAGGTGACCGCGGATATCGCTTCAATTACTTTGGATGGCAAAAAAGCCCTGTTGGATGTAGTTTCAGAAAATGGGATAGAACACCGTATGGGAGTAGGAGTGCGCCATGCCGGAGACGATAATTCTGCCGCATTCCGTATTCCGGGATTGGTGACTACTAATAAAGGTACGTTACTGGGAGTTTATGATGTACGTTATAACAGTAGTGTTGACTTGCAGGAGCATGTTGATGTTGGTTTAAGTCGCAGTACAGATGGTGGAAAAACTTGGGAAAAAATGCGTTTGCCTTTGGCTTTTGGAGAATTCGGTGGTTTGCCTGCCGGTCAGAATGGGGTAGGAGACCCTTCTATCCTTGTTGATACAAAAACAAATAATGTTTGGGTGGTTGCTGCCTGGACACATGGTATGGGTAATCAGCGGGCATGGTGGAGTTCACATCCGGGTATGGATATGAACCATACAGCACAACTTGTTTTAGCTAAAAGTACAGATGATGGTAAAACATGGTCTGCACCTATTAATATTACAGAGCAGGTGAAAGATCCTTCTTGGTATTTCTTGTTGCAGGGACCGGGTAGGGGTATCACTATGAGTGACGGTACTTTGGTATTCCCAACTCAGTTTATCGATTCGACACGTGTGCCCAATGCCGGTATTATGTACAGTAAAGATGGTGGCAAGAACTGGAAGATGCACAATTATGCACGTACGAACACTACAGAAGCCCAGGTAGCTGAGGTCGAACCCGGAGTGTTGATGTTGAATATGCGTGATAATCGTGGAGGAAGCCGCGCTGTGGCTATTACAAAAGATTTGGGTAAAACATGGACGGAACATGAATCTTCTCGTAAGGCATTGCCGGAATCTGTTTGTATGGCTAGTTTGATCAGTGTGAAAGCAAAAGATAATGTGTTGGGCAAGGATTTATTGATTTTCTCTAATCCTAATACGACAAAAGGACGCTATAATACTACTATTAAAATAAGTTTGGATGGCGGTGTGACTTGGTCACCCGAACATCAGCTGTTGTTGGATGAAGGCAATAACTGGGGTTATTCTTGCCTCTCTATGATTGATAAAGAGACGATTGGTATTCTTTATGAAAGTAGTGTGGCGCACATGACATTCCAGGCTGTGAAGTTGAAAGACATTATTAAATGAGAGATTTCCCCCATAAACTAAATAAATACCGATGAGAAACAAACAAATTTTCTTAATCAGTTTCATTATTTACTTATGCACAATTTCTTCGGTTCGGGCAGGTGAATATCACCTGCTCCCGGAACCGCAAAAGTTTACCCCTTTAGGTTCCAGTTTTGTGCTGGGCAGAACAAAGCTTTCTACTCCGGTGCTTCGGCAAGAGTGGGAAGCTTTTGTTGTTGATAGGGGTGGAGTGATTGATGACAAAGCTCGTGCCAGTATTGAAGTGAAACTGGTACCTTCGTTAGAAGAGGTACCTTTGAACGCAGACGAAGCTTATCGCCTGGTGGTAAATAATGGCAAAGTTACGGTTGAGGCTGTGACGGAGCATGGTGTGTATTGGGCTATGCAGACTTTGGCCCAGCTACAGGATGTACAAAAGAAAAAGGCAACATTCAACGGTTGTTCAATTGTTGACTGGCCAGCTTTCCGAATACGCGGCTTTATGCAGGATGTAGGGCGTACGTATATGTCGATTGAAGAATTGAAACGTGAAATTGCTGTTCTTTCACGATTTAAAATTAATGTTTTTCATTGGCATCTGACTGAAAATCAATCATGGAGATTGCAAAGTAAAATTTTTCCGATGTTGAATGACAGTGTGAACACGACTCGTATGCCGGGTAAATACTATACATTGGAAGAAGCGAAAGATTTAGTCGCTTTTTGTAAAGCGCATAATATACTTTTAATTCCGGAATTTGATATGCCGGGGCATAGTGAGGCTTTTGTCCGTACATTCCGTCATGATATGCAGAGCCCGGAAGGAATGAAAATTCTTAAATTGCTGGTAGATGAAGTTTGCGAGACTTTTGATGTACCTTATCTTCATATTGGTACGGATGAAGTTCGGTTTACCAATCCAAAGTTTGTTCCGGAAATGGTCGAATATGTCCGTGCCAAAGGAAAGAAAGTCATTTCGTGGAATCCGGGATGGCATTATAAACCTGGCGAGATTGATATGACGCATTTGTGGAGTTATCGTGGAAAAGCCCAAAAAGGTATTCCCGCAATTGATTCTAAGTTTCATTATCTCAATCATTTTGATACTTTTGGCGATATCATTGCATTGTATAACAGCCGTATTTATAATGTTGAGCAAGGAAGTGACGATATTGCAGGGACAATTCTTGCCATCTGGAATGACCGTTACGTAGCTAACGAACGCAATATTATACTTGAGAATAATTTCTATCCTAATATGCTGGCTATTGCTGAACGTGCATGGAAAGGCGGAGGTACAGAATATTTTGATAAGAATGGTACTATCTTACCTTCTGAAGACTCTCCGGAGTTTAAAGAATTTGCTGATTTTGAGAATCGTATGCTTTGGCATAAAGAGCATACATTTAAGGGATATCCGTTCGCCTATGTAAAACAGACGAATGTAAAATGGAATATTACTGATGCATTTCCTAATGGTGGAGATTTGAATAAAGTCTTTCCTCCGGAACAGGAATTGAAGGATTCTTATTTATATGAAGGAAAAGAGTATGGGGTACACCCTGCCATTGGTGCGGGTATCTATCTTCGTCATGTATGGGGGAAAATGGTACCTACTTTCTATAAAGATCCGCAAGAGAATCATACGGCTTATGCCTATACATGGGTTTACTCTCCGAAAGATCAGGAAGTAGGGCTGTGGGCTGAATTCCAGAATTATGGTCGTTCGGAAATGGACCTGGCTCCATTGCAAGGTAAATGGGACTATAAAGGCAGCCGTATCTGGATCAATAATGAAGAAATACAGCCACCTGTATGGACAGCTACTCATCGTACAAAGAGTAATGAAATAGCGTTGGGAAATGAAAATTGTGTGGCACGTCCACCTATCGCCGTCCATCTGAATAAAGGCTGGAATAAAGTTTTCCTGAAATTGCCGGTTGGCAAATTCAATATGCCCGAGGTGCGGTTGGTGAAGTGGATGTTTACTACAGTTTTTGTAACTCCTGACGGAGAAAATGCAGTGGACGGACTTATCTATTCGCCCGACAAAACGAAGTGATTGAGAAAAAATAAAAACGAATGAAGAAAATTTTATTAATGATGTTGTTGCTCGCCTCAATGGCGGGCAACGCACAGGAACGCAAATATTCTACGTTCTATTATCAACGTGCAACTCTGTTTGAGGAGTTGCCTGTGACTTCAAAAGATATCATTTTTCTGGGTAATAGCATTACCAACGGGGGAGAATGGAGTGAATTATTGAATAATAAGCATGTCAAGAACCGAGGAATCAGTGGTGATATCTGTATGGGTGTTTATGATCGGCTGGATGCGATTTTGAAAGGAAAACCCGCCAAAATATTCTTGTTGATCGGCATAAATGATGTAAGCCGGGGCACTTCTGCAGATACAATTGTGAACCGTATTGGTATGATTACTCAAAAAATTAAACAAGATTCTCCAAAAACAAAGCTATATTTGCAAAGTGTACTTCCGGTAACCGATCATTATAAGATGTTTGGCGGACATACGTCACGCTGGCAGGAAGTGAAAAAGATCAATGAGGGACTGATGTATCTTGCTGATAAAGAGAATGTGACCTATATCGATCTTTATTCTCATTTTGTTGATGAGAAGACCGGGAAAATGAATATTGAGTATACTAATGATGGTTTACATTTACTGGGAAAAGGCTACTTAAAATGGGTTGATATTGTTAAACCTTATATAAATAAGAAATGAAAAAGATACTATTCTTATCTCTGTTCTTGATGGTATGCACCATTTTATCCGCACAGAAGCGGGTGAAAGTGGCTTGTGTAGGGAATAGTATTACATACGGATATACTCTTCCGAATCCTGCAACGGACTCTTACCCATCACAGTTGCAACAACTCCTAGGGGAGACTTACGAAGTTGGAAATTTCGGGAAATCAGGAGCTACCTTATTGAATAAGGGACATCGTCCTTACATGCAGCAAGAAGAATTTAAAAAGGCAATTGCTTTTGCCGGTGATATTGTTGTTATCCATTTGGGTATTAATGATACGGATCCACGTGATTGGCCGAACTATCGTGACAGTTTCGTGAAAGATTATCTGGCGTTGATTGATTCTTTCAGAGTTGCTAATCCTAAATGTCATATTATTATTGCCCGTTTGACACCGATCGCTGACCGTCATCCTCGTTTTGAGTCAGGTACCCGTGATTGGCATGGAGAAATTCAACAAAGTATTGAGACGATAGCTAAATATGCAGGAGTTCAGTTAATGGATTTCCATGAACCGCTTTATCCTTACCCCTATCTTCTTCCGGATGCTGTACATCCTAATGTAGAGGGAGCCGGTATTCTTGCAAAAACGGTATATTCGGCGATTACAGGAGATTTTGGAGGGTTACATCTATCTGAGTTGTATACTGATAACATGGTACTTCAACACGGAGAGCCGTTGGCTATCCGGGGCAAAGCAAATGCGGGTGAAAAAGTGACTGTTTCAATAGCTAAACAGAAGTTGACTGCAAAGGCTGCTTCCAATGGAGACTGGGCTGTCACCATTCAGCCGTTAAAGGCCGGTGGTCCATATACACTGACTGTCTCTGCCGGAAAACAGAAACAAACATTCAATAATGTTTTGGCTGGAGAAGTGTGGCTTTGTTCCGGACAATCTAACATGGAATTTTATTTGAGTTGGAGTAAAACGGCTAAAAGAGATATTCCGCAGGCTGCTAATGATCAGATTCGTTTGTTCGATATGAAGGCACGCTGGCGTACGGATGCAGTGGAGTGGGATACATCCGTATTGGATTCGTTGAATCATTTGCAGTATTATAAAGATACCGAATGGACGGTTTGTTCACCTGCAACAGCAGGTTCATTTTCTGCTGTGGCCTATTATTTTGGCAAAATGCTGCAGGATAGCCTGAAAGTGCCTGTAGGATTGATTTGTAATGCGATCGGTGGTTCGCCTACTGAAGCATGGGTTGATCGCAGTACATTGGAGTATAAGTTCCCTGCTATATTACGTAACTGGACTCAAAATGACTTTATTCAGGATTGGGTGCGCGGTCGCGCTGCTCTTAATGTGAAAAAGGCTGTTAATAAGCAGCAACGTCATCCTTACGAACCTTGTTATTTATATGAGGCAGGTATTCGTCCTTTGGAGCAATATCCTATTAAAGGCATCATCTGGTATCAGGGTGAATCGAATGCACATAATCGTGAGGCACACGAGAAATTGTTTAAGCTCTTGGTTGAGAGCTGGCGTAAAAACTGGGAAAATGAGAATTTACCTTTTTATTATGTACAGTTGTCAAGTATCAACCGTCCGTCATGGCCCTGGTTCCGTGATAGCCAGCGTAGAATGATGTATGAAATACCTCATACGGGTATGGCGGTATCGAGTGACCTGGGCGATTCACTTGATGTGCATCCCAAACATAAGCAGCCGGTAGGCGAGCGTTTGGCTCATTGGGCTTTGAATCAAACTTATGGAAAGAAGAATGTTACACCTTCGGGACCAATGTTCCGTAATGTAGAGTTTCGTGATGGCGCTGCTTATGTATCATTCGATTGTGCCGAGGGTATGCATGCATCGGACGGAAAGCCGTTACAGACATTCGAAGTGGCAGAAACAGAGGATATTTATTATCCGGCCACAGCCGAAATCGTAGGAAATCAAATTAAAGTATATAGTAAAGAAGTGAAAAATCCTCTTCACGTGCGTTACGGTTGGCAACCTTTTACCCGTGCCAATCTAGTCAACGGTGACGGTTTACCGGCGTCTACGTTCCGTACGGACTGGGGAAAATAAACTTGAAAAAGTGAGCAGTTTATGATGAAAAAGTTATTGTATGGACTTGTATGTTGTTGCAGTTTAGCCTATGGGCAAAACCAAGACACTTCGGATATGTTAATGCTGAATGACGATTGGTCGTTTTCACAGGTAGGAACAGAAAAATGGCTGCCAGCTACTGTTCCGGGCACAGTTCATCAGGATTTGATTCATCATAAACTGCTACCTGATCCGTTCTATGGGACCAATGAAAAAAAGATTCAGTGGGTGGAGGACGAAGATTGGGAATATAAAACTTGTTTTGTCGTTACAGAGGAACAATTAAAGAGGGATGCCGCCCAGCTTTTCTTTGAGGGATTGGATACCTATGCTGACGTTTATCTGAACGGTTCTTTGGTTTTGAAATCAGATAATATGTTTGTGGGTTATGCGGTTCCTGTAAAACAGGTGTTACGTAAAGGTGAGAATTTGCTGCATGTCTATTTTCATTCTCCTATAAAACAAACTCTTCCACAATGGTCATCCAATGGATTTAATTATCCGGCTGATAACGATCATCACGAAAAGCGTCTTAGTGTATTTACTAGAAAAGCACCTTATAGTTATGGATGGGACTGGGGAATCCGCATGGTTACAAGCGGTATCTGGCGTCCTGTGACTCTTCGTTTTTATGATGTTGCCACTATTGCCGATTATCATGTGAAACAGTTGAGCCTGACAGATCAAGTCGCAAAACTTTCTAATGAATTGGAAATTAATAGCATTTCAGAGAAGGAAAAATCTGCTGAGGTTTTGATCTCTTATTCATTGCAAGGAGGGAAAGAAGTAACAGTAAAGGAGAACGTGACGTTAAAACCGGGTTTAAATAAGATTCATATTCCGTTGGATATTCAGAACCCTGTGCGTTGGATGCCCAATGGATGGGGAGAACCTCATTTATATGATTTCTCAGCACAAGTGATATGTGACGGTAAAACAATTGCCTCGCGCCAGCATCGCATCGGACTTCGTACGATACGGGTGGTAAACGAAAAAGATAAAGAGGGAGAATCTTTTTATTTTGAAGTGAATGGTATCCCGATGTTTGCCAAAGGAGCCAATTATATCCCTGATGATGCATTGCTTCCCTGTATAACCACTGAGCGTTATAAGACTCTGTTCCGGGACATGAAAGAGGCCAATATGAATATGGTACGTATATGGGGGGGAGGAACTTATGAGGATGATCGTTTCTATGATCTGGCAGATGAAAATGGTATTCTTGTTTGGCAGGATTTTATGTTTGCCTGTACTGCTTATCCCAGCGATCCTACTTTCTTGAAGCGGGTAGAAGAAGAGGCTGAATATAATATCAAACGTCTGCGCAACCATGCTTCATTGGCCATGTGGTGTGGAAATAATGAGATTCTGGAAGGATTGAAATATTGGGGATGGCAGAAAAACTATACTCCGGAAGTGTATGAAAATATGTTCCGGGGGTATGATAAGTTGTTCCGGGGATTACTTCCTGCCAAAGTACAGGAACTCGATGAAGGTCGTTTTTACAAGCATTCTTCTCCTTATTTTGCAAATTGGGGACGTCCGGAGTCATGGGGCATAGGTGACAGTCATAATTGGGGAGTGTGGTACGGCAAAAAAACATTCGAATCATTAGACACGGATTTACCGCGATTTATGAGTGAATTTGGTTTCCAGTCGTTCCCGGAAATGAAGACGATTGCTACATTTGCTGCTCCGGAAGACTATCAGATTGAATCGGAAGTGATGAATGGGCATCAGAAAAGCAGTATTGGTAATGACTTGATACGTACCTATATGGAACGTGATTATATCGTTCCTGAGAAATTTGAAGACTTTGTGTATATCGGACTTGTGCTTCAGGGACACGGCATGCGTCATGGGATGGAAGCACATCGTCGTAACCGCCCTTATTGTATGGGGACATTATATTGGCAGCTTAATGATAGCTGGCCGGTAGTTTCCTGGTCCAGTATAGACTATTATGGCAATTGGAAAGCGTTGCATTATCAGGCAAAGCGTGCTTTTGCGCCGTTACTGGTCAATGCAATACAGGAAGGCGATAGCTTGAATATTTATCTGATATCCGATATGTTGGAAAAGCAGAGTCAGCTTACACTTGAAATGAAAGTCATTGATTTTAATGGCAAGACATTAGACAAAGAAGTCATCAAGGCAGTTGAGGTAGCGATGAATACTTCTTCTTGTATCGTGCGTAAACCGTTGGACACTTGGGTGAATCCGGAACAGCGAAAGAGCAGTTTTCTACTACTTAGCCTGAAAGATAAATCGGGTAGGAAAGTGGCTGAAGAAGTTTATTTCTTTGATAAAACCAAGAATTTGGAGCTGCCTCAGACAGCTATTTCCATGAAAGTGAAACAACTCGATGGGAAGTGTGAACTGACCTTGTCATCTCCTAAACTGGCAAAAGATGTCTTTGTCCAGATTCCTGTTCAAGGAGCCCGTTTCACTGATAATTTCTTCGATCTGTTGCCGGGTGAAAACAAAAAAATAACGATAACGTCTCCGGAGATTAAGAAGGGAGAAAGCTTGAATATCACAGTGAAACATGTACGAGATACCTATAACTAACACCTATTAAATAATTTGTATGAGAAATCTTTTTAAAATTGCCGGTTTACTGGCGCTCACGGGATTTATTTCTTCGTGTAACGACAAAGAAACTACAGCTAATTACCAGGTAATTCCTTTACCTCAGGAAATTACGACTGCTCAAAGCCAACCATTTACATTAAATGGTAGTGTAAAAATCATCTATCCGGAAGGAAATGAAAAGATGCAACGCAATGCCCAATTCCTGGCTGATTATCTGAAGAAAGCCACAGGTAAGGATTATGCCGTTGAAGCAGGTACTGAGGGCAAAGGTGCTATTCTGCTTAAGTTGGGTATGGAATCAGAAAACCCCGAAGCTTATCAGTTGAGTGTGAACGCAGATGGTGTAACTATTGCTGCTCCTACTGAAGCTGGTGTATTCTATGGTATCCAGACTTTACGTAAGTCTATTCCGGTAGCTATCGGTACAACTCCTTCATTGCCGGCTGTCGAGATTAGCGACTATCCTCGTTTTAGTTATCGTGGTGCCCATTTTGATGTAGGTCGCCATTTCTTCACAGTAGACGAAGTAAAGACATACATCGATATGATGGCTTTGCATAACATGAACCGTTTACACTGGCACTTAACCGAAGATCAGGGATGGAGACTTGAAATCAAGAAGTATCCTAAACTGACTGAGATCGGTTCAAAAAGATCGGAAACTGTAATCGGACGTAATTCCGGTGAATATGACGGAAAACCTTACGGTGGTTTCTATACTCAGGAAGAAGCCAGAGAAATCGTAGCGTATGCTGCAGATCGTTATATCACTGTTATTCCTGAAATTGACCTTCCGGGACATATGCAGGGAGCATTGGCCGCTTATCCGCATTTGGGATGTACAGGTGGACCGTATGAGGTTTGGAAAATATGGGGAGTATCTGATCAGGTGCTTTGTGCCGGAAACGACAGTGTACTGACTTTTATTGATGATGTCCTGACAGAAGTAATGGATATCTTCCCTTCTGAATATATCCATGTCGGAGGTGACGAATGTCCGAAGACTGAATGGGCGAAATGTCCGAAGTGCCAGGCTCGTATCAAGGCCTTGGGAATCAAGAGTGACGCTAAACATTCAAAAGAAGAATATTTGCAGAGTTTTGTTATCAATCATGCAGAAAAATTCCTGAACGAACATGGACGTCAGATTATTGGCTGGGACGAAATCCTGGAAGGTGGACTGGCTCCGAATGCTACAGTGATGTCATGGCGCGGCGAAGGTGGCGGTATCGAAGCTGCCAAGCAGAAACATGATGTTATCATGACCCCGAACACTTATCTTTACTTTGACTACTATCAGACCAAGGATACAGAGAATGAACCTTTGGCTATCGGTGGTTATGTGCCTTTGGAAAGAGTTTATGGTTACGAACCGATGCCTTCTTCATTGACACCGGAAGAACAAAAACATATTATTGGCGTACAGGCTAATCTTTGGACGGAATACATTCCTACTTTCTCTCAGGCTCAGTATATGGTGTTGCCGCGTTGGGCTGCTTTAGCAGAGGTTCAATGGTCTAATCCTGAAAAGAAGAATTATGAAAACTTCCTGAGCCGTTTGCCGCAGTTGATTAATATTTATGATGCTGAAGGATATAATTATGCCAAACATGTATTTGATGTGAAATCTGAGTTTGTAGCTAATTCGGCCACAGGAGCAGTAGACGTAGTGATGACTACTATTGACGGTGCTCCCATTCATTATACATTAGATGGAACTGAGCCTACGGCAGCTTCTCCTGTGTGTGATAGTATTCTTACAATCAAGGAAAGTTGTACTCTGAAAGCGGTTGCTGTCCGTCCTACCGGAAACAGCAAAATGCTGACTGAACAGATTGCTTTCAGTAAATCTACTTCAAAACCTATTAAAGCCAATCAGCCTGTAAACAAGCAATATGAATTTGGTGGTGTTTCTACATTAGTAGACGGACTGAAAGGAAATGGCAATTATAAAACAGGTCGTTGGATCGCTTTTTATAAAAATGATATGGATGTAACGATTGACTTGCAACAACCTACCGAGATCTCCAGTGTAGCTATCACTACTTGTGTTGAAAAGGGCGACTGGGTATTTGATGCACGTTCTTTCTCAATTGAAGTATCAGATGACGATAAGACTTTTACAAAGGTAGCTTCTGAAGCATATCCTGAAATGAAAGAGACAGATCGTAATGGCCTTTACGAGCACAAATTGACTTTTGATCCGGTAAAAACCCGTTATGTGAAAGTGATTGCAACATCGGAACACTCGATTCCGGCATGGCATGGTGGTAAAGGTAATCCGGGCTTCTTATTTGTAGATGAAATTACGTTGAATTGAAAAAATAGAAATGACAGAAATTAAAACGATTCGTTTTCTTTCTATCATTGGATGTTTACTTGCCGGGATGGCTGCTTCGTGCAGCTCCCGGCAAGTTGCGCCTAATGAAGAAGGGATTAGCGTGCAGAAAATGACCGGATTCCCCGAAGGAGAACCCGGTTTTTCTTTGGGTGTATCGGCATGTTATGCCGGCATCTATCAGGGAGAATTATTGATTGCCGGCGGATGTAATTTTCCGGAAACTCCGGCAGCTGAAGGAGGGAAGAAGAAATTCTACCAAGGTATTTATGCTGCTGACGCTTCTGCAGATTCAGTTTTCGTGTGGCGAAAAGTAGGTCAGCTGCCCGTTGCTGCTGCTTATGGAGTCTCAGTATCGACTCCTCGAGGGATAGTGTGTGTGGGTGGATCGAATGAAAATGGATCCTTATCTGCCGTTTACCGCCTTTCTTTGAGTGATGATAAACAAGCTGTGATTGTAGATACGCTGCCATCTTTACCTTGTACGATGGATAACATGAGTGGTTCGGTTGTTGATTATACCCTTTTTGTAGCCGGAGGCAATGTGAATGGCAAGCCTTCGAATGGGCTTTATTGCCTCAATCTGGGCAACCCTGAGACCGGCTGGCAACAACTTCCCGATTTTCCGGGTGCTCCCCGTGTACAGCCTGTATGTGTGGGGCAGCGTAAAGAGAATGAGACACTTTTATATCTGTGGGGAGGTTTTTCCGGGGCATTCGATGGGCGGTCTGCAACTCTTTCTACTGACGGATACTGTTATTCCCCCTCTTTGCAACAATGGCAACCCGTCTCTACTCCGATAGGGAGTGATTCTGTGCCTGTAGCTTTAGGTGGAGGTGCAGGTATAGCTCTGACAGACAGTCTGATACTTTGCACCGGTGGGGTTAATAAAGATATTTTCTTGTCTGCCCTGCAACGCGAGGAGATGATGGAAGCAGCAGTGACCGGCGGTAATCAGGCAGCTGTAGACAGTTTGAAATCTGAAGCAAAAACATATATGTTGCATCCGGCTGAATGGTATCGTTTCAATGACCGTATCCTGATTTACAACACACGTCGGGATAAATGGGAAGAGGCTGTTCGGAGCCAAGATGTCGCTCGTGCCGGTGCTGCATTGACAGGACAGGGACAGACCTTCTTTAACATCAATGGTGAGTTGAAGCCGGGGATCCGTACTCCGGAAATAGCTAAGATAATGATTGACTAATTGCAGATAATCTGACATTTTACTTATATTTGTGCATTGAAAACAAAAAACTAAAACCAATCATATCATGATAAAACCTACAATGAGAATTTGTACTTTCTTGCTTGCAGCCGGTTTGATGATAGCAACAGCTGGTATGAAAGCGCAGTCTGTCATTCCCATACCTCTCCGGATGGAACAAGGAAGCGGAACTTTTCAGTTTTCCGGTGAAACCCTGTTGTATACCAATCTGAAGGGTAAGGAGAAGAAAATGATGATGGATTATCTGGAGACATTACCCATTCACTTTAAAAGTTCCAAAAAACAAGCCAAAGAGAATGTAGTCTCATTGCTGATAACAAAGGATAACTCTCAGTTACCCTCTCCCGAGAGCTATACCTTAGAAGTTACTCCCCGTAAAATAACAGTGCAGGCTACTTCCGGAGCCGGATTATTCTATGGCGTACAGACCCTTTTGCAAATGGCACAGCCTGCAATGGGAGATACTTGGTCAGTTCAGGCTACGACGATTCAAGATTCACCACGATTTGAATACCGGGGGCTGATGCTCGATGTTTCAAGGCATTTTCGCTCCAAGGAGTTTGTAAAAAAGCAGATAGATGCATTAGCTTATTATAAACTCAATCGTTTACATTTACACCTAACAGATGCTGCGGGGTGGCGTATCGAGATTAAGAAATATCCTTTATTGACAGAATTTGCCGCCTGGCGTCCGGAAGCTAACTGGAAAAAATGGTGGAATGAAGGTGGACGTAAATATTGTCGTTTCGATGCTCCGGGGGCTTCAGGCGGCTATTATACACAGGATGATATTCGTGAATTGGTCAATTATGCACGCGAGCGCCATGTTACCATTATTCCTGAGATCGAAATGCCGGCTCATTCAGAAGAGGTTCTGACCGCTTATCCGGAACTGTCCTGTTCGGGAGAGCCTTACAAGGATGCCGACTTTTGTGTCGGAAACGAGAAAACCTTTACGTTTCTTGAGGATGTGTTGACGGAGGTCATGGAGCTTTTCCCTTCTCAATATATTCATGTTGGAGGCGACGAAGCCGGTAAGGTAGCTTGGAAAACCTGTCCTAAATGCCAAAAGCGCATGCAGGATGAGCATTTGGCTAATGTGGATGAATTACAGAGTTACCTGATCCATCGCGTAGAAGTATTTCTCAATGCTCATGGACGTAAACTGTTAGGATGGGATGAGATTTTGCAAGGAGGACTGGCGCCCAATGCTACTGTGATGTCATGGCGTGGTGAACAAGGAGGTATCGATGCCGTAAAATCCGGTCATCAGGCGATTATGACTCCCGGGTCACATTGTTATATAGATGGTTATCAAGATGCACCTTATTCCCAACCTGAGGCTATTGGCGGATATCTGCCCTTGGAAAAGGTATACTCTTATAATCCGATCCCTGCCTCACTTACACCTGATGAAGCGAAGCTGATTTATGGTGTCCAAGCCAATCTTTGGGCGGAATACATCCAGACTGACGAGCATTGTGAATACATGATTTATCCTCGTATTCTTGCGTTGGCCGAAGTGGCTTGGTCTGCTCCCGAACGAAAATCATGGACTGATTTTCGCCCGCGTGCTCTAAAAGCCGTAGCATATCTACAATCCAAGGGATATCATCCGTTTGATTTGAAAAAGGAGATCGGTAATCGGCCTGAAGCGTCAAAACCGGTTCAGCATCTTGCCTTGGGCAAAACGGTTAAATATAATGCTCCTTACAATGCGTCTTATCCGGCGCAAGGCGATAAAACCCTGACTGACGGAATCCGGGGTAGCTGGACTTACAGTGATGGGGTATGGCAGGGCTTTATTTCCCGTGATCGTTTGGATGTAACTATCGATATGGGTGAGTCGACTGCTTTGCATTCGATTGGCGCAGATTTTATGCAGGTAGTAGGTCCGGAAGTCTTTTTGCCTACCGAAGTGATAATTTCTGTTTCGGAGGATGGCAAGAACTTCACCGAATTGAGTCGTCAGACACATAAAGTAGTGAAGTCGGATGCTGTGGTCTTTAAAAACTACGCATGGAATGGGGAAGCCAAAGGACGATACATCCGCTATCAGGCTCGTGCCGGAGAAGAGTTTGGAGGGTGGGTGTTTACCGACGAAATCGTTGTAGAATAACCTTCCTCACAGAGCGGGTGAAACCAAACGTATATATTAATAAATAATAGTATTGAAAGAATGAAGAAACTACCTTATTTTGTATCATTTGCAGCTGCCTGGCTATTTATAGCAGTGGCTTCTGCGCAAGAGAATCCGGTAGATTATGTAAATCCGTTCGTCGGAACGACGAATTACGGAACAACGAACCCCGGAGCTATCTGTCCGCAGGGAATGATGTCGGTTGTTCCTTTTAATGTGATGGGGGACAAATCCGTTGGTAATAAAATAGATAAAGACAGCCAGTGGTGGTCTACACCTTATGAACATACCAATACCTATTTCACCGGATTCTCACATGTTAATCTGAGTGGAGTAGGATGTCCGGAGCTGGGCTCCTTACTTTTGATGCCCACAACCGGAAAATTGAACGTTGATTATTTACAATACGGAAGTGCCTATAAAGACGAGAAAGCCACTCCGGGTTATTACTCAAATGTTCTGACTAAATATGGGATTAAGAATGAGGTTTCGGCTACTTTGCGTACCGGAATCAGCCGTTTTACTTTTCCCAAAGGAGAAAGTAATATCCTTTTGAATCTGGGCGAAGGATTGACCAATGAAACCGGGGCTACCGTTCGTTTTGTCAGTGACACCGAAATAGAGGGGAGTAAGCTGCTCGGTACATTCTGTTATAATCCGCAGGCCGTATTTCCCATTTATTTTGTGATGCGTATTAACAAAACTCCTCGTGCACGTGGCTATTGGAAGAAGATGCGTCCGATGACGGTGGAAGCGCAGTGGGATAATACTTCCGGTAAAAATAAGCTGTATACTGCTTATACCAAAGAGATGAGTGGTGATGATATCGGTACTTGGTTTACGTTTGATACCGACGAAGGTGAAACGATCGAAGTCAGTATGGGAGTGTCGTTTGTCAGCATAGCCAATGCCCGTCTGAATTTAGAGAAAGAGCAGGCCGGAAAGGGATTTGATCAGATTCGTGCCGAAGCGCGTGCCATGTGGCAGAATGATCTTTCACGGATTCTTGTAGAAGGTGGTACCGAAGAGCAGAAAAGAGTATTCTATACCGCCATGTATCATTTGTTGATTCATCCGAATATTTTGCAGGACGTGAACGGACAATATCCGGCTATGGAAGGTAGCGAGATTCTTACGACAAAAGGCAACCGTTATACTGTATTCTCGCTTTGGGATACCTACCGTAATGTACATCAGTTGATGACACTGCTTTTCCCCGATCGGCAGTTGGATATGGTTCGTACAATGGTAGATATGTACAAGGAGCACGGATGGTTGCCCAAATGGGAGCTTTACGGGCGTGAGACACTTACCATGGAGGGTGATCCGAGTATTCCCGTTATCGTGGATACCTGGATGAAAGGGTTGCGTGACTTTGATGTACAAGCAGCCTATGAAGCTATGTATAAGTCTGCTACGACACCTGGCAAAGATAATTTAATGCGTCCCGACATAGATGATTACATTGCGAAAGGATATGTGCCCCTGACAGAGCAGTATGATAATTCTGTATCGCATGCACTGGAATATTATATAGCCGATTATGCGCTCTCACGTTTTGCCCAGGCGCTGGGAAAGAAAGAAGATGCGAAGTTATTCTACGACCGTTCGCTGGGATATAAACATTACTACTGCAAGGAGTTCGGTACATTACGTCCCATTTTACCCGACGGAACATTCTACTCTCCATTCGATCCGATGGAAGGAGCCAATTTTGCTCCGAGTCCCGGTTTTCATGAGGGGAACTCCTGGAATTATACATTTTATGTTCCCCATGATATTGCAGGCTTGACCCGATTGATGGGAGGTAAGAAGAAGTTTGTGGATAAACTGCAGAAAGTATTTGATGAAGGCTTGTATGATCCTGCCAACGAACCGGATATTGCCTATCCTTATTTATTCAGTTACTTCAAAGGAGAAGAATGGCGTACCCAGAAACAGGTGAAGCGTTTGCTTGCCGAATATTTCACTGACCGGCCTGACGGTATTCCCGGTAATGATGATACCGGTACGATGTCAGCATGGGCTATTTTCAGTATGATCGGTTTGTATCCTGATTGTCCGGGAATGCCTGATTATACGCTGACTACACCTACGTTTGACAAAGTAACCATTCAGTTGGATCCGAAATATTATAAAGAAAAAGAGCTGGTCATTACTGCTGTCCGTCCGGGAGATAATGCCGATCTGATTAAGGAGGTAAAATTGAATGGAAAGAAACATGCAGGTTATCGTATCAGTCATGAGGAGTTGGTACATGCCGGGAAGATAGAATTTATATTAAAATAAAAACAAATCAATCATGAACAAGAAAATCAAAATTGCATTTGCTTCGATGCTCGCTGTGCCGCTGTTGGCGTGTGCGCAAGTCCGTACGGAACAAACCTTTGAGAAGGGATGGAAGTTCACTCGTGAGGATAGTAAAGACTTTAGTAACTCTACGTATGATGATGCGAAGTGGCAATCTGTGACCGTTCCGCATGATTGGGCTATTTACGGACCATTCAGTATTAATAATGATAAACAGAACGTAGCCATTTCTCAGGATGGACAGAAAGAGGCGATGGAGCATGCCGGACGTACCGGGGGACTTCCTTTTGTCGGTGTGGGATGGTATAGGCTCAATTTTGATGCTCCTTCATTCAGTAAGGGCAAAAAGGCTACTCTGGTTTTCGATGGAGCCATGAGCCACGCACATGTCTATATCAACGGACAAGAGGCTGGTTATTGGCCTTACGGTTACAATAGTTTTTATGTGGATGCCACTCCTTATTTGAAACCGGGTGAAAAGAATACATTGGCGGTTCGGCTTGAAAACGAGAACGAATCTTCACGTTGGTATCCGGGTGCCGGATTATATCGCAATGTACATCTGGTAGTGAACGAAGATGCCCATATTCCTACTTGGGGTACTCAGTTGACTACTCCTGTAGTGAAAGATGAATTTGCAAAGGTAAACCTGAAAACCAAACTCGATGTACCAGCCGGAAAAGCATTCGAAGGATATCGTATTGTTACCGAACTGAAGGATAAGGATGGTAAAGTGGTGGCAGTCAACGAAAAGAAGGGAGGTCCGTTCGATGACAATGTTTTCGAACAAGATTTCGTAGTGACTTCTCCGGCTTTGTGGACTCCGGATACTCCGCATCTTTATAGTGCCGTTTCTAAAGTATATGAGGGGAATACTCTGAAGGATGAATATACTACTTCATTCGGTATTCGTTCCATTGAGATTATTCCGAATAAAGGTTTCTTCCTGAATGGAAAGAAAACCATGTTCAAAGGTGTGTGCAATCACCATGATCTCGGACCGTTGGGAGGTATTGCCAATGATGCCGGTATTCGCCGTCAGATTCGTATCCTGAAAGACATGGGCTGCAATGCCATCCGTACTTCACATAATATGCCTGCTCCCGAATTGATTAAAGCTTGTGATGAAATGGGCATGATGATAATGGCCGAGTCATTTGACGAGTGGAAAGCAGCCAAAGTACAGAATGGTTATCACAAAGTGTTTGATGAATGGGTAGAGAAAGATCTGGTGAATCTGATTCATCAGTATCGCAATAATCCGAGCGTGGTTATGTGGTGTATCGGTAATGAGGTGCCCGACCAGTGGAACGGTGACCGTGGACCGAAACTGTCACGCTTCTTGCAGGATATCTGCCATCGTGAAGATCCTACACGTCCTGTTACTCAGGGTATGGATGCTCCCGATGCAGTAGTCAATAATAATATGGCGGCTGTGATGGACGTAGCCGGTTTTAATTACCGTCCTCACAAATATCAGGAAAACTACAAGAAACTTCCGCAACAGATCATCCTGGGTAGCGAGACAGCTTCTACCGTTAGTTCACGTGGCGTTTATAAATTCCCTGTTGTCCGTCGTGCGATGCAGAAGTATGACGATCATCAGTCTTCATCATATGATGTAGAGCATTGCGGTTGGTCCAATCTTCCGGAAGACGATTTTATCCAGCATGAGGATTTGCCTTATTGCATTGGTGAGTTCGTATGGACCGGATTCGATTATTTAGGTGAACCGACTCCGTACTATACCGATTGGCCCAGCCACTCTTCGTTGTTTGGAATTATAGACCTTGCCGGACTTCCGAAAGACCGTTATTATCTCTATCGCAGTCATTGGAATAAAGATAAGGAAACACTGCATATCTTGCCTCACTGGAATTGGGAAGGACGTGAGGGTGAAGTTACCCCGGTATTTGTATATACCAATTATCCTTCGGCTGAACTGTTTATTAACGGCAAAAGTCAGGGTAAGCGTACAAAGGATCTCTCCGTTACGGTAAACAATAGCGGTGACTCTACTTCTGTGGCCAACTTCAAACGTCAGCAACGTTATCGCCTGATGTGGATGGATACGAAATACGAGCCGGGTACTGTAAAAGTGGTTGCTTACGATAAAGATGGCAAAGCCGTTGCTGAAAAGGAAATTCATACAGCCGGAAAGCCCGATCACATTGAGTTGGTGGCAGACCGTAGCGTGATTGACGCCAATGGTAAAGATCTCTCATTTGTGACAGTGAAGGTAGTCGATAAAGAGGGTAATCTTTGTCCGCTGGCAGAGAATGAGATCAGTTTCAAGGTGAAGGGAGCAGGTACTTATCGTGCAGGAGCCAATGGTAATCCGGCTTCTCTTGAGTCATTCCAGACCCCGAAGATGAAAGTATTCAGCGGTATGATGACAGCGATTGTGCAGTCTACTGAAAAAGCAGGAAAGATCACACTTGAAGCAACAGGAAAAGGCCTGAAAAAAGGTACATTGCTGATCGAAAGCAAATAATCTGTTCAGATAGAGTAAGAAAGGAGGGCATCCGGGCAACCAGATGCTCTCTTTTTTTGTTATATTTTATATGCGAACCCTTCAAATGTTAATAGTATGAAACAACACCGGATCATCTGTATACCGACATTGACTTTTGCCCTGCTTCTGATGTTTACTCCCTCTATCTTGCAGGCGCAGGATAAGCCTGTTTTTCCCATTGATTCACTTATTACAGTAGGATATGCTACCGGAAATAAGAAAAATATTTCCGGTTCAGTAGAAAAAATTACGGAGTTGGGCATGAATAAAGATCAGATAACCAATCCGCTGGAGGCGATTCGCGGACGTGTTCCCGGACTTACCATACAAAAAGGAACCAACGGACCGGCAGCTTTGGATGCCGTACGTTTGCGGGGAACTACTTCATTGACCAGTGGTAACGACCCTTTGATCATTGTCGATGGTGTATTTGGTGACCTCAGTATGCTCACTTCTATTTATCCTACCGATATAGAGAGTTTCACCATTCTCAAAGATGCTTCCGAGACAGCTCAATATGGTTCCCGCGGTGCTTCCGGTGTTATTGAAATCACGACAAAGAAAGGAATCCGGGGTAAAACCAGGGTTAGCTACAATGGGAGTTTTGGTATCTCTTCTGTCTACAAAAATCTGGAAATGCTCTCCGGAAATGAATTTCGCAATCTGGCCCGGCAGCAAGGTGTTGCCATACTCGACAAAGGAAATGAAACGGATTTTCTGCAAGAGATAGAACAGACTGGTTTGCAGCAGAATCATCATGTTGCATTTTATGGCGGGACGGATGCTTCCAGTTATCGTGTTTCGTTGGGCTTTATGGATCGTCAAGGTATCATTCTGAATGAAGATATGAAAAACTTCACTTCGAATATGAATATGACCCAACATGTGTTTGACGATTTTTTAGTCTGTGAACTGGGTATGTTTGGCTCTATTCAAAAGAATCATAATTTGTTTGACCTTCAAAAAACGTTCTATTCGGCTGCTACTTTTAATCCTACTTATCCCAATCACCGAAATCCGGAGACTGATTCCTGGGATCAGATTACCAATGCCAGCCAGATCACTAATCCACTGGCTTGGATGGAAGTGAAAGATCATGATGCTACATCACATATCAGTACCCATGCCCGGCTGACTTTTAATTTATTTCGTGAACTGAAACTGATTCTTTTCGGTTCTTATACCTATAATATTGTAGAAAACTCCCAATATCTGCCTACGGCTGTGTGGGCTCATGGACAGGCATACAAGGGGACCAAGAAAATGGAGTCACTGCTTGGCAATCTGATGCTGACTTACAAAAAGAAATGGAACAAGCATTATTTTGATGTACTGGCACTGGCCGAACTGCAAAAAGAAACTTATAGCGGCTTTTATACTACTGTGACCAATTTCAATACCGATCAGTTTGGTTACAATAATCTTCAGGCAGGTGCCATACGACTTTGGGAAGGAACAAATTCTTATTTTGAACAGCCTCGACTGGCATCTTTTCTCGGACGTTTCAACTATACGTTTGCCGACCGGTATATCTTCACGGTGAATGCACGTACCGATGCTTCTTCTAAATTTGGTGCCAATCATAAATGGGGATTTTTTCCATCCGTATCGGGCGCTTGGGTTGTCAGCGAGGAAAAGTTCATGAAGCGTATTCCGTTGGTCGATAATTTGAAACTTCGCATTGGCTACGGTTTAGCCGGCAATCAGAGTGGCATTGACTCCTATACGACACTTAATTTGGTGAAACCCAATGGAGTGGTACCTGTCGGTAGTTCACAAGTGGTGACTTTGGGTAATATGCGTAATACCAATCCCGATTTGAAGTGGGAAGTAAAACGCACTTTCAATGCGGGAGTAGATCTTGGTATGTTTGGCAACCGGCTTCTTTTCTCTCTTAATTATTATAATTCCAAAACCTCTGATATGCTCTATCTGTACAACGTCAGTGTACCGCCTTTCACCTATAACACTCTTTTGGCCAATATTGGTTCCATGCGTAATAGCGGTACGGAGATAGCTGTCGGCCTCACCCCCTTGAAGACTCAGGATATGGAACTGAATGTTAATGTCAATGTTACTTTTCAGCAAAACAAGTTACTCTCTTTAAGTGGGATGTACGGTGGAGAAAATATCTCGGCGCCTGAATACAAAAGTCTGGCAAGTCTCGACGGAGCCGGATTTCATGGTGGATACAACCATATTGTCTATCAAATGGTAGGTCAACCTTTAGGTGTTTTCTATCTGCCCCATTGCAAGGGACTTATTGCCGATGGAAATGGCGGATATACCTATGACATTGCCGACCTGAATGGGGGAGGGGTGAGTCTTGAAGATGGTGAGGATCGTTATGTAGCAGGACAGGCTGTCCCTAAAACTTTACTCGGTTCCAATATCAGTTTCCGCTATAAGCGTTTCGATCTGTCGGTACAGGTGAACGGCGCATTCGGTCATAAAATCTATAACGGCACTTCACTGACCTATATGAATATGAATATTTTTCCCGATTACAATGTGATGAAGAAAGCTCCCGGACGCAATATCAAAGATCAGACTGCTACAGACTACTGGCTGGAAAAGGGAGACTACATCAATTTTGATTACGTTACTGTCGGATGGAATGTTCCGGTAACGAAGTGGAAAAAGTATGTGCAATCTTTCCGTCTCGCGTTCACTGTCAACAATCTGGCTACTATCACAGGCTACTCCGGTCTGTCACCCATGATCAACAGTTCTACAGTCAATTCTACCTTGGGTGTGGATGATAAACGGGCTTATCCTTTGGCGCGTACCTATACTCTCGGTTTAAGTATTAATTTTTAATGTGAGGATGAGTTATGAAAAGTCGTTATATATGTATGTTCGCCTGTCTTTGGGGACTCGGTTTTCTGTTTTCATGTGATGGTTTTCTGAATGAGAATCCTAAAGATAAGATTCCTGAGGAAGATGCTTATAAGAATCTAACAGATTTATATTATAATGCAGTGGCCTCCTTGTACAATAACATCGGAGGTTACAGTGATAGCCAGGGTTTGCAGGGGACCGGCAGAGGAATTTACGATCTGAATACTTTTACCACTGATGAGGCTATTATGCCTACACGTGGCGGTGACTGGTACGATGGCGGGTTCTGGCAAGGACTTTTCCTGCATCGGTGGGGAGTGGATAATGATGCCATTCAAGCCACGTGGGAATATTTATATAAGGTGGTCAGTCTTTGCAATCAGTCACTCGAACGGATCGATACGTACCAGCAGACCCATAACGATGAAGAACTGCCTGTCTATCGGGCGGAGGTCCGCGCTTTCCGTGCTTTGTATTATTATCATTTAATGGATTTGTTTGCCCGTGTCCCTTTGGTTCTTTCATCATCCACTCCTTTGAAAGAAGTGAAGCAGAACAGTCGCAAAGAAGTTTTCGATTTTGTAGTGAAAGAGCTGCAGGAGTCTGAACCCTTGCTGGAAACGGCATATAGCAATCGTTCCGGCAATTATTACGGACGCATTACACGTCCCGTAGCCTGTTTTTTACTTGCTAAACTTGCCTTGAATGCTGAAATATATACGGATAATAATTGGACCGACGGTCAATTTCCCGATGGAAAAGATATTTATTTTGAAGTAGATGGCGAGCGGCTCAATGCCTGGCAGACGGTAGAGGCTTATTGTGATGCCATCACTGCAATGGGATATCGGCTGGAAGATAATTATGAAGCGAACTTTGCTGTTTACAATGAATCTTCTGTTGAGAATATCTTCACCATCCCGATGAGCAAGACTCTGTATACCAATCAGATGCAATATCTTTTTCGCTCCCGTCACTACAATCATGCCAAGGCCTATGGGTTGGGAGGAGAGAATGGTTCAAGTGCCACTGTGGAAGTCCTTCGTACGTTTGGATACGATACAGAAGCAGTCGATCCTCGTTTTGACAAATGTTATTTTGCCGGTATTGTATATGACCTCAAAGGAAAAGTCGTCACACTCGATGACGGTACCGAGCTGGAATATTTCCCCTGGAAGGTGGATGTCGATATATCTAATACTCCTTATGAAAAGACTGCCGGAGCGCGGATGAAAAAGTATGCGATTGATGAAACTGCCACCAAAGACGGTAAACTGATGGAAAATGATATTGTACTCTATCGTTATGCCGATGTATTACTCATGAAAAGCGAAGCCAAGGTGCGTAATGGAGAAAATGGAGATGAAGAATTGAACCTTGTCCGCTCTCGTGTGAATGCTCCTTTCCGGACGGCTACATTAGCTAATCTATTGGCCGAACGTCAGTTGGAGTTTGCATGGGAAGGGTGGCGCAGGCAAGATTTGATCCGGTTTCGTCAATATACCCGCACTTATACGGGCAGACCTCAACTTTCGGGTGAGAAGAATGGTTATACTACGGTATTTCCCATTCCGGAAAAGGTTCGGTTAATGAACCCCAATCTGACACAGAATCCGGGGTATTGAGCTAACAAGGACGGGAAGTTGGAAGCGGCTGTCTCTAAATCGTAAGATAATCCATCATTATAGCAGAAAAGTCTATTTATCAGGTAAATCGTTCTTTCTACTTTTGTGTATTGACACAAAATCAATGAAATAACACTGTTTTTTACCTTATAGATCATATGGAATCATGAAGATTAAAACACTTGTACTTTTCTCTTTTTTATGGACTTCCTGTTCTCAGCAGGTCACAAAGATAGACCTGTCGGGAAGTTGGCAATTTACGACTGATTCTACTCGTTGGGATAATACGATCCGGTTACCCGGTTCCATGACTTCCAATGGTTTAGGAGAAGATATTACTGTCAGTACTATGTGGACGGGTGGAATCGTCGATTCGGCCTATTTCCGTAGCGATGCTTATGCCCGTTATCGTGAATCGGGATATATCAAAGTTCCTTTCTGGTTGCAACCTGTAAAGTATTATAAAGGTGTAGCCTGGTATAAAAAGGAGATCACTGTTCCGGCAGGCTGGGAGCAACAGGACATTCACTTGTTTCTGGAGCGTTGTCATTGGGAAACTCGTTTGTGGGTAGATGATATAGAGGTCGGTATGCAGAATGCGCTGGGTGCTCCGCATCAGTATGATTTGTCGGATGTGCTGCGCCCCGGCAAACATACACTGACTTTGCGTATTGATAACCGTATAAAAGACATCGATCCCGGTGAAAACTCACATAGCATTTCAGATCACACCCAGGGAAACTGGAATGGGGTTGTCGGAGATATGTATCTGCAAGTCCGTCCTAAGGTGAATATTGCGCGCACAATTATTTATCCCGATATATCCGATAAGAGTGTTCGTGTAAAAACAATCCTCCGTAATCGTAAGAAAAGCCAAACGACAGCCTTATTGGCTTTAGAGGCCGATGGCAAACGGATGCAAAAGAAGGTAACTCTCCAGCCGGGCACCAATGAAGTGGACGCCGTTTTGTCTTTGGGTGATGAGATTCGTTTGTGGGATGAATTTCACCCGAATTTATATCAGTTAAAAGTAAGCCTCACTGATGAAGAACAGAACACGACCGACTCCCGTGAAGAATCTTTTGGTATGCGTGATTTTAAAGTGGTCGATGGTTGCATTACAGTCAACAATCGTCCCGTCTTTTTACGTGGTGCGCTGGATTGTGCCGCTTTTCCAAAGACCGGTTATCCGCCTACTGACCAAGAAGCCTGGAAAAGAATATTCACCGCTTTTCAGGCTCATGGACTGAATCATGTCCGTTTTCACTCCTGGTGTCCGCCGGAGGCCGCTTTTTGTGCAGCCGATGAGATGGGACTTTACTTGGAAATAGAATGTTCTTCCTGGGCTAATCAATCTACAACGATTGGTGATGGTAGACCACTCGATCGGTTTATCTGGGACGAAAGCGAACGGATTGTCGCTACCTTCGGTAATCACCCTTCATTTTGCATGATGATGTATGGTAATGAACCGGCAGGTGAGGGAAGCAGTGCTTATTTGTCCGGGTTTGTTTCCACCTGGAAAGAGCAGGATAATCGCCGCTTGTATTGCAGTAGTGCCGGATGGCCTGCATTGCCGGTCAGTGATTTTTTAAGTGATCCTGCTCCACGTATTCAGGGATGGGGGCAAGGGCTCAGAAGTATTATCAATGGACAGTCTCCCTGTACCGATTATGATTGGTCGGAATATATCAGCCGTTTCAGCCAACCTGTTGTCAGCCACGAGATCGGGCAATGGTGTGTCTATCCTAATTTGGAAGAGATAAGTAAATATGATGGTGTCATGCGTCCTGCTAATTTGGAGATCTTCCGGGAAACTTTACAGAAGAATGGCATGATTCATCTGGCAGACAGTTTCTTATTGGCATCCGGTAAGTTGCAGGCGCTTTGCTATAAAGCGGATATTGAGGCTGCTCTGCGTACTCGGAATTTCGGTGGATTCCAGTTGTTGGGACTGAACGATTTTCCGGGACAGGGCACTGCATTGGTCGGTGTATTAGATGCTTTCTGGGAGGAAAAAGGATATATTTCTCCCGAAGAGTACCGGCGTTTCTGTGCACCTACCGTACCTTTGGCACGTTTGCCTAAACTTATTTATAAAAACGATGAGACTCTGAAGGCCCGGGTGGAAGTTGCACATTATGGTGAAACTCCTCTGAAGGAGATAACGGCCGAATGGACTTTGGCCGATACATCGGGTAGTGTACTTCGGTCCGAACAATGGGAGGTCGATTCCCTTCCTATAGGCAATAACTTCCAATTAGGAGAGATTTCTGCCTCTTTGGCTGAAATAGAGACTCCCCGGCGTTTGGTATTGGAGGTTGCAGTGGACGACAAGAAAAATAGTTGGAACATTTGGGTCTATCCCTCCACCTCGCCCAAAGTGGAAGGAGAAGAGAATATCCGGATGGTCGATCGTTTGGATGCCGTTACCCTGAAGGCTCTCAATAGTGGCGCTTCCGTACTATTATCTTTGAAGAAAGGGGATTTGAACCGGCAGATGGGAGGTGATATTCAGGTTGGTTTTTCCAGTATTTTCTGGAACACCGCCTGGACAAGGGGACAAGCACCTCATACATTGGGAATTTTGTGCAATCCGGAACATCCGGCTTTAAGTGAGTTCCCTACCGAATATTACAGTGATTATCAATGGTGGGATGCTATGAGCCATTCAGGTGTCATTGAAATAGCCCGGGTTTCTTCCCAAATTTCTCCAATAGTGCGTGTCATTGACGATTGGTTCACAAATCGCCCTCTTGCCTTGTTGTTCGAAGTAAAAGTAGGCAATGGTAAATTACTGGTATCCGGCATTGATTTCTGGCAGGACATGGATAAACGTACCGAAGCACGTCAGTTGCTGTATAGTCTGAAAAAGTACATGGCAAGTCCGGCTTTTACTCCTGCCGTATCTGTACAGGCCGAACAAATACAGCGTTTGGTTTCTGATAAATAGAACTTTTGTTCAGATATAAAATTGCCCGGGCAACATCAGGAGATGTAAGTCCGGGCAACATTTTATAGGGTACTCTCTGTATAAATCAGAGTAATTGGCAACGGAGCCGATTAGTCAAAGAGGCTTCTGAACTTCTTGAATATCTTTTCTTTGATTGAAGTACTCGGTTTAAAGTTCTTTGATTCCTCCAGTTTCTCCAGAGTGCTTTTTTCCTCTTTACTCAACGTTTCGGGCACATATACACTAACGTTGACCAATAAATCTCCTGTACCATAGCCGTTTACGCTTGGCAGACCTTTGCCACGCAGGCGGAGCACTTTACCCGGTTGTGTACCTGCTTCTATTTTCACTTTTACTTTGCCGTCAATGGTCGGTATTTCTACCGCACCTCCGATGGCTGCTGTGGGGAAGCTTAGCAATAGGTTGTACACCAGGTCATTTTCATCACGGATCAGTTCCGGATGTGGTTCTTCTTCTACCAGAATCAGCAGATCACCCGGTATACCGTTGTGCTTTCCGGCATTTCCTTTACCCCCCATAGAGAGTTGCATACCTTCTGCTACTCCGGCAGGAATCTTTACGGTTACTACTTCTTCCCCATATTCGATGCCTTCTCCTCCACAAACCTTACACTTGTCTTTAATGATCTTACCTTCACCATTACAAGTCGGACATGTGGTACGCGTCTGCATAGTTCCCAAGATCGTCTGTTGGTTGCGGATGACCGATCCGCTTCCTTTGCAGGTCGGGCAAGTCTCAGAACCGCTGTTTCCTTCCGCCCCGGTTCCATGGCAATGCGAACAAGGCACATATTTTTTCAGCTTAAATTTCTTTTCAACTCCTGTAGAGATTTCTTTCAAATTCAGCTTTACTTTCACTCTGAGGTCCGAGCCACGGAATTTTCTCTGTTGAGAACCTCCGCCTCCAAATCCGCCAAAGCCTCCGAAACCACCACCGAATCCGCCGCCGCTATGGCCGCCAAAAATATCACCGAACATAGAGAAAATGTCGTCCATAGACATTCCGCCGCTAAATCCGCCGAACGGTCCACCGTTTCCGGCTGCTCCGCTCATTCCTGCATGACCAAACTGGTCGTAGCGGGCACGTTTATCCGGGTTGCTCAGTACATCGTAGGCTTCGGCTGCTTCTTTAAACTTTTCTTCCGCTTCCTTGTCACCCGGATTTTTGTCCGGATGATATTGGATGGCTTTTTTCCGGTATGCTTTCTTTATTTCTTCGACTGTTGACTCTTTCGTGACTTCCAGCACTTCGTAATAATCTCTTTTTTCTGCCATATTTTAGTTTCGTTGATTTTAGTTATGTTAGCAAGTTCGTTCATGTTCCGGTTATTCTCCCACAACTACTTTTGCATGGCGGATTACTTTACCGTTCAGTGTATATCCGGTCTGTACACAATCCAATATTTTACCTTTCTGTTCTTCTGTCGGGGCAGGAATCACAGCAATGGCTTCGTGATAGTCTGTATCCAACGGCTGGTCTTTGGTTTCAATCACCTTCACTCCATCCTGTGACAGGATAGACAGGAATTTATTGTATATCAGCTCAACACCCTCTTTCACGGCATTTACGTCTGTGGCTGTTTCCATAGTTGTCAGTGCACGTTCCATATCGTCGATTACCGGCAGAATGCTTTTGATACTTTTCTCACCACCATTCAGAATCAATTCGGCTTTTTCTTTGACGGTACGTTTGCGGTAGTTGTCAAATTCAGCCGAGAGCCGGAGGTATTTGTCTTTTTGATCTTCGATTTGAGCCTGAGCTTCTTCTAGCTCTTTTTCCAACTTTTCCTCTGCGGTCAGCGGTTCGGTTGCTTCAGTTGCTTCTTCGTTTTGCGACTGTCCTTCAACGGTATCCTGAATATCGTCTACTTTCAACTCTTCTTCTTGCTTGGTTTTCTTTTCTTTCGGATCCATATCTATTCTGTTTTTATTCTTGTTAAACGGATTTAGTTTCATGTCAATACGGCATTTTGATGTACTGGCTTTGCAGCAAAAACTTTGCCAGTTTGTCTGTTTTGCCAAAAAACGCAGCAAAGGTAATACTTTTATGTCAGATTGACACATTCCTGATAGTTCGTTATTCACTAAAAATGTCTACCTTTGTCACCGCGTTATTTTGATAATAAATAAATTAAGGAATAATAATAGAATGATTACAGTTTCTAACGTTTCGGTACAGTTTGGTAAAAGAGTCTTGTTTAATGATGTAAATCTGAAGTTTACAAGTGGAAATTGTTATGGTATCATCGGTGCTAACGGTGCCGGTAAATCTACTTTTCTGCGCACGATTTACGGTGACCTCGATCCTACAACCGGAAACATTACATTAGGTCCGGGCGAACGCCTTTCAGTGTTGAGTCAGGACCACTTTAAATGGGACGCTTTTACGGTTATGGATACCGTAATGATGGGGCACACAGTGTTGTGGGACATCATGAAACAGCGCGAAGCCCTTTATGCTAAAGAAGATTTTACGGACGAAGACGGTTTGAAAGTTTCCGAACTGGAAGAGAAGTTTGCCGAACTCGACGGATGGAATGCCGAAAGCGATGCGGCGATGTTGCTGAGCGGTTTAGGTGTGAAAGAAGACAAACATTATACATTGATGGGTGAATTGAGCGGTAAAGAGAAAGTGCGTGTGATGTTGGCACAGGCATTATACGGAAATCCCGATAACCTGCTGCTCGACGAGCCTACCAATGACTTGGATATGGAGACCGTTACCTGGTTGGAGGAGTATCTCTCCAACTTCGAACATACCGTGTTGGTTGTGAGCCACGACCGTCACTTCCTCGATTCTGTATGTACACATACCGTCGATATAGATTACGGAAAAATCAATCTTTTTGCCGGTAATTACAGTTTCTGGTACGAATCCAGCCAGTTGGCTCTTCGTCAACAGCAGAACCAGAAGGCCAAAGCTGAAGAGAAAAAGAAAGAGTTGGAAGAGTTCATCCGTCGTTTCAGTGCCAATGTTGCCAAGAGTAAGCAGACTACCAGCCGTAAGAAGATGCTCGAAAAGTTGAATGTCGAGGAAATCAAACCGTCATCCCGCAAATATCCGGGTATCATCTTTACTCCGGAACGTGAGCCGGGCAATCAGATTCTGGAAGTTTCCGGTTTGAGTAAGAAGACCGAAGATGGAGTTGTGCTGTTCAACGACGTGAACTTCAACGTGGAGAAAGGAGATAAGATTGTATTTATTTCACGTAATCCGCGTGCGATGACCGCTTTCTTTGAGATCATCAACGGGCATATGAAACCCGATGCCGGGCATTTCAACTGGGGAGTGACGATTACTACCGCTTATCTTCCTTTGGACAATACCGAATATTTCAATACCGATCTGAATCTGGTCGACTGGCTGAGCCAATATGGCGAAGGCAACGAGGTGTACATGAAAGGTTTTCTGGGGCGTATGCTTTTCTCCGGTGAGGAAGTACTGAAAAAAGTTAGTGTTCTTTCGGGAGGAGAGAAGATGCGTTGTATGATTGCCCGTATGCAGTTGCGCAATGCCAACTGTCTGATTCTCGATACTCCGACCAATCATCTCGACTTGGAGTCTATTCAGGCATTCAATAACAATCTGAAGACTTACAAAGGTAATATCCTCTTCTCTTCGCATGACCACGAATTTATTCAGACCGTTGCTAATCGTGTGATTGAATTGACTCCGAATGGTATCATCGACAAGATGATGGAATATGACGAGTACATTACTTCCGACCACATCAAAGAGCTGAGAGCCAAGATGTATAAGTAACGATGAACGTTTTTTGAACGATAAACGATGAACAGGCTGCACATAAATGGGTGCCTGTTCATCGTTTTTTTGTTTGCATTTACTGTAGTTTATCATCCATCGTTATTTTACCTTTCTTCATTTATTGCGTATCATATATAAACAACATATACAGTGTGAGCTATGGAACAGAATGAGATACAGGTATTGGTAGAAAAGAGCAGGAGGCAAGATGCAAGTGCATTTGCTTTGCTTGTGGCGGAGTATCAGGCTTTCGTTTTTCGCTTGGCTTTCCGTCTGTTGTGCGATGAAGAAGAAGCCCGGGATATGGTGCAGGAGACTTTTTTACGTGTCTGGCTTTCATTGGATAAGTACCGGCCGGAATTCCGTTTCTCCACCTGGCTTTACAGGGTAGCATGTAATATCTGTTATGATCGTCTGCGGGCTTTGCAGCATTCTCCGGCCGGTGCGCTCTCTGATATTACATTTGCCGAACTACCTGTTTGTTCCGATGATAATATTGAAGCCACGTTAGTCAACCGGGAGCTGAAAGCCCATATCCTGTACTTCATGCAACAACTGACCCCTAAGCAAAAGCTTGTATTTACATTGCGGGATATCGAGGAGTTGGAAATCAAGGAAATTGAGAAGATCACCGGATTTACATCTGTCCAGATCAAGGCCAATCTCTATCTTGCACGAAAAAGTATCCGTAAGAAGTTGAACGAAATAAATAAAGAAAGATGAAAAAGGAAGAAATGAATTACGAAAAATGGTTGGAGCAATTAAAGAAGACTCCACCTGTTTTAGAAAATCCGGACGCACTGACCGAGGATATTATGCGTGCTGTCAAAGCAGCGCCTTTCAGGAACAGGCCCGTCCGCAGATTGAACTTTGCTGCCTGGTGTTCTGCTATTGCTGCAACCCTGCTTCTCGGTTTATGGGTGGCAGAGGCAGTTGCTGTCGATCCGATTCTATCCTCAGAGGTGACTCGTATACCGAAACCCTATCAAGAGCAAACACTCACCGATGAGCGAAGCTATGAGAGATTGATGACAGGAGAGAAGCGGGAGATCTTCTTTTCCGCGTCCCGAAGTCGGAAAAAGGAGATGCTTAAACGGGAACGGCTTTATACCCGGTACGAACAGATAATGAAGAATGAATAACCTATAAAAACAGATGCATATGAAAACGAATAAACTTTTATCGATATTGCTGCTGGCGGTTTCAATGGTGTCTTGCACCACTTATTATCAGGTGAAAACCCGGATTCATCCTGACGGTTCGGCCCATAGGGAAGTATATGCTTTTGCCGATTCTGCATTCATGGCCGGAGATCCGATGAAAAACCCCTTTATGTTTTCTTTGGATTCCGGTTGGGTAGTGACACGTTTCGATTCTGTCCGTACTCACAATTATTTTGGAGAAGAGGGAAAGATTAACGTATGTGCCGGCAGGGAAGAGCCTTCTGTCAGCATGTTTGCGGAGCAGGTTCATCCTAAAGATCCGATGTACCGTCCCTTGGTGACTCCTCAGGAGACACTGACCAAACATTTTCGTTGGTTCTACACCTATTATACCTATACCGGCATCTATCCGGAATTGGCAGATAAAGGCCCCGTACCTCTAAAGAACTACCTGAATGAATCGGAACAGAAGCTTTGGTTCCAGGGTGACGACACAGCCTATTGCGGAATGAACGGATTGGAGATGAAAGAATTGCTCGATCGGTTGGAAAAGAAATTTTACGACTGGTACAACCGAAGTCTTTATGAATTAAGTTTCGAAGTTATCCGGCCTTTTATCGCTGAGATAGATCGGGGGAAGTATATGTCCCGTCTGGATGAAGTTAAGGATTCATTGTATCTCGGCTATCAACCTAAAGATGATGATCCGGATCCTGATCCGGAACTCATTTGCCAATTGCTCGATACGCATTATCATACCGACTGTTTTTCTCTGCTTTATAAGGAAAAGCAACAGGAAGTAGATAAACGCTTTGACGAAGAGACACGTCCGATCGAATTGTTCGGAGCCGTGATTCAATATGAACTTAAAATGCCCGGACAAATGATCTCAGCCAATACAACTTTCAGAGATCGCGAACATCTGGTTTGGAAAGTGGATGCTTACCGTCTTTTGGCGGGTGAATATTCCTTGACGGCCCAATCACGGGTACCCAATGTCTGGGCTTTTATCCTTACCGGTGTACTGATTCTTTTGGGAATAGGCTTTTGGATAAAAAAGCGATGAACAGGAGAGGAGTGAGATAATGTCAGAACTCACTACAGATTACGCAGTTCTTCACAGATTATTCATGTGGTCATCCATGATTTAAATTCACTCTGTGTTACTCTGTGTTCTCTGTGGTGAGTTCTGACAGCTCTTGTTTTTTATCGTTTATAAATCAACTTATTTTTTCCTTCTCCAAAAAGGTTATCTCCTATCGTTGTGATTTTGTCTCCATGAGCAACTACGTACCGCAACCTGTCGCATCCCATGAAAGCTCCATATTCGATAGCCGTAATGCTTTCCGGTAGTTCTACCGTTCCACAGAGACGGCCGCAATTGCTGAAAGCCCGTTGTCCGATGCTTTTTAGTCCATGTGGCAGACGGATGCGGAGCAGATATTTTTTTTGTGAGAAAGTAAAGTCGGGGATGGCCGTTGCATTGGTTTTTTCAATGTCTACAGCTACCAGATTCGGCATATAATCCCGTATCAACTTGAAGTCGGCTGCATCCAGCTTGCCTTCGATGGTCAGGAAGTTGATTTCTTTCGGCTGTAGTCCTGCTTTCTGAATTTCATTTTCCAGCGTGCTCAGTGCTCCTACCTCTATTTTAGCTTCCAGTGGTTCGCCTTCGATGAATGCAAAGTTATCCCAACGGTTTTTCAGCCGGTATTCATCGCTTGCTCCCAGTGGTACAAAGATAGCAGTGATGCTGTCTGCCAATGCTTCCGGCAGTAGGTTAGGAGGAGTTTTCTTTTTAATCTGGCATATATTCAGATTTTCGCAGCCCATAAAAGCCGCATCTTCAATGTTTTTGATCTTTTCCGAAAGAATGATCTTTTTCAGAGTGGATTTTCCTTTGGCAGTGCCGTTTTCCATCTTACAGAAAGCGTATGCCGGAACAAAATTCGGCATATAAATATAGAACTTATCCGGATAGGTACCTTCTTTACCCGAGTACATGCTGATGCTCGCATTAGCTATGTCGAGCACTTGTAAGTTTTTAAATTCATCGCGCAGATGTCTGAAGTCCACTGCATTGATCTTTCCGGTCAGGGTCAGGTGGGTGACCTGGTTCGCTTCCTCTTCCGTCATCATCGAAATCAATGTTCCCGGTTTGCTGACGAAATACGTTTTCTTAACTTCTTGTGCCGTAGCTGCAAATAGATTGGCAGTAAGGGCTATTCCTATAAACAGATGTTTTATTTTCATATTTATGATAAATGTTTAGACAAATATAGCGAATCATACTTTATCTCGTCCAGAGTTTTAGAAAAATATAGTTATTTTTGTCCTTCAACCAATAAATTAACAAAATGGAACAACAGGATCACGAATCATTCTTTTCTCCGAAAGGGATTCCGGCATTTGCAAGTATTATTATCTTTTTGGTAAGCTTCTTTATCGTCATGTCCCTATTCCGTTCCGTTCTGAATCTTTTTTCGGAAGTAAGAGGGTACGGAATGGGTTATTTCTTTATTGGAGAGGGGATTATGTTGTTGAGCGTATTTATTGTAACCTTTCTGATGATGCGATTTCTGGATCGCCGTCCCTTCTCCGATTTAGGATTCAGCCTGAAAGGGCGTGGCAAAGATATTCTCTACGGTTTCCTGATGGCAGTGCTCATTTATGCCATTGGTTTTGGTGTTTGCCTGCTGACCGGGCAGATTGAGGTTGTCAGTGTCCATTTGCATTGGAGCGATTTGCTCTTAAGCGGGTTGTTTTTCGCCATGGTTGCCATTGTCGAAGAAACTATGATGCGCGGATATGTTCTGGGGCGTTTGTTGCGTACGCGTCTCAATAAATTCATTTCTCTTCTCATCTCTTCCCTTTTGTTTGCGTTGCTTCATCTGATGAATCCCAATGTGGCTTTTTTACCCATGCTCAATCTGGTGTTGGGAGGGTTGTTACTGGGAGCTTCCTATCTTTACACCCGTAATCTTTGGTTTCCTGTTTCGCTTCATTTCTTTTGGAACTGGATTCAAGGGCCCGTACTTGGCTATGAAGTCAGTGGCAATCGTTTCTGTGAAACCTTGTTTTCACTTCGCCTGCCTGCAAATAATCTGATTAATGGAGGGGCATTTGGTTTTGAAGGTTCGTTGGTTTGTACCGTATTGGCAACACTCTTTACACTATTCATTATCTGGTGGTTCGAACAATAAAAAAATGTCCCATGTTCCGCTGAACTTTGGGACATTGATAAAACAAACACCACATTTACTTCACAGTAAGTTAGAGTGGAAAAGCAAGAGCGCATTTACTTCACAGTAAGTTCGTTGCGCACTATTAAACACAAACAAAACAAAATAAAAGCTGTACAACAGCCATTATAACACTTGCATCAATGTATGTTTATATTGATTTTTCCATAACAGAGGACATAAAGTATGTGGGGGTGAATCTTATTCTAAAATTTATACGTCGTTCCCACCATTAACCCTACTGTTCCCCGTATGGGTTCCTGAAGGTCTGCCCGATAACTTCTGTCTTTGAATATATTGATCCGGGGTTCCAGCCAGAGTCCGCTATGTGCCGATAGCCTGATTTCTCCCTGTAGTCCGATGCGTCCGTTCAAGATAATTGAAGACGATGATTCCGCTCCGGGAAAATAGCTCCCGATGCCGCCTGCCACGATCAGGTTGAACACATGGCTGTCCCGATCGGAAAAAAGCCTTGTGAGGCTGCACAGATAGTCAATGTTGAGGCTGATATTAAAATCGCGGTTGCTACCGCTATCTTCATTATCCAAAAAGGCGGTACTACTACCGGCACTGATCCGCATCCCGTTAAATTTGTCGAACCATTTACCTAAAGCGAATTCCGTGTCGAACAATACATTTCCGGTGTTTCCGGTACCGGCTGCCAGCGAGGCAAAACCTCCTTTAAGGAAAGTCAGGGTAGCGTATCCTGCCGGTTTGTAAGTAATACCTGCCATTAGTGATCCTGCCAGGTTATATCTTTTCCACGATGACTGGTTGTCCACCCGGTCCGGATAAAGTGCCAGTTGTGGCTCGATAAACAGGTTAAAAGCAGACGATACATTCAGTTTCCCTTGTAGTCCTGCCCTCAATCCGTATGAATGGATTGTTTTTTGGTCTTTTACGATAGTGGCCTGATAACTGAGTCCGAGAGCGCCGATCACTTCGAATACTCGCTTCGGGTTGTATCTGGCGGCAAATGCACTGATATTGATCAAGTAGTCTACATTGGCTCCTGCCAGATGCATATTCGTATTTCCCTGTTTCCATTGTGTATATTCCCCTCCGGCCCGTAGTCCTATGACGGGGGTCAGCCAATTACCTGCCATGAATGATGCCCGTGGCCCGTGGGCGGTTTGTCCGCCTCCTACGTTAAACAGATAACCGATACCCGATCCGACAGAGAAAAACAGATGTTCCGATCCTCTCTTCGAATGGAACTTTTCTGCTCCCTTTCGTTTGGGCATCAAATATTCTGAGGCCTTTATATTGTTTTTTCCTTCTGTTGAATCTTGCTTTTGCTCTTGTGCTGCCAGAGTTCCGCATAAGATGAAACCGATTCCTAGCAGCAGGATTCTTTTATAGCTCTTTCCCATATTCTTCATTGCTTTATCGTTTTTTCTTCATTCAAGCCGCTCTCTTCCGTTTCGGTGTCTTCCGTTTCGTTTTTTTCTTTTGTTTTCTCCGCTTTTTCCTTCAGTTCTTTCTTTTCATCTTCCAACTGTTGCAGCAGGTCGGTTACGTCTCCGTCTATCTGCGCAATCTCTTTCAGTGACGGATCTTCGTTCAGGGCCCGTTTAATGAAAGCGTATGCTTCGCTCACTTTGTCCAACCTGTTGGCACATGCTGCCCTTAGATAATAGCTGAGTGGTTCATCCGGTAGTTCTTGTGCCTTTTCCCATGCTTCTTCATTTTGCTTCATGGCCATTAATAATACCACTTCATTTATGCCGCCTTGCGTTCCGAACCGTTCATAAGCATCCTCAAAATGCCCGTTATAAGCTCCAACGATGGCTCTTACGTCTTGTGTCATGTCGTTGTCCGGCAGAAAGTCTATAATCGAGTCCGCCCGGTTATAAGCTCTTTCGTCCATTAAGGCGATTACCTGATTACAGAGTAGTTCTGTGGGAGCCGATCTGCTGACAAACGGTTCCAGCAATTTGCTGTCTGCTTTCTTTTGTTCTATCAGCAACGCAGCCAATTCGTTGGCCATAATCATAAATTTAGGATATTGTTCCAGTGCCTGTCGGCAGATCACTTCGCGTGTAGAGTCATTATCGGCATTCAGGTATATCCGCCAAAATTCATAGGGTACCAATTTTTTATAGTCCTGTTTATACATTATGCGTATTTCTTCATCGTTCAGCAATCTCATCACCGAATAGTTGAAACTATATTCCACCCGGCGCAGCCGTGGTAAGTAAGTCGTTAGAATGACATTCCGATATTCCGGTAGTCGTAGGATCCGGCTGTACTGTGAGGCCATGTTGTCCGGATAGCAATTGATGATTTCCCGTAACTTGTCTGTAGGCAGTGAGTCGCGTTCCATCAATTCTGCTACCTCTTCCCATGAGGCCACCACTCCTTCTGTATATGTACTGTCTTTTATTGCGTTTATAGTACCTTCGTTCAGAAAACCAAAGATACGTTTCAGCGTACTGTCCGTGCGTTTTTTTGCCAGTTTCAGATTCGATTGATACGGACCTTCAGGCGAAGATACCCCTTTGACCGAAAACGACAGGAATTCCGAGTTCGGATCGTTTTCTATTTCCTGCAGGCGCAAGCGCATTTTCTCCAGTTCTCTTTGGTTGTTCGGATCTTTTTCGTCTATCGTTGCCGAGTTGATCAGGAAGTTCAGCTTCACTTCTCCTCTGTCGCCTCTTTGTTGTTTTTGAGGTTTAGGGATGTATTTTTCATCTCTGATTTTCATGCCATCTGCTTGGTACGTAAAGAAACGCATCGGATTTACCGTACCTTTGGCTATCACTACCGTATCTTTGTATGCCAGTTTTTTATATTCTACCAGATACATGTAGATGTCACACCGGCATTCATCGTCCGGGTTATCCATATAGAGGGAGTCTACGTAGGCAATCACTTCATTCTTATCAATCTTTTGCGTTTTCTCCTGAAAAGCTGCTAACGGATCTCTGCTCAGGTCGAATTCCATCATTCGTTCCAATGTGATGGCATACTCCTTTCCGGTCACCACTGCCGGGCGGAACAGGCTCTGTGTTTTACGGGTAATATTCACCAACATCGGTTGCACTACGATACGTGTATTCGGCTTATACATTTCTTTGGGAATTTTTACTTTAGGGTGGATGATGTATTGATTTCCGACGATTTCGATGTCGGTTGGTTCCGGTAGCAGTTTGTCCACCACTTTTTTGGCGGTGATCACCACTTCGTCAATCATCGATGCTTCGTATGAGATCACTACGTTTATCGTTGTCTTTCCTTTTAGTTTTACTGTTTTTGATGCGTAGGCAAATCCCGAGAAATGCAGGGTCGTATTGGGATCTGCCATGATCTTGAACTTTCCGTCGAGGTCTGTGATGCCGTATACATCTCCCTTTTCATTCTGATCTCTGATTACGATAGAGATGGCAGGCTCTCCCTCGTCATCGATTACGCTTCCGCGTATTTCTACTTTCTGGGCTTGTCCCCATGCCGGAATAATGGCGTATAGGGCCACTATCCCCAATAGCAAAAATCTTTTGATATTCATTAGGGTTATATTTATTTGGCTATATAAATAAAAGATACACTTAGTTTAACCGGTATGGGGACCCATCCCGATTCATTCGGTTCACCATGAGTGCTTCCCGGTTGGTAGCGCACCAACCTGTAGCGTGCCACACCCACACCGCCTGATACCTCAAGGTTCCAGCGACGTGACAGAATCCAGTTGTATCCATACGTGACACCCGCGGCCGCGGCATCTCCATAATATGCCCTGCGGTTTATTCCCACATCGAACATGGAATAGAATCCTGTGATACCGATGTAATGGCGTGCCAGCAGGTTCCGAAGCCAATATTTAGCTTCAGCTTGTACGCGTCCATGGCGGTAGAAAAGTTTATCTGTAATCTTCCAGGGATTAGCCGATGCCGAAATTTCAGCTGTCATCCAATCGTTTAATGGGAATTCCACTCCCAGATTGGGGGATGCCGCCAACCATTCCAGCGTATTAGTCTTGATGGCCATACGTTGGGCGGATACTTGAAAAGATATTGCTATGAAAATAAAGAATATAGCCCGTTTCCCGAATAGAGACGGGAAATTATATCCGGCTATCTCCCACAATAAGTTGGGGAAGTCTAGTTTTAAATTAAATGTATTCATAAACGCGCTCACTTCTGTCTAAAGCGTGCTGTCGTTTATTCTTGTCACCGACAAATATAGAGGTTTTAATCGGGACTTTCCAAATAATCAAAATCTTTTTTTATCAGTTCTGATAAAAAGGTTTGCAGGTCGGTTTCCTGGTTCAGTTGTAATTTCTGCCGGAGCCGGCTCCGGTTGCTTCTCACGGTTGAAGTGGCTATGTATTGGAGTGCTGCTATTTCTTCGGTTGTTTTGTTTTCCAGTATCAAGCAGCAAAGTTGTATTTCTTTGCTACTCGCTTGCAGGTGCAAAGCATTGAAAGCAGCCCATAGTTTTAGCTCGGATGTCATTCTTGTTTTTTGTCGTTGCATGGTTTGTAGTATTTCCTGTAATCTTGCCAACATGATGGGAGGAAAGATATATGCCACTGCCAGGCTGGGCAGACTCATCAAATAAAGTTCGGATGATGTATAGACCCCGATGAACATATACAAAAGAATCGGGGCGAAAGATAATATCATTACGGTGTGTCGACTCACAGAGATGGAAGCCAGACTGCAAGTCACCATACCGATCATCAGATCTTGCGACAAAAAGAAGCCGGTCTCTTCCGGTGGGAGGTAGATACGGCAGTACATCGATATTAGGATATTGCTTTGTATGGTATAAAAGGTGCATTTCAACAAAAAAGTTATCTGTTTCTTTTTTCGAATCAGCAGGTAAGTGAACAGTAAGAATAACCCCAGGGATAATATGTTACATAAAGCCAGTAACAGGTCTTTTCTGATCAGGTAGATGCAAAGGTCGGCGATGATTCCGATACTAAAGCAGCCCACTGTACCGTAATAGACGAAATAAATAGTTTGTCGCTTCGGATTTCTTATCTCTTTGAACTGTAGATATTTCTTTTGGATGTACTTTTTTGTTTTGCTCAAAGACAGGTATTTTGAATTCATGTTTTTTTAGGTTTCAATAATCAATGTTTATAAACCAGCCCATGCAGGCGAGTATACTCTGATGGAAAGACTTTCGAAACGGCTTTTTTATCCTATAATAAATACAAAAAAGAATGAAAATAGAAGGGGGGAGGGTGAAGATCTTGAAAAAATGTACTGAGTTCGTCATACGTGTCATCAAGGCTCACCATAAGCATCTGCAAACAATGATTCGTCCTGTTCACTTATTAATTCGAAACCATGATTTCTATCAATCAAATCGAAATTTATTTTAGAATTTCGATATAAATGCTTCGTATATTCCTCAAAAGAAATAATTTTTTGTTTCCACAAATCAAAAATGTATCCTTTGCTATCAAAGAAATTATGAAGTATAATAACTGTGGATGTATTCTTTTTGATGACTTTGCCTAAGCAATAGTAGACTCTGAATTACACTTGATTTTCCGGCACTATTAATGCCAGTCAATACAGTAAGATTTGAAAATCTCAAATCCGTCTTCTTATGCGATTTAAAATTATGCAGTAATAGATTTGTTATCATATATTTTCCCTTCCAAAGTGTCTTGTACTACCGAATTAAAAATAGAATGGCGATTGAAAACACTATCTGTCGTACCCGTTCCTTGAGACAGATAACGTCCGAGAGTCCCCATCGCTTGTATCAAATTATGCTTCAATATTGGGGTCTTAACCGTCAGGTTATCATGTGCTCGATCATCCAGTTCAGCAAAGGTAACTGTTATTACCTCAAAGTATGCCTTATTTATTGGATTCCTAGGATCTGTTTCACTATATCTTTATGCAAAGATAAAAAATAAAATTGAGACTTAGGGCAGAACGCAGTAATAAGACTGATGAATAGCGGTTTAGATAATAAAAAGGAAAAAGCAGCAAGCCATCTGAAACCAACAAAGGGCCAAGTGAGGACAGAGCTACATTACTATCTCGTTACTTTCTTTTGGCTGGTAGATGATTCTTGATAGCATGAAAAAAGAAGAAAATCAGATTTCTTTGCACTGATTGGCAGTGTTTTGCATATTAAGAAACAACTCTACAGGTAATAATTTTGTCACTTAAAAAATGTAGAGTATGAGATCAACATTTAAAGTCTTATTTTATCTAAAGCGCAATGCTCCCAAAAAGAATGGGCTTGTGCCGGTCATGTATCATTTCTCCATTTACGATAATAATACTAAACTGTATTCCAGAGAGCAAAGTCGCAAGGAAGCATGCGCCATTGACATCCGGTTTTTACTAAATAAAAAATACCATTAAAAATAGAACGAAAAGAATGTTTTCGCTTGCGATCTTTGTCATCTAAAAGATTTTCTATAACTTGCCACAAGTTTATTACAAAGCAGAACAGTAGAAGTATGAACATAAAAGAGATACTAAACCAATCCGAAGGGCGTAGATTGGAATTTAAGGCAGAGTTGCCGGAGCATTCCGATTTGGCTAAGACGGTTGTGGCATTTGCCAATGATGCAGGTGGCGACCTGTATATTGGTGTGGCAGATGATCCTCGTGAAGTGGTAGGATTGGATGAGGACAAATTGGTGACTATCGAGGAGAAAATAAGTAATATTATTTTTGACCGTTGCTATCCTGCGATATTGCCGGAAATAAAATTTATAAGCGAAGAAAACAAACACTTGATTCAGGTGACTGTTTTCAGAGGTAGCACGCCACCTTATTATCTCAAAGAGAAAGGTAAGTTACAAGGGACATTTATTCGTGTAGGCTCGGCCAATCGACTTGCGGATGAAGCTATCATCTCGGAATTGGAACGTCGGAGACGAAACATCTCTTTTGATAGCGAAGTTATACCAGATAAGCCTGTAAATGATTTGAACATAGATGGTTTTAAGGCTATATTCAAGGAGAAAACGGGGGAAGAATTATCCGACCAAGCATTAAGGAAATTAGACTTGGTTAAAGATATGCAAGGAGCAGAATATCCGACCAATGCGTTGATTCTATTCTCGGACGACCCGTTGCGCAACTCGTTGTTTCACTATGCAAAGGTGGAGTGTGCTCGTTTTAAAGGTGTTAGTATCGATGATTTCATAGACCAAAAGAGTATTACGACCAATATTGCCACACAAGCAGAGGAAGCATACAACTTTGTGTTACGCCATATCAATAAAGGTGCTTCGGTTGAGGGAGTGTACACAGTCTCTCGTTGGGAGTATCCTGTTAAGGCAATTCGTGAGGCGATTCGTAATGCGGTGGTTCATCGGGATTATTCTCTCACAGGAAAAGACGTTAAGATTGCGATCTATGATGATATGGTAGAGATAACCAGTCCGGGACTTCTACCACCATCAATCGACTATGCTGCAATGGAAAGCCGTCAGAGCGATGCACGCAACAAAGTAATAGCCCCTGTTTTCAAACGTCTTGGTATCATCGACCAATGGGGCAACGGCTTGAAGTTGATTGCCGATGAAATGAAAGAGTATCCAAACATCGAACTTCGTTGGAGAGAGGTGGGCTTGTCGTTTCAGGTACAGTTTGTGAGGCTGGATTATGTGCTGAACGCAGAGCGGATAAAGGATATACAGCAAGAGTTGCAGCAAGAGTTGCAGCAAGAGTTGCAGCAAGAGTTGCAGCAAGAGCTACGAAAGGCGACATTGTATTCGGAGGTATTGCGTTGTATAGTAAGTAATGCTTTATCAAGGCAAGATATATCCCTTGCATTGGGACAAAAGAAAGTATCGGGACAATTAAATAAAGTTATTCAAAAACTGATTGCCAACAACCTGATTGAAAGAACTATCCCTGAGAAACCTAACCATCCTGCTCAGAAGTTTCGACTAACAGAACGTGGACAGTTATTTCTTGGTTTACTTGCTAAATGAAATGATTATGATATATAGCTATCTACATTGAAATAAAACCTCGCTTCGACTATATAAACCAAAGCGAGGTTTTATTATTCCAAAAACTTTTCTAACTTTGTAACGAAGTTGTTTTAAGGTACGCAAAGCACAGATTGTCAATGCAGCTTTACTTTTGCCAAATCGTTACCAACAACTTATTACTTCTCAATTACAATCTATCATTCAGATAGATACAAGTAATTTTCTTATCCTCTGCAAAGATAAAAATAAACTATGAATGCGGTTTCTACTATTCATGAAAATCTGCAAATCTCTATGTTTTCATATATCAAAGTAGTACTGCAACTATAGATATTAAGATTAAATAGCAATACACCTTATTATTGATGATAAGTGTGTCTGATCAGGATGTATAGTCTTTACTCGATATTGCTTTCTATTTGCTCAAAAATCTTTCTTTTTTGTGACGCATACCCTATTTTTTTCTTTTGTGATAGAAGTTGCTTATTGTATATATATGCAAAAGGAAAATGTTTTTGAGAGTCTGAATAATATGTTATTCACTTTTCTGCCCATAGGAAGTGAATAACGTAGTTGCAAAGAGTTCGTTCTTTGCCGGCAGAAAGTTAATTCTTTGTTTATACGAAGTTAACTTCTTGTCGGCGGCAAGTCGGCAGATGATCGATAGTAGTCTTTTTTCTCCTTGAAAAGCGGCTGAAAGTACCGGATTTTCTCTGGTTACTTCTCAATTTTGATTGGCGCAAATCTGTGAAAATGTTTCTCTTTTGTGCCGATCTCTTTAATGTTGTCTCTGTGTTATGTGCTTTTTGCTGTCTTTATTGTAATATGTACTTTGTTTTTGTTTCTTTCTGTATTCTTCTAATGCTGATTTACGGGCTTTTTTCCAGCTTCCCAGTCAGTCGGGCAGGAAAAACAAATTCTATCGCAGGTAAGATATACAATTTGACAATTGTCAGATTCTTGCTCCGACCGTTTATCGAAAGTATAAGTCAATCTCTTTTGATTAAAGATGCAGCAGGGATGTATTCTTATATTCCTAAGCAAGCACAAGTCCGCATTCGTTTCATGTCTTTCTATAATGTATATACTTTTCTTATCTGTCACATGGGGCGTGAGATGTCGTTTTTCATGTTGTCCGGACTGTTCAGAGACCCGGTTATGCGATATTCCGTGGTTTCCATGCCCTCTAGGGGAAGCCGGATAAGGTGTTTTTTACCTTTGGCGGGAGAAAAAGAAAGAGAGGTGATACTTCAGAAATCGTCCATTCCATCGGTGAAAAAACGGTATTGCACATTTGCAGCACCCCGAAAAGGGGAGGTGCTGCAAAAATGCAACGCTGATTTTTAGGTTATCTTCAGGGCGGAGGTTACATTTGTCCTACCCTTTATGGAGGGAGATGCAAACAAAATGTATAAGATTATTTAAGATAGTGAAATTGGGAAGCTGCCAACATATTGATAGCAGGTGTTGTTTTACTTTTGTAAACCAGTTAAAAGTAAAGAAGAAGATGACATCAATTACACCACGGCTCAATCGCTCGCGCGAGGGGCGTGATGGCAGTTATCCGCTTGTGATACAAATTATTCGCCATCGAAAGAAGAGAGAGATTTATACGCCTTACCGTTTCTGGGAGGCAGAGTTTAACACCCGTTTAGAAATGGTGGAGAACGTCGGAGGCAATCGCCGTCGTCTGCTCATTGTCCGCGAAGCCAATGAATACCTTATATATATAAAGAAGGAGTTGGAGGCTATTTGCAGATCGCTTGAAGCGGATAAGGGGAGTGCTTATACGGTGGACGACATTGTGAACGTTTATAACTACCACAATGATCTGAGCCAGGTGTTGGTATATGCCGACTCGGTGATTGCCGGGCTGGAGAATAAGGGACGTCAGGGTACGGCTGCCAATTATCGTAGCGCCCGCCGTGCGTTTGAGATGTTTTTGGATGGCAGACCTTTTTCGTTTGAGGAGTTGACTCCCGAAGTGCTGGACCGCTTTGTCACCTTTCTCCGTGAGCGGGGCAACCGGCCCAATACGGTTTCGTTTTATCTCCGTCAGTGGCGTGCCATCTACAATCGTGCCTGCGCCGATCATGTGGTTTTTTCCGATCAAAAGCCTTTCCGACGGCTGAACCTCAAAGAAGAGGTGACATCCAAACGCGCCATCTCCCGGGAGAAGATTGCGCAGATCGAATGTGTCGACCTTACTGCTTGTCATGCTGATATGCAGCTTGCCCGTGACCTGTTCCTGTTTAGCTTCTATACGCGCGGAATGTCCTTTGTAGATATGTGCTATTTAAATAAGGAGAACCTGCAGGGAAATTATCTTCGGTACAAACGGCAGAAGACAGGGCAGGAGTTACAGATACGCATTGAAAAAGATTTGCGTGTGTTAATCGACAGATACGCCAGCCCTTTGTCGGACTATCTGCTTCCAATGCTTCGAAACGGTGACCGTTATCAGGATTATCGGCGCAGGCAGCGGAGGCTTAATAAACTGATTCGTGAATTGGGCGACCGGTTACAGTTGGATATGCCACTCACATTTTATGTGGCGCGCCACTCATGGGCGACACTCGCTCACGAAAATGATGTGCCCGTCTCGGTGATCAGCGATTGTATGGGGCACACATCGGAGAAGACTACCCGCATTTATCTGGATCGCATAGACACTAAGCGGCTTGACCGGGCCAACCGGTTGGTGATTAATAGTCTGCGGTAAAGAGGTGGAAAAGAGGGATAAAAAAAACTCTTTCTTATAATGAAAGAGCTACTCAAGAGATTCTTCTTATCTCAGATACATGTCGCAAAGATACGCATTAAATTATTAATTAAACAAGTATTATTTTAATTTTTTTTATTTCTAATGTAAAATATTTATTTTTCTTCTTTCACTTGGATAAAAAACTCCCCGGTACACCTTCTTTCTGTCTTCCGACCTCTTCAAGAAAGCATACGATGTATGTCTACTGTTTCTTTTTCAACGGTTTTTCATCTGTCTGCCTCCACTGCTGCAAACACATGCCGTCACCTATTCACAATAATGATAATCTGTTAATAATCAATTAATAACAGATTGTATATTTCGTTTTGTGATGCTCTTTAACAACCTTTTTCTTTTATGTTTCTGAAAGCGTTTCTGAGTCAATATTAAGTAACGTATTATTGATCAATGTGTTACATCCATACACTTTTTCTTTGTTTCTGAAAATAAAAAAACTCAGAAACATTTTCAGATGGGATATGAAGTAACTTGCTGTATTATAAATGATTATAATATTTATGAAGTCATTCTCCCTTTCATTATAAGAAAGAGCCGCATAATTATCAAACAAACGGCAAATATGAAAAAAATACTATGCATATGGGTCTTAACCGTTACTTTCCTTGGAGCATTTCCTGCTTTGGCCGACGCCCAGCAATGGGGATTGACTGCCAATGGTCTTTATTGGGCGACAGCTACTCCGAATATAGGTGTGGAATATGCCTTCCATTCAAAGATGAGCATAGCAGGACTTGTTCAATATAATCCGTTTACTTACGCTAAAAACCGGAAAATGAAACATCTTGCCGGGCAGTTAGAGTATCGTTATTGGTTGAGTGATGTGTTCAAGGGGCATTATCTGGGTGTGCATGCCACGGGCGGTATCTTTAATTTTGGTAATCTCCCTTTGGGTATCCTCAAAGACTATCGTCTCGAGGGGCAATTGTATGGTGGCGGACTCACCTACGGTTACCAGTGGATCATCAGCAACCGGGTCAACATTGGCGTCGATATCGGATTAGGATATCTCTATGTTGATTACGATAAATTCTATTGTCCCACTTGTGGGGAACGTGTCGATCACTACCGGACCAATTATCTGGGGCCTACCAAGGTAGGTGTATCCATTATTTATCTGTTAAAGTAGGGGAGGACAGGCTATGAATATCAAACAGGTAATTTTCATAAATATCTCATTTTTCATCTCTCTAACAGTGTTAGCAGCAGATAGGCCTACACAGCCTGTCCGTACTGAGGTGTATCGCTTGGAGCGTCTTGACTCCGTTCTGCTGGTCGATCTGGCTGTCGACCTGACAGGGGTGCACCTGGCGCCGGACTGTACGGTCTATCTGTTTCCGCTACTTGCTTCGGAGAATACCGGTGATTCGTTGTCTCTTCCTCCCATTGTGCTCAACGGCCCCCAAAGCGATCTGATGTATCGCCGGCGTCGGGCTTTGGGTACAACTTCGGGATTGGAGAAGATTACTCCCTACACCGTGCTGCGTGAGGGAGACCATGCTTTGCCTCGCATCCATTATCGGACTGAGGTGCCTTATGCGGCATGGATGGACGATGTTAAAGTATGGATGCGCGACACGAATTGCAATTGCGATGCCCGTCTGGTACCTTTTGCCATGCATACGGAGCATATACCGCCGTTGGTTGTGGAACGGGTGGATACGATTGTGATACATGACACCATCCGCCTGGCTTCTGTTGCATCCGGACAGTCGACCGTAGCTTCGGATATTCCCCTTCGTAAGAAGGTGACCCGTATTCAGGCCGGTTATGAAGCTGATATTTATTTTCCTACGAATGAAATGCGTATTCTTCCCGATCATGAGTTGAACCGTGCTTCATGGATGCATTTCGTTAACCAAGTGGATTCTATTGAACAGGATAACCGGAATTCCATATCGGGAGTTACCGTTACCGGTTACTCTTCTCCCGAAGGATATACTTCTAATAATGAACGTCTGGCTGAAAAACGTGCCAAGGCCCTTCAAGCGTTCCTGGAAAATAAATATGGCGAACGTATGGAGGTGGCAGTCGAGTGGGTCGGTGAGGATTGGAAACAGTTTGAGAAAGATATAGAGGTTTCTGACCTTCCGGAACGTAATGAAATTCTTTCAATCCTGCGTACTGTGAGTGATAACAATCAACGGAAGAGTAGGCTGAAGGCACTGAATAAGGGGAAAACATTCGAAATTCTGCTTCGGGAGTATTTTCCGAAACTCCGTCGGGTGTCATGCCGTATTAGATACGTAAAATAAGAATATGAAAAGAATGTATTACATAGGATATATGCTCTGCTTGTTGCTTGCCGGTTGTGTAGTCGGTGAGAAAGCGGACGGCCTGTTGGAGCAACGTCTGTCTGATCGTACCCTTTTGGTCTATATGGGAGGGGATAATGATTTAGCCGACGAGACCGACGAAAAATTGTCAGCGTTAACAGAGGCGTGGGACAGGTTTCCGGGGCATCTATTGATTTATCAGGATAAAAAAGGAGCGGATAGTACCCGCTTGTTAGAGGTTTGTTTGGATGAACAGGGAGAAAAGGTAACAAAAATATTGGCTAAGTATAAACAGGAGAATTCAGCCGGTGCCTCCGTGTTTGCACGGGTTGTCAATGAGGCTATGGCCCGGTATCCTTCCGTTGATCCGGGATTGATCGTATTCTCCCATACCAGCGGATGGTTACCGTCGGGGACGGCAGTGGTTCCGGCCGGTATTACCCGCTCGGTTATCAAGGACAATCATTACGAGATGAGTTTACAGGATTTTGCTTCAGCCATTCCGGACGGGCAATTTAATTTTATCCTTTTTGAAGGGTGTTTTATGGCCGGACTCGAGGTGGCATACGAACTGAAAGATAAAACGCAATATATTGTGGGTTCATCAGCCGAAATGCTTTCACCGGGTTTTACTCCCGTCTATCAACAAATGTTTCCGTTGCTTTATAAAAAAGAAGCGGATCTTCCGGCAGTGGCTGCTGCCTATTACGATTATTACAACAGTATGGAAGGCGACAATCGTTCGGCTACCATCAGTGTGATTCAGACGTCCGGCCTGGAAATGTTGAAAGTTCAACTTCGGGCGGCCGAGAGTCGTGTGGAGCGTTGGGAATGGATAGATCGTAGCGGATTGCAGGCTTTTGACCGCTTATCGGACGGGCGGCATCTCTTTTATGATGCTTCGGCCTATATAAAACGGATTGGAAGTGTTGAAGAATCTGCTGCTTTTGACGAGGCTCTGGAGCAAGTTATCATTTATAAAGCAGCCACGGAGAACTTTATGCCGGAGAGTGTAGGGGGATTTACCATTGACGAACATTGTGGCATGACGTTGTATATACCCGATGCTACTGTTCCCACATTATTGACCGAAAGAAAGAAACTGAAGTTAATGCAATAGTATACATAGTTCAAATTAATTAGTGAATGGTAATAATAAAATTAAAAAAACTGATGGAAAGGAATATTTGATTAACGAAACAGACAGTGACGGTTGACAGATCGATGGAACAGGGAGTATCCGCATTTTTCTCTCTGCTTTTTTCCTTTCACAGTTCGAAAGAGAAAAAAGGAATATCCAAAGCGGATAAAAGTATAAACTATTCGAACTTATATCTATAATTAAATTTTTTAGTAACATGAAATTAAACAAATTGTTTACGTTTACATTGGCAGCCCTTGCGATGGCTGCATGTAGTAATGATGACGAACCGGGTATTGATAAAGGTGGTCAGAAAGGTGAATTGATTGATGCTATCAGCATTGCTTTTACCAGTTCTTCAGCTCCTGCTACCCGTGCAGACAAAGGTGAGATAGAAGGAGTGGGCACTGAAAATAATGTATATGTAGCCTATCTCTTTGCTAAAGAGAATGATCCCCAACATGAAGGTGCAAAAGTGGGTGACTGGACTGTAAAGCGTGTAGCTGGTGATGCTAATACAGAGGATAAGGATGTTACAGCTGCAATCGGTGAGGGCGATGTGGCAACTCCCGGGACGAAGAAAAATATGTGTACGTTCAACGGTGTACGCCAGGGAGATAGTGTTTATGTGGTTGTGAATGATCCTCAGATGACCCTTGCTACCGCTCAGACATTGGCGCATCAGGGTGACAAGTCGGAAGCCGCTATCCGTGCTTATATCTCTAATCTGTCTAAAAGTTATCTGAATGAGCTGACCGTTACTAAAGACGGGACGCAGGATAAGAAGTATATCATGGCAGGTGTATCGGCTATTCCTACCAACCCGAATATCCCGAACGGATCTACCGTGAAAGTTTCGATTCCTCTGAATCGTGAATTAGCCAAAGTATTCTTTAATGCCTCTGTTACTACCAACCCCGTATACGAGGCTTATGGTAAGATGGCAATTAAAGATGCAGTATGGGAAAATCCGACAGGTACTAAAGACCCCGATGGTATTGTCGTAGTACGTATTCCGAGACGTGTTTCTCCGTTCACGGCACAGGCTCGTGACTGGTATTTCCCGCAGAGTGCAGATGCAACTGCTAAAGACTGGGATGTGGAAGGTTGGTTGAAAGCATTTGCAGGTGAAAGCCAATCTGTACCCGGTACTGCAGAAGTTCCTGGAACGACTCTTGCATTGAATAAGGGAGAATACAATGCAGATGCGAAAGAATATCGTCTGACATGGGTTGTAGGTGAAAAAGCATTGGCTGATGGAGGTACTCCTGCAGCTGCTTCGATGGTATACGTTAAGAGTGACAAGTTATATTCTCCTTATTTTTATGTAACTCCTAATTATGCCGACAATGCCGGTTGTGCTACTGTTGTAGTTACTCAGGCTACTTATATCGGTGCCCATACTCTGCTTGAACCGACTATTACAGAACAGATGTTGAAAGAAGCTTTGGTGAATGATGCTTTCAAAACAGCTACTTCTACTGACGGAAGTGTCACCTATGATAAATTGGCTGCTGATTTTTGGGATACTGGTGCGAATGTAACAGCATTGGTTGCGTTCCTGGAAACGAGTGAGACATATAAACTTGCGTTGAGAGGTGAAACAGAACAAGCCAAGAAAGAAGCTGCCATTACGATTAAACCTAACGATAAACGTTACTATCGCGCTGATGTTGCCAACTATAGCGATGACGAAACAACTTCAATGAAGATTACCGAACGCAACACATTCTATCATATAACTGGTACCATCACTACACTGGGTGCCAAGAGCATTGAAGATGCTATCAATTCGGATAATATCGACATGCTTGTACAGGTAGTTGTTAAGCCATGGAAATATGTTGTTAACAATATAAATATGTAATCAGAACCTCTTTTTTATATAATCCGGGGCGGATGGAAAGTCCGCTCCGGTTGATATCTTTTTCTTGTCGGAAAGAGAAGAATACGAAACTAAAATGAAGAAATTGCTACCGATACTTTTGGGGGTTACCCTACTGCTGAATTCATGTATTAAAGATGATATGGATGCTTGTGCCGGATATATGCACATCTATTTCAGCTATATTTATGGTGGAGCCAACCGCTTTTTTGAGACGGTTTCTACTCCTACGCAACTTCATTTTTATAAACAGAAGCATAAATATCGGGAGTTGGAAATAGCCGTGGATGAAATAGGACTGACCGAACCTTATCGCTTCCTGAAAAACTTTGATGATACGGATAGCCTGGAACTGATAGCTTGGACACAGGATGAGGCGATTGATTATGTGGATACTCCTGATACTCCCATAGGAGAGGGGTATGTGAAATTAAAAGAAATTACCGATGGCAGCGGAATCTGCCGACCTGTAGACGACCTGTTGTACGGACGCATTGCCATAGATGCCGGTTTGCGCGAAAATCGCAATATTGTAACCATTCCGTTTGTACGTGCTGTGTGCCGTACACGTATAACGATGATTCCTCAGACAGTAGAGGATCAGGTCGTTGAAGAAGGAGGAACGACGCGTGCTGCAAGCAGCATTATTCCTTCACCCGAAGATTTTAAATTCCACCTTTACGGTACGCGTAGCGGTGTCGATTATAATAATAAAGCAAATGCGGATGAGGTAGTACTTGAACCCCAGTGCTATTACGAAGAAAGTACCGGAAATGTGCTCACACCCTGGTTCGGTTCTTTTTCTTCAGAAGGAAAGTATCTGAAAGTGAATGTGTTTATTCGTGATGAACAGGTCGCTTCATTCGATTGCGCACCTATCGAGTTGACTTCTGTTCCGGGCAACTTCATTGATCTGGTGATTGACGGACATTATGTGAAGCCCGTTATGCAAGTTCGTGTCAATGGCTGGAAAGTGGCGACAATAGAAAGTAATATGTAGGCAAGTTGATAAAAGGAGAGTATAGCATGAAAAGAATTCTGATATGTCGATTGATGGTGTTTCTGACCGTGGCTTTGGTTTCGTGTTCGGATGATACTTCCGAAAGTATCCCTCAGAACCCGGATAAGGATATGTACCTCCGTGTGAATGTTCCCCGCACTTATGCTTCCGGAGCTGATGAGACAGATAGTAAAGAGACGGTGATCAATGGCATTGACGTATTGGTATTTGCTCCGGGAACAGCCTCCCAGAGCGGATTGTTTCTGAAATCGGTATCCGAAGGAACACCGGTTACCGGTAAGAATACGTTTCAGGTGACTATGCCTGTGGGGGAAGGATTGGAGGTACATGTATTTACGAATTGTCATGAAGAGTTGGTGCGTAGCGGTGCCTATAAAGGACTGGGCATGAAGATGGACGCTTTACTGGAAAAGATGATATCTAAGGTAGAAAATAATTCGACAGGAACTGACTGTTTGCCGATGCACGGCTTTTTGTCAGGTGTCACTGTAGCGAAAGAATCGGTGGGTAAAACGCTTAGTGTACCGGTGTTGCGTTCCGTAGCTGCTGTCCAGGCGAAAGTGGATGAAGCGCATACGGGAAATCCGGGTGAGTTGTTGGATAGCGAGGGTAAAGTGATTTTTAAGTTGCGTGAGTTTTATGCTTATTTCCCGGCAGATAGCGGTAGGCTGGCACCGTTGAAGGAGGTTTATGAAACGGCAGTCGCCGGTTCGGAAGAGGAGAAAAAGACCCGTAACGTCGTTAAAACAACTTTACCCGATAAATTGGGTGTCCGTCCGATAGGGGATAAGCTTTTCCTGAAAAGTGAGACTCCCGTGGCACTTGCGGGACCGCTCTATCTATACGAAAACACTTATTATTCGGATAACGGTTTTGATCAGCCCGGATCTGTTGCCGGCAATACCCAAGTGGCTACTACCCGTCTGGTGGTAGGCGGAGTGTATGGAGAGGATACGGAGGTCAGTTATTACCGGATTGACCTGACAGATCCGGACGACCCGAAAAAATTGGTTGAAATATTACGTAATCATAAGTATACCTTTCAAATCATGAATGTCTCGGGATCGGGCTATGACAATCCTGACGATGCGGCTGTAGGGGTTCCGATGAATATCTATGTAAGAGTGATTGACTGGATCAATGTAAATACCGAAATTGATTTTGACCGTGAGAACTGGTTCTCTTCGGCTACAAAGAAGATTGTTTTGTCCGGCTATGCAGATTCACAAAAGTCGGTTTCCATAGACAGTGATGTCACATTCGGTCCTTTCTGGCAATTGAGTTTTAACACGTCGAGTACGGTTAACGGTAATGCTTCGGTTGTGCCTGTAACGGTGGCTGAAGGTGCTGCATCGGCTATGATCTCCAATGACCGTTATGAAATAACCGTTACTGGGAATACTCTTACCGTAAAGGCTAAAAAGTCTTACGGAGATCTTCCTGCCGGGCAGGCTTATGATGACGATTTCTATATAAAAGTAAAGAATTTGACGGTGCATTTTAAACTGACTCAAGTGGATCGTTCACCCGATGATTGGGGAAACGGCGGGACTCAGGAAGATGAACTGTAAAAATAAACATAGATTAGTTGACTCATGAAACGATTGAAAAAAAATATGCGGCAAGGATGTATGCTTTTAAGCGTATTTTGCTTGATAGGGATCATAGCCTGTTCAGGTGAAGAGGGACATGATATACAAATTCCTGATCCTGTCATTTGTACGCTGAACTATACCATTCCCGATGCTGAAATACCGGATACCAGAGCGTCCGATACGGGAGGGAAAATATCTGTGGCCCGTCCGGAAGAAAGTGCGATAAAGGATGTGAAACTTTTATTCTTCATTTATGACGAGCATGGTAACGGTTTGTATGCCGGCTCGTTAGACGGAACCGTAGATGGCAATCACCTGGCTAAAACAGGAAAAATATCGGTGACTATACCGGGAAGCGGAAGTATTGACAATCACACGGATTACGATGTATTGGTACTTGCCAATGCTTCGGTCTATTTTTCCGGAATGGATTGGGATGCCTATTGTGCCGGACAGACTGAAAATGCGGTACGGGTACGACTCCGGGGAGAGATGCCGTTGTATTCACCAACGGACAGGACCTATAAGGTTACGGACGACTGTTTGCCCATGAGTGGAATCGCATTCAAAGAAGCGGGAAAAGATATGAGCGTTCAATTGCTGCGTGCCGCTGTACGCATAGATGTACGGGTGGTTGAGGATAAAAAGGGGACGGTTCTCCTGAAATCGGCTGTACTTCGTAACGTTTCACCGGACATACCTATGTTTAATGATCCGCAAGATGCGGCTTTTACTCCGTTGACATACGCGAATACGAAAAGTGCACAGGAGCAATTCAGCATCATAGGCGGTTTGTATGCTACCGAAGTATTGCGCACCCTGCATACTCCTTATCTGAAACAGACACAGGCAGTATGTTTGCTCTTGGAATGTGAAAAGTCTCCTTCTTTTAGTGGATGGTATCGGGTGAATATTAATATCGATAAAGATGATGTCCAGTATTTGCGGCGTAACAATGTTTATACAGTAATTATTAAGGATATTTTGAGCCAGGGGGCTGATACTCCCGATGATGCTTACGGAGCCGGCAGCTTTGGAGGCATACAAACTGTTACTGTTCCTACGGATTGGAAAGTTCCTGACGGGATAGTGACTCCACCGGATGTAGAAGTGAATTGAATGGTTTCATAAAAAATAATCAGAACGATGAAAATAAAGAAGTGTAAAATAGATTGTTTTCAGAAATCCTGCATTCTTCTGTGTATGGCGCTCTTCTCCTGTTCGCAATATGATTGCGTTGTTCCGGATAACGGAAAAACAGGAGAAGGGGAGCGCGCTTCTTTAGGTATAGGCGGTGTTTCAACGGGGCGGTTAGAGGTACTTACGCGTTCGGTGACTGCCGAACTGACTGATGCGACTGATGCTATCGGTATATTTCGAAAAGAAGATACCGGAAAGGGTTATGAGCCCGTTCATAACAGAAAGTATACGTATGGAACTCCACTTTGGGAGACAGACGGGGAAGAGGTGGTGTTGATCGATGAACCGGCGGAACTGACGGCTTATTATCCTTATAGAGAAGATGGGGCGAGTAGCGTAGGGCTGAGCAGTGAGCTCTATGTGGCTTCGAAAGAGATTTATTATTGTCCTTTTAAGGCCTCAAATTCAACCGGGCCCATTACACTGAATTTACGCAGGGCCTATGCGCTGCTGAGATTCAATTTTATCAGGGGGATAGGAGATGGGACTCCGACTTCTGCCAAAGGAGAGTATACCGGGGACGGGAAGATTAGCTCATTTACCTTCAAGGCAACCTTACGGATTGCCGGAATTCTGGATCTGTTTACCGGAACTGTTGAAGGAGAAGCGCGGGAAGTGACGTTCAATTATAACGTTCCGATCAGTATCGGGACCACTGCGGCTCCTGCCGTTCTGGATTATATGGTGGTACCTTCTGACTTTACCGGGGAGCTTTCTTTTACATTGATGGTAGACGGAAAGGAGATGGAAGGTAAAATCAGCGCTTCGGACCTTTGCGGTACGAGTGGAAAATTGGCGGAAGGGACAAAATATGAGATAAATGCCATTATTCGTCCTACTGAAGTAGAGATAGGGACTGTGGAGGTGGAAGAATGGATAGGGGAGGTGGTCAAAGACCCCTCCGGTGATCCGTTTGTGCCGCAATAAAAAGACAGAAAGGAATAATTATGTTTTTAAGAAAGCAGATAAAGATGAAACAGATGCTGACAAATATCGGGATGGGAATATTGCTGACAGCCTGTGGCAACGGAGGGATGGATCCGGTGGATACCGGCGGGGAAGAAGAGTATGTTCCCGTCAGGGTAGAAACCGTTACGGACAACGGCATTGGTACACGTGCTGTCACTTTGTCGAATGCCGCTATCGGAATATTCCGTACGGCACCTTATAGCGCTACGTTTCCGCAACAATACGATGTGAAGTGCATTCACGACGGAACTTCATGGAGCCTGGCAAGCAAGATATATGTCGGGAGCACGGATGCTTCTTTGCATGCCTATTATCCTTATGGTAAGGTCACTTTCGGCGCTAATAGTACGGTGACTGCTCTGACAGTGAAAGATCATACAGCGGATAATGATTTTTGTTATGCTGACGCTCCTCTTACGGCAGTCAATAACCGTACGCCGGTTGCCTCCTTCTTGCTAAAGCATGCTTATGCCGGTTTGAAGTTCAGTATTGCTTGCCATTCCACTTATCCATTGAAGAAGTGCAAGTTGACCAGAATAGTGATGCAACCTGTAACGAGTGGAAAAACATTTTATGTGGAACGTAGCATGGATATCAGTAAATCCGCTGCGGATGCGGGACAGTTGGGAGGGAGTACCGCTTCCGGTTGGAGTCTGGATACATCTGCGCTTGCTGTGGGGACAACGGGTATCGCCCAAGGAAGTACGGATGAGAGTATCAGCAAATTGTTTCCTCCACAAGATTTTGAGGATGATACCCGGCTGATATTGACCATTGACGGTAGTGAATATTCCGTGACGATTCCCTATAAAGTTTTGAAGGCTCTGAAAGCCGGATATTTATCTACCATTTCTCTGGAGATCAAAGGTACGGGAGTAGATGTCTCGGGAATAAAAGTATATCCGTGGGATACTTCTGTTGTACCCGGAGGTGACAACGATGCGACTTTAGATTAATAACTGATTGTAACAAAAGGATAGTAATGAAAACCAAGTCTGATATGAAACCATTTATAATAGCTGCTTTATCGCTGACTTTGCTGGTGGGTTGTGGTAATGATGATTTTCCGGCAGAAGAACCGAAAGTTCCTCTGGAGATTACTTCTGCGTTTGTAACGGGGGATGTGCAGACGCGTGCTGTTACGCCGGAATTGCTTACATCAGGTTCGATAGGAGTTTTTTTGGAAGGCCGGTCCGGAACCGGTTATGACAAAAAAGACAATATACAGTATGATTATAATGTAGGCTGGAAACCCAAAACGGAAACGATTTACCTGGGTGGGGAGGATGCCGATGTATGTGCTTATAAGAAAACAACGAAATTAGATTTATCCGCTAAAGAGGCTGTTCCCCTGGTCTCTCAGATTTACGATGCTGAAATCGATTTGGTATATGCAACCAATCAAACAGTGAACGGTACTTCTGCCGGTAAGAGCGTTGAATTTACTATGGGGCATGCTTATTCGCAGATCGAATTTGTCTTTAGCAGAGAGGATTATCCTAATACATGCAAGGTGACTGAGATTACTGTAAAGAATGCAAATATTATTAAGACTGCTACGTTGAATCTGGCAACGGGAGGCTATACACCGGTAACAGTGGAGAAGGTCAGTTACTGGACAAATGTGGCAAAACACGAAGATGGTATTGCGGTTCCTGAATCGGGGACTGTAAAAAGTAATGTATTGATGATTCCCTGCACATTGGCGAATGCCGGAGGTACGGGGGTAACACTTGAATTGACGGTGGACGGTAAGCTGATGACAGTTCCGATTGCGCATGATAAATTAGGGGCATTGACTGCGGGTGTTATTCATCAGATCAGCTTGAAGTTAAAAGGAACTGCACTTGAAATCAGTGTGAAAGATACTCCGTGGGATAATCAACCGGTGGATGGTGAATATAATCCCGAACCATAAAATGGAAGAATCATGAAACGAATTTATACGCATAATCCGGGTTTTCGTTTGGCAGGATGTCTGTGGCTGATGTGCCTTTTAATGGTAGCCTGGAGCTCCTGTTCGCAAGCGGAGGTTGCAGACTCCATTGAAGGCGGGAATGGAGAGGTACCTCTTGAAGTACGGGCTGTAACCGGCGCGGAGGTTGACACCCGTGCACCCGCTGCTGTAGAGATGACCGAAGGGACATTAGGAATTTTCCGTTTAGCCGAAGCGGATTATACGGCATTGGATAATATTCGTTATGACCGTGTGCCGGGGGGAAATTGGCATCCGGTTTCCACGGTGATCTATGTGGGCGGTACCTATGCCAGGCTGTGTGCTTATGCTCCCTATAACTCTGTGGAGTTTAAAAATAGTTCGTTGAAAACAGAAGCCGGCCTGACCATGCAGACTTATGCGGTGGAGAAAGATATGCGTTTTGCTGTCAGTGGGGGAGATGAAGTCTGGAAAAAGACTCCTACTGCAAATTTTGAATTGAAGCGTGCTTATGCCCGTTTGGTATTGTCTGTGGTACGGGATGCCACGTATCCGAACACATGTAAGATAACGCAGGCAAAAATAAAGGCTTCTACCGGAAATATAATCACAGCCAATACGGTTGACATCAGTACCGGAACCGAAGGAAGTGGAACACAAACACCTCAATATACTCATACTGTGACGACCGGTTTAAAAGACGGATTTGAGATCGGGGTCACAGATGATACGAGTTTTGACTGGCTGCTGCCCCAACAAACTTTTTCCGGAGGCGTAGTTCTGACACTTACGGTGGATGGCATGGATTATTCCGTCACTATTCCGGCCGATAAACTAAGCACATTTGTAAGAGGTACTAAATATACTGTGTCATTGGTTGTCAAAGGTGGAAAGTTAACTTTGATGAGTGACAAAATCCTGATTGACAGGGATTGGACAGAGGTGCAGACAGGGACCGGAGGCAGTGGCAGTGATTATGATACCAGTTTTAATTAGAATATGAAGATTATGAAACATTTATTATTGATCCTGGTGGGAGGTATTTTATTGAATGCCTGTTCTGATGACCGTGAGATGGATGACGGGAGATGGAAAGCATCTGCACTTCGAGTACCACTCGAGGTATCTTCGGCAGTCATTAAGCAGGAGGTGGTTACACGTTTAGCTCCCGATCCGGTACCTTTGACGGAAGGGGCCATAGGGATTTTTCTGTCGGGCACAGAACCTGAAAGCGGACAAGAGGATAGCGGATATAAAGTTATTGACAACCGTAAATACGTTTACAGCGAAGGTCATTGGGGACCTCCGACGGCTAATGATACAATTTATTTAGTGGGTAACGATGCTGATGTCTGCGCTTACTACCCTTATAAAGATTCGTATACGGACAAGACGGCCATTCCATTACAATCACAGGATTATGTGGAAACTGAAGATATCTATTATGCATTGAATACGATGATAAATGGTTTTACTCCTGCGATTACTTTTGAGATGGTACATGCTTATTCTTTGGTGGAGCTGAAGATCAGCCGTGATCACTACTTTATGCCTTGTGAAATTAGTAAAATAACCTTGAAGAATTCCAATCTAATAAAAAAAGGCACTATTAACATTGCTGTTGACGGAAGTATACACTCCTCGGAAACAGGGAATTATGATTTGACAACAGTAACTGATGCTTCACCTCATACATTGTCTGTTGGCGAATCTTATGTATGCCGTGTACTGATGATTCCGGTTCCGCTTAAAATTGAGCGGACAGATGCGGAAGGAGGAGAATTCGGGCTGTCTGTCAGCCTTGTGATAGATGGTCAACAGATGTTCGTGGAGATCCCGTATTCCGAACTTGGGGAGTTCAGGCAGGGAGAAAAGTATGTTATCGGATTAAAGATCAAAGGGACAGAAATCGTGCCTACCGTCAAAGCATTGGAATGGGAAGATGAAGAGGTTAATGGCGGGAATAAATATCCTGTTGAATAAAATCATATTTAAAACTGAGCTGCTATGAAAGGAGTACTATACATAAGTTTTTTAGTTTGCATATTGCTGGGGTGCAGCGATAGTGATGGCTTGCCGGACGGGGAAAAAGACAAAACAGCCCGTACTGAGCTGGAAATAGTGTCTGCTTCCATTGTGGAAGGCAATACACAGACTCGTGCAGATGTACCTTTTACGCCCGGAAGTTCCATTGCTTTGTTTTGCCACGGGCAGGCAGCCGAAACGAGCTATACGCCTGTGAATAACAGAAAATATACGCTAAATTCCGGTGATAGTAAGTGGACAGCCGAGTCGGAGGCGACTACCATTTATTTAGGTAGCGAGAAGGCGGATGTGTGCGGGTATTATCCCTATGTGGAAGGGACAGTTGGGACTGCTGATACTCTTTATAATGTCCGTACTACCATTCCTATGGATACGCAAGATTATGATCCTTCAAAAGAACTGTATTATGTGGCTAACCAGGAAGTCGATGCTAAGAGATATTTTGTAGAAATGCATTTTAAGCATGCTTATTCACGTTTAGTATTGAATATAGGGGTCGAAGATGCTTATCCGGCTACGTGTAGTATTAATTCAGTGGCTTTGGCAAACGACTCATTGTTTCGAAAAGCGGTGATAGATATTACGAGTGGTACTGTTGGCATCCATCCGGATGATACGGAGAAACAATTCAGGGGTGGATATAACATTACAAAAGACCTTCCTTATCTTTTAGACAGTCCTGATAAAAAATACCAGGCTGATCTGCTTATGATTCCTACAAAATTATTGCCTGACCCTTTTGAACCCACTAAAGGGCTTAGCGTCATAGTGAATGTAAGTGGATTTCCGGCAACGGTGATCATTCCGATAGACGATCTCTCTGATTTCGAGAGTGGTAAAAAATACGTTGTCTCTTTGAAATTGAGAGGAATCGCAATTAAATCGGTGACCGTAACCACTACTGACTGGGATGAGAAAATACTGAATGAAGGTATGGATTATGAACCGCTTCCCCAACCTTAATGATTATACAAAAATGAACAGCATGATTATGAAACTCAATATGAATATAAATACTTCTGTGGCTGCCATATATGCAATGATGTTATTATTGGTTGCCTGTTCGCAGGAAAGGACTTTATTTCCGACAGAAAAAACGGACAGGGTGCCTTTAAGCGTATTCACTTCGTTCAAGGCGGATGTGACTACAAGAGCTACTGCTCAACCATTGCCTGAGGGGAGCAGTATCGGAGTTTTTTTGATAGCGGATGCTAACTATACCCCTCAGAGTAATGTGAAATACACTTGTCAGCCCGATGACGAATGGACGTCAGAGACCTCTGTTTGGGTGGGCGGGGCAAGAGCCGGTCTGTGTGCGTATTATCCGTTTGGTAAAGTTACTTTTTCTGCAGATATACAGACACAGACCACATTAAAAAACCAAGCTTACACGGAGGATGCGGATTGGTGGTATGCTAAAGACAATGCGGCTGTCACAGTCACTAATCTGTCACCTGAGATAGAATTTTTATTAGAGAAACCTTATTCTCAGCTCTCTTTGGAGATGATTCGTAACGGAAGGTATCCGTTGCAATGTAAAATAACCAATGTACGTATAGAATTGGAAAACGGGGACCCGATGGTTGACCAGGGGACATTCGATATAAAAGACGGGAGCCTGCAAAACACAACGGATGTTACTTCTTATTCATATCCAACCTCCGGACCTATGCATGACACGGGATTGGGGGTAGGAGAAGCGGCGAGAGATACCACTTGTAATTATCTGTTTGTTCCTCAGACTCTCGCGTCCGGGTTGAAACTGACTTTGACCATCGATGAACGTGAGTTCAGTGTGATTGTGCCACAGACGGATCTTGGCGAGTTGATAGCAGGAAAACGCCACGTAGTCCGATTGGATATCAGAGGGGGAATACCGATTAATATAGTGGAGGTTACCACGAAAAAGTGGCAATCAACAAGCTTTGACGGTGGTGATGCCACTACTATTAAAGATACAACAGAGATCATTATTGATGGTGGTAAAGTGGGAACAGAAGATTGGGCGTCGGATCCTACAGAAAATGGATCAGGAGCACTATAATTTAATATTAAACGTATGAAGACAAACCTATTATTTTTTATTTGCATCCTATTTGCATTAGTCTCTTGTGAACAAGAAGATAAGGTATCCGGAGAAAAGACACTGGCTGTAGTGTCCGCTTCTTCTGACGATAGGCCCTCAACACGTGGAATAATAAACGATAATACATACGCTTTAGGGGTCTTTCGGACTACTGCCAATACTTATGCGCCTTTATACAATGTGAAGCATATTTATTCGGGAGGAGAGTGGGGAGCCGATGATGTAATCAAGGTAGATTATCGGAATGCTTCTTTTTTTGCCTATTATCCTTATCATACAGCGACCGGAAATTATGCCGGACTGGCAGGTGGCACTACCTTGACCCTGCAAGCACAGCTATTCAATGCCGGAGAGGATATTTGCTATGGAGCAGGTGAAGCCTCGGGTGGAGGTCCGGTTAGTGTATACAATCCGTTTGTTGAGTTTCTGAATATGAAACATGCGTATGCCCGGTTGAGGTTGACACTGACCCGCGGGGAAAAATTTGATAAGACTAAAAAATGTAATATACAGAATATTACTTTCAAATCGAATAATGCCAATTTTTATCTGACACGTAGCCTCGATATCGCTTCCACTGCCGGAGCTACCGGAGGAAGCGCTGTGGCTGCCGGATATGTTCATAATCCTAACGTTAATATTGCCACCGGTAAAAGTGTGACATACGAGTATATGTTTCCTCCGCAACCACTGGCCGGTAGTAAACTGACTATTCTTGTCACTGTCGACGGGGTAACTCGGAGTTGTGACATTTCAACGTTAGGCAGTTCTTTGGATTCGGGGAAATATTATGGAGTATCACTGACATTTACGGATGTGGGAATCATCCTGTCATCGGCGGTTGTTACTGTCAATGATTTTGGCGGACAAGGAAATACTCAGGTAGATACGGAATTATAACATAAACGGAGGATAAAGATGATACAACTGAAAGATAAACTAAAAGTAAATGGCGGAACGAGACGGTACATGGAAATGATTGGTTTAAGCCTGGCATTTTCTCTTTTCGCAGTGAGTTGCACTCAGGACAGTGATACGTTTTATCCATCGTCTCCGGAGGAGGAACATCCCTCCGTGGATGAAAGCCGGATGATTCCGATACAGTTGAGTGTGGACGGGGTTGATCAATTTTACGGAGGGGCAGTGACGCGTTCAGGAGAAACTGTTGCCCGCCTGGTACAGCCTTTGGATTCTACTTATGATACCGGATATGATGTGGAGACAACAGTGGAATCAATTCCATTAGAGAATATTGTGTCGACCCGTGCCAACTTGGGCAATGTACAGTTTCGTGTGGTGGCTTACAGAACAGATGCTTCGTCTGCCGGTCATTATGCGGGGACAGCTGTTTATAAGACAAATGGTTCGGGAGTCGCAGCTATTGTAGCCAAGACAGCTACTCCTGTCAATAGTGCCGGACAATGGATATTGGGGCCGGGCACATATACTTTTGTGTGCTATTCTTATGGACTGAATAGCGCACCGACTATGTTATCCGGTAATTGGTCTGCAACCGTTTCGCACAATCAGGATTTTATGCTTTGCCGGAAAGAAGGAGTTGTAGTGGCTCCCGATGATAGAGGAGAGTTTACATTGGGAGGAATCAGCTTTACGCGTCAGTGCGCTTTGCTCCAACTGGCTGTCACGGCCAATGATTTTACTAATAATACGGTTCAACAATGTGCAGCCACTGTATCCAACCTGAATAGTAACAGCATAACCTGGAATGCCGGTCAGACAGCCCTTTCAACAGGCGGCACAGGAGGAGCTGTAAACTTTTCCTGGAGCAGCTTGAATGCGGCTACGGTTAATAGTAATGTATATAAGGTGCTGCCACAGAACAGCCGTACGTTAACCATTAAGCTCACGACTTTGCGAATTGGTAATATACAATATAATAACCGTGTGACGGTGAATGCCTCCGGGCGTCAATTTGCGGCAGGAGGTAATTATAAGATAACTGTTAAGATAACAGGAAACGGTATTACTGTGGGGGGAGCTACGTGGGCAAAAGGGAATGTTTACAAGAGTGGGAGTAATTTTTATTTTGAGTCCTCACAAAGTGGTTATCACAGTGGTACACAAGGTGGATCTTTTTTCGGCTGGAATACTCTCTCTTCCACTAATAACACGTATGGAGGAAGCTCCTTTTCTTACGATAATGATCCTTGCGATAAAGTTGCTCCCCAACACACATGGTGTACTCCGACTGCCAACCAGTTACAAAATCTGGGAAATAGTGGATATAGGTCTGGATATCTGGATGGTAAGAGGGGAGGATATTTTGGCGGTAATAAGGTTTTTCTGCCCGCAATGGGAAACAGAGGTAAGAATAATGTAAACTATTGGCCTGAAACGGGGTATTACAGAAGCAGTACGGGCGCCAGTGGTAAGCGTTGCTATTATCTGGAGTTTAATCAGAGCTATGCTGTTAAGAATAACTATTATTGGTATTGGGACGGATTCCCGATAAGATGCGTCAAAAGATGAAAATTATGAAAATGGTGAAGTCTAATATCGTAAAAAAAGAATAATGAATAATCTAAATGATCTGATCAGGATTTGGTGTTTGCTACTGATTTTGGTCGCCTGCAACCAAGATGACAATATGGATGGTATACCCGATGATGCCACCGTACCTTGTGTCATCAATAGCGTGAGTGTAATCGAACCGCATAAGGTCAATACTCGTGCTACGATAGGAGAGGGGGATTCTATCGGTGTCTTTTTGACGGATGATGTGGCGGTGAATGGAGCTGGTAGTACCCGAAAATATTCGGACAGGAATAACTGTAAATATACCAAGGTGACAGGAAAGTGGACGCCGATTGATGATGAAAACACTGTGTCACTGGCCGAAGGAGTTTATGCAAACCTTTGGGCAATCTATCCTTATCATGCCGATAAGGAAAACGGATTGGATTATACGGATCGGACAGCCATCCCTCTAAAGTCAAGACTGTATTCGGCTGCAAAGGATTTGTGCTATGGGAAGGGAACCGGGGCAACCGATGAGACCAGTTTTGCTCAGCCTGCAGGAAGTAAAGTTCCTGTAGATATTTCTTTCTTAAATATGGATCATGCTTATAGCTGGGTCGTTTTTCGGATAAACAGGCATTTGTATACCAAAGCGGCTAGGTTGTCTAAAGTAAAAGTGTCTAATGTATTGACATATACAACACTGGATATTACAAACGGAACTTATGCCGGCAATGCATCCACCCCGGAGCCGGGAATCGCTGAGAAAGTGGACGAAACGATTCCGGAACTGGAAACTGATTATGTAGAGGTGGGCTTTCTTATCGTACCTTGCACATTAGGATCGATCGGAACCATTCTGGGAGTAGCTGACTGTGGCATGAAAGTAGACCTTACAGTGGATGGTGACGTATATACATTGGGGATTCCGCGTTCTAAATTACCTCAATTGGAAGCCGGGAAAAAATACTTGATTGAGATCACCGTACAAGGAGCGCATGGAATCGTCATTGCTCCGGATGGGGTTTCTACTATTGACTGGCCTGCGCCAACCACTGCTTCGGGAGACTTGATAGGTGAGGCTACTATACATACAAATTCTGTTTTAAACTGTTTTTGGTCATGAAAATTAATAGTATGTTTTTTATTGCCATGTGCGGATTGTGTATATCATGCGGGGCAGAGATTACAACGGACACTTCATCCGAAATATTATCCGACAGGCAGATTCCTATAGGAATATCGACTGTTGCCGTTCCTGAATACGGTGCGGAGACTACACGTGGGCTGATTGCTAACGCCACTTATCGATTGGGACTGTTTCGTACCGGTGACAAAGGTTACCCTCCTCAGTATGATGCGCCTTATACGTATACAGCAACCGGATGGACGGCTTCTACAGAAGTGAAGGTGGATCATCGAGAGGTGAGTTTGTATGCTTATTATCCTTATCAATCCGTTTCCTTTGTAGACAATACGACAACAGCCGTCCTGAATGCGCAACTTTACAGTGCGGACAAAGATATGTGCTATGGGAAGGGGATACCTGTGGGGAGTGCAAGCGTGATTAATAATGATGCTCCGGAAGTGGAGTTTACAGCTATGAAACACGCTTATGCCCGGCTCAAACTGACATTGCTGCGTGGAACGAATTATGATAAGAGTAAGGCATGTAATATAAAGAATATTACTTTAAAATCTAATAATACCGATTTTTATCCGCAACGTCATTTGGATATCACCACGGCAGCCGGTGCAACCGAAGGAACTGCCGTGACAATAGGTTATGTTTATAATCCGAATGTGAATATAGCGATTGGGGAGCAATCGAGCTATGACTTCTTGTTGCCTCCGCAGCCACTTGCCGGCAATACATTAACAGTTCTTGTGACGGTGGACGACGAAGTGCGTTTTTTGAATATTGCGGGATTGGGCAGTTCGTTGGATGCCGGGTCGTACTACAATGTATCTCTGACGATTACAGATATACAGATGGTACTTACGAATGCTTTGACAGTGAATGATTACGGGACTCAAGGGAATACTAATTTTGATTATAAATATGAGATGCACAATTGACAGGACGCAAACGGGAATACTTAAAAGTATGATTCGCCTAATGGCTTGTTCATGTTCTTTGTTCTTGATTTTGCTTACAGTGACAGGGTGTGACAGGGAGGAAGATGAAAGATTTCCTTCGGGACATCATGATCCGATAGAAGGAGATGGGGAGATGGTGCCTATCAACGTAAAAGTGGATGGGGTAGATGAGTTTCTGGGTGGTGCGGTTACCCGTTCCGGAGAGATTTTGACAAAGATAGTGCAGCCTTTGGACAGTACTTATGATTCGGGCTATGATGTAGAAACGACAATTGAATCTTTACTTCCCGTTAATCCGGTACAGACGCGTGGCAATATGGCCAATATGCAGTTTCGGGTTGTAGCCTATAAAAACAATTCCATAACGGCTGCTAATTATGCGGGTACAGCGGTTTATAGTACCAATGCTTCCGGTATTGCCTCGATTGTAGCGAATACAGCCACTCCCGCAGCTGTTTCCGGACAGTGGGTGTTAAGGCCCGGGACGTATGCGTTTGTCTTCTATTCATACGGAACCAATTCTGCTCCGGCTGCTTTGTCCGGTAATTGGTCGACGACAGTGACGCATAACCAGGATTTCATGTTGTGTCAGAAGACCGGGGTAGATGTAAAGGCCGATGCAAGCGGGCAATGCCTGTTGAGCGGCATTAGTTTTTCAAGGCAGTGTGCCCAACTTCAGTTGTGTGTAGTGGCTAAAGAGTTTAATAATAATACGGTTCAGCAGTGTGCGGCAACTATCTCGGGACTTAGCAACAGCCCTGTGACCTGGAATGCGAGCCAGACAACTCTTCCTGTAACGGGGACAAGCGGGACATTGAACGTGGCATGGACTAATCCGAATGCTACCACGGTGAATAGTAATGTGTATAAGGTGCTTCCTCAAACCAGCCGTACGCTTACGATTAAGTTTACTACTTTAAAAATCGGTAACGGACAAATGAATAACGCTATTACGGTTAGTGCTACAAGCCGTATATTCAGTGCAGCCGGTAATTATAAGATAACGGTTAGCATTGTGCCAAATTATATTTCAGTGAGGAGCTATAAATGGGCAAGGGGAAATCTTTATAAAAGCGGATCTAATTTCTACTTTGAGGCTGCTCAGTCAAATTATCATGGTGGTGCGACAGAAGGAGGATTCATCGGATGGAATACTCTTGATATCGGTGTAGGTAAATATAATAGTGGGAATTATTCTACGGCCAATGACCCCTGTTATCAAGTAGTCCCTCCCGGTACTTGGGAAACACCTTCTGATGGACAACTACAAGATCTGATTAATGCGGGAGTTACCTATAGCGGCTCTCCTAAAGGTTTTTGGTTCGGAGGGAACAATGGGGTATTCCTGCTTGCCTTGGGAAGCCGGAATCAGTCCTCTACTGCAATAAACAATTCTATATCAGGAAGTGCTTCTTGGGCATTTTATTGGTCCCGGACCCCTTCCGGAAAAACAGCCAAAGGGCTTAATGTCATGCAAGGCTCGCCAAGTAGCGCCGGTATAAACGATAGTTGGGCGCGGCCTGATGGCAGAACGATAAGATGTGTTAAACGATAAATGGTATATTCTATGAAACAGGTATTAGAATGTTGTTTGCTTTCATTAAGTCTATTCCTCTTTTTCTCTTGCGGGAAGGAAGAAGAAGGATCTATCCCAACCGATAGACAAGTGCCTATCGGGGTTATGGAAGCTTCTTTGAGTACGAGAGTGTCCACACGCGGAGTCATCAATACTGCTACTTATAAATTGGGTATTTTCCGTACGGACGCTCAGGGATATCCACCTCAGTATGATGCTCCCTATAGTTACGACGGTGTAGCCGGTTGGACGGCTACTACAGAAATACTGGTGGATCACCGTTCGGCGAGCCTGTACGCATATTATCCTTATCAGTCTGTATCATTTGCCGATAACACTACGAAGGCGATTTTGGTTGCCCAAATTTATGATGCAGCTAAAGATATGTGTTACGGTACCGCTACGTCTGCAGATGGATCAGGCATGATAAATAATGATCATAAAGGAGTGCGATTTATTGATATGAAACATGCGTATGCCCGATTGAAACTTACATTTGTCCGGGGGACGAATGTGATGTCAGGCCGTAAATGTAAAATCGAAAACATAGTGTTGAAGAATAATTCAACCAATTTTTATCTTCAGCGGCAAGTCGATATAACTACCGGCACGATTACCGAAGGGACCCCTGCGGCAGAGGGATATGTACACAATCCGAATGTAGAAATTGCATCCGGGAGCCAAGTTTATGAATATTTACTTCCTCCGCAACCTTTGACTGATAATAAATTGACCATTTCGGTAACGGTAGATGGTGAAGTCCGTACGGTCACGGTTACTGCGTTTGTCGGTACATTGAATGCAGGAGGATACTATCATGTTACATTGACAATCAATGATGTGCAGATTGTTCCGAGTGCGAATGTAACCGACAATGGGTATGCGGCGGATAATACTACCATTCAGAATAATACTCCAAGTGTGGTTTAAAATGACTGATAATAAATGATAGGAGAGGCTCGCTAAGTGTGAGGTTTATACGAGCTATCCACACCTTTTAATAAATTGATTTTAGATAGATAAAATGAAAAGAGAACTGAGCATGGTCTTGTGTCTGCTGCTGCTTCCGGGCATGGCAGGAGCGGGGACCGGTGCCGACTCGCCGGAAAAAAAAGCGGCGTCGGCAGTGAACAACAAACGAAACGTACGACAGAAAATAACCCCGGTGGGTACTCGAAAGTCTACCTCGGTACGCCCTTTGTCCGTATGCGAGGTGAAAGTTGATCTGCCTACGGATAGCATGCTGCTCTCGTGGGTAGGCTTTTTGTCGCCTTCGGCTACGGAGGCGCCGAAGGTTGAGGAGGTGCGGCAGACAGTGAGTGGCAGCATCGTGCTGGATTACAGTCGTGGGCAGAAGACGAAGTATGATGAGCGTAACTTTGTAGAAGCTGTTTACAAACTTTTGGCTGTAACACGTCCGCTTAAAGAAACACCGGGTGTGAGTCTGGAAGGTATTCGTTTGACAGGTTATACGGCTCCGGACGGTGACTATCGGGCGAACGAACGTCTGGGTTTACAACGCGCACTGGCATTGAAAGATTATATTCGGCGGGAGAAAAGCTTCGGCACAGTGCCTTTTGAGGTGAACTGGATAGCGGAGGATTGGAAAGGATTGACCGATCTGATAGTTGGGTCGGAGATGGCGTTCAAAGAGTCCGTACTCGATATTATCCGTACAGTGGATGTGGTGGATGGTCGTGAACGAATGCTGATGGATTTGGCCGGTGGGACTGCCTATCACTATTTGTCGTCGGCTTTTTTCGGGAGGTTACGTCGCATTGAGTACGAGGTAACCTACGTGGACGGAAGCATCGCGACACAGCCGTCGACAGGCATGACAGAAGGGGTGTCGGTTGTTACTTCGGGCAAACCGGAAGCATTCTCGGTGGCGGACTTCTGCCGCTTGGCAGAAGCACATGCCGTAGGTTCGGCTGAATTCAATGACTTGATGGACTTGGCGGGGCGTCTTTATCCGGATAGTCCGGTGGCGTGCATCAACGCTGCCGGAGTAGCCTTGTTGCGCCGCGATACGGAGCGTGCCCGGAAATATCTGCAACGCTTTGCCACCCTGCCTGAAGCCGGGTGTAACATGGGTATTCTTTGCCTGCTTGAAGGTGACCGGGGAAAGGCGGAAGTCTACCTGAGCCTGGCACAGGCAGGAGGAAGTGTGCCGGCAGGAAGGGCACTGCGTTTCCTGCAAAGTAAGTAAAGGCTCACCGCAGAATACACAGATTCACATGGATTCGTTTTTTTCTCTCCGTGTGGTTTCGCTAAATAAAGGATAATAAAGAATCGGTGTAACCTGTGGTGAAAATAAAAATGGAAAACACAAACTGACGAAAGTTATGGATATAGCGGAAATAGCAACAATGGCGTTTATCGCTTCGGGGATGACATACAATGCCGTGAAGTATTGGCGGGTGAACCGAAAAGTACATCTCGCCCGTGAATGGCCGGTGCATCTGATTCTGAAGCGAACGGATAATTTGTCGGAAGAGTGCCGGAGAGCGGTCTTGTTGGTTTTTGACCGACGAGGATATCTGGTGCGCAAGTACCCTGAGGCGGATGTACTGAAACGGAGAAAAAGGTGGCGGTTGCGTTGTGCCGTACAGGAAGGAATGTTGAACTTCTGTGTGCTGTTTACACCCCATGCGCTCTGCCTGAGCGGGATACATCATCGTGATGATGTGTCCCGCCTGTTTGCCGGTCATGCCGGCATCTGTATTGCTGAAACGGGACTGCAGGAGATTATTCATGGCACATCGTTAGAGTTGATAGTGGTCGGTACGGAAACAGACGAGGAAAATGAAAAGGTCGATTCTGCCACACTGAATGCATTGCTTCCGACAGAAGTGATTACGGACGCAATGGCAAAGGAGCTTCCGGTGGAGTTGAAGGGGTGTAGCGAACAATGGCATACGGGAAGCGTGCATTATGCAGAAGGTGAACCGGACAACTGGCTTGCCGTGCGCCGTGAGGGGGACCGGTTGTTGATGCAGTTTCGTACCAATTTTTCTGCCGTGGAACGGGAGGCAACCATTGAAATAGGGAACGGTGAGGGAGTACATTTGCTCAAGGTGCGTCAGCAAGTGATGGGCATTCATCCCACGTTGACGGTCAGTCGCCGGCTCTACGTCAGTACCGGGCGGAAGAACGAGGCGGTGACGCTAACCGTTATCCCCGACAACGAACAGGCATGCTGGTGTGTGAGGAGCGCCAACGCTAACGACGGCGGATGTTGGTATTCGGTCTATCCGCCCGTAGGCCTGCAACAAAAAGGAAGCCAGAACTTGAAAGTGCACCTTGAAGCGAAACCTGCCAGTGTGCGTTCGCGCTCGCTGGTACTGACACTCGAGACGGGGACATATCCTTTCAGCCAGACAACGGATCTGCTATTGATGCAGGGTGTCTGCTTTGACTATTATATAGAATATCCGCCGGAGGATCCTTGCGCACGCCATAGCAGGGTGATAGAGACACCACCGGACTATCGGGAGGAGGGAGTGAGGACGTACATCGTGTGTGTGGACAGTAATCAGTCATGGCGCATCGTGAGTGACAAGGCGGCGGACTGGGTGGAGGTGAGTGAACCCGAACTGTTGCAAGGACATTATGACGGACGGTTCACGGTGAAGGTGCATTCTAATGCCGGATACCGGGTGCGTGGTGGATTTCCGGCAGCACGTCACACGGTGCTCTCGTTGGTGAATGATACGGGCGTGGTACGCGATATCCTTATTTATCAAGGTGGTTACGTACGTATCCGGGGTAAATATTGGCTGGACCGTAATCTGGCGGCAGGCGGGAAATTAGCACAGGTAGCCATCCCGTTGGGGTTGGAAGTGGATACCACGCTTAATCGGGGTACGTATTTTCAGTTTGGCTGTCCTACTGATCGATGGGAGGAGAACTTTACGCCCTGTCGCGGCAGTTGGTACGATGGCACGGCAGAGAGTCCTGCACGGATTAATGAGTTGGACCCTTCGCCGGAGGGGTGGCGGCTACCATCGCGTATCGAAATGGAGGCACTGATGAACAGTCCCGCTGCTCCGATGGAGCTTCAACGGGAGGAGGACCGGACGAATATCTGCCTTCTGAGTGACGACGGAGTACCGGTGTATCTGCCGCTGTGCGGACACCGGAGTCACATCAACGGCTGCCGGATTGTGATTCCGCATGGGCATCGCTACTGGACGGGGAGCAGCCAAAGCCCGGTATATGGTTATTCGCTCTGCGTGGAACCCAGCCGGCAGATGTATCTGATGCACGATATGAAAAAATATGGGTTTCCGGTGAGAAGCATTTTCAACGATGAACGACAAATGGTTAACGATAAACTTTGAAAGATATGGTAGAGATAAGAAAGATCGAGGAGGTGTGGGGAGGTGTCGACATTCCGGAGATAACCGGAGTATACGATCCGCTGAGCGGGCTGAGAGACGGGACTATTACATCGCAGGCACCGATTGTTGTTTCGGGTTACAATCTGAACCGTTATGCGTTGGAGAATATCAGATTGTGCCTGGTGACACATGCCAAACCGGAACAGGTGATCGATATCAGGCTTGTGTATACGTACTCTGAGGGGAAGGTGGTTGTGGCTTTACCGGAGTTGAAGCCGGGTGAGTATCGTCCTGCGGTGATACTGAAAGGAGATGAAAAAAAGGTGTATGTACTGCCTATGCGGTGGGTGGTACGAGGAAGGTGGAGAAGATAAGGAACGAGTAATTCTGCGGTGCAGAAATAAACATAAGCAAAATGAATGCGAAGAAGAATTTAATGGCATTTATATTGACGGTATCCTCAATAGCGTTGATGGTGATTTGTCTGGGCCTGGGGATGGTGAAAGCCTGTGCGGGAGGAGACGGGAGCGAATGGAAAAAGAAGGTGGCGGCAGACACGCTGCATGTGGTGCATTATACACGGCCGGATTTACCACAGATAATGACCGATCCTGCGGAACGTGCGGTCTACTACGTGAAACATTATTGGGATGGTTATCTGACAGGTGATACGGCATGGGTGAATAGTGGAGACACGGAGCAGTTGTATGTTGACTTTATCGATGCGCTGAAGTATGTAGAACCTGAGACCGGGCGAAAGGCATTGCATACCATGATGGTACGGATGGAGGCAGACAGTACGGCATACCGGCGCTTTGGCCTGCTGGGGGAAAAGTATCTCAACGAGCCGAATTCACCGATGCGCAACGAAGACTTTTACATCGCGGTACTGGAACAGATGCTGCAATCGGACAGATTGCAGGAATGGGAGAAGATCCGTCCGGCAGACCGATTGAAGCAGGCACATAAGAATCGCCCGGGAATGAAAGCGGCGGATTTTACATATGTCACGGTACATGGTGACAATAGCCGGATGAGCAGGCTGAAAGCCCAATATACGATGTTGTTCTTTTACGATCCGGACTGTTCGAATTGCCGGAAGTTTGAGAAGTTATTTGCTGAAATACCTGCTTTCGTTGAGATGGTGGAAAACGGGACACTGCGGGTGCTGGCTATCTATCCTGACGAAAACAGGGAAGAGTGGGCGGCAAAGGCAGTGTATATGCCGCAGGGATGGATCGTGGGCTGGAACAAAGCAGGCGATATCCGAACCCGGCAACTTTACGATATCCGCGCTACGCCGACTATCTATCTGCTTGACGGGCGGAAACGGGTGATACTCAAAGATACTTCGATGGAACAGTTGATAGACTATCTGGCGACACAGGCCGGAAAGTGATATTAGATAACACAAGTTTGCAGATTGCCCCGGTACTCTCTTCCGATAAAAGTATGTACAACAGTGGTTGTCGTTTATTCTTGTCAGGAATCACCGGAAGGGAGACCGGGGCTTTTGATTATTTTAAACCGGTTTACTCCTCCTTCATCGTCAACTGTATCCGTTTCCGTTCGAGGTCTATGCTCAGTACTTTCACCGTGACGTGCTGATGAATGGAGACCACTTCGGTGGGATCGGTGATGAATCGGTTGGCAAGCTGGGAGAGATGGACAAGCCCGTTCTCCTTGATGCCTATATCGACAAAAGCTCCGAAGTTGGTGATGTTGCTGACAATACCGGGTAGAGTCATCCCTTCGCGGAGGTCGTTGATGGTACGCACGTTACGGTCGAACTCAAATACCTGGATGGTATCGCGCGGGTCGCGTCCCGGTTTGTCGAGCTCTTGCAGAATATCCTTCAAGGTAGGGAGTCCTACGGTGGGGGTGATATACTTTTCCATTTCGATACGGGTACGCAACGATTTGTCGGCAATCAGTTGAGGAACAGTACATGACAGATCTTTGGCCATCTGTTGCACGATCCCATAACTTTCGGGATGCACAGCGGTGTTGTCCAACGGATTCTCTCCTCCGGCGATACGGAGGAAGCCGGCGCATTGTTCAAAAGCTTTAGCTCCCATGCGGGGCACTTTCATCAACTCTTTACGTGAGGCAAAGGCACCGTTGGCAGCGCGGTAGGCTACAATGTTCTGTGCCAGTTGCGGACCCAGACCGGAAATGTAGGTGAGCAGATGACTGCTGGCTGTGTTGAGATTGACACCTACCTGGTTGACACAGTTCTCCACTGTCTGGTCGAGTGATTTTTTCAATTTGGTCTGGTCTACATCATGCTGGTATTGGCCGACACCGATGGACTTAGGATCGATCTTGACCAGTTCCGCCAGCGGATCCATCAGCCGGCGAGCGATGGAGACGGCCCCACGGACGGTGACATCATAATCGGGAAACTCGTCACGGGCCGTTTTGGAGGCCGAATAGATGGAAGCACCCTGTTCACTGACAACAAACACCTGTACGGGACGGTCGAACTGTTGGTGCGTGACGAAGTTTTCCGTTTCGCGGCTGGCAGTTCCGTTACCGATGGCGATGGCCTCTATCTTGTAAGCTTCAATCATTTTGCGGAGTTTCGAAGCCGCTTCGGTTTTCTTGTCTACCGGCGGGTGAGGATAGATGTTTTCATTGTGTACCAGATTACCTTGTGCATCGAGGCAGACCACCTTACAACCGGTACGAAAGCCGGGATCGATACCCATTACCCGTTTTTGTCCCAAGGGTGGGGCAAGAAGCAGTTGGCGCAGGTTTTCGGCAAAGACCCGGATCGCTTCGTCATCGGCCTGTTCTTTACTGAGGGAGGCAAATTCGGTTTCGATGGAAGGTTTCAGCAGACGGCGGTAGGCATCCTGTACGGCCTCTGCCACCTGGCGGCCACATTCGTTATTGCTACGGACAAACTGGCGGTCGAGCCGTTCGAGGCATTCGTCATCGTCGGGGGTAATGCTGACTTTCAGCAAACCTTCGGCCTCGGCACGGCGGATGGCCAGCAGGCGATGGGAGGTGCAGCGTTTCAAGGGAGAAGAGAAGTCGAAATAGTCCCGGTATTTGGCGGCCTCTTCGTCTTTACCCTTCACTACTTTAGCGCTGATGACAGCCTGGCGGGCAAAGAGATTACGCACTGCATTACGGGCACGTTCGTCTTCGCTCACCTGCTCGGCGATAATGTCGCGGGCACCTTTCAGAGCATCCTCTGCGTCTTTGACATCGCCTTTGACGAACGCAGGAATACGGGAGCCCAGGTTGTTCTCGCGCTGCATCATCAGTAGCAGAGCCAGAGGTTCGAGTCCTTTCTGGCGGGCAGCTTCGGCGCGGGTCTTGCGTTTAGGCTTGTAGGGCAGGTAGATATCTTCAAGAGCGGTGGCATCCCAGGTGGCATCGATGCGTTGCCGCAACTCAGGCGTCAGTTTGCCTTGCTCGCCGATGGTGCCGAGAATGGTCTCTTTGCGTTTGGCGAGTTCTGAGAGTTTATCGTACTGCGTTTTGATAGATTCTATCTGCACTTCGTCGAGTCCGCCGGTGATTTCTTTACGGTAGCGGCTGATGAAAGGGATAGTGGCTCCCTCGGCTAACAGCCCGAGAGTATTACTGATCTGCTTTTCCGGCAGGTTGAGTGCTGCCGAAATCATTTTGTGAAAAATTTCCATAAACTATTTTTAGGACATTGAGCGACAAATGTACGCAATAAATCTGCTATAACCATCAACTTTTACTATCTTTGCGGGCATAAAAAAACGGATACACACACTCTAAAACAGATGAATATGCCGGTATCGTTCAAATATATTCTTTATTTACTTCTGTTAGTTATTGGTTGCTGTCCTCCCATGGCAGGACATGCTGCTACCGGTGAGAAACCCATACTGATGATCTGTTCGTACAATCCGGGAGCGTATCCGACTTCTGCCAATGTATCCGACTTTATGGACGAATATCAGAGGTTGGGGGGCAAACGGGGAGTGGTCATTGAAAACATGAACTGTAAGAGTTTCTCAGACTTTCCCCGCTGGAAGGGAGTGATGGAGAATATTCTGGATAAATATCGGGGAAGCCAGGAACCGGCGCTGATCATTCTGTTCGGACAGGAGGCGTGGGCGTCTTATCTGTCGCTGAATGACTCGGTGACAGGAGAAGTGCCGGTAATGTGCGCACTGACCAGCAGGAACGTGGTGCTTTTGCCGGACGACGGGAAAGATCTGGCACACTGGATGCCGGAATCTTCCGATTTTTATGAAGACAGTCTGAAGCACCAGGTATGCGGCGGTTTTCTGTACGAATACGACATCGCGTCGAACATCCGCATGATCCGGACAATCTATCCCGATACGAAGAACATTGCTTTTATATCCGACAATACTTACGGTGGCGTCACTTTGCAAGCTCATGTGCGAAAGGAAATGAAACAGTTTCCGGATATGAACCTGATTTTGCTGGACGGGCGCGAACATACCATTTATACTATTGTGGATGAACTTCGGAAATTGCCGAAGCATACGGCCGTTCTGTTAGGCACTTGGAGAGTGGACAAGAACGAAGGCTATTTTATGCGCAATGCTACGTATTCGATGATGGAGGCGATTCCGGATGTACCGACGTTTACGGCTACTTCCATCGGTCTGGGTTATTGGGCCGTAGGCGGAGTGGTTCCCGTTTTCCGGACGTTCGGTAAGGAATTGGCGGAGGAGGCGGTCAAGTTGTTGGATAATCCTGAAGATCCGAATATGCGGGTAGAAGTAGTGGGTACGGAAGCGTTGCTGGACAGTAAGAAAGTGAAGGAACAGAAGATAGACGTGGCCGCTCTGCCGATGAAGGTAAAGTTGGTCAATGAATCACCCTCTTTCTATAAACAGTACCGGTATCAGATTTGGGTGGGCGTAGGTGTCCTCTGCATTCTGGTGATAGGATTGCTGGTTTCTATCTATTTCTATCTGCGGACAAAGCGGCTGAAAGACGATCTGGAGCGTTCGCAAGTTGCTTTGTATGAAGCGAAGGACCGGGCGGAGGAGTCGAACCGGCTGAAGAGTGCTTTTCTTGCCAATATGAGTCATGAGATACGAACACCCCTGAATGCGATTGTAGGATTCTCGGATGTGCTGGCTTCGGGTGGGAGCTCGGAAGAGGATCAGCGGAATTATTTCAGAATTATCCAGTCGAACTCCGACCTGCTGTTACGACTGATTAATGATATACTCGATCTGTCGAGGCTGGAGGCGAACAAGGTGATACTGACACCGGAAGACTGCGATGTGGTTCAACTGTGCAGGCAGGCATTATCGTCGGTGGAGATGTCCCGCAGGGAATCGGGTAACCGGTTTGTTTTTGAGACAAAGACCGACTCCTTTGTTCTGCAGACAGATATTCAACGTTTACAGCAAGTGCTTATCAATCTGCTGACCAATGCGGCGAAGTTCACCAAGAATGGTACGATCACATTGCAGTTTGAGGTTGAGAAGGAGAAGAATCGGGTGTTGTTTGCGGTGGCGGATACCGGATGCGGCATTCCGAAGGAGAAACAGAAACAGGTGTTCGAACGGTTCGAGAAGCTGAACGAGTATGCGCAGGGAACCGGATTGGGACTCTCAATCTGTAAACTCACGGTAGATAAATGGGGTGGCGATATCTGGATCGACCCGGATTATGAAGGTGGGGCGAGATTTGTGGTTTCGCACCCGTTATAAGAAAAAGAGACTACCACAGGGTCACACAGAGTCTTACAGAGTTCATTCCCTATTTAAATTCTCCCGGTGGGACTCAGTGTTATTTGGTGGTGAATCAAATTTAAAACATGATTATGATGAAAAGATTGATTTGTATGTATGCTTTCTTGCTCTGCCTGGTATGTGTGTTGCCGGCACAAGAGAGAGAGGTGAAACTGAAAATTGTGCAGACCAGTGATGTACATGGTAATTACTTTCCATATAACTTCATTACACAAAAGGAGTGGGGCGGAAGTCTTGCACGTGTATATGCATTGGTGCAAAAGAACCGGGAGGTGTATAAGGAAAACCTTATATTGCTGGATAACGGAGATATTCTGCAAGGACAGCCTTCGGCGTACTATTATAATTATATAGATACAGTGGCGCCTCACGTATGTGCCGAGATGATGAATTTTATGGGATACGACGCCGGGAACATGGGAAATCATGATGTGGAAACAGGACGCGCTGTATTCGACCGCTGGATTGGTGAGTGCAATTTCCCGGTGCTGGGGGCAAACATCGTTGAAACGGCTACGGGAGAGACCCATCTTCCTCCTTATCGGGTGTTGGAGCGCGACGGAGTGAAGATTGTGGTGCTGGGAATGATTACGCCGGCTATTCCCGCGTGGTTGTCAGAGAATCTGTGGCAGGGACTGCGGTTTGACGATATGGAAGAGACAGCACGGAAGTGGATGAAAGTCATTCGTGAGAAAGAAAATCCGGATCTGGTGATCGGGTTGTTTCATGCCGGACAAGATGCTTTTGTGATGTCAGGCAAGTATAACGAGAATGCTTCGCTGAATGTGGCGAAGAATGTACCGGGATTTGATATGGTGCTGATGGGGCACGACCATGCGCGGGAGTGCAAGAAGGTGGTGAATGTGGCAGGCGACTCCGTACTGGTGATCGATCCGGCAAGCAACGGAATCGTAGTGTCGGACATTGACGTGACTTTAAAGTTGAAAGACGGTAAAGTGGTGAGCAAACAGATAGACGGTGTGCTGACGGATACAAAAGAATACGGAGTCAGCGAGTCCTTTATGAGACATTTCGCATTGCAATACGGGGCGGTTGAGAAGTTTGTATCTAAGAAGATCGGGGTATTTACAGAAGATCTGTCTACCCGTCCCGCCTATTTCGGTTCGTCGGCATTTATTGATTTTATCCATTCGTTGCAACTCGATATTTCGGGAGCGGATATTTCGTTTGCCGCTCCGTTATCTTTCGATGCAGAGATAAAGAAAGGAGATATTCGTGTGAGCGACATGTTCAATCTGTATAAGTACGAAAATATGCTTTATGTGATGAAGTTGTCGGGCAAAGAGATTAAAGACTTCCTGGAAGAGTCCTATTATATGTGGACGAACCGGATGAAATCTCCCGAAGACCACTTGTTGTGGCTGAAAGAAAAACGTAGGGCAGGTGCCGAAGACCGGGCTTCGTTCCAGAATTTTAGTTTTAATTTCGATTCGGCTGCGGGAATTATCTACACAGTGGATGTGACCCGACCGAAGGGAGAAAAAGTGACTATTGTCAGTATGGCGGACGGTTCTCCGTTCCGGATGGATCATATCTACAAAGTGGCGCTGAACTCTTATCGTGGCAACGGCGGGGGAGAACTGCTGACAAAAGGATCGGGAATCCCGCAGGAGAAACTGAAAGAGCGTATTATCTTCTCTACGGACAAGGACCTCCGTTTCTATCTGATGCAGTATATCGAGAAGAAAGGTACGCTTGATCCGCGTGCGCTGAACCAATGGAAATTTGTACCAGAAGAGTGGGTGAAACCTGCCGCAGAGAGAGATTATGAATATCTGTTTGGTGGAAAATAAAATAATATGGCTGAAGAACTGACATTTATATCGGGTAGCAAAGAGGAGCAATACCTCTCTTTGCTACCTCAGGTGAGATCCCTGATAGAGGGCGAGGTGGATTTAGTGGCCAATTTGGCCAATGTGGCTGCTGCCCTGAAGGAGGCTTTTGACTTTTTCTGGGTGGGTTTTTATTTGGTGAAGCAGGATCAGTTGGTACTGGGCCCGTTCCAAGGTCCGGTGGCTTGCACGCGTATCCGGAAAGGCAAAGGAGTTTGCGGTACTGCCTGGCAGGAGGGTGCCACGCTGTTGGTGCCGGATGTGGAAGTTTTTCCGGGACATATTGCTTGCAGTTCGTTATCCCGATCGGAAATAGTGGTTCCGCTGATAAAAGACGGTGAGGTATGGGGAGTGCTGGACATAGACAGCGATCTATTGAATTTCTTTGATGAAACAGATCGGAAATATCTGGAAGAAATGTGCGGCTATTTATCAAAATAATGACTATCTTTGCCGCCTCAAAATAAGAGTATAGTAGGTGGGACACATCAAAAAGATTCTATTATCGTTTCTGTTATTGACGCTGTTCGTAACGTACCAGGTAAGCATTACAATGTTTACTCATGTGCATTACGTGAACGGTGTGATGATAGCTCACTCTCATCCCTACAAAGGTACCCACTCGCATACTGCTTCCAACATTATTGTTATTGCACATTTTGCCGCATTCCATTCTTTGGAAGTCGATGTGCATTATGATTTTACACCCGAACGCCCGATTCTGTTCACCGTAGAGATACCGGAGAGTATACCGGTGACGGCCGGAACACATCTGCAGGTGATTTCTCTGCGGGCCCCTCCGGCAGAGTTTGCTTAAAAATGGGGATATGTCAAAATTCGCATTCACCACATAATCGGTGGTGGGCTATGCTCTCCTCTTTTCTTTTACTCATTTACATTTAAATATACTACTGCGAATCAGTATTTGGGAGTGAACATAATGCTTCCAAAAGGCGGGCACTGTGTGTAAGTGTGTTCATGTGGTACTGCTGATTCGTCTTTTATGGCTAACAAAAAAGAATGAAACATTATATAGTTATGCTTGTGCTTGCTTGTGTAAGCATGAGTTCGTATGCGGTCAATCCGATTAAAGAAGGTAATATGATTGCCGGACACGTTATTGTGAAGGGCACTGAAGAAAGTATCCCATTCGCAACAGTGATGATTTTGGGAACCAACCGCGGTGCGGTGTCCAATGAGGAAGGACAATTTGAATTCCGTAAACTGGCTGCCGGTAAATATACGCTCCGTGTACAGGTGATGGGGTATAAAACACAGGAAAAAACAATTACGGTCAGTGCAGAGGCTACGTCCGTGGTTCATTTCCAAATGGAAGAAGTAAGTTTTACGACAGATGAAGTGGTGGTTTCGGCCAACCGGAACGAGGTGAGCCGAAAGGCGGCACCGGTGGTCGTAAACGTGATGAGCGCTAAACTGTTTGAGACGGTGAACTCTACTGATCTGGCTAAATCGTTGAACTTCCAGTCGGGGCTTCGGGTGGAGAACAATTGCCAGAATTGCGGTTTCCCACAGGTGCGTATCAATGGGTTGGAAGGTCCTTACTCGCAAATCCTGATTAACAGCCGTCCTATCATCAGCGCTCTCTCGGGAGTGTACGGGCTGGAACAGATTCCGGTAAACATGATCGAACGTGTGGAAGTGGTACGCGGTGGTGGTTCGGCGCTGTTCGGTGCCAATGCCGTAGGAGGAACGATCAATATTATCACGAAAGACCCGATTAATAATTCTTTCCAGGTGGCAAGCACGATGTCTAATATGAATGGCAAGTCGTGGGAGCAATATATGGGAGGAAACGTTTCTTTGGTGGCAAAAGACAATTCGTACGGCATCGCCCTGTACGAGACCTATCGTAACCGGAATCCTTATGATGCCGACGGAGACGGTTTTTCGGAACTCGGTAAGCTAAATATGAATACATTTGGGATGCGTGCTTATTATCGTCCTAACTATTTTAGCCGTATCAATGTGGAGTATCACACGACAAACGAATTCCGGCGGGGAGGAAATAAGTTCAATTTGCAACCCCACGAGGCGGATATTACTGAACAAACGAAACATATCATCAATAGTGGAGGAGTGAGTTACGATCGTTACTGGGGCGAGAAGCATAAAATGTCCGTATACGGTTCTGTCCAGCATACGGATCGCAACAGCTATTACGGAGCACAGAAAGACATGAATGCTTATGGTAAGACAAACGATCTGACTTGGGTAGTGGGAGGTATGTATGTGGGCAACATGGACCGCTGTCTTTTTGCTCCGGCTACGTTTACCGGCGGTGTAGAGTATCAGAGCAACTCACTACACGATGTGATGACGGGATATCACCGCGACATGCAGCAGGATGTGCGTATTGCCGGAGGCTTTGTACAGAACGAATGGCGGTTGAACCGCTGGACGATGCTTGTAGGGGCACGTCTGGACAAGCATAACCTGATCGATCATCCGATTTTTAGCCCGCGTGTGAATTTCTTATATAAACCGAACGATAATTTGCAGGCACGTCTGACATACTCTACCGGATTCCGGGCACCACAAGCATACGATGAAGACTTGCACGTAACGGCTGTGGGGGGTGAAGGAGTACAGATCCGGTTGGCCGACGGACTTCGTGAAGAGCGCTCCAACAGTTTCAGCGGTTCGGTGGATTGGTCGTTCCCGATGGGGCACTGGCAGTCAAACATTCTTCTCGAAGGGTTTTATACGGATTTACATCATGTATTTGTGCTCGAAGATATCGGTGAGGACCAAAACGGAGATAAGATAAAAGAGCGCCGGAACGGCAGCGGGGCCAAAGTATATGGTGTCAATCTGGATGCAAAGGTAGCCCACGGACGCGAAGCGCAGTTGCAGTTGGGATTTACGGTGCAGCGCAGCAGATATAACCGGGCGGAAGTATGGACCAGTGAAGGAGAAGAAGAGCAGACTACGAAACGCATGCCCCGTACGCCGGACTACTACGGTTATTTCACTTTTACGTCGGCACCATTAAAGAATTTCGATTTCTCGCTTTCGGGTACTTATACCGGTAAGATGATTGTGCCGCACATGGCCGGATACATCGAGAAGTCACGCATGGAGCACACTCCGCAATTCATGGATCTCAACCTGAAACTGAATTATACTTTTGTGCTGAAAGATCATATCAAAATGCAGGTAAACGGAGGAGTACAGAATATATTTAATAGCTTCCAGAAGGATCTGGACAAGGGAGAATTCCGGGATGCAGGTTACTTCTACGGACCGACTCAGCCGAGGACTTATTTTGTGGGGATAAAGATTATGAACTAAGTTTCTGATTTTATTCATATCTTTGTGATATCACATTTGAATTCTAAAAACAGAAGACCATGAATAAAGAAGTAGATCTTTCAGTATCCTGCCTTGGTAAGGTGAAAGAGCTGAAATATGATGTTATTATTTTGCCGTGGGGAGCTACGGAACCCCATAATTTACATTTGCCGTATCTCACCGATTGCATTCTCCCCCATGATATTGCCGTGGAGGCAGCCGAACTGGCACTTAGCCGTTCGGGTGTCCGTTGCATGGTGATGCCGCCCGTACCTTTCGGAGCGCATAATCCCGGGCAGCGTGAATTGCCGTTCTGTATCCATACCCGATATGCCACCCAGCAGGCTATTCTGGAAGACATCGTATCGTCCCTTCATGTACAAGGATTTCGTAAGCTGTTGATTTTGAGTGGACACGGAGGGAATAATTTTAAAGGGATGATTCGTGACCTTGCTTTTGAATATCCCGACTTTCTGATTGCTGCCGCAAACTGGTTTGAGGTGGTGTCGCCCAAAGGCTATTTTGAAGCGGAGATTGACGACCATGCCGGAGAATCGGAAACTTCCGTGATGATGCACTATCATCCGGAACTGGTGAATCTGGCTGAGGCCGGTGATGGCGAATCGAAACCGTTTGCCATTGCTTCGCTGAACGAAAAAGTAGCTTGGGTACCTCGTCATTGGGACAAAGCAACAGTAGACAGTGGTGTAGGAAACCCGAAAAAAGCAACAGCGGAAAAAGGAGAGCGTTATGTGAAACCGATCGTAGAGAAACTCGCCGGACTTTTTGAAGAAATGGCACAGCATGATCTATATGAATGATGGAAAGTGTCTGATAAAAAACAGGCAGCGTCAAATAGTTGACGCTGCCTGTTTTTTTAATTGTTACCTAAAAACTAATCTTTATTCCTATAAAAAACAACCTATTTATTAACTGCTGCAAAAATACAGCATGTAGTTGAATTACGTTTTGATATAAATCAAAAAATGTTTTTTACAGTACTCCCGAACGAACACGACTGAGTGTTTCCGGGGTCATCAGCAGGTAGGATGCAATGTGTGATAACGGAGCTCGTTTGATGATCTCCGGATGATGGTGCAAGAGTAGGTTGTAGCGTTCGCGTGCTGTTTCGAAACGCCATGAATCGGCCTTTATTTGCGATACGATGAGTGAGTATTCCAGTACCTTACGATAGAAAGCATTGATTTCTTTGGATTGTTCCAGCAACTTTTGCAGGACGTCATAAGGGAGCATATATACTACCGCCGGTTCCAATGCTTCAGCCATCAGGTGGGTAGGTTCTTGTTTTAACAGGCTTTCGATGCACATCAGGATACATCCTTCGTATGAGAAGTGCTCGGTGACATCTTTTCCGTTTTTATAATAAAATTGCCGCAACATCCCTTTACCGACAAAAACCATGTGGCGGCTTATTTGTCCTTCGTTCAACAACATTTCACCCTTTTCCAGCTCTTTGCGTATCAAGACCTGTGCCAGTAGTTCTCGTCCCTCTCTGTTCATCTCCGGATATCTGGAGTTTACAACAATATCCACTGTCTCTTTCAGGTTTTCCATTATGTTATATATTGATAAGTTATTATAGATTGCGGGGCAAAAGTACGAAAATCGGTTGATATAAATCAATTTTTCAAAGTAAAAAGATTCGTTTTACTCCGATGTCCGGCCGGAGGAAGAAGTGTATGAAAAAAAAGTTCTCTCCTTTAACATTTGAAACTTAGCCGGTTAACTTATTTCGCATAAAATCCTTGAAAAAAATGTTGCAGAAAGATTTGCGTAGTTCAAAAGTTCCCTCTATCTTTGCATCGCATTTGAGAGGAAATGCGGTTAAAAAGGAAGTTTGGGTGAGTGGCTGAAACCACCAGTTTGCTAAACTGACGTACGGGTAACCGTACCGGGGGTTCGAATCCCCCAGCTTCCGCACCAAATCTCAACTTTAAGATGACAAAGAAGAGCTGAGTTTATTGCTTAGCTCTTTTTTGAATCTAATTTTCAATCGGGTGGGTTCGTCTAACGGTTAGGACACATGCCTCTCACGCATGTAATACGAGTTCGATTCTCGTACCCACTACAAATTAATAATCAGCCTTTTACGATAACGTAAAGGGCTTTTTTATTGCATTATCTCTTTTTCTTGCGCCGTTTCTGGTGGCTTCTGACGGGTATTTATTATATTTGTGGTGCAAATCCGGTGCAAATTTTGCACCCTAATTTGCACCAAACTTCTAATATATTATAGTATGGCAACAGCTAGTTTCTATCTCGACACCCGTCGTTCTAAGAAAGACGGAACATTCCCTATAAAGATTAACGTGAGACATAATAACAAGTTTCTTGTTAGTACCGAGTTTTCTGCTACGCCTGAAACATGGACGGGAACAGAGTACTCAAAAGAGGCCAAAAACTACAAAGTTAGAAACGTAGCGATTAGGAACTTGAAAAACAAAGTCGATACTTTAATTATCCTTCTGGATGAAAGCGGGAAGTTAAAGCGGACAAGCGATAAGGCATTGAAAGAGCAAATCGAAAGGGCGCTTAAAAATAACTCTGCAACCGAAAAGAAGTTTGTAGACTACATAGATGATTTCATTGCTACGAAAACCAAAAAGAATACAATTGATTGCTATGTAGGAACTAAAAATAAAATCACTTCATTTGATGAAAACTGCACGTTTGATACGATGAACCGCAAATGGCTTGAAAATTTTGATAGATGGATGTCGGATGCAGGAACGAAGGTTAATACACGCTCTATTCATTTGAGGAATATTCGTTCGGTATTTAATTATGCGATAGATAATGAAGAAACTGAGCTTTATCCTTTTAGGAAATTCACAATAGAAAAAGAAGAGACTCGTAAACGGTCTATGTCGGTTGAGCAACTTGCATTATTACGTGACTTTGAGTGTGAGGAATACCAGAAGGAATATAGAGATATGTTCATGCTGATGATTTATCTTATTGGTATTAATGGTATAGACTTGTTTAATGTAAAAGCACTTGTAGGTGATAGAATTGAATATAAGCGTGAAAAAACGGGTAAATTATACTCTGTGAAGGTTGAGCCGGAAGCGATGGAAATAATTAGTCGATATAGAGGGAAAGAGTATTTATTAAGCGCTATGGAAACGTCGAGCGGGAATTATAGAAATTATATGATGGCGATGAATAGAGGCCTTCGGAAGATTGGAAATTTCGAACGAAAGGGTAGGGGAGGCAGAAAAGAAAGGGAACCGTTATTCCCAGAAATCACGACGTATTGGGCCCGTCATACATGGGCAACCATAGCGGCAGGCTTGGATATACCCAAAGAAACCATTTCCGAAGCGTTAGGGCATGAAATAGGTTCTTCGGTGACATCTATCTATATTGATTTCAATAGGCAGAAGGTTGATGATGCAAATAGGAAAGTAATTGATTATATTAATAGCGTTAGAAGTAGGTAGCATAATAGCATTGTTTAATGATCCAGAGTGATTATATAAAGGCGACTTACAGTCGCCTTTATATAATGCAAAATACATTTAGGTAGGCGGAGGGGATTCGGCTGTCTGCCCTTTATTACGGTCGACTTTTTCTTGAATTCTAGAGAAATGAATTGATATTTTCAACAAAAACAAATAAAATCCATAATCGCTCAGCGTAAAAATTCTCCTCGTTTGCAATTCTTCGCTTTTTATAACCTTATTACTAATATTATTAATTCTGTCTAAAAATACAATACTTTCTTCTTGCAGACCTGCACCTTTAGGCAAATAGAATATTTGAGTGATAACCTGTCTTTTTATATCTTTAATATGCGAATCTACCTGTTCGATAGAAAAAGAATTAAGTAATAAATCTTTGTATTTACTTAGGGCTATAATAGGTGCATAGCAAATTCGAGAAGAAAAAAATCTCTTATTACCTGAATGAACATCACATGTATTAGATAGCACCATGGCTGGCGTTTTCTTTGTATGTGTATCTGGCAAATTTACAATGTCCATTTCGGTAATACCATCTCCTTGGTAAATGGCTTTACTATTAGTTAATGCTCTTGTATAAATTGTATCTTTCGTACCATCAGTTGGGAATTGTTTAAGTTCTTCTAATAAAACTTTAGTTGATTCCTCAGATAAATATTTTGGTAAATATATAGATAAATTTTCTAGAATATTCATAGTTTAAATAAGATCCCAAAAATTGTCATCTACAAATTTTGCTATTTTTTCATCTAATGGAATAGAGTTTTCTACAATTGTTTTTATAAAACTCGTCAAAACATTTCTATTAGGAGCAATTCGTTCTATTTTCAAGTCATCTCTATTGAGGTAGTTTTTGAAAATATCCGTAGTGTCGTAAATCAGCCCTTCTTGACAGATACTTTTAGTTGTGCTATAATCAGATTCAGGGATAGGTATTGAATTTGATGTTATATTCCAACTAAAAGTTGTGTAAATTAGAATTCCGCCAATTGTTATTTTATTATCTGTCATATTAATAATTAGGAGTTAATTGATTCAAAAAATCATCTTTTAATAAAGAAAAAAATAATTGTTTAGATTTTATATGAAGTTCGTCTATTTTACTAACTATATTAGTCATATTAACCTGAGCTTCAGCAATATCTAAAACACTTGTTATTTCTATTAAAGAGCCGTCTGCGTCTATATCTGTATTTTTTAAATGTACATCGTTTAATACTTGCAAAATATTAGAATACCCTCTTTCTTTAAACTCGGTTTTAATAGCTGTAGAAGGGTTATTTATAGCATTCGCATTCAATGATATATTTAATTTAATATTATCAAAAATATTGCATTCAAAAAAATCTAAATAACGTAATCCTAAAAAATTTATTTTATCAAGAATGCCAATGGTGCTAACTTTTTCAATAAATGCTTCAATGGTAGCCTTAAAAATTGTCCATCCTGGATATTTTAAGGGAGCGATTAAAAGTACCACATTACCGCCAATTTGAATGTTATATATGCTATTGCTCATTTTATGAGTTGGCTTAAACTGAAGATTAGGATCTTTTCTTCTGATCTCTTCTGGAATTTGTAGTATTGGTAAATTTTCTAATTGTGCTCCTTCATCTTTGAATAGGTTATAAATTATGCCAATAATTGCATCTGCAGGATATTTAGAATCATACCTAATTTCCAATGTAGCCTCTACTATGGGACATGGTAAAATTCTCTGTGGAAGCTTTTGTGTATTGCTCATAAATCAATCTGCTTTATAGTCATTTTTCTATTAAAAAATTATAGAATAAAAAAGATCAACTAATATAAATAATCTCTTTATTATTTTATAAATATTGCTTTTATCTTTTGCACAAAGATAAATCTTTTTATCAGAATAAAAAAAATAATTAGATAAAATCGTTATTTATGTCTATTAAAAACACACTATAAATGATTTATATTAATAATATTTATGAATATGTTGTTCTTTTCACAAGTTACAATTCATTCCGATTCCAATATAGGGACTTAGTTTATTTCCTGAAAATCCGTATCCGATCTGTATTCCCAGCCCGAACCGCTTCCGCTTTGCCCGCTCTCTGACAAACACAGTCCTCGTTTTACTGTACACCTCTATACTATCCAGCTTTGCCCGGTATCCTGACACATAAGCCGTATAAAGGCTGTCTTTGTAGATTTTCTGCGTAATAGGCAAATACACTGTATCCCGGACTGTATCGCCCGGCACAGGGGCGGGAACAACGAACGGAAACGAATCTACAACGCTTTCATAAACCGGAACGGGTATTGTATCCCGAACCGTATCGATACGATTTGTAATGATCGTGTCTCTGACCACTTCACCCGATACGTGTTCCACCCTTGCCGGACGGAACACGATAAACAGGATAAGAACTGCAATAACGATATAAGGTAGATATTTCATAGCTTCAACACTTGTTTTCTGTTTATACCTTCACGGAATGATACGTGAACCCAACTAAAATCACGTTCGTCTATCAATTGATCGAAAGGCAATTCCAGCCGGATGATCTCGAAGAGTTTCCGGTTTTCCTCCTTACTTCCTACCGTAATATCAGCCGCCTCGCCTACCCGGTGTTGGCTGGATGTTGCCCCGTTAACGCTCCGGTTGAGAATAGCACTTCGATAACCGGAACTTATCCGGATGGGCTTGCCGTACTTCTCCCGAAGCGGGTCGAGAACATTCTCAACCAGCTTCGTTAAATTGTGAATAGCTTCGGCCGTTGGACAGTTATCAATTCCACGCGCTACGGCCGTATCGCTGTGGCTTAGTTCTTGGATTGTAAAATACTTCATACTATATGTTAAATTAATACTGTGAACAAAAAGATTTAGCTAAATTTGCGCTTACTTTTTATACTTTCTCCCGTCTGGGAAGATAGGCTTTGTATTTGTTTGCTTGTTTGTGTTGTTTGTGTGCAACCTCCCGTCGTTAAGTACAATGACGGGAGATTTTATCTTACTCTTTCTTTCCTGAAACATTATCGAACCCTTTCAGCTTGTTTATGATCGCTTTAGGGAAGAAGCCCGGGCAAATCTCTTCTACGTTCTCAATAATACTTAAGGCCTCACGTACCATTAATGCCGTACAAGCGAAATACCGGAACCAGACGAAACTATCGACTACCTGACCGGCGATGGAAAAATTACCCATCACATGCGACAGGACTAATACACAACTGTAAATGATAAGCTTACGCCCGATCATACCATAAGCTTTACTACTGATGTCTTTGGATAGCCAGTGCTTGACAAAGCCGAGCACCGTATCAACACATACAAGGACAATCAACCATTTGACAAACTCCCAGTCACCAAAGACATAGCGCTCAAAGAGTTCCAGCAAAGGAGAAAGAGGCAAGGCAATCAATGCAATCATCTTCAAATTTTTCATATTCTTGGATATATAAACTTTAATCGTATATTTGCCGCGTTAATATTAAATTACGCACTTCATGCGGTATGTATAAACTTTCGTTCCTCATCCATACCGCATCTTTCCGCCCCATCTGTGAAGACAGGGCGGATTCTTGTTACTTGGATTTAGATGCCGGTTTGGGCTCTAAAGTGGCTTTTACCTCTTTGGTGATCTGGTCAAATACTTCAAAGTGCGCTGCAACATTCTCCGACTCCGGAAGGGACATTTGTTTACTGCCTGATTCTAACAGCAAATACCCGATATACCGCCCGGAGGTTACGGGCTGCTTACCTGTAGGGGTGTCAATCTCTTCCGTGACCGTTTTAATGATTTCACAATGAAGGCGGCTGAGATTATCGTTATTGACACTGTAGTTTACATTGTACTGATAATCTCCTGAAACGGCTTTACCGTTTACTTGAACTGTTCTTGATTCTTCTTGAAACATAATTTATTGATTTTGAGAGTTAATAATTACTTTGTCTAATTCATTATAAATAGCGGTTTTCACCACTGCGAGTATCGGAGCCGGATCAACGTAATTTCGAATGATATTTGCACCTTGTTCGTCAACTTCAACTTCACCTTCTTTATATATCCGTTGGGCAAACTCCAATTCACCCAAATCGGGTGTATTACAGTAAATAGCGTTTCCTACTGTTTTAGCTACGTCGAACTCTTTAATTTCTCCGTCAATAGCTGTTTTTACTTTAATTCTTCTAAAATTGATTTTCATATTCTATTTCTTTTGAATTTATTATTGTAATCTGCGCTCACAATGGGCATTTACCAAACATTGCGACCTACAACGAACACACGGAATGGACAATCACGGGGCCCGTTGTTTGCGTCAAGCATTAAAACCTCAAAATAAGAGTTGTTTTGTGTCTCTACCTGACCGAATACCCAGCCATACCCCCCTAAGCCTTGTACTAAAACAGCGTACTGCAGATGCTTCAAACTGTGGTATATCCTGTATTTTCCAGTAGCTATTTTCTGTGCACTGGTTAAGGTGCACCCGTTGCCCCATTCATTAGTGACTGTACCCGCTTGATATACATATCCGGTACACAGCATTCCGGGAGCGTTCCACTTTTCACCGCCCCTTTGGGCAAAAATATGACTTCCATACGATTCTATCGAATTTGCAGTGCCTGCGTTAGCTAAACATCTTAGAGCAAAACCGGAACTTCCGTATGATTCAATACTTAGACCACTGTAATTGTCGTTTCGTATGGACATCAATGCAGTGCGTGAAGTTGTAGGGCTGTCCCCCTCTTCGTTAATACGAAGGAATTTATTACCGGACATGTTTAACAGGATCTTAGCCTGCGAATTGCTTGCCGAAACAAGAGAGCCTCCCGATATATTCCAGGCACCGATCTTTGCACCATCAGTTACCGTAAGGTTTCCGGTTGTGATCCTCTGTGCTGAAAATGCCTGTGCCACCACTTCCGCAGCTTCAATCACATTGGCAGACAGTTTGCCGTTTGCGTTGATGGCGGCTGTCTGTTGACCTGTGTTATTTTGGAATAGCAGGTTATCGGCTTTCAGAATGATTTTTCGGGACGTGATGTTGATTCCGGTTTCGACTAAGCCGTTTTGAGTGGCGGTGACACGACCGTCTACTATGTCGGCTTTGTTATTGGCTGTGCCTGCTAATGAATTGGCGGAATTTGCCGTTTGTTCTACTACGCTTAATTTTGCGTGGTCTGAACTTAGAGTTAACTCAGCCGCACTTAATCGCCTACCTTGATCGTCCACTTTGTTTGCAGTTAAAGCTATGCTTTCCTGCGTCTGCTTTATTTCGGTATAGTATCCGTATGTGCGGACGGGTTCAGTTCCATCGGTGCGAACGGGGAACTTTTGCCCGTATGGTGCGGTATAATCAGTTTGGTAGTAATGTATATTATCTGCATTACCCTCGTCATGCAAACATACGTAGTACTTAGAGCCACCTCTGATGCCCATTACACATTGTGACGATTCGGTTATTTGTCCCAAATCAACAACTATCTTTGCACCCGTAGAAGTCCATGCCTTATAATAGTCAAAGATATTTGTTGTCTTAACAGAGCTCCCCCAACCGCTACCGGACATTTCAAACGTTAAGTTCATAGAAAAACCGCCATCGTGAGTACTGTATGAAGGCTTTCCAAGTGCACCATCTAACGGACGGTCTATTTCAATCTTTCTTTTGTGGTTTTGTCCTATGTTGATAACTAAAGGATAGAATTTATTGTTATCCCAACCAACCAAATCAATAACCTTCGTAGCAACCCTAACGGCTGTTTTATCCAGCACGTCTACACGTCCAACAACAGACGTGATACTTTTTTCGGTCTGTTCGACGCGTGAAGCAAGTCCGGTAACACGTCCAGCAACGGTATTTATCTTTTCAACGGTGGATGTTATCTTACCTTCGACTACACTAATTTGACTATTGGTATATTCAGCGCCTTTATAAACTGTATCCTGAAAATTAGGACTCCATGCGGTTGCAATTTCACCCGCTTCTACTTTAAAGTCTTTTACCCATATATAAGCCCAATCAATTCTTTCTATATCAACAAAATTATATACATCCTTTTGTTCCTCTGTATTTTTCGTTACGTTAAATGTATGCTTGAAATAACTCCATTGGTTATCTGCTGTTGATTTAACAATTACGTTTTCAGAATCACACACATCAATAGTAAAACCAACTGGGGTATTTTGACTACCTTTAATCCATCCGGAAACGGTATACTTACCGGGGATAGGCGGGATAATATTAGGTATCCGCATAGCTCCTCCATTACCTTGTGAACCAACCAAATAGAAGCCATGCAGAGACATTTGCCTTTCAATAGTAGGAGATGGATATAAAGTATTAAGCGTTGAACTTGTGTAACTATACAAATTGTTAGCACCTATACCCAAATTTTCTACCTTAGTTTTAACGGATAGTTCAATTTTCCCGTCAACGGCAAGTATTTGTGTGTCGGTGTACTTTTTTGACTCAGTGAAAGAATCTTTAGGGGCAGGCTTCCATCCGGTCGCCGTGTCTCCTATTTCTATTTGAAAGTTATTGATCCGGCAAACTGATCCAGCGCCTAACTGTATATATGCAATAATATCAGTATCCAAAGAGTCCTCTATATCTTCGGGGACTTTGATAGTGTGAACGTACCTACCTTTGTCAGCCGTGGGGCTGGTAGAATCTACATACTTAAATGCGCCGATATAGTAATATTGGGATGTGCCCGATTTATAAATAGCTTTTTCAAGCCCGAACCTTTGTGATGATCCCATCTTTAGATTGCTATACGCATAGTCGAACGAGATTGTTAAGGTTTTGCCTTTTAAATCCGTCCACGCTTTCGATAACTGAAACGCATATTGTGCGCCTGATCCATCCAATGCCTGTTGGGATTGTAACATCAGGTTTTCGCCTCCGATATTCAATTTTCTTTCAGTTGCAGACGGCATCCAATTAGCTACACCCACACTACCCTCGGTGATTACAGCCCATTTAATGTATGTCTCCGTTGATTCCTGTTGGGGAAACTTATAGAAGTAGAAATATGCCCCATCCGGATTAATAGGCGTTATAGGCTGCGAAAGTACCGTTTCTTCTGCATTTTTCGGCAAAGTGCCTATCCAGCCGTACGAAGGATTGTTATACGCCCTGATAACATCAGAGTCCGCACATTTATAGCACACTGTAAGGGTATAGGTTTTGCCTGCTTCTAAATGAACGTCATACTTATACGCTCCCATTTGATAGGGGTTGGCATTTAGTTTGTGGTTAAAGTCGTAAAGCAGATTAACGTCCGCTACTTTCATACTGCGTATGGCAAGCTCGATCTTTCCCGGTATAGCCGCTAACTCGGTAGCAATATTATTAAACTCCTGTTCGATGCTCTTTCCATTTCTCAGAATGAAAATACCTTTCAGGAAACAGTTAATCGCATACAGGCCGTGTCCGGAGGGTTGGAAGTCAGCCGGAAAGTCTGTATCCGTCATGCCATCGAGACAACCGAGTATAACCTTTGATTTGCCGGCCAAAGACGTAGAGTTTACCCCGTCCAGTACAGAAATACGCGGCTTGCCATCTTCCGAAGCGGTGAGATACAAAATACCCTGTCTGTTCGGATTCGTGAGGTTACCCATCTGAACCAGATCATCACCAACGGCCGGAACTGTACCATTGGGAAAAACGGATTTAAGTATGAGAATCGAATCATCATTAACCGAGGCAACCGGAACCCAGTAGTATTTAACGTGTCCGGATGTGTAGACCTGACAACGTACCAAGTCATCAGTGACAAACATCATGTCGCCCTCTATACCTAAAACATAGTAAACCGGATCACCGGATGTTTCCGAAACGGACTTAACACGCCCGTTGGCGGATGAAATCACCAGACCGCCGTTAACCGCACGAACTTTCGAAATGATAAGTTCAAAAATGGTCATGGCCTTACGGACTACGGCATTATCTATTTCAAGGTTCCAATCCCCATTGATAGCCTTGTATAGCTTCATCCCTTCACCCATCAGTCCGGGGATGAATCTTTCTGAACTGATATAGTCCTTGACTATGGTTTGAAACAGGGTTGCGACGTGCTCAACATTCAGATCGTATGTTTTTGCAAGTGCCTGAACGAGTAAATTTAAAGTATGCGTGTCACCTTTAGCCCAAATATCCGCGCCTGTTGAAATATTCCCTTCCGAATGGAGTGTGCCAACACTGGCCGATCCGGTTACTTCCAATGTAGCGGCTTTAATTTTCATCCGGGCAACTAAAGATTGTAATTCCGCGTCGCCACTTTCATTGATAAACGCAAGATCATTGCCAATCAACAGACCTTTCAGGAAAGTGATCGTTTCGGCTGCTGTATCCGCTTTTACTTTACTCAGGTAAACATCATCCAACTTCTTCAAAGCCTCTTTAATCGCTGCATCTATCTCTTTTAAAGTGCGCTTTGAAGAAAGCGTATTATCATCGGTTAATTCCGTGGTTGTATCCGATTCGGCAATGATACGCGAACGGATCTCTAACAGCGTCCGGAGCGATGACAGTACGTTGCTATCGGTAAACGACTTTGTATCGGTAGCCTTTACAATGTCAATTGAAGCACCTCCACCGCCTCCGCCGTTAACAGTAACGCCGCCAGTCGTCCGGGTGATAACAGTCCCGGTCGGATAGTTCTTTGACCGGGGCTTTGCGGGTATGGATGTAGTTTTAATATCTACCATTTTCAATCATCTTACAATTAAACTGATTCATCGCGAAGTCAATTGTACCGCCCGTGATCGTAAACCGTTTGTTTGGCTGAAACTTATCGGTTATAGTTGTGATAGGAGTAATTGCTTCGTCATCTACCAGTATTTGCGTAAGCTTGAATTTGGTAGCTCCGTACTGATTAATAATGCGCCGGATCAAATGCTCTTCCGGCCGGACTAATTTCTGTTCAATAGAAGAATAGAGATTGTCGGTTAGGTAGTTATCGCCTAACATTACTTTGCTGTAGCACGCACCGTCGTTGTTGTAACTGGATATTTTAAATTCGATTTCGTCCAATTCGTTAATATAGCCTTCGTTAACGACATTTTCATAATAGCGGTCTGTATTGTCGGTAGTCTTTTCGGCCTCGGTGCTCTTTCCATATTTAAAGGAAAAGTCTTTTAACAAGAATCCATTTATAAAAATGGCATTATGTATTTTAGATGCGTAAAGAGTAAATTCAAGCTCGCCATATAATAGGGTATCAATAGGGATTATTACGCCTGAAATACCTTTATATGGCATATATATTGTTTTTTGGTTCTCAATGGATACATAATCTAATCGGGCTTTGTTATTCTCTTCGGAGGCGGGAAGTCTAAAAAAATAATTGGGATTTGCAGACCATGCGAATGGGGCCAATCCGTTAGTACTACCATAATATTTATTACCGATCCGTAATTGGCAAGCAGCTAACGGCATGTACGTGCCCCGGCTATTGTCCCAAGGAATCAAATCCATATCCGCTATCGTCTTATAGCTTCCAGATACAGCAAAGGCCCCTGATTCGTACACTGAGGACGCACCTTTAAAATCCATTATCTTTGTTAAGAGTTCCAGCCCACCTATCATTGATAAGTCACCGACAGCACCCAAACACCTAGCTTGTATAACATTTGTAAACGAATAGTCTGAAATATCCGGCTTACCATCCACTATTTTATAATTGCAGTACCTTTCCTGTATTCCTCCTATAAGTTTATGCGCATCATAAGCACGTAACTCTAAATCGTCATTGGTGATAACCGTATCGCCATCATACAGATACATGTTCCAGTTTTTCGGATACAGAAACTGACGGTAACATTTTCTATCTTTATTTGTATTTAAGCGTGACGAAAGAGCTTTTGCATCTTCGTAATTCTCTTCCGGAAGTAAATTCCCAACCGGATAATTGCTGTCTTTTACTGTTACTTTGTTATAACCGCCCAAAATATCTAAGGTGTGTTCCGAACCGCTAAAATGAATGTCCTGCACGCTGAGAACATTCCCGGCTTCAAACGTATAGGATGAAAAGTCAGGTGTGTATTTATAGTAATTTCCGCGATGGTCTACATCTACAAAATACAATGCGCCTTTATAGTCAACACAAGTCCAGTTAAGGAACTTGCATAGTTCTTCAATCACCTCTTTCAAGTTCATTGGTTTATCGTCTTCGTCGAAAAAATTCTGTTCGCTAATTGTCATACTTTGCAAGACATTTGCGTTTGCATCATAATCCGCCGGACTTTTAGCATAAACATGTGGTATGTATACGGCCGAATAGGAGCCGCGAGACTCTAAGACGCAACGGGTCAATAACTCCCACAAGCTAACGAACTCTTTGCTTCCTGCGCTCTTTTGTTTATAATCTGCGTATTCAAGTGTATTCATGGCAGATACACACTGTATTTCCAGATCGAACAGTGTTGCGGTATAATCTTGCGTATACAATTCCGGAGTAATAAAGCCAGTCCAAACAATCGTATCACCCTGTTTGAAGTTAACGCGGTACTGCTGATATCCGGTCGAGTATAGGCTTTGCAAGTAGTCATTTCCTACCACCCTGATAGTAGCCGTAGAAAATCGAATAGGAACATAAAGAAAGTTATCATCCGCAATCTCAATAGAGAAAGGAGCGTCACCGCTCCCTGTTAACTCAGCAACTCGCCCCGTATAGCCTTCTTTCTGAATTTCTACGATATAACTTTTATTTCGCCTTGATTTGAAAGGCAAAGTGTATATTGTTCCGTAATTTGACATATTATCTGATTTTATTTTTGATTCGACTTCGATTGTCGAGAACTAACTCTAAATCCTGTCCTCTTACTTTGAAGTTTCCTGATACTTCAACTTTTTGGGTATTAGGGGACGGTGAAATCAATCCGGCCAAGTGTCCGGGTATGGGGGAAATATTGGGGCGGCTAACATCAAGTCCACCATATAACTTTGAGTTGAGCATTTTAAACAGATTCGCTTGTTGTGAGCCGTTCAAGATCATTTCGCCACTGTTTAGCATCGCCGGAACTTTATCACCCGCAAACGAAATGCCAGGTACTATACCGCCGTTTGCAAATTTGGGGATACTTGCCATTGTAGCAACAACAGAGAGGGCAGCAGCCCCAGCGGCAACCCATCCAACTACTGGAATAGATGCAGCGGAACCAGCCGCTTCGGCGGCGGCTTTTGCTGTTAAGGCTGTAGTGAGGCTAACAATGCTTGGTATTGCTTGTGCTATACTTTGAAATACCCCAGCACCCCAATTTATCCACGATGTAGTACTATTATTGGTAATGCCGGATAAATTACCCATTACAAATCCTATCGATCCTAAAGAGTCTGCGTATTGCTGGTTCAAATCAATATCCTCTTTTTTTATAGGAGATTCAAATTTAGGCAGTTTCATGTTTTTGGTATCTATCCCTTTTATGGGAAGGCTGGCCATATTCAAAGGTGACTCTTCCTCAACATATCGCGCTGTCATATTTATGATAACTTTCTTCTGCTCTAACTCTTTGATCGTTTTTAATACAGAGGATCGAACTTCATCTGTTACTGCATCTTGGTATTTTTTTCTCAGATCAGCTAACTGTTTTTCAAGTTCTGAAAGTGAACCAGAGGGAATTATTTCGGGCTTTTTGTCTTTATTTGTATTATAAGCCCCATTTATTTTTGCATCTGTATTAGCTATTTCCAACTCTTTTTGGGACATTGAAACCGACAATGCGTTTGCAGTAGCACGCATTTTTAGAGCACTCGCAATCGCGCTTTTTTCATCGTCTGCAAGTTCAACGAAAACACTTGCAAGACGATCAAAATTGCCGGATTTACTTGATTTATATTCGGATAATTTCTTTTTGATTTTATCTGCTTCTGTTTGTGTCAGCCATTCTCTGGTTTCTGGATTATATGTGTGTGCAAGTTGATTTTCATAGTTCTTTATAGTATTGTTATATCTGGCGGCTCTTTGGTCTATATCAGGTCGGTTGCTATCTTTTAAAAGGTACTCCCATACATCTTTTGATACATTCTTATTAAATCCTTGTTTTGATAGATCAGCCTGCAAAGTGATATACGACGTGGCAATATTAGCCTTAGATAGTGAATCGTGTAATTTACTCATTTCAAGAAGATACCCTTTTGCCTTCTCCAAATGCTCATTTCTTTCTTTATCTGAAATGTTGCGTGCTTTAGCCTTGTTTAGTTCGATCTGATATTTGGTATTAAGATCGTTAACTTCGCTATTATTGAATAACGTTTTTGTTTCTAAGTTATCTAAAGCAACAGATAACTCGCCAGCTTTATCAATTACATTTTGTAAATTGGATAAAAAGCCACCAAAATTACCCATCGCAATAGATGCAAAGAAACTATCTACACTCGCTTTCATTTGATCTTGCGTTTTTACCCATGCGTCGCCCGTGGTTTGAGATGAATTCACCACTTTATTAAAACCTTCGTAAGCGCTTACAGCAAGGCCAATTGTCCCGGCAAACTTCATTATACCAGCCCCGGCGGTTTTTGCCATACTGGAAATACCGCCTTGAAAGCTGTTAACCGAACCTTTTGCCCGATTTAGGTTTGCGTCAAAGTCATTCGTTTTAAGTAATAGTCGTGTTATTATATCAGACATGATTCATTTCTTTTTCGATTAGTTTTGCTTTTGCCCGCAATCGTTTCACTTCTTCATCCGTAACGGATGTGCGTTTCTTTTCGTCTTCCTTCGCTTCATCCCATGGGAAACGAAGTATATCCGATTGCTTTAGTTGTTTTGTGCTATTCGCCTGAGCGATGACATATGCAATGATCCGGGTCTGCTCCCAGCTTTCCCGGTTACGCCTGCCTAACCCCTCTAAGAAGTAGCGAACTTCTGCGAGCGTCATCCGGTCGAGGAAATAATCAGGTGCAATACCGCCCTCACCTACAACACGGGCGTAGAGTTCCCGGATACTGCACACTTCTTCGGAGTCGTCTTTTTTTTTGTGCTATCTGCTGCCTGTTCAAGTAGTTCAATCTCTTTTACGAAGAACTCTTTGAAAGAGAGAAACAGAGCCGGATCAGACTCACACGCCTCTATAAATTCATCAAAAGGCATTAAGAATGTATCTTTGTTATTTGCCAGAAGAATAGAGTAAAACAGTAGATATTCGTCCAACATCCGGCCGAACGCAAACTGCCTACCGGTGAGATTTTCGAAGATAAAGAATGCCCGCAATGTATACTTTAAAATGTACTTCTGTTTTTTGATAGTGATCGTTTTCATTATGATAAGTTTTTTGAGTTAGAAAAAGAAAAGGCGGGTTTCCCGCTCTTTTCATCGTTTACGCGGTCGGATCATCCACTATACCTCCATCTCCGGACACTCTGGGGCTAAGTTTTCCTGTGCCTTCGAATGTGGCGGAGAAAGTTGCTTTATCACCATCAGGTGCATTTAATTCTAGATTTGTAATTAAGACATTACCGGAGTAAGATGCGGCCGGAAGAGTCCAACCGGAAGAGGGAACTTCATCTGAATCTGCGTTTGCCGGAATACCGAATTTTGCTTCGATAGGCTTGCGTTTTAACATTAAGTCCAAAAGAACATCATATCCGTTTACTTTATCGTCTGCACTGAATAGGTTTTCACTTGAACCGTTCCAAGACAATTTTTTAATGTCTTTTTCCGTCCAAATGCCGGAATCTTTACTTTGTGTGTCAATCGTTTCGGCCGAGATTGATAATTTACAGGATGTAGCCAACGCCAGCGCCTTTCCGCCGACAAATAGCATGAAATCTTTTCCTAATACTGCATTTGCTTTCATTGTTTTCAATATTTAAATGTTAGTTACTCTACTGAATCCGTCTCAATTTCAAATGTAAGTCGCTGGATGAAAGTTTCTTCAATGAAATCTTCATCGGCGGCGATAAGTTTAGCACCCGTTACTTTGAAATCGTCGTATTTACCCCGCTTCCCTTCAAGCGCTTTGCGTGCCGCCTCAATAACATCGACTGAATTTGAATAGTTATCGCTGGCGGCAATAACCTCAATAGTGACACTATCCCCACTGGCGTATCTATCCTTTGTATAAGCCGGAGTAAGTGCACTACGCTTATACAAAACGAACGGGAAAGAAGTAGCGTTTTTAGTAGAAATAGGATAAATCCTATCTCCGACAAGTTGCGTTAAACTTTCCGACTCACTGAGTTTTGAGAATGTATGTTTGCTGATTGATAAGCTCATTTCTTTTTATCTATTACTTTTTGTATTGAATCCAAAATGTTTCTTTCCAGTGAGTTCTCAGCCTCACTTTTTTTAGAGTCTACTGCGCTTTTAAAAAAGTGAGTAGCCTCTATAATACCTCTGTTTGCTCCTCTATTGGTAGCTCGTTGTTCCGTACCGCTTTCGAAGAATTTCAAAACAAACTGTTTTGAACCTTTCCGCCGTTTGTCGAGTAAGTCAACCCGTGCGCCGGACGCATTGCGGTAAACTGCAATATTTATTTCTTTTTTCAATCCAGCCCCACCCGGAACAGATGCAACCCAATTTTTTTGCGCTTGCTTTCGAATGATACTTGCTGATTTACGGAGTCCGGATTTAATAGCCTTCTTTGCCTCCTTGTCATTCAGTGCGGCCAATAACGCATTAACCTTAGAGGCGTCAACCTCAACCCGGTAGGATGCTTGTACGATATTACTCATTGATTAATTCTGCTTCGATGGTTATAGACTGTGCCTTTCTATCCGGATGGATGAAGGCTATTTTGTATTTACGTCCCTCGTAGACAATGCGCATTTTTTCGCTTATATCTCTGCTGTAACGTACCATGATCGTGACGGTGTGAGTGTTGAGCACCTCGCCGTTTATCTCTTTGCGCGTACCGGATTTATACCGGACACACGCACGCTTCTTGAAAGCTTCCGTCCATCTCTCAGACGTACCGCCCAAAGCATCGCGAATCGTCTGGGGATGTAGAAAACTTATAATGTCTGTCAATAGTCCCGCCTGCATTATGTATATCGTTTTAAGGGTTGAAGTAAGAAGGCAATATGACCAGGAATGATATTAGGCGTGGCGAAAGTTATATCTTCACGGTTCGCATAATAGTTTGCAGCTATAATACGAATGGCATGCCAGATTCGCGGGTCTATCCGGTCGTCTTTAACGAACGATTCAATCGGGGCATTGAGATAAGCCTCGATACTGAGTTGTACCGGAATGATCAACCCCTGTATATAAGCGTCGTCATTGTCGAAATCAACATTAAGATGTTGCTTTAACTCTTCAAGTGTTACGTATTCTTTCATCTTTTAGAAATGAAGAAGGCCGAGGCCGAAGCCCCAGCCTTTGATTAATACTTAGTTTGGTCGTTATGCTCCGGCAGATGAAGCTGCTTTCTTTGCTACGGCAAAAGCTTCGCTTCGCGCAGTCACAATATCATAATCTGAGTTTAACACGAAGTTTACAATATTGCTTTTGGCTTGTGTATAGGGGTCAATCACTAAGTCAATATCGCCAAACTGCCCGATGGCAACATAAGAGAACACACCAAAACCGATAGTATCGGTTGCCATATAGGAGGTGACAAGTACCGGATAACCATTAATCTTACCATCTTCAAGAATCATTTTAGGTGATCCTTTTTCAATCGGAGTTGATTTTAGTTGTCCATAAACAGCCGGAGTACAAACATATGCGGCAGTTCCGTCGGTTACATCGACACCCTCAGCCATAACCGCCGTTTCCAATGCGACAACATTAGCAAAAGACGGGGAGTCTGTATACGTTACAGAAGCGTCTTTAACGAATGGGCCGGAACTGGCGCCTTCTAACTGTGTACCTGAAAACATCCATTTGTTCAGAAGTCGTGCGCTTCCCAGTGAAATTTGTTTCAAGACAACATCTTGAAGCGAGTAATTAGTCTGACTGATAGCCCGTTTTGACACCGGAACAGAGATAGACACACGCTTAGGAGTGGATTTTATTTTTCCGAGTGAAAGTTTTGTATCTCCAATTGCGGCGTTTTCACCCGCAATGCTGGCCTCAATAGCCTGTAAAGTGGGGAATATAAGTTCTCCTACAAGCCCGCTTTGCATTTTGATACCCAGCTTATTAATGATAAGCCCTTTTTCCAGCGGGTCAATGATTTCTCCGATTGTAACAGGCACGATATCAGCAACGGTAGCTGTATCGGTCACAGTCAAACCGCGTTCAACTACTTTGATTCCGTCCTCAGTGACAACCCCGTTATAGTCATCAAGTGATCTATGATATACCACATCGTAAACCGCTTGCGGAAACAATGCTCTTGTTGGAGTAATCCGATCTCTTTCCGGTTCAGTATCGAGACTTCTACGTTCGATCTTCATTTGCAGCAAATCTTTTTCATTTTTCAAAGCTGCAAAAGTCTTGGATTCATCCTCGGTGAGTGATCTTTTTTCGACTTCTGCCGCATCAAGCATTGTGCGCATTTCTTCTTTAATTTCTGCAATTCTGTTAATTTCCTTTTTCATTGTTAGATAAATTTTCGTAAGTTATTAATTTGTTCTTTGTAGTAATTATCTGTTAGTGAACTGTCTATTTCCTCCAAACTTCGCAAAGTGACGTCCGTTCCATAATAGGCAGGGTTGGCAACAATCGAAATATCTGAAATTCGATCTATTTTGTGAACGATTCGATAGAGTAACCCGTCCAACTTCTTGTACGTGACGTTCTTTTTGTCATCTGTAGAATAAGCAAATGATGAACCGTACAAATCACCTCTTGAAATCATTTCTACTGCATAGTCGCCATCCGGAGTATTAGGAGCGGATAACTTATATCCGAGTCCGTAATCATTCACCATTAAAGAAAGAGAACCGGTTCCATATCTTGAACGGGCTATCATCCGTTGTGCGTTATGCTCAATCAGTGCCCTTATATCACATGATTGAATTAACTCGTCTGTTATGGCGCCGCGCTCGATCACTTCAATAAAGAAGCGCTTTGTTTTCTGGTCAAAATTAAGCCTGCTCTCCTGATCGAATACGGCGGCAAAGCCTTCTATCATCCGGCCTTCCGAAATCTTGGGTGATGCTATATCCGTATAACTTCTAATTTCCATACCGTTTTTACCATATGTTTTTTATTCATTATTTGGTAGCTCGCTTTTATTTTCCCCGGAAGATTCACCTCTGATTTTAGGACTGTCAATCGGGGCGACATTGCAACTGGTCATAACAGTATCACCACCGGGAACAGGTGGCAATCCTTTCATTGCCCGTAAATGGTTTGTGGTAAAAATACCAAGTTCGTAGCCTCCTTTCATGTAGGTTATCTGCGTTGCGAGATCAGTTTGGTACAAAACATCAATATCGTAGCGGATACGGTACAGATGCGATACACTGTCAGGAATTAGCTTCACATTGAGTTCCGCCTCAAACTGTTTGAGAATAGGAAGTAATGTATCAGTAAGGAATGACACTTGTCCCATTTCTGAGGCTTTGTAGTTTGTGGGTTGTCCGGCAAAGACCTTATCAGGATGTACGCCGAACATGCGGCAAATCTCTAAAATAGAGTGCTTCATCTGTTCCAGTAATTGAGAGTCAATCGGATTTATCGAAAGCTGGTGAAAAGAAGCATCGCCGCTTACTGATACGATACCCCGGCCGGAATTTAATTCATTCTCGATCCGTTCGGCAACACTTGATGTCTGAGTATCAGTCATACCGGCAATTCCCTGAGTGCCTTCTTTGGCTCCTGAAACAATACCTTTTATCTTGCTTCCATTTTGAAAAAGGTGGAGCGCTTGATTATCTGCGCTGCCCCCAATGCTGAGTACGCGGGAACCGTAATAGATTGTACTTACTCCTGTGTAACCTCCATCGAGACTTTTGTTTTTAAGATGTATAACATCATCAGCCTCAAAGGTTCCGTTTACTCTGTTGATAGGGTCGCAAATCTTATATATATTGCGAAACTTGTCATAAGTTACGGTATTAGGCGCACACAGTATAAGTTCGCTTATTTCTCCCCATGTCCTGCGAATAAAAATGTAGGCATTTCCAGCCAACACAACCTGTATAACTGCATTCTGCATCAGGTCATAAGAGTTTTGCCTTAAATTCGGGCGGCGCACAAGCAGTTTGTATAGTTCGTGGCGTTCATCAACAGAAAAATATCCGTCTTGTTTTCGTTCTATCAGCAAAGGCAGTGAGGCTATTGTTCCGGAAAGAATGGAAACGCATCTGTATACCGCCGCAAGTTGCATTGCTTTTTCGGACGAATTTACATTAACGGGTTGAGCTGGAACGGAGGCTATACGTACATTTGCATTTGTGTTACCCTGATTTTGAGCAATACTTCCATTGCCTAAACCTTCGGAAATACTACGTATTTGTCTTGTTAGAATATTGAAAATCTTCATATTTTAATTTGTATAAGTGTTAAACAGGTAAAATGTCATAAGATTCGTTATCGTTGAATCGATCTTACTATTATGCGTTCGTTTGATCGGCTTTTTATTCATGTTTCTATCTTCGTCAAGAACGGCATTACCAAAGCAATACGGCGTTATTGGATTCGGGTCAAATGTTATTTTATTGCGATGCAGCGCGAGTTCAAACGATTCTATAGGACTTGTAAACGTTCCGTATGTCTGTTTTACCGGACTTATGTAGTCATTTGCATAGCCAACCGATGCGGATAATAGATTTACAAACTCAGCCGACTTATATGGGTCATATCCAATTCCGAGAATTTTCAAGTACTTTGCCCGGGATAAAATATCATTCACGATCATTTCGTAGTCAATCACTTCACCCGGGCATAACTTCAAGTATCCGGCCTTGACCCATCCTTCATATAATTCCCGGTTAGGGTGTCCGGGCAAAGCGCCTTCCGGAAAATAATAATCCGTAACGGAATGAAATGACTTAGTATCCGGGGAATAGATATTATACGTTACAGTTGAAAAGTCATCACGTACCGATAAATCAACTCCTACCATCGTAGGCGGGTGACTTGTGATCTTATCCACAGGGATAGCCTTATACCGTTCCTCGATCTCCCTTGCCTCAATCCATTTCGTTTCAGAATTGACCGCAAAGATGTTAAGGAGCTTTGTGCGAAACTCTAATGCGTCAGGTGCGCTATATAGCGCCTTTTGATAAGCGTCCTTGTAAAAGTCCTCGTAAACCGTGATCCCCATGTGGGGTTGTACTTTATACCACGTTGCCGGATCACCTTCTTCATCGTCTATGTCGGGTTCAAAGATGTGGGCGAAAATAGAATCGTTCTCAGCCTCACCGCGTAGAATGGCTTTATATATTGAAAGCATTTCAGTGAACGGGGTTGTATGCTTGTCTGAGGCGGTTGTTATTACGATGGTCAAAGGGTTGAGCCGTGCGCCCATTGAAGAAGTTAAAACATTCTTCAAAGCGGCGCTATCGGCTTGCGAATATTCGTCTACTATCACCGTGCTTGCATTAAGCCCGTCCAGTTTGTCGGGACTGGACGCCAAACACCGGGCGAAAGAGGTTTTGCCCTTTATTTTGTTATTTATGATCTCTCTGTTAATCTTAAAATGTCGCAACTTCCGGTCTAACGCTTTCAGGATGTTGCGGATTTCATCAAAACATATCTTAGCCTGATTGTAGGAATTGGCGGCAACGTATGCTTGTGCATTAGCATCGCCAAACAACAAGTCGAATACCGCCAAACTTGCGATACTTGTCGTTTTGCTGAATTTACGAGGGACAAATAGCAGAGCGTCACGAATCAGGCGTTTATTTGTCCCTGGTCTATAAAAACCGAGTATGTTCGCGAATTGAAATACCTGAACCGGAGTTAGCTTATATCGCGTCAGCCCCTTAGTGCCGGAAAACTTCAACTTTTCGTAAAACACAATAAAGCGGCGGACTTTACCGGGTCTAAAGTCGTATTTATCCAGCAGATAAAAGAAACGACGGATCGCAAGTAACTCGTAAAGGTTATGCGCCTCCGGGTTGCCTATACATCCGGCTATATAAGTGTTTAACCGGATATCCGCTTTATCTAACTGATAAGAGTTTATATCAACGGAGCGCAATGCGTCAACGGTAGCAGTCTTTAGCTGTATAAGTTCCTCCTTATTCATAGTCATCCGCCTTGTTTACTTCGTCAATTAATTCGGTTACTTCGTCGGCCTCACCTGATGCAAGGGTCTGCAATGTCAAACCAAGTTCGCGTAACTGTTTGCGAGTGGCTTCAAGCGCATCAAACAGAGTTTTAAAAGCCGGATGTGCAACCAGCTTTTCATTATTCTCGCGGGTTATCTCTTTAGTGAAAGATTTCATCCGTTTTTTTGAGATGTCAGATAGAGCAATCCGGAACGCCATATAAGACCCGGCACAAAGCTCTATACACAAATCAAGTTCAGGGGTGTATGTGCCTTGTGCTTCCATTGCGGAACGGATTTTTTCTGTTATGTCGTCTAAAGTTGCCATGTTTTTACGCGCTTTTTACACGTATGTTTTTTAAGTAAGTATTTGGTAGCTCGTAGATTGTAACGGAAAATGTCACCCCCAACGGATACCCCCTCGTTTTGAAAATTCTCCGCGCGTGTAAAAACTGGTGGGAGTGGGTTTGAACGGCCTGTTACCCTCAAAAAAAAGACCACCCCGCTTTGTATATATACAAGAAGATCTTTATCTTTGCAATAAATTTTACAATATAAATCTTGCACAAATGAATACTAAGAACATTTCCTACATACTTTCAACTATAAGTGTGTTCGCTTTCATGTATTATTATTTCTCGTTAGTTATGATTTGGCATTGTTTGGCGCCATTTGATTTGGATATGACAAGTATTATAACATGGGATGATATACAATTTACTTTTGCTTCTTTTTTAATACCGTCACTCTTTTCTTTTTCTATTGCGTTTGGTGGAATATCACTAATTGCTGCCCCTCTGCTTGATTCATTAAAAGAGCGGAAAGATAAGATTTTAGAGTCTTTAAGTAAGTATATAAGAAGATATTCTAAAAAGAGGTGTTTGTTTAATTTGGGGGGATTATTGTTTTTGATATTAATAATTGTCACAACTTCGTTTATACTAGACTTATATCCAGCAGCAAGTATCTATTATATAATTGCAGGCGCTGTCTTTGCATATTGCAAATATGGAAGAGGTGATATTATTTTTCATTTAATGATTTTCATTGCCATGTTATTTTTTTGCTCTGATGTAAAGAAGAGAATACCTCATTTCTATAATACTACTGTTAAAATTGAGTCTATTAATGGAGATATAATAGAAACGGATGCACAACATAGATTAGTTTTTCTAGGTACTAAATATATTGTCGTTCAGGAAGACTCGACAAATGCGAAATTATATCCAACTAATGGAATAAAAAATATAGAATGGATCAATAAATAGTTAAGAGGGTACGTCAAAAGTAGACGTACCCTCTTAATTTCATTTCAAAAACTTATCCGCAAAACGCTCTGTTGCCCGTCTATTGTTTGCCTGAATTGCTTCTTTCGAATGGCTAAACGCGCGTCGGTGTATCTCAGAGTGGCACGCATGGCAAAGGCTCTGTAAGTTCGTTCGATCAAACATAAGGTGTTTCATTCCGAGTTCATGCGAAACGGATTCAACCGGGGTTTTGTGGTGTACTTCGGTTGCAAGCGTACTTAATCCGTTCGCCTCGCACACTTCACAAACCGGATTAGCTCTCAGCTTATCGCAACGTAGATTCTTCCAGCGTTGTGAGTTGATCATTTTAATGTAATATGGGTTTCTGCTCATTGTGTTTTATTTATTTGTTCATAGCTAAATAATATCCTATTGCATTGATAACATTCGTGCAGTTCTTTTCTGGTAGCTTCAATGTCATTTGTTTCAATGTTCACATAATGCGTATCGGTTACTTCGCCCGATACGCATTGAATCCGTTTAATTAAATACTTCATTCCAGCTTATTCATACCAGCAAGTAAATACTTGATGCGCTTACAATTCCCATCGCATTGGGTTGACTGAGTTTCTTTCTTGTGAGTCACATTCGCACAACCCTTGCTTACTCTTGACGGGCACATCTGTTTAAATACTGTGACTGCATTTGCTATCGTTTCTTCTCTCTGTATTCGAATAGCCTCTGCTGCGACTGTTCGAATCTGGCCACGCGAACGAACCCGTTCCATTGTGGCCTGTTGAATGTAATGTTCTGCTTTATTCATGCTTTGTCATTTTAGGTTTATACTTCCAGCCGTTCAACTCGTATACACGTTTCCGGGCTTCTTCGCGGTCGATGTAAAGCGGTTCGTTACGAACGGGACTTGATATTTGTGTTTTCCCGTCTGAATAATCACACACGCATATTCTGTAATTTCGTCCATGTATAGAATATGAATATTCTCCTACTTTCATGTTTGATTTCTTTCTTTTATAGTTATACTCTATTTATTTCGTCGTTGATTCGGAAAATACTATCACTGATAAAGTCGTATATCTTATACATCAGTTCCGGCTCTTCTTCTTTTGGAGAATAAACCATCACTCTTTTACCTGCACCTTTCATCCATCCAGCTTCTGTATTAGCTGACCGACCACAAGGAAGGACCATAACACAGACATCAGCCCACTGCATACCATCAAAATCTGAATCAAATCCCTTTTGTGCAATTGGATGATTAAGAGCTTCCCTGTATTGCTCAGTTGTCCAGTTCTGCCAGTTAGGGTCTATGTCAGACCATTGGAAGCCGCCATTACCATGAGGGGGATTTTTAAAATCGTAAACCTCATGTCCGAAATTGCGGAGAATATTTACAACGTCCTGCTGAAATACATTTCTCCAACTACTTGCTACATAAATTTTTGCCATAAAATTAAATTCTATTATTAATTATTTCTATCTTTGTGCCACTGTCCGTGAGAGGCAACAATCAATGTTGTGCGACAGATGCAGTTCATGCTGCTTCACCATGCACGGAAGTCATGGTGCTTTCCTTAGTAGCTCAATGGTAGAGCAGCCTGCAAAGGAAGATGGGGGTTCGAATCCTCCCTTTGATAATTCTAAAAATAGCATATAGGAGCAGACTACATAAAGGTCTGCTTTTCTTTTTTGATTCATATCTGATTCGTTATTAGTTAAACCTTTCCTCTTAGCAGTTTCAGAGTTAATAAGGGGTTTTTATTAGATAGCTGCATAATAAGCCTAAATCGTTCATCTTTCGCTGAATAATATCGGCACATACGATTATTGGCTTTGTCTACTCGGCCGATCCCATATATCCAAATCATGCCTTTGCACAACCGGAAATTTTTCATTATTTTTTTGCTTGTCTTAGTCTCATATTAATTTCTTTCTTGTGTTTTTAAATTAATTCTCCACTTCATCCCCTCTCTTTGGTTTCCGAACCGGGACGCGTAGCTCTTTTTCAGTGAACTTGCTCGACATATACCGTTCTGCATCCGGCCAGTTCGTAAAGCATAAATCCGGATCAGTATAAAGCCTTAGAAGTGTCTCGTTCAGCTTGTCGAGTGCCCCGAATCCGCTTGAATTGATCTTTTCGTCTGTTTTAAACTTGCTGTTTAAGCATTCGTAATTCTCTGTAACGAATCGGTCGATATACTTCCGGTTCTGTTCGTTCACGGGCTTATGATGTTCCGGAACGTCTTGCAAATAATTTGCGTTGATTGGTTTCTTAATCATTATTTAAAATTTAAATCGTAGTTGTCCGTTCTTCTCGTCTTTCACGTGTTGCGGCAATGCCCGTTTCGGCTTTGAGTAGTTGAACTGCCTCTCAGCCTGCGCAAAGTCGCTGAACATTTCCGTAATTTCGTCCGGTATGGGATCATCATTTTCTTCGTGTTCCGGATCGGCTACTCTCAGAAATGCACCTACCAGATATTGCATGATTTCATAGATACTTTTGAATTTGTATTTAGCTCTGATAGCGTCGAGCCGCTTCCAGTCATCGAGGTCTATGCGAACCACTGACTTTTTAAAGTCGCCTGCTGGATTCTTATTTCTTTTTATCGGTGTCATCGTCTGCTGCTGCCTCCTAATTCGATCACATTAAACATTTCATTAATTCTATCAGCGATATAAGCGCCGTATTTAAGTTGCAAATCTTTTATTGATAGATTTGTTGTTACATGCGTTAAAGCTTCTCTCCTGAGCTCGTATCGGCACTGAAAGATATATTGCATTACATTCAACTCTGTACCGAAGTATTTTGCCGGAATGGGTTCACGCCCTAATTCATCAAAGCACATCATGCGCGGACTGCCATTGTTGTACGTGTACAATTCCAGTGCATCCTTGCCTCGCATAGAAAAGCTATTTGCAATGAATGAAGCAGAATCAATACGGAAACCTCCCATCGGATAACCGCCTTTATCCTGTCCGCTTACAAAGTATCTGTATCGGTTCATTATCTGCATAATGGTAGATTTTCCGGTTCCGATCGGGCCACAAAGCAAAATACCTTTTTCCGGGTCCAGTTTCGACCTGTCCTTTTCCATGTACAGAAATATTTGATTCATCACATTTCGGTTTGATTTGTCTATTTGAAAATTGCTGCATACAAAACGGCAACACTCTTTAAACCATTCTGCCCGATCCTTTGCGGGCACAGGGTCAGATGTCGGCCTTCCGAATGATAATAGTTGTTTGATCGACATCATTTGTTTGCTCCTTGTTTCCATTTCTACAATTATTTTTAAGTTCAAAAAGCCCTGCCCAGTTGTTGGCGATAGACTGATTAACGATTTCATTTGCTACATTCGCATCATTTCCGCTTAGTCTGACTAATTTGTCATAGCATGCCTTAACAGACCGATCGGATTTATATTTTTCTCTTCGTTCTTTTTTGTATTCCAGCCACAACAGAAAGACATCTAAAAACTCAAAAGAGATAAAAGAAAGCTCGTCGAGAGATAGAGAGAGTTCTTTTAGTTTAGTTTCTGTTTTAGTTTTAATATAGTCTGGCGCATCGGCTGGCTGATTGGCTCCCATATTGGTTGGCGCATCGGCTGGCGTATCTCCTTTCTTTTCGGTTGGCTTTTCGGTTGGCACATCTACCGTATTTTTTCCGGTAGTCGGCTTTTTCTTTGGCGATTCATCTTTGAACTTTTTAGAGAAAGAATATAAACCGACTACTCTTCTGCTTTTACCCGATTTATAATAAACCAGTCCTGCATTAATTAGAGATAACCGTGCCCGAACTAAAGTTTTCTCGTCGATATTGAGGGAACAGCATAGTTCAATGTTTGAGCAACTGAAAACGTCCTCCCAACCCTCGCTATTACAAACCGCAACTAATTCATAAAATAGTGCTTGTTCGGTAGCGGTAAGCCTGTTGCGTCTGCGTGCTCTTCGCATTTGTTCCATTAACGTATATCCATCCATATTATCGAGAAACATAATAACTGCACGGCCTTACGCCTACCGATCTAAAGACACTCAGAGCGGAGCAGTAACACATATAATTCTTTTCTTCACCTCCATACTTACACCTCCGGCAGTCCGGTTTACTTTGTGATTGAATGATTTTCTTTGCCATGATTAAACCTCCTTTATTCTGATACCATGTATGCTAAGCATCAGTTTTCTTTTGATTATATACTCTTTCGTTTTCATCCCTTTCGCATCTTCCACCACTAATTCGCCATCACGATAATAAACGAAGTCGGCATAGTAGGACAGGGACTTCTCCAATAGCTTTCTTTTCTGCAGCATCTTCCGGATTCCCTTCACTTCATAATACTCGTATTGCGCCGGAATAAGCTCGTATTTACACTGTTCCTGCAGACCAGAGATAATCCCCTTTTTCTCGAGCAGTTTCAGTTCTTGCGCCCGTCTATACTCGCGAATAGAGTCGTATCCTTTGTACTTGGTATTGTTGTATTTTGCCATCTTGATAATATTTGTTAGTAGTGGAGCGAGGCGGAATCGAACCGCCTATACTGCTGTCTTTACTGCGCGCGCCGCTGCTCTATCCTTTAAGCTACGCTCCGTTAACCGGGACTTTCACCCGGTTTGTTGTTACTTATCTTTTGAACGATATGGGTAGACATCCATAATTGCAGTTTCTTTCAATGCAATAGATTGATATTCCGCCATGGTATTTTTCATACCTTCATCTACTTTCTTCATAGCATCGCGGAGATCGGCGGCCTGTACAAGTACATTCGTATAGGTTCGTTTCTCCTTTGCGGTCTTTTCATCCAGCACAACGAAAGCAAGTCGTCCGGCATACCATTTATCGGCCGCTTCTTCATCAGATGGAAAGAGTTCGCTATAATTGGCACGTTTTATATCGGTAACGGTAAATTCGCCAGTGATAAACGGTGTCGTTTCTTCGATAATACGTGCTTCCGCTTCGGTGAAGCTGAGTGCATCGACCAAATAGGGTTCAGTAACTTTTTTGTTAACTCCGTCTGAGTCTATTTTCTCGTAACGGATTTTGCATAAAAACCAAGTGTGCATCATAATTGTATATTTTAAAATGTTATGTTAATGTGTTGTGACAGTACTTGCTAATTTCAATTTCTTTAATTGCTTTTTTAGCCTTGTTATTTGATTTTGTACCGGGACATTGCCTTTTGCTTTCGGTTTTAATGTTTCAATTTCAGCCTTTATCGCTAAAACTTCCTTAGCCTTGTCGATACATTCCAGAAAATCCCGGCCACTCCGTAATGATTCGTCTATCATTTCATTTGCCAGTCGTACCCGGTCATACAACTTCTGTATGTTTTCAGTGTGATCACTCCGGTGCATTTCAAGTAGTCGCCCGTCATTTACATAGCCATCATAGATGACATAATACAGGGTATCTACATCCGGGCGACCGAGGAAATGCCCGAGAAACTGCCAATAGTATTCATCTTTGTCGTTAATTTCCTGTAGCAGTTGTAGTGACTCGATCTTTCCTTGTGACATCGGGCACTTAATCTCAACCAGTGCCGATACTTTTCCATCAAAGCCATATACATAGGCATCCGGCGAATCGCCAAAGCCTTCAAACGGCTCGTTAAATACGATGTCCTCAAAATCGGTAGTACAGGACTTGATTTCATTTAATAGCTGCGTACGTAGCCATTCCACGGCGAGCGGTTCATTTTCGTGCCCCCAATCGAAGGCCTTTGCTGTGCCGTTTTCTCGGGTTACTCCGGTTCGGCGTTCATAGCGAACAGCAAACATCACATCTAAAGCGGCTTTGCCAAATGGCGTACCTTTGCCGGCTTTCATCAGATCAGGAAGAACGGAGGCTGTAATCAGACCACGCCGTTTTTCTTTCCATTCAAATTCTTTTTGTTCAGCGGATTTCATGTTTCTGTAATTCTTTTATTTGTTCTTTGGTTAGTTTGTACTTAGTGATAACCTGATTTACTGTATAGCCGCCTTTTAAACCGTCTATAATGTTGTTCCAGATTGCGGAGCCGGTTTCAACGGTTGATCTATCATCACCCAGCTTTGGCGCAAATGGTCTGATACGAAGTGCATCTACCATTTCTCCTTTTACATTTACACGAGCGGAGCCGACTTGCATAGCCTTATTGATCCATTGCTCAATATCTGGCGTTTTAAACAGTTTCTCCAATGTTTTACAGTTGGTTTTGTTAACTACCATCGGTTTGACATTCTCGTGAAAATATGCGATTAAGCACATATCTTTCTTACCGTTTTCCCCGGTCACTTCTTCGCGCTTCATTTCTCGGATAGTAAGGATTAAATCTTTGCCTTCCGGAAGGCTGTGAGCGCCCAGATATGGGTAATTAAATTGGGTTTTCCAGTGTGTCATAATTGATTTATTTTTATGGAGTTAAAGGTTAAAATAACGATTGTTGGACTCGGGATAAAACCAACTTATTAGCCTCTCTAAAGAAATCTTTCTTTATTTCAAATCCGTATGCTTTACGTCCTAATTGGGCAGAGGCTAACAAAGTAGAGCCACTACCGGCACACGGATCTATGACTACATCACCCTTGTCGGTGAATATTTCTATCAATCTACGAAGTAGCGGTACCGGCTTTTGCGTTGGGTGCACCTTGGGAGTCTCACCGTCCCGCACCCAGTCGAAGCAGTTGAATATCATTCGTCCGTCATTGTTGAACTTAGGGAGTTTGTCTCTATATAAAAGCAAACCATACTCACAGTTGCCGACAATCTTCATGTTTGCCTTTAAGACTTGTGCGGAGAAGTCTTTTCTAAACACAAGGTTTATGTAATTATTCAGCCCGTAACGTTTCCCGAGTTCAATGTATCTGAACTGATCTTCAAATTCACAGAAGATAATCATACAGGGAGCCTTGCTCTTCTCCTTCGGTTCTTTCATCAACATTTGGCTACAGAAGTGCATAAACTCTGCGGGTCTAAAGTCTTTATCTGTATCAAAGAACTCTTTGCCAGCCAGATCGCTTTCGCCATTCTTGTTATCGCCATCGACATACCAAGAAGGATTGGAGGCGTAAGCGTTGTTTCCAAGATTGTAGGGCACATCTGCAATAATTAATTGCGCTTTGGGAATCCCGTATACTTTATAATTTTGGAAATGGTCATTAAATAATTCTATAGTTTTCATCCTTTTTCACTCGTATTTAATCAAACTCTATCGTTTCATCTCCCTGATAGTACTCCGCGAAGCAGCCCGGACATACCGTTATCATTTTCGTACCGTGTCGGCCGTTCTGCACCGCTTCAACTTCGACTTCAATACCTTCGCCCGTTTCTATTTCGGTTCCGCAATCTTCGCAATGAACATGATCGGCCGGACATTCGCCCAGAACGGAACAGAGGTGGCAATTACCGATACAATTCAGATTTTCTCTTTTCATTTCTCCGTTGATTTACTTCGTTACATACTATCACATACAGTACCGTTACAATTACGGCCAGAAGTGCGATGATTAATTTGCCCGGTTCCGGTTCGCCTTCTGCAAGCAAACAGGCGAGAAACATGCCGATTAGGGCGAAAGGGGACTGTTTAGGAGTTAACATTATACTACTTTGTTTCTTGTTAAAAAACGCTCTATACTCGCTAAGTCATACCATATCATTCTCTCTCGTTGTGAAAATGATATTTCGGCCGCATTTCTAAGTGTCATTAAATAATCCTCTGATACTCCAAGGTATGCCATTGCTTCGGTTTTGCTGAGCCATTTCTTGGCAACCGGTTCTACTTTTCCTGTTATTTTTCTTACCATGATTATTTTATTTATTGCGTTTCACAAATAGTTTATCGTCTTCAATCCAAGTCGTAAATACTTTGCCTTCATCCGTTTTAATGTCTGAGGCCGTAGTTCTTACTGACTTTCTTCGATCTTTAGGGAAGGCTACTTTTGCTCCGATCTCCATTTCAAGAAGAGTCGGCTTAATTGGTGTTGATGTTTCCATTGTTTTACTTATTATTTGTTTTTACTGTTTTGCGTAATTGAATTTGGCCATGTATTTTTCAGCGCCCTTCATCGATTTGAATGTTTTACTTGAAGATGCTGTTACTGCGATGTAGCTAAGATTGCCATTGTATTCATTTACCATGATTGCACCGGTTAATTCGCTATTTACTCTTTTATAGTCAATGATTGCTTTCATAATTCTATCTATTTAATTTGTTATTTCTTGATTGATTGATTAACTTTGATGCGACAAAGATAGGTGAGTATATTCTATTATCAAAATTAATAATAGAGTATATTCTGTTTATTAACTTTTATTAGTAGAATATAGTATGGTTATAAAAGATAAAATACAGCAATATCTTGATTATAAAGGAATTAGTGTCTATAGGTTAGAAGCTGATGCTGGACTGTCTAAAGGATATTGGGGTAAGACTAAAAGTATTTCAGCTGATGTTGCAATGAAGATTAGTAGAATATACGGTGATATGTCGATAGATTGGCTGTTCAGAGATGAAGGTGAAATGATTAAATCTGATACACATATTCAAATTATAAATGAACCGAAAGCCATTGAAAAGAAACTAACTGAACAGGACGTTTATTTATATGATGTTAGTGCTGCAGCAAATTTACGGATGCTTTTTGACAATAAACAGCAAAATATTTTAGGTAAAATCAGTATTCCAGATATGCCGAAGTGTGATGGAGCTGTATATGTAACAGGAGATAGTATGTATCCACTATTAAAATCAGGTGATATCGTTGTATATAAAGAACTATATGATTTTAATAATGTAATTTTCGGAGAGATGTATCTCGTTTCGTTTGATTTGGAAGGAGATGAATATTTAGCAGTTAAATATGTAAATCGCTCAGACAAGGAAGGATATATAAAGTTAGTTAGTTACAATAGTCACCATGACCCAAAAGACATTCCTTTGAATTGCATTCGCGCAATGGCTCTCGTTAAGTTGAGTATTAGAAAAAATACAATGGTTTAATAAAAAATAGAAAATATGAAGCGGATATTAACACTGTCAATTACATTAATCTTCACTATATTATGTCTGCAAGCATGTGGCAAGGAAGATGACAATCAAGACGAGTATTTAAAAGAGTTTAATTTACCCAAGGGGGTGACCAAAGTAACAGTAACATGGAAGAATGATGAGAATCCCAATAAAAACGCATTATTGGCAGGGTTTCTTAATGGTGATATGTGGTTCGCTGCATATAATGATAGAAAAGAACAGATATTCGAATATACAGCACCAATGATTCGGGGATTCAATCAAAAATATTATTTAGAGTTTGGCGAAGTTGAAGAGCGGAACATAGAATTTATTGGTTTGGGTGACTTCATAATGAAAGATGACGGAATTATCTTATTGGTTAATTATGGTGGGCCAAGTGAGATAATTTCTACACTTCGCGGTAAAGAAAAAAGGATATATTATAATAGATATGATAATTCTGTGATAAGTTTTAAGGATTGGAATAATGAATATTTTATCACATTAGGATATAATAACCACTTTTTACTTGATAATAATTGTGATGAGATAAAAAAAATACCATTAGAATACAATTTTCTCAACAAACTAATCCCAATTGATAATATTAGTGGCCTAAATATATCATACCCCTCGGTATCTTTGGTTAATATTACTAACGGAAATTACATATGGGAGTACCAGCACAAAATGTATTCTGAGGAATTTGTAGTAAAAAATAAGTCAATAAACATTAACGGCGATATGATAAGCTTTATTTTCGATATCGTATATAGAAATGGAGATAAAGAAACGGAGTCTTTTAAACTTAATAAATTAACGGGTGAACTTATCAATGAAACTGATGGTATCAATTGAAAAAGTACTGTATCCGAATGAATAAAATCTCGTAACGACATTGAGCTAAAATTTTATAAAAAGAGTAATATCATCAGATACGAAGTACAAGGAACGGCCGTAAGAATTGAATAAATCAACATAAATATGATTGTGATAGAGAAAAACTATCAATAAGGAAAAGTTTCAGAGATAATTTTTTGTGTAACGTAATTAAACTATTAAATAATATGGAAGGAACTTCAAAAACAGAACTTATATTAATAATCGCATTAGTTGTGGGTGTGGGCGCACTTCTTTATATGTGGGTAAGTTCAAACCCGATTCAGATATGAAAATCATTAACAAAAACTATTATGAATAAAACGGAAAAAATTGCAGAGGAGGTGATAAGAGCAACTTACAAGAAGGGCGGATTGTCATATATGAGCGATTTTCCAAAAGAAACGCTAAATGCTACAAAAGATGACGCAGTAGAATATATTCTTGAAATTTATGGGCATATTTCACGCAGCAATAATAATGCGTGCTACGGCTTAAACGAGAAAGGATTTGAATTAGGCAGGCGCGGATTTTTTAGTGGCGAAGAAAAAGAAAGAAGAAATAAACGGATAGGGATATATGCCGCTATAATAACGAGCGTGTTATCTGTTATTATAGCGGCAATAGCGTTGTTTTACTCAACCAAGTAATGTAAGTTAATGTGTACATCTGTCTGATCTCCGTTTTTTATGTAAGCAATAAAGGCGTTTGATAAATCAAATACTGATATTGCATCAACTTTGCAAAGTCCTTTAAGATCGCGTGCATTGGGATTGCTTGCTATTACTTTAACTGCCTGTTCGAGGCAAAACTTTCTTAGTTCTTCATCGGTCATAATATTGCTTTTATTATTATGCCGGAGAGGATTCAAAAAGGTAGCACTAACCGGAAGCGAAAGAGTGGGAGAGATAGGATGAATAGTGCAAATTTAGTGCAAACAAAATTAAACTGATTTATAAACTGCTGATTATTAGATTGTAGTATGGCATATTTTTATGCCTCTCACGCATGTAATACGAGTTCGATTCTCGTACCCACTACTATATGATAATCAGCCTTTTACGGTAGCGTAAAAGGCTTTTTTATTGCATCTTGGTTATGAATGATAAATATGAAGAGAGGCTTGGTACGGACCGTATGTTGCCACTTGTGTTCAGGATGGCACTTCCTGCGGTAATTGCACAAATCGTAAATTTGCTCTATAATATTGTGGACCGCATCTATATCGGGCATATCCCGGGAATCGGTACTCAAGCACTTGCAGGTATCGGGGTGGCAGGTTCTCTGATTATTTTGATTTCAGCTTTTTCGGCTATTGTGGCCGGGGGAGGTGCGCCTCTTGCAGCCATAGCGTTAGGGCAGGGCAACCGTACCCATGCCGGAAAAATATTGGGTAATGGCTTCGTGTTATTGCTGTTTTTTACACTTCTGACGTCCGGCTTATCTTATTTGTTTATGGAACCGATTCTTTTGTTTACCGGTGCTTCGGAACAGACGCTCGGGTACGCAACGGCTTATCTTTCGATTTATCTTATCGGTACCCTTTTTGTCGAAGTCTCTGTCGGGTTGAATACTTTTATTAATACACAGGGACGTCCTGGCATCGCTATGCTGTCGATTGTTATTGGAGCGTTGCTTAATATCTTGCTCGATCCTCTGTTTATTTTTGTCTTTGATTGGGGAGTGAAAGGAGCTGCGCTTGCCACTATTATTTCACAGGCTTGCAGTGCTGGCTGGGTATTGTTCTTTCTGACATCCCGGCGTGCTTCTTTGCGGCTCGAGCCTCGTTATATGAGGTTGGACCGGAAGGTTGTTGGAGCTATATTGGCGTTGGGAGCCTCACCGTTTATTATGGCAAGTACCGAAAGCTTGGTAGGATTTGTGCTGAACGGTTCATTGAAGACATTCGGTGATATCTATGTGAGTGCATTGACAATCATGCAGAGTGCCATGCTTTTTGTCAGTGTTCCCCTTGCCGGCTTCGCATTGGGATTCGTACCCATCGTAAGTTATAATTATGGTCATGGAAACCGAGAAAGAGTGAAGGAATGCTTCAAAATAGTGATGACCTTTATGTTTCTGTTCAATCTCGTTTTGATCCTGCTGATGATTTTGTTTCCCTCTGTGATTGCTTCGGCCTTTACTTCTGACGAAAAGTTGATAGAAACCGTAGTACAGGTGATGCCTGTCTTTTTGGCGGGGATGACTATTTTCGGGTTGCAGCGTGCGTGCCAGAATATGTTTGTCGCATTGGGGCAGGCCAAGGTTTCTATCTTTATTGCATTACTTCGTAAGGTGATCCTGTTGATTCCCCTGGCCCTTATGCTTCCATACCTGATGGGAGTGATGGGGGTATATGCTGCCGAAGCAATATCGGATGCTGCGGCAGCCATTTGTTGTACGGTCATCTTTGCGGTTCAGTTCCCAAGGATCATGAATAAATTGACGGTCCGTTCCTGACGAAATCCTGTAATACAACAAGGGGAGGCGTCAAGAGTAGATTTACACTAAGTAAGCTTCCAGGCAATGGCTTCATAAGGCCGTAACCACAGCCTGTTACCATGCAATACGGCCGGATACTTTTTATCTTCATAATTATGTAAGATGACAGTCGCTTTTCCATCCATACCCGTTGTCGTCATTCGGAGAAGTATAAATGGGGATTTCTTTCTACAAGCACCTTTTAGCAGGAAGATGTTCTTAAATTCTTATGAAACAGTAGTGTACAGAAGGAGGGAGAGGGTGGTCAGGATAGTCTGAAGCTGATCCGGAGGAAAGGGCATAAAAAAAGGCTACTCTCACGAGCAACCAATCTTTGTTAACCTTAAATCTAATACTATGAAAAACACATTGCAAATATACGGATTTGGAGAATATCGGCAAATTATCCGGGTATAAATCGTAATTTTGTAACGTTATTTAGTAAATCTGTTTTTCTTGTTAACATTTGATGTGTCCTTTTTAGAGCTTTCTGCCTTCTTTGTCCTGTTTCCCTCTTTTATTTAGGCGATTCCCTCTGCAGATGTAGGTTTTTTCTTTTCATGCAAATCATTTCTTTCCCTACTTTTGTTCACATCAAACTGATATAACTAAAAACTATACGATATGAAGACTTTAACTTTTAAATACTTAAAATTGTTTCTGCTGGCAGTGGCAATGATAAATCTTACTTCTTGTGAGATTGAGATCGATGACTTTTATGATGATGACAATATCGGTGGTTCGTACTATAATAAATCCCTTGATCTTTGCAGTCGTCCCTGGGCAGATACGTTTTATGATGCCGACGGGAACTATTGCTATCAGGAACTGAATTTTTATCTCGATCGCCATGGAGAAGATTATATCCGGGTGGAATATCCCAACGGACGTTATTCCGAATCGGTGTACTCCTTTACCTGGAATTGGGAGGACCGTTCGCAATACTCCCTTCGGATGGTATATGGTCCCGGTGATGTCTCTTATCTCGACGATGTCTGGATTCGAGGGAATGTGCTGAGCGGATACCTGGATGGACACGATAATTATGTTGACTTTACCGGAGTGAGATAACCTAAACTTTTATATAGATAATTGCAGGCGGATTGATATATTCTTGATATATGTCAATCCGTCTTTTCAGTGTTTTTAGATACCTTTGCAGCCCGAAACGGATAAGGTAAAATGACACACAGAATTCAACAGGAAAGCATAAAGAGACGTCTGGCAAAACTGGCTGCTCCTATTTTTATTGAGACATTACTGATTATGATGCTGGGAGCGGTGGACACCATTATGTTGAGCCGTCACTCTGACAATAGTGTAGCCGCTGTCGGAGTTGTCAACCAGATTATTATGCTGACCTTTTTGGTGTTTGAGGTGATCAACCTGGGAACATCCGTACTTTGCTCGCAGTACCTCGGCGCAAGGCTTGAAAAGAAGGTGGTTCAGGTAGTGGGGGTGTCGTTGCTTGTCAATTTGTTGGTTGGTGGAATAATCAGCCTTATTCTGTTTACAATGGCCCGCACCATTCTGCAATGGATGGGCTTGGGTCCGGAACTGATGGCCGACGGTATGGATTACATGCGTATCGTGGGTGCATTCGCTTTTTTCCAGGCTATTTCTCTCACTCTTTCCGCTTCATTGCGCAGTGCCAATAAAGCCATATATCCGATGTTGGTGACGGTAGTAGTCAATATTCTTAATATTATCGGTAATTATTCGCTGATTTTCGGTAAGTTCGGCTGTCCCGAACTCGGGGTGGAAGGGGCGGCTATTTCTACAGCCTTCAGCCGTGGAGTATCTATGGTGATTCTGTTTGTCATTCTGTTCCGCAAACACATTCATCGTTTCCCGTTGGCCTACTTCCGTCCGTTTCCTTTTATCGAATTGAAGAATTTGATGCGGGTCGGTCTGCCTTCTGCCGGAGAGCAGCTCTCGTACAGTTCATCGCAAGTGGTCATTACTTTTTTTATCAATATGCTTGGAGTCGAGGCGCTGGCTACCCGTACTTATTGTGTCAACATTATCATGTTCGTCTATTTATTCAGCATCTCCATGGCCCAGGGAGGAGCTATCTGTATCGGACATTTGATAGGGGAGAAGAAACCTCATGCAGCTTTTCTGCTCGGTAAGTACGTCATGAAGAAATCCGTAATGATTACGCTGATTCTTTCCGGTATTATTGCTGCTTCCGGGCATGCTATACTGAGTTGGCTGACTTCCAATCCGGAGATCATCCGTATGGGAGTGATTGTATTGCTGATCGATGTGGTGCTCGAGATAGGGCGTCCCATTAATATTTTTGCGACGAATGCCCTCCGTGCGGCAGGTGATGTGAATTATCCTTTCTATGTAGGATTGGTTGTGATGTGGAGTGTGGCTGTCGGCATAGGTTATTTATTTGGAATTTATTGGGCTTGGGGCATTTGCGGCATGTGGGTTGCCTTTGCTCTCGATGAAAACATTCGCGGAATTATCTTTGTCCGTCGTTGGTATGGGATGAAGTGGGTGAATAAAAGCTTTGTGAGGTCATAAATAGTTGCTATCTTTGCCGACGCTAATGCATCCTTATGCGTTTAACGGATACATTGGCTTATGGATACATTGGTAAATTATTCACATGGAGTGGTTATATAGTCTCTTTATCGAACATTCTGCTTTGCAGGCAGTTGTCGTTCTTTCCCTGATTTCCGCCATTGGGCTCGGATTGGGCAAAATTCATGTTTGTGGCATTTCGCTTGGCGTTACCTTTGTCTTTTTTGCCGGCATTCTGGCCGGGCACTTCGGATTGTCCATTGATCCGCAGATGCTGAATTACGCCGAGAGTTTCGGGCTCATTATCTTTGTATATGCCTTGGGGTTGCAGGTTGGTCCCGGCTTTTTCAGCTCATTTCGCAAGGGAGGGGTTACGTTGAATATGCTTGCCATCGCAGTAGTGATTCTGGGTACGTTTCTTGCGGTTGTTTGCAGCTATACCACCGGAGTTTCGTTACCCAATATGATAGGCATTCTGTGTGGTGCCACCACTAACACTCCGGCTTTGGGAGCAGCCCAGCAGACGCTGAAGCAGATGGGGCTTGAAAGCAGTACACCAGCTTTGGGATGTGCCGTGGCCTATCCTCTCGGAGTGATTGGGGTGATTCTGGCGGTTCTGTTGATCCGTAAATTGCTGGTACGCCGGGAAGATCTTGAAGTACAGGAAAAAGACGATGCCAACAAAACCTATATTGCCGCTTTTCAGGTACACAACCCTGCTATTTTTAATAAAAGCATTAAGGATATCGCTCATATGAGTTATCCAAAATTCGTCATTTCCCGTTTGTGGAGAGACGGCAATGTCAGTATTCCCACTTCCGAAAAGATTATAAAAGAAGGCGACCGCTTATTGGTTGTTACATCCGAAAAAGACGCATTGGCCCTTACCGTACTGTTCGGTGAACAGGAGAATACGGATTGGAACAAGGAAGATATCGATTGGAATGCTATCGACAGCCAATTGATTTCGCAACGCATCGTCGTCACCCGTCCCGAATTGAACGGGAAGAAGTTGGGAGCTCTTCGTCTGCGCAATCATTACGGAATCAATATCAGCCGTGTCTATCGTTCCGGGGTGCAATTGTTGGCTACTCCCGAACTTACCTTGCAGTTGGGTGACCGTCTGACAGTGGTCGGCGAAGCGGCTGCCATCCAGAATGTGGAGAAGGTACTTGGAAATGCCATCAAAAGCTTGAAAGAACCCAATCTTGTGGCTGTATTTGTCGGTATCATCCTGGGATTGGCCCTGGGAGCCGTACCTTTCTCAATTCCCGGTATCAGTACTCCTGTCCGGCTCGGACTTGCAGGCGGTCCCATTATTGTAGGCATCCTGATCGGGACCTTTGGACCCCGTTTGCACATGATCACCTATACCACTCGCAGTGCCAATCTGATGCTCCGTGCCTTGGGGCTGTCCCTTTATCTTGCCTGCCTTGGGTTGGATGCAGGTGCCCATTTCTTCGATACGGTATTCCGTCCCGAAGGACTTTTATGGATCGGCCTGGGCTTTGGGCTGACCCTCGTGCCTACGGTGCTTGTGGGGTTCTTTGCTTTTAAGATTATGAAGATCGATTTTGGCAGCGTTTCCGGTATGTTGTGTGGCAGTATGGCCAATCCGATGGCATTGAATTACGCCAATGATACCATCCCCGGAGATAATCCGTCGGTAGCTTATGCTACGGTCTATCCGTTGAGTATGTTCCTTCGCGTCATTATAGCCCAGGTGCTGCTCATGTTTCTTCTATAGCCATTCGGGCGAAATTTATAAATTGTAAATCGTAAAATCGTAAATTATATGACTGCTCAAAGTAATATAACCCCCGAAAGTATCGTTGCCGATCTGCGTTATCTGCAACTGCTTTCACGTAGTTTCCCTACCATTGCCGCTGCCAGTACAGAGATTATCAATCTTGAAGCCATCCTGAATCTTCCGAAAGGGACCGAACATTTTCTGACCGATATACATGGCGAGTATGAAGCTTTTCAGCATGTATTGAAAAATGCTTCGGGAGCGGTGAAGCGGAAAGTGAACGAAATATTCGGCCATACTCTCCGTGAGATCGAGAAGAAAGAACTCTGCACGCTTATTTATTATCCGGAAGAGAAACTCCAATTGATTAAAGCAACCGAAACCGATATTGACGATTGGTACCTGATCACTCTCAATCAGCTGGTAAAGGTCTGCCAGAACGTATCATCCAAATATACCCGTTCGAAGGTTCGCAAATCATTGCCGGCCGAGTTCTCCTATATCATCCAGGAGTTACTTCACGAATCGACCATCGAGCCCAATAAACATGCTTATATCAATGTGATTATCAGTACCATTATTTCCACTCGCCGCGCTGACGACTTTATCATTGCCATGTGTAATCTGATACAGCGTCTTACGATCGATTCACTCCATATCGTGGGCGATATCTACGATCGTGGTCCGGGTGCCCATATCATAATGGATACTTTGTGTGATTATCACAATTTCGATATCCAATGGGGAAATCACGATATCCTCTGGATGGGTGCAGCATCGGGTAATGAAGCTTGTATGGCCAACGTGATCCGTCTCTCGATGCGTTACGGCAATCTGGGGACATTGGAAGATGGGTATGGCATCAATCTTTTGCCTCTTGCCACTTTTGCGATGGATACTTATGCGGATGATCCCTGTACCATCTTTGCACCTAAGACCAACTTTGCTGATTCTACTTATAACGAGAAGACCTTGAGGCTGATAACCCAGATGCATAAAGCTATTACCATCATTCAGTTTAAGCTGGAGGCAAACATTATTAATCGTCGTCCGGAGTTCGGAATGGGTGGTCGCAAGTTGCTTGAGAAAATCGACTTTGAACGGGGAGTATTTGTCTATGAAGGCAAAGAATATCCGTTGCGCGATACCAACTTCCCTACGGTAGATCCTGCAGATCCTTATCGTCTGACTGATGAAGAGCAGGAATTGATAGAAAAGATACATTACTCGTTTATGAACAGCGAGAAACTCAAAAAACACATGCGTTGCCTCTTTACCTATGGAGGTATGTATCTGGTGTGCAATTCCAATTTGCTTTATCATGCCTCTGTGCCTCTCAACGAGGATGGAAGTTTCAAGCACGTGAATATCTGCGGTAAAGAGTATTGGGGGAAGAACTTGCTGGACAAGATAGACCAATTGATTCGTACGGCTTATTTTGATGAAGATGATGAAGAAGAGAAACGCTTTGCCATGGATTACATCTGGTATCTGTGGTGCGGACCGGATGCCCCTTCGTTCGACAAAGACAAGATGGCTACGTTCGAACGTTATTTCATTGCGGATAAGAGCCTGCATAAAGAGACGAAAGGATATTATTATGCTTTGCGTAACAAAGAAGAAATCTGTGACCGGATTCTTGAAGAATTCGGAGTGACAGGGCAGCATACTCATATCATCAACGGTCATGTGCCGGTAAAGACCATTAAAGGCGAGCAGCCGATGAAAGCCGGTGGAAAATTGCTGGTCATCGACGGTGGTTTTTCGAAAGCTTATCAGCCGGAGACCGGTATTGCCGGATATACGCTGGTATATCATTCACATGGTTTGCAGTTGGTGCAGCATGACCCTTTCCAGTCTACACAGAAAGCCATCGAAGAGGGACAGGACATTAAGTCGACTACCTTCGTCATCGAGTTCAATTCACAACGAATGATGGTGAAAGATACCGATAAGGGAAAAGAGCTCGTAACGCAAATTCTGGATTTAAAGAAGTTGTTGGTAGCATACCGGATCGGTTTGATAAAGGAGAAGGTCTGATCAGGTTCACCACAGAATAACACAGCGTCTTACAGAGGAATAATTTTAATATAAACTCTGTGAGACGCTGTGTCGTTTGGCTGTGAATCAATTAGAACAGAACCACTCCTGCTTCCGCAATCACACCTTTGTCGTAGGTCCTGGCTTTGTTATAGTAACGGCTGCCACCGTATCCGCCTGTGACGAACAGACCGAATTTATCCGTAAACCGATACTCCAGGTTGAGGCGTGCCTGCAAGGCATAAAGACGTGCCGGAATGCCTTCCACCTTTTTATTCCGGAATGTTTCGATGTGCTGATAGCCTAAATCACCGCTTACAAACAAGTTTCTGTAGAGTGGAAGTTCAAGGCCTGCCCGATAGAATAATGCCGCAGAAAATTTATCGTCAAAATCAAGATAGTGTGTGCCTCCACCGAGGATAGTGTAGAAGAGTTTGTTCTTGAAACGTGCACCTACATTGATTTTGGTGCTGTTTCCTCCGAAGACCATTAACTGTACCTTGGTCTGCGGGTTGGCATTGACCAGTCCCAGCTGAAGTCCTTTCATATCCTCCTTATGATAGTTGAACAGTCCGATCTGCAAACCTTTTGCCTTAGAGGCAAAATTGAACAGTCCCAATTGCACTCCGTTCATTTGTCCCCCGGTTACATTGGCAAGTCCGGAAAGTTGCAGTCCGTTCATTTCTTCTCCTACCACGTTGAGCAATCCCGACATCATAAGTCCGTCATATTCCTCACCGGTTACGTTGGCAAGGCCTGCCAATTGTACACCTGCGGCTTTATCTCCTGTGATATTCATGATACCACTCATCATCAGTCCGCGCATATTGTCTCCGGCAATGTTGCTTAAACCCGTAATCAGTACACCCTTTGCTTTGTTTCCGGTGATGTTGACAAGTCCCGAAACAGACAATCCTGCCAGATTGTTGCCGTTTACGTTACTGATACCTCCAATCTGCACTCCATGCATGCTTCCTCCCGCAAGGTTGGCCAATCCGGAAATCTGCACACCGTTCATATTGTTCTGTACCATACTTCCGAAGGCATTGAAGCCTACACCGTGCAACTTATACATTGCCGAGAAAAGCCCCAGGTTGACATATGTAGTCTGTGTACTGTCAAGTGGTTGCGTACATGCTTTTTTCCATAAAGAAAGATTGATTCCCCCACTTTTGTTTCCGCCTTTATTCTGTGCAGGCAGACAGACTGCAGCCGAAAGAAGAGCTGCTACAAGAATTATTTTCTTCATAAGCTAAATTTTTAGAACGCAAATTACGCAGATTTGCACGGATTATCCTATTAAAATCTATGCAAATCTGCGTAATCGATGTTTTTTTAAGAAAGATAGAGACTGCTTTTATCCTTTTGCCTCTTGATATAAGAAGCGTTTGATACTCTTCTTCGGAGTCTTTTCAAACTCTTCCGGATAGATTTTCATTTTCGAAATCTGGCTGTAGGCAGGAAGCATTTCGTTCAAGGTAATCCGGTTTTCTTCCATCACCCGTTCCATGTCTTCATTTTTCAGACCATGCGCAAAGGCTTCGTCAAAATCCGGATAAACCAGTCCCACCAGTTTGTCATTCTGCTGTACGATAATACTTTCGGCCACGTACGGCAGATTGTTCAGCTTATCTTCTATTTCTTCCGGATAGATATTTTGTCCGCTGGCACTCAATAACATATTCTTGCTGCGTCCCTTAATTGTGATGTTGCCTTCAGCATCTTCTAGGGCAAGGTCACCGGTATGTAACCATCCGTCTTTATCGATCACCTGGGCGGTAGCCTCTTCATTCTTATAGTAGCCTAACATTACGTTCGGACCTTTGCAGACAATTTCGCCTACTACGTTTTCCGGATCGGGTGAAAGGACTTTCACTTCCATGTTGAGTGCTGCTTTTCCACATGATCCCGGTTTGAAGCGTTTCCAGTCTTCATAACAAATGATAGGACCGCACTCGGTCATACCATAGCCCACTGTATAAGGGAAGTCGATCATTCTCAGGAATTGTTCCACCTCCTGGTTGAAGGCGGCTCCACCTACAATGACAGCTTCAAAGTTGCCGCCAAAGCCTTTTATCATCTCTTCGCGTACCGTTGCTTTAATCTTATCATTGATAATCGGCACTTTAAGCAGCAGCTTCATGGTAGGAGTCTCCAACTTCGGAAGTACGCTCTTCTTGATGATCTTTTCAATAATCAGCGGAACAGCCACGATCAGATTGGGTTTCACATCGGCAAACGCCTGGAAGATAATCTTCGGGCTCGGCATGCGGGTGAGGAAGTAAATCTGGCAACCTACCGCAAATTCATACAGGAACTCGAAAGCCAGTCCGTACATGTGTGCCATCGGCAGCATGGATACGATCTTATCACCTGCTTTCAGTGGAAGGACCTCGAAAGCGAAAGCCGTATTCGACCATAGGCTGCGATAGGGGAGCATTACACCTTTTGAATAGCTGGTGGTTCCCGAGGTATAGTTGATAACAGCCAATTCTTCAGGCTGATCCTTATGATATTCGATATGTTCCTTACGGAAATTTTTGGGGAATTTCTTGCCGAACATTTCGTTGAGGTGTTCACGTGCGTGAGTCAGTCGTTCACTACGTGATACCAGTAACGTAAAATCGTTCATCATCAGGATACCTTCAAGCAACGGCATGGCAGACTCATTGAGGTTTTCCCAGACCACGTCTCCTACAAAGAGGAGTTTGGCTTCCGAGTGATTGACGATGTTGTGTACGTTATCAGCTTTGAATTCGTGTAAGATGGGGACGATAACCGCTCCATAAGTGAGAGTCGCGAGGAAAGTAACTCCCCAATGGGAACTATTTCTTCCGCAAACGGCTATTTTGTCTCCTTTGCGGATTCCGCTTTCTTCAAAGATGATGTGGAGCTTTTCTATTTTGCGGGCTACGTCTTTATACTGTAGGGTGGCACCTTTATAATCTGTCAGGGCGTCCAAATCCCAATTATTCTTAATACTATTTTCAATGTAAGCTATAAAACTTTGTTCCATTGTTTTTTGCACATTTGATGATAAATTGTGCAAATATAGCTATTTAATTGAGATTTGAAAGCTTGGAAGCTATTTAAATTTTTCTTTTGCAGGTTTCACTGTATTCACTACAGGGTACACGGAGGATATAGAAGTTCTGTTTTCATTTCTATTTTATCACTCTGTATCCTCCTATGCCCTCTGTGGTGAATGATTATCCCAGATACCACTCGTACATTTTCTGTACCCCCTCTTCAATATCGATCTTATGATGCCATCCGAGGTTGTGCAATTTCGACGGATCGGTAAGTTTTCGCATGGTTCCGTCCGGTTTACTGCTGTCAAAAGTCAGTTCACCCTGATAGCCGACTGTATTTACAATCAGTCCGGCCAGTTCGCGGATTGTAATTTCTTTGCCGGTACCTATATTGATGTGGCAGTTGCGGATGTCTTTTGCACCGGTTTTGTAGGTATCCTTGAAGTCCACATGTTCCATTACGAAGACACTGGCATCTGCCATTTCTTCACTCCAAAGAAATTCCCTTAGAGGCGTTCCTGTTCCCCAAAGTGTCACCTCCGTTTCAGTAATGCCGTATTTCCGGAGAATCCGGAGGATCTCTTCGTTGGAGTTGGCACCACTGATGCCTTCTACCGGACGCAGGTTCATATCTTTACGCACGGCCTCCCAATCTCCTTTTTTCAGGCAGTGTGCCAAGTGAACTTTACGGATCATGGCAGGCAGCACATGACTGCGTTCCAAGTCAAAGTTATCGTTCGGCCCATACAGGTTGGTCGGCATCACGGCGATGTAGTTCGTTCCATATTGCAGGTTGAAGCTTTCGCACATTTTCAGTCCGGCTATTTTGGCTATGGCATAAGGTTCATTGGTATATTCCAGTGGAGAAGTGAGCAAGACGTCCTCTTTCATCGGCTGTTCGGCATCCCTCGGATAGATGCAGGTACTGCCCAGAAAGAGCAGTTTTTTCACCTGATGCCGGAAACTTTCTCCGATCACGTTCTGCTGTATCTGTAAGTTCTTATAGATAAAGTCCGCACGGTAGATACTATTGGCCATGATTCCTCCGACAAAAGCGGCAGCCAAAAACACGTACTCCGGCATTTCCTCATCAAAAAACTGCTTTACGGTCGCACCGTCCAATAAGTCCAGTTCCTTATGTGTGCGTCCCACCAGATTCGTATACCCCTTTTCCTGCAGATTTTTCCATATAGCCGAACCCACCAGTCCGTGGTGTCCGGCTACATAAATTTTTGCGTTTTTATCCATTCTGTCAATCATGTTTAGTCGCAATCATTCTTTTCACTTTGGCCATATCGTGGCGTACCATGATTTTTACCAGTTCCGGGAATGGTGTTTTGCATGGATTCCATCCCAATACGGTTCTGGCTTTGGTTGGGTTACCGAGCAATTGTTCCACTTCGGCAGGGCGGAAGTATTTCGGGTCGACCTCTACCAGTACTTTGCCGGTGGCCGTGTCGATTCCTTTCTCATTGACGCCTTCGCCTTCCCAACGCAGGTTGATGCCTATTTCGGCAAATGCCAGTGTACAGAATTCGCGGACGGTATGCATTTCGCCGGTAGCGATTACGAAATCTTCGGGTACGTCATGTTGCAGGATCAGCCACATACATTCTACATAATCTTTGGCATAGCCCCAGTCACGCTTGGCATCCAGGTTACCCAAATATAATTTATCCTGTTCGCCTTGTGCGATGCGTGCTGCTGCCAGCGTGATCTTACGGGTTACGAAAGTCTCGCCACGGCGTTCACTCTCGTGATTGAATAAGATACCGTTTACGGCAAACATTCCGTAACTTTCACGATAGTTCTTGGTGATCCAGAAACCGTATTGCTTGGCTACTCCATACGGAGAACGCGGATAGAACGGAGTCGTTTCGCTTTGCGGCACTTCCTGTACTTTTCCGTAGAGTTCGGAAGTGGAAGCCTGGTAGATGCGTGTCTGTTTTTCCAGTCCCAGGATGCGGACAGCTTCAAGCATACGCAATGTACCGAGTGCATCCGCCTCGGCGGTATATTCCGGTACGTCGAACGATACTTTTACGTGGCTTTGTGCCGCCAGGTTGTATATTTCGTCGGGTTGTACTTGCTGGATGATGCGGATCAGTGAACTTGAGTCGGTCATATCTCCGTAGTGCAGGTTGACTGTACGTTTCTGTTTCATATCGCGCACCCATTCATCAAAGTACAAGTGTTCGATCCGGCCTGTATTGAAAGAAGATGAACGGCGCAGGATGCCGTGTACTTCGTAACCTTTCTGAAGAAGAAACTCGGCGAGGAATGAACCATCCTGTCCGGTAATACCTGAAATAAGAGCTTTTTTCATGTCTATTGTTTTGAGTTTATAATCTTTTTGACGATGCAATATTCGGTATTTTCATAAGAACGGGCAATCTATCTGCTGAATTATTTTCTTTTTTCAACGGAAAAAACTTATCTTTGCTGTAATTTATTAAAATAGAAATGAATATTATGCTTTTTAATATTAAAATATCTATTCTGTTTTATATAATGAATTTTATTTTAAATAAATTCGTGTATGAATGATATATTTGATGAATTGGTATCATCCAACTCCTGGAATGGAAAACTTCCGAAAGTGGAATTTGCCCGTAAAAGTTACACAAACCGTATATTCGGGTATGTAGGTAACCGCCTTGTAAAGGTCCTGACCGGACAGAGAGGGGTAGGTAAAGGATGCCTGTTGCGGCAGATCATCTATCAGTTGATTGCCGATGGTGTTTCATCACGGAACATTCTATATATAAGTAAGAAGTTCACAGATTCGGGCGTACTTTCCGGATATCGTGATCTGGACGACTTGCTTTTTATCTATCGTGAGAAAATCCATCCGGTAGGTAAAGTCTATATTTTTATTGAAGAAATACAAAAAGTGGAGGGCTGGGAACATTTTGTCCATTCCCATTCACAGGACTTTGTAGATACTTGCGAGCTGTTTATCAGTGGTTCCAACCAGGATATGCTTTCGGGTGAAGCCGAGAAGCTTTTGGCCAGACATTACGTCAGTTTTGAGATATTTCCCTTTAGCTTTTCCGAGCATAGGATATTGGAGAGGGTAGAGGCTACCGGCAAAAATTACGCGGAATATATGGGTAAGGGGGCACTACCCATTCTTTTCAATCTTCCGGATGCGGAGGCCGGATGGAAAGCCATTTCCGCTCTCCGCGATACGATTCTGTTTCGTGATATCATCCGTCGATATCGGATTAAGGATGCCCGCCTGCTCGAAGATGTGTTCGTCTATTTGTGCACCCATCTCGCTGAGTTGATTACCATCGGTCAGCTGGTCAGTCACTTTGCTGCCCAGAACCGGAAGACGAGTTATGATACGGTTGCCAATTATATCTGCTATCTGGAAGACACCTCTCTGATTCATCGCGTGGAACGTTATCAGATCCGCAGCAAAGAGATTCTTCTAGGTAGCTGCAAATACTATATTAACGATTGGTCATTCATGCGCCATCTGTATCCTTTTTTTGCCGGTTCCCGAAAATCCTGCTTTGAGAACCAGGTTTATCTGGAACTGCGGCGTGCCGGATATACCGTTTTTGTAGGTGTGCTTCGAGGAGGCAAACTGGTCGATTTTGTTGGCAGGAAGAAAGACCGCATTGTGTATTTGCAATGTGCACCTCTGCTCAATGATGATTTTCAAGTGGAGCAAATGTACAACACGCTGGAGATGATACAAGACAATTATGAAAAGTGGGTCGTTTCTATGGACGATACCACATTGCCCTCCAAAGAAGGGATTCGTCACATACAAGTCTGGCAACTGCCTGAAATACTATAGTCTGACAATCTTTTTTGATTGCTTTGATGTCCGGATGATGCCGTTTACGAAGTTAACATCTTGTTGTTTACGAAGTTAATATCATAATTTTACGAAGTTAAAATCGTATCTTCGGGAAGTTAACTTCCTGAAGTCACGATTTTAACTTCGTATTAGTGCTTTTTGAATCGCTTTTCAATCCCTTGAGAATCAGTGTCCGTTTCCGGAGGAAAACAGCTGCGTTCTTTAATTGATTGCAAGCAAACAGCATTTTCCAGAATATAAAATGTACTGTTTGTCAGAAAAGTTCTTTTTTAGGTTCCGCTTCTTTTCTTTGCCCGGTTCAACGCTGCGATCATGTATTTTCCTTTTGCTCCGATGTTACTCCAGTTCGTGCTGCAAATCAGTTTCCATACAGGGGTTCCTTTTCTCCCGTAATCTGACAGTCGCAGGATTGCTTCGATCTCTTTTTCGTCTGTTATTCCGAATCGTTCCAGGTTTCCCATTAATCCCACGTAGTTGTGTGTCATTGTATTAAATGCGTATCCGGGCATACTGACCGGCGTAGCATTGACTTCCTCTTCCTTCCCCCTTGGGGGAGCTGAGGGGGGAAATTCTCTACTTTGCTTTACTTTACTTTGTTCGGTATTGCATGCATTTTTTGCATCAGAGCCTGCATCCTGCTCTACATTTTGCGTGCAGACGGTCTTTTCTTCATTACATGTCTCTTTCGGTTTTATCAGTAGATAAGGCATGGCTGTCCAGTTCCTCTTTCTTCGCTTGGTTGCCTCTATCCATACTTTTTGTATTGCTTCAGAGGTCAGTACTTTATGTTCCGCATAGCTTCCCCTGTCTATCATTCCTTTCTCGATCATTATCTCGATAATCCCCTGCACCTCTTCTGCGTCTGCCTCTTTTCCCGTCTTGTTGGCGAAAATAAGGCATTGTTCCTCACCCCACGGAATATAATATCCTTCTTTATATATTTTGCATAGGAGTTTCAGTACAATCGCGAGTCCTTTCATGCCATATTTTGCTTCTATTACCTCCATTGCGTTCTCTTCCATAAAATTCACAGCTATTGGAAAGTAATTTATTCCATCGTATGTTGTTGCCATAATTGTTAAGTTGTTATGTTACTGATTAATTGGTCACTGAAAGATTCTCCTATACGATCGCTCTCCATTCCATGAAATTCTCTATTTTGAAGGTCATCCACCTTTGTTGCTCCACATCCCGGTAGACCACTGTGTTTTTTATTTCCATCGGATCATACTGCTTTCCGAAATCTTTTTCGTATCCCACCAATGTTCCTTTCACCAGTTTGAATGTTCCGTCCTGTTTCATATAAGCTACGGCTGCATGTCCATATTGCATATATTCTATGAGGGCTTCCAGTCGTTCTGCCATCCATTCGGAGCACTGTTCTGTGTAGTCCTTTTCGAGCATGATTTGTCTTTTCCATTTTCCTTTCATCATTTCGTTTTTCGATACTGCTTTCCTGTTCTTTTTCATAATTGATTTTTTAAAGTTTATTAATGAGTTATTGTCGGGCTTTTATTTTTACCCATGGCAAAGTACGGTAATAAGTTTTGAATAGACTAATCCTGTAAAAGTACTTTAGAAAGGGGCTTTTACAGGATTTTAACAATCGGTTATTCGCTTTCATCTCGCTTTTTCCGGAATGCTCTGGCATATTTTTTCAGCTCTGATAGAAAAGAACGTTTATTAGGCTCTGTAGCAATGCCTTTGCGCTGATATTCAAAGGTGAGATATTCTTTTATTGTTTCCTGTAGTTCTTCAATGGGTCTGTTTTCCATGCTGTTGATTCCGCCTTTGATAAAGCTTTCGGTAAGTGCCTCCATTAGCTTTCCTTTGCCTTTTGTGATGCGTAGTGGTTCTCTAACCTTTTGATTGAGGCTGAATTGCAAGTCGGCTTTACCCGCAAAGATTACTTTTCCATTTACTTCGATGGTTACTAAGTTATCATTCAATGAGATAACTACTTTTTTTCTTCCATAATGTTAGTTATTAAATGAATTTATGAAAGGACAAAGTTTGTATAAAAAAATATAAATATAAAAGAATACCGGAGTTTTTTTAGTTTAAAGGGAGAATCTTGAAGTGTAAGGATCTTGTTATTAGTTATTTATCTTAAGATATAGGCGTTGTTTCAAAAAACGTTCGTTTGATTGAACAAAGGTAAGGAGTCTGTTTTAATGTACAAAATATTTAGTGGATAAAATTTTATCAAAGATTTTATGTTGCTGATTCTCAAATATATATAGAGCAAAAAAAGTTCTTTGTTCAGCTACTTTACAATATTCATTTTTTCATCGAAAAAAAACTCAAAAATGCTGTTTCAAAAGACGAACGTTTTTTGAAACACATTCGTTCGTTCTCAACTTCTAAAAATGTTTCGTAAAATTTGACGGTTTGAAAGAGAAAAGATGTCTCGTTCAAACCGCGAAGCGCACCCGAAATAAAGGAAAATTTCCCCAAGTATAAATCGTAAATGTCTGAACAACAGAAGTATTGGTTTGCCGCCCGTACCCGAGATAAACAAGAGTTTGCTATTCGTGACTCTCTTGAAAAATTGAAGACTGAACTTGATCTCAATTACTATCTTCCCACTCAGTTTGTCATCCGGCAGTTGAAATATCGTCGAAAACGGGTGGAAGTCCCTGTTATTAAGAATCTTATCTTCATCCAAGCTACCAAGCAAGATGCTTGTGATATTTCTAATAAATACAATATCCAGCTTTTTTATATGAAAGACCTGCTTACCAGGGCTATGCTGATAGTTCCTGATAAACAGATGCAGGACTTCATATTTGTCATGGATTTAGATCCGAATGGCGTCAGTTTCGATAATGACCATTTATCTGTCGGTAGCAGGGTTCAGGTAGTTAAAGGTGATTTCTGTGGTGTCGAGGGCGAACTTGCCAGCGAGGCCAACAAAACTTATGTTGTTATTCGTATTGCCGGTGTATTGAGCGCCAGCGTCAAAGTTCCTAAAAGTTATTTACGTGTCATTTAAGTTATGAATACACTCACTTCTCAAATTGAACAATTACAGAGTCTCGCGCACGAGTTACTCTATTTAGGTGTGGATGGTGCTCCTATTTATACCGATCATTTCCGTCAGTTGAACAAAGAAGTTTTAGAACAATCCGATGCGTTGTATCCTCAGCGTGGTGCTACTCCCGAAGAGGAAGCAAACATCTGTCTGGCATTATTGATGGGTTACAATGCAACCATCTATAATCAGGGTGACAAGGAGGAGAAAAAGCAAGTTGTTCTCAATCGTTGTTGGGACGTGCTTGACCAACTTCCTGCTACTTTATTGAAATGCCAGTTGTTGACTTATTGTTATGGTGAGGTGTTTGAAGAGGAGTTGGCGAAAGAGGCGCATACTATCATAGAAAGTTGGAGCAATCGAGAACTTTTAAAAGCTGAAAAAGAAATAGCTGAAAGTTTGAATAATTTGGAAGCTAATCCATATCCGTACAGCGAACTACACGAATGATTCGTTCCTTTCTTTCCCGTTCTCCCCTTTACGTTTTGGCTCTCTATGCCAGCGTTTTGATTTTTCTGGTTTATACTTGTGCCTATGCCTACCGTAAGCCATTTACCGCAGCCATTTATGAAGGTGAGATTCTTTGGGGATTCGATGTCAAAATCCTGTATGTCCTTTCTGAGATTATCGGCTACGCCCTTTCCAAGTTCATCGGTGTTCGTATTCTGCCTTCGATGAAAGCGGGTCACCGCATCTATTATATAATAGGGCTGCTTACTTTTTCCGAAGTTGCTTTGTTGGGTTTTGCACTTCTTCCGGTTCCTTTGAAGGTGTGTTCTATTTTTCTGAGCGGTCTTCCCCTGGGTATGATCTGGGGTGTCATTTTTAGCTATATCGAAGGACGTCGTATCAGTGAAATATTGAATGTCGGGCTGAGCGTTGCTTTGATAGTCTCTTCCGGTTTGGTGAAAACCTTGGGACAATTCGTGATGGATAATTTGCATGTGTCGGAATATTGGATGCCTTTTACCACCGGTTTGTTGGTATACCCTGTTATGTTGCTTTGCAGCTGGCTTCTCAATCAGATTCCGGCTCCCAATGAGCAAGATATCATACAGCGTACCAAACGTGCTCCGATGGATGGTAAAGACAGGCGTAAATTTTTGAGGCAATTCTTCTGGGGAATCTGCATGCTGGTTGTTTTTTACGGTGCCCTGACCGTGTTCCGTGAGCTTCGTGACTCTTTCGCTGCCGATATTTGGAAGGAGCTCCATATTGAGGGTGCAATGATCTTTACTCAGACAGAGGTTCCCATTGCCGCTTTTGTCCTTGTACTGATGTTCCTGATTGTGTTTGTCCGTAATAACCGTTTGGCTCTTAATATCATTTATTGCATTGCCGTCACAGGCGGTTCCTTAATGGTTTTTTCCACATTGCTTTATGTGTACGGTTTTCTTTCTCCTATTTGGTGGATGATTCTTTCCGGTCTTGGTCTGTATATGGGGTATATTCCTTTCACTTACCTGATAGAACGCCTGATTGCTTCCCTTAGGGTGGTTAGTACGGCTGTTTTTATTATTTATTTGGCCGATTCTTTCGGCTATCTGGGCACTACGGGTGTGTTTATGGTCAAGAACTTCGTTTCTGCTGACATTTCCTGGACTGTCATGCTAATGCGTACTGCCCTTTTTTCAGGATTTGTTTCTGTCCTGTCGATTTTTGCGATTTACTGTTATTTCAAGCAACAATTGAATTCACTTATATTAATTCCCTCTGAAATTCATGATTAAAACAGCAATGATCATGGCTGCCGGTCTTGGTACCCGCTTCGGGCATTATACCGAGCTTGTGCCCAAAGGTTTTGTGGAGGTTGGTGGAAAACCTATGATTATCCGCTCTATCGAAACCCTTCTTTCCTGCGGTATCGAACGTATCATCCTCGGTACGGGTTATAAAAAAGAGGCTTATGAAGCCCTTCAGGCGGATTTCCCCCAGATAGAGACCTGTTTCAGTCCCCGTTATGCCGATACTAACAGTATGTACACTCTGTACAATACGCGTGACGTGATAGGCGATGACAATTTCCTGCTGCTTGAATCGGACCTTGTTTTTGAACGCAAGGCCATCCTCTCGCTACTGGATGACGAATTCCCGGATGTGATGCTTGTCTCTTCTCTGACCAAGTTCCAGGATCAGTATTATGTGGAATATGACCGCAATCACATCCTTACTTCCTGTTCGGTAGACAAGAACGCCCTTGAGGCAAAAGGCGAGCTGGTCGGTATCCATAAACTTTCCAATACTTTCTACCGCCGGATGTGCGCCGATTATGCGACCATCCTGGAGTCCCAGCCTAAACTGGGTTACGAGTACGAACTGCTCCGCATGTCCCGTTCCGTTTCCCCTGTCCGTGTGCTCAGGGTGGAGGGTCTTAAATGGTATGAAATCGATGATGAAGCCGACCTTTCGTATGCCGAGGAGCACATCATCCGCTATTGTTAAAAACAAATCTTTTCCATATATGAACAAGAAAATCTATGTCGGTATGACCGCGGATATCATGCATCCGGGGCTGATCCATATTATTCATGAAGCTACTAAATACGGTGATGTCATCGTCGGTCTGCTGACGGACAAGGCCATCGCCGAACACAAACGCCTCCCTTACCTTACCTATGATCAGCGTAAGGAGGTTGTTGAGAATATCAAGGGGGTTTTTGAGGTTGTTCCCCAGGAGGACTGGAGCTATGTTCCGAATCTGGAAAAACTCAAGCCTGACTATATCATCCACGGCGACGACTGGAAAACGGGCCCGTTGCGCGAGGTGCGCGAACAGGTTTTTGAGGTGATGAACGCCCAGGGGGGCAAGGTAATCGAGATCCCTTATACCCGGGGCATCAACTCCTCCTCGCTCGACAAGGATATCAAGGCGATCGGGACTACCCCTGACGTACGTCTTAAGTCCCTCCGCCGCCTGATCCAGGCCAAGCCTGTGGTCCGTATCCTGGAGGCTCACGACGGTCTTTGCGGTCTGATTATTGAGAATCTTGAAGTCCAGAAGGGTGATAAGCGCGAGGTCTTTGACGGCATGTGGTCCAGCAGCCTGACCGACTCCACGAGTAAGGGTAAACCGGATATTGAAGCGGTCGACCTTACCACCCGTTTACAGGACCTGAACAATATCCTTGAATGCACCACCAAGCCTATTATTTTTGATGGAGACACGGGTGGCAAGATCGAACACTTTGTCTTTACTGTGCGCACTCTGGAACGTCACGGCATTTCTGCGGTAATCATTGAAGATAAAGTCGGTCTGAAGAAGAATTCCCTTTTTGGTACTGACGCTATCCAGACTCAGGATAGTATCGAGGGTTTCTGCGATAAGATCAGAGCAGGGAAGAATGCCCAGGTCACCGGTGACTTTATGATCATTGCGCGTATCGAAAGCCTTATTGCCGGCAAACCCATGAGTGACGCCCTCGAACGTGCTTATGCCTATGTACAGGCGGGTGCGGACGGCATCATGATCCACAGCAAGGATAAGTCGGGTGAGGATATCCGTGAGTTCTGCCGGACTTTCCGCAAAGAATACGCCCATGTTCCCATTGTCGTTGTTCCGACGACTTATGACCATGTGCACGAATCCGAACTTCACGAATGGGGTGCCAACGTAGTCATTTACGCCAACCACCTTCTCCGTGCCGCTTACCCGGCCATGATGAACGTGGCCAGGACCATCCTTGAAAACGAGCGCGCCGAGGAGGTCCGTCCGCTTTGTATGCCTATCAAGGAAATTCTGGAATTGATTCCGGGCACTAAATAAATCAGACGGTTATGGTAAGTGTAGAAAAGATATACGATACGTTCCTTCATCACGGTGTTGACTTCTTTACGGGTGTTCCCGATTCCCTTTTGAAGAATATTTGCGCCTATATCACGGATCATGCTCCGCGTGGTAAGCATATCATCGCCGCCAATGAAGGTTCCGCGGTGGGCATTGCCTGCGGTTATTATATGGCTTCCGGCAACGTTCCTTTGGTTTATATGCAGAACTCCGGTCTGGGAAATACGGTGAATCCCCTCTTGTCCCTTGCGGACGAGAAAGTGTACAGCCTTCCTCTTCTTTTGCTGGTCGGCTGGCGCGGTGAGCCCGGCACGAAAGACGAACCCCAGCATAAGAAGCAGGGCGAGGTTACCCTTGATCTTCTGAAAGCCATGAAAATTCCTTTTATAATTCTGGATACGGATGAAGACGAGGCCCTGGCGCAGATCCATGACGCGGTTGTCTCGGCGAAGAGCCGGTCGATTCCCCATGCGATTGTCATCCGTAAAGATACGTTTGGAAAATATAAATTGCGTCAGGAAGCCTTGAATGACTATCCTCTGTCCCGCGAGGAGGCGTTAATGCAGGTTGTCGACCACCTCGGGGACAATGACATTGTGGTTTCCACCACGGGCAAGCTCTCCCGTGAGCTTTTCGAGTACCGTGAATCGAAAGGGCAGGGGCACGCAAGGGATTTCCTAACTGTGGGTTCCATGGGGCACAGTTCTTCCATTGCCCTGGGGATTGCCCTTGAGAAGCCTGACCGCCGTGTCTACTGTCTTGACGGTGACGGTGCCTTTATCATGCACATGGGTGCTGTCAGCAATATCGGCGATCTTTCTCCCAAGAATTACAGGCACGTCCTTTTCAACAACGGTGCGCATGAATCTGTCGGCGGTCAACCCACGCTCGGTTTCCGTCTGGATATCGCCTCGATAGCGAAAGGTTGCGGTTATGCGCATGTACTGACTGCCTCCGACAAGGAAGGGCTTTCGTGTGCGCTTGAGAAGCTGTCCGGCCTGTCCGGCCCGGTTCTTCTTGAAATTAAGGTCCGGATCGATTCACGTGATGATCTGGGTCGCCCTACGACTACTCCGGTAGAGAATAAAGAGCATTTTATGGCATTTTTAAAAGATACGCATTCATGAATATCGAAAGAAAGATCCTTTTGAATCCGGGTCCCGCCACCACGACGGATACGGTGAAGCTGGCGCAGGTTGTTCCCGATATCTGTCCGCGTGAGAAAGAGTTTGCGGGTATGATGAAACAGTTACGTGACGACCTGGTCCGCGTTGCGCATGGAGACCTCTCCAAACATACGGCCGTCCTGTTTTGCGGCTCGGGTACGATCAATATCGATATCTGCCTGAACTCTCTTCTTCCTGCGGATAAGAAAGTTCTGGTTGTCAATAACGGTGCCTACAGCACCCGTGCGGTGGAAGTCTGCGAATATTACGGTCTTCCCCATATCGATTTGAAGTTTTCCGTTTACGAACTTCCCGACCTGTCGGTAATCGAAAAGACGCTTTCCGACAATCCGGACATCGCTTTGGTCTATACCACGCACCATGAAACGGGTACGGGTATCTTGAACCCCATCCGTGAGATCGGAAAAATAGCCCATTCGCACGGTGCCGTTTTTGTTGTCGACACCACTTCCTCCCTGGGTATGATTCCTTTTGATATCGGGAAGGATAATGTTGACTTTTGTATGGCTTCGGCTCAGAAAGGCCTTCAGGCCATGACGGGGCTTTCCTTTATCATAGGTGATGAATCCCTGATACGTGCTTCAAGGGATTATCCGAAACGTTCCTACTATTGTAACCTCTATTTACAATACGATTACTTTGAGAAGACGGGCGAGATGCATTTTACTCCTCCTGTTCAAACCGTTTACGCTGCCCGTCAGGCTCTTGATGAATATTTTGCAGTAGGTGAAGAGGCTAAATTCGCCCGTCACAAGAGGGTCTTTGAAGCCATCCATAAAGGTTTGCAAGAGCTTGGTCTTCAGTATGCGATCAAACGTGAATGGCAGTCGGGTCTTGTTGTTTCTGTATTGTATCCTGATGATCCCCTCTGGGATTTTGATAAGGTTCATGATTACTGCTATGAACGTGGCTTTACGATCTACCCGGGTAAGATTTCCACAACGAATACATTCCGGCTTTGTGCGTTGGGAGAGATTGATGTGGAGGATATTGAGAGGTTCTTTGAGGTGATGAGGGAGGCTGTTTTAAAATACTAGAGAAATTGTCAATTGGGATATGAAAGATAAAAAAAATGTAGTAAAATGGAATTTTGTATTTTATCTCTTGGAATTTTTGTATACAATTTTAGTTGGGATTATTTTGGTTCCGTTGTATTTGAAATATATTCCAAAGGATTTATATGGTTTCTGGCTAGCTACTGGTAATATATTGTCTATTTTAACTCTTATCAATCCTGGGTTTTCAGATGTGATACAACAAAAAGTTGCATATTGTTATGGATTACATGATTATAAAAAAATAGGATTATATACCGTTTCAGGTATTTGTCTTACGTTTGTTTTTTCATTAATTGTTTTGATAATCGGAGTAGTAGTTAACCTTTTAATAGGTAGTATATTTACAATGCAAGCTAATTATTTATATGAATTAAAAATAGCTTTTGGCTTAATGCTTGTTGGTACATTTTTAACTATTAATTATTATTCCTTTTCTTCTATATTATATGCTTTTCTTAGTAGTAAGTCAATCGGGCTAATTGTACTTCTAGGCAATAGTTTAGGTACTTTAATATCTATTTATCTTATTATCCATGGATATGGTCTAATAGCTTTGGGAATTGCATCAGTTGTTCGAGGAGGTGTTTTTTTGTCATGTAGTGTTGGCTATGTAATATTTAAATTTCGAAAAAAGAAAATAAAAATTGTATTTGATTTAAATAATGTTAAGGAGATCTTTTCTTTTTCTATATATAATTTTTTAGGTAAAACAGGACAAACATTGTTGACTAATATGAATTCTTTCTTGACTGCTAAGTTTGTTTCTCCTATTGACGCTGCAAATTTGAGATTTACTCAAACTGTGCCGGAATTTGGTAAAGTTTTAGTTTTAAGATTTTTATATTCTGTTGCTCCTATTATTCCTAATTTGTTAGCAGCTAAGGGGTTGGAGTCTATTAGAATAAAGCTTTTGAATATTGTGTATTTTTTGATTTCCTTTATTTTCTTAGTATGTATTGGTTTTTATCTATTGAATGAACAATTTATATATTTATGGCTTGGTGAGAACAATTTTTCAGGGAAAATAATTAATTTTTTTATCATTATTTTATTGTTTTTTTCTTCTATAAACAAGGTCTGTTTTCAGTTTCTTTTTGCATTAGGAGATATAAAGAAAAGCAATAAGATTTTATTTTACCAATCTTTGTTGTATTTACCTATTGCTGTTTTTACAACGAAATTTTGTGGAATAATTGGTTTATTGTTATCTGGAATATTAGTAGAATTATTGGCACTATTCATTTTCTTCTTTCCTAAAATGGTTGATATTCTTAATATTTCGAAAATAGATATTAGAAAGAAACTTTTTGTGGAGTTAACCAAAATATCTTTTGTTACGGTTATTACATTATTAATAGGTTCTTGTGTCAAGTTCTCTAATCCTAGTTGGCTACTTTTCTTTGTGGAAATTGTTTTTATTGTATTAACATTTTTTGTTTTGTTGTTTTTATGTTCAAAGACTTTTCGTAATTTATTGTCTATTTGTAAATAAAAGATGAAGATACTACTAGTTTTTATAGATATGATACGTGTTGATCATTTATCATTATATAATGATAACATGGAGAAAACATCGTTGGATTTGTTTTTTGAAAATTTAGGAGGTACAATTCTAACTAACTGTTATACACCTGCACCTGATACTCCAAGAAGTATAGCTTGTTTGCAAAGTGGCCTATTACCCTATTTGAATGGCTGCGATAGTCGTGTCAAATGGCCAAGATATTTTATGAAACCTAATATAGAAACTATTTTTGATATTGCAGTAGGGTTAGGATATAAAGTAAATTTGTGTGCGACTAAATCTGATATTGAAACAGGGTTGTTTAAGTTTAAAGAAAATGAAAATATTAGTATATTTACTACTATTGAAGATTTTACTGATACTGTTCATTTGTCAGAAAATACATTGTCCTTAATTGCCATTGATGATTATCATTCTGCCATTGATGATTATGGAGGAACCTCATTGGGAATTAAAGAAGGGCAGAAAGTGATATTATATTCTTTAAATAATTTTCTAACTCCAGATATCGTAAATAAATACGACTATTCGTTTTTCTTTTCAGACCATGGGCATGCTTTGCAGAGTGAAATTGTCATGCAAAAAAATAAACTAGAACTACTTAGTGATGGAAGAACTAAACTTTTTATGTTCTATCATAATATTAATAATAAGAAAATAGTAAAAGATTCTAGGCTTGCTTCTATTTTGGATCTTTATGCCTCTATTGTTGATTTGATTGGTAGTGGAGATTTTAGGCAAGGTTTTTCCTTTTTTAGAGACAGTCAAAGAGATATACTTCATATAGAGGACCATGCTGATTTTAGGGTGTCTCCAGAGCAAATTGTGAGTCAATGGCGAGTAATTTCAGATGAAATAGATATTAGGACTAATGTATTTGAAACTTTAAATAAAAAAGGACAAATAATCGATATAAATGTGGTAAAAAAATATTTAGATAGTTTTTCCCCCTCGTTTTCTTATTATATGAAACAGATAGAGATTCTAAAAATGTATGAGAAAATGAAACAACGGAAAACGCATTATTTTAATGGGGTAAAGCGAGCTAATTGGTGGATCCGCTGTTATGTTAGAATTATAAATAGGTTATATATACTAATAAATAGATTGAAATGATTGTATCATCTTTGCGAGGAGGATTGGGGAATCAAATGTTTATTTACGCTATGGTGAAGGCCATGGCATTAAGAAACAATGTACCATTCGCTTTTAATTTGACTACTGATTTTGCAAATGATGAAGTTTATAAAAGGAAACTTTTATTATCATATTTTGCATTAGACTTGCCTGAAAATAAAAAATTAACATTTGATTTTTCATATGGGAATTATTATAGAAGGCTAAGTCGTAATTTAGGTTGTCATATACTTCATCCATCATATCGTTATATTTGCGAAGAGCGCCCTCCCCACTTTGAATCAAGGTTAATTAGTTCTAAGATTACAAATGCTTTTCTGGAAGGATATTGGCAGTCAGAAAAATATTTTCTTGATTATAAACAAGAGATAAAAGAGGACTTTGTAATACAAAAAAAATTAGAATACACATCGTATTTGGAATTGGAAGAAATAAAATTGCTAGATAAGAATGCCATAATGATTGGGGTTAGACGGTATCAGGAAAGTGATGTAGCTCCTGGTGGAGTGTTAGAAGATGATTACTATAAATGTGCTATGGATATTATGGCATCAAAAGTTACTTCTCCTGTTTTCTTTTGTTTTTCACAAGATTTAGAATGGGTTGAAAAACATCTAGCGGGAAAATATCCTGTTCGTTTGATAAGTAAAAAGGAGGATGATAGTGGTACTATAGATGATATGTTTCTAATGATGCATTTTCGTAATTATATAATATCGAATAGCTCTTTTTACTGGTGGGGAGCATGGCTTTCGAAATATGATGATAAGCTGGTGATTGCTCCAGGTAATTTTATAAATAAGGATTCTGTACCAGAATCTTGGTTTAAATTGAATGTAAGATAAAATCTTAATGAATGTGTTAGTAACCGGTGCTGCCGGATTTATAGGTTCGCATGTTTGTAAGCGTCTTTTGCAACGTGGGGATGAAGTTGTGGGCTTGGATAATATTAATTCGTATTATGATATTAATTTAAAGTATGGACGCCTTTCGAGCTTAGGTGTTCCTCAATCTGAACTGTCATGGTATAAGTTCACACGGAGTAATGTTTATCCTCGATTTAGTTTTGTGCGGATGAACCTCGAGGATAGGCAGGCTATGCAAATGCTGTTTGCTAATGGAAATTTTGATGTAGTAATCAATTTGGCCGCACAAGCGGGAGTGCGCTACTCCATTGAGAATCCATATGCTTATGTTGAAAGTAATATAGACGGTTTTCTGAATGTTCTCGAGGGTTGTCGTCACAGTCAGGTGAAACATTTGGTTTATGCCAGTTCCAGTAGTGTATATGGTTTGAATGGACAGGTTCCTTTTTCAGAGAAAGATGGCATAGCCCATCCGGTGAGTCTGTATGCCGCAACCAAGAAGTCGAATGAACTTATGGCACATACTTATAGCCATTTATATAATATACCTTCTACGGGTCTTCGTTTCTTCACGGTATATGGTCCCTGGGGTAGACCGGATATGTCTCCTTTTCTATTTGCGGATGCTATCTTGCATGGTCGCCCCATCAAGGTCTTTAACAATGGCAACATGCTTCGTGATTTTACATATATAGATGACATTGTGGAAGGTGTCTTGAGAGTGGCTGATTCTATTCCGGAAGGGAATCAGTGCTGGGATGCTGAGGTTGCGGATCCAAGCATGTCCTGTGCTCCCTATAAGATTTATAATATTGGTAATTCCCGTCCTGTAAAATTGATGGATTTTATACGTGCTATAGAAATGTCAATCGGGAGGGAAGCTGACAAGATCTATCTTCCGATGCAGCCCGGGGATGTGTATCAGACCTATGCGGATACTTCTTCTCTTTCGCGGGAAATTGGTTTTCAACCCAATACGTCCTTGGAGGCGGGCGTTAAGAAAACAATAAGTTGGTATAAAGAATTTTATAATCTATAATTATGAAGATTGCTATAGTTGGTACAGGTTACGTCGGTTTGGTTACAGGTACCTGTTTCTCTGAGATGGGAGTAGACGTCACATGCGTTGATGTGATTGAATCTAAAATTGATAATCTTAAAAAAGGCATAATTCCGATCTATGAGCCGGGACTTGAAGACATGGTGCACCGCAATTACAATGCGGGGCGTTTGAAGTTCACTACTTCCTTAGCCTCATGTTTGAATGATGTTGAGGTTGTGTTTAGTGCAGTTGGTACTCCTCCTGATGAAGATGGCAGTGCGGATTTAAAGTATGTGCTTGAAGTTGCCCGTACGATTGGTAAAACGATGAACCATTATGTACTGGTGGTAACGAAGAGTACTGTTCCTGTCGGCACAGCGCAACAGGTGAAAGCTACGATCCGGGGTGAATTGGATAAACGCGGTTTGAATCTTGAATTTGACGTGGCCTCCAATCCTGAATTTCTGAAAGAGGGAGATGCCGTTGATGACTTCATGAAGCCGGATCGGGTAGTTGTGGGAGTTGAGTCTGAGAGAGCTAAATCTATCATGGAGCGTTTGTATAAACCGTTCATGATGAATAATTATCGTTTGATCTTTACTGATATCCCTTCTGCCGAGATGATAAAATATGCGGCAAACTCTATGTTGGCCACTCGTATTAGTTTTATGAACGATATTGCGAATCTTTGTGAGTTGGTTGGTGCAAATGTAAATATGGTCCGTAAGGGGATCGGTGCTGATTCCCGAATAGGTAGTAAATTCCTATATCCGGGTTGTGGATATGGTGGTTCTTGTTTTCCTAAGGATGTAAAAGCCCTGATAAAAACGGCCGATAAGAATGGGTATTCCATGCGTGTGCTTAAGGCTGTTGAAGAAGTTAATAATTCTCAGAAAAGTATTCTTTTTAATAAGTTGATCAGATATTTTGATGGAAATCTTTCGGGAAAGCGTATTGCGTTGTGGGGGCTGTCTTTTAAACCGGAAACGGATGACATGCGCGAGGCTCCTGCTCTGGTTCTAATAGATAAGATATTGTCTTGTGGCGGTCTTGTTAAAGCTTATGATCCTATTGCTGTTGAAGAATGTAAACGGCGGATAGGGGACAGCATAGAGTATGCCAATGATATGTATGATGCGGTTCTTGATGCGGATGCCTTGTTACTGGTTACAGAGTGGAAAGAGTTTCGTATGCCTAGCTGGGGTGTATTGAAAAAGACGATGAATCGTGCTTTGATTATCGATGGCAGGAATATTTATGATAGACAAGAGTTGCAAAGTGTGGGGGTTGAATATACTTGTATAGGAGTTGAAGCAATATGATATAATTTGTAAGTTTCTTAATCTGAATATTATATTAGTACAGTTTAATAATTAATTTATATAGATATTTTGCTTTTTTATATTTTAGGGGAAGAAGTAGCAGGTGATTGTATAATATTAGATAAGAAATGCAATCATGTTAATATTCCATTTCTTATAAGCTAACCTATCTTTATATAATTGTGAATATTGTCATAAAATAATGGGGCTATCTTAATTGAGTATGTTGTTTTGTCTTTTTTATGATTTTTTGTTTTATTGATATTCTTATTTATAGCTAAAAATGTCAACAATAAATAACCGAAATCCAAAGATTAGCGTATTGATGTCTATATATAAAGAGAATTCTCTTTATGTAAGACAAGCTATTGATAGTATTTTAAATCAAAGTTTTGGAGATTTTGAATTTTTAATATATAATGATAATCCAGAAGATTTTATTTTAGATAAGTTAGTTTTAGAAATAGCAAGAAAAGATAGTCGTATACAATATCAACGAAATGAAAAAAATATAGGTTTAGCAGCCACTTTGAATCGTCAGATTTGTGTAGCTAAAGGTGAGTATTTAGCTCGTATGGATGCAGATGATATTTCATTACCGGATAGATTTATTATGCAGGTTGAATACTTAGATAGAAATACTAATATAGCAGTTTTAGGTACATGGGCTAAAATAATAGATAAAGAAGGACAGGTTATTAGTAGTGCTTCATTAAAAACTGGATATAATAACATCATTGCATGTGCAATGTGCGATTCTCCACTGTTTCATCCTTCTGTGATGATCAGGAAAGAATTTTTACAATTAAATGGACTGTCTTACAATGAAGATTTCTCTTGTGCTCAAGATTATGAGTTATGGAGTCGCATTCTGTTTGAAAAAGGTGGATATATAGATAATTTGTCTGTTTATTTGATTTATTATAGGGTTACTACTTCTCAGATATCAAGCATAAAACAACAACAACAAATTTATAACTCTTTACTTGTAAGAAGAAATAATATATCGTTTTTTCTAAATAAATATTCTATTGATTTACCTCGAAAGATAACAAAAACCGATGTATGTAATTTGATAAATAGAATAAGTGAATTCAAAGAAGAAAGCTCTACTCATAAAATATATGTTAATATACTATTTATGTATTGTATGTCATTACCCCGTTTAGAAAAGATAATTCTTCTTATAAAATATGTATGTGTATTTTATTCGGAATTTTCGTTGAAACAGATGTGCTTATTAGTTGCAAGTTCATTTTTTATGCGAAAGTTTCCATTATGCTCTTTGAATATAATGTTACATTGATTAGTGTTTTAATTTAAGTAGTTGAATCTATGTTAAAAAACAATGAAAACGTATTAGGGGAATCTTTGCCGATAGTTTCTATTATTATTCCAGTTTACAATGTTGGTATTTATCTAGAAAAATGTATTAGTAGTTGTTTGGAGCAAACTTATAAGAGATGTGAGATAATATTGGTAGATGATGGATGTACCGATCAATGTACGATTGATATATTACAAAAATATCGTACTTTTAAAGAAATGTTTCTTATAAAACAAGATAATCGGGGGGTGTCAATAGCCAGAGATGTTGGCGTCAAATATTGTCATGGTAAATTCCTTTTCTTCTTAGATGCAGATGATTATATAACTCCCGATGCTATAGAGCTTTTGGTAAATAGCTATAATGCCAATAGTGTTGAAATGGTTATGGCTGCATTAGCTTATGATTATTCTGGTAGATTAATATCTTTACCTTTTGAATATCCACAAGATAAATTAGAAAACAATTTGTCTATTTATTGCTTAATGGATAAGCTCCCAATGTCATTAGGAGGAAAATTAATAAATAAGCAAATGTATTTAACTTTAGAAAACACTCATGATTTAGAAATAGGTGAGGATGCTTTTTTAACTCTACAATTGGTTTCTCGGATAAAATCTATATCCTTTATAGATAAACCGATTTATATATATTGTCAAAGAGAGGGTTCTGTAATGAATAAGCCATCAAAAAAGGCTGTGCTGTCACGTGTTTTATTTGTAAAAAAAGTTCTCTCTTACTTTTCTCCTATCTCATATGTGCAAGATGAAAGGTTCAAATTAGCATTATCAGTTTTTGTCTTAAATCAATATTATGCAATTTTGATAATGGGAGGGGATAAGAAGATGTTGAAAGAACTTACAGTTTTGGCTGAACGATATTGGGAGAATAAAAAAGCTGTAAAATTTTTACCTTATTGGCGACGATTACTTTTATCTATATGTTTCTCTAATATTTCCTTTTTTTCTATAATATTAGTTCGTGTAATATGGGGAGGTAGATATTTTAGACGAATTCTATTAAATGGAGAGTATAAACAAGTATATAGAAAATGACTTATTCGAATATAACATATATCGGTGCATATTCGCTAATTGCATTTTGTAGCGTTATTACTCATACTATCTTACCTATACCCCCTACTGTTATTTTTTTTTGTTTGTCATCTTTATTGGCCTTATGGTGCGTTAAGCGTAATGAATTTAAAATAAAATCGATAAATAGGGTTTCGATATTTCCATTGTTACTTAGTTCATATTTGTTATTATTTCAGTTATTATTAGAAGTGCCTTTTCGTGCTTTAGTAAGTCCTTTTTTAGCTCCATTGTATTTTGTTGTTGCATTATTTTATTTGTCGATATTAAATAAAAGAAATATAGATAATTTAATTAATAAATTTATCTATATTTCATTAGGTGTATTTATAATAGAATGTTTATGGAGAATGAGTCATCCGTCATTACCTAAAGGAGTTGATGAAGTTGTTGTAGGTGCAGATAGATGGTTTTATTTGTTTAAAGGTGGAGGACTGATGTATTCTGAAACGAATGGATTGGCAATTCATATAATAATTGTTTACTTTTTTGTTGTCTGGTGGTCTTTACTGCATAAAAAGAATATGTTAATAGAAAAGAGTTGTTTATTAGTTCTTATTATATTGACTTTCTCAAGAGCTGCATTGATTTCTATTCCTTTGGGCTGGCTTTATATGTATTGTATTGGGAGAATGTCTAAGAAAATACAGATATTCTTGTTTTTTTTAGTATTGGTTATTACTATTGCTGTTATGCCTACCTTAATATCTAATTTGGAAAGTGATCCCAGTACAGCAATGAAATTAAGTGTGTTTGCGGAAATATTAGAATATTATAAGCATATTGATCTTCTTCCATTTTTATATGGAATTGGAAATTATAATAGTATGAATGTTTTTTCAATATATGCCCATAATTATCTTTTGGTGTTTTTAGTAGAAATGGGATTTCTTGGACTACTTTTATTACTGTTTCAATTTCTTTTTTTCATAAAGGTTTCTAGAGGACAGTTTTTATTTGTTTTCGTACCTTTTTTTGTTCAAGTAATGTCTTCTACTACAATTTTTATTCCACATTTATATATAATTGCTGCAATTATTGTTTATTATTCTACTTATTATGAAAAAGATAAAAATATTATTTCTTAGTTCTTCTTTAGAAAATTCTGGCCCCGTTAATGTCCTATTTAATATTATAAAATATTTAGATCGGGAAAAGATGGATGTAACTATTTTATCATTAGGGCATTCAAAGAATAAATCACGTAAAGAAGAATTTAAAGCACTTGTAGGATTGAATGTAGTAGAATTGCACTATAAAAATATTTGTCAATCATTTTGTCAATATTTTAATTTTATGAATTCATATAAGTTTGATATTATACATGCTCATTGTTTACGTTCATTACTATTTATTTTTTTAATAAATTCAAATAGTTTGAAATTCTATACAATTCATATTTTCCCAGGTTATCAAACGTTGGCTATTCAAGGCAAATTGAGGGGAAAGGGATTAAATATATTGAGTCGATTTTTAATAAAAAGAACAGATGTAAATATAGCTTGTGCAGATTTTTTAAGAAGGGAAATTATTGATAGTATAACATCACATTGCTTGTCTGTACCTAATGGTGTTGAGGCGAAAGCTAAGATATCGGTATTTGAGAAGAATGTTTTAAAGTCTAAATTATCTTTAGATTTAAAGATGCAGTATTTTATTTTTATAGGTCGCTTGTCTGTGGAAAAAAGACCTATGTTTCTCATTGAAAATTTTATAAAGTCATTTCCTAAAGAATATGGATTGATAATACTAGGTGATGGCCCATTGTTATCCCAAATATTGCCTTTCAATTCTGAACGTATTCGTGTTTTAGGTTTTAAAACTAATGTTTTTGATTATCTTGTAGCATCGGATTTTTATATTTCTGCTTCTGTTGTAGAAGGACTAGCGAATACTTTTTTAGAAGCTTTATCTGTTGGATTGCCTTGTTTAGTTTCAAATATTCCTTCACATAGAGAAGTCTTATCTGGTTCAGAAGAGTTTATAGGTTTAGATTTTGAAACAGATGATGGTGATGATTTTCAATATAAAGCTTTGTGTTTTTTGGAGCAGATTTCAAAAAATACGAAATTAAATGTAGCTCGATATTTTGAGAAATATTATACTGCTAAAAGAATGTCTGAAGATTATCAAAAAATATATATAAGTAAATATACTGAGAAAAAAGATGTTTAAAGACAAAACCCTTTTAATTACCGGTGGAACAGGTTCTTTCGGTAATGCTGTATTGAAAAGATTTTTGGATTCCGATATCAAAGAGGTTCGTATTTTTTCCCGTGATGAAAAGAAGCAAGACGATATGCGCCATCGCCTTCAAAATAAGAAGGTGAAATTCTACATTGGTGATGTACGTGATAAACGTTCTGTGGATGGAGTGATGAATGGGGTGGACTATATTTTCCATGCTGCTGCACTGAAACAGGTTCCCTCTTGTGAGTTTTTCCCTGTTCAAGCTGTTCGGACAAATGTATTAGGTACTGAGAATGTGCTTGATTCAGCCATTGAGCATGGAGTCAAGAATGTAGTTGTGCTCTCGACGGATAAGGCTTGTTATCCTATCAATGCCATGGGGATCAGTAAGGCCATGATGGAAAAGGTCGCTATTGCTAAAGGACGTCAAATGGGAGAGGGTGGTCAAACTACCATCTGCTGTACCCGTTATGGCAATGTGATGGCAAGCCGCGGATCAGTGATCCCTTTGTGGGTGGAGCAAATGAAGGCCGGCAAGGATATCACAATAACCGATCCGAACATGACTCGTTTTATGATGACACTGGATGATGCAGTTGATCTGGTGATTTATGCTTTTCAGCATGGGCATAATGGCGACTTGTTTGTCCAAAAAGCACCTGCAGCTACTCTTGATACGCTAGCCCGTTCTTTAAAGGAAATTTACAAAATGGATACCCCCGTACGTGTTATCGGTACACGTCATGGTGAGAAACTTTATGAATCATTAGTGACTCGTGAGGAAATGGCCAAGGCGGAAGATATGGGTAATTATTATCGGATACCTTGTGATGCCCGTGATCTTAATTATGATAAATATTTTGTGGAAGGACAAGAGAAGGTCTCTAAATTCGAGGACTACCATTCACATAATACCCATCGTTTGGATGTGGACGGAATGAAACAGTTGTTATTGAAACTTGATATGATAAAGGAGGATGTATGCTTAAAGTAATGACGATTGTCGGAACTCGTCCTGAGATCATAAAGTTGAGTCGTGTGATGGCTGAGTTGGACAAATACACTGAACATATTATGGTTCATACCGGTCAGAATTTCGATTATGAACTGAATGAAATCTTTTTTCAGGAACTTCGCATCCGTAAGCCGGACTATTTTCTGGATGCTGCCGGAAAGAATGCCGCAGAGACGATAGCCAATGTAATCCGTAAATCGGATGAATTGATGGACCAAGTGAAACCGGATGCTTTATTGTTGTATGGTGATACTAATAGCTGTATTTCCGTGATTTCCGCAAAACGGCGTAAGATTCCTATTTTTCATATGGAGGCTGGTAACCGCTGTTTTGACCAGCGTGTTCCTGAAGAGATCAATCGTAAGATTGTGGATCATTTGAGTGATATCAATATGCCTCTTTCAGAGCATGCACGTAAATACTTGCTGGCTGAAGGGTTACGTCCGGAGACCGTGATCAAAATCGGATCGCCAATGACAGAGGTTTTGATCTATCATAAGGCGGAAATAGAAGAGAATGATGTTTTAGAAAAAGAGGGGTTGAAAAAAGGTGATTACTTTATTGTAAGTACGCATCGTGAGGAAAATGTGGATTCCGAGAAGAACTTTTCCGACCTGCTTTCTTCTCTGAACGCCATTGTGGACAAATATCATAAAAAGGTGATTGTTTCCACCCACCCCCGTACCCGCAAAAAGTTGGAATCTATTGGCTTTATTAATTCCAATCCGATGATTGAGTTTATGAAACCTTTTGGTTTCATGGAGTATATCAAACTTCAACAGAATGCTTTTTGTGTTATTTCTGACAGTGGTACGATCACGGAGGAATCTTCTATTCTTCATTTTCCGGCTATAACTATCCGTCAGGCACACGAGCGACCTGAAGGTATGGATGAAGGGACGCTGATCATGACCGGATTGAATAGTGACCGTATTCTGGAGTCTATCGAAATTGTAACTTCCCAGTATGCAGAAGGTGCAGACGTAATTCACTCTATTCCTGATTATGCTTCGGATAATGTATCTAAAAAAGTAGTCCGTATCATTCTTTCCTATACAGATTATATCAACCGTACGGTTTGGCATAAAGAAATCTAGTTCCTGTTTTTTATTTTTTTATGGTTAAAAAGAAGATTCTGTTGTTCGGCGCCACAGGTATGGCCGGGCATATGGCTTATTATTATCTGCAATGTACGGGGAAATACGATCTTGTGAATGTAGTTTATCGTACCCAATTGACTGATGATAGTATTGTTGTGGATGTGACGGATGGGGATGCTGTCAGTCGGCTCGTTCGTGAAGTCCGTCCTGATTTTATCCTGAATTGTATTGGCGTATTGATAAGAGGTTCCAGAGAACATCCGGACAATGCTATTCTGATAAATGCATGGTTCCCTCATTTGCTCAAGAAACTATCGGATGAAGTGGGAGCAAAGTTGATTCATATCAGTACGGATTGTGTTTTCTCCGGTAAAAAAGGTAACTATTCAGAAACTGATTTCCGGGATGCTGACGATGTTTATGGTCGTAGCAAAGCACTCGGTGAGATAATCAATGACAAAGATCTGACAATCCGTACTTCTATCATAGGTCCTGAATTGAAGGAGAATGGCGAAGGCTTGTTTCATTGGTTTATGCATCAGCATGGTTGTGTGAATGGTTTCCAGACTGCTATTTGGGGAGGTGTGACCACTCTGGAATTGGCGAAAGCCATTGATGTGGCCATCGATCAGGGAGTAACCGGTTTAATACAACTGAGTAATGGCCTTGGTATAAGTAAATTTGATTTGTTACATCTGTTTTCCCGTATATGGCACAAACAAGATGTTGAGATCCTGCCATTTGATGGAAATGGAATAGACAAGTCGATCGCAAAGTCCGCAAGATTTAGTTATGTTGTACCCGGATATGAAGAGATGCTTCGGGAACAATATGATTGGATGCAGAATAAACAGGAGCTATACCGAACTCTATATTTATGAAAATATTATTGGTTTCCCAATACTTCTGGCCAGAGACATTTCGTGTTAATGATTTGGCGCAAGAGCTTGTATTACGGGGTAACGAAGTGACAGTCTTAACAGGAAAACCTAATTATCCTCAAGGGGCTATTTATAAGGGATATAGTTTTTGGGGCTATAAAAAAGAATATTATAAAGGTATTGAACTGATTCGTGTTCCGTTAATACCTCGTGGTAAAGGTTCAGGGTTGCGTTTGGCATTGAATTATTTGTCTTTTGTATTGTTTTCTTGTTTATATATACTTTTTCATAAGCGAAAGTTTGATGTTTCTTTAACATTTGCAATTTCTCCTATTACTCAGGTGTATGCAGCTCTACTTCACAAAAAGCTGTTTGGTAGTCGTGCTTATCTTTGGGTTCAGGATTTGTGGCCTGAAAGTGTGTCCGCTGCGGGTAAGATGAATTCTGGTTTAGTATATCGAATGTTAACTAAGATGGTACAAAGTATCTATCAAAAAGTCGATGGGATTTGTATACAGTCGGAAGCCTTTAGTCAGTCCATACTGCAAAAAGGAGATTATAAGCATAAAATTAGTTATATTCCTAACTGGGCTGAAGATTTGTTCACTGATGATTCTTTGATTAATAAGGAACATTTTAAGTCGTTGATCCCTGATGGATTTGTTGTAATGTTTGCTGGTAATATAGGAGAGGCCCAAGATTTTGATTCAATATTGAAAGCTGCCATTCGGACCAAAGAGTATAAAGATATTAAGTGGGTAATTGTTGGCGATGGACGAAAAAAAGAGTTTGTAGAGCAGCAAGTTAAAGAGTTGAATTTATGTGATACTGTTTTTTTATTAGGACGCTATCCTTTGGAAGACATGCCGGATCTGTTTATTCATGCAGATGTAATGCTTGTCTCTTTAAAAGACCAGAATATTTTCTCTTTAACTATTCCATCAAAGATACAATCTTATATGGCTTTTGGAAAACCTATTATTTCTATGATAAATGGTATTGGTAATGAAATAATAAAGGAGGCAAACTGCGGCTTTACAGCTAATGCCGGAGATTTTGAATCGTTGGCAAACAATGTGAAAAGATTATCTCGAATGGATAAAAATATGCTGTATGAAAAAGGGAGAGCCGGGAAGGAATATTATCAATTATCTTTTGCAAAGAAAAAGATAATTGATAATTTAATAGAAGTTTTTCAATCTGAGTGATTTATTTTAATAATGGAATTAAATGAATATTCTTATTACAGGGGCTTATGGATTTGTAGGCACTAATCTGATTAATAATTTAAAAATTAAACACAACCTTTACGGACTTGATATCGTGCGTCCGACAAGAGAAGGTGTACTGAAAACATTTTGTTGGAAAGATATTGATCCAGAGTCATTCCCATTACAAACTCTCCCCCAATTTGATGCAATCATTCATCTTGCCGGAAAGGCTCATGATACGAAAAAACAATCAGCTGCTCAGTCTTATTTTGATATTAATACCGGTCTGACTCAAAAGATATTTGATTTCTTTTTGGAGTCTTCTGCGAAGAAATTCATATTTTTTAGTTCAGTAAAAGCTGCGGCTGATAGTGTAGTGGGAGATATGCTTACTGAGGATGTTATTCCGGCTCCTATTGGTCCTTATGGGGAAAGTAAAATAAGAGCTGAAGAGTATATAAAGGAACATTTTGCATTTCCCACTGTCTCCTCCTGCGAGTGTTCTCCTTTTCGGGAGATGACTTCGGTTACAGAAAAACAGGTTTATATATTAAGACCTTGTATGATTCATGGTCCGGGGAATAAAGGAAATCTGAATCTATTGTATAATGTGGTGAAGAAAGGAATTCCCTGGCCATTGGGTGACTTCGAAAATCGTCGTTCGTTTACTTCAATTGATAACCTATGCTATGTGATTGAGGGATTATTGACTAAAGAGGTACCTACGGGCATTTATCACATGGGGGATGATGAAGCTTTATCAACAAATGAGTTGATTGCCATCATGTGTGAGGCAATGGGAAAACAGCCCCATATCTGGAAGATGAATAAGGGCTTTATGGAAGGATGTGCCGGACTGGGAACTTTACTCCATTTGCCACTGAATACGGAAAGGCTTCGTAAACTGACAGAGAATTATGTGGTAAGTAATGCTAAGATCAAAGCTGCTCTCGGGATTGATAAAATGCCTGTGACAGCTAAAGAGGGGTTGATTAAAACCATTCGTTCATTTGAAGAAACTAAATAAGTTATGTACTATTTAATAATCCTGGTTCTGCTATTTCTGGCAGAACTTTTTTATTTCCGTATTGCTGATAAATGCAATATCATCGATAAACCGAACGAGCGGAGTTCGCACACCCGGATCACTTTGAGAGGGGGAGGAATCATTTTCTTCTTTGGCGCATTAGCTTACTTTCTGACGAATCAGTTTGAGTATCCTTGGTTTATGCTGGCTCTGACATTGATTACTTTTATCAGTTTTGTAGACGACATTCGTTCTACTTCTCAGGGGTTACGTTTGGTGTTTCATTTTACGGTGATGGCTTTGATGTTCTATCAATGGGGGTTGTTCAGTTTGCCTTGGTGGACCATTGTGGTTGCTTTGATTGTTTGCACAGGGATTATCAATGCCTATAATTTTATGGATGGTATTAATGGTATTACAGGTGGATACTCGTTGGTGGTGCTGACGGCATTAGCATTTATAAATGGGGTATATGTTCCATTTGTAGAGCCGACTTTGATTTATACCATGCTTTGTGCTGTGTTGGTCTTTAACTTCTTCAATTTCCGGAAACAGGCAAAGTGTTTTGCGGGGGATGTAGGTTCGGTTAGCATTGCTTTCGTGATCCTCTTTCTGATCGGTATGCTGATAATCCGTACGGAAAATTTCAGCTGGATTGTCTTGTTGGCAGTCTATGGGGTGGATAGTGTGCTGACAATAATTCATCGGTTGATGTTGCATGAGAATATTGGTTTGCCACATCGGAAACATTTGTATCAGATTATGGCAAATGAGCTGAAAATTCCTCACGTAGTGGTTTCATTGGTGTATATGTTGGTGCAGGCAGTAGTTATAGCCGGGTATCTTCTATTTCCGGGGAATGAATATGGGTATTTGTCGGGTACCATTATTGCGCTGAGTTTGGTCTATATTCTATTTATGAAGCGTTTCTTTTGCTTGCATCAAGCGAAGTGATATTGTCAATATTATGCTTCCTACCATAGATCTAATATAGTCTAAAAAATAAAAGAAGTTACAGTCGAAAAAATAATAGAGTTACAAAACAAATGGTAACTAATAATTACGATGATTCATATTCAATATAGCATTGATATTCCCATTTTTTATATTTAGCTTATAACATCCCAATACGGTCATTGATTTCCTCTTTTATTTGATGCCCCCAATAGGCATCAACTCCTGCTATGTGCGCATATCGCTGGTAGTTGCTGACAACACTGATTACCTTGTCTACGTATTTCTCCTTATAGGCTACCAATGTACCCACTTTCCGATTCCATAAAAACACATCAAGATTTTGTATCATTATTGTTTCTCCTTACTCTTTGGGGAATGAATTTATTTAGTTGTTTCAGTGCCATTAGTGGCATGGGCAACTCAGGCAGTAAATCACTTATACGTTGCTCCATGCCGATTATCCGCAACAATGATATGAAATTATTTAGGGTCATGTTCTGATTGACACCTTATTCAAAATGGCTTATAGTAGCAAGACTCACACCGGATTTCTCCGCCATTTCCTTTTGGCTCATCCGTGCGGCAAGCCTATACTCCTTTATGCGTTTCGCTAAAAGTAGCATTATCTCTTGGTTGGTAATATAGTCCGCTTTACTTATATATGGTGGAATATTATTGTTTAATTGCAAAATTTAAAAATAATATCTATATATTACTACTATTGTGAGACTTTCTGTACTGGAACTATGCATTTGTCGGATGAACTAAAACTTAACTGATATTGGGTACATGTGTATGAACCTGTTTTGAACGAAGAGCTTAGAATTATGATACAGATAATCAGTGTCTTATAAGTTTTTCTGAGAAAACTGCTTTCCGGACCGTTTTTTCCTTTGCCGATAATTTGTAAATCTTCATCTTTGCAGTGTTGATCAACGAAACATGAATGAAACGTAGTAGTAACATTAGTAAAGAAGGAGAAAAATTATGCCTTTATTTTATAGAGCGAGACAATCGCAGTTGAAAACTAAAGAGGGAAAGAAACAGTGGCACCTGACTCTGGTGAAAGTTGGAAAAATGGTAACTTCACAACAGTTGGCTGAAGTAATAGCTGAAAAATCATCGTTGACACCGGGTGATGTTCATAATGTGATTCGTAACTTGATGACTGCCATGCGTAAAGAATTGTTGAATAGCCGTTCGGTACGTCTGGAGGGATTAGGCACTTTCACGATGAAAGCTTGTACACAAGGGCATGGAGTGGATCAAGAGGAAGAGGTGAGTCCGAATCAGGTGGCGGCTCTTCGTTGTCTGTTTACTCCGGAATATACTCGTCCCGCAGCTATCGGCACTACCCGTGCTTTGCTTCAGGGAGTGGAATTCCAGAAAGTCAGTGCGATAGGGGGAGCAATTAATGGCGGATCGGGTAGTGGAGATATTGTGGATGATCCGACAGCCTGATAAAATTTATTGCTGATATAATAATTGTTGACAATGGAAGGAGGATAAAGAGTATGAAGAAAACGGGATGGAATATTATATTGAAGTTGATTATTGCTGTGGCAAGTGCTGTAGCCGGTGTAATAGGCGGGCAGGCTATGACATTATAAAACGGAATTAATAACCAAACAGGGTGAACTCCCGATAGCCATTAGAGGCTTTCGGGAGTTTTTCTTTTTCCCATGATCTTGTCTATAATCAGAGCGATGGCTCCATCACCGGTTACGTTACAAGCTGTACCGAAACTGTCCATGGCAATGTAGAGGGCGATCATCAATGCCTGGGCCGATTCATCGAAACCGAGCATGGACTGGAGGATGCCTAAAGAAGCCATAATAGCGCCTCCAGGAACGCCGGGAGCGGCAATCATCGTGATGCCGAGCATGAAAATGAAACCTGCAAACAGGGAAAAATCGAAAGGCATGCCCTGCATCATCATTAAGGCTAAAGCACAGGCCACAATCTTCAGGGTGCTTCCGGATAAATGAATGGTGGCGCAAAGCGGGATGACAAATCCGGCTATATCGGCTGATACACCGTTCTTCTTGGTCTGTTCGAGTGTGACAGGGATGGTGGCGGCTGATGACTGAGTACCTAAAGCGGTGAAATAAGCCGGCAGCATCCGTCCCAACAAGCGGAATGGGTTTTTACGGACAAACAATGCCGCAATGCAATATTGAAAAACCAGCAAAAAAATATGTAGTATAAAAATGACACCGATAATTTTAATAAACACCATAAGGATGGAGAATACTTGTCCGGAGTGTGTCATATTGAGGAAAATACCAAAGATGTAAATGGGCAGCAACGGGAGGATGACTGCGCTTATCATACGTACGATGATCTCTTGAAAGTCTCGTGCTACGTTTTTCAGGGCGTCACTATGCAGGCTTGCCAATCCCAGGCCGAGGGTAAAGGCAAGGACCAGTGCCGTCATGACATTCATCAAGGGTGGAATGGCAACAGAGAAATAGGGTAGGATTCCTTGCGCCTCACTCACTTCGTCGAGAGGTGCTCCCGGAGTAATGAGCGAAGGGAAAATGGCGGCTCCGGTGAAGTAGGACAGAAATCCGGAGAAAAGAGTGGCACCATATGCAATGAGTGCCGTGACAAGCAGCATTCGTCCGGCTCCTTTACCAATATCGGCTATGGCAATGGTAACCAGTCCGAGAATGATAAGAGGTATGGAGAAATTGAGGAATTCTCCAAAGATGGAGTTGAAGGTCACGAACAGCCGTACCAAAGGTGTCGGCAGGAAATTTCCGATAGCGATACCAAGTATAATAGCTATGATGATACGTGGCAAAAGTCCTATGTGTATTTTCTTCATTACGAGGTTTTAGCAGTTTGTTACAAAAGTAATACTTTTTTCTGAAACTATCCGAACAAATATTTTCGATATGTGTTATAGATAATAAGAAAAAGAACAAAAAATCAACCAATTTAGATACATATTACAATTATGGCAACTCAGAATAAAACAGATATAGGCCTGATTGGTTTAGCTGTGATGGGAGAAAATTTAGCTCTGAACATGGAAAGCAGAGGTTGGAGCGTATCGGTGTATAATCGTACGGTACCGGGTGTGGAAGAAGGCGTGGTGGAACGTTTCATCAACGGAAGGGCTAAAGGCAAGCATATAGAGGGCTTCACGGATATAGAGGCTTTTGTAGAATCGATCGCTTTGCCTCGTAAGATAATGATGATGGTACGTGCCGGTAGTCCGGTGGATGAGCTGATGGAGCAACTTTTCCCGTATCTTTCTCCGGGTGATATATTGATTGACGGTGGTAACTCGAATTATGAAGATACGAACCGAAGAGTGAAACTGGCAGAGTCGAAAGGTTTTCTGTTCGTCGGTGCCGGTGTTTCGGGAGGAGAAGAGGGAGCTTTGAACGGAGCTTCTATCATGCCGGGCGGTTCGGAGAAAGCATGGGAAGAGGTGAAACCGATTTTGCAGAGCATTGCGGCCCAAGCGCCGGATGGTACTCCGTGCTGTCAGTGGGTGGGACCTGCCGGATCGGGACATTTTGTGAAAATGATACACAACGGGATAGAGTATGGTGATATGCAGTTGATTGCTGAAGCTTATTGGGTGATGAAGGAGCTGCTGGATATGACTAACGAGGAGATGGCATCTGTGTTCACCCGTTGGAATGAAGGTAAACTACGGAGTTATCTGATAGAAATTACAGGTAATATACTCCGCCATAAAGATAAGACAGGGGCCTATCTGATTGATAAGATCCTGGATGCTGCCGGACAGAAAGGGACAGGCAAATGGTCGGTGATTAATGCCATGGAATTAGGTATGCCACTGGGATTGATTGCTACGGCCGTTTTTGAACGCAGTTTGTCGGCCCGGAAGGAACTGCGTGAAGCTGCTGCCCGGCAATATCAATGCAGGCACTCGATGGCTGTATATAATAAACAAGATACGGAAAAAGAGATTTTCTCGGCATTGTATGCTTCGAAACTGGTTTCGTATGCTCAAGGGTTTGCGGTGTTGCAACGTGCTTCCGATACATTTGGATGGAACCTCGATCTGGCTTCGATTGCACGGATGTGGAGAGGCGGTTGTATTATTCGCAGTGTTTTCCTGAATGATATTGCTGCGGCATTTGAGGCAAAAGAAAAGCCTAAACATCTGCTGCTGGCCCCTTATTTTGAAGAAGAGATCAAAGGTCTGTTGTCCGGCTGGAAGAACCTGGTGGCACAAGCCATGCGTGAGGAACTGCCGGTTCCGGCTTTCTCTTCGGCTTTGAATTATTTCTATTCGTTAGTGTCGGCTGATCTTCCGGCCAATCTGGTACAGGCACAGCGCGATTATTTCGGTGCTCATACATTTGAGCGGAAAGATGAGTTACGAGGAGTCTTTTTTCATGAAAACTGGACAGGACACGGAGGAGATACAAAGTCGGGTACGTATAATGTATAAGCAAAAAAAGAAATATGAGTAAATTTGTAATGACTATCTTTGGTGCTTCGGGTGACTTGACGAAGCGTAAGTTGATGCCGGCATTGTATTCGTTGTATGTAGCCAAGCGTCTTCCGGAAGAATTTGAAATTCTCGGGGTGGGACGTACGGTTTATGAAGATGCGGACTATCGGACTTACATTTATAATGAGATGGAGAAATTTGTGAAGTCGGAAGAGCAGAATAAGGAGAAGATGGACGCTTTCGTTGGACATCTTCACTATCTGGCAATAGACCCGGCATTGGAAAGCGGATACGGACAGCTTCGCCTGCGCATTGAAGAACTGAGCGGAGATAGCCGGCCGGATGACCTGCTGTTTTACCTCGCTACGCCTCCATCATTGTATGGTGTGATTCCGTTGCACCTGAAGTCGGTGCATCTGAATAAAGGCCGTGCACGAATTATCGTTGAAAAGCCATTCGGGTATGATCTGGAATCGGCTGAGAAACTGAATAAAATTTATGCTTCTGTATTCGACGAACATCAGATTTACCGAATCGATCATTTCTTAGGTAAAGAAACGGCTCAGAACCTGTTAGCTTTTCGTTTTGCCAATGGTATTTTTGAGCCTTTATGGAACCGTAATTATATAGATTATGTGGAAGTGACCGCCGTGGAGAATCTCGGAATCGAGCAACGCGGCGGTTTTTATGATACTACGGGTGCACTGAGGGATATGGTACAGAATCATCTGATCCAGCTCGTGGCATTGACTGCTATGGAACCTCCCGCTGTGTTTAATGCGGATAATTTCCGTAATGAAGTGGTGAAGGTATACGAGTCTCTGACTCCTTTGACCGAAACGGATTTGAGTGAACATATTGTCCGGGGGCAATATACGGCAGGGGGAAATAAAAGGGGGTATCGGGAAGAGAAGAATATTTCACCCGACTCACGTACCGAGACTTATATTGCAATGAAACTGGGTATCAGTAACTGGCGGTGGAGTGGAGTACCTTTTTATATCAGGACCGGAAAACAGATGCCGACAAAAGTGACTGAGATAGTGGTGCATTTCCGTGAAACTCCTCATCAGATGTTCCATTGCGCGGGTGGTAATTGTCCGAGAGCCAATAAGCTGATATTGCGTTTGCAGCCCAATGAAGGTATTGTGTTGAAATTTGGTATGAAAGTGCCGGGACCCGGATTTGAGGTCAAACAGGTAACGATGGATTTCAGTTATGATCAGTTGGGAGGCGTCCCCGGCGGAGATGCCTATGCCCGTCTGATAGAAGACTGTATTCTGGGCGACCAGACCCTCTTTACACGGAGTGATGCAGTAGAAGCATCCTGGCATTTCTTCGATCCGATTCTGCGTTATTGGAATGAACATCCCGAGGCGCCGTTGTATGGTTATCCTGCTGGAACTTGGGGACCTTTGGAGAGTGAGGCTATGATGCATGAGCATGGTGCCGAATGGACCAATCCATGCAAGAACTTAACAAACACAGATCAATATTGCGAGCTATGAAACCCTACATTTTTCCTTCGTCCATAGAGACGGCACGTGCACTGATATTACATTTGGTGAAACTGATGTTAGATGAACCGGACAGGACCTTTTGTATCGCGTTTAGTGGTGGAAGCACTCCGGCACTGATGTTTGACTTATGGGCGAATGAATATACGGATATCACTCCTTGGGAACGACTGAAAGTGTTTTGGGTAGATGAACGTTGTGTGCCTCCCGAAAATTCGGACAGTAATTATGGCATGATGCGGTCGTTGTTGCTGAGTATTGTACCTATTCCGTACGAGAATGTGTTTCGAATACAGGGGGAGAAGAATCCGAAGAAGGAGGCTGCCCGCTATTCGAAGCTGGTGATGAAAGAAGTGCCGGTGGAGAATGAGTTCCCGGTATTTGACGTAGTGCTGCTGGGAGCGGGTAATGACGGACATACGTCGTCTATCTTTCCCGGACAGGAGGAATTGCTTTCAACTGATCATATATATGAGGCGAATTTTAATCCGAATAACGGTCAAAAGAGAATAGCTTTGACAGGACTTCCGATTTTGAATGCCCGAAGGATCATCTTCCTGATAACAGGAAGGGTGAAAAGTCCGGTTGTAGAAGATATCTTTTATTCGGGAGATACCGGACCGGCCGCCTATATAGCGCATCATGCCGATAACGTGGAACTATTTATGGATAATGCAGCTGCTGAAAAAGTCATTCGCGGATAAGAAATAAAAAAAACGTCCGACCTTCACAGGCCGGACGTTTTTCGTTCTATTTGAATACGTTATTTACATACAACAATTAAACAGTATGATAATTAAAATAACAACTCAACAAAATGGAATCCGGGAGAATCACTTCGGCCGGATTGGCTTATCTCACTTAAATGTGACTTACGTAATAATTATGACTAATTAATGTATTGGCAAAGATAGCTGGTTCTGTGTTGCGGGGCAATCACTTGATTTAGGTATTGTGAAGAAGGCAATCACTATAAGTAGGGATTGAATCGGGAGGAAATGAGGAGGGAGCTTTGTTTTATGCCCTTTAAGTTGTAAATTTGCGGAAAAACAAGAGTAAGATGGAATATAAGTTTGACGAACAGAGTGTGAAAGAATTAATGGAATGGGCACAGACTGCACAGTTGCCTCAGGAACTTGAACTGAGTAAAGCGGAGCGTATTTTTGATGTAAAACTTTGTATAGAATCTGATTTATCGTGTATCAGGGCCCATTATCCCGATGCTTTCTACAATCCGGCTATAACTCGTCTTTATCGTATCAGGGAGAAGCTGGAGGAGAAATGAGATACGGGGATGCCTAAGTAACTTCGCAAAAGTACGTAACCCACTTGATTTCTGTGGAAAAATTCTACAGAAAATGTGGAATATTTCTTCGTATTCCACTATTTCAATAAAGGCTGTTATAATATAATTCTTTGAAAATGAAGATCTAATCCGGATCTACACAAGTCTGGCATGTGCATTGCATAACAATATTCAGATGTTTAGTTATAGTTAGTAGATCTAGAACAATTAAGTTTTCAAGAATTATGAAAAAGGTATTAGTAGCATTGGTAATAGTAATGGGATTGGGATTTTCAGTAGCAAAAGCAGATGAACCTCTAAAGAAAAAGTCCCCGAAAGTGGAACAAAGAGATTCGCGGGAGGACTTTACACCTATTGAGGTTAATAATCTTCCTGAAGCGGTGATTGATGAGTTATCCTGCGAAGGAGCACTGATTAAAGAAGCTTTTATTGCTTATAGTCGTTCGGAGGGTAAACTCTACAAAGTGATTATATTGTCGAGTGATTTTCATGAACAGGCTGTATTCTTGAATGAAAGAGGGAATATACTGAATAGATAGTTTCCCAATCTTTGAAGAAAGCACACAACTTAATTTATGTCAGGCCCCGACTCGAAAGAGTCGGGGCGTTTTAGTTTCATCAGTACAAAAAGCCAGGGAGATGTGTTCGAGGGACATTTCTTTATAATTTTCCGGCTTTTGAGAAATCTTTTGGCTATGAAATAAAAGCATTGTGTTCTATGTTTTATGATTCGCTTCATTGCAATTATAATTATAGGTTGAATTCTTTATAGGTTTCAGAATAATTCATATCTTTGAAACTGTAACTAAAATTAATCAATAATGAAGCAAATACAACCTGTTTTTTTAGCTATGAAGTTTTCTTTTCTTATTTTCTTCTTTTTTAGTTTGCCTGTCGGTGCACAAAGTATTTTTCAGAAATACGGGCGTTTCCTGACTGAACCTCGTTCATATGTGTGTTATCGTACGGATGGTAAACTGAAAATAGATGGCAAACTGGATGAAGCTTCGTGGCAGAAGGCAAAACCGACAGCTCCGTTTGTAGATATCAGCGGGGAGGGGTTTCCTACACCTAAATATGAAACTACGGCCAAGATGCTGTGGGACGATGAATATCTTTATATAGGGGCGGTGTTGCAGGAGGATGATATCAAGGCACGCCTTACACAGCGGGATACTATTATTTATTATGATAATGATTTTGAGGTTTTCATAGATCCTGACTGGGACGGGCACAACTATTTTGAAATAGAAACCAATGCGCGTGGGGTCATATTCGACCTAATGCTGGACAGGCCTTATCGGTCCGGTGGAAACTTTATGGTACAATGGGATTGTCCGGGATTAAAGTTGGCCATTCATCGCGAAGGTACGCTGAATAAGTCGAAGGACAAAGATAAATATTGGAGTGTGGAGATGGCTATTCCACATAAAGCATTGACTATGAATTTCAATAATCCATTGAAAGCTGGTAATTGCTGGCGAATTAATTTTTCACGTGTACAATGGCTGAAGGCAGGAGGACCTGAAGAAAATTGGGTTTGGACACCTACCGGAAAAGTTGATATGCATATGCCGGATCGTTGGGGATATTTGTTTTTTGCTGACGAGAAAGTAGGAACACCCGAACATACTTTTGCATTACCGTATAATGCTTCTGTGTATAAACTGCTTTGGGCTATGTTCTATGTACAACAGGAAAGGTATGCGAAAGAGAAAAATTATCTGCGTACGGAACAGGATTTCTTCCTGACAGATGCCGAATTGAAGGGTCTCCCGCAAGGTGCGCAAATCTCGGTTGAAGCCACTCGGAATACATATCAAATAGCCATTACTGTTCCGGGTGAAGGCAGACGTTACATCATAAATAATGAGGGACGGTTTTGGACAGAAAAGGTTGCTCCGCGTCAAGTGAAGAACTGGGTGTGGACACGTATAAATAAGAGTAAAAGTGAAGCGGATTACCGCCAATGGTTTGCCCTGCTTAAAGAGTGCGGCATCAGCGGGGTGATGTTTGAAGGATATGATGAAAACCTATACCGCATGTGTAAGGAAGCCGGTCTTGAAGCTCATTTCTGGAAGTGGACAATGAATCGTGCCGAATTGCTCAATGTACATCCCGATTGGTTTGCGGTGAATCGTAAGGGGGAGTCTACGCATGATAAGCCTGCTTATGTGAATTATTACCGTTTTCTTTGTCCCAACCATGAAGGAGTGGCCCAATATTTGGCAGATGATTATGTGAAGATAGCTCATTTACCCTATGTAGATGGAGTACATTTGGACTATGTTCGTTTCCCGGATGTAGTTCTACCTGTCAGCTTGTGGAAAAATTATGGAATAGAACAGACAAGTGAACATCCTGAATATGATTATTGCTATTGTGATGTTTGCCGTACTAAATTTAAAGAACAAACAGGGCGTGATCCGTTGGAGTTAAAGTACCCGATGGAAGATCAGTCATGGATCAATTTCCGCTTGGATGCGATCAGTCGTGTTGTCGACCAAATTACAAAAGCGGTGAAAGCCGATGGGAAAGCAATTTCTGCTGCTGTATTCCCCGGTCCTTCTATGGCCAAGAAAATGGTGCGTCAGGATTGGGGTAACTGGTCGCTGGATGCTTATTTCCCGATGATCTATAATGGTTTTTATTACGAAGGACCGGAATGGATCGGGCGTTCGGTTCAAGAGAGTGTTAAGACCGTTGACGGACGTGCGAAAGTGTATGCCGGACTGATGTTTCCCGATATAAAGAACGATTTTGAGAAAGCATTGGATGAAGCATTTGATAACGGTGCATCCGGTGTTTCATTCTTTGACGGACCATCAGACGAATATCTGCATCAGTTTAAAGCCTATCTGGACAAGAAAGGATTAAAGACGGAATAAAAGATTCGAATGTACTTTGTATTTATGAACAGAGGCGGCCCCGATAAGGCTGCCTCTATTTGTAAGATATTGATTCTTAAAATGTTATTTCCGTGATAAATATCCCTGTTTTGTTTTTCGGCTGACATTATATACATTTGCAGCATAAAAACAATTACATATGTATAAAAACATTTTAATATTAGGTCGTGGAATTGGGCAAGTGATGTTTCAGAATAATGCTCTCTCCGGTGGGTTGATGTTATTAGGAATTGCTTTTAATTCATGGCAACTCGCAGTTTTATCTGTACTCGGTACAGTCGTTAGCACTTTGACAGCTTCATTATCCGGATATGATAAGGAGGATATTCGTAACGGATTGTATGGTTTTAATGGGACATTGGTTGGTATTGCAATTGGAGTCTTTATGGAAATCAATGTTACATCTATATTATTGCTTATCTCAGGCTCTGCTTTCTCCACATGGGTTGCGCGTTGTTTTCGTTATCAGAACAGAGTATCGGGACTGACAGCACCCTTTATTTTTGTTGTATGGCTTCTGCTTGTTGGGTGTCATTATCTATACCCTTCTTTACTGTTATCTTCATCGTTGGAAAAGCCTGAACTAACAATGGATATTTTCCGTTCATTCTGCTTAAATATCGGTCAGGTGATGTTTCAGGGAAATATACTTTCGGGATTATTTTTTCTTTTAGGGATCCTGATTAATTCTCGTATGAATGCTCTGTATACACTGACCGGTGCAATACTTCCTTTATTTATGATTTTATATCCACATACTGATCTTGCTGCATGGAATTTGGGATTATTAGGATATAACGGAGTACTTTGTGCCATAGCCTTGGGAGATAAGACAGGCATAGGAGTAGTCAAAGCGATATTTTCTATCATACTGTCTATCGTTCTGCAGTTAACGGGTATGCATATGGGCATAGTGACTTTAACGGCACCATTTGTCTTTTCCGTATGGATTACCGGGGGCCTGTTCAGTGTTTTCAGAAGTAAATCCTGAGAAGCTAAATAGGATATAATAGCGGTATCGATGTTTCTAGTACCGTTGTAAAACGGATATGGCGGCTTATCAGGCCGCCTTTCTTTTTATAATATTCTTTAGATTACAAGGTTTCCATCCAATTATATATTAGATTTCATTTTTATCAGTAGTAAGATAATGCTGATTTACAACCACTTCATGATTGTATCTTATTTTAAAACTACTGATAAAATTATTTATTTTTTTACCTTTTTATTTAACCTCTTTTGGGTTAGTATGCCCCTTGCTTCAAATGTTTTTATAGTATAAAGGAATTAAAAGTGTAAGAATGTTCGGATTTTAAAAAAACAGACCTTTAATTATATATTTATCTTTAAAAACAATTGAGTATGAAAATGATTTTAAATTTTTCTGAATGTATTATTAGTTTTTTCTCGTTATGTTTATTGTGTGTTGTCTTCTCTTGCGATGAAATGGATATTGACCAAGGTCCTCCAACTTCCGTTACGCGTAATCTGATGACATCAGATGGTCCCGGTTTTAAGATCGATACAGTTACGTACGATAAAATTCCGGCTGAATATGCCCGGAAAATATTGTCTCTTGAAGAACCTACTTCAGTTGTAACTGATAAGAGCAAGCGCTCTTTCAGAGTGAATGAGCTTTTTCAAATTAGAAAAGCAAATGATCAATTGCTTTCAATTACCAGCTATTCCGCCAAGACGGTTTATGATCTCACACTTGAAGTCTATGTAGAAGGTGGTTCCCAGTATGTTCCTATTGCTTATCTGGACTCCATACCGGGATTCTCACAATTTGAGTTTAAGCCATCGTTGATCAATGGAAATTTCATATATAAAAAGGATAACGGTGTGGATACTCTGTCCCTTTCGAGCCTGAACGAAAAGAGAATGAAATTTCGTTTACTTAGCGATGATAAGCATTTTGAAATGCTTTCTAAAATAGATGCGGAGTGGAATATTTCTTTTTCAAATTATGATTGGAAACCGGGGTATGAAAGTGGTTCATGGCGAGAGTTGAGTGCCATCTATGCACGTGAGTGGGTGGTCATTATTACAAATTATGCCTATATGATGACTACTCCCGAGTATGCTTTTATCATGAGAAATTTTAGTAAGATATTTGGTGGAGAACTTTATGATAATAACCGTGTTAAGTTCACACCGGAAAAGTATTTATCAGAAGAAAAACGTTTCAAACAACCGCATAACTTTGTTTGTGGACGATCTAAACCCTCTGTTGGCGGTTTGGGCGGAGGAAACGTGTGGGGAGTAACTCACTGGAATTATTATGGTCATTATGCTTCTTTTAGCGGTTGGGAATCAATTACACATGAATTTATGCACTGTATGGGATATGGTCATTCTAGTAACATGACTTATGCTTCCGGTGGAGTGGGATGGACCGAGTTCATGTGGCAACTACATACTTATTTGAGAGGGAATGATTGGCTGCCATATACGGATCGGAATCTGTTAGGTTTTCATAAGCCGGAAAACGCGAAATATCGTGATGGTGGAATTGACCCTGATAAACTGAATGATAATAAGATTCTGCAGTTTTATAATAAAAGTAAAGTTACCCAATATTTTTTAGCTAATCCGTTGTCTAAATAAGTAATAACCATGAATAATGATTAAAGGTCTGTTTCTGATTATAATTCATCTTCTTTACTATTATTGCTTTTTTATTGTTGGTGTTTTTTTAAGGTAAAACATATGGGTGGCTATGATTAAAAAAAGTGATAAGAAAAATGTGAAAAAATGTATAAGAACGAATTTTAATTTTTATCTTTGTCCAAATTTGTATGCGATGCTTGTCCCAACCATGACCACCGAAGAGGTGTGTAAAGAAATAAAGAATGACTATCCGGCTTTTTATGAAAAAATGTTGGATAATAAGGCTAGTAACTACCGAAAGTTTATTAAAGCTGTCCTATTTCCGGTTATACATCAGTTTTCATGGAAATCGTCATCGGGTAATATGTGGAATGTGATAATGTTGGCTCGTTATCGTAATGAGAGAAAATGTCCCGGTATTGTCCCTTACCTTAAATATGAAAATTGGGGTATGGGAATTATTTATCCTAAAAATATATATAGTAATCTGTCTATAATTGACTTTAAACCTCATTTTTGGAAAAGGTATCGGGAGCGTCAGCTAATACCCAACGGCTTAGAAGGGATTTCTTTTGATGAACAAATAAAATATTTCTTTTTAAATAGCGGTCTCTTTACTTTTGATTTCAGAGAAGGCTCTAATAAAGGACATGAGGGTTTTGTCGGGTATACTAAGACCGGAATTTTCTTTGGTGTCGTAATAAAAGAGTTGGATTATCTCTGTGTCAAAACTTATGTGTCTGCTAATATGCTTTTTGATAATCAGATAGAAAGCTTGGATAGCGCTGATGAGTTAAGAGAGAAGATATTGTCGCATCCGGACTATTTTCAGAAAAGAGGGAAACTCTTTCATATCATGAATGACTCTTCTTTTTGGATGGATGAGACGATACGTTAAGCAGCCTTTTTCTTTCACAATATTTCTCTCAAATTATATGCGGAACAGTACAATTTTCCAGGTAGGTTATGTATCGGATTCTATCTAAAGTGCTTGTTCCGTCTTACGAAAGTTCAGCTATATTGTTTTCGTTGACATGCAGTTGGGTAAGTACAATTAATGCTTATAATCTGATTGATGTCAGTGGTATAATGCCCTGATAGCTGTTTTTGTTTAAGCTTCCAATTCCTCCCTGTACCTTGAATCGCTAATTTGACGAGTCGGCTGTGTTTACCGTTTATCTTATCTATTGTTTGTTGAAGACGTTTACGTTTCTCGCGATCTACTGAATCAAACAGTCCCAATTGGGTGCTATCGGTTATTTCGGTGATAATAACTCCGGCTTTCTTATATTGATAGCCTTGCATGAAAATCGTTTTTAGCCCGGCCAGTGCATAATGTACAATTTCTAATGTGTCATTGGTCGGTACTGGAAGATGTACAACTGTATTCCTCCAATATTGTGGTGAATCTTTACGGAAGTTATTTGTATGGATGAATACCATTAGTGACATTGCATAGCCTTTCTGTTGTCGGAGTTTCTTTGCGCATGTAGAAGCGTGAGTGGCGATTGCTTCCGACATTGTATCGATGTCCTCCACCATCTTGCCGAATGACCGACTTGTACATATCTGCTTTTTGGCCGGTGGTGTGGTTTCCATATCAATACAGGAAATGCCTTGAAGTTCTTTCCAGGTCCTTTCTCCGACTACAGTCATGTTCTTACGCACCCAAGATTCGGGCAACTCGGTAAAGTCATAGGCTGTTTTGACTCCCTGCTTTTCTAACTTGGCAACTTGCCGGTGACCGATCCCCCAGATGTCTCCAATTTCAGTAAGCTGCAGAGCCTTGGTGCGCTTTTCTTCTGTATCGATGATACATAAACGATTGTAAGCAGGATATTTCTTTGCAAATTTATTGGCGACCTTTGCGAGTGTTTTGGTTGGGGCGATACCCAAACTAACAGGTATGCCGGTTCCGCGGATTACTTTGTTTATGATGTCTGTTCCGAGTGACTGAATATCCCGAATCCCTTCCAGGTTAAGAAATGCTTCGTCTATACTGTATACTTCCATTTCCGGCACTTGTTCTGCCAGTATGGACATCACGCGTCCGGACATGTCGCCGTATAGCGTATAGTTCGATGAAAAGACAGATATACCATATTTCTGAATATCATCTTTGATCTGATAAGCCGGAACTCCCATTTTAATCCCCAATGCTTTCGCTTCGTTACTTCTGGCAATAACACATCCGTCGTTATTACTTAAAACAACGATCGGCTTACCGTTCAAAGCCGGATTGAACACTCTCTCGCAACTTGCGTAGAAGTTATTGCAGTCCATTAGTCCAAACATTATCTTTTTCTCCTGTTCTTTTTGATGGTATAGGTCACTATTCCCCAGACGATAAATTCATTCTCCTTTGTTACTTTAATCAAGGAGTATTTCGGATTCGCCGGTATTAACCAGACGGCATTAGGTTCAATTCGTACCCGCTTTACAGTAAAATCTCCATCAATAAAACACACGGCAAGGTCGTCATCCTGTAATTCCAGTGATTTGTCGATGACCAGAATGTCTCCTTCTTCTATGCCTTCATCCCGCATCGAATCGCCTACTACACGTCCAAAGAATGTACTGGCCGGATGTTTGATTAGCTCTTTATTCAGATCTATGGCTTGCTCCATATAGTCTTGTGCCGGTGACGGGAAACCGGCCCGTATACCTTCATCGGCGTATGGGATCGGCAAACTGCTGGATACGTCAATCTTATGTATTTCAATTCTCTTCATAACATTTTTTCATTTTATAGGTGCTTATGAACAAACAACCGGACTATTTGATTCGTGAGGTTAGATTTTTTAAGCGTTTTGTCTTTCTCCTTTTTCCATTCAAGAGAAATCTCCCAGTCTTAGGAAGATTGATGTGCTTATCAGGAATTTATAATTGCTTCCAGCTTTCTTATTGCATACTTTTGTATCGTAAGCTTACATTAACTTTAATTAAAAAAACAGGAATATTATGGCTATCTTAAATTCAAACAATGCGGATGTTCTATGTACTACCATTGCAGTAGGTTTTATTCACCAATCAATTGTTAAAAGAAACCCGCAAAGGACGCAGCTTATATATGAACAAAAAACGTTAGCTCAAGAAAGTGAGGAGATGCCTATGTCAGAAAGACAGAGGATCACTAAAGAAAATGCACAAATTAGTTGTAAAAATGCGAAAACCGTTCAAGAACATAAGGAAATCCAAACACTATTGGCTAAAGTGGGATGTCATGTAGATATAAAAGAAGCACTTCCGCAATCTCAATTGCCTTTTATCGGTGCTAAACATGGTGGAATGACGATAGATGAGTTCAGTCAATGGGCAAAAGACTTTAAGGTTGTTGTAGATCAATTACAAAAAGTTGCTGGAACTCCTCTTCGTGGAGCATATATAGGAGGGCTATATAAGATAGTAGAGAAAACTATATCTTTTATAGGAGCTTCAAAATTAGAAATCTATCCTCCCCATTATAGAGAAATTGACACTTACGAACAAGAAAAAATTAGTACTGCTTACAAAGATGCGGCTAAAACTACTAATCAATCTTTAGAGTGCATAAGAAAAGTAGGTGAACAATTTAAGTCATTAAGGCACTACATCCCTGCAGGATATTTAAGTGGCGAAAAAACTCCAGATACTGTTACTAAAGAACTCTTAGAATCTTTAGGTATTTTAGATGGAAAGTTTTTATTCAAAAGTAATCATGGGATGACTCAGGCTATAATGCAATTTGGAAATACTATGAATAAAGGGCAGGAGATGTGTGTTGAGTTTGCTTTGAGTTCCGGAACTTCTAAGATTGGTTCGTGCATTCCGTGTAGTATTTTTATGGAAGCTTCAGGTATGCCTGCTACTGCTACTCATTTGGGGTGTGGAGATAACTGGAGTATACCAAATTTGGAGAGACAACAGGGGCATATGTTGGTTAGGCGTTGGCAAGAATACGTAAATAGCTGCTATAATAAAGGGTGTGAACTATTAAGACCTAAATATAGTACATTATTGGCAACATTGGGTACAATTAACACTGGAATTTTACCAGATGTGTTCCTTGAAGCTTTAACATATGAAAAACCATTTATAGAGAGAATGATGAATACGCTCAAACAAGTGTAGATGTCCCTTATTAGAATTATAAGGGATAAATAGAAAGGGCTTCTAAATCCTCCTCTGAGGTAGAAGCCCTTCAACACAAAAACTAAACTAGACTTAACTAAACTATTCTATTCTTGGAAGTTTCACAACTTCCGTTCTGTTTGTTACAAAGATAGATATTTTTTGTTTATGTATAAATAATAATCGACAAATACTCACATTTTACCGATAAATCAGCTACAAATCCTTTCAACTTCGCTCATCGAGGAATGTTTGGAAAGTCTGCTTGTAGCTATCGCTGACGGGGATATAGGTCTTATCAAATACGATACGCCCGCGGTCGATGATGCGTATTTTGTCTTTCTGGACGATGAAAGAACGATGTACACGCATAAAGCGGGCGGGGGGAAGCAACTCTTCCATGGACTTCATGCTCATAAGTGACAAAATGGGTTTGGGGGCATCTTCGGTGTAGATTTTGATGTAATCCTTCAAACCCTCTATATATAATATCTTTTTGAGTTCTACCTGCACCAGTTTATAGTCACTTTTGACAAAAATACTGTCTACTTCTTCGGGCTTCTGGACCAGTTCGAACCATTGCAACGCCTTGTTGGCTGCCTGCAGGAAGTCAACATACGAGATGGGTTTGAGTAGGTAGTCGAGTGCGTTGACCCGGTATCCGTCGATGGCATATTGACCGAAAGCAGTAGTGAACACAATACGGGTACGAGGGGCTACCATTTTAGAGAATTCCAGACCGTTGAGTTCCGGCATCTGAATGTCAAGGAACAACAGGTCGATCTGGTTCCCGGGAAGTTCTTTCATGGCCTGTACGGCACTGGAATACTTTCCCGCCAGTTCGAGAAAAGGTGTTTTGTTGACATAACTCTCCAGCAGACTGAGTGCCAGAGGTTCGTCGTCGACTATGGCGCAACGTAATTTCACGGCTATGGATGATTAAATATTAATAATTTCGATATATATTCTTTGCCATCCGGGGAGATGGCTTTATCCCATTGATAACGTCCGGGATAAGAGAGTTCGAGGCGCTTCCTTACCTGTTCGAGCCCGATACCCGATCCGCTTTTATCCGTGTTGGTTTTGGGATGATAACTATTGCGTATCTCACACCGGATCTCCTCTTTGTTTTCAGAGATGAGGATGTGGATGAAACTCAGTTCGGTGGGGGAGATGCCGTGTTTAAAGGCATTCTCTATCAGTGAAATGAAGATCAGTGGAGCAATCTCCGTCCGGCTATCCGGCTGTATGTCGAATTGTGTAATGACCTCTACATTTCCCGAAAGACGGATGCGCATCAGTTCGATGTAGTTGCGAATGAAGTCTACCTCTTTACAAAGGGGTACATAGTTCTGCTGATTGTCATAGAGCACATAGCGTAGCAACTTGCTGAGCTCCTGCACGGCCTGCTGCGCCTTGTCGCTGTCAAAGGCGATGAGTGCATAAATATTATTCAGCGTGTTGAGCAGGAAATGCGGGTTAAGTTGGTTTCGCAAGTTCTTCAACTCTGCTTCGGTGCGACTTTTCTCCGCTTCACGACGGGCGGCTTCAGCTTGTCCCCAACGGGCACTCATGCGGATGGCCGCACTCAGTCCGATGGTGAAGATGAGGCTTAGAATGTCTCTTACGAAAAAAATCCATCCGGGAGGCATGTGCGGCTTCTTAAGAGTGGGAGCCGGGGCATTCAGGCTTTGCCAGATATGCAGCAGCAGTCCGATGAGGCAGACCAATAAGATGTTGTAGATGATGTATTTATTCTTCTGTTCCCGGAAGAGGAGATGAGGAACGAGGAGGAAATAGTTTAAATAGAATACGGTGACAAAAGAGAGGGGTACGGCAGAATGACGCAGATAGGCATGCCAATTGATACTGTCTCCTGTACGATCGATGAAGAAGAACGGGAAACCGAACACAATCCCCCAACTGATGATGTGTATCAGGATTTCCAGAGGACGGCGGGCTGATGTCAGAGATTGTTTCATGGGAACAAAGATAATAATTTTAGTTTACCACAAGGGCACAGAGACAGAGTTTCTGTCATCCTATCCGGTATACATCAAGGAATTCTTTCTGCCTCTGTGCTCTCTGTGGTGAACAAGTAAACTGATGATGGCTTATTCGTATCGGATTGCCTCGATCGGATCGAGGTCGGCGGCTTTCTTGGCCGGATACCATCCGAAGAATACTCCGGTGACGGTACAAACCGCAAACGACAGGAATACGCTCCAGGGTTGGATGAAGATGGGCCAATGGGCGACACTTTTCACAACCCAGCTGGCACCGCAGCCGATGATTACTCCGATAAGGCCTCCGGTGATGCTGATCAGGATGGCTTCTATCAGGAATTGGCTCAGGATGTCGACGCCACGTGCACCGACCGACATGCGCAGACCGATCTCACGGGTACGCTCTGTGACGCTGACGTACATGATATTCATGATGCCGATGCCGCCTACTACGAGCGATATGCCGGCAATGCAGGCGAGCAGTGTGGTCATCAGGTCGGTGGTAGAGTTGAGCATGCTGCTCAATTCCTGCTGGCTCCGGATGGTGAAATCATCGTCATCCGCCTCTTTCAACTTGTGATTGCGGCGGAGAAGTTCGGTAATCTCTTCCGTAGCATTGTCCGTCATGTCTTCCGAAAGGGCAGAAGCGTAGATACCTTGCAGATAGGTCTGTGCCAGCAGACGCTTCATCACGGTGGTGTAGGGTGCCAGTACGATGTCGTCCTGGTCCATACCCATAGAGTTGTATCCCTTGGATTTCAGTACGCCTACTACACGGAACGGTATTTTGCTGAACCGGACAATGCGTCCTACAGGATCTTCTCCATCGGGGAAAAGATTGTCTACAATGGTTTTTCCTATCACGCATACCTTGGCGCTCGACTGGATATCGGCTTCGCTGAACATCTCTCCATTGTCTATCGAGAGCTGTCGAATTTCCAGATACTCCGTTCCCACGCCATTCACGGATGACGGATAGTTGTTGTTGCCTGCAATCAACTGCCCGGAACTGGAAACATTAGGACTGACCGCAGCCAGAAAGCTGGTTTCATCCCGCAATGTTTCGTAGTCGGTCAGTTTCAGTGTCTGCATGGCACTGGGGTCCTGGCGAACACCTCCGCGCATGTCTGCTCCCGGATGAATCATAATCATATTGGAGCCCATCTCGGAGATTTGTGCCTGGATACTTTTCTTTGATCCCTGGCCGATGGCGAGCATGGTGATGACGGATGCCACACCGATGATGATCCCCAGCATCGTAAGGAACGCGCGCAACTTGTTGTTATTCAAGGCGCGCAAAGCTATTTTAAATAAATTGGTTCCGTTCATAATAATCTGTCTGTTATTCTTCTTGTACCGGCAGAGCGGCCAGTGCTTCGGCTGCGGAAAGAATGTCCGGGTTAGTGCTGTCTTCCTTGACTTGTCCGTCGCGCAACACGATGTTACGGCTGCTGTATTGGGCTATTTCCGGATTGTGCGTTACAAATATGATTGTGCGGCCTTCGGCATGCAGTTTCTGAAACAGTACCAGGATCTCGAACGAAGTGCGTGTATCCAGGTTACCGGTTGCCTCGTCCGCAAGGATGACTGCCGGATTATTGACCAACGCACGGGCGATGGCTACACGTTGCATCTGTCCGCCGGACATCTGATTGGATTTGTGTTCCAACCGTTCGCCCAGTCCTACGGCTTGCAGCGCCTCAATGGCGCGCCGCCGCCGTTCGGAAGCGCTGACTCCCGAATTATACATCAGCGGGAGTTCTACATTTTCCACAGCAGTCGTCTTTGGCAGCAGATTGTAACTTTGGAAGACAAAGCCTATCTTTCGGTTGCGCAATATGGCACGCTGAGGTTTGCTCATGGTACGTACCGAGATTCCATCCAGCAGATATTCTCCGCTGGTAGGTGTGTCGAGGCAACCCAGCGTATTCAGTAGCGTTGATTTGCCCGAACCGGACGTACCCATAATGGTGACAAACTCTCCTTCGGTGATGGTGAACGAAACCCCGCGCAATGCGTGAACGGTTTCGTCTCCCACCTGGAAGTTACGTTTGATATTCTGAAGTTCGATGACTGTTTTGTTCATACTTATTTTCCTTTCTTCTTGCTGCCCGGATGGCTAGGCATAAACGGACTTTGTTCTCCTCCGCCTTCCTGTCCGCCTTCAGGCGATACATTGCCGCCCGGCATATTTCCAATGGTGGCTTCGGTGACAACTACCATGCCTTCGGAAGCACCTTGGGTGATTTCCGTATTGATGCCGTTAGTGATCCCTATCTGCACGGGGTGTGCCGTGAAAGTATTTCCTTCACGTGTCCATATTTTATGTTCGCCCTCACAGTCCTTCACTATGTCATTATCGCCGATCAGGGGTTTCTCCGGTGTGAAGCGGAGTGCACGTGCCGGTACAGAGAGCACGTCCTTTCTGTCCAGTGTGTAGATCGTGACATTAGCCGTCAGGCGGGGTTTCAGTTTCAGGTCCGGGTTATGGGCGGAGATCACTACTTCGTATGTGACTACGGTAGTAGACGAGCTGCTGGTGCTGGTACTGCTTGCGTCTCCCAGACGGATTTGGGTCACTATTCCTTCGAAAACATCGTTCGGATAGGCATCTACGGTAAATGTGGCCCGTTGTCCTTCTTCCACGCCGCCTATATCGGCTTCATCTACGTCGGCCACTACCTGCATCTGGGTCAGGTCGGCTGCGATGGTAAACAAAGTCGGTGTCTCGAATCCGGAAGCCACCGTTTGTCCTTCTTCCACATCCCGGCTGATGACAACGCCATCGATCGGAGAAGTAATGGTGGCATAGGACAGGTTGCGTTCTGCCTTGGCCAGTGAAGCCTGGCTGCTTTCGAACGAGCTTTTGGCCTTCTCGTAGTTGTAGAGCGATTGCTCGTAATCGGTATCGCTGATCAGCCCCTTTTCGTGCAACCCTTTGTTGCGCTCATAGTTCTTCTTTTGGTATTCGTATTCCGCCTTTGCACCACTGTAGGTGGCACGTTGAGAGGCGAGTTCACTTTGCAGTGTCACACGGTCCATCTCAGCGATAAGTTGTCCCTTGGTCACTGCCGCGTTATAGTCCACATAGATTTTGTCGATAATTCCGGATACCTGTGTACCGACTTCTACTTCTGTTACCGGTTCGATAGTTCCTGTGGCGGTTACCGACTCCGATATCTCGCCTTTGCTTACGGTTGCCGTGGCATAGGTCACTTTGTGCTTGGCCGTAGAACCGCCAAAGAGCCAAACCCCTCCGCCTGCCAGTATGGCGAGGCTTACGGCAATAAGAATGATCTTTTTCTTCTTCATATCGTTATAACGTTAAATGTTTTATTCCTTTATTGTCTACAGTGTTATCTTATCTCCCTGGTAGAACTTCAGCAATTGTGTATTCAGAATAGCCATGTACTTAGACTGTAACAGCTCTTGCTGTGCCTGTAGCAGATTGTTTTTTTCGGTCAGAAGCTCCACGGTATTTTTCATTCCGACATTAAATTGCTCGCTGACCAGTTCATAGCTGGTCTGTGTGCTGTGCAATTTCTCTATGGCTGCCGCATATCGCTGCTGGGCGCTGTTGGCGTCGAGCCATAGTCCTTCGATGGTTTTATACAATGTTTTCTGTTCGTCGAGCAGAGTCAGTTGACTGGTCTGATACTGAAGTTTGGCTTTTTCTACGGCACTTTTGGTCTGTCGGTTGTTAAAGATTGGGACACTGATGCTGAGTCCGATGGAGTTGTTCCATCCGTTTTTCACTTGCTCGCCGAAGGTGAAGTCGCTTCCGCTGGTATGGTTGGTACCGATACCGGCTGTCAGGCTGACGCTGGGCAGATATCCCGATTTGGCGATTCCGATCCCCAGTTCCGATGCCTCTACACTGAGCTTGCTTGCCTCTATTTCCGGGCGGAGGGCCACAGCGGAACGAAAGACATCCGTTTTGGTGGGGAGGGGCGACAGTACATTTTCGTCACCCAATGCAGGCAGATAGACCTGCATTTCCTGTTCGCCGTCCAGTTCGAGGAGTTGCTTCAGTTGCAACTTATAGTCCTGAAGTGTGGCCTGTGCGGTCACCAGTTGATAGCGGTCGGTGCTGACTTGGGCTTCCAACTGGGCATAGTCGCTCCGGGCAATGCTTCCCGCATCCAGCAGTTGTTTGCCACGGTCCCGTTGGGCTTCGGATACTTGCAGGGTGTTTTCGTTCACCTTGACTGATTCGGCAGCATAGAGAATCTGAATATATACCTGGGCGATCGATTGCTCGATATCATTTTCCGAAGTGGCTACATCGAGGTCTGCCACGCGGTTGTTAAGCTTCTCCTGTTCGATTGTTTTCAGGCGTTTACTGCCGTTATATACGGTCCATTGCGCGTTCAGTCCGTAGTTTCCGTTGTAGGTGGTCTTGTTGCTGCTCTTCAGTACTTCCGAGCCACTGATAATGCTGCTGGACTCTTGGTAGGGACGGTTCACCAGATTTTGGCTGCTGGAGAACGAGAGGCTGGGGAAGAGGGCCGCTTTGGCTGTCTTTACGTCCACCTGTGTGCTCTGCGCATTGATCCGGTTACGACGGATGCTGATGTTTTGCTGCAAGGCATAGTCGATGCAGCTCTGCAGATCCCATTGCGCGGGCATGGATACCGAGTCGGCGGTTTGCGTTGTTCCGGTAGCTTCCGTCTGTTGTGCCCACAATCCGTTGCCGGGCAAGATAGCTGCCAGGCAGACTGTTATTAGGGTGATTCTTTTTACGTTCGTCATACTCTTGCTTCTTTTTATTTTATAGAAACAAAAGTACGCTGCAATAGAAAGATGTGCAAAAGCGATAGACGGGAGGGGAGGTTTTGTCGCTAAAGGCAGGTTTTATGTCGATAAGTGGAGTTGCCGATATTGCCTATGAACTGAACGATCGGACGAAAATAGGGTGTAGCTATCCCGACCGGATGGCTACGCCCTTTGCTCCTTAAGGCTACACCCTAAGGTCTCCGTGGCTACACCTTCCCATACTTAAAATCCGATTGGTGGATATACCTATGCAAAGAGTGTATTATGGCAGTTTCATATTTTAATTTATATATATAAGGTATAAAGGGTGTAAGCAAGCTTCGGGGGCATAAGAATAGTTTATTTTATTCGTTTCATCAACATTTTTAAGACTATCTTTGTTATTTATTACATAAACGCTAATTTTGAGATGTTATAAACCCTGTATTATGAAGAATACACTGCTCCACATCTGGAATTTCTATGTAGAAGGCTTTCGAAGCATGACCCTGGGACGTACCCTGTGGCTCATTATACTTGTGAAACTCTTTATCATGTTCTTCATTCTCCGCCTGTTTTTCTTCCCCAACTTTCTGAGCAGCCAGCCCACCGATAAGGACAAGGGAGAATACGTTGCGGGCGAACTTATAGAACGCGGGCAATAGACGACTGACGTTTAACTCTAACTACTAATGATATGATTGAAAGTATTGACACTTCACTGATTGACTGGTCGAGAGCCCAATTTGCTCTGACAGCCATGTATCACTGGATCTTCGTGCCTCTCACGCTTGGTTTGGCGGTTGTTATGGCCATTATGGAGACCCTTTATTATAAAACAGGCAATGAATTCTGGAAACGAACGGCTAAATTCTGGATGAAACTTTTCGGTATCAATTTTGCCGTGGGAGTGGCCACCGGGCTGATCCTGGAGTTTGAGTTCGGAACCAATTGGAGTAACTATTCCTGGTTTGTAGGCGATATTTTCGGTGCACCTCTTGCAATTGAAGGTATTTTGGCTTTCTTTATGGAGGCCACGTTTATTGCTGTCATGTTCTTTGGATGGGACAAGGTGAGCAAGAGATTCCACCTCATTTCAACCTGGCTCACGGGCTTGGGAGCTACGATTTCTGCCTGGTGGATTCTGGTTGCCAATGCGTGGATGCAGCATCCGGTAGGCATGCAGTTCAATCCTGACACCGTACGCAACGAGATGGTCGACTTTATGGCTGTTGCGTTTTCGCCGGTGGCTGTTAATAAGTTCTTTCATACGGTACTTTCAAGTTGGGTGCTCGGAGCTGTTTTTGTGATTGGCATCAGTTGCTGGTTCCTGCTGAAGAAGCGTGATAAGGAATTTGCGGTGGCGAGCATCAAGATAGGTGCAGTCTTCGGGCTGGTGGCTTCTTTACTGACGGTGTGGACCGGTGATGGTTCCGGTTATGCCATCGCACAGACACAGCCGATGAAACTGGCTGCTGTGGAGGGCTATTACGAAGGACAAAATGGTGCCGGACTGGTGGCTGTCGGACTTTTGAACCCGGAGAAGAAAACCTATGATGACGGTCAGGACCCGTTCCTCTTCCGTATCGAGATTCCGAAAATGCTTTCGCTGCTGGCCGAACGTAAGGTGGATGCCTTTGTGCCGGGTATAAAAAATATTATTGAGGGAGGATATGAACTGAAAGACGGTACAAAAGCTCTTTCGGCTGCCGAGAAGATAGAAAAAGGCAAGAAAGCGATTGCTGCCCTGGCCACTTATCGTACGGCTAAAAAAGAAGGTGATGAAGCTGCCGCCAAGGAGGCTTATACCACTTTGCAGGAAAATGTGCCTTATTTTGGTTATGGCTATATTAAAGATGTAAATCAGTTGGTACCTAATGTTCCGCTTAACTTTTATGCTTTTCGCGTGATGGTGATCCTGGGCGGATATTTCATTCTGTTTTTCATCCTGGTGCTTTTCTTTGCCTATAAGAAAGATTTGTCGAAGATAAGATGGATGCAGTACGTTGCTCTGTGGACCATTCCGTTGGCTTATATTGCCGGACAAGCCGGTTGGGTGGTGGCCGAATGTGGTCGTCAGCCGTGGGCGATACGGGATATGCTTCCTACGTCTGTGTCTATCTCTAAGCTCGATGTGGGCTCTGTGCAGACCACTTTCTTTATTTTCCTCGTTTTGTTTACCGTGATGTTGATTGCTGAAATTGGCATTATGGTCCGTGAGATCAAGAAAGGACCGACGGTTAATCATTAGTCACGAACCAATAATTATTTAAACTATGGGTACATACATTTTTCTACAACAATATTGGTGGCTGGTAGTCTCACTACTCGGGGCCATACTCGTATTTTTACTGTTTGTGCAGGGTGGCAACTCTCTGCTGTTTTGTTTGGGCAAAACCGAAGAGCATCGTAAGATGATGGTAAACTCTACCGGACGCAAATGGGAATTTACATTTACTACGCTGGTCACTTTCGGTGGCGCTTTCTTTGCTTCGTTTCCTCTGTTTTATAGTACCAGTTTCGGGGGGGCCTACTGGCTGTGGATGATTATTCTTTTCAGTTTTGTGTTGCAAGCTGTCAGTTATGAATTTCAGAGCAAAGCGGGCAACTTGTTGGGAAAGAAGACCTACCAGACTTTTCTGGTGATTAACGGTGTGGTGGGACCCTTGCTCTTGGGAGGCGCTGTGGCCACTTTCTTTACCGGTTCGGATTTCTATATCAATAAGGGGAATATGGTGAACGAAGTGATGCCTGTGATCAGTCATTGGGGCAACGGTTGGCACGGACTGGATGCGCTGACCAATATCTGGAATGTGATTCTGGGATTGGCCGTGTTCTTCCTGGCGCGTGTTTTGGGAGCTCTTTACTTTATCAATAATATCGCTGATAAAGAGTTGGTCGCCAAATGTCGTCGTTCGTTGATAGCCAATACGGTCCTGTTCCTGGTATTCTTCTTGGCATTCGTGATTCGCACTTTGCTGGCCGATGGATATGCTGTCAATCCGGAAACAAAAGAGATCTACATGGAGCCTTATAAATACTTCAATAATTTTATTGAAATGCCGGTGGTGCTTATCGTGTTCCTTGTGGGAGTCGTGCTGGTGTTGTTTGGCATTGGCAAAACCCTGCTGAAAAAAACGTTTGATAAAGGAATCTGGTTTGTGGGTATCGGTACGGTGCTGACTGTTCTGGCACTGCTGCTGACAGCCGGATATAACAATACGGCTTATTATCCGTCGAATACGGACATACAAAGTTCGCTGACCCTTGCCAATAGTTGTTCCAGCCAGTTCACGCTCAAGACCATGGCCTATGTTTCTATCCTCGTTCCGTTTGTCATCGCCTACATTTTCTATGCTTGGCGCAGCATCGACAACCGGAAGATCGATGCCAAGGAAATGGACGAAGGCGGACATGCTTATTGAGATTCTTGTCGGATAAAGGTATAAGGTATCAGAATTTTATTATTTTTGCAGTAATGCTTATCTGTTTTTGGAGAAACAAAGGCAGATAAGCATTTTTTATATCAGTAATTAAACAGACATACTATGAAACGAGTATTTGTATACCAGGACTTTAAGTCCCAGAAATTTTGGAGCATCGATGTCCGGGGCACTGACGTAATAGTGAATTACGGTAAGTTGGGGACGGATGGACAAACACAGGTGAAGAATTTTTCGTCGGCAGGGGAAGCCGAAAAAGCCGCCGGTAAGCTGATAGCGGAAAAAACGAAAAAAGGATATGTGGAGACCTTGGAAGAGGTTGCCAAAGAAATGAAAGTGGAAGCCAAAAAGTATGCGTTGAGCTATGACGAAGCGGAAGAGGGCGTAAACTTGATGGACAAGATATTAAAAGACAAAAAACTGCCGTCACTCAAGCAGATCACGATAGGCTGCTGGGGATATGAAGGGGAAGACTGCTCGGACATTGCCGATGGCATTGTGGAGAATAAAGAGAAGTTCGCCCATTTCGAAGGTCTGTTTTGGGGGGATATAGATTTTGAAGAACAGGAGATTTCCTGGATTGAGCAAGTCGATTTGAGCCCGGTGCTGGATGCGATGCCTCTGCTGAATAACCTTAAAATCAAAGGAACGAATAATCTGAGCATTGGTAAGAAACCGCGTCCGAACTTGAAGTCACTTGAAATTATCAGTGGCGGCCTGCCCGATTCGGTGGTGGAAGATATCCTGGGTTCCGATCTGCCGAATCTTGAAAAGCTGGTTCTCTATGTAGGAGTGGAGGATTATGGGTTTGATGGCGATATGAATGTATTCAGACCTCTGTTCTCTAAAGACCGTTTCCCTAACCTGAAATGGCTGGGCATTGTCGATGCCGAAGAGCAGAATACGGTTGTAGAGATGTTTCTTGAATCGGATATCCTGCCGCAACTGGAAACAATGGATATTTCCGCCGGTGTGTTGACGGATGAAGGGGCACGGCTATTGCTGGATCATGTGGATAAAATCAAGCATCTGAAGTTTATCAATATGAAATACAATTATCTGAGCGACGAGATGAAGAAAGAGTTGCAGAAATCGCTGCCCATGAAGATAGATGTTTCCGACTCACAGGAATACGATGACGATTACAGTTACCCGATGATTACGGAGTGAGCGGATGAGAATACTTGTTGCCAGTAACTCGACTTCCAAGCGTACGGACTATTTTATCAAAGCGGGTAGAAGCCTCGGGGCGGACACCTGCTTTGTCACTTATGACGAGTTGTCGGCCGTTCTTCCCGATTGTCGCGATACGGTTGTAAAGCTGGAGCCTCCGGTGTTTCGGGAGGCGGACTTTCGGAAATACAATTTGCTCTGCGAGGAGTATAGAAGTCTGTTGTCCCGACTGGCCGATACGGATAAGTCGGAAAGTGTACACTTTCTGAATGAACCGGCTGCAATTCTTTGTGCACTCGATAAAGTGTATACTCAGCGGAAACTGACCGGGGCCGGCCTGAAAACAACTCCGTTGCTTTCGGATGCGCTTAGCACATTTGATGATTTGGCCGCCATACTTTGCCGGCAGAAGAGGGGAGGATTTCTGAAACCCCGTTATGGTTCCGGGGCCGGTGGGATTATGGCTGTCAGGTATAATCATCGCCGGGATGAATGGGTGGCTTATACGACGATGTCCTGGGAAGGAGGGCGCGTTTGTAATGCGAAACGTATCTGCAGGCTGACGAACCGGAAAGAGATTGCCACATTGGCGGAAGAGGTCATACGGTGTGGGGCTGTCCTTGAAGAATGGATGGCAAAGGAAAAGCTGGAAGGTGAGAATTATGACTTGCGTGTTGTCTGCAGGGGGGATGAAGTCGATTATGTAGTGGTGCGTTGCAGTGACGGTGCCATAACTAATCTTCACCTGAACAATAAAGCGAGGCTGTTCGAAGAACTTTCGTTGGCTCCTTCCGTTCGTGAAGAGCTTTTCTGTCGGAGCATCACTGCCATGAAGGCCTTGGGGCTGCGATATGCGGGCATAGACGTGCTGATAGCCCGGAATACGGACACACCTTATATTATAGAGGTCAATGGGCAGGGAGACCATATCTATCAGGATATGTATACGGAAAATAAGATATATGCCAATCAGATAAAAACGATAGAATCACTTTTCAATGGAAATAGATGAATTACCCTCCGGCACGCAGGATCAGAAGCCGGACATAGATATGAATGAAATTGTGGGTACGCATGATATACTGATGCTCTGTTTCGATACTTTGCGTTATGACGTCAGCGTGGCCGAAGAAGCCTCCGGGGGGACTCCTGTACTGAATAGCTGTGGCAACGGTTGGGAGAAACGGCATGCTCCCGGTAATTTCACTTATCCGTCTCACTTCGCTATTTTCGCAGGATTCTTGCCGTCACCCGCCGAGCCGCATATGTTGCGTAACCGAAGGTGGCTCTTTTTTCCCTTTCAGGCCGGTACGGGACGTATACCTCCCGAAGGCAGCTATGCTTTCAAAGAGGCTACGTTCGTACAGAGTCTGGCTCAGGTAGGTTATGAAACAATCTGCATCGGAGGAGTCAACTTTTTCAGTAAGCGGAATGATATAGGAAGGGTATTTCCCGGCTATTTCAATAAGAGTTATTGGCTGCCGACTTTCGGTTGCACGGATAAGAACAGTGCTGCCAATCAGGTGGACTTTGCCGTCGACAAACTGGAAAAGTATCCGGCGGACCGGAAAGTATTTATGTATATCAATTTTTCGGCGATTCATTATCCGAACTGCCACTACGTGGAGGGGAAAAAGAAAGATGATAAAGAGTCGCATGCGGCAGCCCTGCGGTATGTCGACAGTCAGCTGCCCCGCCTGTTCGAGGCTTTCAGGAGGCGCTCGGACACGTTGGTCATTGCCCTGTCCGATCACGGGACCTGTTACGGTGAAGATGGTTACGAGTATCATTGCATCTCTCACGAAAAAGTATATACGGTGCCTTATAAACACTTTATTCTCAGAAAATGAACGAACAACAGCAGATTTCACGATATGTCAGCTATATGTACAGTTATCCGCATAAGACGGCTTACCGTACGTTGACTCCTCCGGTCTCTCTTTCTCCTTATCTTGAACGGCTGGAAGGAAGGGAGGCTAGTTTATATTTCCACATACCTTTCTGTGCCCATAAGTGTGGCTATTGCAATCTTTTTTCACAGCAGTGTTGCGATGCGGAGCGCATTTCATTGTATCTCCACACGATGCGCCGCCAGGCCGAACAGCTGTCTGTGGCGGCACAAGGCCTGAAGTTTACTTCGTTTGCCGTCGGAGGGGGTACTCCGCTTATTCTGGATGAAGGACAGTTGGAAGAGTTGTTCTGCCTGGCCGAACTGTTCGGTGTGCATCCTTCCCGGGTGTTTACTTCTGTCGAGACTTCACCGGAATATACGCAAAAGAGTGTTTTGAGGCAGTTGCGGGCGAGGGGAGTGGAGCGGTTGAGCATGGGGGTGCAGAGTTTCAATGAGACGGAGTTGAAGAAACTGAAAAGAAGACCCGGACTCGGTACAGTAGTCGGTGCACTCGAAAATATTGTGGAGGCAGGTTTTCCGCAGTTTAACCTCGACCTGATTTATGGTATCGAGGGACAGACGGTAGAGAGCTTTATGCGCTCTCTGAACACTGCACTTACTTATCGGCCCAATGAGCTGTTTATTTATCCTCTTTATGTCCGGCCAGGTACACGCATCAATGTACGTTCGACGGATGACATAGGTTATGCTATCTACAAATCTGCCCGTGAGTTACTGGTAGGGCAAGGATTTGTACAAACGTCCATGCGCCGTTTTGTCAGGCGCGAAACAACGGAAACGGAATTTTCGTGTGGTGACGAAGTGATGCTTTCCTGCGGGGCGGGAGGCCGGAGTTATTTGGGAAACTTACACTATGCCACTCCCTATGCTGTACGTCAGCAGGCAATAGCCGATGAAATAGACCATTATATCCGGACTACCGATTTTATGACTGCCGCTAATGGTTTCTTGCTTTCCACAGAAGAGATGCAAATCAGATTCATTATAAAGAACCTGATGTATCACCGGGGAGTGGACTTGGCGGAGTATGAAAAACGTTTTGGTGAGAAGCCGGACCGGAATCTTTTCCGGGAGTTCACAGATCGTGGATGGATTGAAGAGACTGGCCGGATAGTGCGTCTCACGGAGGAAGGAATGGCTTATTCCGATTACATCGGACAGGCATTTATTTCACCTGCCGTGAGGAAACTGATGTCCGAATATGTATATCCCTGATCCGAATAGAACGATGTCCTCTTTGAGTACTGTCCGGAGTATCTATTATAGAGGTAGTCTGGAGCATTGCAATTATACGTGTTCGTATTGTCCGTTCGGCAGAAAGCCTGTGTCTGCCGATACGACAGAAGATCAGGAAGCATTGGACCGCTTTATTTCCCGTATCGGCGGGTGGAAATACGGTTCATTACGTATCCTGATTATTCCTTATGGGGAAGCGATGATACATCGCTACTATAGAGAGGGCATCATGCGCCTGGCCGCTATGCCCCATGTGATTGGAGTCTCTTGCCAGACCAATTTGTCCTTTTCGGTATCCCGTTTTTTAGATGAGGCTGAGGCGGGGCAGGCAGATGTGTCTAAGTTCAGGTTTTGGGCGAGCTATCACCCGGAGATGGTTGGGGTAGGGGAGTTTGCATCCAAAGTAGAGATGCTTCGTGCGGCCGGCATCGGGGTATGTGCAGGGGCAGTCGGTGATCCTTCGGCAAAGGAACAAATCCGGAAACTGAGACAGCTGCTGGATCCGTCGGTTTACCTGTTTGTGAATGCCATGCAGGGATTGCGGAAGCCGCTGTCGGAAGAGGATATCCGTTTCTTTGGTGAAATAGACAATCTGTTCGATTATGACCGGAGAAATGCAAAGGCGTGCTTGGACGGCTGTGTGGGAGGTAGGGAAACACTTTTTATCGACCGGAAAGGGGATATGTATGCTTGCCCGAGAAGTGGGATACGGATGGGAAACTTTTACGATGACTCCACTTCGGATTTTCAGCCCTTCTGCCTTCGTAAAGTTTGTGATTGTTACATTGCTTTCAGTAATTTGTGCGATACGCCCTTGAGGAGAATGATGGGGGATGGGGCTTTGTGGCGCATACCGGAAAGGAAGAAGGTGGAAGCTGTCTTCTTTGATGTGGATGGTACGCTGACGGATGCTCAGGGACGGATTCCGGACCGTACGGTTTCGGTATTGGAGTATATGGCTAAGCGTTTGCCTTTATATCTGAGTACTGCTTTACCGGTGTCGCATGCTAAAAAACGGCTTGGCAATGTGTTCGGCCTGTTCTCGGGCGGAGTTTTTGCGGACGGAGGTCTGTTATGCTACGGGGAAACTATCGAATGTGTTCCGATTGCAAATCCTATGACTGCCGGTTTTCCGGGTTGCAGGGTGACCCGTTATACCCGGGAGGGGAAAGTCTTTAAATATGCTGTGCTTGCACCGAATACCCGGGAAGCTGTCCGGTGGCTGACCGAATTGGATGAAGAGGCGTATCAATTGTATCAGGAGGGACGATTGCTGACGGTGGTAGACAGTAAAGCCAGTAAGAAGAACGGTCTGATTACTCTGTGTGCTCGATTGGGGATTTCTCTTAGGGAGGTTTTGGTAGTAGGCAATACGATGCATGATTGGCCGATGATGTCCGTAGCCGGCTATTCTTGTGCCGTGATGGATGCGGAAGAAAAGTTGAGGAAACTATCGGGATATGTTCTGAACCCCGATAGTATTCCTGTATTTTTTGATATCTGACTTTATTTGGCCACGTTGTTCACAGGCTTGCCGCCGATATAGGCTTTCAGGTTGTCGACCAGGATAGCCATCAGGCGCTCGCGGGCAGCCGAAGTAGCCCAGGCTATATGTGGGGTGATGAAGCAGTTTCTGGCAGTCAGCAAAGGATTGTCGGCACGGGGTGGCTCGGTGGAGAGCACATCCAGTCCGGCGGCATAGATTTTGTAATTATTCAGAGCTTCTGCCAGGTCATGCTCGTTGACCAGCGGACCACGGCTGGTATTGATTAAAATGGCATTGGGCTTCATCAGTTCTAGGCGACGGGTGTTAACCAGGTCACGTGTTGATTCCGTCAGTGGGCAATGCAGGCTGACAATATCACATTCGCGGAAAATCTGGTCGAGTTCTGCTTTTCGGATTTCAGGAGGCAGTTGGAGACGTGATTTAGATGTATAAGCCCACACTTTCATACCAAATCCGATAGCGATACGGGCTGTGTTGTATCCGGTTTGTCCCAGGCCGATAAGACCTATCTTCTTTCCCAACAGCTCGATAAGCGGAGTATCCCAGTAACAAAAATCCTGACTCTGAGTCCAGCGTCCTTCACGAACCTCGTCGGCATAATGCTGTACTCGCTGAGTGATGTTCAGGATATGGGCAAAAACCATTTGTCCGACGGAGGGAGTGCTGTAGGCAGGGATATTGGTTACGGTAATGCCACGCTCTTTGGCTGCGGCAACATCAATGATGTTATATCCGGTGGCTATTACGCCAATATACTTCAGGTTGGGCAAGGATGCCATGTGTTCTGCCGTGATCACCACCTTGTTGGTAAGAATCGCTTCTGCATCTTTCGAGCGTTCAAGTACCTCGTCGGGAGCCGTGCGGTCATAGATTTCACACTCACCCAAAGTTCTCAATTCGTCCCAGTTCAGATCTCCGGGGTTGGCGGCATAACCGTCTAAAACTACTATCTTCATAAATTATTAGGTGTTAAGTATTCAGTTTAGATACTTGAATACTGAATGAATAACTTTTTATCTGATAAAACAATTGCAGATGGTTAATAGTTCTTTTCATTTCCCCATAGTTGCTTCATTCGCTCGGCATGTTTTTGTTCTGCCGGATTGTGTTGGGGTTGCCATAGTTGTTTGGCCTTGATTTCATCCGGTAAGAACTGTTGTTTTACAAAGTTGCCTTCGTAATTATGTGCATATTTGTACTCCTGGCCATATCCCAACTGCTTCATCAGCTTGGTGGGAGCGTTGCGCAAGTGTAGGGGAACAGGCAGATTACCGGTTTCGCGTACCAGCGCCAGTGCATCGTTGACGGCATTGTAGGCCGAATTGCTTTTAGGGCTTGTTGCCAGATAAATCGTTGTTTCTGCCAGTGGAATTCTTCCTTCCGGCCAGCCGATTTTCATCAATGTGTCAAAACAGGCATTAGCCAATAACAATGCGTTCGGATTGGCCAGGCCGATATCTTCTGCGGCAGAGATGACCAGGCGCCTGGCGATGAATGCCGGATCTTCGCCTCCTTCTACCATACGGGCCAGCCAATAGATGGCGCCATCAGGGTCACTTCCCCGTATCGATTTGATAAACGCCGAAATAATGTCATAATGCATTTCACCGTCCTTATCGTATGCGAGCGGGTTTTGCTGCAAGCGTTCTGTTACCAGGTCATCAGTGATGATTACGGTTTCTTCTGTTTCCGATTCTACCACGAGTTCCAGTATGTTCAGTAATTTGCGGGCATCGCCTCCCGAAAAGCGAAGCATGGCACCGGTCTCTTTCAATTCGATTTTCCGTTCTTTCAGCACTACGTCGGTAGTAATGGCACGTTGCAGCAATTCCAGTAAATCTTCTTTTTCCAGAGATTTCAGTGTGTAGAGCTGACAGCGGGAAAGGAGCGGACGGATAACTTCGAAAGACGGATTTTCGGTGGTGGCACCTATCAGCGTGACTGTGCCATGTTCGACGGCTCCCAGTAACGAATCTTGTTGGGATTTGCTGAACCTGTGTATTTCATCGATAAACAGGATAGGGCTGGATTGAGTGAAAAACTTATTGCTCTTGGCGCGATCTATCACTTCGCGCACATCTTTCACCCCGGAGGTAACAGCACTCAAAGTGTAGAAGGGAGTTTCCAGCTTATTGGCAATGATCTGGGCCAGTGTGGTCTTACCCACTCCCGGAGGTCCCCAAAGAATAAATGAAGAGATACGCCCTGCGTCAATCATTTTGCGCAGGATAGCACCCGGTCCCACAAGGTGTTTCTGACCGATATAATCATCTAATGTCTTTGGGCGAAGTCTTTCCGCTAATGGTTGCATATATTTGTAATAAATCTGTTATTTTAGTCAATTACCGTTCCGATGACCTGTACGTCTGTAATAGCAGCTTTCTCTCCTGTGAAACTGATACGTACGAAACGTCCTTGTATACCGGGAACAACCTGAATCATCCGAATGTTCTCGTTCTGCTTATTATTGGTTTGATCCGGTATGAGCGACCAGTGTTCTCTGTCCATGGATACCTCTACTTTGTATTGATAAGGGGTTAAATCCGGAAATGCGATTCGGATGTGACGTATCGACAATCCTTTTTCGGTATCCAGTGTCCAGGAACGTTCCGGGTCGTTCTCTGAAGCTTGCCAGTATGTAGATTCGTCTCCGTCGGCTGCAAAAGCGGATGAATGTCCGTTGGCAGACGAACTGCAGAAAGTCGGGTTGTTAGGTCCGAAGGTTTGCAGATTATCCGTTTTTGTCGGAGTTTCGAAGCGTGTATAGGGACGTTCTTTTACTTTGAAGGCCTCTGTATAGGGAGTGCTTCCGGTGAATCGGATTTTTACTTCGGCCGGTTCCAGTCCCGGTGAAGTAGCACGGATAACAGTTTCTCCGGCATAATATGACCGGAATTCAATAGCCGCTTTTCCGTCGAGTATACGGATATCACTCTCTTTTTCAAACAGGATTGAGGTTCCGGTGGGAAACTCTCCCGGGCCGGATAGAATGTCGAGCTTAACTGCCGGAGAATTGCTGACCGGCTTTCCGCTTGCATCCAGGATGGTTATTGATAACATAACATCGTCCGTTCCGTCCGCTTTTATGTTATCAGTCCGGTCGGCAACCAGGCTGATGCGGGCAGGTGTTCCTTCTTGCGGCCATTCCGGAGGGGTAATCCCTTTGTAGGCATTCCGGTACCAGTACCAGGCACGCTTGGGAATCCGGAAGTAATCGATGATGCCCATTTTGCCAAGGGCACTGCCGGCAATGCTTCCGTGGTCGAATGCGCACCAGATGGCTTGTCCGCTACGCCATGGAAAACCGTTCTGTGCATTATTCTTAGCCAGGTCTCCCCATCCCGGATCATATTCTCCCGGACGATCGGCTGTAGTACTGCCATATTCCGAAACTACTGTTGGCATGCCCGGTTGCTGAAACTCCGGAATGTAGCTGCCGTCACCGTTATATCCGGCTATGTCGCCCAACTTATCGATTCGTTTCTCTCCCAGCGGACGCTGCGCACCACCGACAGCTGCCGGGCGGGTAGGATCAAGTTGTTTGGAAAGTTTGACGGTTTCTTCCAGTAGTTTACGCATCGGATTGATTGTCTCGGGTGCTGTGAAAAAAGGCTCGTTACTCATGCTCCATACGATGATGGAAGGATGGTTGCGGTGGATGCGAATCAGCTCTTTCAGTTGGGCTTTTACGCTGTTTTCGAATTCTGCCCTGTCGGATTCGTTTACAGGGTATGCACTGGCATTCCAATAACCGTCTCCTTTGTGTCCTCCGATTCCCCAAAATGCGTTTTCTGCCCAGAATAACATTCCTATTTCATCGCATGCTTGTGAAAAAGCCGGTGAATGGGGGTAGTGCGAGCCTCTTATTAAATCGAAGCCGGCTTCTTTCACTAACCGGATATCTCTTCGCATTCCGGTCTCGGTTACAGCGTCTCCCCATCCGGCATGATCCTGGTGAACATTGGCTCCCTTAAAATAAAGGTGCTCCCCATTCAGGAAAAATCCCCGGTCTGCAGTCCATTCAAACCAGCGGAATCCGAATGCTGTTTCGTAACGGTCTATTAATTCTTGTCCGTGATAGAGTGAGCTTATCACTTTATATAGTGCCGGATGATTGGGATGCCACAGTTGAGGTGCCTGAATTTCTTTGGTTTGTTGTTCAAATGTGTAAGTTGCATTGTCCGGCAGTACTTGGGATGTGGAAACCGAAGACACTTCTTTGCCTTGTGCATCGACGACGGTGGTCAGGAGTCGGTAAGTGTCTGTTTTTCCTGAAGCATTACATACGTCTGTCCGTATGTGGACGCTTCCCGATTTACCTTTGTTCTCTGCCAGGTCCGGGGTTGTGATCCAGGTGCCATACCAATCGATGTAAGTGGGGGGCTTTATTACCAGACGTACGTTCCGGTAGATACCTCCGCTAAATACATGTTCGCCTGCACGCGGGGCAAGGTCAGGGCGCCAACAGTTGTTTACCCGGACGGCTACCAGGTTTTTCCCTTCTTTCAGGTAAGCTGATATGTCGATGGAAAATCCGGTATATCCTCCTTTGTGAGTGCCTGCCAAGTGTCCGTTGACGAAAATCTCTGCTTCTTGAAATACGCCATCGAATTCAAGAAAACTTTTCTTGCCAAGAATCTCTTTTTTTACCGGAAAAGCTTTACGGTACCATCCGTAGCCTACATAAAAGTCCTTCGACATGAAATATGGAGTACTGAAAGAGTGGGGAAGTCCTATTTTCTCCCATTCTGAATCGTCGAACCCCGGTCGGGCAGCATGATCGAAATCCCCCTGACAATATTTCCATCCCCGGTTAAAGTTGATGGTTTGTCGTGGAGAATCTGCCCGGCAAACATTGATTGCGCCACTAAGTAAAAGAAGTACCAACCACAGCTTTATGCCATTGAGGGTATGTAAAGTGAAATTCATCGTATTTAGCTTTTATTTGTGTAAATGATATCAGATCAAAATACCACTTGAATCATAAACCGGATACCTTGCTTGTTGATTCCGGGGTGATTCAGATAGGTCAGACGGCGTACGTATTCAATATGTAACAATTTAAAGATGTTGTAGATACCTACACTGGCTTCCAGATAGGGTACTTTCGGGTCCATTACATAACTGGTGTAACTACCGTCCCGTTGCGGAAAATCGAACAGTTCCGGATTATTGCTCTTAAACGGGTTATTCTTTTCGGTCAGGTTACCATACAGGGCACGGAAACGGAACACTTCTCTCCACTTCAATTTTTTGATTAGTGGAATACGATTGAAAAGTTTGCCATTCATGTCATATGTCAGTGCCAACGATGCATAGCGGTCGTTGAGGAACTCCATATTGTTGATCAGGTTGAAAGTTTCTTTTTGGGTAATATATGAAAGGTTGGCAGCCGGCAGAATGAGTAACGGGAATGGAACGGTATTCCATTGCGCCCCACCTTTCAGGGTGACGTCTACTTTGCCCCAAGACGAAAGCCAGAAGCGCTTCCAGATACTTGCTTCCGTCAAATTGAAATTATACTCTCCTCCCAATACACCTTTGAATCCGGTGGTGTGAGAAAGGGTGAAGATGGGAGCATCCAGCGACACCGGACGCCGACGCTGTTTCGTGTTTACAAAAGTCTCACCCGGAGCATAACGCAAGGTCAGTCCCAATTCGGCGGTGGTAATGTCCGGAACAATTGTTTTGGCAGCATCGTTACGGATGTATTGAAGTTTACCGGCCGGAGTGTCTTTCCGGTGTCGTGCCATAGCTGCGACCGAGAAGCCTGAAAGAGTTTCCATTTCATATCTCAATGTAGCATCCCGTACGTACGACATCTGGTCGACAGTAGTGGTTTTCCAGGCCACGAATACGTTATCCTTATCCGTGTCGAGAAATTTATCCATCGGTGACATGACATCATAACGGTAAGAAGCGGAGATATAGTGTTTCGGGAACTCCCAGGGGAAGAATTCACATTTACGGAAAGAGTAGGTTACATTGCCCTCATATTTCCATTTTTTGTCTTTAAGTCCGTAGGCTCCATATCCATTAAAGAACCAATGAGGATTCAGTTTGGCTGTAGTCATACCACTGAGGCGGAATCGGGTGCCGTCCACATAGTTACTCGATATCATGGTATTGATCGGACCGAAATCGAATTTGCTCGGATGTTTTTTGGTTCCGGTTTCCACATAATTTTCTATCAATGCTTTTGCGCCGAATATGACATATTTGAATCCGGGAATTTGCTCCAGCCGGTTCATGAAAAGATCCATGCTACTCTCGGTTTTTGTTAACGGTACTTGGCGCACTCCGGCCCAGTATTCGTCACTTTTGGTGAGCATGTCCGCTTCTTTGATAACATTGCCTTTTAGTCGGAAGAGTCGTGGCTCGATGGGTTCGAAGACATAGTTGCTATATTTCGTAGTCCGCTTTACCTGAATCCCCTGGATAGCTTTCATTACTAAAAGATCTACGGTCATATCATCATCAGTCAGTACCCAGTTGCCATTGGGGAGTTGTTCGTACTGCTGCACGACATCCAGATTCTCCACAAAGTTTACCCCTGTTTTTTTAGGCAAATTCATGGTGCACTTTTTTACAGCGTAGGTTGAATCATCCAGCACATACAGGTGTCCGGTGAATCCGAAGTCCTGAGGGTTCTGTGGAACAAACGTGAGGTGTACACATTTGTTTTTGTCTACCATCACGGTATCCATCAGGTAGAACTTATAGAAAGAGATGGCCCCGCTTCCGATGGGACTTACAAAACGGCGTTGCAACAGACGGATATCATCATCGTAGATATTGATATCGGCAAATACATCGTTAAGGATAGTACCCAACATATCACCGGTAGAGAAGAATTCCTCTACACCATTTGAGTTCATACCTTCGATGATGGTCTTTTTACTTTCCGGATCTTTTCTGTAGATGGTTTTTGAAGATGTTTCCTGTACGGAGATGGGCAAAATCAGTTTGTTAGTCTCGGGCGAAACCTCGACCTGGTCTTTTAGGAAAGAAAACTTTTTATAGATCCCTTTCTCAAGACTCTCGGGTGTCACGTCATTGAGTGACATCTTCATTTTCTGATATTTGCTGTATTGGTAATAGTCATTGGTTTCCAGCTTCTGAGCTTTTTTATGGTCGATTACCTTCCGCATAAACTCTACTGCCGGATTGTTTTTTCGGGAATATTTCTCCTTTTTAGGTTTTACAACCACCTCTTCCAGCATTACATCATCCGGTGAGAGTACTACATTGAGTTCTTTGGCACCCGCCGGAATCTTCACTTTCTTGGTGATATATCCCACCGCAGAAAAGGTCAGCTCATTCCAGCCTTTGCGGGTTTCCACCTTATATTCTCCGTTAGCGTTGGATATGCCACCTACTCCTTTCCCTTCATAGAAAACGGAAATGTACATTAATGGTTCATGTGAAATAGAATCGGTGATTACTCCCTTTAACTGTGCGAAAGCCTGTGGCGCAGAGAGTAGAAGGAAGATTACTAATAATAGTTTAGAATATTGTTGTTTCATACACACTTCATCTCATCGTGAGACTGCAAAGGTAATAAATTCCTTTTGATTGAAAGGACTATATAACCTTTTTTGTGTATCTTTTGACTCCTGTAAGGAGGGGGAATATGGTATTATTCCCCCAATAATATTTGTACAATTCGCTCTGCGGTTCGTCCGTCCCAACGTTCGGGTAAAGTTCCTTGTTTCCACTCTCCGTTCATCAGTTTGTCCATACAGGCTCCCAATGCGGCCGGGTCTTCACCGACCAGTTCATTAGTGCCTGTTCGCCAGGTCTCCGGATGTTCGGCAAACGTATTGAGCGTGATGCAGGGAATTCCCAGGAAAGTGGCTTCTTCGGCTACATTGCCCGAGTCAGTCACGATGGCTTTTGCCTGATTCATCAGATAACCGAAAGAGAGATAACTCTGTGTAGGCATGATGTGCAGGTTGGGAGCGGTGATCCCCAATGCTTTGATTGCGTCGCGTACATAAGTGTGCAGCGGTGCGACAATGGGCATGCCATTTGCTTTTTTAAGCAATGTTTCCATCAATTCCTGTAAGTTCTCCTTATTGTTTAATAGTACGTGACGATTGAGGGTCAGCAGAATGTATTCATGTTCTTTCAGCCCCAGCACAGAGAACCATACCGGTTTTATCAGGCGATTGCGATTATAACGTATCGTATCGATCAGGATATTCCCTACATAATACACTGTTTCGTTTTCCGTACCTGTCTGGTTTAGGTTACGGTTGGCTACCATGCCGGCTGTAAAGAGGTAGTCGGACAGGCCATCTGTAATCATACGGTTGATTTCTTTGGGCATAGACATGTCGAATGAACGGGTACCGGCTACGAGATGTGCTACTTTTATGTTTTGTTTCTTGGCTACGATGGCACAACTCATGGTTGCTGTGAGGTCATCGACCACCAGGACTACATGCGTAGGGTTTTCTGTCAATTCACGTTCGAAAGCGATCATGATTCCCGCAGTCAGTTCTGTCGGGTTATTGCCGTTTACTCCCAAATAGGCATCGGGAGCTTTCATGTGCAGATCTGCAAATAAGGAGGCGTCCAAACTGTTATCATTCTCTACTCCCGTGTATACCAGGCGATAAGAAATACGTTTACCCTGTGCCTTTGCGGCATCGATAGCCCGGGTGATAGGGGCGATTTTCATAAAATTAGGGCGAGCCCCGGCAACAATCGTTATCTTCATCTTTGTATTCTTACAATTTTCAAGGAACAAATTTACACTTTCTTGCGGAATTATTTGTTTCTTTGCACACAAAAAACTTAATATATGCCAACTATCTTTCAGATTCCGACTTTTATCCAGATTCTGGAGTTTATCGGAACATTCGCTTTTGCCATTAGTGGTATTCGTCTTGCATCTGCCAAACAATTCGATTGGTTTGGCGCTTATGTAGCCGGTGTGGCTGTAGCCATTGGCGGTGGTACCATACGTGATGTTTTATTGGATGTCACTCCATTCTGGATGACGAATCCTATTTATTTGATTTGCTCGGCGCTGGCCCTGCTGTGGGTTATCTTTTTTCGGAAGCATTTGATCCACATGCACAATACGTTTTTTATTTTCGATAGCATTGGTCTTGCGTTGTTTACAGTAGTTGGTATCAGCAAGACGATCGATTTGGGATATGCCTTTTGGGTAGCCATTATTATGGGAACCATGACCGGTGCGGCCGGTGGAGTTATCCGTGATGTATTTATCAACGAGATTCCGTTGATCTTTCGTAAGGAGATTTATGCCATGGCATGTGTTATCGGTGGAGTCATTTATTGGGGGCTCGATCGTTTGGGGGTAGATGCCGCCTTGACGCAGGTCATTAGTGGCTGCTGCATTTTTGTAGTACGCGCTTTGGCTGTAAAATACCAAATTTGCCTGCCTATCTTGAAGGGGGAATAAAGTCGGTACGACTTTATTCCGGCAATATCAGGTCACCTGAAAAACTGATCGATTCACGGTTTTGCATATCGACATCTATGCTGGATGAACCGTTGGAATAGATTGTTATCCTGAATTTGAACTGATCTTCGGGACTTTTGGCGGTAAAGTTGATTTTTGCTGCTCCGCGTTTTCCCATGGACATGGTGTATTGATCGATTGGGGCATTAAACATCAATCCCTGTCCTCCTCCGTAAGGGATAGAGTAAGCGCGTCCGAAGTAAGGTAGTTGTGAAAAGACAGAATCATTCCGAATTGTTACGGAATAGATTGATGTCAATGGAATCATACGTCCCCTACGCGGGTATGCCGTATTTATGTCGATCCGATAGTTTTCCGATTCAATCTTCTCTTTTACAGTCTGTTCCTTCAGCTCTTTCCTTTCTTCCCGGTTTTGAGCCTGAAGTGTGAAGATACCTGTTCCTGCAATGAACAATATCAGAAGCATGATACGTCTATTTGTTTTCATATCAATGATTATTTAGGAGAATATTTACATAAAGATAACGATCGGAAGAGATAAAATGTACAAAGCGTACAAATGATTTAATATTATTTCGTGTTTGTCGGAGCAGATTTCACAAAGAATAAAAGAGAGAGTTTCAAAACTCTTTTTTACTATAGATTGCACAGATTTACACAACTCATCTTTATAGATAGTCGGTTGTTTACTTTTGATGTAGTGTAGACCTGTGTATTTTGCAGTGACAGGCCTTTGGTGTTCTTTCTTGTACAGCAAAGGCCATGCACTATTAGAATTGTTCCAGAATAGCTATTCGCTTTTCGATAGGAGGATGGGTGGCGAATAATCCGCTTAATCCGCTCAGGGCACTTTTGGCTTGTTTGCCCGGATGCTGAATGAATAACTGTGCCACATCCTCGCGTTCTACAGCTTCTATATCGGGATCTGCGGATATTTTTCTTAGAGCACTGGCCAGCGCCAACGGGTTCTTTGTCATTTCTGCTGCACCTGCATCAGCCATATATTCACGTTTTCGTGAGATGGCGAAACGCATCAAAGTGGCGAAGAAATAACCGATGGCAGCTACAATCATTGCCAAAACCAGAATAAGTATGGCTCCATTATTCTTATCATTTCTACTGCGTGTCCACGAAGAGTAATAGACGGAACGCAATGCTATTTGTGCCAGCATAGAGAAGATACCGACAAATACAATCGAGATAATCAATAACCGGACATCATGATTGCGGATATGTGTCAGTTCATGTGCGATGACTCCTTCGAGTTCTTCATCGTTAAGCTTTTCAATGATACCTTTGGATAGGGTAATTGTATAGGTCTGTTCATTGATTCCACTGGCGTATGCGTTTAGTGAATCATCATCGATAATGTTGATTTTGGGCATTTTCATACCTTGCGACATACAGAGATTCTCTACCAAATTGTAGATACGTTTATTCTCTTTACGTTCAAGCGGGCGCGCGCCTGTGGCAGCTTTGATAATACTGGAATTGGTAAAGTAAGCTATGATAAACCAAACCAGAACACCTCCTATAATATAAGGAATCAGGTTGATAAACATTTGATTGGTCATTGCCAGTGTATTGTACTGCCCATAATCGTCTTCCACGGTAAAAGTGATAAGCAGATAGCAGAACAGGTAAGTCAATACCGCCACCAGGCATGGAAAGAGAATGAGTAAGATACCGGAACGGAGATTGTTCCGGCTCTGTTGTGTCTGTATTCCGACGTATTGCATGTGTCTTTACTTTCCTGAGGATTAAAATTTTATTTTCGGAGCCTCTTCTAAATTGGCACGTTGTTCTGTGCCCAAGTCGAACATCATTTCTTTATGAAAGCCAAACATGTTGGCAATCAGGTTGGAAGGGAATGTCTGTACAGCATTGTTCAGTTCCTTTGTGGCCGAATTAAAGTAGCGGCGTACGGCAGCCAGCTTATTTTCTACGTCCGAAATCTCTTCCTGTAGCTGAAGGAAGTTTTGGTTGGCCTTCAGGTCCGGATAAGCTTCCAATGTAATCTTCAATCCTGCGAGGGCGGAACTAAGTTGATTTTCAGCTGTAATTTTTTCATCGATTGTCCGGGCACTGACAGCTCCGTTGCGGGCTTGGATGACGCGCTCAAGTGTTTCTTTTTCGTGAGCTGCATATCCTTTTACTGTATCTACCAATTGTGGAATAAGGTCGTGACGCTGCTTCAGTTGTACATCAATGTCGGCAAATGCGTTTTCGCGATTATTTCTCAATTTTACCAATGAGTTATACATGGAAGCAATGATAATGGCGAGGATGATTATAATCCCCAGGATGATAAGTAAGTTCATAATTCTTTTGATTCTTAACGTTATTAAACTTGATCCAAAGGTATGTGATTCAGTCTCTATTTACAAAAAGCACATAATAAAAAACATTAATTATCAAACAAACCTATCAAAAGCTGTCTAACTCTTTAAGAAATAACACCCAAAAACTATCAAATAGCACCCAAAAACTATCATTTGATAGTTTTTACCCCAAAGATTGGTGAAAATTACCCTACTGAAATCTAAAATAAGCCTTAAACTTGCAATATCGAGAAAGAAACGAAATATTAACCGCTTAAAAACCGCAACGTATGAAAAGTTTAAGTTTTAGAAAAGATTTAATAGGAGTGCAAGAAGAGTTGCTCCGCTTCGCTTATAAATTGACTGCTAATCGCGAAGAAGCAAATGACCTGTTACAAGAGACCTCATTAAAAGCATTAGATAATGAAGATAAATTTATGCCAGACACTAATTTTAAGGGCTGGATGTATACTATCATGCGCAACATCTTTATTAATAATTACCGTAAAATTGTGCGTGATCAAACTTATGTAGACCAAACCGATAATCTTTTCCATCTGAATCTTCCGCAGGACTCCGGTTTTGAAAGTACCGAAGGAGCCTATGACCTGAAAGAAATGCACCGTGTAGTAAATGCGTTGCCCAAAGAATATAAAGTTCCATTTTCAATGCATGTTTCCGGATTTAAATACCGTGAAATAGCCGAAAAATTAGAATTGCCACTCGGCACTGTCAAGAGCCGTATCTTTTTTACCCGTCAGAGATTGCAACAGGAACTGAAGGACTTTGTTTGATTAGGTATTTTTCATTAATAAAAAGATTGATTTTAGGTAGTGATTTAGTGTAATTTTTTAGTTGTGCAAAAGAAGGAGTAAGTGAGGGACCCCCTCCTTGCTCCTTTACTTTTGTGACAATATGATATATAACATATCTTTTATGGGAACTTTTTGATGGTCTGATTTGTCTTTATGTCAAATATCTCACTATATTTGTAATATAGCAAGTTAACCTATGAATGTGAAATCACTTATAACTTACGGCAATGAAAAAGGAAATTAAATTCAGTCTCGTATATCGGGATATGTGGCAGTCGTCCGGTAAGTATCAACCCCGTGTCGACCAGTTAGTGCGAATTGCCCCTTTGATTATTGAAATGGGATGCTTTGCCCGTGTGGAGACCAATGGCGGAGCGTTCGAGCAAGTCAATTTATTGTATGGTGAAAACCCCAATAAAGCAGTGCGGGCTTTTACCAAACCTTTCAATGATGCCGGAATACAAACCCACATGCTTGACCGGGGACTGAATGGTTTACGGATGTATCCCGTTCCTGCCGATGTCCGTCGGTTGATGTACAAAGTCAAGCATGCCCAGGGAGTAGATATCACCCGTATCTTTTGTGGGCTGAATGAAGTAAGGAATATTATTCCTTCCATACACTATGCACTTGAAGGAGGAATGATTCCGCAGGCAACTTTGTGCATCACCTTTTCACCGGTACATACAGTAGAATATTATACGGCTATTGCTGATAAGCTGATTGAGGCCGGTGCTCCCGAGATTTGTCTGAAGGATATGGCAGGTGTCGGACGTCCTGCCATGTTAGGACAATTGACAAAAGCCATTAAGGAACGTCATCCCGAAGTGTTGATTCAATATCATGGCCATAGCGGGCCCGGATTGTCAATGGCTTCCATTCTTGAAGTTTGTGAGAATGGTGCTGATATTATTGATGTAGCCATGGAACCTATGTCCTGGGGAAAAGTTCATCCGGACGTGATCTCTGTACAGGCCATGTTGAAAGATGCCGGTTTTCGTGTACCTGATATTAATATGAAAGCCTATATGAAGGCGCGTGCCATGACACAGGAGTTCATCGATGATTTCCTTGGTTACTTTATGGACCCGACCAACAAACATATGTCTTCCTTATTGCTGAAATGTGGCTTGCCCGGAGGAATGATGGGGTCTATGATGGCCGATTTGAAAGGTGTGCATGCCGGTATTAATATGATATTAAAGAGTAATAATCAGCCTGAACTCAGCATTGACGATCTGCTTGTGATGTTGTTCGATGAAGTGGAATACGTATGGCCTAAGTTAGGTTATCCTCCACTGGTAACTCCATTCAGCCAGTATGTGAAAAATGTGGCATTAATGAATGTAATGGCACGTGTGAAAGGTGAGGAACGCTGGAGCATGATAGACAATAATACCTGGGGGATGATTCTGGGTAAAAGCGGTCGTTTACCCGGTCCGTTGGATCCGGAAATTGTAGCATTGGCCAAAGAGAAGGGGTACGAATTTACAGATGAAGATCCGCAGAAGAACTATCCCGACCAGCTTGATGAATATCGTAAAGAGATGCAGGAGAATGGTTGGGAGTCCGGACCCGATGATGAAGAACTGTTTGAACTGGCCATGCATGACAGGCAGTATCGTGACTATAAATCGGGAGTGGCCAAGAAGAGGTTTGAAGAAGACCTGCAACGTGCCAAGGATGCGGCATTGGCCAAACAAGGTTTCTCAGAAGAAGATGTGAAAAGGATGAAGCGTGCCAAGGCAGAGCCAATCACTGCGATGGAAAAGGGTAGGATTATCTGGGAAATAGATGTTGAATCGCCTTCCATGCCTCCGGAAGTAGGGCATAAATATGAACCGGATGATGTATTTTGTTATATTGCCACTCCATGGAACACTTATGATAGAGTATTGGCTAATTTTAGTGGACGCATCATTGAGGTATGTGCCAAGCAAGGTGCTTTGGTCAATAAAGGTGATGCTTTGGCTTATGTAGAAAGATGTGAAGAACCGGCATAACGTTTTAAAAGTTGTATTGTTATAGAGTGGATAAAGGCCGTTTCCGGTGTAAACCGGAGCGGTCTTTGTTTTTTAGCGCCATTCCGAAGTCCGGTTCTCTGTTTCTTGAAGCCCGGCTTTCCGCTATTTTTATCCCGGTGCTTCGATGTCCGGAACCCGGTGCTTCGTTCCCCGTCTTATTTGCTTTTCTTTTTATTTCGACTGCCACCGCAGTTATCATATAAGGCTTGGTTTGTGTATGACATTTGTAATATCTTGTTTCGGTAGAAATCTACCGACTCTTTTTCGTAGATAGTAAATAAATATTGGTTTTATATTCAGAAAAGGATAAGAAATTGTTTCTGGTTTTCTAAATCTGGATGGAACTTTTACTTGTAAATAGTGATCAAACCTCGTGTATATAGTTAATTTGAGAAATGACACATATCTTTCAAATCCCTTTGGAATGGATATATAAACAGATCAACCAAGTTCTCTTAGAACTTAGTTATTCTTGAAAAATGTAAATTATATACAATATTAAATACTTTATTACGCTGTAATTTTACATTTGTCAATCAGATTTAGTTGTATATTTTAAAATAAGGAGTTGCCAATCTTATTTCGCGGAGTAAAGATAGATATAAAGTATCAAAATACAATAAATATACTATAATATTTTTAAATGCTAATTTCTACTTTTTTTTCTTCGCTATTCACCACCTCTCAGAATCCCTTTAAAAGTGCTTGTAATGCGTTTTAGAACTGAGTTCTAAGAGAACTATAGCCATTATTATAACCTAAATTAACACATATTGTTTAACTAAAAAAGAAAAATGAATGAATAACTCGAAAATTATCAATGTGAGATTGATGAAAAAGGTGTTAGTGCTTGTTCTATCTTTTTTGTCTGTTACTGCTTTTGCGCAGAATATAACAGTGAAAGGAATTGTAAAAGATGGAACCGGTGAACCGATAATCGGAGGGAGTGTACTTGTTAAAGGTTCATCGATCGGTACAGTGACAGATGTTGATGGCAATTACACTTTATCTAATGTTCCTGCAGACGGAGTTCTGGAGTTTTCTTACATCGGCATGAAGAAACAGGATGTAAAAGTAAGCGGTAAAACTGTTATTAATGTTGTGCTTCAAGAAGATACCCAGATACTGGACGAGGTAGTGGTGACAGCCTTAGGGTTAAAGCGTGAACAGAAAGCTTTAGGGTATGCAGTGACCGAGGTCAAAGGCGATGACCTGAAAGCTGCCAATACGATTTCTCCAGTAGCCGCCTTACAAGGAAAAGTAGCGGGTGTCGAGATCCGTCAGTCAGACGGAGGTATGTTCGGAGCGACGAAGATTCAGATTCGTGGTGCTTCTACTTTGAAAGGAAACAATCAGCCGATTTATGTGATCGACGGAGTTATTCTCGATAACTTGACTTCGGGAAATACCACGATGGACTGGGATGCCGGAAACAATAATGCCAATGACTATGGTAATGAACTGAAGAACCTCAATCCGGATGACTTTGAGACAGTTTCGGTCCTGAAAGGTGCTGCTGCGACTGCCCTTTACGGTTCACGTGGCCTAAACGGAGCTGTGGTGATTACCACCAAATCGGGAAAAGGCTTCAAAGGCTTCGGAGTTTCTGTATCACAAACATTTGGTATCGATCATGCGTACCGGACACCGGATATCCAGACTGAATATGGGGTGGGGTTGATGCCTGGCTGGAAAGACACGGACAACAATGGTTCTGTATGGGATCCTTTTCAGTTCAAACTCGATGATAAAGGAGACCGGACACTAATAGGCGCAGGCAGTTATGGATGGGGACCTAAATACGATGGTCAGCCGATCCGCAACTATGATGGTACCTGGACCAATTATTCGCCCCATAAAAACAACATGCTGGATTTGTATCAATTGGGGCTGAACTCCAATACGAATGTGGCTATTCGCGGTGGCAATGATAAAACATCGTATTACACTTCTCTTTCTTATAAGAAAGCAAGATCTACCAGCGAAAAGAATACATTTGAGCGTTATTCGTTTTTATTGAAGGGTTCGCATAAAATCAGTGATCGGGTGGAAGTTTCGGCTGCTATGAGTTTCACCAACTCAAATCCGAAGAATTCTCCGCGAACAGTAGGAGAGCGTTTCGTCAATCCGAACGGAACCATTATGACTCCGATGCTGGATGTGAATTATTTCCGCGATAAATATCTGGGTGAGCATGGTGGACTGGCATCTACAAGTTATGGTGACAAGTATGGTTCAGTTCCGGGACGTGATTTGTTTTTTATGATCGATAAATACGATTATTCCCAGAAAGAGACTGTGGTTCGTCCCCAAATGGAAGTGAATGTGCAGATTCTGGATTGGCTGAGATTTAAAGCCGATGCCAATATGAATTACTATTACACTAAGTTTGAAGAAAAACAACTGGGTAGTGGATATGCAAATGAAGGCGGTAAGTATACAATGGGGCAAACCACAAAAGAGCAGGCTACCTTTGGCGGAACATTTACTGTCAATAAGCAGATACAAGATTTCAGCGTAGGTGGTTTCGCGCGATATGAATACTATACAAGTCGTTCGGAAGCATATAAAGTATATACAGATGGCGGTATGGTAGTACCGGGACAATGGTTTGTCGACAACTCAAAGAACCCTAAAAAGTCGGAAGCGAGCATTTCAAATACAAAGAGAATGATGTCTGCTGTCTTTGCTTTGAATCTGGGATGGAAAAATCAGGTTTATTTAGATGTAACAGGACGTAATGACTGGTCGTCTTCTCTGGTATATCAAAACGGGATGGGTACATATTCTTACTTCTACCCGTCAGTATCCGGTTCATGGCTGCTCAATGAAACATTCGATTTGCCGCATTGGATTACATTTGCTAAAGTACGCGGATCGTGGGCACAGGTCGGTAACGATACCGATCCCTATTATGTGAACTCGGTATATGGCTTTGAAACTAAAGAAATGTATGATGGCAATATCTATGTGAACACTCTCGATAAGACAATGAAGAGTTTGAAGCTGAAACCGGAGCGTAAGAATGCCTGGGAAGTTGGTTTGGATTTACGTTTGTTTGACAGCCGTTTGAACTTTGACTTTACTTATTATAAAGAAAATACGAGAGACCAGATCATGTCGATTGAAGTTCCTGCTATTTCGGGTGTGAACACTCAGTTGATAAATGCTGGTAATATTCAGAATAAAGGTATTGAAATTGCTGTAAACGCCACTCCGTACAAAAATAAAGACTGGCAGTGGGATGTCGCAATGACATATACAAAGAATAAAAATACTATTATCTCATTACATGAAAATGTAGCAGACTACATCGCATTGAGCGGCTATGCTAATGATTACGATTACCATATCGGTTCGGTTGCCAAAGTAGGTGGCGACTACGGATTATTGATGTCCGACATTCTTCCGGCTAAAAATGAAAAAGGAGAAACATTGTTGGAGTGGGACGACAGTTGGCGGGGAGCTTACGAAGCACGTAGCGGAAAAGTACAGGAAGTGGGTAAAATGACTCCCGACTTTTTAGGCTCTTTATCTACTACTCTGTCTTGGAAAAATTTGAGCCTGCATATTGCTACTGACATGCGTTTTGGAGGATTGGTAGCTTCTTACTCTAACTTGTATGGTACACAGGCCGGATGGATCAAGAGTTCTTTAAAATGGCGTGATCCCGAACATGGTGGTTTGTCTTGGACCAGCCAGTACGGTGACAGTAAAGGAATCTCTTATGGTGATGGTGTTATCCCCGACGGAGTATTTAAGAATGGTACGTTCGCAACACTTGTAGACGGAACGAAAATGGATGTAAGCGGTATGTCCTACAAACAGTTGGTGGCAGAAGGGAAACTGGAACCCACACATGCCGGAACTTATCATGTAAACCGTGCGGCCTGGGGACAGAATACGATATTCGACACTTGGGTACACGAGTTGAACTATATTGCTTTGCGCGAGATCACCTTATCGTATCGCTTCCCGAAATCAGTGGCAAGTAAGTTTGGTGCCCAGGGATTGGGATTGAGCTTCTCTGCACGTAATCTGGGATATCTGTATAACTCGTTGCCTAACCATCTGAATCCTGAGAGTGTTCGTGGTAATACGGCTTCTGAGTTCCGTATCCGTGGCTATGAACCTTACACAGCTAATTATATGATGACTATTAATGTAGATTTCTAAACCTTTAATGTGATATTTAGTATGAAACAAATGATGAAAAAATATCTATATATGGCAGCTGTGGCTGTTGTAGGTACAGGCTTCCTGATGTCGTCTTGTAAAGACGAATTTGCCGGACAGAATACCAATCCCTCCACAGTCTCAAAACCGAACGTACGCTATTTATTTACTCAATGTGCCATGAGTTTTCAGCCGGCCGATTATCTTCAGTGGTTTGCTGGTTTCGATGCAATGTCTACCTGGGTGCAGGCAACTGCCTCAGGAGGTGGAAACTCGAGCAAATTGAATATGGTAACTCAGACCGGCTGTGGCTATCAGGTCAACGAGGTGCTTCGTTATACGAATGAAATAAAGCATCAGATCAGTCTGATGTCGGATGATGAAAAAGCAAAATACGAATATATTGCTTATTTATGTAATCCGATGCTGGTGTACTTGGGACTTGAAGACTCGGATATGTATGGATCCCGTCAATATTCAGAGGCAGAAATGGCCCGTTATGGTGGGACTCTGACTCCGAAATACGATACGCAGGAAGAATTGTTCGAACTCTGGCTGAAACAGCTTGACGAGACAATTAACTATCTGAGAGAGAACAATCCGCAAGACGTGCTTGGTGCGCAGGATTTTATTTATAGAGGAAAACTTGATAAATGGGCTAAACTGGCAAACTCATTGAAACTCAGAATTGCTGCACGCCTGATTAATAAAGACAAGGCTCGTGCGATTGCCATTGTGAATGAGGCTGCCCAGAATCCGGCCGGTCTTATTTTAACTCTCGACGATGATTTTGTTTTCAATAAAGGTAAAAGAGACAATAACTGGAACAATGATATTTCCGTTGGTGCGGGAACTAAGCAGTTAATCGATTTTATGGTGAGCAATCGTGACCCTCGTTTGTTTTACTTTTTCCAGAAGAACGATTACAACTCTAATGTAGTTCAAGGTTTCTTTGATCAAAAAAGAGCTTTACCGTCTTATGTAGAAGCCAATGTGAACTATACGGTCGATGCGGACGGAAAGAAACACTTTGAGAGCTGGAAAGCTCCCGGAGAGCCTTGGGTACGCTATTATGGAGTTCCTTGTCAAGTGGATATCAATAAAAAGGAAGAGTACAAAGACTATTTCGACCCCAATAACGAGTTGTTCTATTTGCTGAGCAAAGACGGTGCGAAAAAGACCTATACTCCGATTGCCTACCGGAATACCGAAAATATTAAAGGTCTGTTGATTTACACATTTCCCGATGTTCCCGATGTAGCTCCCGTACAGGATAAAGAAGAATACGGCTGGTACGGACTGTACTTCTCTGCAGGTGAAACCAACCTCCTGCTGGCGGAATTCAAATTATTGGGTGCCAATCTGCCGATGACCGCACAACAGTATTTGAGTGCAGGTGTCGAGATGTCTGTTCGTGGTTATGATTTTGTTTCCGCTAAGAATCATATTCCTTATTATGATAAAACCTACACAGGCGATGTACACGATAAGACAATCAGCCTGAAAGAAGGCATGATTGATGAAATGCTGTCACATGATGCATACCATCTGACAGGTGATTTGAGTAAAGACCTTGAGAAAGTTTATATTCAGCAATATATTCACTATCTGATGCTTCCGATGGACATGTTTGTTACCGCCCGTCGTTCGGGAGTGCCAATGAAGAACAGTACCTTGTTGCCATATCAGGATTTTGATCCGTTATTGGGTGACCAGTACGTCATTCCTCGACGTTTCCCGGTAAGCAAACCTCTTGATTCTGATTTGCTCCGTGACATTACAATTGCAGCCTATCAGGCACAGGGCTATACGTATGAAGGTGAGATGAGTAATTCACCTGTGACGTTAAGCAAAGAACGTGTTTGGTATGATAAAGAGGCACCGGCTTTTGGTACAGGTCCTCAACAGTAATTTTCTGTTTTACATAAATCTCCGGGGCTGCTTCTGATTTTTGCAGAAGTGGCCTCTTTTTTCTATATTATCCTCACATTATCGGGGCGGTTTGGCGAAGTTGTTATTTCTTCTTTTTCTTATTCTTTTGTTTTTTTGTATCTTGTCCTTTCGCTTTTTCCTTATCAACAGGAGGGAACTTCGGAACCAGATTCATCAGTCGCAGAATTTGTCCTTGGCGTCGTTTGATATAAGGTGAGGGGTGTGCCGAGTCGAATCGTATTGGATTTGGTAAAGTTGCTGCGATCAGGGCACACTGTCCCCGGGTCAGTTTGGCAGCTGTCGTTTTAAATTTATATTTAGCGGTTGCCTGAGCACCGTAAATACCTTTACCCATCTCGATGGAGTTTAGATATACTTCCATAATCCGTTCTTTCGACCAGCAAGTTTCAATCAGAAATGTAAAGTAGACCTCAAATCCTTTTCGTATCCACGAAGATTGTGGCCAAAGAAAGACGTTTTTCGCTGTCTGCTGGCTGATGGTACTGGCACCCCGTTTCTTTTTCCGGGTTTCGTTTTCCTTCATCGCTTTTTTGATTTCTATCATGTCGAATCCGTTGTGAGAGGCAAAGCGGTTATCCTCCGAAGCAATCACCGCCATGGGCAGGCTGGGAGAGATTTTATCAAATGGTACCCACGTATGCTTGCATACCACTTTTTCTCCCGAAACGAGTTGCTGGACAGAGCGGATAATCATAAGTGGAGTGACATATACCGGCACGAATCGATAGAAAATGACGGCACCGATCGAGGAGATAAAGAAAAAAAGGATCAGATTGCGCAGAATGCGAAAGGGTTTCCGGAGTTTCATTGTGTGTGATCTTGTTGGTTATACGAATGTGCCAATATACTGACTTACCATCCTTTTTGTATGAAGGAGTAAACAGTATATTGGCACATGGCATAAAACACCTGGGGGTGTATTATGAAATCGTTATTTACCGGCTTCAGCGTTTTTAATCATCTGTTCACTGGCGTACATAAATATTTCTACACGACGGTTTTGTTCCGGTGTTTCCGACTCGTTGTATTGTGAGTAGCCTACACCTTCCACCTTTTTGAATTGGTAAGGTTTAACGCCACATGCCTGAAGATAATTTTCAACGGCGTATGCACGGTTGGCCGATACTTTCTGGTTAGCTTCGTAGCTGCCTACTTTATCGGTATGACCGATAATGGCTACATCGACTGTCGGATCTTCTTTCAGGATATTGGCAAATTCAGCCAACGATTGTTTAGATGCTGCACTTAGTGCAGAAGAGTTGAATGCAAAAAGTATACCTGAGGGGAAAGTTACCTTTACGGCAGCCAGACCATTGTTATCAGTAACTTGTTCTACTTGTGCGTCTTTGATCTTTGCAGCCTCAGCAGCTTTCTTGTCCATCTTACGACCAATGAGAACACCTGCTCCGGCACCTACGGCAGTACCTACTGCAGCACCGATAGCAGCACCTTTTCCTTTACCGGCAATACCACCGATAATAGCTCCCAAGGCCGCTCCCGAACCACCGCCGATGACACCACCCTTAGCTGTATTATTCATGCTTCCGCAACTTCCGAAAACAAGCGCCATGCTTAGAAACAAAGCCATAAATTTAATTTTCTTCATAATTAAGCTCTTTTTATATAGTTAATAATTAAATGGATACTTCCATTTTATAAAAACGTGGCAAATATACAGATTATTTGTTTTGCCTGTCATTTACCTTGTAAAAAAAACAAGAAGATATGTGCTTTTGTTGTCTAAGCTGTGCTTTTTCTTTTCAGAGTATCGGGCGCGACAACACTTTCCGTTTAATCAATGCAAACCAACCGGCCAGAATAAGCCCTTTGGCAACAGTAGTGACGCAAACAGCCCACCAGATACCTTCTACTCCCATGCCCATGCGGACAAACAGAATGGCGAGCGGAATACGCATGTAGTTGCAGGTGATGCTGATAATGGCAGGTGGAATGGTGCGTCCGATACCGTAGAATACACCTTGTGTCGTGATCTCGAGCATCATAAAGAGTTGTGAATAACCGTCGATGCGGAGAAACACGCCTCCTGCTTCATAAGCGGCTTGTTCGGGAACAAAGAGAGCAAAGATTTCGTTTCCGAAAAATACAAAAAGCAGGGTGCAGAGCGTACCGAAAATTGAAGTCATCAACAAAGTCGTATGCCACGATTTGATCACACGGTCTGTTCGTCCGGCTGCATAGTTCTGGGCAATGAATGCGCTTAAGGCAGTAGAGAATCCTTGTGATGTATTCCAGGTGATAGCCTCAATTTGCCCTCCGGTGGTAAAGGTCATCAATCCGATATGCCCTCCTTGTTCGGATGCTGTACGGCAAAGGAACATATTGACGAATGCAAACAAGGTGTTAAGGGTAGCTACCGGTAAACCTAATTTAAGGATACGATGGGTATATTTTTTCTTTAACCGGGTAAAGAAAGAGAATCGTCCCAGTAAAGCGTCTCTGCAACGTAATTGATAGATAAAAATGCCGGAATGAAACTAGGATTTCAAATACTTATCCTAATGGTGTTTTGCTTCTCCTGTAAAGATGAAAAGGTTTTCGACTCGTCTCCTTCAGAGCGCAATGCAAACCATATCGGCGAACTGAGAAAGAAACTTGTAAATGCTCCTTATGGCTGGGCTGTCACCTATTTTCCCCGGACGGATTCTCTGTTGTTTACAAATGTGAATGAATTGATAACTCTTCCCAAAGGGATATTTGAAGACAAGAACAAATATGGATATGGTGGACACTATTTCTTAATGAAGTTTTCCGAAAATGGGATCGTAGAGACGGTGGCCGACTATAATGAGGAGAGCCTGACGAAAAAGTTGCAAAGTGAGTTTGAAGTGAGCCAAAACACATTTATGCAGTTAAGTTTTACTACTTATACCTATCTGCATTCTTTGGTGAATGACCGCTTTACCGGCTCTTCGGATTTCCTTTATACGGGAAAAGATGTTGATGGCAACCTGATATTTAAAACATCTTCATATATAGAGCCTGCAAGGGAATATATCATTTTTACAAAATTGAAGAATGATGAAAGTTGGCAGGAGGACATCCAAAAATCATATGACAATAAATTGTTCTTTGAGAAGATGAAAAATCCTCAGCTAATCATTCGTAGGGCGGGACGAGTTTATTTCCATAGCGATGTACAGATGAATGTCACTTATGGAGGGGATGGAAGTGTGAATGGAAAGCAACCTCCAGAAGTATATCAGCGTTATCGTCTGTTTCTTGCGAGAGATTATTTTGCTTCTCAGGGATGGTTGGGAAATAAAGTAAAAGGATTGGGCTCGGGGTATGTGGGAACAGCCGACGGTCTGACTTTCAAGCCCGGTATACGTTATAGTGAAACGTATATCTTCTATGATTTTCGTAGAGAAGGAGAGAGATTTGTTTGCGAACTTGTGAAAGTAGTTGACCCTTACAGCAAAAAAACACATTGGGTCAGCAAGCATCTTGCTCCCTATGGCGAAGAGAGTGGAGTTATAGCTGAAATCCGGGATGAAATTTAAATTAGAAAACAACAGGATAAATATGAAACATGTATGGATAATAAGTTGTCTGCTGTTTGTATGCAGCTGCAACACAGTAAGAGAAGATTTTGTAGTAAATGAAGATTATGAGAAGTTGTTTCCATCCAAAGAGATAGAGAAACCTGAAAACAAGCGCGGAGAGTTGCTTGTACAATTGTGTGATCCCGATCAGGCATTGGAGAACTATAAATATCCCGGTACAGAAACTCCGAATGGTGCTGACCAATATAAAATAACCCTGATGTGTTCGTTTCAGGAAAAACGCTGGGATGGTAATCTTACTAAAGATGTCAGTGCTCAGTACAAAGTGAAATATATTAATGAAAAAAAAGAATTGGTGACGATCAGTTGTGGAAAGAGAAATATAGGAAATGCCGGAGAGGATGCTGACGGATTAAGACCCAATGTAATGTTTAACGGCGAGAAGTTGGAAATTTCTTTTAATGTACATTCGGGTTTTCCTCTGTATCTGAGTGTTTCCGGTGAGGGACCCAGATCATCCAATATAAGAGCAAGTATCACAGCTGTCTCCACTGATGGACTGATCGAAATTCCCAGTCTGCAGACAGAGCAATATCAAAATGAGGAGGGGATTAATCCACTGAGGTATCCGTATTGTGAATATTTGATTTTACCTTAAGAAAAAATAGAAAAAAGATGAATTATTTATTGAAATGTCTATTCTTGTCCTGTCTGTTGATAAGTGTTGTGGCATGTACCGACGGAATAAATGAAACAGTGATAAGTGCGTATCAGCTCCCGGTATTGCCGGAACCTTCGTATAAATTCTCAAGGAACGGAGAGAGTTCTGTAAATGTACTTGAGTGTGGATTTTTGAAATCTCCTATCGATAGAATTTTTTCGGAATACATGAACGAAGCGCGTATGAGTACAAAAAGGGATTATGACGAGGCACTCCGGATTTATCATGAAGGGAACTTCGGGTTAAAACCACAAAAAGAGGTTTCTGCTTCTTCTAAACATCTGAAGGATAGAGATAAGATTCTGAAAGATATTGATGCTTGGTTTGAAACTTCCGCACGTATTGCCGGCTTGGGAGCGAATATCCCTTCTTACGAACATAGAAACAGGGAAGCCGTGAAAGGCTTGACAGGATATGTAGGAAATGGTATAGGAGACAAAGATATCTGTTATGTGGATGAAAGGGGGATTGCTGTAGCTGAAGTTTATAAATATGCTATTATGGGAGCAATATATCTGGACAAGATACTCAACATACATTTGAGTGAGCAAATATTGGAAAATAACGAGGTACTTGTACGGAATGATCTGACCCAGCTCTTACCCGGTCACAACTATACGGAGCTGGAACATCATTGGGATCTGGCATATGGATATTACGACTTCTGGAAAACATTGGCCCAGTCCGATGGCTTACCGGCCTTAAAAGATTGTCATCTGCGTATCTCCCGCTCCTTTGTCAAAGGGCGCGCTTTGATGACGACTTCCCAATATGATGAAATGCGGTTGCAAGCTGATACCATCAGGCAAGAACTGTCACGTGTAGTTGCGGTAAGGGCTATGCATCTGCTGGTCGGTCCGAATACATTGGCCAACTTAAAGGAAAATCCCAGGCGGGCGTTCCGTCTTCTTTCTCAGGCTTACGGCTTGATCTATGCTGCACAGTTTGCACGCAATATGGAAGGAAAATCATTTCTAACAAACGAAGAAACCGGGATTTTGTTGCATGAATTGGAGAAAGGGGATGGTTTATGGGATAAAGAACGCTTGTTAGGGAGAGAGCAGACCGAGGGAGCGTTATACAATCTGGCGGTGCGTATTGGAGAGAAGTTTGATGTTTCACCGGAGGATATTAAAAAATAAGAGATGAGAAAGATACATAAATTGCTTTTACCGGCAATCATATTCATGATGGCAATAATTCAGGTTAAAGCTCAAGGTACAGCAGGTATCGATGTGATTCCTAACGGAGGGTTTGAAAAGTGGCAAGATACGGGACAGCCTACCGGTTGGCGTATAGTAAGTAGCTTAAATCCGGAGCGGGTACAGGAAAGACGTCCGGAGAGTACAGGTGTGTATGCACTTAAAATATGGCTTAACGGAGGATCTGTTTTCTTGGCTCAACCCGTATCGGTAAAAGCAGGAAAACAATATACACTCTCTTTTTGGAACAAAGGAAGTGTGGGAAATCGTGAAATAGTAGTAACTCTGTTTTGGTATGATAACGGGAGTATAAAAAGCAGAGAAAAAATACTTTCGATAAGAACGGTTAAAGATGAGTGGAGAAGAGTGGAAAGTACTGTAACAATACCGGAGAATATCTATAGTATGGGGATGGGGATAAGGACACAGAGCTATCAGGGCTATATGCTGTTCGATGATATGTCAATGGTACTCAAAGAGAGCGGGCCGGACATATCTCCCGTTCCGGAAGCTCCCGATAATTTAAGAATGAAAGCATATCAGAATGAAATGGAGATTTCCTGGAACAAGGTAGCAGACGAAACCATTAAATGGGAAGTCGTGTTTGATGACCAAGTCGAAACAATCACGTCCGGAAACTCATATGTAAAGACAAAGCTCAAACCGGGAAGTACCCATCATATTAAAGTAAGAGCGGTAAAGGGTAAGGAGTTCTCGCCATATGCCGAACGAAGAGGTGCGACAGAAAGAATGCGTGAAGCGGAAAATTCCGAAGATCGTATTCCTTATTTGCGTACCATCCTTCCTGACGGGAGTTGCGAGGGACGTTTTTTGAAACTTTATTATAATGAACTGGCCAATCCGAACGCCAAGGTATCTTATAAATTGGACGGAGTAACTATTGAACCCAAAGATAATACTTTAGAGTTTCCGGAGTTCGAAGGATTTTATAAACGATTTTGCCTGGAAGTTTATATTGATGAGGGAGAAGGTCGTGAATGGGAGATTCTGTATCCTCATTTGGGCGTAAAAAGAAATGAAAAATAGAAATTGAATTAAACAGGAAACAAGCCAATGATAAAGACTGTAATAACCCAATTGTATATTGCTTTTTGTCTTATTTGCTTTTTTGCATGTGAAAAACAAAAAGAAGAATTTCCCGATATCCGTATAGGAAAAGAAGGAGTCGTTGATGAGTTGTCGTTGAATAAACAGACAGAGAAGAGACTTCTTTTGTCAGGTGGAAACGGGAAATATATAGTTAATGTGGAGAACGCACAAATAGCCACTGCTGATATAAGTATGGATACCCTTAAAGTAAAAGGTTGGTTGGAAGGTGAAACGTTTGCTACCATCATTTCTCATGATAAGCGCATAAGGTTGAAAATCAACGTAGTCTTTCCGGAACTCGGAATAAGTCATTCCGTAGTGCAGCTTCTTCCCCGATTTAGAAGTAAATTCATAAGTATTTCCGGAGGAGGAGAATTGACTAAGCTGGAAGAGGACGATCCCGCAGATATTATGGATATGAAATGGGACGGTTCTACGGGGATGCTGGAGATATATCCCAAATATGAGGGAGAAGCCCGGGTTATCGCTATTTCAGAAGACGCAAAAGAGAAGAAGGTTATTCATGTTAAAGTGAGACCGGAAGGAAAACTGGAAATTCCGGGGTGGTATAGCACCAACTCAAGTTCATACTATCTGATCCAAAATAATAACATGGTAGTCAAAAGAAAAGGAGTAGGTACATGGATTGTAAATAGTGCCCGCCCTTATGGTGGGGGAGTGATGTATAATAGTTCTTATATAAAAATAGCTCCTATCATGAATCCCGTACAGGGTGACTCTATCGATTTAAATATACTTCGCCATGGATCCTTGAAACCGCAGATAACAGAAGGTATACATAGGCTGTATGTAGAAGAAGTGCGTGAGTCGGAAGTCATGTTACGGGGAAGAGGTTTCAAATTTTTGCTCCCTTATGAAAAGTGAAATATTTGTGCGATTTGTGTCTTGTGTCGCAAAAAAAGTAAGCTGTCTGAAGGATATGATATTAAAAAAAACAAACGATAAGGGAGCATTGTTATTTGCTCTGTTTATTTTATTGGCAGGAGGCAGCAGAGCAAGACAACATAGGAAAGATGATCATGTCATTCGTGGTAAGCAGGTTGCTGTTTTTGGGCGTAATATATTTACTGCCAGAAATTTATCTTTTGAGCCTAGCCTGGGTATTCCTACTCCTGAAAATTATGTATTAGGTTCTGGAGATGAATTGATAATAGACGTATGGGGTGCTTCTGAAAATACAGTCAGGGAAATAATTTCTCCTGAAGGTACTATTCATGTGGCAGGTATAGGTCCCATTTTCCTGAGTGGAATGAATATACAGGATGCCGAACGAAGTTTGAGACGTGAGTTTAGTAAGATTTATGCTGCTATTCCTCAAAAAACGGTCCATATAGAGTTATCGTTGGGGAGAATCCGTACCATCATGATCAATGTCATGGGTGAAGTAAAAGTACCCGGTATTTATCGGTTGTCGGCATTTGCATCGGTATTTCATGCTTTGTATCGTGCCGGTGGAATCAGTGATATCGGAAGCCTGCGTGATATTCGTGTTGTGAGAGATGGAAAGGAGATCGCCCGTGTCGATGTATATGATTATATTATGAAAGGTAAATTGACGGATAATATCCGTTTATCGGAAGGCGATGTCATTTTAGTTCCTCCTTATCAGAATCTGGTAAGTATTTCCGGAAAGGTAAAACGTCCGATGAAGTATGAAATGAAAAGTGGGGAAACCGTAGCTACTTTGTTGAGTTATGCGGGAGGTTTTACGGGAGATGCTTATCGGAGTGCCATACGTTTGTTTCGTATGGGCGGAAAAGCAAAACAGGTATACAATGTGGCGCAGGACGATTATCAGTCTTATCTTCTGGCCGATGGTGATAAATTATCCGTTGAAGCGGTATTGGAACGTTTCTCAAACAAGGTCGAAATTCGTGGCGCTGTATATCGTGCGGGCATATATCAATTGGATGATAGTGTAACAGGAACTGTCAGGCAGTTGATTAGCAAAGCGGAAGGACTTCGGGGAGACGCTTTTCTTAACAGGGCTTTGTTGAGACGCCAACAGGAAGATCTGACACATGAAATGATTCCTGTCGATTTGAAAAAAATGATGGATGACACATCCGCCGACCTATGTTTGCAGAAGAATGATGTCCTCTACATTCCCAGTGTGAAAGATATTGAGAAAGAAGGAACTTTGTCCATTTATGGTGATGTAAGGGTACCGGGTGAGTTTCCTTATGTTAAAAATACGACTATACAGGATTTGATTGTAAAAGCGGGAGGATTGCCGGAATCTGCTTCTATGGTCCGGATCGATGTGTCGCGTCGAATCAAAGATCCTGGAAGTATACTATCCTCCAATGTTATTGGAAAGAGTTTTACGGTTGAGCTTGCAAACGGATTGTTGATAGGGGAGGATAAAGGATTTGAACTGGAACCTTATGATATCGTTTTCGTTCGTCGAAGTCCGGGGTATCGCAAACAGGCCAATGTAACAGTTGAAGGAGAAGTGGTTTTCACCGGTAATTACGCATTAACCAAAAGCAATGAAAGGCTGAGTAGTCTGATAGCAAGAGCCGGAGGATTATCGAAAGAAGCTTATGTGAGAGGAGCACGTCTGATACGTAGAATGACAGCGGATGAGATAAGGCGGAAACAGGATGTAGTACGTTTGTTGGTCAAGGGGAGTGAAGAAAATTCTATATCTCCGGTCGCTTTGGAAACCGGTTCTACTTATCCGGTAGGCATAGAACTCGAGAAAGCGTTAATAAATCCGGGTTCTGACGAAGATATGGTCTTGCGTGAAGGAGATGTACTATTTATTCCCAAATATGTCAGTACGGTAACAATCAGTGGGGCCGTGATGTATCCTAATACAATACTTTATCAAAAGGGGAGTAATCTTGACTATTACATTGAACAGGCCGGCGGCTTCGGAAACCGGGCACTGAAGCGACATATTTATGTAGTATATATGAACGGAATGGTGTCTCGTCTGAGAAAGAGTGCGGTTTGTGCAATTGAACCAGGATGTGAAATAATAGTACCAAGCAAAGAAAATAGGAAAAAGACTGTGCCGAGGGACGTTGCAGGAATGAATACTTCTATTGCCTCTATCGCTGCAATGGTGGCTGCCATGGTCGGTATGATAAAGTAATATAATCATAATAAAAAGTAATCTTGTGGTTTAACGTTACATTATGGCCGAATTAGACTATTTTAATCGTGAAAAATTAGTATAATAAAGTGGTGTTGGATTACAAGATTACTAAGTTTGTGTAGCTGTTTTTTGCTTAAGTTTTGTATTTGCAATAAAACTTAATCAGTATTGTGACAAGAACTAAACTATATACATGTTTCTTACGTTCTTCTTTGGCAACAATAAATTTTGGAATCAATATTCTTGTGCGAATAAAGATAGGAAAGGATACAGTTCTCTGCCCGGCAGACTGTGTTATTGAATTTATGAACCAGCAGCGTAACATCACTTAACGCCACGCCGCTGTATTCACTCCCGTGAGGGACGAACATCACCTCTCCCGCACACAAAATTTCATCGTGGAAGAATGTGCTGGTAATCCGTGCATGCCCTTTCATGCAGAATATCAGGTAAATGATATTCGTATCGTTGTTATGCACCGTTGTTCCGGCAGGATAGCTTTTCACATCAAAATGGCAATCTATTGGATTTTCATCACAAAACGCCGGCTTATGATTTTTTCGTATCACAATTTATTACGCTATTTTTCTTTGGAAAATACTTTTTCTCCTACGGTAACAGTTCTGAAGCTATGTAGTAATAGCTTTGTCCTTCCATCGTTATTTTTTCTTCTCCGTATTTCTTAGCCATATTTTCTTTCCTCTCTTTAAAATATTGAATAAGTCCGTCCAACTCTTTGTCGGTTAACTGTTTTTTCTTTTTGAGATCCTTCACCGTTATGTCATCAAGCACAGGGCTGTTGGCCGGAACTCCAAATATCTGACTGTGTGCATAAGAAAGAGAATATCGCCTGATTTCCTTTCGCTTATTTTTGCAGATCCGGCAGTTGCGCAGTTCTGACATATAAAAGCGATAAAGGTGGCGGCGTATTTTTCCGGTAGATACATACACCGTATCTGCTTTGCTTTCGGGATTTGCGGGTGATGCGCCGAGAGTTTCTACCTTATCGGGGCGTACCCTTTCCCTTAAATAGCGGCACAACTGTTTAACTTTACCTTTCTTTGGCTTATTCATGTCCTTCACATCCACTTCTATGGCACAGAGTGTTTCCAAGCGTTCTATTGTCTGTTTCAGTTCCGGGTCGGAGAGTAGCAGGTAATAGCGCATCAAACTGTCCGGAACGGTAATTCTTTCTGTTTTCCTATACCATATCGGAGCAACATCACCAAATATTTTTTTAAACTCCTTATTCGGTTTTACCCCTTGAGGCAGATGATAGGTTGCAATCAGAAGACTGTCTAAACGGTCTTTACCGTTGCCAACCGTGGCAAATGCACGGTCTATGCTTTCAGAGAGCAGTTGGTGATCCGCTTTTATCTGTGTTACGATGGAATCCACCGCTCCGGCAAACAATTCCATTGGCAGGGTTTCACCTTTCTCCGGAAACAGGAAACCGCCTTGTGTCATGCTGGCATAGGGATAGTCGAGCATGAGAAAATTCGGGCCTGCTTCCCGCAGCAGGTTGCTGCGGCAAAGCTGGTCGGCATACAGAATCATATTCCGCTTGTTTTTAGTGCGGTACTCGGCGTAATGTTCAATCATGTTTGAAAGTTGAAGCACATAGTTGTTGTACTTATCGTCGTTCGAGGCGTACAGTTGCCAACCGAGCAGGCGACAGTTCTTTTCATTCAGGGTTTTCACAATGGAAGAGGGAGCATTCTCTTGCTGTTCTCCCGTTTCACCGACTGATATAATCAGATTAACCGCTTCAGGTGTATTGCCGATAAGTTCCAATGCACTTCTCATTGCCTTCCATGCAGGCAAAGGAGTATTTTCTGTGTCAGCTACATGTGACGCCATTTTCACCAATCGGTCTATAAGTATCTCGTAATCAGCAGTCAGTGGAATTGTCTCCATGCCCCGGTGGGTAGCTACCGCCGCTCCGAATTGATAGGAGAACGATTCACCGGAACCTGCAAAAAACGGTCCCAGATTCTGTATGGCATTCAACAGCATTGGGTATTGTTCCGGTAGCCGGGAAGACTGTTCCATTGCGAACAGGATATTTATTCGCTTCAATTCTTGCTTGATTTGATTTCCACGGGTATAAGAGATTCTCTTTCCGTCGATGTTGAACACGTGGTTGTCCTTCTTGTCAATAACCGGTTCTAATGTTCCGCTGACGAACGAGCAGGTGGAATCGGTATGGTAAGGATATATCATAGGAGCATATTTCAGCGTCTTTTGCAAAGCCGGCACTCTGGAAAACGCCGTTCCTGTGAACACCTGATGTCCGATTTCTTGCAGCATGACGGCGGGAATCCATCCGATAACCTGCTCACCGATTTTATCGGCAGAGAGAGAAGGAGTTTTCGATACCAATACACTGCGTCTGTCAACAGAATACTTGAGCGCGTATATAATAGCGTGGATACCCACCACGCCGGTTTGATTCTGTAGCTCCGGATCGCCAAACACTTTCAATGAATCGGCGGTTGTAAAATAAGTTGCGGATTGCATGATTGCCGTGGTGTCGGTAATCGCAGTCAACAATTTGTCATGCAGTCCCGACTGTACATCGGTAATGGAAGAAGGTGAAAGTATCAGTCGGGAGCGGTGCATCCAGCCCACATATTCCGCCTTTTTGCGTTGGGTCATACGGTTGTGCTTGATATTTGTGGGGTTATATTTAATCAACCGCAAATAATCTCCTTTGGTCTTGATAACTAAGAACGTATCCAGTAATCCTACCTCGGCAGACTTTACCCTGCCTCCCGGATTGACATAGGCGGCATTCTCCACCCTGTCCGAATAGACAATCCACGGTTTGCGGTGGGCAGCGCTTCTGGGTGCCTTTATCCCCTCTATGGAATAATTTTCAGAATATTCACGAGGAAGCTTCCGCAGTTGAGTGAAGCGGTGTACGGGAGCACAAGCCGATAAAACGACGATAGAAATCAATAGGACAAATAACTTTCTCATTTCATTTCTTTTTTTCGATTTGCATAACCGTTATTTGGGTAATATATCCGCTCTCTTCATCCTCCGTCTCTACGATGACATTCTGGATAATCGTTTCTTTTCTGCCGATATGGTGCAGTCCTTGGCAATAAGAATAAAAGTCGTTATATTTATTGTTGTTGACAATAACCAGCGTGTTCGGGTTATTATTAAAATACTTGTCCACGACATAGTTGTAGTTTACATTAAAGGGTTTACCGTCTGCAATGTTCTGCAACTTCTCTTTGATGTCTAAACCGATGAGCACCATTACATCGGTAGAATCATTCTCCGAATAGTAGGGCAGAATGTTTATCCGGTGTCTGATGGGATACCGGGTATTCTCCGTATTAAGCAATACTTCGTACTCTCCGGGTTCGGTATAAGCATAAAGAGCCGTTTTTTCACGGGAATCAATCATCCCCGTCTCTCCGAACTCCCAGCGCCATTGTTCGTCGTGTCCTTCGCCACGGAAGATGATATTTTCTCCCTGAATGGCTTCCTTGGGAGCTATGATATGAACCAGATGCAGGTCTTCCGCATTGGTCTTCTCTTTTACTCTCACATCAAAGTAGCGTTCCAGATTTCCGTTGACGGTCAGTCGTATTTTGTACACCCCTTTTTGCTTGAACCGATGGTATCCGCTGCGTTGTGTGGATGTCTCGTTGTTTCCGAACTCCCAGTACCAGATTCTCGCTCCCGACGTGGAATCGGAAAAAAATATTTCTTCCCCCACGACAGGGTCAGACGGAGTTACAGTAGCCTGAATCGGCTGCTTCTGCGAGCAAGCTCTCATTACCAGCAGAAAAAACATAATAAGTATGATAACGGAGATAAAGATATAGAGAACCTTCGTATTTAGGAATTTATTCATCATGGCTTGCCTCCTTTATTTTTAAGTTCGCCTTCCTTCTTCTGGAGTCCGACTTCGCACTCCTCCAGATTTTTCTTGAATTTTATTATGTTATCCTGCTTGCTCCATAGTTCTTTCTTGTCGGCAAACCACATTTCATATACCGAAGCGAGATGCCAGAACATCTTATTGCGCTTGTCAAAACTGTTTCTTTCCCATTGTTTGGCAAGGTCGTTTATCAGGAACTTGATATCATTTTCCTCATAAGAGGCATTGACGCCCGGCTCAAACTGTTCAATACGTGAAAATAGGGTATCTGCGCTCACAATCTGTACTGATTGTATATTTTGAAATTCCTTTTGCCGCTCCATCTTTTTAATGACCATTATTTTATTGGAGAAGATGTGGCGTGTCCCTGCATACTTGAAAAGAATAAATCCACAGGCTCCTGTGATAACAATAAACAGGGTAAGCACATATACAAATCCGATAAAGCGTTCACGCTCGCTAACGGTTTTGCTGCTTTTATTTTTAGGGGTTATGCTCATATCTTTCCTATTTTACTTTTCTACACTAATGTTTCCCAATGTCAGCTTTCGGGTAGCCTGTTTATTGTCCTGAATGCACCGCATCAGGTCTTTTCTCACAAGGCTTTCTTCAATAACCGCTTTACGTATGGCTTCTTTGGTGTCCAGAAACACGTTGATTTGCGAAGCCAGTTTTTTGTACAGAAGTACATCCTTGCTATCCATTATTTGCAGTTCCTCGATAAGTTCCATCTTGCGTGTACTGATAACTTTTTGGAGCACCACCTGATTCAGCCGGTCGTTACTGCCCATCAGCACCAAGTAGTTATACAGCGAATCCACCTTATCCACCAGGGCAATCTGTCTGGCGTAAATCTTATCGTATTCTTGTGTTTTGGATTCCATTAGCTTATATTCGCTTCCATTCGTATGGATAAAGCCTGTGAGCAGTGCCATGCTCAAAGCCGTACTGATTAACAGTCCGCCGGCAAACTCCAAATATCCACGGATGATTTTCTCACTGTTCTTTGCTTTCATAATTCTTATAAATAAGTGTTTATCCTGAGGTAACACGGACTGGCGTCACCCGTCGGTTTTAAATAAGTCTTGCGTTCGTCAGGGCTAACGCTGACCGTCACATCGAACTCCTGCCACGCGCCAAGAAAAATATCCGCCAGCATTTCAAGGGCTTTGCGGGAGCGGTTGCTGGGCAGGAACCTTTCGACTTCCCGAGTTGGCAGGTCGCCTATGTGTATATGCAAATCAGCCTCAGCACTATTAAGCACCCCCACATTCACACTGTTTGCTCCCAGTCTCATGTTCCCCAGCCGGTTCGGTTTTTGTGCCCTTATTGTCCGTTGCACCATTTTGGGGCGTACCTTTACCGGAGCTTCCAGAATCTGCGACAGTGCGTCGCTTACCTCTTCCAGTCTGCCCCGGATCGAATGGATATGCGGCATGAACTTGATGAACAGCAACGCCCCCTGTCTGGACAAAATATGAATGACCGGCCAGCAAGCGGCAAAGAGTTTCGCATAATCAGAATATTTGTTCTTTTTATCATACCGCAATTCGAGCAATTGTGCCTGTATCCCTTCTCTGTCCACTTCGCTCTCCAGCAGGCTGAAAAAACGTCGGATAAAGAACTCTTCGTTACGATGTTGCTGCATCTCTTCCAGAATAAGTCCCAAATCTTTCACCTTGCCGGGAAAGAGCGCCTCATGGAACAATCCCTCCGGCAGCGAATCATAAATCCCCCGGCGGTTGGTCTTTAGTTCTATGTATGCCCCCTCCGCTATGCCGACATGATTCCTATGCTTCACCGATCGGATATCTTTCGAAACATTGCTCAGGTTATTACCGTCACGCACCATCATAATTTGAGCGGTGTCGAACCCGGCTTCCGACAGCAAGGCTCCGTATAGCTCTGCCTTGAAGTCGGTGTCCATTGTATTGGGCGGAAGAAACCCCTTTATCTCTTTGGGTAAGCGATGTTCCATATCAATCCATTATGCTCCATGTTTTGTTCTGTCCCGTAGTATTGTTCCCCGTAGTGCGTTCCGATACCACAATATTCTCCTTATGCTGACCGATATATTCCAGCGTACTGAGCCGTTGCCACAATTCGGTAAGTGTGTACATAAACGAATAGGCACGAACCATCGAAGCCCGGATATCCGTATGTTCGTACAGCATCTCCAACGTATCGGCGAGTTGCTCGTCGAACGAACCGGGCGTTACGTCGCTCCACTCGTAGAAATATTTCTGCGTTTCCTCCTTTTGCGTCCCTGATAGGTAGCTGAAACTTACATACATGATATGTGCCAGACTCGATACGGAATCCAGTACATCAATAGGAGCATTGTACAGCCCTTTATTGGTATAAGTGAATTGCAGGGTGGCGAGGTAGCGGAGCATCTCCCGACATATCAGAGAGATGTGCACACCCAGTTCGCCGCGATTATCCCTATTATGTATTTTGGCTATGATAATTTTGCTGTAATTCTCCAGTGAGCGGAACATATTTCCGAACTTGGCATGATACTCTTGCAGTTCAGGGTGGCTTTTCATCGTCGTACAGGGCGGGATAAAGTCGGCATCTACCATGAATCGTTCGGCATCCTTGCGGATACGTCCGATGGTCAGGTAATGGGAACCCAGTTCACTGATATTGATTTCTCCTTTGGGCATCACAAACAACCGATAGGAGGGCAAGGCGTTCGGATGGCGGGGTGGAACTTCCTCCGGATTGGGGTCACCCGAGCCTACCCGGTGGAACGGATCCACGGAGAGGATAATGTCCCATTGCGTGATATTCTTACGGGTATCCGATTCTACAGAATAGTTCTTCACTAATTCGCTTCCCGTTTCGGTGGCATCAAATTGGATGCGGATACCCGAAGCGGTGACCGCATCGCAGTATTTCAGCCGCACTTCGATGTGTCCGGTCACGTGCTGGCTGATACGGATGCCGTTTTCGCCATCCCTGTTTTGCCGTGCGGGCAACAGCCCGTAGTTATAACTGTTGGTTCGTACTTCTATGCTATCGCGAATGCTATCCAGAAAGTAATCGTCATGTTGGTTGAAGATGGCGGCTGACAGCGGCATACAGTCCGACCAGTTTACTAAATTTTTCTTTGCCATATAGTATGTAGTTTTATTTTTATATTCTTAGTCCTCATTATGTTCCATTACCCGTTTAGCAACAATTACATCACGGCTGCGGATGCGGTTATCCTTTACGGTAAGGTTGAAGTCTATGTAATGTCGGGGAGATAGCAAGGTGGGTTTCCGGTAGAAAATCCATCCTCCCTCTTTTGCTGCATAGTCGTCTATCCGGGCTTGTGGAGACTTCAGATTATAGTCGTCAATCATCCGGTGGAACCATGTGCCGAATTGCATTTCGTCGGGTGCTTTCACACTGAGCTTGACCGGTTCCCGGTCACTTTCTTGTTTGTATAGCTCTATTTGCAGGACTTGCAGGCTGCCCGGGTCAAAATATCCGTCCTGCTCGGTATCGTCTGTGTATCTCCATACTTCATACACGGGAATCGGAATGGCGATAAAGATACGGTAGGTGCGGATAAATACCGAGACAATGACGAATGGAAGCAGGCAGGTGGATGCCCACAGACCGTATTTTAATTCATTGCAGAGATTGAAGACAAGGGTGAAGAACAACATGGATACCACCAGTATAAAACCGGTGAGTATGATTTCGTGGCGATACTTGTAGTCGTCCTTATACACCCATGAAATCATTCGTATGTTATAACTGCCCAGAAGAAGATACAGCATGGTAAGGAAGATGTAGCCGTAGGGCATGAAACCGTAATCAAGGAATCCCAGTAAGGCAGGGAGTGTCAAGAGTGTGATTGCACCAATAGTATAGCCTACCAGCCGCTTGTTGTTCAGCAGAGCGTTTTTCTTTGCTATGAAAATGCCTAAGCCTACCAGTAACAATCCCAGTATCGGGTAGAGCAGGTAGGTGAAGGCGAGGGTTTGGAAGAATGAATTCATATTTCGACTTTTGTTTTTAAATTAACTATTTTCAGTTTTATCACATCATTACTTTTAGGCATGTTATTATGAAAAATAAATCTACTTATTCTATTCTGTAGACATGATTTTATAATTTGAAATGTTTGTTCTCTCATTACTTTTCAGTCTTTTTCCGTAGTTTGTTTATTCTTATTTCCTTTTGTATCTGCTTGAAAGTTTCAAATTCAGGATGATTTGATAAATCGTCTTCAGTCATATAAGCTTGAATCAAACGAGCAAAACAATACCCGTTTGTACGCCCAGCAAACTGCAAAGAAACTTCACCAACAAGATGCTGGTAATTGGCTATGACTACGCCATCAATTCCTCGGAGAGCATCCTGTCCAAAGGAAATCACCGCCTTTTGAAATGGTATCGTTTCTTCTTTATGGATTAGCCAACGGCGAGGAATAGTGATTGTCTTCTTTTCTCGGTCAAAGACAATTGTCCTTCGGGGGGATAAGAATTTAAATATTCCTGATAATATTAAAACACAATTAATCAAAATGATTGTGTAGTTTTCAGCAAAATTATTATTTCCTCCTTGAAAAGAATATATGCCCAATAAAGGCAATATAATCACGATAAGAAGGAAAAATATTGGTGCTCCTCTCCTTGTAGGATTGGTGGCATCTATTACGATTCTCTTTTCATCGAACTGTTTAAATTCATCAATGTATTTATACACCCATTTGTCTCGGAAATTAAAATAACTATACCTCCAAAGTTTATCATTGTTTGTGAGGGGAATTTTAGGAAAAACTTTAGGAGTTACTTTGTAAAATATCAGAACTAACCAAAAACAAAATCCCAATATTGTAATACATACTGATAAAGTCAAGTTAGTTATTGTTGCTATCTCACAGATAAAGCAAGCCGCAAAAAATGAGCCACAAAATGATAGACTTGCAAACAAGGCAAAGAAGCATCCAATAATTTTCCATTTCTTCGTATCACATTGTACTGCTTCATTTAACGCTTGAATCTCCTCAGTCCAACGTTGATATTCATTTTTATATTCTTTATGGCTTTTCATTGTATTATTGCTTTTCAGCCTCTTTCCGTAGTTTGTTTATTCTCATTTCCTCTTGTATCTGTTTGAAAGCTTCAAATTCAGGATGATTTGATAAATCGTCTTCAGTCATATAAGCTTGAATCAAACGAGCAAAACAATACCCGTTTGTACGACCAGCAAACTGCAAAGAAACTCCCTTGACGAGGTGTTTGTAATTAGCTATTACTATTTCCTCATCTCCCTTAAATGATTTTTTATCTACTTTAGCACCAAATGTAATAACGGCATCATAAAACGGTATAGTTTCCGCTTTGTGTATCCTCCAACGCGGAGGAATGGTGATTGTTTTCTTTTCCCGGTCGAAGATAACTGTTCGTCGGGGGGATAAAACGGAAAGTAGTGCTAATAGAATGAAAATTGCATAAACAGATGCTAATGCCATATTGCTTGCAAACGAGAGTTTATTTATCATGACGTTATCATTATTTGTAAATAATACACCTCGCTCATCCAGAATTCTGTGATAAACAGTATAAGCTTGAGTAGTCCCCCAGATATCTCCATCTAATAGGTTGTCATATACTTTAGGATAGAAATCAAATAATGCCAATGTTATCAAAATTGCAATATACAAAATTGCTGCACCATTTCGAGTCGGGGAGGTTGCATCTATGATGATTTTCTTGTCATCAAACTGCTTAAATACCTCTATATTTTCACTAACCCATTTATTTCCGAAATCGAAACAACCATAATACTTAAGTTGGACGTTATTGATAAGAGGAATTTTAGGATATATCTTGGGGATTATTAAATAAAGTATCATAATAAGCCAAGCAGAAGTAATAACTAACATCATTACTACCGAAAGAGCAAGATTAGTGATTGTTGCCGTTTCAAAAAGAGAACAGGTGACAAAAAATACAGCACAAAATGATAAACTAACGCATAATGCCATAATGAAAAAAATCTTTTTCCATTTCCGTTCTTCCCTTTGTTCTGCCTCTTTTCCTACTTGAACCTCATCAGCCCATTGATGATACTTATTAAGAGAATGTTTATGACCTTTCATTGTTTTTTGTTTTTTGTTCCATAATTTCCAATTCTTCCCTGTCTGCTGGTGGCGATGTATATAATTTATCATATTTAATTATCTCTTTATGCTTCTTGTTATAACGAGTCTGACCGCCTGCTTTTATTTCTGTAACTATTGTTTTGAAACTATTTTGATACGGAAAATAGGAGGCTATACCGTGTGGAATGCCGTTAATAGTTGGTAAATACTGGCCTTCTGAATTTTTAATCCGCACCATAATTTTTAGCGTACCACCTCTAAATTTGCGGGTGTTATTTACAGGATCTTCCACTTCAAAACGGACTACTGCCACGCCCTGTAGGGCATCTATCTGTACGATATTAGTCTCGGAAAATAACGATTCGACCGGTGGGTTGGAATCACTCCCATCAATATCATATAAATATACCTCAATTTCACCGTCCAACAGAGGCATACACCAAATCCGTATAGTGATTTCAAGATAATTCAATTCTGTCGATTCGTGTATCGTATGAGGATAACTGTTTATTGTTTTGTAGCTATAATATAAAGTTAATTCAGTTCTGATAGCATGCTGTTCGATATACAACAGTTGGTTTAGCGTTTTTTGTTGTTCATATAAAAAAGATTTTAGTTTATCGCTTCTTACTTCTGTCTTCAAGGCTTTATTCAAAAGTTCTATCCCTGATTTAGCATTAAGTTTGTAATTATTACCATATGCGCAATTTTTCAATAACGATTGCAACGAAGTATCACGGATAGCCTCAAGAATAATCGTAGAAGAGAGAGACAGAATAATTAAAGCTATTGTGTATGGATTGGAAAAGCCCAATATTATTGCCACACCACCTACACCTCCGGATACCCCTGAAATGATAGCTATAGTACCAGCCGCTGTTTGATTTTCTTTAATAAGATATATTCCGTCAACAGTGGAGGCTGCATTTAGAGCAACAACAGTTGTAATACTTAATGTTCTCCCTATTTTTTTCATTAAAGCCGGAGCAAGACGTGCAAGATATTCCTGTTTCAAGTCGGCAAGAAAAAGCACACTACCGATAAGTTCCAAAGAATCTTCTATATTTTTATCTTCTTTTTTAACGGTAAGAGAAGTTTTCAAAATGGTGATGCCAATCATCGCTCTCGTGAATTGAGGATTATCAACAAACTTCTTAAATCCTTTTGCCCACTTCTCACCCTTATTGTCAGCTTTGGCCAATTGCTTCTGCCATTCGGGCATCAATTTATCCAAAGATACGGAAACAGAAGAATTAGTCCTTTTGAATTTCGACAAAGAACCGGATATAGGATTACCATCTACATCCGTCACATCGCTGAGTTTAATAAGAAAGCCTTTACCTTTGCCTTTCAATGTTGTTGTACGTAGGTGTGAAAAATCTATCTTGTTTTTTAATTCAGCAGTAAACATACCTTCTGGAATTTTAACAAAAATTTGTCCATCCTTAGTTACAAATCGAAAAACTTCAGATATGAAATTCAGCTTTTGATTAGCCCTGATATATCTAATATAACCGAGCAGAGCATCTGCGATGTCACCGACAGAATCCTGTGTATCAGTGATTAAAGAAACACTATCCACTATTTCATCAAGGTTCCACTCTTTTCTGAGCAATTTCCCAGTATTACTTTCACTGGACAAAACATTGTTTATACAATTACCAATCTTCTTTTCGGTTACTGATAGGTTTTTAGAATGGCCAATAGGCTGGTCCAAATAGCCATCAATTTTTTCAGGAGCATTTGCTAATCCGCTAAGGTGTTTCGACAAACTTGATTTTCCTTTGTTAACGGTTGGCATTTTTTCAACGAGGTAATCTTGTATTGACAATTGGTAAGCCTCGCACATGATAATTTCAGAAAGTAACTCACGGATATAATGAATTTTCTGGCGTAACTTTGCACGGGGTTCGACCAAAAGTATTGTCTTTAATAAATCTGTAGAAATATGTGATTTGTATTTTGTGAAAACACCAGTTTTGACATCCGACATACGGTATAACAAAATACCCATATCAATAAGTGCCACCAGCTCAGGATTGTCATAGTTTCCGTCCAAAGCATTAGCATCCACTTTTTTATAGGCTTTGGTAATGTCTCCGGTCTTCATCGATTCTACCATTACCAGAAGATTTCGAGTTTCTATGGCTATATCAGCGCAGAGTATATCAGCTATTCCCTGTGGGTCAAACAAAGAGAAATAAAAATCATGATTGTCTGCATCGCCCTTTTTTAGAGCGCAATTTTTCTCATATTGTCCTTTATATCGGTCAAAATATGCCTTATATGATGCATTTTCCCATTCCAAATAATTCCCGGCCTTCACTTTGTCAGAAAATTCAGTAAGATAATCCCACGGAGGGCTAACCAATATACTTTTGGCCTCTTCTACAGCAAAGCCATGATTATCGTATTCTCCTTTAAAACAAGTTTCACATTCCAGTGATTGCATGCGCTTATTTCTTTCTTCCTCGTTACCCAAAACCTTTTCTGCATACTGTTTTGACCATCTGATGGGTGAAAAGACCAGCCAAACTTTTTTATCATACTGTTTTCGCAGGACAATGTAATTTGTCATTCTGTCTTTTTTGGGCGTTTCCCATGAAATACGAGGATTTTCCATATCGGACCATACCAAGTTGACTATTCCTCCCTCGTTGGTTACTTCATACTCTTTAAAGATTCCTGCCGTGTTATGTTTCTCAAAATAAGCATAGATATATCCCTTCCGTAAGGGGATTCTCTGATATGAATATCCATACTTCATATCGGGAAATCCTTTGGGAGCAGGAAAAGAACTAACATCATTACCTTCTAAAGGAGCCAATATCCCACTTTTATGGGTACTTTTGCTGTAGACTCCATATAATGATAAATAGAGTCTCACATAATCCACGGCATATAGATTATTTCCTTGTGCTTCCTTGCCTTTGCCAGATGCTTTTAAGCCAAATATAGCAATCATGTCATCTTTCATCTTCTCATTTTTTTAATTCTACAATCCATTCGACAGTAACATGGTTATTGTTAACAGTTCCTGTTAACTCAATATCCTCGACCTGTTCTCCATTCGCTGTATCTATAGCCTCAGGGGTAATTACAAATTTCACAGTTTCTCCATCCTTAAATCCTATAGTATCAGCGTTTACTGTAACTTTTTTATTGATATGACTTTCTGCGATATGTATATCTTCTTTTTCCCAATGCACATTAAATATCATAGGTTCCTCCTCTAACATTTTTTTTTGCAGAGCATTCTGATTTTCGATGGCTTCTTGCAAGTTATTGCCAGAAATCGCAGCCAAAAATCTATTCCTTTTCGGTGATACATGATTCATCGTGATTGGTTCTATAGGACTGGCACTGCTTACTGTTACTCCGGGTACTCCCGCAGGGATAATTCCTCCGTGAGCAGTCATACAGCCTTGTAATACGATAGGTTTACCATTAACCAAGATTCCCGGTTCTCCTTGTACAATAGTGTCGGGCGGACCACAACATACACACATATCACCCATAACAGATATAGGAACTCCATTAACCATTACACCGGGGCATCCTGGACCGATAATAGGCCCTCCAATATGAGGTGTCACCCCTGTTACCATCGGGCAAATATGATTTAAATTTATAGTAACGATTTGTTTCATAATATAGTATGCTTTTTTCGTTTACATAATCTCTATTTTATTGGCAGCTCCTTGTATTGTCGTCTGTTGTCCGGCGACTTGTGTCTGTCCCCCGTTTAGTGTAATCTTGGAATTACCCTCCACTGCAATATTCTTTCCAACCATGTTGATATCTGATTTTGCCTCGATGCCGACATTTCCTTTTGCAGCAGTCAATACATCTTTGTCAGCCTGCAATAGTAGATTGCCTTTAGCTGAGCTGTTAATATCCGCTTCAACCGTCATATCAATGTTCTTTTTAGCTGTAATCTGCACATTCTCTTCAGTATTGATGCAAACATTTTTTGCTGTCAATGTGATGGTTTCTGGGGCAGTAATATCAATATTCTTGTCTTTACTATTCAGATGTATAACATTTCCGTTAATGTCTCGAAGGGTAATACCCCAGTCTCCACCCTCATCATCCTTGAACTCCAGCGTATGCCCGCTGCGTGTCCGCATACTCTTAACAGTATTATCCGTTGCCGCTCCCTCTGAATTAGCCTTATAGAAAAGGCTGCCTGTCACATAAGGACGGTCTGGATTGCCTTGTTCGAAGCCTACCATCACCAAATCACCCGGCTCGGGGATAAACACAAAACCACGGTTTTTGGCAACTTGCTCGCTCTTGCCTGCATCGGGGCTTTGCACTCGCATCCAGTAGCTCTCACCGCCATCTACCTCCTGCCACATGAACTGTACTTTGACACGTCCCTGATTTTTAGGGTCGTCATTGCTCACTACTCTCGCCATTTCCGGATAGGCTACCGGCATCACGGCATCTCCCCACGGCATGATGGGCGTACCACCCGGTACGCCACAGAAGGTGTTGCTATATTGTCCTTTATAGTTTACCGTATGGGTAATCTCCGTGATGCGGTAACGTCCCAAATCGGTAATCTTAACTCCTGGGAAACTTTCGGGTACACGGGTAACCACCAATTCTCCCAGTCGTATGCCGCAGTAACGGCTTGAAGCCTTGATTTGAGACAATTGGGAATAGTTGCGGTGAAATCCGGCATCCCCGTAGTGTTCCAAATCCATTGCGCTATACGCAGGTCTTATCGAGGGTAGTTTTGCCTCGGTAGGGAAGATAGGTTCACTGCATTTCTCAGCCGAACGGGAACCAAGAGTAGCACCCTTAGGTGTTCCACTGTAGTCGTAATAGAACTTATCATTGACGGGGTCGAACTCATAGGTGCTGTGATTCAGAGAACGGATAGTGGCATTGATGCTGACTCCCGTCAGGTCTACATCATACCCTGCACGGCTTTCCGTATCTATTTCTGGGTCTCCTATCTGTAGCGTTTCCCCGTTGTAATAGAACCACTCGCCATAAGAGCGGAGCAGACGGGATAGGAATCCGTAGCTTGTCTCTTTATAGCGGGCAACATAAGGGATGATGTCCGTATGTTTGGGATTGTTGGTCACATTCATTTTCACCCCGCTCTTATCAAGTATGTCGCTGACTATCGTATTCAGGTTTTGCTCTACATAGCAGTCCATAGCGGGGTCTCTGTCCAGCAGGATGGTAGGGCTTCCCCCTTCCAGTATGACAAATCCCTGATTACCGTCGAAACCTTCAACATGAATATCAGAAATCAGTCCGTGAAATTCCGTTTTTTCTCCACTCTCATGGTGGGTCATGATGATGGATACCTTCTCACCCAGTTGCTTGAATATCACATCGGGACCGATAGCCCACACGCTTGGTTTGTCCGGACGGTAGTTCACTTTGATTTTGAAACGGTGATGTGTACTGACCGACTGAAAAAGTTCCATTGTCACATAATCGCAGACTTTTCCTGCTACTTTTATCTCCACGCTTACAGCGTCCAAGTTTGTCGATGCCATAGTTTATATGTTTTATGGGTGAATACTATGAGTTAATAAAAACACGGTAGTTATAGGTCTCCGGAGACAACCGCCTGAGCTCACTGTCCAAATTGACAACGAACTCTTCCCTGTCCAATCCTTGCATCCCCTCCGATAACCGTAGATACACGTCCAGCGTCCTTATGAAACCTTCGCTTTCTTTTTTACCGGCTACATACCCCAGCTTTACCTCCACAGAGCGAATGCTGTCGCCATACCTTGCCATGCAGAAGTTGCGTATATCCTCTTTCGTGTATATCCTGCCGTGTGACAATAGCATGAATCGGTACATATCCATCCGGCGCTTTACGGATGGGGACGGCTTTCCTCCACGGGCAGAAGTGACAAACCGCAGTGTATCTCCGTCTATATCGGAGTTGGCGCAGTCATTTAATGGCTCTCCCGCATAGATGTCATTGGCAAATTCGCCATTAGTAAGAGTATAATCCACAGTTAACCGGGTATCCTTGTCATAACGTTGGTCAATGACTACATATGACAACATTTCCTGTCCTCCGACTCCGTCTTTATTTTTATCTCCCAATTGGTTTACCCGTTCCTCTATCTGCTCGATCACCTCTTTCATCCCGTCTTTGTCTGTCGAAGAGAAGGCCATGCTTTCGTCATATAGCAGGTCTGTCAGGCGGTTCAGAAAATCTTTGGCATCCATCGCATTGAAGCGTTCGCAACCGCCCCTTCTGACCGAATAACAGCCGGCTCTGCCTTCATCCTGTGTGCCGGAAATTTCCCTAAGCCGGTCTCCGTGGTTATCGGTAATCGAATCCACAAACAGGAAATATTCAAATTCCGTCTTTTCCAAAGGGAGAATGGCCGAGACGGAATCTACCTTTCTGGTAATCTTTGCCGGATATTTGTTTACTACGATAAAAGTGTTCATCTGCACCTTTACCTGTTCCAGTATTTCTTTTGAAAAAGCGGTGGGAAATTCTATATCTATCCAAACAGTATCCGCATCACATTCGGCAATGAAATCACTTGGCAGCAGGAAAGAGATTTCTTCGGGCACTCTGCTACGTGACAAATCTCTGACTTTTAATCCGTGAGCTTTCAATGTCAGGTAATGGGAAGCATATTTGCTGGTTATTTCTTCCGTAATCAACCTGCCAAGATCGTATTTCTCACTGACCGAACGTGTGGGGTCGTACTCGATTCCCCCTTTAATTTCTACAGGAATACCGGCAATCGTGCAATGGCAGTACGGCAGTAATTTCAGATAACTGCTTTTATCTGCTACAAGCGGTATATCTATATATAACGGCAAGTCGTTGAGAGTAGTTACATTGTTGCCTATTTTCATCCCGATACTGATTTTCCGACCCATTACCGGCACATCGGAACGAAAGCGGGCAGTGGCGTCACGTTCTCCTTCGGGAGTGATGGTGCAAAATTCATCCGCCGTCACGAGATACTTCAGTTCGGCATTGATTATGCGGGTTTCATGCAGCGGAGTAAAGAAGAGATTTTTCATCTTATACTTCTTCACTATCTCCGTGCTTTTATAAGAAAACAGGTCTGTGGGAGATACAGTAGCTTGCGGTGTATATGGTCGGGCAGCAGCAATAGCATGGGCGGGTTTGGCAACCAATGCCGTGTGTGGAGTAAGGGCGGAAGCGACTTTCTCCAACAATCGGCTTTCAATGGCGTGCATATCACCGGACAGCTTGAAAATTTCGCCCGACAAGGCTTCAATCAGCAGTCGGATAAGGGGGTCCATGCCATCTATATTTCGTATGTCATATAGGGTTGCCGCCTGTTTGAACATCCGGGCTTTAATGCTTTCTTTTGTGAATAGATTTGCCATACGTTTTAATTTTATATTTCAACTGCCTGATTATTCGTTTGATAAAGGTCCCATGTATAATTTGTAACCGAAACCGCAGGGAGCACCGGTGGAATTCAATGTGGCGAGTACTGTAATATCTACCCGCTTACGTATCATCCGGTTATCCAGAACTTCTTCCCTGACGACTTCTTGTAGGTTTACCGAGAGAGTGATGTCGGAAATGCGTTTCTCATAAGTGGAAATCGCCTGCATCACGTATCCGGTAAACAGTTCTTTCCATTGTTCGGTAGAAACAATGCGCTCAAAGTCCAACTCCCAAATCCGACAACCGTATTTGAGGTCGAAACGGTGCTCACCCGGACAGGTGGTCAGCAACAGTTCGATGTGCTGGTCGATGGATTCCAGTTCGGAACATCTTTCCAGTTGCCGGATATCTCCTTCGAAGAGCTTTTCCAAACGTACCGGTAGTTTATAGTATTTCTGTTTCATCTTCCAAAGAATTTACTTTGTCGTGGTGCGGCTATTCTACCGCCCCACATACTGCTATGTCCTGTGTCATACCGGCGCTCAATGCCGAATGAATTTCTTTTGTACAAGTTGTGCGACCATAGGTAGGGATTCCTCCGGTCTGCGAGTATATCCTCCAGCTTAGCCAGAAGCAATCTCCTGTCGGAAAGATTGCTTTCCAGAACATAGGTCATATAAGTTCCGGTATAGGGGTGGTATTGTGAAATGAACAATTCACACCCGCCGCCTTGCATCGAGACTTCGCATCTCTCCAGCATGGTATCATAACTGATATATACTCCCGTCAGCCCGCAAGCCGGTGCGGGGGAAGCATGGGGAACTGCCGTCCCGATGTATCCGAGCTTCTCGACTTCACCGCCTTGCCAAAGACCCGTTTTGAGTAGTCCTGCCATTTCATGTAGTGAGTATATAGCCATAGTATTATCGTTTTAGTTCAAATTCATCACCTCCCATCCGGACAGACGGAAAAGTCATCACAATGGTCTTTACCGATGTGTCTCCCTGCGATACATTGTGATAATGCACGCAGCTCGCATTACTGAAATTTATCTCGAACAGTGCACCTTCGTCCATAGCATCGCTGTTGAGATAGAATCGGACTGTCCCGTTTTCTTTCCTGTCCGCTCTCATTATCCAGTTTTCTACCTCCGCATTCACCGGCTCTGAAAATACGGCGTATGCTTCCATATATTCTTTCGAGGAATTATCCGGCTCATAGGCAATATCAAACTCGGACAAGATGTGCGACTGCCCGCAAAGCGTTATCTCGCATACCATATCCGGATTGCGTCTATCCGCAAACACTTCTTTTCCTTTAAACAGCCTGTCGAAAAAGCCCATAGTTATTTGTTTTTAAAAAATAAGTCATTGTCCGTTACAATCTCTTTGGCTTCTATCACAATGATAGTCACCACACCTTTTTTAACCCGCGAATCGTAGTTCATACGATAGCTCCTTACCGATGCGCCCGAAAATTGCAGTTTGGCAAAGGTCGTTTCGTGTTCATCCAGTGTAACAATCGCTCCATCTTCTTTACGGAAGGTGTCAAAGAGCCATCCCAGCAGGGTAGCGTCAGCAAATCCATCAATGACGATTCGTATTTCTCCGCCGCATACGCCGGAAGTGATTTCACCTTTACGCCCCACATTACGGCTCAATCCGTAATCAAAGTGTTTCAGCGGATATTTCCCCCGATACACACCGTGAGGAAGGTCGATATTCTCTTTATGTAAGTATAAATAGGTTTGCATCCAACGAATATTTTTATTTATCTGATGGCCATCTGAGTTTTTTTGTTTTCTTTACTATATTTCCTTGCTCATCATATTCTGAGATTTCAAGTGTTATGGTACCATTGTAGTCGGAATTGTAGATATGCTTAACTTTTTTGTTCCCTTTATAATAGATACTGTCGGTTGAGTAGCCTGTACTTCTTATAGTATGATTGACGTTTACTTTCAGTCCGTTTTCTTCATACTCTGTTTTTTTATTGACTAAAGTCATATCATTGTCCAACTCTTCCTTAATTTTCTTTTTTCCATCAATGTATTCCTTCATCACTCTATTAAGTACACCGTTTAAGGTAATCCGAGTGATTAAGGTATCATTAACAGTTTGTTTCAATGAACACTCGATATTTTGTTTGTAATCGGAAGAAGGGACAAGATTAACAGCTTCTTTATAATCTGTATCATTAAATTTATAGGTTTCTTCTCTTTGCCCGGTGTTTAAATCATGATGGATTTTCTTCGTATTATTTCCATTATTATCATAGTAGTAGTATTCCTCATATCTTGAGTCAGAAGAGGGTTCATCTCCTAATATTATAATACTTTTATTATACTTAGGCTTATTCTTATCATAATAGGTAGAAAAAGTATAACTAAATGTGTCTTTATTATTTTCCAATACAAGTTCTTCTATGGTATTTTCAGTGTATCTCATTGTTTTTAGCAATGATTCCGACAAGGGTTCCTCTACAGTATAGCAGGAAGAATCATTATCATAACTATATGTCTTTGTAAAATTATTTACATTCGCCAAGATCTCTTTATCTTTATTGTCTCCAAAATAGAGATAGTCATATTCAGTACCTTGTGCAGTTAGAATCCTGTTGTTTTCATTATAAATATTAATATATTTAATAATATTAATAGAATTATACCCTTCCTGCTGTTTACTATTTTTGCAGCTCAATAAAAGTAATATACTACCTAAAAAAAATAAATTTCTTATATTCATTATTTTAGAATTTAACTCCTAGATTACCTAAATTTTTTTGCATCTCTATATAATGTGAATTCAGTATTTTGTGACATTCATTCATCTTTTCCTCTACAGATTTGTCTCCACTTTCAAATTTTTTTTGTAATTCTCGATATTTTATTAGTGTTTTTTTGTAATCGCTATAATTTATACATGCTAATCTCCATTGCATCAAGTCCGTCTCATACATCCATGTGCCTAAACTTATGACAGTCATATAGGGACTTAATTTTGTTTTTCCGGCTGCAAACAGTAAAATGTCTCCGGCAGCTGACCAATATTCACCATTACCTACCTCATCTATAATAGAAATAAGCGACAATCCATCTCCAATTTTGCCTATATGTTTATTATCCATTAGCATATTCGCTGCATCAAGGGGAGCTCCGATTTGGTCATTTATTTGACTACCTAATGATAGTATCCCATTTCTTGCGTCATTTCCCTTTAGTGCTCCTTTGGATTTTATTATGGGAAGAGGTATTTCACAATAACTTTTAATAGCATCCGCCCGATGAATAAATTTTAGCATCTCCTCCACGATACCATAAAATGCATAATAGGCATCGTAATCCAATTTCAACAGTTCATCTTTTGACAAGACATGGAGTGTATGTAATGTTTTGGTCTCAATGATTGCATCTTTCCTTTGAAAATAGGGGAAAGGTATTTGCTGATATTTTGGAATCGCCCATAATTGTTCTGGATTAGTGCGGATAAAATATAGGGTTTCTGTTGTCCAATACACATACCCGATGCCTTCTACCAATCCCGTATAGGTCGTATTACCGGCATTCACCATAGCCTCGAACTCTGGCAATTTCTTTATTTCTATTTCCTTACCCATCTTATTGTAGATTATTTAACCCAGTGATTGTCAAAGCTAATTCCATTTATTAACATCTCATCAGGAGATATTACCAGTTGACTTTCTAATCCTCCTTCGTTGGCTATACTTCGATTAAATCGTATGCAATATGCGTTGATGAAATTAATTTTCAAGGGAGGATTTGTTGTCTTTGATTTAAAAATCACAGACCCGTTTTTGGGAATGGACGTCATTCCCCATCTGTAAATGTTTTCAGGAAGCGTTTGTGATAATGTAATGGACATGATACCACCACGTACTTCATCTTGCGGTTGCCCTTTATGGTCGACAGATTGCGCGAAATTTATATCGAAATGGCTCATCTCATATTCCTGACCATCAAGGATAAACCATGCTGTTAAGTCGCTGTCTACTTGTAGAAAACTAAATAATTCCATACCGTTTGTTTTTAATAGTCAAAAACTTATTCGTTAATAGTCCAACGATTTTCAAACGTTGTCTCACCTACCTTTATTTTTCGTACTTGGAGAATAATTTTAGTATGTATATAGGCTTTTCCTTTTTGCGTATATTCAATATTCAATCCAGTACAGGCTGCCTGCTCAAATAAAATCTTTTCCAAAGGTTCATCACTGTCATCGCATATTACAATTGCACCGTCTTCATATTTTTTAGAGTTCAGTATCCAGCGGAGCATATCATCTTGCGGTAAACCGGCATAAGTCAGGTACAAGGTTCCACCCCGTACATCAGTTTGCGGTTTGCCATCCGTGTTCGTTCCCTGATTAAAACTGAAATGGCAATTTTCAAGTTCATAACTGTCTTTGTACAATCCCGAAATACTGGAATCGCCCAAAGCACCTATCCTCAAAAAACTTTTATGTCCAAACATAGTATCTTCATTTTATCATTTCACATTCCAATCAATATCTCCATTATCCGCCACATCGACAACAACTGTATTCCCTGCCGCCAATGTTCCTGCAACAATCATCTTTGAGATAGGACGGCGGATATAGTTACGTATCGTACCCGCCACCTGACGTGCTCCGTATTTCGGAGTGAAGCCACGGGTAGCAAGCAGGTTCTTTGCCTTCTCCGTAATCTCAATGTCAATATGCTGCTTCTCAAGCAATGCTATAACTCCCTTTAACTGTATCTCAAAGATACGAACCAGCATTGTTTCGTTAATAGGAGAGAAAGGCACGATTTCCGACAAACGGGCAAGAAACTCCGGACGGAAATAACTGCCCATGACTTCCATCAGGTCAGTGGTAGAAGGATTCTTGCCCTCATTAATCTGTTTGCTAAGCCATTCGCTACCTACATTGGATGTAAACAGTACGATAGAATTGGAAAAATCACCCTCTTTGCCCAAACGGTCGTGTAGCTTGCCTTCGTCCATGATTTGCAGGAAGATGTCATAAACGGAAGAATGGGCTTTCTCTATCTCATCGAAAAGCACCACCGCGTAAGGCTGACGACGTATCCGGTTCACGAGTACGCCACCTTCTTCGTAGCCCACGTATCCCGGAGGCGCTCCCAATAGCAGGGCTGCCGAATGTTCTTCCTTAAACTCTGACATATCAAAACGAATCATCGCCTTTTCGTCATTGAAAAGTGCTTCTGCCAATGCTTTTGCCAACTCGGTCTTACCGGTTCCGGTAGGTCCCAGCAGGAAGAATGAGCCAATCGGTTGTCCCGGTTTGTTCATTCCACTTCGTGATTCGACAATGGCATCTGTCAATACCTTCAGCGCATTGTCCTGTCCAACAACTCTACGACGCAGAATATCTTCCATATTGAGCAACTTCTCTTTCTCGCCCGACTCTATCTTGCCGATAGGGATACCTGTAGAAGAAGAAATAACGGCTGCCACTTCATGGGAAGTGATTTTCCCGATTTTCTCTTTGGTCAATTCACGCAATCGGTCAAGTACACCTAAAATATAATCCATCCATTCACCGTAGTCTGATGACTCCGGTTCATTCTGTCCATCGGAGAGCATTCCCAGAAGGATAGGGCTTAACCGGTTCTTCATGGTGAAGTTGACTAACCGCAACTTCTCCGTGCGCTCCGCTTCGGGCTGGTCTTCCGCCGCTTCAATCGCGGCAAGCTGCTCTGCCAGTCCCTTTATATCTTTTTCCCCGCTCTGGTTAATCATCTTAACCGCAGAGAGGGTACGGTCTATCAAATCAATAGCGGCATCCGGCAAACGGCGTTCCTTGACATAACGCTTGGCGAGTGCCACGCATTCCGGCAACGAATCTACATCTACCCCCACACCGTGGTAGCTTTCATATCTTTCCAAAGCTGCCTGTATCATATTTACGGTGGATGCAAGGTCAGGTTCCGATACTTGCAATACTTCAAAACGCCGGTTAAGGGCATGGTCCGGTTCAATCAGTTTACGGTATTCGTCCACCGTAGTGACTCCGATTACCGTTATATTTCCTTTGGCAAGCTCCGGTTTCAGGATGCTTGCCGCTCCGCTGTTGCCCGACTTGGGGTCGATCAGCGTATGTATTTCATCAATGAAGAGAATCGCATTGCCGTGAGCCGACAATTCTTTGATGATTCCTTTCAGCCGTTCTTCTATCTCGCCTTTGTAGGTAGCACCCGCAATCAGTGTTCCTGTGTCAAGCTCATAGATAGTCATGTCCTTTAGATATTGGGGAACTGTACCCTCAATGATGCTGCATGCCAAACCATCTACCAGAGCAGTCTTACCCACACCGGCATCGCCGATGATGAGCACGTTGGGCTTACCCATCCGCCCCAGAATTTCCATCATCATGCGTGTCTCACGGTCACGGCACACGATAGGATATACTTTCTTGTCTGCCGCAAGAGCAGTCTTATCCGTACAGTACTTATCTAAATTGCCCGCCCCGGCTGTCCATAGGGGGGCTTCACTCCCCGGAAGGTCAGTCTGCGTACTTACGGATTTTTTCATATTACCCATTCCGCTCGTGAAGAGGTCATGTATCTCACGCTCCCGAATAGGGAACGAGCGCAACTCGTCCGTACTGAAACCTGCTTCGGGTGTAGCAATGGCTGCCAGCAGGCAAAGTGGATTGATTTCCAGCAGTCCCCACTTGATTCGTACATTATCGGCTTGCTCAAACAGTTCGTTAACTTTCCCATCGGGCATTATCTCGCCTGCACCGGCAGCCTTGGGGTACTCCTCTATTCTTACCTCCGCCCATTCGCGCAAGTAATCGGCATCCTTACCCAACGATTCGACAAACGAACGCAGACCTACCTCTTTGTGCATCAAGGCAAACAAAAGGTGTGCCGGAGCATAGCTGGCATTGCCATACTCACGGGCGACACCTTTTGATATTCGGATTACGCTCTGAACTGTTTCATTGATGTTCAAAAAATCCATATTTTATTCTTATTACGCCTGTTCGTAATTTGTATTCCAGTTTGTACCATCATCACCTTTCGTGCCGTCCAACTTGATAACAAAGCTCTTGGCAGGGAAGAACGGAGTCATGTGAATATCCAGATAAATACGGTCTTTCTGCTTTTGGTCTTGCTCGAAACGGATTATCTTGAATTTTTCGATAAGGCGGTCGGCTCCCTGTACACTATCAAGATACTGTACAATCTGCCCTCTCAGGTCACGTTCGGTTTTAGAACTCCAGTTCTCGAACGAACGGCGGTTCAGGAAATCAAACAATACCTTGGTAATATAGTCGAATACACGTACCACAGAATAAGTTTGCAATCCCAGATTGTCACCGTTGAACAATGTCTTTGCGGAGAACGCCATCACTTTACCATATTCATTGACCATCGGAATTAAACCCATTTTCTCCAGTTGTGAGATTTCGCTTTTCTTCAACGGGAATACCACCGCATCTATTTCATTAATGCCGCCATACTTCTTACCGGCAGTTACCTGAGACATCAGAGTGGTGTAAACTTTACCCATCAAAGCAATGGACGGAGAAACATGGAGGTCTTCCTCTTCACCGATTTCCCGGTATCCGGCACGTCCCACCAGCCAGTTGCAGGTCATGCAGGTATTGCTTTTGAAGGCCTCCCCACTTGCCATATTGGAGGAAGAGAACAGTTCCACCACATCTTCCGGCTTATCAAGGTCGGCAAAGTCCGTATAGAGCATCACTTTATTTTCATAAGCGATTTTCGCCCATTTTTCAAGTACCTTATTCGAACCAAGATAGCCCGGAATGGCTAACAGTGAGTAATTTTGACGTAAATCCAACTTGTCATAGTTCTGTTTCAGTTCGCGGGCAACGAAATCAATGAAGCGGGGATTGTCGAGGTCGGTCAGTTGTTCTTTGGAAGCATTGACTATCGTCACGTTGTTCACTTTGTCCGCTTCCGTATTCTTATAGAACAACATCACTCCACGGTATGCCTGTTCCATATCCCTCACACTCTGCACTGCCACCAATTGGCTTTTGGCAAGATGCGATGCGGCAGCTTCCGATTTAGCTTTAGAAGTGGCAATCATTTCCGTCACTGCCGATGATGAGTTCAGCAGGTCGATCCACATATCTATCTTATTCTTCAGCACTTCCCGTTCTTCTTGCTTCTGTTCATCGGTTAAGAATATCTTTTTGCGTGCCTTACGCTCGGGGTTCAGGTTCTGAACACCATCTACTGTTGATTCCAGAAAATTGAAACCGCCGAATCTGGACAACACATCCAGTGCCGAAGCCAGAGAGGATTCCCTGTTTTTCTCTTTATAGGAAACTTGAACGGTTTCTTGCGCCTGAACTTCAGACTTATTTTTATTATCTTCCATAGTTCTTATTGTCTTTTATTCGGTCTTTAATTCGTTACTCAATGCTTCCAGCGCGCTGATAAACGCCTTTTTGGATTCCGGATTCTCCAACACTCGTTGTAGAACTTTATTAGAACGCAATTGTGTCACCATCCCCTCGTAGAATGTTTTCTCCGTATCCAACTTATGGAGGAATGGACTATTCTGTGTCATATTCTTCACACTGAAGTCCGCCACTGAGCTAAATCTAAAGTTTTCTTTTACCGGTTGCCCTTCTTCATTTTCAAATTCAACATCAATGTTGGGCAAGAAGTGCGCAAACACCTCTTCGATAGTGCTTAAGCCTTTGACCGCTTCAGGAGTTACAGGTTCGTCAGCAGTTAACTGTTCAACTATGAGGGAGCGATTCTCCGGAATGTTTGCGATGGCTTCGGAAGTATCAACTTTCACTTCATTACCACCAATTCCATATTCAAGTATTGCCATTTGTCTTTTTTGTTTTTAAGCTACAGAAGCCATCCACATATTAAAAAAACAGCAGATGGCTTCTGTTACCTACATGATTACTACATGATTACTTCGGCCAATTCTGTTCAAATTGTGCGCCACCAATCTTGATTACCTGAGCCGATACGACAAAAGTGATAGTCATCGGCTGCGAGCCGACAATGTCGATGTTTTCGGTAAATTCGGTAATGTATCCGTTTTCCCAGGTAAGTTCCTTCATCTTGGCTTCTTCATCTCCTTTTTTGAAGACGATGCTGCCGGAATGAGGTTTAAACTGATTGGTCATGTTCTCCAGAATGGAAGTATCATCAGTCGATTCCACATGCAGACGAATTTGTCCACCATAAATGTTTGAAGATGGGCGTCCTTTGGAATCCACATCTCGCTTGAGACTGTACGTGCAATCCAGCACGTCAAACTCTTTTCCTGCAAAGCTTAAGGTTGCTCTAAATGCCATGTTTTAGGAGTTTAAATGTTAATAATTTGTTTAATACAGACTACAAGAAAACTACGATTTCATTTCATTATAAAAGTGCATGGCTTCTATATAGTCCTCAGCATGCAAATATAGAACAAAAATAATATACGAAAAATGGTTTGCTTAAAAAATAAAATATATTTTTTGATAATTATATATTCGTAAACAAATAATGGGATCTATTATTGAGAGAATTTATAATTAAAGAAGTGTAACTGATTGATAAAAAGACGTATATATACCTATTTGGAATCTTATTGAAAACGTGAAGGCGATTATTGAGATTGTATTATATGAAAAGAATAATGGCAATACCTTCGTCTTTACGTATGGATATTGCCATTAAATATATTGCTGAATTAGGAAGGCTGTAGAACTTCAGGATTTCCTTAAACATCTGTCCATATAGTCTCCTGTGACTATTCCGAAAGCAATGTTTTCAGGTCATTCTTATTGATGCCCATATACTTGCATATTTTGGATTCACTTATGCCATCTGATATCATTTGCCGGATTGCCTTTTTATCCCTGTCATACATCTCCAACCTATCAAAAATAATGTCAGTTAAAAAGTCGATTCCTTCTGAAAAAGCATTTTCTCCTTCTTTAGTCTTATAGTCTATTGTGCAGATTTTAGCACACTCTTTATGTAATATCAAATAATAAATTCCCCCTATTAGGATTGACGCAATACTTTTAATATTGATTTTCGCCGGTGCAAAGAGATTTTCGTAAAATGTTATTAAGTTTAAGTTCATAACATCCCGTGTTTCCGCAGATCTCTTTGTAGTACTATTAATAGTTGTCATTTCGTAAAGCAGCAACTTTTGCATCACACTGTTCTCTGACAGATTCCTGAACAATGTCTTGAACGTTTCTGCAAAAAACTTTTTAGGTCCTAATGTATTAAGTGTGGAAATATCAATGGTATTATTGATCCAGAAGTCGTATTGCTTGGCCAGTCTGTCATAAAGATTATCCATCGAACCATATCTTCTGTAAAACACATTAGCTTCTAAGTCAGCAGCTTTCATTAATGCACTCAAATTAACATTTCCAAAACCAAACTCACCTACAAGCTTTTCAAATTCAGATATTACCTCCTTATCCAACTGCTCATTGGTTCTCCTTATTCGAATTTTTTTATCTCCCTGTCCCATCATTATTATATAGTACTTATTAAATAATAAAAAATTTAATCACCAGAAGTCCGGAGGTATTTTCGTTTTTCCCTCCAATAAAATTTCATTCCTAAAGAATCAGTTGGAGTTGTTCAAAGAAGGCTTATGCTTGTTTATCCAACAGTTTGATTCTCCCTTCGCATGTTTGTTTGTATAAACAATGAGATATGTTGCAAATATAGGTATTTTACGCCTTACAAGCAACAAATAAGTAATTCAAATATAATATGTGGCTGTTTTACTAATTCAATTATAGACGATTTAATTTGCTTAGTTTATTTTTGTCATTATCTTTGCAAACAAATTTATAACGTATAAATACTAAAATGAAAGAGAACATATCTAGGTTCAAAATTGACTATTCGGTATGTAAGAATAGCCCCGGTGGCAGTATTTTGGAAAAAGTCTCCAATTTCCAAAAAGAACTCCAACTACACGAAGAGAACTCGCTACACATCTACGTCAAATCCCCAATGGTTTCCGGTTGCGGTAGGGAAGTCGAGGTTGTTGATAGAAAAACTAATGAAGTAAAGAAAATGCTGATGTTCGGTTCCAATAGTTATTTGGATGCTACCGGCATACCATCAGTAGTGGAAAAGGCGGTTCGTGTAATAACTGACTATGGAGTAGGAAGTGGCGGGGTTCCACTATTGAGCGGAACGACAATATTCCAAAATGAATTGGAAAAAGAGATAGCCAAGCTGACCGGTTTTGATGACACTATATTATTCTCTTCTGGCTTCACTGCCAATATAGGTGTGATAGTAGGATTGATACGCCCTAACAACTTGCTGGTATATGACAGGCTCAACCACGCCAGTTTAATTGACGGGGCTCTAATGTCCGGTGCCAAAATGGTAAGATATAAGCATAATGATCCTAAAGCACTTGAAAAAATATTAAAAGAAAATGCCGGGCAATACAAGGATGGTATGATGGTGGTGACTGACGGAGTATTTAGTATGGATGGGGATATTGCCGATATTCCGGCTATCTTAGAGATTACGAAGAAATATAATGCATTGCTTTTAATAGACGATGCCCATGCGACGGGAGTGATTGGAGGAGACGGAGCCGGAACGCTAAGCTATTATGATATAAAAGAGCGCGAAAATATAATCGTTACAGGAACGCTCAGTAAAGCAATAGGATCGATAGGAGGTTTTATAACTGCCAAACAAAACATTATTGATTACCTGAGGGTTTATGCCCGTAGCAACATGTATTCTACCTCTTTACCCCAGAGTATTTGTGCAGCATCCCTTGAAGTAATCAAAGAGATGCGTAATACGGACATTCAGAATGCACTGAAGCGGAATGCCGAATATGTAAGAAATGGATTGAAAGCATTGGGCTTCAATACATTAAATTCGATGACTCCTATTATACCTGTGATTGTGGGAGATGAATACATATTGACTCAGATAACAAAGGAACTTTATGACAGGGATATATTTACCAATGCCATATTTCCTCCGGTTGTACCTCCTAATATGTGCCGAATTAGAATTGGCGTGATGTCGTCACATACGTTTGAAGACTGTGACAGGTTGATAAACGTCTTCCATGAAATAGGCAAAAAATACGGACTTATCTGATAAAACGGCATATTGTCATACAAATAATAGGAGGGTATCCGAAATGTTTCGGATACCCTCCTGGACTTTAATTCCACAAAATTGCCTTGACAATATTTTGAGTAAGTACATAGATCTATTACTTAAATTTCGTGAAAGTTTACCATGGTAAACTTTCACGATGGTAAAAAAGTAGTATGGTGAAAATCCTAGAAAAAATAGGTAGTTTTAATACCGTAAAACTTTCAATTTAATGCTTTCAATTTGCTAAAATAGGGTTGTCGCAACCAAATATCTCCATCTCCCACAGCAACAAATCGTTGTTTAGCGCGTGTTAAAGCCACATTTAATAAGTTAGGTTTGGATGAAGCCCAGGAAGCAGCCCCTTTTGACTTCTCATCCAACCCCAGACATAAAATTACACCTGCTGCCTGCTTACCTTGAAACGTATGGACTGTTCCGATATGGGCATCCAACCACTTTTTTAGTTCGTTGTCTTCTATTGATTTATAGGTAGCCAGTGCTTGCTTAATAGGCTGACGCAATTCTTTTTTCAAGATAGATGGTATTTCTGAAAATGGAGAGATCACGAACAAATCGGGCAAGTCCTGTAAGTGGTGTATCTCATCAATAATCATTTGCCTGATTAAGACACCTTGCTCTGGTACGTAATGTCGTCCGCTCACTTTCCCCTCTACTTGCAAAAATCCATTCCGCATAAACAGTTGAGAACTTTCAGCCAAAGTGGAGTTATACATCATGCCATTATACGCGATCTCATTTGCTATGGAAAACATCGGGTCAACACAACGACGATGCACCCGTAGCGGAGATCCGGTCCAAGTATCATTTGTTATCCAACCATACGGATTGGCACGATCGGCCATAGACTGAACGGAAAGAGAAGTCTGTATCTGTGTTTTATCCAATCCGAAATGATGACTGATATTATTGACAATCTGCTCAGGAATCGTAACTACGGGCTCTATTTGAAAAGGATCTCCTACGATAACAGCCCGTTTGGAACGCCAGATAGCTCCTGCCGCCGCTTGTGGAACTGCCTGCCCTGCCTCGTCTACAAATAGCCAGGGGATTGTTCCTGTTTTCATTTGGCTAAACATGCGTTGAATAGACGCAAATGTAGAAGAAACGACAGGGACTATCAGCCAAAATGTATTCCACATTGCCTGTATTTCTCTTTCCGTAAGGTTTCCTCCCGTTTTAAGAAAATTAAAGAAAACATCCAGCGTTGTTTTTATGCGGCTCGATGTGGCATTGGCTCGTAGTATAAACAACTCGTTCACTTTCATTGCTTCAATGAACAATTCAGATTGTAATTGTTTAAGTCTCTTCGAATACCAAGGAGAGATTTCCTGTACCTCCTTTGATTCAATCTGTTTCCAAAATGAAGCATCGGCATAGGCTCCTTTCAATTCCTGACGGGCGGCTTCGGTCAATTCCGACAATCGAGCATAGTCGCTATTTATCCTGTCGTAGTCCTTTTGGCTTTGTTCTTGTATTTTTCTTTGTTTTTCTACACGTAAGTCAAGTGCTTGCAACGAGGTTTTCTGCTTGGTTATTTCTTCGGATAATTGATTATATTTCGTGAGAGTAGCAGTTAAGGCCTTTTTATATTGAGTTCGTACCGTTTTATTAAACCAATAGATAAAGAAGCCGGGGCGGGTAGATTGTAACAGTTTCAATTCCGTCATAGCATCTTCTTTTTGTTGTTTACCTCTTTTTATCTCAGTAGACAATAAATTTTTTTCCTCAAGCAGTCCCTCTAGTTCCTTGTCGACATGAGATAAATGGCTTTCAGCATCCTCAAGCTGGATACGAAGTTTTTCTATGCTTTCCGCATCTTTCATAAAACCGGTTAGACGAGATTTCTCAATCTCCACCTCTTCAAGTTTATTTTTAAAAGATACGACAATATTCAACCATTCTTCTTCTGTTGGTTTATAGTCCTTTAGTTGCTGTTTTAAAGTATAACTTTCCTCCTCCGAGTCCCCATCCCAAATGCTGTATATCAATTTTCGTTGATTTTCTTTATTGCCCATCACAGCGGCAATTAGTCCCCAACTTTCTTCGCCCACGCATTCCTCACTCACTTGCCGAAAATAGCCAACCTGATCCGAATAGCCTCTTGCCTCTTTTTTTAAAGGAAGTTCTTTCGAAATATTTTCAACAGCACCGTTATTGGAGGAAGCGACAACTATACCTCCGTCACAAATTGATGAATCCGGTTCATAAATGAATGGCGTGTACTTCTCACTCACTTGCACTTCACCTATTTTACGGAACGCTTTTGCCGGTTCAGTAAAGTTAACCATCTTTTTGGCACGTTTCACCAGAATAGCTGCGATGATATCTCTTAATAAAGTAGTCTTTCCTGTTCCAGGAGGTCCATTTACCGAGAATATGCCCTCCTGCTTTTCCCCTGATAATTCTTTACTGACCGTATTCACGGCAAATTGCTGCATCAAACTCGCCGTATGGGGAGATGGCCAGCAACCATCCGGATAATTCTCCGGGACTAAACATTCTTTCAAGATCTCTGGTTGAAGTGACAAATCGAAATGAACAAAGTCTTTATTCAAACAGGCACTCAAATAATTACGGAAAGCGGTATTGTAACTTCCTTTTACGGATGAAGTAATTATTCGCTCCAAATCGTCGATGTAGAAACTGTTTAATAGGTCTGCATTCGCTTCTTCCTTATCTGAAGTATTGTTTTTTTTGTATACTTCTTCTATTCGAACATATATTTCAGTTTCCGGCGAAGTGCTCCACTTTAAGTCTTGTATGATTAGAGCTTGTATCTGTTGAAGATTTTCTAACGTTTGGGTCTCCGACAAATAACTTGAGTAATCTTCCGCAAGTTCCTTCCTATTCTCGCCCAATCGCTCTAACAGGTTCTTTCTCAATTTATCAAAATCTTCCGACCAAGAATTGGTGTTCGCTTTGCCCGCCTCCAACTGTCTTAAGGCCCACGGCATAGTAGAAAATCCGAATGTGTTTTGTATATATACTCCCAGATTATCCAATTTAAGAGAAGCATAGCATACTTTGGCATCCGTTACGTTCGGATTATTACGTTCATCTTTGAAGAAATCTTTCACAAAATCCGAAACAGATATCTGGGAAAACACCCCTAAATAGATAGTATACTGAATTGTCTTTTTCGGATCTTTAGCTTCTAATGGACGCATCCAAGGAAGTTCTTTCAGTGGTTTAAGACTTTTATCTTTGGGTAGAATAGCTGGAGAAAAATGTTCTAATTTGTGCCAGCAAGAGAGTATCTGCATGTAATTCATCTTATTTCTTTTTATCGTGCAAATAGTTTTATTTAATCAAGTCAATGGTCCGACCTCCTATTCCTATATTTTCATCTGGTAATTCTTTGACCGTACATAAAAAGAATTCCATAGGAATTTGCATGACTTCCGAAGCTACTTCTGTCACTTTTCGGATTAATTCACTTTTTTGTTCACGGGTGAGTGCCCCCCCTTCAATAGTAATATATGGCATTGTATTATCTTATATTAGCGTTTCATTTATCTCAGATATAACTTGTTATAAAGCTGCCATACCTTCGATAGGGCAAAAATAACTGTTGGTTCAAATATAAACAAGTTATATTAAACCTATTTTCTTGTCACCTTGCTATTCAGCATGAATTGGCTGGTAATAAGAATGCAATGAATTAAGGAATCATATTGCTATTGAATATACTATCATTTCGCATTGATAATGTGCAAATTTTCTCACTAATAGTTTATATGATTTTCAAATTGATGATGATTGTTTCCCGGTTCGTGAGGGTTCGGTTGTATGTGTCTCTCCTGCTCCATCGAGGGGCATGAGGAATTCTTCCGATGAGCCAATGATTTACATGGTTGTCCAATCCAAAGAAAACTCTGTGGGTAATTATTCTACAGAAGATGGTACAAGGACATTCTATACAGAATTACTTCATTGGATAAAAGAAGTACTTAGTGAGAATCTTGATTTGATGAAGTCGCTTTTGGATAATGATCTAGCCGAAGAAAAAGCAAAGAGTTTGGTTGGATTAGATGTTACTAACGATTGGAGTCAAGAGTCTATTGAAATATTATTCAAACTGGTTTTAATGTATGCCAATAGAGAACCATATTATTAACCTATTCTTCTATCCGAGGATCGGAATTTTGTCTTTCAGGCAAGACTGAAACATAAAAAAAGAGGGTACCCTTTTCGGACACCCTCTAAAAATGACTTGTCCCAAAATGACCTTGCTTCGATTTGCCAACAGAGTTCACAAATTTATTTTTGTTAATCTATTGCCTTTAATATGGTTTGTATGGGAATAAAATAGTATTTTCGGGATTGGAAAATATAAAAGACTGCTGTAAAATGAAAATTACCCGTGATGAATTACTGATAGCCGCGTTCAAGCTGTTTATGTCCGTGAACTATGAAAAAGCCAGTTTTGCGGAACTTGGAAAGATGCTTGGAATGTCGAAAGCCGGAATATTCAAATACTACAAGAACAAACAGGAACTATTTATTGCCGTAGTGGATAAATTTTGGTTCAGCACGCAAAATCCACGAAACAAATTCACTGAAACAAACGGTACATTTGCCGAATTTATAGACGAATATGTGCGTGGCGTACAACGGACAATGGATATGCTGGGCGACCTGATAGGTGCAGAGCGGGAAAAGGTGGCACAAGGAAAGTTCACATATCACGCCCAATATTTTCATTTTCTGTTTCAACTGCTCCAATACGATCCTGATGCAAAAGAAAAACTCCGTAATCTTGTAGAGGTTGATTATGCTTACTGGCGTGCCGCTATACAACGTGCCATAGCTACCGGAGAACTAAGAGAGGATGTGGATGTAGAGGATGCGGTAGTCATGTTCCGGCAGGTTTACATGGGACTTTCGTTTGAAATGGCATTTATGGGCGGATTGAACACCCAGAGGCTTGCCAAACATCTACATGCCGTTTACTCCTTATTAAAGCGTTAAACAGTCCCCATTTAACGCTGATTGCTTGCTGACCTGATTGTCCGTGCAAAAAAAAGATAAAAAAGAAAACGATCGTTTACTTTATTTGGAATAGTTTTATAACTTTGGCAATATCATTTAACTAATGAGAGTTGTAATGTTATAAAACAAGCCCTACATGGATGCAAGCAAACAACGGGGAAGTATCGTACTGACAAAACAAAATATAGACGGTCAGGATTATATACGGATAGAATATGCCGATAATCAGACTATTGCCTTGCTACTTTCGCAAGACAAAGGAATTAAAACAATCGGGAACGGAAGTGCATACATACAAGCATCCACTTTCCAGCTTCCGGAGTTCTACACCCGTTACTCTCCCCACGCTTATATTGATTACAGCCGGGTATATGTTCGTCATCCTAAACCCCAACGTGAATACGTGCTGCCGAAAGGCTATTTGGAATTACTGGAACAGAAGCGTTACAGTCCCTCGACAATCAAGACTTACAGGATTTATTTCAGTGATTTCATGGAGTATCACAAAGGGCGTAACATCGACCGTCTGAAAGTGGCGGATATCAATCACTATATACTTTATTGGGTGAACGAGAAGAAAATCTCCGTATCGCAACAGAATATGCGCATTAACGCTATCAAGTTCTACTACGAGAAAGTGGAAGGTGGCAAGCGGCAATATTACGGCGGAATCACAGGTACCAAAGAGTACAAGACACTGCCCGAAGTGTTTAGCCGTAATGAGATAAGTCGTATCCTCTCCTGTTTGCCTAACTTGAAACATCATTGCATGATTTCGCTGATATATTCTGTCGGACTAAGAAGAAGCGAACTACTGAACCTTATCCCGAAAGACATCATCAGCGAACGGATGTTAGTACGCATAATGGGTAAAAGGAAAAAGTGCCGTTATTCGTTGTTATCAGAAAAAGTATTGAATGAGCTACGAACATATACAAAGAGTACCGTCCGAAGAAATGGCTGTTTGAGGGGGATAGTCCCGGTGAGCAATATTCGGCGAGCGCATTGGTGAAAGTACTGAAAAGAGGCTGCCGAACGTGCAGGTATCAAACATCGGGTACATGTACACATGCTCCGTCACTCTTTCGCTACCCATTTGTTGGAGCAAGGTACTGATCTAAGAACTATATAGGAGTTGTTGGGATACAATGACATTAAGACAACAAATATATATCTTCATGTAACGAGTGCCCATAAATCGAGCATACCCAATCCACTTGATACACTGGATGATTCGTGAGGTGTGGATATTAGAGATTAGGAACTACACCATAAGGTATGGTTATTGAATACATTAGTCACAACTTGGAATAACTTATAAATGATAACAGCATGGATAAAGACATTATAGTAGCAGAGGATGAAGATGTTAAAATCATCTTTCATTTCAAAGTGTTTTGCGAACTCTTGAAAGAGTGCATGTCTATATATGGAAATACTACCATAGAGAATGCACAACAACTGGTTAGAAACTTTCATCCTCTCCAACAGCCAATAAGCACTACTGATGATATTGTTTTCTTTTCTCACGAAAACATTTATCACTGGGCAATGCTTGCTCTATATGGTGAAACGTATTGGCTTATACATCCTGAATGTGAAAAACTGCCCGATAGCTATGAGAAATGGGTAGAAAATGCTTTATCTCGGCATTCGTTAGATGACTGTTATGAATTTATGAGTAAGAATAATAATGTGACTAACAAAGCGTGATAACGCTTAACAGCCTTCCCCGCTTAGTCATTACTGATAATAGCAAATGAAAATAATGGAGATTAAATATATATTTTGTATCGTCTTTTGTTTTTGGGCAATGAAAACGACAATGGCACAAAGCGACAATAACTTGTTTGCTTTGGAAAAACAGCTTTGTTTTATTCAAGATACACTATCTATACTACGGCAAAATTATCCCTATACAGATGATAATTACTGCGATTCTTTACAACATAGATTCTCTATCCTGCTGGAAGAACTTTGTGCAGTCGATAAAGAAATGAAATACGATTTTATAGAATTGAGGAAAAAAGAACGGCAATTTACTATGGCAGTATCAGTAGACGAGGATATGAGGGTATTTTCCCGAAACACTTATTTCGGTGGTTCGATGCCATTGTTTGCTTCTTATATTCAATATAAGGATAAAGAACACTTGTATTTCTTCGATATAAACGAGGATAATGATATGGGAATATGTTATGATACAATTTATTCCATTCAGGCATTGAATAAAAGATATTACCTGCTTTCAGGAACAAGCCAAATAGCGGCGGCATATCCTTTAGTGGTAATGAAAGCTGTTGGTTGTGCAAACGGAGAGTTGAAGAAAGAAATAATATTCGTTTCCGGTAATCAGCAAACAGATTATTTGTCTATCTCTTATCGCTATGTAAAAGATAACATAGACACACGATTATTCATTAGTGGCAATTTAACGTTCCCCCGTATTGTATATGTTGAAACACAAGAGGAAATATTAAAGCCTGTTACCGTGAGAGATAAAGACGATATCAAATATATCGGTGGAGAAATTGACGTTTATAAACTTGAAAGAAATAAGAATGAAATAAAATTCATCAATAACAACGAAAGTTACCACCTAAACGATGATCCTTTCTAACCATTAGTGATAATTGTATGATATATGGATATAGCAAAAATTATATATGTAAGTTTAACAATGCTGACTGCATGGGTGTTTATGAGTATAGCATTTCCAATTGATACTTATAAGCATCTTTTGGGAGTTGTAGGCTCTTATATATGTGTGAGCTGTTCGGCGCTGTTTGCAAGCTGGTTTGCATGGCATTGGGTACACCCTTTTTCTTATGTAAAGTATTTATTGTGTGGCTTGCTTACTGCATTTTTGTTTCATGCAGGCTTAACTATTGGTTGCAGTATTCCAATTATCTTTTTATCTTGTTGTGGGGTTCATGTGATAAGTACAGAAGCTATAACTCTGTGGGAAGTATTAAGCTATCTTTTTAGCATTTTCATTATGTCTTTCTATTTTGTGGGAATTTTTACTTTTGGACAATGCTTGCTAACAGCGAGCATAACAAAGATAATAATATGGAAATTGAATATAGGTAACAATATCACTAATAACGCAAGATAACGGCAAGATAACGGCAAGCCGTTCCCTGCTGAACCATTACTAACAATCGTGCGATGAATAAAACAGTCCAGTCTATACTATCATTGACTGCTGTCAGCCTTTTACTGATAGTGATAACATTCTTTTTGGGTGGCTTAGGCTTCGGGCGACTATTTGGAATATATGGTGTTATGGAAGATAGTTTTTTAGGTATGCTTATGGTTATAGATATGCTGGTAATCTACAAGGTCTATAAGCTATATTTCTGTCAGCCCAAAGCTATAATGTTATTGTTTGGTTTGGAATGTTGCTCTATTCTTTTGTGGCTTGTCTTTATCTGTTTAGACCAACATCTATTGGATTGGCAAATAACCAATCTGTTATTGCAAGCGGTCAGTTTGGACGGCTTCGCAGGAGATGAACGAGGGTTGAATATGCTTGCAGTCTTATGTGGTATGATCTATCCGCTTATTGGGATTGGGTGTTTATTCACTGGATTGAGATTTATAAATAAGTTAGTAACAACGAAAGATAGCATCTGACGATGCTCCTTTCTAACCATTATAAACAATAAAACGAAGTTGTATGGGAGATATTGATATTCTTAATAAATTTGATAATGACAAGTTGATAGATGTAGTGAAAAATTATAAGCGCTATGGTTATGATGATGAGCTTCGTGATTATGCTATCAACTTATTGGGAGAGAGAGGATGGAGTAGAGAAGATTTGCAACAATTTGGTTATTTAACAAACTATGATTATGATGAAGCTGAAAAACAGTATAAAGCATACAATAGAAATTCATTGATAGGCATTTGTACGCTTGTATTTAGTGGAGGGATTTTGGCTGTTGTTTATTTAATCTTTCTAATTCTGGCTTATCGGAATGTTGCAAAATTCTATAATGCGTTAGGGCATAATCAAGATGAAACCGCATTATTCAACGCTCTTGGCGTGCTGGCTTATTTTCATCTGAAAGGAAGAATGAAAGAAGAATTAAAAGGAATAAGATAAGTTTATAATGAAGTGGGATAACGTCTAACGGGGGATTATTGTTTGTAGCTGCACGGGCCTCTTTATATCCGTACAGCTAGTGCAAAAAAAGTTAAAAAGAAAACGATCGTTTACTTTGTAAAAAATGTTTCATATCTTTGGAGCGTCATCAAATTAATGATGTAATGTCTTGGCAGACTAATACCTAAAAGCCAACTACTAATTTTTTATATTTTGAATGATTATGAAAAAGTTCTTGTTTATTTTAACGGTAATTACCTGTTTTTTTGCAAGCAGTGTTGAAGCACGACGTGTGAGGTTTACAATCCCTGTGGATAACAGCATCCCGAAAGTAGTCACTCTTCCGGACAGTTCCTATTATAAAACAGATGAGGGCAGTCATTTAGACTTAGGCTATATCGAAGAAGATGGCAAACGTACCCTTGTACTATTCTCTGAGTCCAAGCCTGATACTTATTACGACATTTCGGACGAATATGCAGAAGCTATTTGTAGGGACTTGAACGTAGAAGAATTGGACACTCTTATCCCCAAGCCTACATTTTGGGATCAATGGGGTGGTAGCATCCTTTTCTACGGTATTGTCGCATTAGTGGTTATCGGTGTGGTGAGTTATCTGAAAGATTTTATATTCAATCTTTTGGGGCTGTCGAAAAAGAAAGAAGAGGAGGAGTGAAAAACAGCCCTAAAAGTTAATAGGCATGTGTATTAAATAACATCCGCAAAAATTTCTTACGGTAATAACAAACCACCAATAAAAATATTTATGACTGACTTTAATTGGATGCTTTGGATAGTAACTCCAATCATCATCGTTTACTATCTTTATCGTCACGTATGGCCTGCCGTACGCAAGTTTATTCGCCTTTTTCAGGGCATACGCATCAATCCCCGTTCTCACTTGACGGAAGCGGAGTACAAGAAGCTGTCCGTAGGTTCACTTTATGCCTTGCAGCAGGGAGCCTATCTTAACTCCCTGACACTGGACATCAAGGATAAGCTTCCCACCATTCTTGCCGATTGGTGGGGCATCTGTAATGCCCAAGATGCCAAGCAGACTTTGGAATACCTCGGAAAAAAGGGATTTGCTTATTACTTCCCCCACGTTTATCAAGCTTTTCTGTTGGATGACGAGGAGGCGAAAGACCGGATTTTCCAGCAACACATGGATAGTCAGGAGGATTATGACAAAGCCGTGGAACAATTGCACAATCTCGAAGATTGCTACGATGAATTGCTGGAGTGTGGTACTATCACTTGTCGGGAAGACCTACTGCGCTACGGTGTAACGGGTTGGGATGCCGGACGTCTTAACTTCATGGCACGTGCTTGCTATGACATGAAGTATATCTCTGAAGACGAAGCGTGGCATTACATAAATCATGCTTACGAAATGGTGCACAGCCATTTTTCCTCATGGCATGACTTTGCTATGAGCTACGTCATCGGGCGTGCCCTATGGGGAGGTAAAAGCGCATCCAATTCAGGCATGATGTATATGGCAGAGGATTTACTGAAAAGTGAGAAAAGCCCGTGGACAAAAATCGAATGGTAACTAATGTAGCCTGCTGGTAGTGAATGTTGTTCCTTATCAAAATATCAGGAGTTTTGTATAAATGAAGAAAGGCATAAAAAAAGATAATTATTTTGAACGTAACCGGATAATCCAGCAAACACAAAAATACAGGTACAACTTTATCGACTACCTTTATTATCAGGGAGAGCGATATAATAAGAGATATATAAGAAGTTCTGGAAATCAGTTAATAACATTGTATTGGATAGGTTTTGTTTTCTTGCCGCTCCTACCTTTTTGTACTCCTCACTATACCGATATCTAGGGGGATATCTTGGAAAAAGTGAATTTAATAGAAAATCTTCATCCGATAGTGGAGATCGTAATTTTTCTTTTTCCAATATTTGTTGCAATAACACTTCCGCCCAATTTGTGGTGCTTGTTGAGATACAAAAAAGACAGGGCGATGGCCATCAAGCATCACTACCGACAAAGTATATGGAAGGATGCGATTCCCATATGGCTGTTGTGGATGATTCCTTTTTTATTTCACCTGTTATTATTTGCAATCTATGATGTAACAACAAAAAAATAAACTAAAGGAAATAATGAAAGCAGAACTAAAAATTGAAGAAGAACCCTTATTTTTCATAATCTCACTTTTTGGGGATGCAAAACTAATTTTAATCACTGTAAATGAGTTAAATAGAGTGTGGGAGAATTACGTTAAAAGTAAGCCATTTTCCGACAATCGTACCCCCTAATCGTTTTTTGGGGAAGGGGGTACGATTTGGATACTAAAGTGTGTCTTTTTGTGCCCCTTTTTTGTCTTTCAGGCAAGACTAAAACATAAAAAAAGTCCTACAATACGTTGATATTGTAGGACTTGTCTCTTTTTTGTCGCCGTTTGGCTTTGTTCTTATGTGATCCGCCTGGGGCTTTCACCGTAGCGGTCTATATCTTTGATTTATAAGCTCTTGTAAACCTTGAAAAATTGTACCGTAACGAATTAGTAACGATTTATAGGAACGCTTGTTGTCAGTGAGAGGCATTCGTTTGTCAGCCGTTCTCTGATGCCGCAAAGATAGAAGATTACTTTTTATTTTCCAAACATTTGATTATTAAATCTTTAAAAAAGATCCCCAGTGCAAGGGGCGAACCTATATATATGGATAGGTTTGCCCCTTGCACCGGGCGGATGTTGCATCAGTCCTACAGCCTTGCCGTCCGCCTCAATACCGCCGTTTATGTGAAGCGGTTCCCCTCCTTTTTCGCTGAACCGAAAAAATCATGGTGTAGTACACGTATAGTATCCCATGCGCTGCCTTTTATTGTTATTCTTTTGCAGCAAACATTGAAAATTAAGTTTGTTATGGAAGTTATTACATTTGAAAGTGAAGCGTATAAAGCGCTTGTAGGGAAGATTGAAAAAATCGCAGAGTATGTAGCCGCAGCGCAGTTGCCTTCGGAAGAAAAAAAGGAGGCTTGGCTGGACAGCAACCAACTGGCGGAAGCGTTGGGGATCAGTACACGTACATTGCAACGCCTGAGGGATGAAAACCTGATCAGCTACTCCATGCTGCGTGGACGGTGTATGTACAAGCTGTCGGAAGTCGAACGCTGTCTGGAAGAGCGTACCATTCGGTGCAAACCTCAAACATTGGAGGATTTTCGCAAGAACTACCTAACGAGAACCGGCAATGATAAGAAAGGATGATATACTGAAAATGACGGAAAAGGGTATTTCTGTATTCCGCTATTACCTGTCGGTGGACTTCAAGGTGGGAAAGAACTTCCTGAACCCTTTTTATAAGGATACGGAGGCTTCTTGCAATATTTATTACGAACGTAAGGCCGGAGTGTTTAAAATGAAAGATTTCGGGAATGAGGATTATTCGGGGGACTGCTTTGAACTGGTGGGCAGGCTGAACGGCCTTAACTGCAAGGAGCCTAAAGAGTTTGTCGAGATCATGGAAATAATAAACCGTGACCTGCATTTGGGGCTGTCCGCACATGAGGAATATCATGTGAGCCATAGCAAAGTACCACAAAAGAGTGAAGTGGTATCGGAAGAGCCGAAAGCGAAAAGTGTCCGGCCTTATACTGTCGTGCAAAAGCCCTTTACGGCTGCGGAACTTGCTTTCTGGGGTAAATCGGGTATCGGGGAGAATATTCTGAAAGCGTACCGGACGGTATCGCTAAAGAAGTTCAGCAGTGAGAACCAGGAAAGAAAGCCTTTTTCCTGTATGACAAGCGTCGATGAACCGATGTTCGGATATATGGGTAAACAGCATATCAAGGTTTACCGTCCATGTTCACAAATGCGGTTCCTGTACGCCGGTGATTTTGGCGACAACTACTGTTTCGGGCTGGAACAACTGCCGGCAAAAGGTGATCTGCTCTTTATCACAGGCGGAGAAAAGGACGTGATGAGCCTGGCGGCACACGGCTTCCATGCGATCTGTTTCAATTCGGAAACGGCTTTTATCCCTGCGGCTGTCATACACCGGCTTTCGTTCCGGTTCAAACATATCATCCTCCTCTATGATGTGGACAGTACCGGGCTGAAAAGCTCGGCGAAGCGTGAAGAGGAACTGAAAGAATACGGGGTTAAACGGTTGTTGCTCCCGCTTGCCGGTACAAAGACGGAGAAGGATGTCTCGGACTACTTTATGCTGGGAAACAGCCGTGAGGATTTGATAAAACTTTTTCTGGACTATCTGGAAACCTTATACAGCGAAACCATGTCGGCATTGAAATCCTGCGAGGTGGATTTCAACAACCCGCCTCCCATTGCACAGATGATCGTATCGGTAAATGACGTGCCTCTCGGAACTCAAGGCAACCTGCTTTGTATCACCGGCGGAGAAGGCACGGGAAAAAGTAACTATGTGGCGGCGCTGATTGCCGGTGCTATCCGTCCCACCGGAACGGATGTGGATGCGCTGGGCGTTACGCTTCACGAAAACAGCCGGAACAAGGCGGTCCTGTTCTATGACACGGAGCAGAGTGAAGTACAGCTGTATAAGAATATCAGCAACCTACTGCGGCGATGCGGACGTGAGGCGATGCCGGAATGGTTCAAGGCGTATTGCCTTACGGGAATGAGCCGGAAAGAACGCCTGCTTTCCATAATCCAGAGCTTGGACAAATACCATTATCAATATGGGGGTGTTCATCTGGTGGTGATAGACGGGATTGCGGATTTGATAAAATGCGCCAACGATGAAGCGGAGAGCATAGCCGTCGTGGAAGAACTGTACCGGCTGGCCGGTATCTACAAGACGTGTATCGTTACAGTACTGCATTTTATCCCCAACGGGCTGAAGCTGAGGGGACACTTGGGAAGCGAGTTGCAGCGGAAGGCTGCGGCGATCCTTTCCATAGAGAAGGACAGCGATCCGGCCGTATCGGTGGTGAAGGCTCTGAAAGTAAGGGATGGAAGTCCGCTGGACGTGCCTATCATGCAGTTTTCGTGGGATAAGGAAAAGGCCATGCACGTCTATCTGGGCGAAAAGCCGAAAGAGGAAAAGGACAAGCGCAAAGAGGACGAGCTTGTAGCGGTGGCCAAAGAGGTATTCAGCCGGAAGCGGTTCGTTACTTACGTGGAGCTTGCGGAAGAAATCCAGTCGATACTGGAGGTGAAGGAGCGCACGGCGAAAAGCTACATCAAGTTCATGCGTGAGAAAGAAATCATTCTGAAATCATCCGATAACCAGAGCTATTATGTTATCGGGAACTTTTAAGGAGGGAAGCGTATGTTAGTAGATAAAACGGAATTTGAAGCATGGATGGAACGTATCATGGGTGAGCTGTACCGCATCTCCCGGAAACTGGACAAGGCGGAAACGAGGGAAAAGCACCTGAACTACCTGAACGGAGAGCGTCTGTACGACAATCAGGAAGTATGCCTGTTGCTGCGCATCAGCAAACGCACACTGCAACGATACCGGAATAACGGGGTGTTGAAGTTCTATTCGATATATCACAAGACGTATTACAAGGAGTCGGACTTGCACGAGTTCATCCGCAACAACTTCGACGAGAACGAAATAAAACGGCAGGCACGTGAGGACAAGCTGTCCGAGAGCTATCCGCTGCCGAAAGAATAAGTACATGTTTTTGCTTTATACCGGTGAAACTACTGCCGTGAGGCAAGAAATCCCAAACTGCATATTGGTGTTTGTCATAGCAATGGCTTCATACAGTTGTGAAACAGGATGAAGTTTCTTTTCTTGTTCGAATGGTGATACTCCAAAGGACAGCGGTTCGGAGGAGTATCATTTTTTATGTGTGCACCTAAAAATATTCCAGTTTTGTGGCGTAAAAACTGGGCGTTTTTTTATCTTTGCAAAAACTATCATTTATGAAATTAGGAATATTACACTTTACAGATTCTCACATAAAGAGTGCCACTGATTGGATTTTGAGTGAGTTTTCATCCCTTGTTGCTTCCGTCAAAACGATATATGAAGAATGTGATCGCATATATATAGTGTTTACAGGTGATGTTGTTTACTCTGGTAGTGAAGAAGAATATATTTTGGCTTCAAAGTTTTTGAATTCAATAAGAAGTTTACTTAAAACATTGTATAAAGATAAGGTCTATGAACAAATAATTTTTACTCCCGGAAATCATGATTGTAATTTCAATATGGATAGGCAGGCAAGGAAAAATGCTATAAAAAATATGAATTATGATTATATCGGTGATGATAATAGTGTTATAGAACAATGTCTTATCGTGCAAGAACCTTTTTGGAATTTTGAAAATTCGATTAATGGGAAAGAAACCAAACCATGTATTTACAAGGAATATATAGATGATATACAAAAAGAGGTTGTTATTTTTCATTCTTTTAATACAGCTTGGATGTCTTCTATTAATGAAAATGTTGGTAGTCTTTTCTATCCTATAAAAAATATAGAAGAAACTATTAATACAAAAGCAACAATAAATATATCAGTTTTTCATCATCATTCATCTTGGTTAAATCCTAATACAGAAGAAAATAATAAGCATGAATTTTCCGAACTGATCAATAGCTTTTCTGATGTAGTTATTTATGGACATGAACATGAAAGGCAAGGAATGATTCATACGGACTTAAACACACATAAGGAGTGCTATATTTTTGCAGGAGAGGCATTACAAATGAATCAAGCAAAAAAAGTTCATTCAGGTTTTCAAGTGTTCATCATAAACACAGAAAATAGGATTGGATTTAATTATCCATTTCATTGGAATGGAACTATCTACTCACAACAGAAAGAACAAGAGTTTTCACTAAAAGAAATAGGACATAACAATCTTGATTTTCATTCAAATCAGACCTTCTTGTCTTCTTTGAATGATATGAAACTGCCTTTATTTTTCAATGATGATAAAAAAATCAAATTGAAAGATATATTTATATACCCTGACATTGAGAAAACCAATGATTTAAAGAAAGAATTATATGAGAATTATGTTGATAGTTCTATTTTTATAGAGAGTTCAAATTACAAAGTAGTATTGCTTGAAGGAGAAAATCAATCTGGTAAATCCAGCTTGATTAATATGATGTATCTTGACTCTATTTTACATCAAAAATTTCCATTGTTGATTAATGGGAAATGCTTTAAGAAGATGGAAATAGATAAACCTTTAGAAAAAGCCTTTATAGAACAATATGAAAATAAATCATTTGAAGAATATAATCAATATTCTAACGAATGTAAGATATTGTTTATAGATAATCTTAATTCGGCAGAGTTGAATAATAAATCAATCTTAGAATTATTAAAAAAGCTCGAGAATCGTTTTTCGAGAATTATCATTACAACTTCTTCTATATATAATATTATTTCTGTTTTAGAATCTACAACTAAAGATGTTTTTTGTGGTAAGATACTACCTCTTGGTCACAAGAAAAGAAATAAATTAATAGAAAATTACCATCGTTTAAATGAGGAAAATCCATATAGTATTACAGAACAGATTTTTTTAGAAAAAACAAAAGATTCATATGAACAAGTTCAAACTTTTTTGGGAGATAAATTAATACCTTCCTATCCTATATTTGTATTATCCATTCTTCAATCAATGAATTTAGTAAAACCTAACAATTATGAACAAACTTCATATGGATATTGCTATCAGTCTTTGATACATTTCGCTTTAGCGGCAAAGGCTAAAATCAAAAATGAAGATATTGATACTTATATAAATTATTTGTCAGAATTAGCATTTTCTTTGTTTGATAAAAAGAAAAAAACGTTGTCTGATATTGAATTTCAAGAGTTTCATAAAAATTATTCAGCTAATTATATAGCACCTTCTTTTATTGAAGTGAGGGATAAACTATTAGGATCCGGTCTTCTTGTCTATGATGAAGATGAATGGTTTCATTTTGGCTATAATTATATTTTCTATTTTCTTATTGCCCAAAAGATTGCAACAATATTAACAGAAGAAAAAGGAAGGCAAATAATACAATATTTATGTAAAAATATACAGGTTGATAAATATGCTAATATTCTGATTTTTGTTGCACATCATTCAAAAGATCCATTTTTAATAGATGAAACAATATTAGCATCAATGATTCCATTTGATGATATTGAGCCTATAACCCTTGAAAGGAATGGTTCATTTAATGAATTAATAAAAGATATTATTCAGGAATTTAAAGATGATATTATCCGATCTAATACAGATCCTATACAGGAACGTGAGAAAAGCTTAGAAAGTAGGGATAAGTTAGAATTGCAGATGAAAGATAATACTTACGAAGAAGATTATCAAAATATGCCTTCTGAAATAATATCTTTCTATCAAGCAGTCAGATCATTGGAAATTGTAGGACAAATTATTAAAAATAGGAAAGGTTCTATTTCAAAACAAAAGTTACATGAAATGATAAAGGAGTTGTATCTAACTGCTTTTAGAACTATCGGTTTTTTGGGGAAAATAATCAAAAGCACTAAAGAAGAATTGACTATTTCTATTCAGAGTAAAGTTGAAAAGGATGATTCTAAATCAGAAATTGCTGAAAGAATAAATTTATTCTTTCAACTAATGTCTTTTAATTTTTGCTTGGGTATCTTCTCAAAGGTGATCAATTCAGTAGGGAATAGAGATCTTAAACCTATTTTTGATGATGTAGCAAATGAATTGAATACTCCTGCTGCGAAATTAATATCATTTTCAATAAAGACGTGCTATGGGAAATTATCAATACCCGAGTTAAAATTATTATATAAAGAGTTTGAGAATAATCCTGTGGCATTAAGAATACTAAAAGCACGTGTTAAATCATACTTATACAATAATTATGTAAAATATGATGAAAGACAAAGAATAGCGAGTACTTTAAAAATGTCATTAATACAACCTCGTGGTAATAATCTTATTAGCAGGACATAGCTATTGAAGAAAGATGGTAATGATAAAGGAAATTCGACAAAGAATTGAAAATATTGAGTCTGATTATGTTTTTACATATCAAGATTTAAATTTGTCTCCAGAACGGAGTGAAAGAGTTATCAAAATCTTAAATCGTTTAGTAGCTGAAGGTATTATTGCCAAAATCTCAAAAGGACGTTTCTATAAACCTAAAAAAAGTGCTTTTGGAACGCTAAAGCCTAAGTTAGAAGAAGTTGTAAAAGACTTTCTTGAGAAGGATGGAGAAGTTATTGGTTATATGACTGGATACTTAGCTTTTAATCGATTAGGATTGACTACACAAGTGCCGAATATCATCCAAATTGGCACAAATGTACGTAAAAACAAAACGGTAAGAGGAATGTTCACGATTAGTTTCGTGATTCAATCTAATCCCATAACAAAGGAAAATATACCTTTATTGCAGCTATTGGATGCCATTAAGTTTATAAAAGAAATACCGGATACGACTACCAGCCAATTATGTAAGTGTATAATGACTATTATTCAGAATTTGGATAAAAAAGATAGGGATGAGCTACTTATGCTTGCAAAAAAATATCCTCCAATGGTGCGTGCTTTACTTGGAGCGATGGTTGAGAGCATATACGGTACAAACAAAGCATTGCCATTATGGAATACACTAAACCCTCTTACCTTCTACAATGTAAAGATAGATAAGCAAGTATTACCCGAAGCGAGAAAATGGAGAATTCAGTAATTATAATTGGAAGGAATAATATATAGCAACCTTATGAATAAAGAACAATTAACATTCTATATAGATGAAAGCTGTCATTTAGAACATGATCATTTTCCTGTCATGTGTATTGGTTATATAAAGGTGCCAAAGGAACAGACTGAAGAAATGAAACAATGCATAAAAGCGATTAAACGAAGGCATAATATTTTACATGAGATAAAATGGAATACAATCAGTAACACCCATATTGATATGTATAAAGAACTTATAGATTACTTTTTTGATTCAAACATGGAGTTCAGATGTATTCTTGTTAAGTACAAAGACCGTTTAGACAATTTGTCTTTCAATAACGGCGAGCATGATAATTTTTACTATAAAATGATTTATTACTTGCTTGTCAATCCATACACCAATCCTTCTGCAATGAATAATTACCGTGTGTTTTTAGATATAAAAGATACGAAAGGACGTGCAAAACTTAATAAAATCCAAGAGGTATTCTCTAATAAGTTTCATGGTAAATCGCCTTTTCTTTCTTTTCAGCATATACGTTCTCACGAATCACAATTTATACAGTTAGCGGATTTTTTCATAGGTGCAGTAACTTATAAAGCGAGAGGCCTTCACTTGAAGAAAGATGGCAGCCTGGCAAAAAAAGAACTGATCAACTATATTGAAATGAAATCTGGTTATGTTTTGGATGAAGGCACAGAACCGGGAGAAATCAAATTTAATATTTTTGATCACCAACCTCGTAAGCGCAATGACAGTGGCAGATGAATTAGGAGCTTTAAAACCGTATTTTGCAGACGGGGTTGCGGAAACGGAACAGGAAAAAATGGATGAACTTTATGCCATTTTTCATCGGGATTTTTTTGAGAATACCGTAATCATTGATGGTATTCCTTTAAAAGTGAAACCGTATTTGTATAAAAATAGCAAAAAAGACAATCTTCCCGTTGATTTTGAACGGTACTATGAGAAGTTTGTTCACGTGATTACTCGTACTATCAAAGGTGGAAGGTATAAAACTTCTGGGAAAATACGGGAGTTTCGTGAAGAAAGAGCCAATAGGGTACATTGGATAAGACCTATTTTAGAGAATAAAGAAGATAAGCGCATTACTTATTTTCAGTATATTGAAGATGACGGAACTCTTCGTGACTATTATTGGTACAGGGGCAAACAATATATTGTTATAGTTGAATACATACAACCGGATTACGCATTAATTACAGGATTCTGTGTTGATTGCGATAATCAACCTTATTATCAAAACAAATATATAAACAGGGAAAAATAAGGGCATAAAAAAACCGCATTTACGGTAATGCGGGCAACCAAGTCCTTCGTTCTTCGAGCGATGACACTGCAAATATAGATATTCCTTTTGTTCTAAACAAGGGTTTGAGTATATATAAGGAATAATATATGTTTTTTTAACTTCGTATAAGTTGAAATTTTACCGCCGTAAAGTTTACAACGGTAAAATTTTGGTTATATGTATAGTATAAACCCCACTTCGCTGCTTCGTTGGAAGCCGGCGGGGTGGGGTTGTTTTTATGGCTTCGGTTACAGGAACTATAACTTCAGCTTGGGTTTGGGCTTTTCGGGCTGGTCAGGATCGGGATCGTCTTTGTTGCCGAGTTTGGGGACACCTCCGATGACGAGCTTGCCGTCGAGTGTATCCATTGCCTCTTTGATGCTGATGCTTTGGGGCATTCCGCTTAGTTTGGGCGGAGTGCGCTGCCTGTCGGTAAGGAAGTCGGGCATCCGGTGGACATAAGGCTCGGCTGGGGGCGTGTCCTGTGTGGGGACACTGTTCGGTGAGGGACTGCCGGGCGGAGCATCGACGACGGGGATGCCGGCGACGGGGGCGTTATCCTGTCCGTCGGGTGTTACCGGTTGGGAGGGCACGACTTCGATCACTCCGTCGTTGTTCTTTTCCTGTGTATCCACTGATTTGAGGGAGAGCAGTATCTTACGGTCAAGGGCGGCAAGGTCGGCTTTGAGCTGCTTCAGCTCGTCCTCCTTTTTCCAGACTTCCTCGACGACCTGTTCCAGGACGGGGAGTTCCTTCTCAATGGCTTCGTTGTCCCTCGTGTATTTCTCTATCAGGCGGGGGATGCTGTCGAAGGCGTTGATGAAGTTCTGGCAGGCGGTTTTCGGATCGATCGCCAGACGCCCGTTGTTGTAGTTGTAGAGGAAGTTGCCTTCGCCACGCACGAAAAAACGGTTCTCGCAGAAGTCCAGACCGTCCTTGACGGTGGTATCGGTCTTGACAACGATGTCGAAACCATAGAGCGAGCCGATGACCTTCGGCTGGCCGTGCGTGCGTTCCCTGTCCTCTATCTCGTGGAGCTTGGCGGCAATCACTTTCGGATCATCGCTTGCCACGCCGTCAATTTTCAAGGGGTTGAGCCTGTTGCCCTCCTTGTCGTACTGCATACGGCTCTCGATGGCGGCCTTGTCCTTCCTGACGCGGGCGATAATGTCATCGTTGCTTGCCCGGTTCGCCAGGAAAGTTTCCAGTTTGATGCGTGATTCTCCCTTGCCACGCTGGAAGGCTTTGCGCTCGCCTTCCATGCCGGCAATCCGTTTCTCCAACCGTGCCTTGTCGAGCAGGTCGGTATTTCCGGAGAGCACCGCCACGTATTCGGAGAAGGGTATGCCTCCCTTCTCGTCCATGCCTCCCTCGTCGATGGTACGGCAGCCCATGTTGTTCTGTTTGAGCTGGGTGATGAAAAGCTGCTTGTTGTAGAGCAGGTTGAACTTGTAGCTGTCAAGCGACTTCTCCACGGCGTAGATTATTACGTCCACCTTGTTGTCCGCATAGAGCTTGGCCACTTCGTTTCCCTTGCGGATACCCCGACCGTTCCGCTGCTGCAAGTCCGAAGGCCGCCACGGTGCGTCGAGGTGATGGATGGCGACACACCGCTTCTGGGCGTTGACTCCCGTGCCCAGCATTTCAGTAGAGCCGAAGAGAACACGTATCTTTCCCTCGTTCATCGCCTCGATCATCGCCTTGCGTTTCTTCTCGGTCTTGGCTTCCTGAATGAAACGTATCTGGTCTTCGGGGATGCCGTGATCCTCCACCAACTTGCGCTTGATCTCGCTGTACGGATTCCACTGGTCGGGCTTGTAAGTTCCCAAGTCCGAAAAGACGAACTGCGTCCCTTTGTGCCCGGCGTATTTATTGTAATACTTCGCAATCATATCGGCGCAATGGGTGGCCTTGTTGTCCTTGTCGTCGCCATAGGACAGCGGATCGATGAGCCGCATGTCGAGCGACATCTTTCGGGCGTAGTCGGTGGCGATGAGCATCTTCGCCTTCTCCTCCCTCTCGTTCAGTGGCGGGCGGCCCAGTACGGTGGCATTGCCGGTCTTGGCGAACTCGATGAGCTTCTGTATGAACTCCCTCTGGTCGGGCGTCGGGGGGATGTTGTGCAGTATCTCGTTCTTCTCCGGCCGGTCGATGCCGATGTCGGCTGCGGTACGGAAGTCGGTAATTTCAGAATAGAACGAGGCAAGTTCCGGAACCTTGATAAAGTAACGGAAACGCTCTTTCTGCACCACCTCGTTGGTGACGGAGAACTCGTAATCGACGGACTTTCGGGCAAATACCGCCGCCCATGCATCAAAGGAGTTGATCCCCTGACGCTCCAACTCCTTGGGACGCAGGTACTTGAAGAGCAGGTACAGTTCGGTCAGCGAGTTGGAAATAGTGGTTCCCGACAGGAAGGTGGCTCCCAAATCCTTGCCGGTGCGCTGCTGGATAGTACGCAGGGCGAACAGCATGTTGAGCGCACGTTGGCTGCCCTCGCTGTTTCCCAGCCCCGCCACACGGTCGTGCCGGGTGGTGAACATCAGGTTCTTGAACCGGTGCGATTCATCGACAAAGAGGTGGTCGATGCCCATGCGCTTGAAGTCCGCCACGTCGTCCTTGCGGGTCTCGATCTCGTGGAGCAGCCCTTTCAGTCTGGCCTCAAGGTTCATCTTACGCTTCTCCATGCCCTTGATCTGTGCGTTGCTTACTTCCGCACCCTGCTGGTAGAGGACTTCGAGATTCTCTTCCACGCTGTCCAGCTCCTGCTGCAAGATGTCACGCTGGATTTCGGGGGACTGTGGTATCATGCCGAACTGCTCGTGCGAGAGGATGATGGCATCCCAGTCGTTGTTCTTCATCTGATGGAAGATCTCGACACGGCGTTCCGGCGTGAAGTCCTCCTTGCCGGGATAGAGGACTTTGGCGTTGGGGTAGGCGGTGGCGAAAGTCTGTGCGATCTCGTGAATATTCGCCTTCAGGCCGGTGATAAGGGGCTTGTTCGCCAGTCCCAGACGTTTCATCTCGTAGGCGGCACAGCACATGATGAGCGTCTTGCCGCCGCCACAGGCTAAGCGAAAAGTGCGAAACCATATGAGAATATGGAATCTTCCTAAACGCTCGCCACCGAACCGTACGTACTCGTCTCCGAGTATACGGCTCTCCATGTTTATCATCAGTCTATTTTTTTCCATGAATCTTGCGGTAACAGTTTTCACATACTGCCAAAGTCTTTCTTTTGCGAGCAATCATGAGTTTTTCCCATTCCTGCTTGCCTTTCAAGTCCTTTAGCTTGCGGACATGTATCATTTGCAGGTTGTCCGTAGCTCCACAATATTCACACTCGCAGGCTTTAAGTCGAGCCATAAGGCTTGTACTTTGCATCCCGCGATAACTGGGAAGATTGTCAGCATCGTCTATACGAGCGTCCTTTCTTCTGCCAAACCCACCATGATAGAGTTCCCTTTCTTTCTTCACTCCTTTCACCTCATACTGAACACGAACTATCTTGTCCTTTGTATAAGAGTTGATTATCTTCCTTACAGTAGATTCATACTTGGATGAGAAAGTCTTGTATAAACTCTCTTTCATGATTTGATAGAAACTGTTGAGGATATTGACATTGTTCGCTATGCAGTAGTAATTGTAGATGCCACGAATTTCCGAATTGTATCTATTCAGAATTTCAAGGTCATCGTTACTACGCAGGTAAGGGCGTGAAGTGGATTCCCATTTTTCTTTGCCGTCCTCAACCACTATTTTCATCGCCTTGTATTCCATGAGTTTATTTTTCATAACCTCCAATGGTAACAGTACGACTGTCTTGTGGTCAAGTGAGCGTTTGGGCATTCCGTTGCTCCCTTTCCTCGTCTTTTCAGACTTGCGGATAGTCACCTCAAATCCGAGAAATTTGGCGTGGTCATGACCATGTGTTATGAGCGTCTTTTCATCTGACAGTTCGAGTTTGAGTTTTTCACAAAGGAATCTCTTGATGTCCGCCTTTATGTTGACACAATCATCTTTACTGCCTATGATACCGATAAGAAAATCATCGGCGTAACGCACATATCTCATACGTCTGAAATCCTCGTCCATGTCCAGAGTTGCAGGATGTTTTTGCATTTCACGGTGCAGTTCGACAATCTCACTGCGCAGTGCCGCTCTTTTCTGCTCGTCTGTCTCGGTTTTCAGTTTCTTTACACGTTTGTCCTTACGGCTTGCAATCCTTTTGTATTCAGGGTTGCGCTTCCGCATCTTACCTCTGTTGAACTGCGAGATATATTCCACAACATATTTATCCAGCTGGTCAAGGTAGATGTTCGCCAATATGGGGCTGATTATTCCACCTTGAGGAGTTCCGCTGAATGTTTTGTGGAATTTCCATTTCTCCAAGTAACCTGCATTGAGAAATTTACGGATAAGACGCAGGAAGCGTTCATCTGCGATGCGCTCTGAAAGGATTGTAATCATAATATCATGGTCGATATTATCAAAGAATCCCTTGATGTCGCCCTCGATGAACCACCTCGTTCCGTCAAATCCCTCCATGATTGAAGCCATTGCAGTGTGACAACTGCGGTGCGGTCTGAATCCATGGGAACATTTCTCAAAACTGCCCTCATAGATGGATTCAAGAATCATTTGGATGACTTTCTGCACAAGTTTGTCCTCAAACGACGGTATGCCGAGTGGACGTTGCTTGCCGTTCTTCTTGGGTATGTAAATTCTCTTGGCAGGGTGCGGCTGATAACTCTCATCCCGCAACTTGTCAATAATGGATTGTATGCGTTTGATGCTCATTCCGCTGATAGTCTGACCATCGGTGCCTTTCGTCATGTTGCCAGTTTTCTTTGACATCATCTGATAGGCAAGCGCATACAGATTCTCGTTGAACAGCAATCGGTAGAGCCGTTCAAACTTGTAATTTGGGTTTTGGCTGTGTCCAGCCAGACTGTTTAATACATTCTCTGAATTTCTCATAATGTCTCACACATCATTCGTTAAACATATTAAAGATAACACACTGTCTCCCTTCGCCATGTACGAGGCTTTCCCTCGCTCGGACTACTACGGAGACTCTGTTGCCATACAGACCTGCGTCTGCTTAGGCAATCCCCATTTAGACATATAGTAACATAGCGTGATAGATTGTCGGATGCGATTTTCGCCCTTTTCCGCTGACTGCGGCTGACCTGCAATCGGTTTTCGGCTCTCGTGCCCGAAGTGGGAAGGCAGAAGTATTGCAGACCGACCGTTGTAACTATCTTCAGTCGGTGTTTACCAATTAACGTCTTGGGCTGTCGTTCAAACAGTTTAGTCTTCATCCTCATATCTATCGTTTCATTTAGACATTCAGTAGCAGCACGATAGTTAGCTGACTTATGCCGTTTCCAACATGCGACACTCCCCACCGCCTTTCGGCTAAGTGGATAAGTTGGCTAATGACCGGCGTTGAAAACCCTTGCCGGGTAGGTTGCTAATCCTACATTTACTATATGCCCTTATGGGCGCAGCACCTCGTGATCGGCGATCCCCCCTCCGTTCTGCTTGAGCATCCAGATGCAGTCCTTCTGGCTGGGGTACAGGTCGGGAATGCCCAAGCCCTTGAGGTCGAGGCCGGGAAAGCTCTGGTGCGATCCGTCGTACTTGGGACGGACGAAGCAATTGAACTTGCGGTTGTACATGTCCGCCATTTTCCGCTTGAACTCCGGTGACTGCTCCATGAGCCAGTCGGAGAAGCCGTTACGGATCTCGTCAATCTTGCTGTTGGCGAGCAAGGTGACTTCGGGATCACGTATCTTCATCTCGTTGCCCGCTTTGTCCAAGACGGTTTTGGTGATGTTGGGCGTGGTGTTGTGGATGGCATGGCGCATAAGGGCGATGCCGTTGAAGATGCGGCTTTCCGAACGCACCGAATATTGGTTCATGATGCGTGGGGAGGTCATGTCGGCCCTGATGCTGTACTCGTCGCTGCTGGCGGTATAGCGGACGGACACATCTGTATCGAACAGCCATGAGGCATAGCGGCTGTAAACCGCCGCCGGTATCCAACGCTCGCCGAAATTAAAATCCAGATCCTCGAAAGGTATGGGCGTGGGAAGCGACTGCCGCAAGGCTTCGAGAGAAATACGGGCCTCGCCGTTGTCGGGATGCGACTGCAAATATTCTTCGATATGTTCGGCTTTGGCCATGACGTTGCCGGAAATGAAACGGTCGGCAATCTCGTAGTTCTTCGAGAGGGGATTGTAAAATATCCGCCCACGCAGTTCTTCCAACAGGGCGGACTGCGACTTGTCGGTCAGGGACTCCATGTACGACATGTTCACGTTGCCATACTTGTTGAGCGAGGCGGTGAGCGCCTCGTGCACGTCGTCGGTATGGGTGATCTCGTTGATGTTGTACGAAACGGGATGGTCGAAGATGTCGGCCTTGACCGCCCGGCCGTCGATGTAACGCTCCAGCGACAGTATCTCACGGTTGCCCGCATCCATGCGGAACAGGTCGATGTTCTTCTTGTCGTTCAGGTTGCCGAACTGACGGATGAAATCATCGTAAAGGGTGTTGAGCATGGTGCGCAACGCCGGATTTTCGGCATGGATGGCGGCTTCGTTCTCGTACAGGTGATGGTAGGTGTCACGTATCTCGATGTATAGCGACGCACGGCGTCGCTGGCGTTCGGGCAGATCCAACGGGTTGAATACCGGTGCGGCCTCGCCAATGGCGGAAAGGTAGCCTATCTGCCCGTCGTCGTCCACAAGAGAGCCGTTACGGTGGTGCCCCTGTAGGTCGGCCGGATAAGGACGGGGCTTCATGCGCTCCTGACGTGCGGCCTCTTCCTCCTGCCGGCGGCGTTCCCGTTCCTGACGTTCCTGCTCCTGCCGCTCTTTCTCTTGGGGAGCCGGTTCGGTCGGGACGGTCTGCATGGCGGAATGTTGCTCCAACGGCGGTATATCGAAGAGGGACAATTGTCCGGAGTCCTCCTTTTTGCGCCTTGTTTTCCTTTTCCTGACTTGTGAACGTTCCTCTTGGGTGAAACCGAAAAGGTCGTATAGGGACATAGCCGGCTCCGGCGTGGTCTTTGCGGCGGTTGGCCGGGCATCCGTTGAAGGCTGCTCCGGCGTGGGAGTCCGACGCTCCACCTGTACCGTCTGTTGATCCGTAGAAGTGGAATGTCCGCTCACGTCACCGGACCGGTTGATTTCCCGCACCTGTGCGATGCGTTGCTGCATGGTTTCCGCCGGACGGCTCACCAGGTTGCGGAACTCCTGCACGGGTGAATGGCGGAGATACAGGTCCAGGTCGAGCTGTTCCGAGAGGTTGCGGTCAAGGAAATACTTCATGTCGGCGGCGATGGCTTCCATACCTCCGTCATGCAGATAGATGCGTGCCGGCTTGCCGTAGGGATCGGTACCGACATGGCCACGTGTATGCACGATGGCGGCGGTATGCTCGAAATACTCGTTCTGCGTCGTCCCGTCGGCCTGCGTGCCGACTTCGACGAAAGACCGTTCGAGCGGGGTGTATTCCCTTTGGGAAAGTGTGTCCTTCTGCAAGATGACCAGGTCGCTGCCCACCTCCGTACCGGCATAATCTGTAAAGAGGTTGTTGGGCAGGCGGACAGCCGATAACAGCCGGGATTGGTTCATCAGGTATTGCCTTACCGGATAGGCCATAGCGGAGTTCATCACCCCCTGCGAGGTGATGAAGGCAAGGATGCCTCCCTCACGGACGGCATCCAGCCCTTTGGCGAAGAAATAGTTGTGCAGGCTGTTCAGCGCAAAACGCCTGGCCGTGCCGTTGTCGAAGGACGGGTCGAAAACACGTATGTCGCCGAAGGGGATGTTGCTGCTCACCACGTCGAAATAGCCGTTGCGATGCGGGGGCAGTTCCTCGAAGCCCTTGATATTGACCTGTGCTTCGGGATGGAGCCGGGCGAGGATGCGGCCGGTAAGCAAATCCTTTTCATAGGCGACAATTTCGGGGGCGTTGCCGGCTGCGGAGTGGAATTGCGGTTGGAAGGCTGAAACAAAATTGCCGGTTCCCGATGAAGGATCGAGGAAACGGCCGGGCGACACTCCGTGTTCGCCCAAAGAAGAGGCAATGGCATTGACAATCGCCGGCGGTGTGTAGAAAGCGGTGAAGGTGGATGCCTTCACGCTTTCCACCAGCCGTTTGTATTCACGTTCGTCAGCGGCTCCGTCATGCAGGACGTTGTGAAGTTCCGTAACCAGGGGGAACAGTTCACGGTCGGCCTGTGTCCAGCGGAGTATGTCGGTGAGTTTCCCGAAAGGGGAAAGAACCGCCTTGATGCCTCCGAACCCGGAGTAGGCGGCGAGTGTGCCCGCTTCCTCCGGTGTGGCGGTGCGTTGTTCCTTCTCCAAACGGAACATCAGCCGGATTGCCTCTATATTGTCCCTGAGATGTGCCTTTTTATTATAAGCCATTCTCTTCCAGCCAGATTACAACCGTACCTGTCAGCTCGTCATAGAGCTGCTCGAACTCCGGGCTGAACATGAAATCATCCGAGAGCGTATAGCCGGAGAAGACCTTCCGGCATTCGGGAAGCAACTGCAAGGCCACGCTGCGTGCGCTGCCTTCGGGGACTTCGGCGGCGAACTCGTTCCAGAGGACGGTGACCAGCGTGTCCAAAGGTGAGAAATGCAACCCCTGAAAAAGCAGGGCGTTTGCCTGTTGCGCCGCATCGTCGTAGGTCAGGCCGGAACGGATGGCTGCGCTGAAGGCTTCGGCGGCCTGATCGCTGCGGGTGGTGACGAAAGACTCGTCATCCGCCAAGTCCGGATGCGACTCACGCAGGAAGGACAACAGGGTAAGACGGTAGTAAGATAATTCATCCGGTTCTTCCGCTACGGATACCGGCACATTGGATTTATTCTGATTCATATAATTATCGGATTATTAAGTGATACAATTCGGACGGGTTATTTCTTCCTGCCGCTTTTCTTTTCCTGCGGTTTCCTGTCCGGGAAGGAGTAACTTATGGTAAAGTCAGGATTAAGCACCAGTGCGGCATCGAAGCTCTTGCCCTCACGGCTCTTGAAGCCTTTGACAAGAGGAGTGCGGCCTTTGGTCGCCAGCTCGATGATCTGTCCGTCGGTCAGTATCTTATCTCCCTTGTTACGGAACAGGGTGAAGCTGCAATCGACATCGGCGCATTTGGCAACCTTGTCGAAGAACAGGATGCGGCTCTTCCTGCACTTGGGACAAGTGCATTGCTCTCCTGAAGGAGCGACATCAAGGGTGGCGGCCAGCAGTTCGGTAACGATCTGTGCGGTATAGACCTCTATGTTCCGGCGGAAAGAGAGGGCATCGGCCTCTCCGGTTTCTATTTTGGCGAGGGTGTTCTCCCACGCCGCTGTCATTTCGACGTCGGCAATCTTTTTGTCCTTTACCGTATCGTAAACCGCCAGTCCTTTTTCGGTAGGCACAAGGTTCTTCTTGTCCCGGCGTATATAGTCACGGGCAAACAATGTTTCGATGACAGCTGCACGAGTGGCCGGAGTGCCGATACCGATCTCACGGATTCCGGCACGCAGTTGTTCGTCGCTGATCTCTTTGCCGCAATGCTCCATGGCGGAGAGCAGTGAACTCTCGGTATGCAGTGGTTTGGGCTTGGTCTGTTTCTCCACTGTTTCGGAGGCGAGCAGTGGCAGGGTTTCACCCGTTTGCAGTCCCGGCAACGTGGTTTCCTCCGCCTCCTCTTCCGGCTCGCCACACACGGCACGCCAACCGGCTGACTTGATGACCGCACTCTTGAGGGTGAATATCTCACCGCCTGCGGACAAGGCAACTTCGGTCATTTCCTTGACGCAACATGGCAAGAAGGCTTCGAGCAGGCGTGCGGCAACCATTTCATAGATAGCCTGCTCGTCCTGCGACAGACCTTCGGGCAGGTTCTCGGTGATGAGAAGCGCATGGTGGTCGGTGACTTTGGCATCATCTACCGGACGGCGGTTGAGCGGTGCGTCCGGCAAGACGGATGCGGTGGCGGTGAAACGTGGATATTGCCGCAGGAGCATTATGCGCGAGGGGATCTCGTCGAAAACATCCTCGGATATATAACGGCTGCCGGTACGTGGATAGCTTAGCACTTTCTTCTCGTACAGGCTTTGCGCAAGCGTGAGCGTCTTGTCTGCGGAGAAGTCCAGTTTGCTGTTGGCCTCTTTCTGCAAGGCGGTCAGGTCATAGAGCAACGGCGGCTCTTGAACGGCCTCCCTGCGTTCTACGGAAGTGACGGCAAGCATACCGCCGTCCTTAACCTCACGAAGCTTGGCGGTGGCTGTGTCGAGATCATCGAAGCGGTTCTGTGAGAGTGCGGAAAAGTCGATGCCGTTTTTAGAGACCGAAACCTTTATCCGGAAATATGTCCGGGACTCGAACTGCCTGTTCTCCCGGTAGCGTGAGCAGATCATCGCCAATGTGGGTGTCTGTACCCGTCCCAGGGAGAACACGCCCTGTCCGGCGGCAAGGCTGAGTGCCTGAGAGCTGTTGATGCCCACGAGCCAGTCCGCCTCGCTGCGGGCTTTGGCGGAGAGGTAAAGGTTGTCGTAAAGGCTTCCCTCCCTGAGATTCCGCAATCCCTCACGGATGGCCTTGTCGGTGAGCGAGGAGATCCACAGACGGGCAAAGGGTTTGGTACAACCGAGATAGTTGTACACGTAACGGAAAATCAACTCACCCTCACGACCAGCGTCGGTGGCGACGATGATGGACTCGCACCTGTCGAACAGGTTCCGGATCACTCCCAATTGCCTGACGACTCCGGGATCGTCCTTGTAAGCCTTACCCTCTCGCACCTGACGGGGAACAAGCCTGAACTCTTGTGGCAATATGGGCAGGTGTTCCCGACGGAAACCGGAGAGACCGTAACTTTCGGGCATGGCAAGACCGACCAGATGCCCGAATGCCCATGCCACGGCATATCCGTCCCCCATTAGATACCCCTCTTTCCGTTGGCGTGCGCCCACTACGGACGCTATGGCCTGCGCCACGCTGGGCTTTTCTGCAATGATAACTTTCATATATAATGTATTATTTATGTGAATGGTTAAATGGATACTCCTTTCTTATCGGTTTTCTGTACCGGGCGGTTCCGGCTGACGGTGTTTTCCGGCTTCGTGCTGTCCTGACGGACGGCCGCCTGTTGCGACTGTCCCTGCTTTTTGCTCTTGTCCGGGTTCCATTTGAAGAAATCGAACTTTGCCCGCTCGTGGTTGACACGGACGAAAGCACTGAACAAGTTTCCCTCGTTGTCGGTCATGTTCTTGATATGGACTGTCTTGCCGGCGGCTAACTTCTCCCGTACCTCGGGTGTCAGCCCGACGCCTTTGAGCACCTGTGGTATGACCAGTTCACGGCTTCGCATCTGTGTCTCTGATTGCGCCTGTTTGCGATTCAGTCCCCTGAAGTCATAAGTGAAGCCGCCCTTGCAGACGTTATACTGGAGGCGTGCGTCGTAATATCCCTGTTTCTTTTCGGACCACATGTTCTCAACCAGCACGGACTCGCCCCGTGCCAGCCTTGTGGTCTGGTCGTCGGAGAGTCGTACCCGGTTCACTTCCTGCGGTATGGTGATTTCACTGACCGGAACATGGTGCAGGCGGTTGGTTTTGGGATTGAGCGAGAGCAGACACGATTCACGCACTCCTCCGGTAAGTTCCAGCTCAACGACACAACCGGCATTGTTGCTCTTGGAAAGATTCTCTTTCACTTCGGGAGAAAGCTCCGTACCCATGTACGGCCGGTCCAGTTCGGGATACCGCTTGCAGCATTCCACGTTCAGGACCGGTTTGCCGCCGGCTGATTCCACCAGACGAATGCAGGCCGGCGTTTCAAAGTCGATACCCTCGAAGGAGATCCTGATGTCGAGGACTGCGGACTCGTGGCCGTTCAGCAGGCGTTGTATGCCCGTTTCGCCCAACGATTCGGGAGTTACGCCCATGCGTGCGAGCTGCTGCCAATCCACCTCGTCCACTCCCCAACGGGTGGTCTGTTGCGGAGTGTCGCCTGTGATGCTCTGCTCCTGTGCCGGTTGCCGGATGTCAATGGCGTAACTGGAAAGAAGCTGTTCGTTCTCTTTGGGAAACTTGAATATTTCCACCAGCTCTTTGGCTGCGGATAACATTTCCACCGGCAGGTGGTAGAAGCGGAAGTCCGACGGTCGATCATACTGGCGGTTCATGTTGGAGAAGAACGTTCCGATCACGGACTCGTTGCGGTCGATGTGCAGAAAAGTCTCGGAGGGCTTTGCCTGTGCCAGCGGTTTGGTGCGGAGTGAACCGTCAGGCTCAATACCCTGAACGATGTGCGGCGTGTTACCGTCGGAGGCGTTGGTGACTACCAATGCCTCGTTCTTGAAATCTTTGAGATTGTCCATAAATCAATCGGATTAAATTGTGAAACAATAAAGTTAATTGCGGTACGAAGGTAGGCTTAAGTGGTTGTAGGACGAGAGGGAACGTGACGATCGGGTACAAGTGGCTACCGGTTGGCATGAAATGTCTCCTGTTTCCTATTCTGTGTGATTCGTTTTATACATCGCAGGCAACATCAAGACGTTGCGGAAGAATCATTCATCGGATATTTTAGATGATCCGAACGGGCGGGCCGGAAAAGAACGGTCCCGTTTTTGAGTACATGACAGAGAATACGGTGGGGTAGGAGGATTATCAAGAAAAGTATCCCATGGGTATCGGCCAGTTTTTTTTGATATTGTGACCTTTCCGGGAGTCATGAAATGTTTTCCTTCGAGATAAAACTAAGAATAGTTAATAGAATAAATGCTTAAACAACAGCAAATATATCCTTGCCTTATTTATCAGGGTAGTACCATACTGTAATTTTGGGGATGGCTATTGTTGCTTTGTCTGTATTTAATTATTGACCAATGGGAGATTCTCACAGCTTTTCTGCCTTTTTATTTATACAACTTTTTATTTCAAACAGTGATTGATTTATTCAACTATTTGAATATTTGTTGTTTTAGTATCGGATTATAGAAAAAAGTAATGTTTTAGCGACCGTCCTATTTTTATCATTTTGTGTTGCATTACTATTGGAAAACTTTTTCACAGGCAAAAATACCAGCTTTTCTGAAAATATGAAATTTTGAAACGTTTTTCTTTCGGAAGCATATCAATATTGATTGATCAATCAATTGGACGTTTAGACGGCAAATAGAGTGTTTAGGAAGATATTGGCGGGTAGTGTGCCTCTGCATTCGAAATAAATTTTGTATCTCACACAAGGGGAAGATTCTCCAAAGCCGAATCTCGTATTTTTCTATTTTCCTCCATAGAGCTAACTCCACATGCCAATTTGTAAGGGAAGGTTTCATCCTCCGGGGCACAAAGATCCTCTATTCGGTTTGCTCGTACTGTATTTTTGATCTTTGTGCCCCAGACAAATAGTTTATGATTTGTTGGCTGGTTTTCGGTAAATAAGAAGAAATGTTATTTTTTTTGGTGGATTATCCACTTTGTCATTTTATCACTATATATGTAGTTGACGAGATGCCGGGAATAATTTTAATGAGTATCCTGATACCATAGCGTTTGATTATAATCATTTGCTTTAACATTATGGCTTGGTTCAGATGTTGTTATTCCAGAATATGAATTTATTGGCACTGCACCACGGCTTGCTGAGTAATATTTTTCTGTGTGTGTTTTGTAAGGAACTACTTTGTTTAAAGTTTCAGAAAATTGTAACAGCAGAGTGCTGTCGTTTTTACATAATCCCCGTAATCGTAAAAAATAACAGGACTGTATCCATCCATAGGCTGTACAAAACCTTCTTGGGTATTATCAAATATGTATTGTTGGTTTATTCGTTTCATCAGTGCCGCCAAATTATCTAATTCGCTACAGTTTGTTACGGCTAAAGTTCCATAAGGATATTGATAGGTGGAATAAAATTGATGGAAAGCATCACATGCCGCCTTATAATTTGGTTCTCTTGATAAAAGATGTTTTCCCATTGTGGAATAAGGCATGCCGAATGCCATTATTTCCGTGGGGCAAGCTATTATGTAATCTGTTATATGACGTAGCTCGTACGCAGTCTCTAAGGAGGACATATAGCAATCGTCGAATAAGATATATTCCATAGATAATCCACTATTTTTTATACTGTTGGAAAGGGTTTTTATATCTGTTTGGTATTCGGCGGATAGCCCGCCAAAGAAACGTGTTTGAGGTACATTCTTGTATTCCCAGTGATGCCTGAAATCCTGCAACATTCTTGACTTGCTGCCATTAACAGGCAGCCATCCCATACCATGGCAACCTATAATCATGGAATAGGACTTTGCCGGGGCAAATGTCTTCATATCATTGAGAATATCTGTTAATACAGGTTCTATGGTAAATTGGGGATTTTCGTATTCTTTCAAAATGGAATGGATACAATTTCCATTTTTCAGAATAATTTCAAACATTTGGGCTTTGATGGAACTTGTAGAAAGAAAAACAATCACTCTTTCATTCTTCAAGCTTGTTTCTTTTATGGCATATTCCATATCAGAAATATTGTTATAGAAATAGTCTATTAAATCCTCGGACCATGGGAAATACATAAAGGTGGTTCTTTGATTAATTTCCGGTTCAAATTCTTCTTTTTCGCAGGAGAATAAGACGAATAAAAAAGATAAGAGTGTTATTAGATTCTTGATTCCCATATAACTTTTATTTATAATTTTATACTCACTTTTATTCTGCCAAAAATCTTTTATGACTGCAAATTTAGAAATTTAAGTCGAAAACAGTAATAGCTTGTTTCAAATTGTTGCAATTCTACCTGGAAACATATTTTAATACAGTTAACATTGTTGATAAAATATCAACTTACCCAATTCGATTCATATGGTGTTTTGTTTGCTGTTTTGCTTCTTTCATGCGATTTTTGCATTTTTTTATGCAAACAGTTAATTCATATAATCATTTGTAATGTATTTATAGTTATGGCAACAGTAAAAACGGTATTAGTAAAGGGGCGGTGTAATAGTCGCGGGGCCTATCCATTGGCTGTGCAGGTCCTTCATAAACGGAAAAAGAAAGTTTTTTATACAGGATACAGCATTACCCCCTGTGAGTTTGATTCTTTTAGCGGACGAGTACTCTTTAATGGTGCATATACCATGGAAACTGTCCGACGCATGAACCGTACATGCCGGAAAATTTGTAAAATCTTGGATAAAGCCATAGGCATATTGGAAAGGGAGGGTAATGAATATACGACATGTGATATAGCCAGAGTCTATGAAACCCTGACTGGCAAAGTGGGTTTTTACAGCTATTTCCGTGAGAGAATCCGTGTGCTTTTCGACACCGGGCATGAAGGGACGGCAAAAGCGTATGAGGCGACCCTGCATTCCATGCAAAAACATTTGTGTAAGACTGATTTTCCATTTGCACATCTTTCTTCCCGCCTTGTCATTAAGTATCGTGACACTCTCCTGGAGGCCGGTGTGGGCAAGAATACGATAGGGTTTTATTTACATAATATGAAAGCGGTATACAGGCGTGGATGTCTTGAATTGAATCTGGTATTTCCTTCACCTTTTTGCAATATCAGAATCCGGTCTGAAAAGACCGTCAAACAAAGTCTTCCTATGAATCAGGTGAAGTCTCTTGCCAACCTGTCACTTTCAGTCGGAACACCGGAATGCTTGGCCAGAGATGTTTTTATGTTCAGTATCTATACTCGCGGAATGTCATTCGTAGATATTGCTTTTCTAAAAAAGAGCGATATTTTTCCCGGGGTAATCCGCTATAGAAGGCAGAAGACCGGCCAGTTGCTTGAAATAGGTATTAACCGGCAGATACAGAGTTTGCTGGAAAGGTATGGAGATACTTCGGGTGACTATCTTTTCCCTCTGGTTGATGAATCTGAAACTCCTTATTCGGGGTATAAAAAAGCTTATAACAAGATAAGGTATGCACTGAAAAAGATTTCCCAAAGAATCGATATAAATATTCCTTTGCGTCTGCATGCTGCCCGTCACTGCTGGGCAACAATGGCCCGTGAAAACGGTACCCCGCTTCATACCATCAGTGAATGTTTGGGGCATTCTTCGGAGAAAGTGACCAGAATTTATCTGAAGGAACTTGACCGGTCGGTACTGGACGAAGTGAATAATCACATAGCAGATAATATATGTTAATTTTATAGTTATGGTGTCCTATTTAATTGGGGATATGATATATTTGCAAGCATGCTCTTGTATTCTCCATGACAGAGAGTGGAAAGCCTATTAATAGGCTGTTTTTATTTGCAAAAAATAATATTATGACAACATTGAAATTTCGGTCGCAAAGTTAGACAGATGTCAATTAACTATAATTATCATAACAAGTCTTTTTTTTATCTTTTTCACTCAATTACATTCTTCCGGATAGCCTCTCTGGAGTTTTATCACTATTTTTCAGTAGTTTTCTCCATTCTCCGGGAGTATATCCGAAGTTCCTTTTACAGTATCTACAAAATTGGGCATGTGAAGAAAAATGTAATTCATCAGCTATATTCCCTATCGGTATATCCTCATCAGCTAATTTATATTTAATAATAGTGTTTATTTGTTTCTGCAACCACTCACTCGCAGGCTCTCTGAACTCTTTTAAAAATTTCCTGTTAAAAGTAGAAAGAGAACTTCCGCATAGGCGGGCAAGTTCCTTTACTGTCCTGGCATTTCTGTAATTATCAAGCACCTTCTTTTTGAATTCATGCTCATTCCCCAATATAGGACGGAAAAAGGAAACTTGTTCCGTTTTAGTATAATAAAACTGTATGTTCCAGAACAGCTCTTTCAGCTTTGTTTCATGAAAATGAACGCAATTGGCTCCATCCTTCAGATAGCCTATTAAAAGCTTGAGAAACATTTGTAATCTGGTTCTAATTTCAAGTGGATATATTGCTTTTTCACCCGGGAAACTCAGACTGTTAAGCTGTGAGAATAATATCTTTTCACAACTTTGGACGATGTTGTCAAATTGTGCAATGACAACAGTCGCTTTTCCCCGTGAGAATATCCTGCATATGCTTCCCCTGCTGAAACAAATCATATTACCGGCCAAAATCTTTGTTTTTTCTCCGTTGCAGGATACCTCCAGTTCTCCTTCCGTTACAAACCAAATACAATCAGTCTCATTGGGATCTTCATCCATTTCTATTTTACAAAATTTGTAATATGAAAATCCTTCCCGGATGCATTTTGGATAATTGTAACAGGGGGTATCCCCTTTCAAATATAATATTCGCATTGTTTCTGCCATTTAGTAAAAAATATAAGGTTATGTTATTGCTTATCTGCGTATTTATCTTTTATATATGTTCTATATCCAATCTTTTTTTCATCTTATTTCATACAAAGTCCCCTTTTTGAGCTCTATTTACGCTATTTTATTCTTTTTTCCACTCTCTGTCATGGAGAGTGGAAACTATTGCTTGGCTTTTAAGTAGATAATTTATTAGTCTTTTTTGCAGATGGATTTAAAAAGAGTTTTTGTTTTGACCCTGTTCCTCGGTATTTTCTGTCCGGCCTTTTGCTGCGGTGATACCCTGCATTGCCGGCTCTACTTTCCCGTGGGCAGTTCCACACCGGATCTTTCCTACCGGGACAACGGTGTCCGCCTGGACTCGCTTCTCTCGGGCATCCGTTCCCGGCAGGCCCATTCCGTGCTGCGCCGTATCAGTATGCGCTCGGGATCGTCGCCCGAGGGAAATTCAGCCTCAAACAGGCGCCTGTCCGATGAACGGCTCGCGTCCTTGCGGGGCCTTATCCTGGAACGCCTTCCCGTCCCCGATTCGGTATTCGCATGCACCTCTTCGGGGAATGACTGGGAGGGGCTTGCCTCACTTGTCAAGGCTTCCGACATGCCCTACCGCGAGGAGGCCCTCCGTATCCTTCGTGATACTCCCGAGTGGGTGACCCGTAACGGAGTCGTCGTCGATTCCCGCAAGCGGCAGCTAATGAATCTGCGCGGTGGCCGCGTATGGCATTATATGGCAGAACATTTCTTTCCGGAACTGCGTAATTGTTCCGTAATCGAATGCGAGTTCGAACCGGTCTCCAAAGGGATGGAAGGGGACACTGTCGTTCTGCCCCGACAGGCGGAACCAAGGGATACCGTCATCGTTCGTGATACCATTGAAAGGACCGTCGTCATCCGCGACACGGTACAGGCAGCCATTCCCGTTGCCGATGTTCCCAAAGCTTTCTACATGGGACTCAAGACAAACCTGCTCTACGATGCCCTTCTCGTCCCGAATATCGGCGTAGAGCTCTACCTGGGCAAGGGCTGGGCAGTCGGCGGCAACTGGATGTACGCGTGGTGGAACAGCAATAAGCGCCATAATTACTGGCGCCTGTACGGCGGGGAGCTGGACGTACGCAAATACTTTGGCCGCCGCGCGGCGGAAAAACCGCTTACAGGACACCATCTGGGCTTTTACGGGCAGCTGTTCACGTACGATTTCGAGACAGGAGGCAAAGGCTACATGGGCGGCAAGCCGGGTGGTTCCCTCTGGGAAAAATGCAATTACGCCGTGGGTGTGGAGTACGGTTACTCGTTGCCCGTGGGCCGTCGCCTGAATCTGGATTTCGTCATCGGCGCGGGCTACTGGGGCGGCGAATACCATACATACGTTCCCGATGGCGGCCGGTATGTCTGGAGAGAGACCAGGCGGCGTCATTGGTTCGGGCCCACGAAAGCGGAGGTCTCGCTCGTGTGGCTTCTGGGACGTGGTAATTATAATGACAAGAAAGGAGGCGGACAATGAAAAGGATGTTGGAACGTATGAACCATGTATTGCTGGCCGTCGCTGTTCTGGCGGTCCTGTCATTGACCTCCTGCGAGCACAAGGATCTGTGCCATGACAGCTTGCATGTGGTCAACGTGAAGGTTGTCTTCGACTGGCGGAAGGCTCCGGATGCCGCCCCCGCGTCCATGTCACTCTACCTGTTCCCGACCCATGGCGGGGAGGCATTGCGTTACGAGTTCACGGACCGTAACGGCGGTATCATCCGCGTTCCCGTCGGGCATTACGATGCATTTTGCCTGAACAGCGACACGGAGAACGTCACCTATCGCAATACCGGATCGAAAACGACTTTCGAGGTCACCACCCGCACGGCCGATCTGTTATCGGGCCTTTCCGCACTGGGTGTGCGGTCCGCCGGTGTACCCCGTGCCAGAGGTACGGAGGATGAGCGTATCGTGCTGCCTCCCGACATGCTGTGGAGTGACCATGCGGAGGGTATCGGATTGAATCAGGAAACAGCCGCGCCGACGATCACGCTTTACCCGGCAGTATCAGTCTGCCGCTACACGGTCGAGATCCGTAATGCCAAAAACCTGAAATACGTCTCCGGGGTCGGCGGCTCGATCTCGGGCCTGGCGGGAGGTCTGTTGCCCGGTACGGGAGCCGATGCCCTTACGGGAGAGCGTGTGACAATTCCCTTCGATGCCGTTACCGGCAAGGATAAGGACGGGGAGAAAACCGTCATCACGGGCGGTCTGCTCACCTTCGGCCATAAGGCGGGAAACAACCATACGCTGACTGTCTATGCCGTTCTGGCCGATGGAAGCAAGTGGTATTACACCTATGACGTGACGGATCAAATCCACTCGGCTCCGGACCCGCGCAACGTGCATATCGTCCTGGACGGGCTTCCCCTGCCCAAACCGATCGTCAACGGCGGCGGTTTCCAGCCCGAGGTCGAGGACTGGCAGACCGTGCCGATAGATATAGAGATGTAGTCTTTCCCTTCGTCCTTCAAGCAAAGACGAGAGAGTATATAGTTCATTCATTTATTAATTTTTAAATTTTATTTTTATGAAAAAGAAATTTTTATTCATTGCCGTGGCGGCTCTCGTCATGGCAGCCTGTTCGAAAGACGAACAGACAGCTGTCAACCGTGGTGCTGCAATCGATTTCCGTGGCGCAATGGCAACCCGCGCCACAGAAACGGTAACGGCTAACCTCAATGACATTTTCGTGACGGCTCTTGACAAGAACAATGCCAATTTCTTTACTAATGAACAGTTCACTAAAGACGTGGATAACTTCTTTAAATCCTCCCCCAACTCCTATTATTGGCCGAACGACGACAGCGAACTCAAATTCTTCGCCTACGCGCCTTCGAGCAGTGATCTGGACGGTACCCTGACAATCGACAATTTAACCAAGACGCTCGCCGATTTTTCTCCTAAAACGACTATCGCCGACCAGAAGGACTTTGTGTCCTGCAAAGCTACCGGTAAAAAGTCGGTCAACGAGTCAGCCGGTGTTGCCTTGACTTTCAAACATCAACTTTCCCAGATCGAGATCAAGGCCAAGAACGACCAGGATGCTTACCGTTACAAGGTGGTGGCCGTGCGCATCGGACAGCCGGTATCGAAGGGGACATTCGATTTCGGTACTGAAAACTGGAACTTGGAAATGGATAAGGTCAACTATACAGTGCCTGATTTCGGTGAAATAACGCTGAACGGAACGCCCGAATCGCTTATGGGAACGGGAGGCAGCGCCATGCTGATCCCGCAGCAGCTTACAGCATGGGATGCTGCCGGGGATAAGCCCAATGCGAACAAGGGTGCTTACCTGGCCGTAAAACTCCAGATAACCACCAAAGCCGGCGCCCGTGTCTATCCGGCTGAAGTTGTCGGTGACTACGACTGGGCTGCCGTGCCTGTCAACACGAATTGGGAGGCCGGCAAGAAATACGTTTACACACTCGATTTCACAAGCGGTGCCGGCAAGGTTGATCCCGAAAAACCGAATCCTTCTGACCCGACCGATCCGTTCAAGCCTGGCGATGACATCCTGGGAAATAACGCCATCAAGTTTACGGTTCAGGTAACAGAGTGGGTAGAAGAAACGAAGGATGTTGACATGTAAAGAATCGGACGGCCGCATGGCGGCCGGATGAAACAGGCCGGGCGGGGTTGGACCGGTATCCGATACCTTCATCGGCATCACGGTGTTTTTGCCTTGAAGATTCGTCGGGGAGCCGAAACCGGGGTGAAAGCCGGTTTCCGGCTCTGTCCCTTCCCGGTCACAAATAAGCGTGCAAGGGCCTCCCGTGCACGTGAAAAACAAGAAACGATGATATAAATAGCACGAATATGGAAATGAACAAGAATTTATGCCGGAGGCTCGGAAACTTGAGCCTGCCGGTATTGCTTTCGGTCGTCCTGCTCGCCTCGTGCCGGGATGAGATTGAGACGGGCGCGTACACGGGACCCTATATCCGCTTTTCGGTATCCGAGGGGTCGGAGTGGCATAGCACGCGGGCGGCGGGCGGCCCGGCAGAAAAGGCGGTCCCACGGGATTCCGTGCAGCCCCTGCACGGCGGAGATGGCAATACTCCCCTTTACCTGCACACGCTTTACACCGACAGCATCGCTTCCCCCTCTTCGGACAGCCGACCGGACACGGCCGTCCTTACCCGTGCCACGCCCGTAAAAACGGAGACTCTCTACGAATCGTTCGGCATATCGGCATCGGCTTATACGGGTTCCTGGAGTGAGACCTCGTACCGGCCGGATTACATGTACGATGTCGAGGTCACGAAAGCATCGAACTGGACCACCTCCTATCGTTGGCCGGCTACGGAACACCTAAGCGTCTTCGCTTACGCGCCCTACCACGGGGAAGGGATCGTCCTTTCGGACAAGGCGAAGCCGGGAAGCCCGACAATCACCTACACGGTCCCGGCAGACGTCGCCAAGCAGAAAGACCTTCTTTTTGCAAATCCGACTTATTCTGCTCCGGGAGGTATTCTGAAAATACTTTATAATGTGATGCCTCTTACTTTCAACCATGCCCTGACGGCCGTCAAGTTCGTGTGCGGGGATGACATGCAGGGAGGTACCGTAAAGAGCGTCAGTCTGAAAAATGTATATTCCAAGGGGAATTTAACCTTTGCTTACAGCATTATAACACAAAGTTGCTGGAGCGATGTAGGAACTCCTACCACTTTCTCGCAGACATTGGGCAAAAACACTACGGGAACCCCGGACGAGGCCCTTACTACCGATGCGCAGACCTTCATGATGATTCCGCAGACGCTTCCCGACGGCGCACAAATTGAAGTCGTATTCACCGACAAATCCAACGTCGATCACACGCTGACCGCTGACATCAAAGGCACAGTCTGGCCTATTGGAAAGACTGTCACTTATAAAATCTCCAGCAGCTCCATAAACTGGACATACGAGCTTAGCGTCAACATGCCAGGGGACTTCACCTATAGCGGCGGTACACAACAATACAGTGTCACAAGCTACAAGCATAACTCCAGAGGGGATAAGCAACCCGCCCAATGGAAGGCACAGTTTTCGGAGTACGGCGGACCATGGACAGATACCTCACCCACTTGGCTGACCGGTTTCACCGCATCCGGAGCCGGTGGAGAGATTCCACAATCATACAATGCAACTGTCGGTGCACAGATTGGTAGGAGTAATGACCCCCATGCGCAAAAGTTAAGGGATAAACCATCATGTGGTGGTGTAATTTATCATCATAACCTCGCCAACCAGACTGATGGCGGTTCAACGAATGAGAACACCGCCAACTGCTACGTTGTCAGTGGTTCGGGATACTACTGTTTCCCTTTGGTATATGGAAATGCCATCAAAAATGGTAAGACCAACACTTCTGCATATACCTCCAATAAAACAGGAAGTGATATTCTGACAACTTTCATCAACCATACGGGCAATCCAATCACCAGCCCTTACATAAAAGAGAATGCCGGTTGTGTTCCTGCCAAGGCCGAATTGTTATGGCAGGACGCGCCGGGTTTGATTTCCAATGTACAATACAATAATTCCCAAATGCAACTATTCGTTAATCCCGAGAATTACATATCCTTCCAAGTGAATGGTTTGACTATCCGGCAGGGTAATGCCGTCATCGCCATCAAGGATGCCGGCGACAACGTCCTCTGGTCCTGGCATATCTGGGTGACCGATGAAAATATCGGCCAAACCATCGAGGTAACCAATCACCAAAGCCAAAAATATAAATTTATGCCCGTTAATCTCGGCTGGTGCGATGGTCGTACCGAAACTTATGCAGAGCGTAGTTGCAAGGTGAAATTCACTGCCGGAGACGCGAGCAAGGAAGTGATTATCAAACAAGTTTCGGCTTCAATCACAACAGGTGGCAATCATCCTTATTATGAGTGGGGCCGTAAAGATCCGTTCCCACCTTCGAACGGATTGGCCAATACCAATAAAACCTGGTACGACAAAGACGGCAATGCTCACACGGAAAGTCCTAAAACGGAGAACTTTTCTACCGGCGCCACTTGTATCATGAATTATATTCTCAAACCGGATGTGATGCATAGTCAATATTCTGGCGATAATACATATGCAAATCTATGGAGTGCCGATAACAATGTTTATACTGCCAATGACGAAAATGTCATAAAAACGATTTATGATCCCTCTCCTGTGGGCTTCAAACTTCCCCCCAGTAATGCTTTTACGGGATTCACAACAACCGGGGAGTATGTAAGTACACTTTCTCAAATCAACGGAGAGTGGGACAGCTCCTTGAAGGGATGGAATTTTTACACTGACTCCTCAAAAAATAAAACCATCTTCTTCCCTGCGTCGGGGTATCGCGGCTATTCCGATGGCGGGGCGCACAGCGTTGGCAGCTACGGCTACTGTTGGTCGGCGGTTCCGGACAGCCAGGACAGCGGTCGCTACCTGGTCTTCAACTCGTCGAACGTGAGCCCGTTGAACAACAGCGGTCGGGCGTACGGGTTTGGGGTGCGTTCTTCCCAAGAATAGGGAGCGTAGCGACCGTATCCGTTTCATTGGATTATTTTCCCTACGGCTTTAAGGCCGTAGGGATAGTACCGGCGAAGCCGGTCGATTTTTATAGATATTAAAATTAAATAATTATGACCAGCAAGGATTTTATAGAAGCTGAAGCAGGTAATAACGGAAGTATCATTCTTTATCGTGAGGGGCTTTTCTGGAAAGCTTATGAAAAGTCTGCTTACGCTGTCTGTACGCAGATCAAGCCTTTGAAGGCTATAAAAAGAAGGTTAAAGTCACTCGGTGGCGGTGAGATAGTTTCAGTGGGATTTCCATGTAAGCATGAACAAAAGTATATAGGTTCTTTGGAGCATATGGAGACTATGCCTGACCGTCTTGTGTTGCGAACGCTAAAACCTATAGACGGACAGAGGTTTGAAGAATGGAAACAGGAACTTTCATCGGAGCATTCAGTTGTAGGGAGGAGAGATGCGTGTGTGCAGAATCTGTCACGGAGTAATATTCCGCATGGAGAGTTAATCATGCGAATCCGGATGTTCAATCTGGCGGAAAGTACTCCGATGGATTGTATGTTATTTGTAAATGAGTTGAAAAAGATGCTCTAATATACAATGAATGAGAAGTGGCAGTTTATGATAATTTGCCTGTGTATAAGGCTGCATATGATTTGTTAAGGAGTGTGTATGAGAAGACGGGAAAGATTCCCCGTGATGTGAAATATACACTGGTGGAGGTGTTGAAAAAGGATCTGACCGAGATTATGGTAATGATATACAGGGCTAATGCTACGACTGGAAAACTTCCGTATATTGAACGGGCAAGAGATCTGGTTGTAGGAGTCAAGGTCCGTTTAAGACTGTTGCAAGATATGCGGCATATCAGTGTGAAGCAGTATGCGGCGTTTGCCCAACAGGTGGAGTTGCTGTCGAAGCAATTGTCGGCTTGGCATGATTATGCACGGAGACAGGACGCAAAGAGTCAAGAAAAAATATAAACAAGAAAAGATATAAATAAAAAGGATTCCTTTGCCTACACAAAACAGGATAAGGCCAGCATTTCGTATAGCCAAGACTTGCGAGAGAGTGCCAGATAAATTCAGTAACCCACTGTCCGTGTAAAAACGGTCATGGCGGATAGATGTATCCGAAGCCATGTTGCGGGCAGTAATGGACAGTTTTATATCGGGGTTCCGAAAGGTCCTCCGATATATACAATAAGTGGTTATATTTCCCTGCGTCGGGGTATCGCAACTATTCCAATGGCGGGGCGAACAACGTTGGCAGCTACGGCTACTGTTGGTCGGCGGTTCCGAACAACCAGAACAACGGTCGCAACCTGAACTTCAACTCGTCGAACGTGAACCCGTTGAACAACAACAATCGGGCGTACGGGTTTGGGGTGCGTTCTTCCCAAGAATTTATCCTTGTACGAGGCAGGGAATCCTTTGAATGTAAATTACAGAAATGGCTGAATGTTATAAGAGACAGGATTTGCTTACGGATCTTTTTCAGGCCTATTACGAGGCGAGGAAGAAGAAAAGAAATACTGCGAGCCAGCTTGCGTTTGAGATTGATCTGGAACATAATCTTATGGAGTTGTATGAACAGATAAGGGATAGGAACTACACTCCTTCACCTGGGGTATGTTTCGTGGTTAACAGGCCAGTGAAGCGAGAAATTTTTGCCTCGGATTTCAGGGACAGGGTAGTGCATCATCTGTTGTATAATTATATTTCTCCTATGTTTGAGGGCAGAATGATTTTTGACAGTTATTCATGTCGCCGAGGAAAGGGGACAAGTCAGGGAATAGCACGCCTGGAACACCACATACGCAGTTGTACGCAAAATTATCGTTATAGTGCCTATATATTAAAACTGGACTTAAGGGGGTATTTCATGAGTATCAGGAAGGATCGTCTGTACGATCTTATCTGCAAGGGACTGGAACGATATAGAAGAAGCCGGAAACAAAAAGAATGCCCGGATATGGAACTGATAGATTTCCTGCTAAGACAGATTATATTCAGAAATCCCCAGCGGGATTGCCGGATACGGGGTAGCGCGGAAGATTGGGAAGGACTTCCACCCACGAAAAGTTTGTTCAATTCTCCGGAAGGTGTGGGACTTCCCATAGGAGATTTGACATCCCAGCTGTTCAGTAACATCTATTTGGGGGAGTTGGATGGATATGTGAAGCGTGTTTTACGCTGTAAACATTACGGGCGTTATGTGGATGATTTTTTTATTGTCCATCCAAGCAAACGCTATCTAAAGGAACTGATTCCATGGATACGGGAATTCTTGAAGGAAGAATTGGAGTTGGAGTTGCATCCGGATAAAATCGAATTGCAGCATTACAGTCGTGGTGTGGCTTTTCTGGGAGCGTATGTGAGACCGTACAGGAAATATCCGTCAAAACGTACCGCAGGATTTTTTCGGGAAGCGGTACACAGGCTGGAAAAAGAGAGTTCCAAAGGAAAACCCGCTCCGGAAAGACTGCGAAAGATGTTGGCTGTGCTAAACTCCTACCAGGGGCATTTGAAGCATTTCAGATCATACGCTCTGCTGGATAGGTTCTTGCGTAATTCACCTTTGAAAGAATATTTCTATTTTACGGGAGGTTATAGAAAAGCCGGTATTAGGAGTCGTTTTCTGATCCCTATAAAAGATACGTACGGGAGAGGAAAAGAACCCGAAACTTTTCCTGAAACCGGGGGGCGGATTATGGATAATAGCGTACATCGTGAAGATAGCGGGGGCAGGAATAGTAAATAAGCACCAGTATATGTATGAAATGTATGCCTATGAAACTGAAAGTACGAATATTTGAGGGAAAATCTCCCGAACTTTATCTGGCCGTAGGGCACTTTGTACTTAGTCCTGCATGTCTGCGGGAGAATAACAACTACCCTTATAAATCCTCCCGGATGTTTACCTGGCATGTTCTCTACCATGAAGACCAGGTAGTGGCTTTCATGCCTGTTGAGAGAAAACTCGATGGTGGTTATAAAATTGATAATTATTATGCCACTCCCGATAGGGAGAGGGGGAACCAGTTGCTGAAGCTGTTGAAAAGCGTGATCAAGGAGTCGGGCGATGAGACTTCCCCTTTGCGGGCGACCGTTCAGAAACGGGATGTCGGAATTTTCAAATACATGAATTTCATCACGATCCGGGAAACCAAGTTATATGTTATGATGGAATTGGTACGTATGGGTTCCGACAGTGGGAAACAGGATGGCTGAAAGAGAATGGGAGGAACTCGGATGAATGTATATCAGGCGTTGCGGGAGAGGATCAGAAGAATCTTCGGCGAGTATGATTATGTGTACCTTTCTTTTTCGGGGGGTAAGGACAGCGGTGTGCTGCTGAATGCCTGTGTGGAGCATATCAGGCAATATGGAGGTCGGATGGGAGTATTCCATATGGATTACGAAGTGCAGTATTCCCTGACCACGGAGTATGTGGATGAGATGCTGTCTTCGAACCGGGATATTCTGGATGTTTACCGCTGTTGCGTGCCTTTCAAGGTCGGTTCGGCTGCATCCATGTACCAGAGATTCTGGCGGCCCTGGGACCCTTGTGTCCGTTGGGTCAGGGAGATGCCTGTGGAATACCTGGGTACGGAAGCATTTGATTTTTATACTCCGCAGATGTGGGATTACGAGTTCCAGGAATGTTTTTCCTTTTGGCTCCGCAAGCAACTTGGAGTGCAAAAAGTGGCATGTCTGGTTGGAATACGTACCCAGGAAAGCTTTAACCGTTGGAGAACGATCTATCGTAGCACTCCGGGCCCTTCAGCCGACTGGATATGTCCTGTCGATGAGGGCATAGACAACGTGTATCCGTTGTATGACTGGCATACTACGGATATATGGACTGCCAATGGCCGTTTCCGTTGGAAATACAACAGGTTGTATGACCTCTATTATCAGGTGGGTGTTCCTCTGAACAGCCAGCGTGTTGCGAGCCCGTTCATTTCCCAGGCCATCCCGTCGCTGCATCTGTACAGGGTGATCGAGCCGGAGATGTGGGGCAAGATGCTGGGACGTGTGAACGGTGTTAATTTTGCCGGGGGTTACGGTAACTCTGTAGCGATGGGATGGCGGGGTGTCAGGCTGCCTGAGGGAATGACCTGGAAAAAATATCTTTTTTTCCTTCTGGACACCCTTCCTGAGGATGCCAGGAACAACTATCTGGATAAACTGGAGGTAAGCGTGCGGTTCTGGCGGGAGAAGGGCGGCTGTCTGGCAAAAGAAACGATCATGAAACTCAAGAGGTTGAATATCCCTTTCGAACTTGGCGGGACATCGGGATACAGGACGCACAAGCTCCCGGTCAGGATGGAATACCTTGATGACATAGACCTGCCTGAATTCCGTGAATTGCCCTCGTACAAGCGGATGTGCATCTGTATCCTGAAAAACGACCACTGTTGCAAGTACATGGGCTTTTCACCAAATAAACAGGAACAGGAAAGAAGACGGAAGATGATGGATGAATATAGATCTTATTTTAATGAATGAAAAGATGGACAATGAATTTACCAGTCCCGTGTATGGCGTCAAGGCTGTACCGGTGGAAAGGATCAGGGCGAATTCCTATAATCCCAACGTGACGGCCCCTCCTGAGATGCGGCTTTTGGAACTCTCGATTTGGGAGGATGGGTACACGATGCCGTGCGTGTGTTATTACATTGAGAAAGAGGATGTGTACGAGCTTGTGGACGGCTATCACAGGTATAAGGTCATGATGACCTCGCCCAGAATATACAAGCGGGAGAACGGACTGTTACCCGTTACCGTCATCCGTAAGGATCTGGCCGAGCGTATGGCCTCTACCATCCGCCATAACCGTGCCCGTGGAATGCATAAGATCGAGCTTATGACACGGCTTGTCGGGGAACTTACGAGGTCGGGCATGTCGGATTCGTGGATACGCAGGAACCTGGGTATGGACAAGGATGAGTTGCTGCGCCTGAAGCAGATATCGGGACTGGCGGAGCTTTTTGCGGATAAGGAATTCCGTAAGGCCGTAGAATAGGATATTTGGCATAAAACCGAAAATTCGTATGCTCGGAGTATTCGGGAAGTAAGAAAAAATGTAAAAATATTATAAAATGTGCAAGATGGAGATAACAGATCTGATCAAGGGAATGGAAAGTGCAAATGTGTCGGATATTTACATTTTTCTTCACGAGGACGGCCCTGTGGCTTTTGACGCCTCTGCCGCCCATCTTCTGTGTTACTTTCCTGAAATGGAGATGGAAAGTGTGTTTTGTAGTGACAGCAAACGTCACAGAATTATACAGGGATTTGCATTGGAACCGGTGCTGGAACGACTGGCGCAATACCCGTGTCTGGTTGATGACGATTGTATCAGAATAATGTGTGTGCTGTGAATGATAAGGCACGGTATGAAGTAAACGGGTATGGGCGGGAATGGCGGAGCCTGATCTTCTGGAACTGTTCAGAAAGCATGCGCAGGATGGGCAGAAAGAGATGGTCAGCCTGTTTTGCAATGATGTGAGAAGACTCTCCCGGACGAAGAAGATAAAGAGGCTGCTCGTGTTGGGAAGGTACGCAGGGAACTCTGAACTTTGCGGGCATGTGCTCCGTGTGCTGGAGATGCTGCCGGAACTCCCCGGCATGGCTTGTCCTGCATACAGGGGCGTTCTGGTATTGCTCTTCCTTTCACGGGACAGGGATGTTTTGTGCAGGTTGCGGGAGAATGTCGTCCTGCCATGCCGCAAGAGGGGACGTACGGAGGAAATGCTTTGGCTTTGTGAGATTTTGTATGCTATAGGCCCATCTGTTTCCCTGCATGATATTTGCAGGGAGGTTTGCTTGTACTTCTATCAGGAACGGAGGAAACAACTCCGGGGATATTCCACTTGTGTCAGTGAACTGGACTTTCAGTTCGCAGAAAGGCGGTTGAGGATATTGTCCGTCGCCGTATTTCGTCTGAAAGTTATTTTTTACAGCCCCGGCGTGTATTCCGTCGGTACACTCTCCCTGCTGTGCCGTATGAGTTATTCGGCCTTCAGAAACAGGTTTCTGTCTGTTTACGGGTTGCCCCCGGGACGTTGGCTAAGGAATCGGCGAATAAAACGCATATGTCTGGATATAAAATATAATCATGGACTTTCACTGGGAGAAATATCGGAGAGGAACGGATTTTCATCAGCAAGCCGTCTGTGTGAATTCTGTAAAAGAAACATGGGATGCACTCCGGGGAGGCTGAAGCAGGCACTGGCTCACCGGTGGCGGAGCAAATAAAAATTCATCAGGCTTGATGTAGAGCTTATTTCAAATAAAAAGCGTAACGGCTATCAGTGCTCGTTTCGCTATCTTGCCGGTGTTTAATTAAAATCCCGAACAGCATGGAACTGTTTACTTTTATCCCTTATTTCCTGTTACTGGAGCGAGAAGAGAGTGACAGGAATACACTGGCAAACGCCAACACCGAGTTCATCCGTGAGGTCTATGAGCTGCAACGTGTGGAAAAGGATGTTACGCTCGTCTTTTTCCAGCTGCAATATCTAAGTTGCAAACTGGTCATTCTGCGTGAGCATTACCGCACAGCACAAAAAGAGCACTTGCCCTGCTATGCCTATATCATTGGTACGCTGGAGTACCTGAAAGGTCTGCTGGACAGATGCAGGTTCATTCATAAGTCCGGTTCCGCCATTGCTCCGGCAGGTCTGCCGACTACAGAGGGTGATCCCCCCGTCTGCTGGACGGCAGAGGTCATCTGCCTGATGGAACTGCTGTATGCCTGCCACGAGCTGAAGATGTTCAACGGCGGTGAGGTGACACTCGGGCGTGTGGTGGAATACGTCTGTCATGTGCTGGGGGTGAACGTGAAGAATGCTTCGAGCTACTACGCGCGGATGCGGCGGCGTAAGGCGGGAGACAGAACCTACTTCATCGACCGCCTGCGTGAAGTTCTGCTCAAACGGATGGAAGACGATGACGAGGGGCACAGGAGACGCAACCGATGAAATGCGGACCCTTTCACACACGGTTCTCCACGTGTGTGAAGGCCTTGCATTTACGGTTATTTGTTCAGTTCCAGAAGATGTCTGAGGTTGGGATCTGCGGCGATGCGCTCCAGCTCGTCGGCCACGATCCGTCTGACATCCTCCTTGATCCGGTTGTAGTTTTCCTGTACCATTTCCTTCATGTGATTCACCCCTTCATCGTCCACGAAGCCGGTGATAACGGGTATCTTCTGATATGCCTTTTCCTCTTCGGCTATTTTTTTGGCATCGACGACAATCTCGCAGTGGAAGATTTTCTGCTCAATCCTCTCCCCGAAGTTGTCGGCTACGGAGCCGACGAACATCCCCTGTGTCAGTCCGCTGATCTTGCTGGGTGGAATGAGGCTGTCCATTTGGGTGGATATGGAGGTGGAAACGTCCTGTCGGTTGATGGAGATGGAGTGGCGTTTCTGAAGTATCTTGCCGAACCTCTCGCTGAGGGTTTTGGCCGTTTCCCCCACGACCTGTCCCGAAAATATGTTGCCTACCGTGTTGATGATCACCTTTGCCTCCTTGTCGGTATAGTCACGGATAAGCTGGCTGAAATCCTGAAAGCCGAGCAGCACGGCGACCTTGTTGCTGCGTGCGGTGGCTATCAGGTTGTCCAGTCCCTTGATGAAGATGGTGGGCAGCTCGTCGATGATGATGGAGCTTTTCAACCTGTCCTTCTTGTTGACAATCTTTACAATACGGCTGTTGTACAGTCCGAGCGCAGCACCGTAGATCGCCTGCCGGTCGGGATTGTTGCCTATGCAGAGGATTTTCGGCTCGTCGGGATTGTTGATGTCCAAAGAGAACTCGTCGGCGGACATCACCCAATAGAGTGCCGGCGAGATCATGCGGGACAGGGGTATCTTCGCACTGGCGATCTGGCCCATGAGCTGGTCGGCAGCTCCCGCCAGCCATGCATCGAGGAAGGGGCTGAGGTAGTTCTCCAGTTCGGGATAGGAGGACATGATGGGAAAAATCTGCTCGTAGGGCTTGTTAAGGAACTCGACGGCATGGGGGAAGGTACAATACCTGCCGTCCTTATACACCCGCAGGAACCAGATAATGGCGGCAAAGAGAATGGTGGGCGACTCGACGAAGAAATCGCCCTGCTTCGCCGCCCACGACCGGTTGAGGTTGAGCATGATGCTGTATGAACTCTCGTAAGCATCGGAGATGTCGGTCATGAACTTCGGATTGAGGGGATTGCAGCGGTGACTGCGTGAGGGATCGTCGAAGTTTATGACATAGAACTTCGGCGGCACTTTATACCCCTCCAAATGACCGATCAGGTGGTTGTAAGCAATGGTGGAGAGGTCGGGAAACTTGAAATCGTAGATATAGGCGGCATAGCCTTTCTCTATCTGCTGTTTGATGTAGGAGTTCACCACCGCAAAGGACTTGCCCGAACCGGGCGTTCCCAGCACGATGGAGGCACGGAAAGGGTTCACGACATTGATCCATCCGTCGTTCCACTTCTTGCCATAATAGAACCGTGTCGGCAGATTTACGGAATATTCATTTTCGATAAGCCTTGTTTCCTGCATGAAACTTTCGTTCTCGTTGTTGAACACATCGTCCATGAGATTCTGTTTGAGCAGGCGGGAGATCCATACACCGGCAGCGAGCAGGCAGAGGTAGCCGACGGCAAGAGTGAATATATAAAAGGCGGTGCGTGCCAATAACGGTACGGGCAGGCAGAGCAGCCACCAGTTGAAAAAGAAGAGGACGACACCTGCGCAAAGGGCTGTCCAGATATGCACCCATTTGATTTTTTCCTCCTTTACACCCTTCGTGCCCAGACACGAGAGGGCAAGGAAGGTAACGGAGAAAAGCTTTGTCCAAAGGATGGAGCCGAACAATCCGGTCGTGCGCTGGAAGTTCAGCAGAATCCTGTCCACCACTCCGATATTGACGTTCCATTCCCGGATGGACGGATAGCAGAACCAATAGATATTGACAACTACGAATAATACGCTGAGGGCACGCATAAAGTCCATGACTTTCGCCAGTCCCCTGAGATCATCTTCTTGTGACATAATACTGAATTTAAAAAAGTTATCGTCTTGATAATTATGTAATACGGGTCAGTCCTGACGACCGTAACGCCGGCGGCATTTCTTCTTGTCGGGCTTCAGGAGCCTGGGATACCGGGGGACATAGTTCAGCTCCGGCTCCATATCGGAAAGCAACCCTCCCGGAATTTTTTCCCCGTTTCCGGAAGCCACAGCGGACGGAACGGGCGGCAGAAGTGGCGACAGGGAATTTGGCGGCTGTTCCTGAAAGTGTCCGTTGAGCATGTTCGCCGAGAATTCCTTGCCCAGACGTGAGCCGTTAAGTACGGTGCGGCTGCGGTGGTCTATAAAGGTAACGCCGTAAATCCTGCCGGTTTCGTTGCGGCGGAGAACCAAGTCTATCTGTTCTTTCGCCAGGCGGTCACGGAAATCCCGTTCGTCCACGGACTGGCGCAAAGCCTCGGCCACTAACGGTCGAAGCCGTTCACGGCACGGATCGGACTTGATCTTTGCAGCGGATTCCTGCATCTTCTTATCCAGCTGCTGTGCACCGGTCATTCTGCCCAGCCGGGAGGACTTTATGGGAGTGGCCGCCGTTTCGCCGTTGCCGTCCAAAGCGATATAGAGTATGCCGTGGTAGGTGCGTCCACCAATTTCCCCCTTCACTTCTTCCACACCTATATTATACAGGGAAAGCAGGGCACGGAGTTCGCCCATTGTGCGGAAACGGTAAAGTTGGATCAGGGGTTTGACCGTACGGGCGATCTGCCGTTTGATGTCCCCTTTGGCAACATCTACCGGCTTCAGCTGCCACTCTTCGCCTTTCTTCTGACCTTCCGCCGGATGCAGACCGTATTTCTGTTCCAGAAGTTCGGTAATCTCCTTGCTGCGGCGGTATTCGAACTTGTCGGAAACCTTCCTTCCCTCACTGTCGACACGCAGGGAAACGATGTGGATATGATGCCGGCCGATGTCCTCGTGCTTGAAGACAAGATACGGCTGGTTGCCGTAACCGAGCCGCTGCATGTATTCCCTGCCGATTTCCGCCAGCTGGCTGTCGGTCAGCACGTCGTCGGGATGCGGATTGAGGGAGATGTGTATGACCGGCTTCTCGGTGCGGTAATGGTTCGGCATCCATTCGAGAAACTGCCGCACGGATTCATCCGGACAGAAGCGCCCGTCTTCGGGATAGCGGAGGAGATGTGCCGAAAGGACTTTTGCCCCGCCTTCATCGACCTTGTTTTGATTGTAGGCCAGTGCGCCGTACAAGTTCTTACCCACGCTGATCCTGGCTACCATGTGAGGCGAGTTTTTGGGAAAGTTCGACAATCCGGCGGTTCAGCTCTACGAGTTCAAGGGTGAGCTTTTCAAGTCTGTAGAGCAGTGCCAATGCTTTCTTTTCAGTGAAATGGATGTGCAATTCCTTGACAGCCTGATTGTAATTCACTCCTATGGCACGGAACTGCCGGAACAGTTCCGTGAGCTTGACTACATACTCCATTGTGGCACGGTCTGTCCGGATCACCCTGAACTCTTCGTTGAAGATCCGTGCTGCGATGAACTTGGATTTGGACAACAGACCGGACTGCTCAAACATGGTGAGAAACCGTGCATGGCCGGCTTCGTCCAGATTGACCGTCTCACGGCGGATGGCCGGGTTCGGCTTGGGTAACCTGCCCCCTTTTCCCCGTGTGCGGGGACGCTTTTTCTCGTTGTTCATATATACGTTTTTTATGTGGTACAATTCCACCGGGTGGAATTGCCTCCGTCAGCTCCCCCTCCCACAATTTGCGACTTCGGAGCAAATTGCAGCCCCCCTGCAAGGGCAAGCGTTTTTTGCTGCAAAACGGAGTGGTGCTGCAAAAAACACAGCTTGCTATGTTCTGGCGAACATAAATCTTTCCTCTTTGGAGAGGAAAGAGCGCTTTCGGGGAAAGCGGGGATTAGTGACCGACGGAAGGCAAACTGCCCATTCCCGGTTGGATGGCGCAAAGTTAGGAAGTGGTATAATCAGTTGTATATCACTAACATTAGCCACATTATGCCAAATGGAAGCCACTTGTGCACACGGGTGGAACAAGAGGAAAAACGGGTGGCCGATGATGGCTGAATCAGCGGTTGAGGATGTGCCTGAATGGGATGCGTAATGACGGACTGAATGACCAACCGGTCAGATAACCAACCAGACGGTCAGCCGTTGCAACGTTGGTGCGGTCGGCTGGCTGACTAGCCAACCAAGCGGATAAAAGGCTGTCTGTCCGGCGGGATGATTAGGCAACCGATTATCTTCCTGTTTGTCCGACAGGCTATGCAGTCCGCCGGATTGTGTCATGTATGGTCAGACCGTCGGTCGGCCAATCAGACGGACAATACTTCGGTCGGTTGGCTGTTCAGTCAGCCATTCCACGTCAGGAGCCGGCCACTTGAACCCCGCCGTTCCCAAACCATGAATTTCCCTTCTTTTTCCTTCTTTATTTGCGGCGTTGATTCAAAAGTATCATTTGTAAACAAACTGCATCATGGAAAAAGAAACACTCTTTATCGCCTTTTCCACGCAAAAAGGCGGAGCGGGAAAAACAACGCTGACCGTGCTGGTGGCAAGTTACCTGCACTATGTGAAAGGGATGAATGTGGCGGTGGTGGATTGCGACTACCCGCAACACAGCATTGCCGAGATGAGAAAACGTGACCTGAAAACGGTCATGGAGGACGAGCATTACAAGCTGATGGCGTACAGACAACTGCAACGGATAAGGAAGAAAGCCTATCCGGTAGCGGAGAGTACGGCTGAGGACGCTGTCACGAAAGCGGACGAACTGCTGGAAAAGATGCCGGAAACAGACATCGTGTTCTTCGACCTGCCGGGCACGGTAAACAGTACAGGCGTGTTGAACACGCTGGCGAACATGGACTATGTCTTTTCCCCCATTGCCGCCGACAGGGTGGTGATGGAAAGCACACTCCGCTTTGCGAGCCGGCTGAATGACACGCTGATCGCTACGGGCAAGACGAATATCAAAGGGCTGTACCTGCTGTGGAACATGGTGGACGGCCGGGAGAAATCAGAACTGTACAAGGTGTATGAACAGGTGATCGGCGAGCTGGGACTGAAAGTGCTGAAGACCTTCCTGCCGGACAGCAAACGGTTCCGCCGTGAGCTGACAGGGGAACATAGGGCATTGTTCCGTTCCACGCTGTTCCCCGCAGACGGTACGCTGGTCAAAGGCAGCAACCTGAAAGAGATTACGGAAGAACTGTTGTCCATTATCAGGAAGTAGGCTATGGGAAACGAACGGAAAAAAATAAACCTGACGGACATTGATGAGAATTCCATAGTCGCCTCGTTCAAGGAAGGCCGGCCGGCGGACGGGCAGGCGCAAGCAGCCGGGAACAAGGGACAGTCCGGTGAAGAGAGCGGATATGTCCGTCTGTTCATCCACGAGTCACCGGTCTGTGCACGGCTTGGCAAGACAATCTATCTTCGTAAGGAGTTTCATGAACGGATTCAGAGGATCGTCCAGACAATCGGGAACAACGAGATGTCCATTTTCAGCTATGTGGACAATGTGCTGGAACAGCACTTTGCCGCCTATCAGGACGAGATCACGAAGGAATACAGAAAACGAAGTACCGAACTGTTTTAACCCCCGGAAACCATGTCAGCAATCTTATTCTTACTTATCGGTAGCTATCTGTTATGGATAGCCGCCTACCTCTTCCACGAGCCGAACAGTCGGAGGAAGAGAGCGGAAAAAGCCGGGCAGATCCTTACCCGGATTACGGTGGACGTGAGCGAGATTTTAGGCAAAAGTACATTTTCCCTTAGCCACTCCACGCCACAAACGCCCGAAAAAATTGAAAACGAAAAATCTGTAAGCGAAGCAGGTATTTTTGTACCGGAGAAGGAAAAGTTCCCGAAAATAGTTTCTGCCGAGGAACTGGACAAGCTGTTTGCCGAAGGGAGTCCGCTGCCGGAAGATCTTGAACTGATGGAAGATATGGATGTCCCGTTGGAGTTCCGGGGAGAACCGGCGGATGACAATCTTCGGATAGACGATGACGAGCAGGACAGATGCCTGCCGGGATGCACGCCGCAAGCCACGGGCATCCGCTTCGAGGACATGGGACTGGCGGTGCGTGTGGCGGTCAACGGTGAAGCGGCCAGTGAAGAGGAAAGGCTTCAGGCCGGAAAGACACTGGCTGAACTGCGCAACACGCCGATGTTCGACAAGCTGACCTTCGGCGATGCGGAGCGTGAGGAACGTATCGACTCGCTGATAGAGCTGCATCTTGCGGCATACCGCAGGCGGAATAGCCCGGACAGCGAAGTGGCGACAGAAACCATACCGGACACTTTCTCCATAAGTGATATTGTTTAACGAAGTAAAACGTACATGAAGGAAAGAGATTACGGATAGCTTGTCTATTCATTTTTCACGAGAAGAAACCCAAACAAATTTAATTAACAACGGGAGACGGCGGACTTTTCCATCTGTCGTGCCCACATTCAAATTCAATTATTTTATGAATACGAAACAACTTGTGTTCGTGGCGGTTATGCTAATCGCCACAGGCTCGCTCTATGCGCAAGGAAATGGATCGGCCGGTATCACGGAAGCGACGAAAATGGTCACAAGCTACTTCGATCCGGGAACGAAATTGTGCTACGCGATCGGAGCTGTGGTAGGTCTGGTCGGCGGGATTAAGGTGTACAACAAGTTCAGCTCCGGCGATCCGGATACCTCGAAAACGGCGGCGAGCTGGTTTGGTGCGTGTATCTTTTTAATCGTGGCTGCCACTATTCTTCGTTCATTCTTTCTCTAAGAACCGGATTCACCTATATATAATAATGTATATGAATTATGAACTGAACAAGGGAATCGGCGAGAGTGCGGAGTTCAAGGGACTCAAGGCTCAATATCTTTTTATTTTCGTCGGTGGGCTGCTGGCTCTGTTCGTGCTGTTTGTCATTCTTTATATGGCCGGCATGAACCAGTGGTTCTGCATTGCTTTCGGCGTAATATCCGCATCCGTATTGGTCCGGCTGACTTTCCATCTGAACGGCAAGTTCGGGGAACACGGACTGATGAAGCTGCTGGCCAGGAAACAGCATCCCCGCTACCTGATCAACCGGATCAGTCCCCGGAAACTATTCACGATTAAAAAGAAGAACGTATGCGTAACACACTAAAGGCTGCCACATTGGAAAGCAAGTTTCCGCTTCTCGCCGTCGAAGCGGACTGTATCATCTCCAAAGATGCGGACATCACCGCCGTCTTTGAGGTGGATCTGCCCGAACTCTTCACGGTGACGGCAGCTGAATACGAGGCTGTCCATGCGGCATGGGCAAAGGCAATCAAGGTATTGCCCAATTATACGGTGGTACATAAGCAGGATTGGTTTATCCGGGAGGATTACCGCAGCCAGACGGACAAGGAGAATCTAAGTTTCCTTTCCCGAAGCTACGAGATGCACTTCAACGAGCGTCCTTTCTTGAACCATAAATGCTATCTGTACCTGACCAAAACGACGAAAGAGCGCATGAGGATGCAGAGCAGCTTCTCTTCGCTGTGCAGGGGATTCATCATCCCCAAGGAGGTGGACAAGGATACCACCGCCCATTTTCTGGATACGGTGGGGCAATTCGCCCGTATCGTGAACGATACAGGGCTGGTACACCTAAGACGGCTCGTCGGTGATGAGATTACCGGCACGGAGAATAAGGCCGGACTGGTGGAGAAATATTTCTGTCTGTCAATGGAAAATACCACTGCATTGGAAGACATCGAACTCGGAGATGACGGCCTGCGTGTCGGTGACAAGCACGTTTCGGTACATACGCTCTCGGAACTGGATGCGTTGCCTGGCAAGGTGGGTACGGACTGCCGGTATGAAAGACTGTCAACGGACAAAAGCGACTGCAAGCTGTCATTCGCCAGTCCGGTAGGCCTGCTGCTCTCGTGCAATCACCTGTACAACCAGTATATTTTTCTGGATGACAGCGGCGAGAACCTGCAACGTTTTGAGAAGAACGCACGTAACATGCAGTCGCTTTCGAAGTACTCACGGAGTAACCAAATTAATAAAGAGTGGATCGATCTGTACCTGAATGACGCACATTCGTTCGGGCTTACCTCGGTGCGTGCCCATTGCAACATCATCGCATGGACGGACAATCCTATGGAGGTGAAGAATATGCGTAATGACGTGGGCAGCCAGATCGCTATGATGGAATGCAAGCCACGCCATAATACGGTGGACGCCGCCACGCTGTACTGGGCGGCGATGCCGGGGAACGGCGCTGACTTTCCGGCAGAGGAGAGCTTCTACACGTTCATCGAACAGGCTCTCTGCTTCTGGGTGGAAGAAACGAACTACCGCAGCTCCGTTTCACCTTTCGGACTGAAGATGTCAGACCGTATCAGCGGGAAACCGCTGCATGTGGACATTTCCGACCTGCCGATGAAGCGTGGCGTAACCACCAACCGCAACAAATTCGTATTGGGCGGTTCGGGAAGCGGCAAGTCATTCTTTATGAATCATTTGGCGAGGCAATATTATGAACAGGGCACGCACGTGGTATTGATCGACACGGGAAACAGTTACCAGGGGCTTTGCTCGCTGATACACCAGAAGAGCGGTGGAAAGGACGGTATCTATTTCACTTATACGGACGAAAACCCGATAGCGTTCAACCCTTTTTTCACGGATGATAAAGTTTTCGATATTGAGAAGCGTGAGAGTATCAAGACACTGATCCTCACACTCTGGAAAAAGGACAATGAACCGGCGACACGTTCGGAAGAAGTGGCTCTGTCCAATGCGGTGTCCCTGTATATCAGACGCATCAAGGAGGATGAAAGCATCGTTCCCTCGTTCAACACCTTCTACGAGTTCGTGAAAACGGACTACCGGAGGATACTGGAAGAGAAAGAAGTCCGGGAAAAGGATTTCGACCTTGCGGGGTTCCTGAACGTGCTGGAGCCTTATTACCGTGGTGGAGAATATGATTTCCTGCTTAACTCCGACAAGCAGCTTGACTTGCTCGGTAAGCGGTTTATCGTCTTCGAAATTGATCAGATCAAAGATCATCCCATTCTTTTTCCGGTGACGACTATTATTATTATGGAGCTGTTTATCAACAAGATGCGTCGTCTGAAAGGGGTACGCAAGATGATCATCATAGAGGAAGCGTGGAAGGCCATTGCCAAAGAAGGGATGGCGGACTATATCCGCTACCTGTTCAAGACTGTCCGCAAATTTTACGGAGAGGCGGTTGTTGTGACGCAGGAAGTCGATGACATCATTTCCTCTCCTATCGTGAAGGAGTCTATTGTAAACAACAGCGATTGCAAGATTTTGCTTGACCAAAGGAAGTATCTTAACAAGTTCTCGCAGATACAGTCCCTGCTGGGGCTGACGGACAAGGAAAAGGCGCAGATCCTGTCGGTGAACATGTCTAATGATCCGAGGCGCAAATACAAGGAGGTCTGGTTCGGATTGGGGGGCGTACAGTCAACGGTGTACGCCACAGAGGTATCGCCCGAAGAATATCTGTGCTACACGACCGAAGAGAGCGAGAAAGTGGAAGTGGAACAACTGGCGAAACAGCTGGGCGGCAATATCGAACTGGCTATCCGAAGGCTTGCGGAAAAGAAACGGAATCAAAACAATGAAATACCGTAAGTGCTTATGGAGTATGAAACCTTGTTTCCGCTCTACTGGATATGCGGGGAGTGGAAAAGCAGCCGCAAGTCGCCGCCCGTCACCGTATTCCGTGATGGTGGTACATACAAGATTGCCCTGACCTACCACCTTGATGCGGTGGTGGTCGGCACGATCCACCAAAGCGGCGGCATCATCTGGGCGGATCTTCTGGGAAGGGTGCAGCTCGCTTATGACCGGGAGGAAGACCGTCTGGTGCTGGCTACCGAAGGGATATATGTACGTGCGGATGATTCATAAGAAAAAGGAGAACTCCGGTTCTCCTGTAAATGGAAAGAAAACTATCCGATTTATTTAACGTTAAAATTTTAAAAGACATGAAACGAATAATGGCTGTCTGTCTGGCCGGGCTGCTTTGTCCGACTATGGCGGTAAAGGCGCAATGGGTAACGTTCGATCCCTCGAACCTTGCACAAAGCATCGTGAATACGACCCGTAACGTGGTGCAGACCACGACGACGGCAGAAAATATGGTGAAGAATTTTCAGGAAACAGTCAAGATCTACGAACAGGGGAAGCGTTATTACGACGCTTTGAAAGCGGTCAACAATCTGGTGAAAGATGCCCGTAAGGTGCAGCAGACCGTTCTCTTGGTCGGTGAAATATCGGACATCTATGTAAACTCTTTCCAGAAAATGCTGACGGACGGGAACTATACGCCGGACGAGCTTTCGGCAATCGCCTCCGGATATGCGAAGATGCTGGAAGAAAGCAGTGGTATGCTGAACGAGATGAAGATCGTTGTGACCTCCACCGGCCTTTCCATGACGGACAAGGAGCGCATGGACGTGATAGACCGTGTGTACCGTGACGTGAAGAACCAACGCAATCTGGTCAGGTATTACACGAACCGGAACATCGGTATCTCTTACCTGCGTGCGAAAAAGAAGAATGATACCCAAAGGGTGCTGGACTTGTACGGAACGGACAATCAAAAATACTGGTGACATGACGGGCGAGGAAATTTTCGGCAACCTTCACGAAGTGTTGCGTAACCTTTATGACGAGATGATGCCGCTCTGTTCGGACATCACGGGTGTGGCTACCGGAGTGGCTGCGCTGGGTGCGCTGTTCTATGTGGCCTCACGGGTGTGGCAGGCTCTTTCGAGAGCCGAGCCGATTGACATTTATCCGCTCTTCAGACCTTTTTGTCTGGGGGTGTGCATCATGTTTTTCCCCACATTCGTTCTGGGGACTATCAACGGTATCATGAGTCCGGTGGTCACCGGCTGCCACAGTATCATGGAAGGCCAGACACTGAACATACGGGAGTATTCCGAGAAGCGGCAGAAACTGGAATACGAGGCGATGACGAGAAATCCGGAAACGGCGTATCTGGTCGATAACGAGGAATATGAACGCCAGATCGAAGATCTGGGATGGTCGCCTTCGGATTTGAAGGCCATGGCGGGCATGGCGGCGGAACGCCTCAAATACCAGGCCAGGCAGAGCGTGAGCAATTTCTTCCGCAGCTTTCTGGAACTGCTGTTCCAGTCGGTTTCGCTGGTACTGGACACGCTGAGAACCTTCTTCCTGATCGTATTGAGCATTCTGGGACCTCTGTCATTCGCCATATCGGTGTACGACGGCTTCCACAATACAATGATCCAATGGATTTGCCAGTATATCAGCATCTATCTGTGGCTGCCCATATCCGACCTGTTCAGCTCCGTGCTGGCAAGGATTCAGGTGCTGATGATCGAGAAGGACATCGCTGCACTGAGCGATCCCGCCTATGTGCCCGACGTGAACAATTCCGCTTACATCATCTTCATGCTGATAGCCATTGTGGGCTATTTCACCATTCCGACAGTATCCACATGGGTGATTCAGGCATCGGGAGCCGGCAATTACGGCAAGCAGGTCAACTCGTGGTCACTAAAGGGCGGACGTGCAGCTGCCGCCATCACCGGTGCTTCCATCGGGCATATAGCCGGCAAGTTAAGAGGAAGATGAACCAACGTAAATATTAGAGATGTATGGAATTTAAAAGTTTAAAGAATATAGAAACGAGCTTCCGGCAAATTCGCACGATGGGGATCGTGTTCGTTTCGCTCTGTGCTCTGGTTACCGGCTATGCTCTCTGGAGCTCCTACCGGTTCGCCGAACGGCAGAGGGAGAAAATCTATGTGCTGGACAATGGGAAGTCCCTGATACTTGCTCTTTCCCAAGACCTTTCGCAGAACAGGCCGGTGGAGGCGAAAGAACATATCCGGCGTTTCCACGAGCTGTTTTTCACTTTGTCGCCCGATAAGGCGGCTATCGAGTCGAATATCCGCCGGGCGTTGTTCCTGTGCGACGAGAGTGCGTTCCGCTACTACAAGGACTGGGAGGAAAAGGGGTATTACAACCGTATAATCTCGGCCAATATCAACCAGAGCATCCGGGTGGACAGCGTGGCGTGCGACTTCAACAGCTACCCGTATGTGGTGACAACTTACGCACGGCAGTCGCTCGTCAGGTCGAGTAACATCACGGAACGGAGCCTTGTAACCCGTTGCCGGCTGTTGAACTCGGTCAGGTCGGACAATAACCCGCACGGCTTCACGATGGAGCAGTTCAATATCGTGGAGAACCGGGATTTGAGAACCGTTGAACGATAACTTAAAAAAAAGACAGGAAATGAACCGATTGAAAAAATGGATCAGGTACGTGCCTGACAGGATAGACGACGGACTCCGCTATCTGTGCGGACGGATGTCGCCCGATGTACGGCTCGTCTGCGTGGTGGCCATGCTCACCGGCTTCGGCTGTCTGTCGATATACATGACGGTATCTTCGATATACCGCATCGGCAGGCATGAGGGGGAGCAGTTGCAAATGGAGCATATCAGGCGGATGGAACTGTACAGGGGGATAAACAAGGATAGTATAAATATTAAAAATCAGGTGGATTATGGAGAACCTAAAAAATCAGGAACGGCAACCGGCGAACGCTGCAACGCCTGAAAAAGCGGAAGAGAAAGGGCAAACGCCGAAACAGGGGAAGAAAGAGGCCAAACCTCTGACTCCGGAAGAGATGCTCAAACGAAAGAAGATGCTCGTGTATCCGTTGTTCTTTCTCGTGTTTCTGGGAGCGATGTGGCTGATATTCGCTCCTTCTGACAGCGACGAGCCATTAAGGGAGGGATTCAACGTGGATGTCCCGATGCCGGAGGACAAGGGGCTGCTGTCGGATAAAAAGACCGCCTACGAACAAAGTGCCTTTGAAAAGAAACAAAAGGAGAAAATGAACACGCTCCAGGATCTGGCGGTATCGCTGGAACAGGAAGAGCCGGTGGCGGACGAGGTATTCCTGACGGAAAAGGACACGGACAACGGCAGTCCGTCTATCCGTTCCTCCGCCAATGCCTATCAGGACATCAACCGGCAGTTGGGCAGTTTTTATGAAACACGGCCTGCGGAAGATGACCAGAAAACGCTGGAACTGGAATGGCGTATTCAGGAGCTGGAGCGTCAGGCGGAGGAAGAGCGCAAGGCCAGAGAAAACGGTGAGGAACAACTGCGGCTGATGGAGAAGTCCTACGAGATGGCGGCAAGGTACATGCCGGGCAGCGGTGGCGAAACCAAACAGGTCGCCGTGTCCTCCTCTACGGGTAAAATGCCGGTCTGCCCGGTTACGCAGGTAACGGAACGGGTGGTCAGCCTGCTGACCGCACCCCTGTCCGATGAAGGGTTCGCCAGACAGTACGGCAAGCCCAGAAACATGGGTTTCCACACGGTGGGGACAGTCCGGAGCCGTACGGAAAGGAACGGTATCCGTGCCTGCGTGTACAGGACGGTAACGGTTTCGGGCAGCGACGGTCAGGAGGTGGGACTCCGCCTGCTGGAGCCGGTGCAGGCCGGAGAGTTGTACATACCCGCCAACACGATACTGACCGGCACGGCGAAAATCAGCGGTGAACGTATGGAAATCACCGTTTCCTCGGTCGCCTTTCAGGGAACAATCCTGCCGGTGGAACTGGATGCTTATGACACGAGGGGCATGAAGGGCATTGAGGTCAGGGGATCGCAGGAGCTTACCGCCGTCAAGGAGATGGCGGCCAACATGGGTTCGGCAATGGGAAGCAGCATCAATATCTCCGCCAATGCCGGTGCACAGCTGGCTGCGGACTTGGGCAAAGGGGTGATACAGGGGGCATCGCAATACCTTTCCACAAAGTTCAGGAGTGCCAAGGCGACTTTGAAGGCGGATTACGAGCTATTGCTCGTGTCAAGACAATAAACGGTTAAAATCAATTTATTAATCAAGAAAAAACAACAAGCATGAAAAAAGTAATTTTAATGATGGCTTTTGCCATTGGTATGACCGGTGCGTATGCACAAAAGACCGTGAAAGTGGAAAAGACGGGAAATGACACGGAAGAAACGGCGGATTCCGGAGAAACGGGAACCACGCCGCTGCCGGATAAGGAGGACGCAAGGCGCAGCCCGTCCACCGGTGATTTGTTTGACGGGCTGACACGTCCGGTGACATTCGACCGGATGGTTCCTCCATACGCCTTGGAGGTGACATTTAATAAAACTGTACACCTTATCTTCCCGGCTGCTATCAAGTATGTGGATCTGGGATCGGCTGACATTCTTGCCGGCAAAGCGGACGGTTCGGAGAACGTGCTTCGGGTGAAAGCGGCGTTGAGGGACTTCTCCCGTGAAACGAATCTGGCGGTGATCACGGATGACGGCAGCTATTATACATTCAACGTGAAGTATGCGGACGAGCCGGCCAAGCTGAATATCGAGATGAAAGACTTCATCCATGATGGCGAGGCGGTGAACCGGCCGAACAACTCGCAGGAAATCTACCTTACGGAACTCGGCAGCGAGTCCCCGCTGCTGGTACGGCTGATCATGAAGTCCGTCTATGACAACAACAAACGTCTGGTGAAGCATATCGGCTGCAAGCGCTTCGGTATCCAGTACATCCTGAAGGGGATTTATACGCACAACGGTCTGCTTTATTTCCATACGGAACTGAAAAACGCTTCCAACGTGCCATTCTCCGTTGACTTTGTCACTTTTAAGGTGGTGGATAAAAAGGTTGCAAAACGTACCGCCATTCAGGAACAGGTTATCGTGCCGCTTCGTGCCTTCAACTATGTGACGGCGGTTGACGGAAAGAGCAAGGAACGGACGGTATTTACCCTGCCCAAATTCACCCTTCCGGATGACAAGCAGCTGGTTGTCGAGATGAACGAACAGAACGGGGGAAGGCATCAGCGGTTTATTCTGACCAACGCCGAGCTGATCCGTGCCAGAGTCATTAACGAGCTGAAGGTGAAATAGTATGAAAAGGGTCTCTGTTATTATATGTATACTTTTGTGCTTTGTCCTGACGGACAAGGCACATGCCCAACGTTGCCTGCCCAGTACAAAAGGGCTGCGTATTACCGCCGGCATGACGGACGGCTTTCACACTGCGGACAAACGTAACGAGCTGGGTTACCATTTCGGGATGGGAATGGACAGATATGTGAACGGCTGCCATAAGTGGGTATTCGGTGGCGAGTATCTCCAGAAGTATTATCCATACAAGGACATACGTGTCCCGGTTTCCCAATTCACTGCGGAAGGCGGCTATTATTATAATTTCCTTTCGGATGCCAACAAGGTGTTTCTCTGCTATGCCGGCGGTTCGGTGTTGGCGGGATATGAAACCGTGAATTGGGGCACAGGCATGCTGTTCGATGGTTCACGCCTGTGTGTCGGGGATGCGTTTGTCTATGGCGGTGCGGTATCGCTGGAGATAGAAACCTACCTTGCCAATCAGGTGGTATTGCTGTTCCATGCCCGTGAGCGTTGCCTCTGGGGAAATGACAGCGGACACTTTCATTTCCAGTTCGGGGTGGGATTGAAAATTATTTTGAATTGATAAAACAATAATAGAATGAAAAAGATGATTGAAAGCATGATTATAGCAGGTTGTATGCTGGTAGCCTTGTTATATATGACCGCCTGTTCTGACAAATTGGACGTTCAGCAGATGTATGAGTTTGATCTGGCGACCTTGCCGGTGCAGACGACAATCGTAAAGGGCGAGGAAGCGGAAATCCGTTGTCAACTTGTAAGAAGCGGCGAGTATCAGGACACCAAATACTTCATCAGGTACTTCCAACCGACAGGCAAAGGGGAGCTTCGCATGGAGAACGGTACGGTTTTGTTGCCGAACGACCTGTATCCGTTACCGGAAGAAACATTCAGGCTCTATTACAGGTCATTTGGCACAGACCAGCAGAAAATAGACATTTACATTCTTGATTCCTTCGGTCAGGTTGTGCAAAAGTCTTTTGCCTTTAATAATGAAGCGGAAGATGAAAAGGAGGATACCGAATGATTTATGCCGGATATACCCCGAAAAAAAAGCAGCGACAACGCTGAGTGGAGAAACTGAATGAAAACCTAATGAGATCCCCCCTTACCGGCTTCCATTCCGGTAAAGGGGGCTTGTTCCTGTATTATTTCTTATCCTCTTTTTTTTAAGCCACTCGTTGCACCGTCGCCTGCACTCTTCCAATGTGGGCTTCACACAGGAGAAAAGTTCGTTGTCTGCCGTATCCCTATAATCATAGTGATAGAACGTGCGCCTTTTCCGTCCTACGGTCATTTGGAATTTTTCATATTTCTCACCCGTCTTGCAGGTTGAAACTCCGTTCTCGTTCATTTTTGTTGCCATAACTTATGATTTTATAGTTCGTGAATATTAAAACAGACTTAACTGTCGGGGCTGTGTGTATTTCCGCTTGATTTCCAACAGTTTTCCTTTCAGACTGCGGATAACCTTTGGGTTGTAATTGCTTCTGTCGGAAACAGACCAACGTTCCGCTTTATTGTATTGTTGCTCCAACAGGCGGATTCCTTGTCGGATAGCTTCCTTATAATCTCTGACAGGTTCATCCCAAACGGACGGGTGGCTACCGCCTCCGGCTGTGCCGGTACACCAGTCGATGGCTACCGCATACGTCCCGTCAACGGATTGCCCGATATGGATCGTGTTGAAGGTGTCTAACTTGATTTCCTCTATTATCGGCAACATGCCATTTATCCAACCGTGTTCGTTGAACTGCTTGCCGACATAACCGAAAATCATCCCTCTTTCATACGTGCGTACATTGAGTATGATATGTCGTACACTCTTGCCAAAACTCTCGAAATAAGCGATTTGTTCCGTGTCATTACGGCGTACTGCCAACAAGTAACGGAGGACTGCACTACGCTCTACCCTGCAAGGGTTGTACTCTACAATCTCCTGCAATTTCTCTTCTCGTGTCATTTGGGATATTGGTTTCATATCATTTATGTATTAGAGGGTTAAAATGTTGCAATGAATAACCGGCTTTGGATGAACTGCATGCTTCCTTTGGAAATGCGCTGGTTGCACCAGAAATGGTGTGAGCCGTAGCCGTAGGTGAAAAACTCGTCCAGTTCGGTCGTTTCCCGAAGTTTGTCAATGGATTGGCGGAGTTCCTCTTCTGTCCGGCAAAAGAGAAGGGTGTTTACCAGTCGGATAAGGAGTGCAGGGATTTTTTCATCCCATGCACAAATTGTGGTTTCAAACGTTACGTTCATATTTTTCTGATTTATTCATTAGACAGTCATTTTCAAAATCTCTCTCCAGTATATCGGCTCCACCTCACTGAGAAGGAAATCGATAAAATCTTTTCTCGCTTCTTTGCACAATTCCTGGTAAAGCTCTCCAAAGGTGGTGATGTTGCCGTTCAGGTAGGTTTCCACCATGTACTCGAAAATGTTGCTTACCTCGTAATATCTGCACTGCTGTGCGACAGTCCTGCTGTATCGTTTCATAAGGCTTTATTTATAAAGATTTATAATGATTCTGTTCATTATCCGTGCTTTTCCTACGGTATAATAAGTACCGCCATAGGGCTGCTTGTCCCAATAGGCTAAAACAATCTCGGAGTTGTCAATCAGGTAGTCGTTCCTGTGGTGGAAGCAGCCTTTGCGGTAATCTTCTCGGAGAATGACCGTTTCATCGGCAGTTTTCATTATCCGGTCGTATAAGGACTTGTTCTCCGGCCGGTATCTGTTTGACTGCCGGCTGAACGGCACAACGGCAATGAGTCGAATGTCCGTGTATTCCGCTTTAAGGGCAGTTACCGCTTGGGCTGCAAGCAAATCGAAGCCTTCCGCCATTCCGCTTAGAAAGTAGCGATAGCCCAGACTATACAACCTTCTTACTTGCGAAACTATATCCAGATAAAGATGCAGCATACCGACTTGGAGGATACGCTCTGAACGGTGTCCGGTGAACGCTACTGATTTTGTAATATCCATTGTCATAACTGTATGTGTTAAAGAATTAATAACCAAATGATAATCCCGACTACGACTGCAAAGGAGAGAATGGAAACCAGACACCCCCATGCGGAGCGGATCACGTCCGTTATCAGTTCTTTTGCGAGCCATAAACCGATAAACCACGCTAAAAGACTGCCACCGTACAGACTCCAACAGCAGCCTGAAAGAAGGAGCCGAACTAACCAGCCAAACAATTTATGCAGAGGCAGATTGAGTCTGTTCTTATTTCCTTTATGTATTTCTCTTGCTGTTTTCATAATCACGACATTTTTTTTATGCATTGACGAGTTGAGCTGACTTATTTCATGTGCGTCAAAAGGTCGGGTTTAGGAAAAACAAGGTTTTGGGTAAAAATACCTCGTGCCATTATGGCGCAGGGAAGATTTTTTTCAAAACCGGAACGGCTTGACCTTGTTTTTCCGTTAAGAACCCGAAGTACCTTTGCACTTGAATAAGTTAGTTTAATTCGTTCCTTTGCTTTAAATGTGGAGTGATGGCTACTGAAAACAGTGAGAGAAATACCCCGAAGGAAGTTAGCCTTAAACTTTGCTTAAAATCGTTGTGTTATAAATCCCTTATACATAAAGCGATGATTAATACGAAAAAAATTCTACCTTTGTGTTAGCGATGCAAATAGCATCGTGTAATCTGTTCGTTTACCGTAGTCCAGAAATCGCCAATTTCAAAAATACAGAGGTAAATGAACCAGGTAGGTTATATACTTTGACGTAACCTGTCGGTTCACTCTGTATTGAGCGTTTGGCGATGCTTTGGACTTGTGACTGGCAGCGTTACGTCAATTTAATATAATAACGTTATTGTTATGGATTTACAATCGACTCTCCTGAAAGGAGTAGTCCGGTCTTCAGAAGATGGGCTTTTCTATCTGTTTCCCATTCAGAGTCTATCTACATTGCAAGAGATGAAAGGGCATTTGACCTGTGCGATAGATGTCTTGAGCAATCCGGATGAAAGTGATGTGGAAAAGCGTTTGGACGCAGTTCGGACATTGAACAGCCTTGTGGCTGCATTGAGTGTTAATGACGGTGATCACTATGATGTGATAGATACTGCCTTTGAGGAGATCAGAGAGTAAAAAAACAGAGCGATATAATAAAAGCCTTCCTATTTCAAAACCGGAAAAAAGAAAGGTGTTGTACTGTCCAATGTGTGATTCATCGCGCTTGTTTGTACAACACTTTTCTGCGGTTTTGTATGGATGAAAGATTGTTCCGGTTCCGGAAGAATGGGAACGTTTTTTCTACTGATAATAATGTGGCTTTTATTCCGTTATTGAGGTTGGGGATTGAAATGTAAGAACTTCATCTGTTCCGTTATTAATCTGTTCCTGTTCACGCTCTTTACGCCGTATTTCTTTTTCCTTCTTTTTTGTTTTAGTCTTTATTTCCTGTTCTTTAAGGATTTGCTTTAGGGGCTTGACTACATCAGGACGTTCCTTTTTGAAACGTTTATAGAAGATCTCTTCTATAAATTCCGGTAAGGGGGCTTTCCACGGTTCTTGCCGGTGGTTGTCTATCTTGCCGAGTTTATCGGGATTGAGTCCAAGTTCACGGGCCATTTGTACATGGGTATCCGATAGCCGGTGTTTCTTTTGGGCGACTATCCATTTTTCGATCTGGGATTTCTTGATTGCCATATTACTTTTGATTTTCAGACTTTATTGTTTTACCTAAAAACAAACCGGTAACGGATTTTGCACCGAGTTGTATCAGTTTGCATTTCATTTGCGTGAAATTCTCGCCGGAAGAGATAATGTCGTCTATTAAAAATACGTCCCGGCCCTTAAAATAATCGGGATGAAAGATCAAGTTGGATAACTTGTCTTGTCCGTGAGTTCCTTTCATCTGCTCACGGTCTTCTTTTATCCATGTGGCACGAAATCCGTCCACGACTTTAAGTCGACGTGAGAGAAGGCTGCAAAAACGGGCGAAGCGGGTGATGTTCCGTTCACGGGTTGCCGCCGGTATGGGGATCAGCACGGCGTTGGCGGCTTTCTCCTTAAAGAACGGCATCCGGGCGATACAAAGCGAGAAGATCTTGGCGACAAGAGCTGCTTGTCGTCCTTCTTTAAATCTAAATACCAGATTGCTCGTCTTTCTGTCAGATACCGATATGTCCTTGCATCTGGTCGGGTAATAATCGTGGATATAGAAACACAAGGCTCCGTCGATACGCATCTTGCCTTTGAAATGGGTATTGTATGGGAAGAACTGGCGCACGAAATCGCTCTCGAAAGTAAAGTGGAGTATATCACGCCAAAGGGTGAGCGTGGTTTCATCCTGTACCCGATAGAGTTCTCCGTTGATACTTTCTTTATCCGATAAACCAATGCCGATTATCAGGTGGTCATTGAAAGTGTCTTTTGATACAATATACCAATCAAAAGATTGGCAGATGCTCACGATGTCACAGTTATTGGTGCAAAGGAAGTAGAAGGTATTGTCAGACCTCTGGATAATCAGAAACTCGCCGGACATTTCGGAAAGGCGAAAATAGTTGCTGATATGGGCTTCCTCCACCTCGCTGAAGGATACGGATATGGTGAGGTTTTCTATCATGACATTGTTATTTGGCGTAAAGATAGAAATTTCGGGAGAAAAAGAGGCCTTGCCCGTTGGATTTTCGGGTAAGGCTCGCTATTTACAGGTTTCTATGCACGTTAGTTATAAGAAATGGTAGTCCGGTTGCTGTCGGGATGGAAAACAACAAGGACTTCGGGCTTTTTCTCTTGCAGGCGTTTGTACTCGCACAGGGAGTTGAGTACCCACTCACGAAACAGCTTCGTGCAATAGGTGTTGATGCGGAAGCTGAGAAATATGATCGCTTCCAGATTATAATAGGTAACAATGCTTTTGTTCTGTTTCTCGGTTATGGTCACGTCGCCGTCGTAAAGCAGGCGGGATTTGAAGATGGAGCGCACATTGGCGTCTATTGTCTGAACGAACACTCCGAACAGACGGGCAAGTTCGTGCTTGGTCATCCATACGTTGCCGTTCTCTATCTTTACACTGACGATGGGTTGTTCATCCTTGTTTTCCAAACCGGTGATGGTGATGTATCCTCTATTTTTCATAAGGCGTTGTTTTTTAAATGGTGTGACAATATAATGATTTGTTTATTCATACAGCGTTTTGCGCCGTACCTTTTTGCATATTTTTTAGTTTTCGATCCAGCATATTCATGTCATGGCTCAACTTTCTGTCCACCACACGGGCATAAATCTGTGTGGTCTGAATGTTGGTGTGTCCGAGCATCTTGGATACGCTCTCAATGGGAACGCCTTTGGTAAGGCAGATTTCTGTGGCGAACGAATGCCGGGCGAGATGGTAGGTGATCCGTTTGTTGATTTGGCAAATTGCGGCTATCTCCGCCAAATATTCATTCATCTTCTGGTTACTGATTACCGGAAGCAATCTTCCATCTTTCAACTTGCCCTCGTATTTGGCGAGAATATCCAACGGTATTTGCAGTAGGGGAATGAATGATTCCACGCCGGTTTTACCCCTGTCTTTCATAATCCACTTCTTGCCGTCCACCCCGATCTTTATGTCCTCGCTTGAAAGCGTATAGATGTCACAGTAGGGCAAACCGGTATAACAGCTAAAGATGAAAGCGTCACGCACGTGTTCCAACCGCTTTGATTTGAACTCCTTATAATAGATCGTGTCAATTTCCTCCTGCGTGAGATACCCTCTGTCGGTCTTGTCAAAATTGAACCTGAAATTCCCGAAGGGATCAATGAAGCTCAATCCGCTTTTCTGGGCAAACAACAGTATCGTATGGAAACGTTGTACAAATTTCATGGCGGTATTGTTGCTTACCTCACATTCCTGACGCAAATAAAGGTAGAAGTTCTCGATGTGGGTGACGGTGATTTCCTTCACGGGAATGTCCGACAACTTGTATTCCTTTTGCAAGAACTCTATCATCCGCTGCTTGGTCAGTTCGTAGCGGGAATAGGTCTTTTGCGTGGCAGTCTTGCCGACCTTCTTTGCATACTGTTCATTGTGCTGGGTGAAGTAACTGATGAGTGTTTTCTCCTTTTCCTCCAATCCCAGGAATGCGTTTCTGATTTTTTCCGGCAGTGCGTAACCGTCCACGTTCATCATGCGTGTGTAGTGCATGGTGATGGCCGAACGTATCTCGTCCAGTGTCTTGTTAAGTGAGGATACCCTGAGGTTTTCTTTCTTGTCCGCACTCTGTTTGTTGATGACGGCTCTTCCCGTTTTCGTGTCCCAGTTATCGGGGTGTATATCCAACTTGCTGCTGAATTGCACCTGATCACCGTCCACCGTGATACGTACCATTATTACTACATGACCGTTTTTCTTCGGTTCGTTCTTCTTTAAATAGAAGAGTGTCTTGAATGTCGATTTCATACCGTAACTCCTTTCTTGTTGCAAAGTTAATTTGTTCATTCCGTAACGGCTATGACTTTCGACTGCCAATATTCGACAAATGAGCGACTTAGCTATAAATTCGTTACGGTTTTTATCGTAACGGAAAACCGTAACGAATTAGTAACGATTCATCTTCACAGGGTGGCTTTTTGAGGTTCTTTTTCTGTCGTAGGCAGGTAAGAAAAAAGCCCCTTAAACCATTGGTTTAAAGAGCTTTGTCTTAGATTGTCGGAGTATTTTCATTTCTCCTATGTGATCCGCCTGGGGCTCGAACCCAGGACCCCAACATTAAAAGTGTTGTGCTCTACCTGCTGAGCTAGCGAATCAATCCTTTATTGCTGTTAAGCGGGTGCAAAGATAGAGCTATTTTTCATAATTGCAAATAAATTCCGAACATTTTTGTTATCTTTGTGCCATAAATATCAATACACATTATTTATATATGGCTGACGATAAAAAAATAATTTTCTCGATGGTGGGAGTAAGCAAAGCTTTCCAACCTAACAAGAATGTACTAAAAGACATTTATCTTTCTTTCTTCTATGGAGCGAAGATTGGTATTATCGGTCTCAATGGTTCGGGTAAATCTACTTTGCTGAAGATTATTGCCGGTCTGGAGAAATCTTATCAGGGGGAAGTGGTCTTTTCTCCCGGGTATTCAGTGGGCTATCTGGCACAGGAACCTTATCTGGATAACACAAAGACTGTGAAAGAAATCGTAATGGAGGGTGTGCAACCTATTGTTGATGCCCTGAACGAATACGAAGAAATTAATCAGAAGTTCGGTTTACCTGAATATTATGAAGATCAGGACAAAATGGATCAACTTTTTGCGCGTCAGGGAGAGTTGCAGGACATTATCGATGCAACGGATGCCTGGAATTTGGATAGTAAATTGGAGCGTGCAATGGATGCTCTTCGTTGCCCGCCCGAAGATCAGTCGGTGGCTAACCTGTCCGGTGGTGAGCGCCGCCGTGTGGCCCTTTGCCGACTGTTATTGCAAAAGCCTGATATTTTGCTGCTCGACGAACCGACGAACCACTTGGATGCTGAGTCTATCGACTGGTTGGAGCAACATTTGCAACAGTACGAAGGTACGGTAATTGCAGTGACGCACGACCGCTACTTCCTCGATCATGTTGCCGGATGGATCCTTGAACTTGACCGCGGTGAGGGTATTCCCTGGAAGGGCAACTACTCCAGCTGGTTGGAGCAGAAGACCAAACGAATGGAAATGGAAGAAAAGACTGCCAGCAAGCGTCGCAAAACTCTGGAACGTGAGCTCGAGTGGGTACGTATGGCACCCAAGGCCCGCCAGGCTAAGGGTAAAGCTCGTTTGAACTCGTACGATAAGCTGTTGAACGAAGATGTGAAGGAGAAAGAAGAGAAGTTGGAAATCTTCATTCCGAATGGTCCTCGCTTGGGTAATAAGGTGATCGAGGCAAAACATGTGGCGAAGGCTTATGGTGATAAACTACTGTTTGACGATCTGAACTTTATGCTTCCTCCAAATGGTATTGTGGGAGTTATCGGTCCGAATGGTGCCGGTAAAACAACTCTTTTCCGTCTGATCATGGGACTGGAAACAGTCGATAAAGGTGAGTTTGAAGTAGGGGAGACTGTGAAAGTGGCTTATGTAGACCAGCAGCATAAGGATATCGATCCGAACAAGAGTGTTTATCAGGTGATCTCCGGTGGTAATGACTTGATCCGTATGGGAGGTCGCGATATCAATGCGCGTGCATACCTTTCGCGCTTCAATTTCTCCGGAGCCGACCAGGAAAAACTTTGTGGTGTGCTTTCGGGTGGAGAGCGGAATCGTCTGCATCTGGCTATGGCACTGAAGGAAGAAGGAAACGTGTTGTTGCTTGACGAGCCGACCAATGATATCGATGTCAATACTCTGCGTGCACTCGAAGAGGGTCTGGAAGATTTTGCAGGTTGTGCTGTTGTCATTTCGCATGACCGTTGGTTCCTCGATCGAATCTGTACGCATATTCTTGCTTTCGAAGGCGATTCGAATGTGTTCTACTTTGAAGGTTCTTATTCGGAGTACGAAGAGAATAAATTAAAACGACTTGGCAACGAAGAACCTAAGCGTGTGAGATATAGAAAGCTGATAGCTGACTAATACTTAACAATATGTAAGCCCCGCAATCAATTTGCGGGGCTTTTTTGTTTCATAGAGCTATAATATGTTTATCTCTCTTAAAAAATTGTAGCATCTTTGTAATGTATATATAAAGAATATTAATTACCTTTGTATTCCAAAACGTTTATTTACAATTTATTAATTAACAAGTTCTATTAACTAACAAAGAGAATTATGAGAAGACATCTAATTCATTTCCTGCTGGTTGCAGTGCTGACGGTATGTTCTGCCGCTACGGCCATTGCCCAGGTAACAGTGAAAGGTCAAGTTGTGGATGCGGAAACAGGTGAGCCATTGATTGGTGCAGCCGTAACGATTGTCGGTACCACCCAGGGTAGTGTGACTAACTTGGATGGTATGTTCACACAAAAAGCTGCCTCCGGTTCAACGCTGCTTATCAAGTACCTTGGTTACAAGGAATTCAGCAAGAAGATCACCCAGAAAGGTGGTACTGAAGATTTGGGCGTAATAAAAATGGCAGCCGATGCAATGGTGCTGAATGACGTTATCATCACTTCTTCTGTTGCTGTTTCGCGTAAAACACCGGTAGCTGTATCGACAGTTGACCCTGTCTTTATCGAGGAGAAGCTCGGAACACAGGAGTTTCCTGAAGTTTTGAAGTCTACTCCGGGTATCTATGCAACTAAGCAAGGTGGTGGTTTTGGTGACTCCAAAGTGAACATACGTGGTTTTAAGACTGAGAACTCTGCTATGATGATTAACGGTGTTCCGATGAATGATATGGAATGGGGTGGCATCTATTGGTCGAACTGGGCCGGTTTGAGTGATGTGACTCGTAGCATGCAGGTACAGCGTGGTTTGGGTGCATCAAAGGTAGCGGCTCCTTCAGTGGGTGGTTCTATCAACATTGTGACTAATACAATCGATGCCAACAAAGGCGGTTTCGTATCTTATGGTATGGGTAACGACGGATTGAACAAAATCCTGTTCAAGGTATCTACCGGATTGACCAAATCAGGTTGGGCCATGACCCTTTTGGGAGGTAAGACCTGGGCCGATGGTTATATCCAGGGAACCAACTACGAAGCCTACAACTGGTTTGTGAATATTACAAAGCGTTTCAATGACAATCATCAGTTGTCATTTACTGCTTTTGCTGCTCCCCAGTGGCATAATCAGCGTGGAAATAAAGACGGACTTACCATTGAAGGATGGCAGGAAGTTGCGAAGAATTATATGAATGGTGAGAAGCCTTATCGTTATAACCCTACCTACGGATTCGGGTTGAACGGACAAAGAAAGTCATCGGCATATAATGTGTATAATAAACCTCAGTTGTCATTGAACCATTTGTGGCAGATTAATGAAAAGTCAAGTTTGAGTACGGCTCTGTATGCTTCTATCGGTCGTGGATATGGCTATTCCGGTCAGGGATTGACCAGTGCGGATCGCAGTAACTGGTATGGCAGTAACAATGGTAACCTGAATATGACTTTCCGTAAAGCCGACGGTACATTTGCGTATGATGAAATATATGCTTTGAATGAAGCGAGTGAGAATGGTTCGGTTATGGCAATGTCGAAGTCTAAGAACTTCCATAACTGGTATGGTCTGCTTTCTACTTATACTACTAAGTTCGGTGATTACTTCGATTTCTATGGTGGTATAGACTACCGTTATTATAAAGGTACACACACCAATGAATTGGTTGACCTCTATGGTGGTGACTTTTATGTAGACTCTTCTTCAAGAAAAAGTGTTTTGGCTTCAAACAATGCCGCCGCTGCTGCCGGTTCTTCATTTGTGAACCAGAAATTGAAAGTAGGTGATATTGTTTATCGTGACTTTGATGGCTATGTGATGTCTGAGGGAGTATTTGCTCAAGGTGAATACAACAGAGATAAGTTGAGTGCCTTCATTTCCGGTTCGGTTTCTAATACCGGTTACTGGCGTTACGACCGTTTTTACTATGACAAGGCACACGCCAAATCAAAAACTGTCAACTTCATCGGTTGGAATGCAAAGGGAGGTTTGAACTACAACCTTACCGAAAATCATAATGTGTTTGCCAATATCGGTTATATCAGCCGTGCTCCATTCTTCTCGGGAGGTGCTTTCCTTAATTCAACAGTCAGCAATGCGACAAACCCCGATGCAGTGAACGAGAAAGTGTTCTCTTTCGAAATCGGATACGGCTATCGTTCGAGCTTCCTTACTGTGAACATCAATGCCTACCACACTCGTTGGATGGACAAAACCACTACCCGTTCACAGGATATCACAAACTACTATGAAGGCAGCCTTAGCGAGCCTTACGATGCAAGTAAGCTGGTTTCTACCAAGTCTGTTATCAATATGCAGGGTGTGAATGCTTTGCACCAGGGTGTCGAACTTGATTTTGTAGCAAAACCTTTCCAATGGCTGGATTTGAGCGGTATGTTCTCTATCGGTAACTGGCGTTGGGATAGCAATGCTTCGGGTAGCTTCACTGTAGAAGGTCAATTTGTGAACAGCGCATCTATCAAGGGAAGCGATGGTAAGGATGTGACCGTTCTTGTAAATGCGGCAGCTAACGGATTGGAGCCGGGTACAATGAAACTGAACCTGAAAGATGTGAAAGTGGGTGGATCTGCACAGACTACCGCAGCTTTGGGTGCTACTTTCAAGATCGACAAAGCCCTTCGTCTGGGTATCGACTGGAACTTATACGCACGTAATTATGCTGACTGGTCATTGAACTCAAACGACCTGGTGATGAACAGTGAGAAGGACTTTTCTACTCCTTGGCGTATTCCGACTGCAAGTACTTTCGATTTGAACGCAAGTTATAAATTCAACTTTGGTAAGCTGAATGCAGTACTGTCAGGTAACGTGAACAACTTATTCGACCAGACTTATATTTCTGATGCGACAGATGGTAGCAATCACGATTGGAAGACCGCTTACAATGTGTTCTACGGATTCGGCCGTACTTATAGCTTGAGATTAAAAGTTAATTTCTAATCTAAAAACAGGAAGTTTAAATTATGAATAGAAATCTATTAATGCCTGTAGCGGTGTCGTTGATTCTGCTGTCCGGCTGTAAATATAACGATGACAACTTCGAAGGATTGGACGATATGACCCAACCGACGAATTTGATGAAGATAGAGTATACGCTGACTGATGCTGACTATGCAACTATCAGCTCAAATTCGACCAATAAGAAGATTGCTACAGATGCCGGTGTGTCTAAGGATCTTGAGAATGTGAAGACTAACATGTATCTGACAGAGAAGATCACGGGAGCGGATTACATACCTGCTTTCTTGCTTGATAAGTATTACACTGCTGATAAGGGTTCGAGTGCAAAGATTACGTATAAGTACAAAGAAGCGATGTCTTCTTTGCTGTCGGAGTATGCTTCGGTGAAATATCTGAAACCGACGGATGCCGAATACAAGTTGGTTTATGGTGAGGTATCACTCACCGTGTTCGGTATGTATAAATTTCTTATTGGCCCCTTTGAGGTGGAACAGGCTGGCTATGGTCCCCAATGCCAGCGAAGGCACCTGCATTAGTGCTTTTAGTAGCCTACCGTTGAGCAGGCGGGCTGGAACAGGGATAAACATGGCGGCAACCTGTGCTGCCGACAATATCCACCATTTAGACGCTACCGGACGGTGGACCAGTGTGGTAAGCAGAGTGAATCCGAAAACGGCTACCAGTTGCACCAGGCGCGGAGGGAGCATCCATTGGATGATTTTATCGACCAGATCGAAAGAGGGCCACCACCGCCACCATCCTTCCATCTGCTTGACGCTTTTTATGAAGGACAGTCCCTCACACAAGATGCCGAATTGCGCTGCCATCCAGCGCCGGCGCTGATTCTTGATGTTCTCTTTTTTTTGCGTTTTTTCGTCGTAGACAGGTAGGTTTTCCAGATAGACGGTGTGCATCCTGCACTCAAGTAGCGTAAGTTCCAGCTCTTTGTCCTCTCCTGCGGTTTCCAGGCTTTGCACGGCATCGTAATACCAGAAGTAATCAAAAGCCATGCCCGAGCCTGCCAGTCCGGCAGACAATCCGAGGGCGTTGTGTCCGCTCCTGAAAAATCCATTGTTGATCTCCTCGCTCACTCCGTCGAGCAAGGCAATGTCCGTATTCAGGTTTTTGCCTGTGCGGTGGGCTTGCATCGCCTGCACTCCGGCGGAGTAGGCACGGTTCACCTCGGAAAGGAATCCGGGTACGGTCACGTTGTCGGCATCCATCACCACGGCAATGTCATACATAAAGGCCAATTGGCGGTTGCCTAGTCCTTTCGCCTTTCCGTCTTCCTCGATGGTGCTGATGCCCAGTAGGAGGGCTTTGGCCTTGGAACTGTCTTCGTAGGTAGCCACCAGCAGGCGGATAGGGAGTCGGCTCAGGGCTTTGTTGGTGGAGTCCTGCATGTGGTCGGAGATGACGTATACATCGTACATTTCTTTGGGGTAGTCCTGCTCAAGGAAAGAGCGTACGGAGTCAATGATGACTTTGTCTTCCCGGTAGGCCGGGAAGAAGACGGCGATGCGGTGCAATTTGTCCGCTTCCGGATAGTGGGGCGCACGATAGAATTTGGACGCAATAGCGTACACTAGCAGATAGGCTACGCAAAGTGCCAACGGAACGAACAGGATCCAGTCGATCAAGGTTAGTATGAGTATCATAAGTCTTAATGTAGGTTATGGGTCGATATATTTGTGTAAATCGGTTCAGCTGCGGTTCACCACAGATTACACAGAGGATCATTTCGGCAGAGTTTTACAGAATCCTATAGAATCTCAGAGAGTTCCACAGGATTTCACTTTCTCGTTTATGGATATCCCCAAAAAAATGATTCCTCTGTGTGCTAATTTGTGTAATCTGTGGTGGACTGTCACTCAACACAGCTTCCAGAAACCCTTCACTCCGTGCCAGACGGCTTTTGCCAGCTTGGGCTCTCCTTTCAGGACGAAGCACAGGCTGTCTTTGGGAGCTACGATCAGCATTTGGTAAGCGATAGCCAAGCAACGTTCCATTCCCGGGAGGTTGCGCCAGGCGTAAAGCATTCGGTTTCGCATCATATAAAAGGTGCGGAGAGGGCTTTGCCGCCCGGTACTTTGGCTCTCTTTGTGGAAGATGGTGCAGCGCGGCTCGTACCACAGCTGATAGCCGGCACGCGTCATGCTGGTACACCAGTCCAGCTCCTCGTAATAGAGAAAATAGATCTCCGGCATCAGTCCGGCTTTCCAGATGACCTCCCGTTTCAGCATCAGCGCAGCTCCGTGAAGGTAGGCGCTGGGGCGTGGAGTGTCGAAAGTCCCGTCGTCCGGACATCCCATGCCCAATGCTTTATTGCGCATCGTATACCGGCTGAGCTTGGTATATCCGGCAAATTGAATGCTTTGCGGCGGAAAGGCAAAACGGATTTTAGGTGATACAGCCCCGATGCGGGGATCGCTCTCCAACCGTTCTATCAGGGCGGGCAGTCCGTCTTCGGTCAGGTAGGTGTCGTTATTGATCAGGAACAGGTATTTTCCTTGTGCTATCTGTATTCCGAGATTGTTTCCTCCCGAGAATCCGAGGTTTTTCTCGCTGCGGAGAGTCCGTACAAAGGGATACCGCTCCTGTATCAGGGAGGCTTCATCCTGGCGGGATGCGTTGTCCACCACAATGATTTCATAACTGACGGAACTGATCGTGTCGCGTAGCGATTCTATCAACATGCAAGTGTCGTCCAGCCCATTGTAACAGATGGTGATAAAAGATATCAAAGGAGGCGTTTGTTTCATGAATGTTTGTTTTTGTGATAAATCGGATCCATTTTTATTTCGTTAATAATCAATCTCTTTTTTCTCTCTATTCATCTCATCATCTTCTTTTTGCATGACAGGATCAATATTTGTAGCAGTTATGCAGAGTGCAAAACCTGTATAAATAATAAAAGGATTTGGATATATCATGACGTCATTGGCGTATGCAGCAATAAAAAAGCCTGCATTTGTACAAAGCCATGCTGCTAATAATCCTCTTAAACGTTGGTTCATGATTTTAAACATCAGTATCCAAGAGCACCAGGCAAAAAGAGCTCCATGAATCAGTAAATATAATGTCAATCCAATAATTCCACTTTCTACCCAAACACTTACTAACCAAGAATCCGGTGGATAGGGCATTTGTTCTTTGGGGTTAAATCTTCCACCTTTGGATAGTCCTAAACCATATCCCATTGGTCTTTCATCCATTAATACCTTCATTTTTTTTCGATTCTCCACTCGTACTTGATAAGAAGCATCTTCTGTAGGACGAAAAGCCGAACGCATTTTACGTATATACTGGTTGCCATTACCAATATTGGTAAAGTAGAAAAAGGAAAAGACACCTATTAAGATGACGCTACTTGTTATAATGGATTTAGTGTTTTTCGATATTAAAACATACATAAGAATAGCGCCAATTGGAACTGCAACTGCAGCACGTGTACCGGAGATTCCGATACCATATATACCGCAAATCATGATAAATGCAAAAAAAACTTTCATCCATCTTTTTTGAACATAAAACATTGCGATACCGAAAGCACTGGCTGCCATAGCCGAGTGAACTCCATAATTGGCCGCATCAGAGAAACAAGAAAAATAACGGATACCGGACCATATTATATGTGTACGGGCACCACCTAATGTATAAAGGAAATAAAGTTCTTTATCGGTAAAACCATGATTCTTTTGCCAATAGCCTTTGATGGTAACTATCAATATAAAGATTCCCCAAATGAATAATAAAGATTCAATACCTTTACGGTCACGGATAGAAATCGGTACGAGAACTGCACATATAATAGGAATGAATAAATAATGTCCAATACTAATATTCCAGGCTTCCTGTACGTTATTAGGATTTGATATTTCCAATAAACAATATATGCCCCATATGAAAAAAAGTAATAATATTATATTGCGAGAATGCGACCAATCTGTCTGACGATTACTACAGGCAATTAAAGTAATAAAAGTCATGGGCACTATTATTGCCAAAGTAGCTATCCCAAGCTTCACTTCAATGAATATGCTTGCCAATATTGGCAAAAATTGAAGAGCGAATAGAACATAAAAACTACGACTGGATTGATGTGGGTCTCTATTGTATATTTCTTCTTCGTTATTCATCGTCATCGTTATCGTCGTCCTGATAATTTTTTCTTGAATTCTTTTTCCAACGGATGAAACTTTCTGTCAGAGCTAATTGTGATAAACGATACAATTGTTTATGTAAGAATGTATATGGGGGCAACATTCCCGTATAAGTTTCAACTTCGTACTTAGGGGCCCAATTAAGATAGAGATATGGCGCTTTGCCTAATTGAGCTTTTAATTTTTGTAACAACATTTTGTCTATATCTTTCCAGCCATGATCTGCAGACGCTATTACTAAATTTAATTGTGCGTCTTGTAGTATAGATACAGGTATGTTGGCACGATTCAAACTTGGTTGCTCAATAATTAAAATATCTTCTTCTTGTGGTATATACAGGTCTGTTATTGTGTTTGCCAAAGCATATTTCGAAGAATTAGAATCAAAATCAGTCCCGTCACTCAGCATACGTACATGTAGACCTATACCTTCCCAATATGCTTTTAGTCTGTTGGCTAAATAGGTTTTCCCACTTCCATCTTCTGTACTGAGCATATTCAAAATGTATGGCATTCCTTCTTTCTTTTGCGTAAAGAATCGAAGAATAGAACTACTCATATATCGAGTAGCAATGTCTTCGCATTGTTTACTGATGGGACTGAACTTCATAGGAGCAGGGTACGCACCTAATACAGGACTTCCTGTTTGTTTTCGCGTACGAACCGAATCTCTTAGAGTACGGTCGATAAATTCTATCAGTAAGAAAAAGGCAATTAACCCTATAAAACTACCTACGCCAATCATCATAACAATTTTGCGACGATTAGTCGACTCTGAATTAATTGGGTAAGCAGGAGGATTAAGTACTTTTAGAATGGCGGCTGTCATTTCTAAGCTTTTTTTACGCAATAATGCATCATTGTAGCTTTTTAGATTGGTCAGGTAGTTTTGTTCTGTAAAGTTGATAATTCTTTCTTTTCTTTTAATAGTAGTACCCACAGGAGCGAAATGCAAGTATTTTGCATTTAATTCATTGCGGCTTTTTTGTACTATTTTTAGTTCAGCTTTTGCTTTTTCAAATAATAAAAGCTGATCTAACCATTGTTCTACAATAGTACCTTTGTTTAGACCTTCCTTTGTATATTGACCAGCTACGTATTGGTTGGAAATCTCTGATAGATCTCGTCTGGTTTGTAATAATTTGTTTTTGTATTCTAAGAGTTGTCTACCACTGTCCTCACTTGAGGTGGAAATTGTTTCCATCTGAGTGATTTTGCCTGTTAGATCAGAGGCTTGGTTTATTTTGTCCACTAATTGAACGTTGTGAATGACCCGTTTAATGTTACTGTCCATTTGCTTTTCAAGTTCGTTCAGCATTGCTTTGGAACTGTTGTAGTTGAATAGTACATCTTGCTCTCTCAGTTCGAACTCTTTGTTGATAGCTGCTATTTCTTTTGTTTCATCATAATAGTTTATAATACGATTAGTGACATTATATTGTGTAAGATCGTCTTCGTAATTTGTCAATTCTTTACCGATTCGTTTTAATTCTGATCTAAAATATTCTATAACTTTGTCAGTACCTCCATAACGTAATGCCTGATATTCATTGACGAACTCTTTCATGAGAATTTCAACAGTGTTATATGCAATACCAGGATCACCGGATTGATAGCTTACTCTTAATAAATCGCTGCTTCCTTTGCGGTCTACCTTGATGTTTTTTAGGGCTTTATAGCTATAATAAATATGTTGAAAATAGAACAGCCCATAAATGTAGTTGTTCATATCCGGACGTTCATACTTTTGGAAGTTCTCCATCGTTTTATCTTCACTACTTCTATCAATAAGAGAGATAAGAGTTTTACCATCCTTACTATTTTTCATATGATTGTAAGTGAAGTTGTAACAGGCAGAGGTTATGCCTTCGTTGTCTTTATTTGGGTCTCCTTTGACCAAAACACGTGAAAAGAGTCGTAAAGATACACGTTTTAAAGTGCTCTCAGCCTGTATTATATTGATAAGGTTATCCATGGAATTTTGAGCTAAGGCCCAGTCTACTTTAGTATTTTCTTCGATACTATAGCCAGACACAACTCCTGTGTAGAGAGTTGCCTCTACATTATAGCCACCCTTCATATTTCCTGTCAAGTAATAGGCAATAGCAGATATGATGAGAGTTCCTAATAGAATCCACCATTTGACACGGTATAATGATCGGAAAAGATAGAGTATATAGTCCATAATGTTATGTTTATTTTCGTAGAATTGGTGTACGGGTTATAACTTCAAGGATCATTAGACTTTTGGTTAACTCAAACCGGCTCTTTTCAAAAGCTTCTAAAGCTGTTGATTGTCTTCCTTTTTCTACAGATAAAGTGCTTGATTCTATTGTTCCATTTGCAAAATCTTTTTCGGCAATACTGTATTGAACAGTAGCTAATTCTAAAGCTTCCGCACGTAATGTCAAAACACTTAATTGGGATGTCGCTGTTGCGTAAAGCTCAATAATTTCTTTTTTCATATCTTCGAATTTGGCTTCGCGCTCTAAAGCTGCTGTTTTCACATTTAGCTTCTGGCGCCTTACACGTGGAGCAAGGTCGAATAACTCGTCAAGAGGAATATTCACGGCCGCTCCTACAGTGTATGTCTGCTGTTTGGAAGTAGAATAATTATATAAAATAGGTGTTGAAACATCGGTAAATGTATAGTCGTTACCGAACTTTCCCCATTGATAACTTCCCCGTATATTAAAAAAGCTAAGTACCGACCGTCTTTCTTTTGCCAGCAGTTTGCGTTCGATCTGCTCTTTTACACTGGCAAGTTCATAGATCGGTCCTCCTTTGGCGTTTTCGAATAACAGATCGAGGGGAGGAAGTGAAATGTTGGTGTAATCTTCCGGGTTTAGTTTTGAGAAATCACTGGTTTCCTGGGCATTTGCGAAAGAAACCGGTGAAAATAGAAGTAGGGGTATACTACATAGTATGAATAAAACTCTTTTCATATCGATGTACTTATTTGTATATATTGCCTGTTTGCTTGTGAAATCCGTGCAAATATAAGACAAATTTGCAACTAATGCCCTAAATATACCCCTTTTTTTAGAAATAAAGCATCGAATGCAGTAATATTTTATTTAGTGCCTGTTTAAGTTCTGTCGGGAGGGAAGATTTGTTTTCAAGGATATTTCCCCGTCTTTGTGGGAGCATAGCAGGCTATGTGAGGCATAAAAACGGGGAAACAGACTGAAAAGAAACTCAAAAACAGGTCGAACCTATATTGAGAATTTATTCAGGAAGAATATAAAACAGGTTCTCAGAATGCTTCTGTCATGTTGAAGTAGAACAGATTTTGCTTGTTCACCATGTTGCGTCCCAGGTCGAGGCGGACGTTCATGCGGGGCTGCACTTCAATGCGGAGACCCACACCCATGTTAGGCAGGACACCTTCTATTTTTCCCGGGTTAGGGCCCATGAATCCGCATCCCGCCCAAGCCACATAGCCCACATGGTTGAGCATGCGCTTCACCCAGTTGCCTTTGTCCGTATTGATCATCTGACGATATTCCGCCATGACGACATGTGACGACTTATCACGATATTGGCCCATGTAGTAACCTCGGAGATCGAACGGAGTACCGCTGAGAGCGTATTTGTTGAGAGGGACGTCGCCAAACACGTTTTTCGTTTGTGCCGTCCAGGCAAGCACGCCGCGTTTGCGCAGAGTCTTGTATTGGCGGTAGTCTATCTCCAGGCGGTAGAAATTATTGTCGCTTCCCAGGAACTTTTGGTACATCATGCCACGGAAGTCGAGGTACATGCCCCGATAGGCGTTGGCGGGCACGTCGCGTGTGTCGTAAGTCAGCAGGAAGCCGACACCGGAACTGAAGTTCTTATAGCCTTTGTCCGTGCCGCCGGCAGCTTTGTAAGAGGGCTGGTCGACAAGGTATTTGGCCGGATCGTACATGTGATCATAGTTGAGGTCGACCTGCGGGCCGGCAAAGAAATTGCTTTCACCCAGGCGGAACAGGAACCAGGGGTTGATCTGTAATCCACTGTATCGGTACTGGCTGGTGGTGTCGCTGCGCACATAATCTTTATTGGTGCTGTAACCGATGCCGTAAAAGTTTTCTTGTGTATTTTTGTAACTGAACTGTCCGAAGATGCGGAAGCGGTCGCCTTTAAAGAATAGTTGCGGCTTGGAGAACAAATTGAGTCCGCCGTTGAACATCAGTGCGATGGCTACAGGTACCACGGAGCGTTGCTGGGTGGTGTCGCTCGGGTTCATACGAAAAGTCATCAAAGCGCTTCCGCCAATCAGCAGGCCGAAGTCGGGGGTGTAGCTGGGCCCTCCGAGAATGTTGTAATGAAGGTTGCGCCGGGCTACCCGCTGACGCCGCAGTTCACGTTTCGAAAGGGCAGGGGTGCTGTCTTGCTTGGCTGTGTCCGTGTTGAATGTGTTGCCGACGGCTGTCTGTCCGTCTTTTACTGTTGAAATGCCTTTGTCTTGGGCCGCAACGAATGCGGCAGGCATGATCGCCATCAATATACCTATTATATATCTTTTCATTGCTTTGTATGAATATTGGTGCAAAGGAAACTATTTTATTTGGATAAGTTTTCATCCAAATAGATAATAAATCTAAATACTGTGACAAAAGTTCCGGAAAAGGATACTATTTTTGCAAAAGAAAAAGGAGAAGACTCCTTTATTAACCAAATTACTTTACCACATGAATAAACGAATATTATCTGTTTTTGCTCTAAGTGCCGCATTCCTAACCGTATGCGCGCAGCAAGACAAGGGAGGTATCAGTCCGGAAATGCTGAACCAAATCAAACAAAGCTACCAAGGCACGACAACCGACAAAGCCATCCGCAATGCAATCGGTAACAATGACATCCGCAAGCTGGCGCTGAATCAGGACAACCTGAAGGGGATGGATACTCACTTTTCCATCAAAGTTGACTCAAAAGGAATTACAGATCAGAAGTCGTCGGGCCGTTGCTGGCTGTTCACCGGGCTGAACGTGATGCGTGCCAAAGCAATAGCCCGGTATGGACTGGGGTCTTTTGAGTTTTCGCAGAACTACAACTTCTTCTGGGATCAGCTGGAGAAGGCCAATCTTTTCCTGCAGGGCGTTATCGATACCCGCGAAAAGCCGATGGATGACAAAATGGTGGAATGGCTCTTCCGCAATCCGCTGAGTGATGGCGGCACGTTTACCGGGGTGGCCGACATTGTCTCTAAATATGGCCTGGTACCCAAAGAGGTGATGCCCGAGACGAACAGCAGTGAGAATACATCGCGCATGGCAGGGCTGATTGCCGAAAAACTGCGTGAGTATGGTCTGCAACTGCGCGACCGCGCCGCAAAGGGGGCCAAACAGCCTGCGCTCGAGAAGGACAAGACGGAGATGCTGGGCACCGTATACCGTATGCTGGTGCTCAACCTGGGCGTTCCTCCCACCGAGTTTACCTGGACACGCAAGGACGAGAAGGGAAATCCGGTGGAGACTGCACAATATACGCCGATGTCTTTCCTGGAAAAATATGGTGACAAGAACCTGCTGGATAACTACGTGATGCTGATGAATGATCCGAGCCGCGAATATTATAAATGTTACGAAATTGATTTTGACCGCCACCGCTACGACGGACGTAACTGGACCTACGTCAATCTGCCTGCTGACGAAATCAAGGAGATGGCCATCGCATCACTGAAGGACAGCACAATGATGTATTTCTCGTGCGATGTGGGCAAATTCCTGAACTCGGAGCGAGGATTGCTCGACGTGAACAATTATGATTATGCATCGCTGATGGGAACTACCTTCGGGATGGACAAAAAACAACGCGTGCAGACGTTTGCCAGTGGATCGAGCCATGCCATGACTCTGATGGCGGTGGATGTCAAAGATAATAAACCGGTGAAATGGATGGTCGAAAACAGTTGGGGGGCAACCAACGGCTATCAGGGACATCTGATTATGACGGATGAATGGTTTGATGAATACATGTTCCGCCTGGTAGTGGAGAAGAAATTCGCAACTCCCAAGGTGTTGGAAATCCTGAAGCGGAAACCAATCCGTTTGCCTGCTTGGGACCCGATGTTTGCACCGGAACAGTGAACGCTTTTGAACGATCGGCGATGAACGGTTGTTGAACGGCGAACGATCAACGGTCGGAAATAAATACGGATTGACCGTCGATGGATGGGCCGGTAATCGGTAACATAGAAATGAAAGGGTGTAGCCATACGGGAAGGAGGGCTACACCCTTTTTGTGTTAAGGCTACACCTTCAGCCCCGTATGGCTACACCCTTTTTCTTAAAATTATCCCTCAGTGCTGCCGGAGATTGCTTCCTTCCGTCATCTTCTTCTGCTACATCTCTCTGCATCCCTTCGTTATCCATTGTTAACCGTTCCTCGTTCACAAACACTGATCGTTTAGAATTAACCACCGTTAATAGTTCACAGTTAATCACCGTTAACGGTCCATCGTTCAACAACCGTTCATCGTCGATCGTTCAAAACCCTTCCTCGTTTTTTTAGCCTTTTTTATCTATTGATGTTTGTTCAAAGGGTGAATTACGGAGAAATTTCCGTAATTCCTTTCATTTTTCCTCTTTATTCACATTATTATTTATTACTTTTGCGGGCAAATTATGAAACCATTATTTTATATAATCACATGGCAAATGTAATAAAGTTACGTAAAGGCCTTGACATCAACCTGAAAGGAAAAGCTGCTGAAGAGCTCTCAACGGTGAAAGAACCGGGATTCTACGCACTCGTACCCGATGATTTCCCAGGAGTGACTCCGAAGGTGGTGGTGAAAGAGCAGGAATATGTGATGGCCGGGGGACCCTTGTTTATCGACAAGAATCATCCTGAAGTGAAATTTGTTTCGCCCGTTAGCGGCGTTGTAACAAGCGTGGAGCGCGGTGCACGCCGTAAGGTGCTGAACATCGTGGTGGAGGCTGCCGCAGAGCAGGATTACGAAGAATTCGGCAAGAAGGACGTATCCAAACTCGATGGCGAGGCTGTGAAAGCTGCACTCTTGGAAGCTGGTATGTTTGCATTTATGAAACAGCGTCCGTATGACGTGATTGCCGATCCGACAGTCGCTCCGCGGGCTATCTTCATCTCTGCTTTCGACAGCAACCCGCTGGCACCCGATTTCGAATATGTTCTGAAAGGGGAAGAAGCTAATTTCCAGACAGGACTGGATGCCCTGGCTAAAATAGCCAAAACGTATCTGGGTATCAGCATCAAACAAAAATCGACAGCCCTGACACAGGCTAAAAATGTCACAGTAACCGTATTTGACGGACCGAACCCTGCCGGAAATGTAGGGGTACAAATCAATCACGTAGCTCCCGTAGTGAAAGGTGAGACGGTGTGGACTATCGGCGCGGAAGCCGTAATCTTCATCGGACGTCTGTTCAATACCGGACGGGTGGATCTGACTCGTACCGTAGCCGTTACAGGATCTGAAGTGGTGAAACCAGCTTATTGCAAACTGAAAGTCGGCGCACTGCTGACCCATGTGTTTGCCGGAAACGTGACGAAGGACAAAGAGTTGCGTTACATCAGCGGCAATGTGCTGACAGGCAAACAAGTGAAGCCGAACGGATTCCTGGGTGCTTTCGACAGCCAGCTCACAGTGATTCCCGAAGGTGACGACATCCACGAAATGCTGGGATGGATCATGCCCCGTTTCAATCAGTTCAGCGTCAACCGCTCGTATTTCAGCTGGTTGATGGGGAATAAGAAGGAGTATGTGCTCGATGCCCGTATCAAGGGAGGCGAACGCCACATGATTATGTCCGGCGAATACGACAAAGTATTCCCGATGGACATTCTGCCTGAATTCCTGATCAAAGCAATCATTGCCGGGGACATCGACCGCATGGAAGCTCTGGGTATCTACGAAGTGGCGCCCGAAGACTTTGCTTTGTGCGAATTTGTCGACTCTTCGAAACTGGAATTGCAACGCATCGTTCGTGCCGGACTCGATATGCTTCGTGCTGAAATGATGTAATTCATAACACATAATTTATAATTCATAATTAATGAAAGCGTTAAGAAATTATCTCGATAAGATAAAGCCGAACTTTGAAGAGGGCGGCAAACTCCACGCGTTTCGTTCGGTGTTCGATGGCTTCGAAACTTTCCTGTTCGTGCCCAACACCACCTCGAAATCGGGAGCGCACATCCACGACTCGATCGATAGCAAACGTATCATGTCGATTGTGGTTATTTCGTTGATACCGGCTTTGCTGTTCGGTATGTACAACGTAGGTTACCAGCATTTCACTCACACCGGAGCTCAGGGTGGCTTCATCGAAATGTTCATTTACGGTTTCCTGGCCATTCTGCCTAAGATTATTGTATCTTATGTAGTGGGTCTGGGCATTGAGTTCGTGGTGGCACAATGGAAGAAGGAAGAGATTCAGGAAGGGTTCCTCGTTTCGGGTATCCTGATCCCGATGATTGTACCGGTAGACTGCCCGTTGTGGATTCTGGCCATAGCCACTGCATTCGCTGTTATTTTTGCGAAAGAAGTGTTCGGAGGTACAGGTATGAACGTGTTCAACGTTGCCCTTGTGACCCGTGCATTCCTGTTCTTCGCTTATCCTACCAAGATGTCGGGTGACGCCGTTTGGGTGGCACAAGACAGCATCTTCGGATTGGGTAACACGGTAGACGGACTGACAGCGGCCACTTCGCTGGGTGTGGCGTCTACTGCTACCGATCCCAATGGCTTCCCGGCTTTCTCGTGGGATATGGTGACCGGTCTGATTCCGGGCTCTATCGGTGAAACCAGTGTGATTGCTATTCTGATTGGTGCCGTTATTCTGCTGTGGACAGGTATCGCAAGCTGGAGAACAATGCTTTCGGTATTCGTTGGCGGTGCATTCATGGGATGGATCTTCAATACTGTAGGTCCCGACACTGCCATGGCTCACATGCCTTGGTACGAACACTTGGTGCTGGGTGGTTTCTGCTTCGGTGCTGTGTTTATGGCTACCGACCCTGTGACATCCGCACGTACGGAAACCGGTAAGTACATCTTCGGATTCCTGATCGGTGCGATGGCCATCATCATCCGCGTGTTGAACCCGGGTTATCCCGAAGGTATGATGCTCGCTATCCTGCTGATGAACATCTTCGCTCCGCTGATCGACTATTGTGTGGTTCAGAGCAACATCAAACTGCGTGAAAAACGCGCCATTAAGTCTAACAATTAAACCGAACAAGAAAGATGAATACAAATAGTAACTCTTATACTATCATTTATGCTTCGGTAATGGTTGTTATCGTGGCATTCCTGCTTGCATTTGTCAGCTCTTCTCTGAAAGACATTCAGAATAAAAACCAGGAGTTGGACACCAAGAAGCAAATTTTGTCTGCACTGAACATCAGAGATGTGAAAGATGCCGATGCTGAATATAATAAATATGTAAAGGGTGACATGCTGATGAATGTGGATGGCACTCTGACAGAAAATACGGATGGTTTCTCTATCAGCTACGAAAAAGAAGCGAAGGAAAACAATCGTTTGCACGTTTTCGTATGTGAGGTAGACGGAGAAACCAAATACGTGGTACCGGTTTACGGTGCCGGTCTTTGGGGCGCTATCTGGGGATATGTGGCTTTGAATGCCGATAAAGACACTGTTTACGGTGTTTATTTCTCGCATGCCAGCGAAACTCCGGGCTTGGGTGCTGAGATTGCGACAACTGCTTTCCAGAATGAATTCTCTGGCAAGAAGGTATTGAAAGACGGACAGGTTGCACTGGCTGTAGAGAAAAACGGTAAGGTGACAGACCCTGCTTATCAGGTTGACGGTATTTCGGGTGGTACAATCACTTCGAAAGGTGTGGACGCCATGATCAAAGCATGTCTGAGCCAGTACGATAAATTTTTAACTAATAATTAAGGAGGAACGATAGAATATGAGCCAATTATTTTCTAAAAAGAATAAAGAAGTATTCGCTACTCCGCTGGGATTGAATAACCCGGTAACCGTGCAGGTGCTCGGTATCTGTTCGGCACTGGCTGTAACGGCCAAACTGGAACCGGCTATCGTGATGGGTCTTTCGGTAACTGTGATTACGGCTTTCTCAAACGTCGTTATCTCTTTGCTGCGTAAGACGATTCCTAACCGTATCCGTATCATCGTACAGTTGGTGGTAGTAGCTGCATTGGTAACTATAGTAAGTGAGGTGCTGAAAGCGTTTGCATACGATGTAAGCGTACAGCTTTCGGTATACGTAGGTCTGATCATTACAAACTGTATCCTGATGGGACGCCTCGAAGCGTTTGCCATGGCAAACGGTCCGTGGGAGTCATTCCTCGACGGTGTAGGTAATGGTCTGGGATATGCCAAGATCCTGATCATCGTGGCTTTCTTCCGCGAGTTGCTCGGATCGGGCACATTGCTCAACTTCCGTATTATCCCTGAGTCATTCTATAAGATGGGTTACATCAACAATGGTTTGATGTTGATGCCGCCGATGGCGCTGATCATCTGTGCATGTATCATCTGGTATCAGCGCAGCCGCTGCAAAGAACTCCAGGAAAAGTAATACAACCTAAGAAAGTAAAAGAAAAATTATGGAACAATTATTAAGTTTATTCGTCCGCTCCATCTTTGTGGACAACATGATATTCGCCTTCTTCCTGGGTATGTGTTCATATCTGGCTGTGTCGAAGAATGTGAAAACTGCTGTAGGACTGGGTATCGCCGTAACTTTCGTATTGGTGGTTACGTTGCCGGTCAACTACTTGCTTCAAACTAAGGTGCTGGCTGCCAATGCGATCATTGAAGGTGTTGACCTCAGCTTCCTGAGTTTTATTCTCTTTATTGCCGTTATTGCCGGTATCGTGCAGTTGGTAGAAATGGTGGTGGAACGCTTCAGCCCTTCGCTCTACGCTTCACTGGGTATCTTCCTTCCGCTGATCGCCGTTAACTGTGCCATCATGGGTGCTTCACTGTTCATGCAGCAGAGAATCACGATGGATCCGTCGAACCCGCAGGCCATCACCGGCGTGGGCAGTGCTGTGGTATACGCACTCGGTTCCGGTATTGGCTGGTTGCTGGCTATCGTCGGTCTGGCCGCTATCCGCGAAAAGATGGCTTACTCTGATGTTCCCGCTCCGCTGAAAGGTCTGGGCATTACGTTTATCACAGTAGGACTGATGGCTATGGCCTTTATGTGTTTCTCTGGATTGAAATTATAACTAAAGTAAAAAGAATAAAACAATGACGTCTTTAATATTAGCAAGTATCGGAGTCTTCCTTGTGGTGATCATCCTGCTTGTCATTATACTGCTCGTTGCGAAGAGCTATCTTTCTCCTTCGGGCGAGGTTACGATTACGATGAATGGAGAGCAACAACTGAAAACATCTCAGGGTGGTACTCTGCTGGGTACGTTGTCTGCCAACAATGTGTTCCTTTCATCGGCTTGTGGTGGTAAGGGTTCATGCGGACAGTGCCGTTGCCAGGTGCTCGAAGGCGGTGGCGAGATTTTGCCTACCGAAACCGGTTTCTTCTCTCGTAAAGAACAGGCCGATCACTGGCGCCTCGGATGCCAGGTGAAGGTGAAACAGGATATGTCTATCAAGATCGACGAGTCTATCCTGGGTGTGAAAGAGTGGGAGTGCGAGGTGATCTCGAACAAGAACGTGGCTACGTTTATCAAAGAGTTTATCGTGGCTTTGCCTCCGGGCGAACACATGGACTTTGTGCCGGGTTCGTATGCCCAGATCAAGATTCCCGCTTTCTCGATGGATTATGATAAGGACATCGACAAGAGCCTGATCGGTGACGAATATCTTCCGGCATGGGAGAAATTCGGTCTGCTCGGCCTGAAGTGCCGCAACGACGAACCGACTATCCGTGCTTACTCTATGGCCAACTATCCGGCTGAGGGTGACCGCATCATGCTGACTGTACGTATCGCTACTCCTCCTTTCAAACCGAAAGATCAGGGACCGGGCTTTATGGATGTGATGCCGGGTATCGCTTCTTCTTACATCTTTACGCTGAAGCCGGGTGACAAGGTGACCATGAGTGGACCTTACGGTGACTTCCACCCGATTCTGGATTCGAAGAACGAAATGATGTGGATCGGTGGTGGTGCAGGTATGGCTCCGTTGCGTGCCCAGATTATGCACTTGACCAAGACGCTGCATATCACTGACCGTACGATGAACTACTTCTACGGTGCCCGTGCACTGAACGAGGTGTTCTATCTGGAAGACTTCCTGCAGATTGAGAAAGACTTCCCGAACTTCAAGTTCCACCTGGCGCTCGACCGTCCGGACCCTGCTGCAGACGCAGCCGGCGTGAAGTATACGGCAGGTTTCGTACACAACGTGATTTACGAAACTTATCTGAAGAACCATGAAGCTCCGGAAGACATCGAATACTACATGTGTGGTCCCGGCCCGATGAGTAAAGCTGTCGAGAAGATGCTCGACGATCTCGGTGTTCCGTCTAAGAACTTGATGTTCGATAACTTCGGTGGATAATCCTTCGGAGATCATCATAAAAGAAACTGCTTTCGGGTTGTCCGGAAGCAGTTTTTTTTTATCTTTGTGTCATTATTCAAAAATGTGGAAAAAACAATGAATGGTTTGAAGGATATACTCGATAGGTTGAAAATAGAACAACTCAATCCGATGCAGGAAGCGTCTGTTGAGGCATTTGATAAAGGTGGCGAAGATTTGATATTACTTTCGCCCACAGGTTCGGGCAAGACCCTGGCCTTTCTGTTGCCGCTGGTCGGCAGTCTGAAGGCCGACGTGAAAGGAGTGCAGGCCGTGGTGCTGGTGCCTTCGCGTGAGTTGGCATTGCAGATAGAGCAGGTGTTCAAGGCGATGGGGACGGAATTCAAGGCGATGAGTTGCTATGGCGGACGTCCGGCGATGGAAGAGCACCGTACGATGAAAGGAATGCAGCCGGCTGTTATCATCGGTACGCCCGGCCGTATGAACGACCATCTCTCCAAGCAGAACTTCGATGCAAGCACAGTGAATCTGTTGGTGATCGATGAATTTGATAAATGCCTGGAGTTTGGTTTTCAGGAAGAGATGGCAACGGTTATCGGACAGTTGCCCGACTTGAAACGGCGTTTTCTGACTTCGGCAACAGATGCGGAAGAGATTCCGCAATTTACAGGACTGAACCGTACGATAAAGCTTGATTTCCTGACAAACGATGTGGAGGAATCACGTTTGCGATTGATGAAGGTGGTTTCGCCTGCTAAAGATAAGATAGAAACCCTCTATAAGTTGCTTTGTACGTTGGGAAGCAGTTCGAGTATTGTTTTCTGTAACCACAGGGATGCGGTGGACCGTGTGAGTGCCTTACTAACGGAAAAAGGAGTTTCCAATGAACGCTTTCATGGAGGTATGGAGCAACCGGATCGGGAACGGGCACTGTATAAGTTCCGTAATGGCAGCTGTCCGGTGCTGGTGTCTACGGACCTGGCCGCCCGTGGACTCGATATTCCGGAGGTGGAGCATATCATCCACTATCATTTGCCGGTGAACGAAGAAGCCTTTACCCACCGCAATGGCCGTACTGCCCGTTGGGATGCGACGGGTACTTCTTATCTGATACTGAATCCGGAGGAACGCGTGCCGGATTATATACCTTCGGAGCTTGAGATCTTCGACTTTCCGGAGAATGCACCCCGTCCGGCTAAACCTCAGTGGGTGACTATTTATATAGGTAAAGGGAAGAAGGACAAATTGAGCAAGATCGACATAGCCGGTTTCCTTTATAAAAAAGGAAATCTGGCACGTGAGGATGTCGGAGCAATCGACGTGAAAGATCATTATGCCTTTGTTGCCGTGCGGCGTCCCAAGATGAAGCAATTGCTGACTCTGATCCGTGGCGAGAAGATCAAAGGGATGAAAACGGTGATCGAGGAGGCGGATTAAACCGGATTTATCGGATAGAGGCGGCAGGGCACTGACACCACAGATTATACCGATTGACACATGACGAATTCACCATGGGTTGCACAGATTGACATGGAACGGATTCACCACAGATTACACCGATTGGCACGGCACTTTCAACTTTATTGCTGATAAGATCAATCATCAATCTGTGTTAATCTGTGAAATCTGTGGTGAAACAGCTTTCCGGTTTCCGGCTCTTCCCGGCTTTTGTTCTTCTTTCTTATAAATATTCACTTTTTAGTCATTCTCTCTTTCATTTCAGAATAGAACATCGTGTAATAATATCAGTTTGAACTTTTTCTACCATCTTGGCATGTATAGATAACAAAATGGTGTATAAATCCTGCATAAACCATTAAAAAGTAAGATAAATGCCCTCTAAGATTGTAATTTTACAGGGAAACGTTTGTTGAGAGGAAATAAATTCGTAAATTCGCCATGTCAGTAGACATAAAATAACGAAATTGTATAACCAAAAACACTCATCAAATGAAAAAGCATAATTTCAGTGCAGGCCCTTCCATTCTCCCTCGCGAAGTAATAGAAGAAACAGCGAAAGCCATTCTCGATTTCAACGGTTCAGGTCTTTCTGTGTTGGAAGTCAGCCATCGTGGCAAGGATTTTCAGGCAGTTATGGATGAAGCCGTTGCTTTGTTTAAGGAAATACTTAACATCCCCGAAGGGTATTCGGTACTTTTCCTGGGCGGTGGTGCCAGTATGCAGTTCTGCATGGTGCCTTACAACTTCCTTGAGAAGAAGGCAGCTTACCTGAACACCGGTGTTTGGGCTAAAAAAGCGATGAAAGAGGCGAAAGGCTTTGGCGAAGTGGTTGAGGTAGCTTCTTCGGCTGATGCGAACTATACGTTTATCCCTAAAGACTTTACCATACCTGCTGATGCTGATTATTTCCATGTGACCACCAACAATACGATTTATGGTACGGAATTGAAGGGAGATCTTGATTCACCGGTTCCGATGGTAGCCGACATGTCTTCTGATATCTTCTCCCGTCCGGTGGACGTTTCGAAGTATATTTGTATCTACGGCGGTGCTCAGAAGAATCTGGCTCCCTCCGGCGTTACATTCGTCATAGTAAAAGACGATGCGGTAGGCAAGGTGTCACGTTACATCCCGAGCATGCTGAATTATAGGACCCATATCGACGGCGGTTCCATGTTCAACACACCTCCCGTATTGCCTATCTATTCCGCCATGCAGACTTTGCGCTGGATCAAGGCTCAGGGTGGCGTCAAAGAGATGGATCGCCGGGCTACCGAGAAGGCAGACATGCTGTATGCCGAGATAGACCGCAACAAGATGTTTGTAGGGACAGCTGCTAAGGAGGATCGTTCGCGCATGAATATCTGCTTTGTGATGGCACCGGAATATAAGGATCTGGAAGCCGATTTCCTGAAATTCGCTACGGATAAAGGAATGTCCGGCATCAAAGGGCACCGCTCGGTGGGTGGCTTCCGTGCATCTTGCTACAATGCAATGCCGAAAGAGAGCGTACAGGCATTGATTGACTGCATGCAGGAATTTGAGAAACTTCATTAATAATGTGATTTTACCACAGAGCATACGGAAAGGATACAGGGCTCTCTTGAATGACGGCATTTGGTGTTTGCGGTATCCTCTGTGGTGAATTCTCCCAAAATAGAATAAGAGAAATGAAAGTACTTGTTGCAACCGAAAAGCCATTTGCCAAGATTGCGGTGGATGGCATCAAGAAAGAAATAGAAGGAGCCGGATTTGAATTGGCTCTGCTTGAGAAATATACAGATAAAGCTCAACTGCTTGACGCAGTGAAAGATGCGAATGCCATTATTATCCGTAGTGACATCATCGACGCCGAGGTGCTCGATGCAGCGAAAGAATTGAAAATAGTAGTTCGTGCCGGTGCCGGATACGATAATGTAGACCTGAATGCAGCTACTGCACACGGTGTATGTGTGATGAATACTCCGGGACAGAACTCGAATGCTGTAGCCGAGTTGGTGTTTGGCCTGCTTGTTTATGCTGTCCGTAACTTCTATAACGGAACATCGGGTACGGAGTTGATGGGAAAGAAACTGGGTATCCACGCATACGGTAATGTAGGACGCAATGTGGCGCGTATTGCCAAGGGGTTCGGTATGGAACTCTATGCTTATGACGCTTTCTGCCCGAAAGATGTGATAGAGAAAGATGGGGTGAAAGCCGTTGACTCTGCCGAAGAGCTTTATAAGACCTGTAACATCGTCTCACTGCACATTCCCGCTACAGCCGAAACGAAAAATTCCATCAATCATGATCTGCTGGCCAATATGCCGAAAGGGGCTATCCTGGTTAATACGGCCCGCAAAGAAGTGATCAATGAAGACGAATTGATCCAGTTGATGGAGGAACGGCCGGACTTTAAATACATCACAGACATCATGCCTGCGGCCAATACGAAGTTCGCTGAACTCTTTGCCGGACGTTATTTCTCGACTCCGAAGAAGATGGGAGCACAGACGGCCGAGGCGAATATCAATGCCGGTATTGCAGCTGCACGGCAGATTGTGGGTTTCCTGAAAGAGGGTTGTGAAAAGTTTAGAGTGAATAAGTAATCTGCAGTTCTTATGGCAACAATAAAACCATTTAAAGGCATCCGTCCTCCGCAGGACTTGGTAGAACAGGTCGCTTCACGTCCGTATGACGTGCTGAATTCAGAAGAGGCTCGTGCAGAAGCTGCCGGGAACGATAAATCATTGTACCACATCATTAAACCGGAAATAGACTTTCCCGTCGGGACAGATGAACATGATGAGAAGGTGTATGCGAAAGCGGCAGAGAATTTCCGTCTGTTCCGTGACAAAGGATGGCTGGTGCAGGATGACAAAGAGAATTATTATATCTATGCCCAGACCATGAATGGCAAGACACAGTATGGGCTGGTGGTGGGTGCTTACGTGCCCGATTATATGAACGGTGTCATCAAAAAGCACGAACTCACCCGGCGTGACAAGGAAGAAGACCGCATGAAGCATGTCCGTGTGAACAATGCCAACATCGAACCGGTGTTCTTTGCTTATCCCGACAATGCGGTGCTCGATGCCATTATCCGCAAGTATACGGTTCAAAAGCCGGTATACGATTTTATTGCTCCCGGTGACGGATTCGGACACACTTTCTGGGTGATCGACAACAGCGAAGACATTGCTGTCATCACCAAGGAGTTTGCTGCCATGCCGGCACTTTATATCGCCGACGGGCATCATCGTTCGGCTGCCGCTGCTCTGGTAGGGGCCGAAAAGGCAAAGCAGAATCCTAATCATCGCGGAGACGAAGAATACAACTATTTCATGGCCGTATGTTTCCCCGCCAACCAGTTGACTATTATCGACTACAACCGGGTGGTGAAAGATCTCAATGGCTTGACGCCTGCCGAATTTCTGACCGCCCTTGGAAAGAATTTTGAGATCGAAGAGAAAGGTAAAGAGATTTATAAACCCAATGCGTTGCATAACTTTGCGCTCTATCTGGATGGCAAATGGTATAGCCTGACAGCCAAACCGGGTACTTATGACGACAATGATCCTATAGGTGTATTGGATGTGACCATCTCTTCCAACCTGATTCTGGACGAAATTCTGGGAATCAAGGATCTGCGTTCGGATCGCCGGATTGACTTTGTAGGGGGAATCCGCGGCTTGGGCGAATTGAGCAGACGGGTTGACAGCGGCGAAATGAAAGTGGCTTTGGCACTTTATCCTGTTTCGATGAAGCAATTGATGGATATTGCCGATACAGGAAACATTATGCCTCCGAAGACTACCTGGTTCGAACCGAAACTGCGTTCCGGGCTGGTGATACACGAGCTCGAATAAAAAGAGATCCGATACCGGATTGAGGAGTGTTTGGGTATGGAAAACAGAGGAGGGGATGTACCCAAACTCGTTATTCACCACAAATTGCATGGAATTATACAGATAAAGTGTTGGTTGTCAGTAAGTTGATGCCGTTCTGTGTTAATCCGTGTAATTTGTGGTGAACTCGTTTTGTGTTCCGGACTATTCAAATATGTACGTTTTTCCGTATCTTTGCCGCCGAAGTAATTATTATCAGGAAACAGATATGGGACGAAAAGAAGAATACAAATTGCAGAACGAACAATTCATGCAGACATTACGCACCGAAGCGGATGTACACGAATTGCCATGCGGCATATTATATAAGGTTTTGGAGGAAGGTACCGGCGCAGCCACGCCCCGTTCCAACAGTGTGGTGTCGGTTCATTACAAGGGCACTCTTATCAATGGACGTGAATTTGATAATTCCTGGAAGCGGAACTGTCCCGAAGCTTTTCGTCTGAACGAGGTTATCGAAGGATGGCAGATTGCTCTGCAAAAGATGCGGGTGGGAGATCACTGGATCGTCTACATCCCTTATAATATGGGCTATGGCACACGTACCAGTGGCCCGATTCCGGCTTTTTCAACTTTGATTTTTGAGGTACAATTACTGGGTATAGCTTGAACCATCAAAAAAAGATTCCGGATATCATGACAGAAGACACCTATAAGACCATCACTGAAGTCTCGGAGGGAACATATACCGAGAAACGAAGCAAATTTATTGCCATCGCTCTCCCGGTTCGTACCTTGGAAGAGATTAAAGTGCATCTGGAGGCGTACCAGAAGAAATACTATGATGCCCGCCACGTCTGCTATGCCTATATGCTGGGACACGAGCGGAAGAATTTTCGTGCCAACGATAACGGAGAGCCGTCGGGTACTGCCGGCAAACCGATTCTGGGACAGATCAACTCGAACGAACTGACGGATATACTGATTATTGTGGTCCGTTATTTCGGAGGGATCAAGTTGGGCACTAGTGGACTGATTGTGGCCTATAAGGCCGCCGCCGCCGAGGCCATCGCTGCCTGCACCATTGTAGAGAAAACTGTGGACGAGGAAGTAACCGTACTTTTCGAGTATCCTTTTATGAACGATGTCATGCGGATTGTAAAGGAGGAGGAACCGGAGATTCTGTCTCAGTCGTATGATATGGATTGCAGCATGACGCTTCGTATCCGGCAGTCGGCAATGCCCCGTTTAAGGTCCCGGCTGGAGAAAGTGGAGACTGCCCGCATTACAGATGAACAGGAAGGAAATGGATAGTAGAGATAGGGGGGCGTCGGAACTCTGTGATGAATGATGACACACCTCTCCGAAATAATAAAAAAAAGATAGATAGAATGGCATTTGAAGCAACAAAAAGAGAGTGGAGCGAGTTGTACGTCTTTTTCCGTCTGCTGGCGGATGGAAAAGTATCGCTTGGAACTCCGCAGGCAAAGAAAGAAGATGAAAAGTACCGGCCCATTGCAATGATCCAGCGTGAAGAGCATGATGGCACCCGGCGTTACTATATTGAAGAAGAGGTCATCCGGATGGAAGGTGAGAAGGTGGAGAAAAGTATTCCCCGTGAGGACTTTGCAACAGTGGCGGACCTGATTCTGGACGCGATTAAAAATTCTTCGGCGGATGAAGTTACGTCACCCGACGGGGTGGAGGAGTTCCTGGACGAGGCAGGTATCTTTGATCTGGAAGCCCGGACGGAGGACCGTACCGACTTCTCGATTGCTTTCTGGCATCCTGAGGCTCCGTTGGCGGGTTTCAATGTCCGTTCGCGTCTCAGTGCGATGAATCCGCTGCTGGATGGTGGACGTGCGGCGAACCTGAAGTTGGAGCAGTCCGGTATCAAGTTTGCCACTCCGACCGTCAATAAGATTAATGCCCTCCCTGAATCACCCACGGAGGTAGCCGAGCGTATGATGATGATCGAGCGTCTGGGAGGTGTGCTGAAGTATTCGGACGTAGCGGACCGTGTGTTCCGTTGCAATCTGCTGATGATCGATCTGCACTTCCCTCGTGTGCTGGCAGAGATGGTGCGTATGATGCACCTGGACGGCATCACACGCGTCAGTGAACTGACCGAACAGATGAAGATCATAAATCCTCTCAAGATAAAAGAGGAGCTGATCAGCAAGCATGGCTTTTACGAGTTTAAAATGAAGCAGTTTCTGCTAGCACTTGCTTTGGGTATGCGTCCGGCCAAAATATACAATGGGACCGATTCGGCAGTTGAAGGTATATTGCTGGTCGATGGTAAAGGTGAGGTACTGTGCTATCATAAATCGGAAAAGAAAACATTTGAGGACTTTCTTTATCTGAATTCGCGTCTCGAAAAGGGATCGGTTGATAAAGACAAGTATGGCTTCCTCGAGAGAGAGAACGGAGTGTATTATTTCAAACTGAATGTAAAGATTGGGTTGATTAAAAGATAAATCCGATTGGCAGGAGAATAGATAATGAAGACAAATGAAGTTTTAGAGACCATTAAGGCACGGCGTAGTGTACGTGCGTATGATCGAAAGCAGATTCCGGCGGATGACTTGAACGCCATCCTGGAAGCGGGTGCTTACGCGCCGAGCGGCATGCATTATGAAACGTGGCATTTTACTGCCGTCTGTAATACGGTGAAACTGGAAGAACTGAATGAACGGATCAAAGGGGCATTTGCCAAAAGTGATGACAAGCATCTTCGGGAACGGGGGCACAGTGAGACGTATTGCTGTTACTATCATGCCCCAACCTTGGTCATCGTGTCCAATGAACCCAAGCAATGGTGGGCCGGGATGGATTGTGCCTGTGCTATCGAGAATATGTTTCTGGCAGCCACTTCACTGGGCATCGCTTCCTGTTGGATCAATCAGCTCGGTACGACTTGTGATGATCCGGAGGTACGGGCCTATCTGACTTCTCTCGGAGTGCCCGAAAATCATAAAGTTTATGGTTGTGTAGCTTTGGGATATAAAGCGGAAGGCACATTGTTGAAAGAAAAGACAGTTAAAGCCGGTACGATAACCATCGTGGAATAGGATATTAAGATTCACCACAGAGTTTCACAGAGTTTAAATTGACCACAGAGTCTCACAGAGTTTATCTTTTATGATTTCTACTCTGTGATACTCCGTGCTACTCTGTGGTGAATCGTGAATCAGTTGTTGCTTAGCTTACTTCAGTCGAAGCAGCCGTAGCATGTGGGCAGCAGTTTGCGGTCGCCCAGCGTATTATCTACACGGGCTACATTTACCCAGAACTTATTCTCACGCACACTCTCTATCGGATATGCGGCTTTTTCACGCGTATAGCAGTGTTCCCACTGATCGCTTACTACTTCATATTCAGGGTGCGGGGCATTTATCAGTACATTGTCTTCCTTATCGGCTTCACCGTTTTTCACTTCCTGAATTTCGTTCCAGATGGTCAACATCGTAAGGACGAAGTTATCCAGTTCGGAGAGGCTTTCGCTTTCAGTGGGCTCGATCATCAGTGTGCCGTGCACGGGGAAGGAGAGGGTAGGAGCATGATAGCCGTAGTCCATCAGGCGTTTGGCAATATCATTTTCGCTGATACCGGTTTCTTCGTATACCTTGCGACATTCCAGAATCATCTCGTGTCCCACAAAGCCGTTGGCTCCCCGGTATACAATGCCATACGTATCTTTCAGGCAAGCAGCCAGATAGTTTGCATTGAGAATGGCTGTCTTGGTTGCCATTGTCAGTCCTTCGGCACCCATCATACGGATATAGCCGTAGGTGATAGGCAGAATACCGGCACTGCCAAACGGTGCGGCGGATACTTCGTTCTGTGAGTTGCCAAACAGTCCGTGTCCCGGAAGGAACGGTACCAGATGTTCCGCTACACAGATCGGACCTACGCCGGGGCCGCCTCCTCCGTGGGGAGATGCAAAGGTTTTATGCAGATTCAGGTGACAGACGTCCGCTCCGATAAATCCCGGATTCGTCAGTCCTACCTGTGCATTCATGTTGGCTCCATCCATATATACCTGAGCTCCACAGGCGTGAATGATTTGGCAGATCTCTACGATTTCCGTTTCAAAGATACCGTGTGTCGAGGGATAGGTGATCATCAGTGCGGCCAGGTCATCCTTATTTTCTTCAGCTTTGGCACGGAGGTCATCCATATCTACGTTTCCATGTTCGTCACATGCACAAGTTACAGTGGTGAATCCGGCCTGGATGGCTGATGCGGGATTGGTGCCGTGTGCAGATGCGGGGATCAATACTTTGTTGCGGTGTCCTTGTCCGATGCTTTCAAGATAGGCACGGATGGTGCGCAGACCGGCATACTCACCGGCAGCACCGGAATTGGGTTGCAGGCTTACTCCGGCAAATCCGGTGATGACTTTCAGCTCTTCACTCAGGTTGTGAATCAGTTCGCGGTATCCGGCCGCCTGATCCTCCGGAACAAGCGGGTGCATGCACATAAACTCAGCACAGCTCAGAGGTAACATTTCGGCTGCCGCATTCAGTTTCATGGTGCAGGAACCGAGTGAAATCATCGATTGTGCCAATGAAATATCCTTCCGGTCGAGACGCTTGATGTAGCGCATCATTTCCGTTTCGGTATGATATTTAGAGAATACTTCGTGTGTGAGGTAAGGGGTCTGGCGTTTCAATTCCTCGCTGATGATAGTTGCTTCGGGGATGTCATCCACTTTCTGGAAGTCTTTTCCGGCAGCGATGGCAAAGATAGACAGTAGAATGTTGGCAGCTGCTACGTCGGTTGTTTCGTCAATACTCAGTCCCACGTCTCCATTATCAAAATAGCGCAGGTTCACCTCTTTGCTCAGAGCGATGGTGCGAATCTGCTGTGCCGATACGCTGTCGGGCAAAATGAACCGGAGGGTATCGAAATACTGTTTGTTCACTTGCTTGAATCCCAGTTTACCGATACTCTTTTCCAGGAAAACGGTAATGCTATGGATGCGTGAAGCGATGTTACGGATACCTTCCTGTCCGTGATAGACGGTATAGAATCCTGCCATGGTAGCGAGCAGTGCCTGAGCGGTACAGATATTGGAAGTCGCTTTTTCCCGTTTGATATGCTGTTCGCGTGTCTGGAGTGCCATGCGGTAACAGAGTTTGCCATATTTATCTTTCGACCATCCGATGATACGTCCCGGCATGTTGCGTTTGTATTCGTCGCGGGTAGCGAAATAACCGGCCGAAGGACCACCGTAGAACATGGGAGTACCCAAACGTTGTGTGGTACCGAATACAATGTCCGCTCCCCATTCGCCCGGAGGGGTAAGTAGTGCAAGACTCAGGATATCGGCAGCCACAGCTACCTTGCAGTTGGCTGTATGTGCTTTTTCGGTAAATTCGCGGTAGTCTTCCGCATTACCGTTTGCATTGGGATATTGCAGGACGCAGGCAAAGAGGTCATCTGTAAATTCAAGATCCCGGAACTTTCCGGTACGGATTTCAATGCCTTGCGGGATGGCGCGAGTGGTGATGACCGCCAAGGTCTGCGGGAAGATATTTTCGTCGATAAACACCACGTTGGCTCCCGCCTTCTGCTGGTTGCGTGAACGCAAGCCATACATCATCGTCACAGCTTCGGCAGCAGCGGTGGCTTCGTCCAGCAGTGAACAGTTGGCCAAGGGCATGGCAGTCAGGTCACATACGGCAGTTTGGAAGTTCATCAGGGCTTCCAGTCTTCCTTGCGAAACTTCTGTCTGGTAAGGAGTATAAGAAGTATACCAGACCGGATTCTCGAATACATTTCGCTGGATGACTGCAGGGGTGATCGTGTTGTACCATCCCATACCGATATAAGTGGTGAACAGTTTGTTTTTGCCTGCCAGTTCAGCGATGTGGCGGGCAAACTCGTATTCGGTCATCGGTGCGGGTAGTGCCAGAGGTGCTTTGAGCCGGATGTTGGCCGGAATGGTTTTATCGATCAGTTCGTCGAGCGAAGCAACTCCAATTTTCCGGAGCATTACTTCGGCATCCGCTTTGTTGACGCCGATGTGGCGGCAGGCTAATAAATCGGTTTTCATGTTATTAATGATTTATTTATAATAAGGTTTGTTGATAATCTCTTACCTGAAGAACGGATTTTCCGCCTTCTCTATTCCGATGGTAGTCGGTGCTCCGTGCCCCGGATATACGATTGTTTCGTTGGGGAGGACGAACAGGCGGCTGCAGATATGCTCTTTCAGTTCATCAAAGTTGCCTCCGGCCAGGTCGGCCCGTCCGATGCTTCCCTGAAACAGCACATCGCCCGAAAACATACAGTTGTCAGCCCGGCAGTAATAGACAAGGCTTCCGGGAGAGTGTCCCGGTACATGGATTGCTTCCAGTGTTGTGTTTCCGAAGGTGATGATGTCTCCGTCATGGAGATATTTTCCCAGTGGGACGGGTGCTTCATTCAGTTGGAAACCGAACATGCGACTCTGTTTGGGGGCTTCGTCTATCCAGTACTCGTCGGCCTGATTGGCTTCGGCAGACAGCCCGAACTCGCGAAGCATGAATGGATTTCCGAAAATGTGATCCAGATGCAGGTGAGTGTTCAGCAGATGTTTTATGTTCAGATTGTTGGTGACGATGAAGTTCTTTAAAGCTTGTTTCTCTTCGTCATAAAAGCAGCCCGGATCTATCACGACTGCCTCGTTCGTTTCGTCCCATAAAACGTAGCAGTTTACGGGAAACATATTGAACTCAAATCTCTTAATTTTCATGACTATGTTGTTTGATCGTTTAAATCGTTACATATACCACTTTCTTGGTTTGAAAGAACTCTTCATCGAAATCTTCATTCAGGTTATGCATACTTGTCTTATGCTTAAACAGCATCGCCTCGTGTTCCAGTTCGCCTCCTTTCAGGCAGATAAGTCCGTTGGGGAGAGCATTTTGCTGTTTGGGCGAGATGTTTTTCCGGATAATCTTTATCAGGTCGGCCAGGGGCATCACGGCACGGCTGACAACGAAGTCGAATGTTTGTTTCTCTTCTTCGGCCCGTGCATGGCGGAAAGTGACATTTTTAAGTCCGATGGCATTGGCTACCTCGGTTGCTACACGTACTTTCTTGCCGATGCTGTCCACCAGATGGAATTTCGTGTCCGGAAAAAGAATGGCCAACGGTATTCCGGGGAATCCCCCTCCGGTACCGAGGTCCATGACACTGCTGCCGGCCCGGAAACGGATGACACGGGCGATACCCAGCGAATGAAGCACATGGTGTTCGTACAGATTCTCGATATCCTTGCGTGAGATTACGTTGATTTTAGAATTCCAGTCAATGTAAAGTTCGTAAAGCGCAGCGAATTGTTTGCGTTGCTCTTCCGTCAAGTCGGGAAAGTATTTAAGAAGAAGCTTCACTCCGTTTTCCCCTCCGGCAGAGGGGAGGGAGGAAGTTTGTTCTGTTGTATTCATAAGGTTGTAATATATCTGTATTTTAATAATAATGTTAGATTATTTTAATTTCATCTCTCCGATGATCGGGTTGCTGCCCAGCATGTGTTCCATCATTTCGTATGGAATCTTAATTTCTACCGGTCCCATGGCATACGGGGTGATATCATATACATTATAATAAAAGGTGATGCCGTCTTTGTCCAGATAGAAGTTTTCCGTCGGGGCAATATCTCCGGTAGAGCCGTAACCCATATCCTCGAGTGCTTCGTGCGTTGTCACTTTCTTGTCCGCCATCAACTGATTCCACAGCAAGTCGGTCAGTGCTTCCTTATAATCACCAGTGAAAATATCATCCAGCTTCAGCGGACGCAGGTTTATCAGGTCCATATTCAGGAAAGTTGTCATGTAAATGCCGTGTGCGCCTCCGGTATATTCATTGTAGTTAATGCGATAGACCAACAGATTCTTATAATAAAGTTGCACGTGGCTTTCTATCCCTTTATAGTATGAGTACCATGCACCGATGGAGCCTTCACTCTCTTTGTTCTTTTCGTCTTCGGCATACATCGGTTCGAGGTCTGTGCGATATTCTTTTACGTAATGTTCGGTGTACTCCTTTACCACCTGCGCCGGTTTCTCTCCGATATATCCTTCACCGAAGCAGGCGGCGATAAAGTAGCTGTTCAGGCTGTCTTTCAGTTTATTGTCTGTCGACTTCACCGGATAGGCGAAATTGATGGTCAGATTACATGCCGGTTTTGCGGTATCTCCGAAGAGATGTGCTGTTTCGTTTACCTGTATACTGTCGAATTCCAGTGCACCGGTATTCTTGTTCATCTTGTCACCGCAAGAAAATAAAAAGCCACTTGTAGCAAGTATTATCGCAAGCAGGCTGACATATTGTTTTTTCATAAGGGGTTCTTCTTTAAATTCAACATTTATATAATCGTTCACTATCGACAAATATAGTTCATATTAGTGAATCGACAGCATAAAAAAAGAAAAAAGAATGTGGCAGGCTGGTTAAATCTGCTTATCTTTGCAACCGTTATGAAGAGATTCCGCTATATACTTGCCGTTATTCTTTCTCTCCTTATAGTATATGTAGGAGCGGGAGTCTCTGTTGCCCAATATTGTTGCAGTGGTTGTGAAACGGCCAATTGTTGCTGTGCCGACAAATGCGGCTTCTGTGGTAAGTTTGACTTTGAGTTCCATAAATCATGCCGGGGCGAGGGATGTACGGCGACCATCTATAAGCTTGATCTGGTAAAGCAGGTATTCGAATCCTCTGTTCCTGCTCCTGTCAGCTTGTTGCTTTGTGACCAGGTATCGGACTTGCTATGCGCTCTTTTCCGCGATGAGGTGTTGGATCCTCCTTATGTGATACCGCCACCCAAGACAAGTTCCCGGCATTATCTGGCTCTTTATTCTACTTTGCTTATTTAGTTTCTTCGATTTTTATTGTTTGGATTGCATCGCAGATTGCACTGGCTTTCACCGTTTAAGGATTGATTCCGTAGATTGTTGGAGCCGGGTAACTTGTGTCACCCTGTGCAGTCTGCGGTGAATCCTATCTGTTTTTTATTGAATATAAACCGAATAAAAAAGACAAACGAAGAAATTTAATGAAATACATGTTATTGACTGGACTGCTTCTCGGCAGTCTGACCGTACAGGCGCAAGTGAGCGGTACGGTGAAAGATCAGGCAGGCGAACCGATTATAGGCGCCAACGTTTTCTGGAAAAACATTTCCGGTGGGGTAGCCACTCGTGAGGACGGTACTTTTTCCATATCTAAACCCGACAAGTCCAATCATCTGATCGTAAGTTTTATAGGTTACGAAAACGACACCATACAAGTGAACGATAAGAAAGCCGTTCTGGACGTGGTGCTGCGCGAAGGAATGGAACTGAGTGAAGTGCAGATTGTCAGCCGTAAGTTGAGTACGCTGAAGTTGCGCAGCAGTGTGATGAACGAAGAGATCATTACCAGCGACGAGCTCTGCCGTGCGGCATGTTGCAATCTCGGTGAAAGTTTTGTTACCAATCCGTCGGTAGACGTCAGCTATTCGGATGCTGCAACGGGAGCGAAACAGATCAAGTTGCTCGGGCTTTCCGGAACCTATGTGCAGATGCTGACCGAGAATATCCCGAACTATCGTGGTGCTGCTTCTCCTTATGGGTTGGGTTATGTGCCCGGTCCCTGGATGCATAGCATACAGGTTTCAAAGGGAATCTCGTCAGTAAAAAACGGTTACGAGGCCCTTACGGGGCAGATCAATGTTGAGTTTAAGAAGCCACAGTTGCCTGAGGCCGATTGGGTTTCGGCCAACCTTTTTGCCAGTACTACCAATCGTTATGAAGCGAATGCAGACGCCACCGTGAAACTGTCCAAGCGGTGGAGTACTTCATTGCTGGCGCATTACGAGAATGAAACAAAGGCACACGACGGCAATGATGACGGCTTTGCCGATATTCCCCGGATAGAGCAGTATAACTTCTGGAATCGCTGGGCATATATGGGGGATCATTATGTGTTTCAGGCAGGCATCAAGGCATTGGACGAAAGCAGAAAAGGCGGTCAGGTGAGTCATAGCGGCGTGCCGGCAGCCGATCGGTATGAAATAGACATCGACACCCGGCGCTACGAGGCCTTTACCAAGAATGCCTATATATTTAATAAGGAGAAGAATACCAATCTTGCACTGATTCTGTCCGGTACGTTGCACAATCAAGATGCACTTTATGGACGGAAGATCTATAACGTCGACCAATCCAACGCCTATGCTTCACTTATGTTCGAAACCGAATTTACGAAAGAGCACAATCTATCTGCAGGCTTCAGCTATAATTATGACGGATACGACCAGCATTACCGACTGACCAATAACGCTGAAACACCGTTGACGAAAGCTTTTGCACGTGAATCGGTGGGCGGAGCCTACGCACAGTATACCTTCAACCTGGATAATAAGTTTGTGTTGATGGCCGGACTTCGTGGCGACCATAGCAGTGAGTACGGATTCTTTGTGACTCCGCGTGCGCACATTAAGTACAACCCCAATGACTTTGTTCATTTCCGTCTTTCCGCCGGAAAGGGATATCGCACCAACCATGTGCTTGCCGAGAATAATTATCTGATGGCAAGCAGCCGCAAGGTGAGCATCGCCGATCATCTCGATCAGGAAGAGGCTTGGAATTATGGAGCAAGCATATCGGGATATATCCCGCTTTTCGGGAAGACGCTGAACCTGAACCTGGAATACTATTACACCGACTTCCTGAAACAGGTCGTTGTCGATATGGATACGAATCCGCACGAGGTGGCCTTTTACAATCTCGACGGACGCTCGTACTCACAGGTATTTCAGGTGGAGGCCACTTATCCCTTCTTTCAGGGATTCTCGCTGACTGCCGCATATCGCTGGACAGACGCGAAGACTACCTATAATCATCAATTGATGGAGAAGCCCCTGACGGGAAAATATAAAGGCCTCGTCACTGCCTCTTATCAGACTCCGCTGGGTTTGTGGCAGTTTGATGCCACATGGCAGATGAACGGGGGAGGACGTATGCCCAATCCGTACACACTTGCCGACGGAACCTCTTCGTGGGATGCACGCTACAAAGGCTTCAGCCAACTCAGCGCCCAAGTGACACGCTACTTCCGCCGCTGGTCGATATACATCGGGGGCGAAAACCTGACTAATTTTAAACAGAAGAATCCGATTATCGACGCTGCCGATCCTTGGGGCGACCGTTTTGACTCGACCATGATATGGGGGCCGGTTCATGGAGCGAAAGGATATATCGGAGTCAGGTTCAATCTGGCGAGAGATTAAGAATAAAAAGTGACAGATCACAGAATTTATCAATACTAATACTTACATTTATGAAGACTAAAAAAATGATTGCTACCCTGGTGGTGGCTTTGCTCTCGGTGACGGCCGTTATGGCAAAAGACTTCCGTACTGTCGTTTTCAAAGTGGCACAGATGGAATGTGCCAACTGCGAACGAAAGGTGAAGAACAATATCAAGTTCGAGAAAGGGCTTAAAAACTTTACAACCGATCTTAAGGAACGAACTGTTACCATTACCTATGATGCCGAGAAGACAAATGTTGAAAAACTGAAAGAAGGCTTTCGGAAATTTAAATACGAAGCTGTAGTCATAAAGGAGGCAAAGGAAACGGACAAGAAGTGAACATTGTTCTTTACCTCATTGTTTATTAGATAGTATATATAATAATAGATTATGAGTAATATAACAAAGAAAGCGTTTCCTGTACTGAATATGCACTGTGCAGGGTGCGCTAATAATGTGGAAAAAACAGTGAAGAAACTGGCCGGTGTGGTAGACGCATCGGTCAACTTCGCCACAAACACACTGTCCGTTTCGTACGAGGCCGACAAGCTGACCCCCGGAGAGATCCGTGCGGCTGTACTTGCCGCAGGTTATGACCTGATAGTGGAAGAGGCCCTGAAAGAGGAACGTCAGGAGGAGGCACAGGAGAAACACTACCGGCTGCTGAAACGGCAGGTTATCGGTGCATGGATCTTCGTTGTTCCCATGTTGCTGTTTTCTATGGTTCTGATGCATGTACCTTTCTCTAACGAGATCCAGTTGATACTGGCCCTCCCTGTAATGATCTTTTTTGGTGGATCTTTCTACGTCAACGCCTGGCGGCAGGCACGTCTGGGGAGGAGTAACATGGATACGCTGGTGGCACTGAGTACCTCCATCGCATTCCTGTTCAGTGTCTTCAATACATTTTTCCCTGAGTTCTGGTATAGCCGCGGACTTGAGCCGCACGTCTATTACGAAGCCGCAGTAGTCATCATTGCCTTTGTACTGACCGGAAAGTTAATGGAAGAGCGTGCTAAGGGAAACACCTCTACCGCCATTCGTAAATTGATGGGACTTCAGCCCCGTGTGGCCCGAGTGCTTCGCGAAGGGATCGAAGAAGACATCCTGATAGACCAGTTGCAAACCGGCGATCTGGTGGTCGTACGTCCGGGCGAACAGATTCCCGTGGACGGACGTCTGTCTGAAGGAGAGTCTTATGTAGACGAAAGCATGATTAGCGGAGAGCCTATTCCTGTAGAGAAGAAGGTCGGTGACCGGGTACTGGCGGGAACCATCAACCAGAAGGGAGCTTTTGTAATCAAGGCGTCCGGTGTGGGAAGTGAGACGGTGCTGGCGCGCATCATCCGCATGGTTCAGGAAGCGCAGGGAAGTAAAGCTCCCGTACAGCGTATCGTAGACCGGGTGACGGGTATCTTCGTTCCGGTGGTGCTGTGCATTGCCGTGCTGACATTTGTCATCTGGCTGTTGGTGGGAGGAACCGATTATTTCTCACATGCCTTGCTTTCGGCTGTATCCGTACTGGTCATTGCCTGTCCGTGTGCTTTGGGACTTGCTACTCCTACCGCTCTGATGGTGGGTATCGGCAAAGCAGCCAGCAACCATATTCTGATAAAGGATGCTGTTGCCCTCGAGCAGATGCGTAAAGTCGATGTAGTGGTGCTCGACAAAACCGGGACATTGACCGAGGGACATCCCACTGTCTCCGGATGGCTTTGGGCCCAAGTACAGGAAGAGCATTTCAAGAATGTTCTGCTGGCAGCCGAGCTTAAATCCGAACATCCGCTTGCCGGAGCCATTGTCTCTTCTCTGCAAGAGGTGGAGAAGATAGTTCCTGCCCAGTTGGAGAGTTTTGAGAGTATCACCGGAAAAGGTATCAAGGTGGTATATCAGGGTGACACTTATTGGGTGGGCAGCCACAAATTGCTGAAAGATTTCAGTGCTTCTCTTTCTGACGTACTTGCCGAGATGATGGTGCAATACGAATCGGACGGGAACAGTATCGTTTACTTTGGCCGTGGAACAGAGGTACTTGCCGTTGTCGCCATTGCCGACCAGATAAAGCCGACTTCTGCCGAGGCGGTGAAGGAACTGAAACGTCAGGGCATCGACATTTGCATGCTGACCGGTGACGGACAACGGACGGCACTTGCCGTATCGGGCAAATTGGGCATCGACCGCTTTGTGGCAGATGCCTTGCCGGATGATAAAGAAGAGTTTGTGCGTGAGCTCCAGATGCAGGGCAAAACGGTTGCTATGGTGGGTGACGGAATCAATGACTCACAGGCGTTGGCTTTGGCTGATGTCAGCATAGCGATGGGGAAAGGCACCGATATAGCCATGGATGTGGCGATGGTTACGTTGATGACATCGGATCTGCTGTTGCTGCCCCGTGCATTCGAACTCTCCAAGCAAACAGTAAAACTGATTCACCAGAATCTGTTTTGGGCGTTTATCTATAATCTGATAGGCATTCCCATTGCAGCCGGAATCTTGTTCCCTGTCAACGGGTTACTGCTCAATCCGATGCTTGCCAGTGCAGCGATGGCATTTTCAAGTGTAAGTGTCGTGCTGAATTCACTGAGTCTGGCCAGAAAATAACAATTCCTTTCAAAACGAACTCACCACAGAGGGCACAGAGTAACACAGAGGATACAGAGGGCAGAGAGTACACAGAGCGTTCATGTTGGTCATCCATAATTTGAAGTTTGCTCTGTGTTACTCTCTGCCCTCTGTGGTAAAAAAGGGTTTTGAATGTCTTTCCCGGAGAAAGTTGTCAGCTGTTTCTGAATTCCAGCGGACTCATGCCTACATATCTCCTGAAATATTTTCCAAAGAACGAAGCACTGGGGAAGTTCAGTGAATAAGCGATTTCCTGGATAGTCATGTTGCTCGATTTGAGTTTGGCTTTCGCGTCGATGATAACCACGTAGGCTATGACGTCCAGTACGTTACGTCCGGTCACCTGCTTGACCGTAGTACTGAGGTGTTGCAGCGATATTCCCAACTTGTCCGCATAGAACTGGGCACGACGCTCCTCGGTGTAATGTTCCGTGACCAGTCCTACCAGTTCGCGGCAGATTTCTTCCTTACGGTTCGTATTGTGATTTTTCGAGGAGTATCTCTGATAGATTAGTCCGACGGCAGTCAGGATCGATCTTAAAGACACCTCTGTCATTTCGGAGGGGAGAGATAATTTTTCGTCACACGTCACGCGTGCCAGCAAAGAAAAATAATCTATCAGATAGCTAGCTATATCCTCCTGCAACTCTACAATCGGACATTCGGTTATTTTGGAGAAGGAACTGACCATTGATTTTATCAGATTGATGCGTTCTACGCATTCCGATGAGAATCCCGCAAAGCATAAACGTACTTTTTCCGTGCGTTCGCGGAATTGGATAATGGTACCCGGTAACAGTGTGATCAAGTCGTTCGGTTTTATCTCGTAGTCAATCAGATTAATGGTTGCGGTCATCTTGCCTTCCGTACAAATAGCAAAGATGCCGGCTTTCAGCCTGCATGATTGTTTGTAGATATTTAATATATCTTCGGTTACATCATTCCATGCCAAAATCTCGCACGGAAGATCTACTTGTGGAAAGTCAAACTTCATATTACTTTCTTTTTTTGAATCACGCAAATATACACATTTTCTTTTATTTTTTTATCTTTGTCCTTATGAAAACAATTACAACCGATTGGGAACTTATTCCATATTCTGAGGCATGGAGTCGCCAGACGGAATGGTTCGATGCCCTTGTCCATGCGAAGCAGAACGGGGAGAGTTACGAGAACCGTATAATTTTTTGTGAACATCCGCACGTTTACACGCTGGGACGTAGCGGGAAAGAAAATAATATGTTGCTGGGAGAGGAGCAACTGAAGACTATCGGTGCCACTCTCTATCATATCGATCGTGGGGGAGACATCACTTATCACGGTCCCGGGCAGTTGGTGTGCTATCCGATTCTCAATCTTGAAGAGTTCGGATTGGGATTGAAGGAGTATGTGCATTTATTGGAAGAAGCCGTCATCCGTGTCTGTGCGTCTTACGGTGTTGTGGCGGGGCGGTTGGAGAAGGCGACCGGTGTCTGGCTGGAGGGAGATACGTCCCGTGCCCGCAAGATATGTGCGATAGGGGTCAGGAGCAGCCATTATGTGACAATGCACGGATTGGCATTGAATGTCAATACCGATTTACGTTATTTCAGCTACATCCATCCTTGTGGTTTCATTGATAAGGGTGTGACCTCGCTTCAGCAAGAACTTGGCCGTAGCATCGATATGGCGGAGGTGAAAGAACGGTTGGGCCGGGAGTTGCTTGCTGCCCTTTTGTCAAAATGATAATCAAACCTCTCTGGATTGCTCTATTTCCGCCCAATGATGCACTGAACGGATAAAATCGCCTTCCTTGCGGGTTGGCGATTTTGTTTTTGATATCAGATGTCTTTGCAGGCTGTCATAATGGCGATGTCGTGAAGCTATCGGAATGAAAAGGTGCGTAATAAGAGCATGTGGCTCTCTTTCTGTTAGTTCGGACTTGTCTGCTTCGGGAGTACAACCAGAGAATAATCTTTTTCTTTTAACCTCTGAAACCCTAATAATAGATGTAAAGTAGGAAAACATATAGAGATAATTTGAAAAGACGTAAGCATATTCTGTAAATGCTTACGTCTTTCGGACCGAATGCTTACTTCTTTTTGCTGAAATCCGGTTACTTTTCGGGTCAGACCCCGGCTCTCCGGCTACAAAAGTCCGGTTTTCCGGGAAGAAAAGTCCCGCTTTTCGACTTCCGCACTTCCGGTTGCTGTCTAAAAGCAGAAGGTGCTGTCATGAAATCCGCTAATTTCCTTTCATATTGACAAGAAAAAGAGGATATATCAAAACTCGTATTCACCATAGGTAGGTTATGCAAATTATTTTTTCATTCTCAGCACTCTGATGCCGGTCAGTGATTTTCTGTCTTTCAACATTTGGCTCAGTGCGGTTTTGCCCACTACTACTTTACCCTCTTTGGATGAAGCATGCAGCAGGTGCAACTGCCCCTTGATGTAAATGGCAATGCCCATGTGGCTTACGTCCAGTCCCGGAGTATTGGTGGTCAGGGCGATGATGTCTCCGTTCTTGATCCAAGGCAGTCCGTCCGGTTCCAGTTTGTCTTTGGGCAGATAGTGTACCTCTTTGCCGCTCAAGGCTTTTTCATACTTTGCCATTTGGGCTACGTTCTCCGGAGAATTTTTCAACGATTTGTAGAGTTCCGGATGCGTACTCATATACGAGAGCGACAGTTTTTGTTTGAAGGGGCTGTAGGCAGCCGTTACATCTTCGAGCAGGCCTTGGCGGACTGCATTGTTGATCCAGTCGGATATATAGTGCAGGCGGGAGGTGTATCCGTCTATTTTTCCGTCACGATAGCGGATGCGTTGCAAATTGCGGGCGAAATCGCCTTCCTGCATTTCGTCTCCTTGCTGCGGGCAGAGGGCCATTGCCAGTGCATATTCAACGAAAGTGGTACAATCCACTTCGTCACAATTGATAATAAGGTCTTCTGTGTCATCTACTTCCAGGGTGCCTGCCTTATAGGGGGTGTCGACAAACCCGAGTCCGTTACTCAGCACCAGGCTGCTCTCCTGTGCTGCAACTGTTCCGGCCAATAGGCTGGTACATAATAAAAGTGTGCGAATTGTTTTCATTTTTATAAAGATTGTTTTTGTAATACCTTCGTTGTATCTATTGGAACCTGACTCCGTCCCGCAACCATTTCTCTAATTCTTCCGTCCATTGGCGTTTATAGGCAAAACTGTCATAGAACCCCCATCCGTGTCCGCCCGTGGGATAAATGTGGAGGGTGGCAGGCACCTTATGCTTTTGCAACGCCAGATAGTAATTCACGCCATTGGCGGGAGGCACTCCTTCGTCGTCCGAAGAGAGGGTGATGAAAGCCTGCGGAGTGTGATCCGTCACTTGCTGTTCGTTGGAGAACTTTCTGGTTAATTCCGGCGTTGCGTCCGGCCCGAGCAGATTGTGGCGTGATCCTCCGTGGGTGTCGCCGGATTCCATCGTGATTACCGGATAGAGCAATATCTGAAAGTCGGGTCGTGTGTCCTCACGGCTGTAATGCGTAGCAAGGGTAGAGGCGAGATGACCGCCGGCCGAAGCTCCCATAATGCCCACCCGGTCTGTACGAATATTCCAGTCTTTGGCATGTTTCCGCACTATTCGTATCGCTTGTTCAGCATCCGACAAAGGCACCTCGCAGTGTCCGTTAGGCATCCGGTATTTTAGTACCACATAGGTGATGCCCAATGAATTGAACCATGGTGCCATGTCGTGTCCTTCATGATCCATGGCCAAGAGAGCGTAAGCACCGCCGGGACACATGATGATGGTCATGCCGTTAGGTGTCGCCGGACGATAGACGGTGATGGTGGGCTGTGTGACGTTAGTGAGCCGGTATGGAGCCGACATCACTTCTTCGCCTTTCAGCCCGTTATCATTGGGAGCGCCGTTGGGCCATAAAGGTAGCTCAACGGGCTTTTGTGCTGACAAGCCGGTAGCCATGAACAGAAGAATGGATGTGATTAATGTTTTCATTTTACTTTCATGGATGCTTTGATGAAATAGAGAATCAACAGGGCATAAGCTATCAGGGCCGCAAGTTGAGACAGAGTATTGTTCAGCCACGCGTCATTTACCAGATTGATGCCTCCGAAGCGCATTGCCGCACTGACCACACCCATCAGGGCACCTCCGGCGATGAATCCGGATGCCAGTAATGTACCTTTCTCTCCCCGTTCCGTGTTGAGTGAAGCGTCTTTACTGCGGGTAGTCACATACCAGTTGATCGCACCGCCCACCACCAGCGGTATATTCAGTTCGAGAGGAATAAACATACCGAGTGCAAATGCCAGTGCGGGAACTTTCAGGAGCGTCAATACGATGGCCAGTACGGCACCGATGCCATAGAGCATCCACGGAGCACCCACACCACTCATTAACGGCTCGATGACGGCAGCCATTGCGTTAGCCTGCGGGGCAGCCAGCTGACCGCTTGTGAATCCGTAAGTTTTGTTCAGGATAATCATTACACCGCCTACGGTAGCAGCCGAAACGATGGTTCCGAGGAACTTCCATGCTTCCTGCTTGGCCGGTGTGCTGCCGAGCCAGTATCCGATTTTCAAGTCTGTGATAAAACCTCCTGCCATGGAAAGTGCGGTACAGACCACACCACCCATTACCAATGAAGCCACCATGCCTGAAGGGCCTTTCAACCCGACAGCCACCATAACGACCGATGCCAGAATCAATGTCATCAGAGTCATGCCCGATACGGGATTAGTGCCCACGATAGCGATTGCATTGGCGGCTACCGTTGTGAACAGGAATGAAATTCCGGCCACCAGCAGGATGGCTACCAGTGTATGCACCAGGTTGCCTTGCATCACATCGAAATAGAAGAAAAGCACTACCAGAATCAGCGTGATAATGGAACCGATGGCAATGATTTTCATTGAGAGGTCGCGTTGGGTGCGGATAATGTTCTTTTCGGCATCACTCTTTCCGCCCATTTCCTTAGCCGCCAGTCCCACCGCACTGCGGATGATGCTCCATGATTTGATGATGCCGATGACACCTGCCATGGCAATGCCGCCGATACCGATGCTTTTGGCATAGTGGCTGAATATCTGTTCGGGACTCATAGAGCCTACCGTGGCGGTTATGTCCGGATTCCACTGATTCAGTACCGAATCACCGAAGAAGAGTGACATGCCCGGTACGATGATCCACCATACGGCCAGGGAGCCGAAGCAGATAATGGAAGCATATTTCAGTCCGACGATATATCCCAGGCCGAGTACGGCTGCGCCGGTGTTTACCTTGAAAACCAGTTTGGCTTTGTCGGCCAGCATTTCGCCTATTCCGCATACGCGGGTGGTGAAGTTTTCGTTCCACCAGCCGAAGGTAGCCACGATGAAATCGTACAGACCGCCGATCAATCCTGCCATCAGCAATGGCTTGGCCTGGCTGCCTCCTTTTTCACCCGACACCAGCACCTGTGTGGTGGCTGTCGCTTCGGGAAAAGGATACTTGCCATGCATGTCGCTTACAAAGTATTTGCGGAAAGGAATCAGGAACAAGATGCCCAGTACACCGCCCAGCAGTGAACTGATGAACACTTGCATAAAGGTGACCGACATATCCGGATATTTGGCTTGCAGGATATAGAGGGCAGGCAGTGTGAAGATGGCTCCTGCCACGATGACGCCTGAGCAGGCGCCGATGGATTGGATAATGACGTTTTCGCCGAGTGCGTTTTTGCGTTTGGCTGCGCCGGATACTCCGACTGCTATGATGGCGATGGGGATGGCAGCTTCGAATACTTGTCCTACTTTTAGTCCCAGATAGGCTGCGGCAGCCGAGAAAAGGATGGCCATGGCGATACCCCATGCTACAGACCAGAGGTTTACCTCCGGATACGTTTTCTTTGGACTCATCAGCGGGTTGTACACTTCTCCCGGTTTCAGTTCCCGGAATGCGTTCTCGGGTAAGCCCGTAAACTTGTCTTCTTCTTGTTTCATAATTGTTTTTTGTAGTTTATGTATAGTTTATCAGATTTCCAAACGGTCGGTTTCTCAAAACAGCTTCAAAGTAAGCAAAAAAAAAGGAGAATCCCGAAAGATTCTCCTCATTGTTGTTATTAATTTTTGCTTATTTCGCGTCTTTGGCTGTCATGTCGCCTTCCACGAAAAGACGTATCATCTCCGTCTTGGCGTTTGTACGCAGGGTTATGGACTTTTTGAAGTGTCCCGGATATTTATCCGTTCCGTTGTAAGTCACCTTGATTGTACCTGTTTTTCCCGGCATGATAGGTTCCTGGGTATATTCGGGTACGGTACATCCGCAGGATGCTACAGCCTGATGAATGACTAACGGGGCATCGCCGATATTTGTGAACTTGAAAGTGCAACTCACAACAGGATTGTTTTCCGAGAACGTTCCGAAGTCGTGGGTTGTCTTATCAAACTTTATTTCTGCTTTTCCTTGAGCTTGGGCAAGTCCGATGCTCAGCACCATCATAGTGATAAAAAATAGTATTTTCTTCATTTTCTATTTCTTTTTATGGTTTTGTGAGTGGCAAAGGTAAGGTTTTTTTTGATAAATGATGTCGTATGACGGTGAAATTGTATTAAAAAGGCATCTGACAGAGAGGGTGTAGCTGTCTGGTATATAGGGTGTAGCCATGCGAGGCTTAGGGCTACACCCTGTGCACCGTATGGCTACACCTCTTTAGAATACGCCCGGAAACAAGAGGGTGAAGATACTGCCTTTCCCCGGTTCGGATGAAACGGTGATGGTGCCGCGGTGCAGATGCATGATCTGTCGTGAGATGGTCAGGCCGATGCCCGATCCGGTGGGTTTAGTCGTGAAGAACGGGATAAAGATGCGGTCGAGCACCTCTTGCTCGATTCCTGTCCCGTTGTCTTCTATCCTTATATAGGGGCGTTCTCCGGAACTTAATCCGGCTGAGATCCGGATGTCGGTCGCATCGTTCTCGCGGGCGTTTTTAATCAGGTTGATCAGCACTTGTTCAATCAGATCTTTGTCCGCCATCAGGCGTTGGCCCTTGGGCGGAAGTATCAGGTGCAGGTCATTCGGTTCTCTGTACATCAACCGTACCACACCTGTCAGTAATTCTTGTGATGTATATATCTTCAGCAGGGGTTGTGGCAGGTGAGACACTTCCCGGTAACTGTTGACAAACCGAATTAACCCGTCGCCCCGCCGGCGGATGGTTTGTAACATCCGGCGTATTTCGGCCCGCTCTTCTTCATTGCCGTCAAAGTCTTCTATCTGATGTTCCAGCAATTCGGACAAAGACGTGACCGGAGTGATGGAATTCATGATTTCGTGTGTCAGTACACGGATCAGTTTCTGCCAGGCTTCGGTTTCCTGGCTGTCTAATACCGAATGGATGTTTTTCATGCTGGCCACTGTGAGCGGTCGTCCCTGTATCACAAACTCCATTCCGGAAAGTGCCAGTTGGATGGTCTCTTCCTCTTTTTTCGCCTGCAGAACGGAGATGTCACCCGCTTTTAAGGAGTAAAGGCGGGCAGGCAGCTCGCTGTGAAAGTATTTCAGTTCATCGATACTTTTCAGATTGTGGTTATCGAGCAGTCTTTTGGCGGCTTCATTCATCCACTCGATCCGTCCGGAAGGGGTATATACCAATACGGACATATCGATGTGGTTGGCCAGAGCCTGAAAATATTGTAGTTTGCTTTCTTTCTTCTGAAGGTTCTGTTTGTAGAAATCCAAGGCTTGGTTCATTTCGTTCAGAAGCTCTGCCGGCAGTGAACGGAGGCTTTCTTCGCTTTGCACGGGGGAGGAGAGGAACTCGGAATAGCGGACAGACCAGATGAACTGTGCCATGGCACGTGTGGAGCGGAGGATGTAGCGATAGATTCTGTAGGCTGTGTATAGCAAGAGGCATACGGATACCGGCAGGCTGATATAGAAACCGTGCATGCCTAACCACACGGTGGTGTAACAGCAGATCAAAAGGGCTGCTGTCAATATAAGGGGTTTCCTCGCCCATTTTTGTTTCATGTCATGTAACTGTTTGAGGTTATAATCCGTGTTTCTCGATCCGCCTGTATAGCGATGTCCGGGTGATTCCCAGCATTTCTGAGGCTAACGTAATGTTGCCGGCACAAAGCCGGAGTACTTCGCTGATGGTTTCGCGCTCCTGGCGTTCAAGGTTGTATTTCTCTTTCTCCGAAACCTGTCCCTGAGGCGATGTGCGAAGCATGAAGTCGTCCGGCATCAACATTGGATTACCTGAGAGGATGACCGCCCGTTCGATGGCATGTTCCAGCTCGCGTACATTCCCCGGCCAACGATAGAGTTGCATTAATCTGCGCGCTTCTTTCGAAATGCCCCGGACTTCTTTTTTATATTTTTTCCGATAGCGTTGTAAAAAGTGATCGGCAAGCAGGAAAAGGTCGTTGCCCCGTTCGTGTAAGGGAGGGATACGTATTTCGATCGTATTGATGCGGTAGAGAAGATCTTGCCGGAACAGCCCGTTATCGATGGCTGTATACAGGTCGGTATTCGTTGCGCATATCAGTCTCACGTCTACCGGATAAGAAGTGGTGGAACCCAGTCGCGAACTTTTGCGTTGTTCGATGACCGAAAGCAGCTTGGCCTGTAAAGGCAGGCTCAGGTTGCCAATTTCATTTAGGAACAGAGTACCTCCCGAGGCTACCTCCAGCCTTCCGGGTTTCTTTTTCCGCGCATCTGTAAAAGCACCTTTTTCGAATCCGAAGAGTTCGCTCTCAAACAGTGTTTCGGGGATGCTTCCCAAATCGATCGGGACGTATATTTCGCCTTTCCGGGGCGACTGTTCGTATACATAGCGTGCTATCAGATCTTTTCCTGTACCGTTTTCACCTAAAAGTAACAGGTTGGCGTCCGTATCGGCAAATTTCCGGATGGTCTGGAAAATAGCCTGCATGGCGGCCGATTCGCCGATGATTCGGGCCGGTTCCGGCGAGGGGGCGGTCAGAGCTTCTTTCTGCTCCTTCAGTGATTCTACTTCCGTACGGCTGAAGCTGAGTTGCAATGCCGCAGATACGGTTGCAATCATCTTATCGTTTTGCCAGGGCTTGGCGATGAAGTCGGTAGCGCCGAGCTTGATGGCCCGTACAGCCTTTTCGGTATCGGCATAAGCCGTGATGAAGATTACCACTGCTCCCGAATCCAGTTTCAGGATCTCTTCCAACCAGTGGAATCCTTCCCGTCCGCTGACAGCATCGTTCCTGAAATTCATGTCCAGTAAGATGACATCATAGTGTGTGCGTGACAGGATGGGGAGCAGTTCTCTCGGATCGGTCGTGATGCTGATTGATTCTGCAATGGGGCGTAACAGCATTTTCAGTGTGAAAAGGATGTCTTCATTATCATCGGCTATCAGTATTTTGCCTCGTTTCAGTGTCATAGTATAGTATGTTGATTGGCAGGACAAAGATAGAGAAAAAGTTTGGGTAATCTGTGTACGATATCGTACAAAAACTGCACGCTTTCGTACGAATTACAGATCGTCCGTTTTCGGTAACAGGTTGATAAATAATAGGATGTCTGTTTGGTATACTTCTTGCTTTTATTTAATAAATAGAATTTGCAAAGATGATCGGAAGTAAAATGAAAAGCACTTGGATGTTGGGACTGCTGCTCCTCTTGGGAAGCTGTCAGCAGAAAGGGCCGGCAAGTGGCCGGGTGGAGATGAAAGGAGAGTCGGATAGTTTGAGTGTCCGGCATGGGCAAGAGAATGCATTGTCGGTTTCGGATGAATATCCGGAAGGGTATGTTCCTGTTCCGGGCATTCGGTATCAGGCGAACTATCTTACCGGAAATCCGGAGCGTCTTGACGTGAAGGCCGCATTGCGGAATGTCCGTCCTCTGAAGTTGAGTCAATTGGGCAGTCAGCTTGATTTCATGGTATTTAAAGATGTGAAAGGAGGCATCTTCCGCCTGATACCGATTGAAGAGGGCTGCTTGGGAGTGGGGATTGGTGGTATCTGGTTGCTGGATGGGAACCTGAAAATGATTCGGATGTTGTTTCGCAATGATGTGGATATTACGGAAGAAAATGGATTTACCAACTTTCAGACGAAGCGTTACATCAATCCGGATTATTATGAAAAGTCTTCCCGGACGTTGATCGGCGTGCTGTATGATCAGAGGGATAAAAAGAATCCCAAATCCTTTGTCAGGCTTTCTCTGAAAGATTTGTTAAGCGCATCCCGGCCTCTGACACCGGACGATATCCATAAACGTGCAGGCATTTCCGGAAATTATCTGTTAGGAATGGCAGACGGGTATGCTACCTGGACCCGATTTACGAACGACGTTTATACCTTCAATTTGCGGGGTGATACACTTTGTCATTTTACTATCGGAGAGAAAGTAAACTATCCTCCCCGCGGTAACGGTTCATATCGTTCGGGAGAACAAGCGACTGTTTATCATTATAAAGGCTGTCCCATGATCATTATGCCTTATGGGAATACGGTTTATCGTATGACAGACGCCTCTACCCTGGAACCGGTTTATGAACTCGATTTCGGCACGTTGCATCGGGCTACGGGAGAAGAGGTGGTTGGCGGTGCCGATGTGGACAATGCCTATTTCCTGTCGGATTGGGTGGAGACCGACAGCTACGTATTCATGCATGTAGAAAAAGGATATGACTGTCCCTATGCACGCGACAAGAAGCAAGTAACGCTTTACTCGCTGATATATGACAAACGGTCTAAAGCGTTTTTCTCCTTACCGCAGGCTGAAGAAACGGTTCATCCCTGTCCGGAGCCTGATCTTCCTGACGGCATTCCGTTTTGGCCCCGGAAAGGTTTTTCTGAGAAGCAGCTTGCTACATTTACAACCGGGTGGAAATTAAGTAAATCTTCTCCTGAAGTATTCAAGCGGATACCTGCTTTACAGGGTACCGAGAAAGAGACTACGTCACTTATAATCACTCTAAAATGAACGATACACGATGCTGAAACACTACTTCCGCCAACTCGGCTTATAAAACGGAATATGGATAGTCTCAGAGCCCGGTTAAATCCGGCCCGGGATTGTTTTGAGATCTGTTCTCGATAAAACTCGTATAAAATTTATTCAAGGAAAATTTAAACAGGCTTTTTAAAAAGGGGAGTGAAAGGTAATGATTAAAAGATATTATTATTGGGGGAGTTTACTTTTGATGGGAGGATTGTGCCTGTCGGCTTGTGGTAATAAAAATCCGGGGGTGAGTAAGGAGGAGCTGCGGAGGGAGTTTGCTAAAAGTGCAACTCCGGCGGCCGGCGTGGAAGACTCGCTTGCCGGATGGGGAGATAACGATTCTCTACAGGTATTTCCGGAAGACTATCAGGCCCCTTCCGGAATTAAATATGATTCTCACATCACAGATCATGGAATGATTGTTTTGAACGTGGAGTCTGCATTGCGAAACGTTCGCCCGATGAAACTGACTGATCTCGGGCAGCAGGTGCAATACAGGATCATGGAAGCCAATGATGATTGGACATCCCTGATTGCTGCCGGTGATGATTTTCTGATACCTGATGAAGAGGGTGTGTGGCTGTTGGATAAGGACCTGAGGAAGAAACGACTGCTTATTCGATCGGATTTACAGGTGATACACACGCCGGGCGGTGGCGTCGGAATAGGAGGGGGACACTTGATGCAGAACTTTTATTATGATTCTGAAAGGAAACAATTACGCTTTACGTGCTATAATACAGATAAACGGAGGTCTTATCTGGTAGTCGCCTCTTTGGCCGGACTGATGGCTTCTTCTCAGCCGGCGGAGCTTAAGACATTCCGAAACAGACTGCCTATAGGAAACAGCTATCTGTTTTCAATGCCCGGAGGATACGGAATGGCGGTAAGACATTCGGATGAACTTTATACATTCGGGATGAAGGGGGATACTCTCTGTCACTTTGTTTTGGGAAATTCCGAACGTTATAAACCTCGTCTTTTTGAGGCTGAACGGGACATTGTGTATCATGTGGGAGGAAGAACACTGTTTTATCATGCATACGGCAATAAGATCTACAGGGTGAAGGATGCCTCGACACTGGAGGTCGTTTATAAACTTGATTTCGGTTCATTATCCCGCATTACAGGGGCCGACGTGGCTAGAGGGGGCAATGTGCGGAGTTCATATTTTGTAACTTCGTGTATGGAGACGGATCATTTCCTCTTTTTGAATGTCGATAAAGGGTACGATAGTGAAAATGCCCGTAGGAAGGGGGAAGTGCAACTTTATTCTTTGGTCTATGACAAGCGGAACGGAGAGTTTTTTTCTTTGCCGGAAGTTACCGGTGGGGGACATCCGGAATCACCGCTGATAGCTGCCGGTCTACAAGAAGATTTACCCTTCTGGCCCAACTTGAATCTGAATGGGGATCCTGCTTTTGTTGTCGGAAAAGCTGTTTTGGAAAAATACTATCCGATACAGCTGCGGGGAAATGACAAGCTTGGAGAGTTTAATGAAACCGATCTGATTTTGATGACCGTTAAATAAGTTGACCGCTATGATGATAAACCATTATTTTAAAGTTGCTCTTCGTCTGATCAAACGGAGCTTTCTGTTTTCAAGCATTCATATACTTGGATTTGTATGGGGGATGGCAGCGGCTTTCCTTATCTACTTGTGGGTGATAGATGAATTTACTTTTGAAGATCACAATCCGGATGCAGGTAGAATTTTCAGGGTGATTGAAGCGAATTGCTCCGAAAGCGGAGAGGTGACTGAAAATCCTTATACTTCGAAACTTCTGGCAGATGCTTTCCGTAAAGAGTTTCCGCAGGTGGAAGAAGCCACTTATCTTGGGAATGTCGATATGACTTCTTTGAGGTCGGGTGATAAATTTTTGTCACTCAATTGGATGCGTGTGGATACGGCCTTTTTTGATGTTTTCCATTTTCCTGTGGTAGAGGGAGATCCCGGCAGGCTGAAATCGGGATTCAATCACATCGTTTTGTCTGAGACGCTGGCTAAAAAGTTTTTTGGGAATGAACCGGCGGTGGGGAAAGAAGTAATGTATAACAGAGGTATGGATGGCGAGTCGGTATTGAGGATCGTAGGGGTGGTGAAAGTACCCCGTAAAAGCCATATTCAGTTTGATGCGATTGTAGGGCAGTCTTTTTTTGATAAGATAGATGTCAACATCGTGCGGATGTCTTCTCCTTGGGATGTTCGGGATGCGATGGTGTATGTGAAAATGCGTCCCGGGACATCTGTGTCCGACTCCGACCGGGTGCGGATGAGTCGTATACTGAGTAAACACACACTTACGGAACGTCTGCTCCGTTTCCAACCGCTCAGGGACATTCATTTAAAGACCGATTTTGCTGATATTTCCGTTAAGAATCATGGTAGTATGGCCTCCATCTATCTGTTTATAATCTTGGCCGTATTGATTATATTTATGGGAGCGTTCAATTTCACCACTTTGTCGACTGCACGTGCCGCATTACGATATAAAGAGATCGGAGTGCGTAAGGTGACGGGGGCCAAGCGGAAAACGCTGATCGTTCAGTTTCTTTCTGAAAGTTTGGTGCAAGCATTCATTTCGTTGATATTGGCGCTGGCCTTGACCGAACTGCTGTTGCCGGTCTTTAATCGGATAATGGATAAGGACATCACGTTGCAGGCAAGTTGGAGTGTGTTAGTCTACGTTGTTTTGGGCATTATCGGTGTGGGATGCCTTTCGGGCAGCTATCCGGCATTCTATCTTTCGGCGGTTAACCCTTTGATTGCTTTTAAAGGAGGACAGAAGAACGGGAAAAAGGGGGGCTTGATACGGGGGTTGCTCTGTGTGCAGTTTGTCATAGCAATCACGTTGTTGCTGTGTACCGGTATTGTGTTTAAACAACTGAACTATTTGCAAAACAAGGACCTGGGATTGGAAAAAGAAAATGTTGTTTCCATTTATACAGGTCTGTGGTATAATGTGGACGGGTTCAAGCAGGAAATATTAAAGAATCCGAATGTACGCAGTGTCTCGATGGGAGCTGAAATTACTGATTATCTGGAAGGGGACAAAAGTCAGGGGGATGTATTGAGGTGGACTGACGAAAGAGGAGAGACTGACTCTTTACGAATGATGTGTATTTGGGCGGATGGTGATTTTGTGAATACATTCGGATTAAAACTTCTGAAAGGAGAGGGTTTGAAGGCGGATGGAGGAGCCTACTTCAGTGGCACGTACGATTTTCCGGTGATTATTAATGAAGCGGCCCGGAAGGCTATGAAGGTAGCAGATCCGATAGGTATGGAGATAAGCGGAGGGTTTGGAGTGGGCACAAATAAGAAACGGATTGTAGGAGTGGTACAGGATTTCAATTTCCAGTCGTTACGACAGAAGATAAAGCCGGCATATTTGATGTATAGTCCCGAATGTTTGGGGAATATACATATCAAAATAGCTCCGGAACATAAACAGGAAACCTTGAACTTCATACAAAAGAAGTTTGAGGAGATGGCCCCCTTTTTCATAAAGGAGTTTAAATATAAGTTTTTCTCAGATGCTTTAAACCGGAACTATGAACAAGAGAGACAACAGAGCCGGATGTTACTTGCGTTTACGATCCTTGCTGTTGTGATTGCCATGATGGGAGTCTTCGGATTGGTAACGCTGTCTACCCGGCAGCGAACGAAGGAAATAGGGATTCGAAAAGTGAATGGAGCACATTCCGGTGGGATCGTAAAAATGTTCTGTCTGGAATATCTGAAATGGGTGGGTATTGCTTTCGTGCCGGCTTGTCCGTTGGGTTATCTTTTTATGTATCACTGGCTGGATGAGTTTGCTTACCGGACTACTATGAGCTGGTGGCTGTTTTTGGGGGGCGGACTGATTATTGCGGGGATTACGTTATTAACTGTTATCGGACAAACCTGGCGGACGGCTTCACAGAATCCGGTGAGATCATTGAGATATGAATAATAAATAGTTGGAGATTATGATAAAAGCAATTGGATTGACTAAGATATTCCGTACAGAGAGTGTACAGACTATTGCATTGAATGAAATCAGTATCGATATATCGGAAGGCGAATTTGTAGCTATAATGGGACCCTCAGGATGTGGCAAATCGACCTTGCTGAATATACTGGGACTATTGGACAATCCGACTTCCGGTGAGTTGTGGTTCATCGGTAAAGAAGTTTCCCGCTACTCGGAAAATGATCGTACAGACATGCGGAACGGCAATATCGGCTTTGTATTTCAGAGCTTTAACCTGATAGATGAACTGACTGTATTTGAGAATGTAGAATTACCGTTGCTATATGCCGGTGTGTCGGTTCATGAGCGTGTAGATCGAGTGAACAAAGCGTTGGAAAGGATGCAGATAAGCCATCGTACGGAGCATTATCCTCAACAACTTTCCGGAGGTCAACAACAGCGTGTGGCTATTGCCCGGGCTATTGTGACGAACCCGAAAATTATATTGGCTGACGAACCGACGGGTAACCTCGATTCTACCAATGGCAACGAGGTGATGCTTTTATTGAAGGAGTTAAATAAAGATGGAGCTACAGTCGTGATGGTAACTCACTCTGAAGAAAATGCCCAGGAGGCAGGCCGTATTGTGCGGATGATGGATGGTTGTATCCTGACGGAGAACAGACGATGAAAAGTTTTGAACGATGAATGATCACCGCCGATCATTCATCGTTCAGAACCTTTCATCGTTTCAATTCATATCCCAGCATCATGCCGTCATAGCTATCTGCCAATGAACTGATGGCTTTGAGGGTGGCACTGCTGCTCTTACTGGATAAGAAAGTGATTAGCTTCAGCAATTTGTCTGCTTCGAACAGAAGATCCATCTGCTGAGTGGTATAATTGACTTTTGCATTCATGGGGATTAATTTCATATACCTCAGGTGGAGCATCTGGGTGCCGGCATCGTAAGAGTAGGTTCCGTTCAGCTTGCGTTTGCCTAAAGTGCTTACGAAAGTACTGTCCGCATTGAATGTAAAACTCAGTTGCCCCTCTTTAATGCCGACTTTGGCCAGCTGTTCGTCCAGCTTTTGTTCGGCAGCGGAAGCAGCGACGGTTCCTCCGGCTTTCTTCAGCAGGTTTTCAGACTCGAACTCAATGGCTGAGCCGGTATAACGCCAGGTCCCGGTCATATCCACTGTTTCGGTATGTCCTGTGACAGCGTTGACAACTTTGGAGATATTGTCTTTATTGAATAAGTCCTTGATAGATTGTGCACGGTTTACGGTCGGTACAAGCAGTAGTGTGATAAGAACTGCAAATGATAATAGTTTTCTTTTCATTTGATATCCTTGTTTTTATTTTGAATTAAGTTCTTTATTGATTGACTCGATGTAGTTTAATACCTCTGTCCTGCCAAGGCGCTCTTCTGATGAAGTGATGAAATAGGGAGGGAGTTCTTCCCATTGTTTCCGTAATTCTCTCAAGTAAGCGCTGATATTTATTTTGAGTCGTCCCCCTTTCAGTTTGTCTGCTTTGGTGAAGATAATGGCAAAAGGAATGCCGTTCTCACCCAGCCATTCCATGAATTCAAGATCTATTTTCTGGGGTTCCAGACGGCTGTCTATCAATACGAATAGATTGGTCATCTGTTCGCGTTCGAGGATGTAATCTTCGATGATGGTGCGTATCTGTTCCTGTCCTTTCTGACCTCGTCTGGCATATCCGTATCCGGGTAAGTCAACCAGGTACCAGCTGTTGTTGATCAGAAAATGATTGATAAGCATGGTCTTACCGGGAGTAGCGGAAGTCATGGCCAGCCCCTTTCGTCCGGTCAGCATATTGATGAGGCTGGATTTTCCTACATTGGATCGGCCGATAAAGGCATATTCGGGGAAAGTGCCTGCCGGACATTTTTTCACGTCCGTATTACTAATTACAAATTCAGCATTGGTTATTTCCATATTTCTTGTTGGTTTTAAAATTCATTTTTTAGTTGTTTCTTTGATACGATCCATATTCCTGCAAAAGTAAGGATGCCGTTCAGCATCAATAATTCGTATCCGAACTGATAGCCGGTTTCCTGCCGGGCAAATCTATCGGCTGCGTAACAAATCAGTGGTGAAGCTATCGCAATAAACGGCACCCATCGGTCGTTTGTTTTTCGTTGGGTGAATAATCCGAAAGCAAACATTCCCAGAAGAGGTCCGTATGTATAGGAGGCTATGATGTAAATAGCATCGATGACGCTTTGGTTATTCAATGCATCGACAAGGCAGATAAAGAAAATAAGTAGGACGGATAGTCCTATATGTACCCGGTTTCGTTTTCTACGGGCTTCTTCCTCTGTGTCTTTGCCTGTGTCGAGCAAGTCGATGCAAAAGCTCGTTGTCATGGCGGTTAAGGCTGAATCCGAATTGCTGAAAGCGGCGGCAATGATACCGATTGTAAATAGGATAAGTACTCCTTCGCCCAGATAACCCTGGGTAGCAAACAGCGGCAGGATGTCGTCACCGGCAGCCGGAAGTTCCAACTGCATCTCTTGAGCAAGGACCAGTAATAAAATGCCAAGCCCCAGAAACAGCAGGTTGAGCGGAGCGAATGCAAAGCCATAACAATACATGTTCTTCTGCGCGTCACGCAGACTACGGCAGGAAAGGTTTTTCTGCATCATATCCTGATCGAGTCCGGTCATGACAATAACAATAAAAATCCCACTTAGAAACTGTTTGAAGAAATTCTGGCGCGACATCCAGTCATCAAATACAAAGATGCGACTGTGTTCATTGCTGCTGATTGTTTGTATAACTCCGCTGAAGTCAAGATTTAACTTTGCAGTGACAAAAACAAGGATGCTGATCAGTGCTGCGATCAGGCAGAAAGTCTGTAAAGTATCCGTCCAGACAATTGTTTTAATGCCACTTTTGTGAGTGTAGATCCATACTAAAGCTACCGATCCGGCAGCAATACTCCAGAATGGGATACCCATATCACGAAATACGTAGGTATATAGAATCAGACAGACAAGGTATAGTTTTGCAGCTGTGCCCAGCATACGCGAAAGAAGGAAAAAAGAGGCTCCTGTACGGTAGGCACGCTTTCCGATACGGGTATCCAGATAAGTGTATATACTGGTCAGGTTGAGTTTATAGTAGAGTGGGAGGAGTATATGGGCGACAGCCAGATAACCGAAGAAAAAGCCGAATACGGTTTGCATATACGTCATATCCATCGCCTTTACCATGCCCGGTACGGATACAAAGGTTACTCCCGAAATAGATGCGCCAATCATTCCGAAAGCAACGACGTACCATGGAGACTGGTTTTCTCCTTTAAAAAACGCTGCATTCGAACCTCCTTTCCGTCCGGTGATACGGGCTATCAGCAAGAGAATGGCAAAGTAGCATACAATAGTGGCAAGTATCATCATAACGAGTGCAAAGGTAACACTTATTTTGCAAACGATGATTACTAATTAAAATTTGATATTTGTCTTTGAAAGCATATCCCATCAAAAGACCACCCAGTATAGGTGTCAGAGTGTCGAGTGTTATTAACAGATTTCCATCGCCATTAGGATCGAATACGATGTTCATGATGGCATAGACAGGGACAATGCCGGCTAATAGTACAAGAATTGTGACAAATTTTTGATATTGTTTTCATGATAGTTAAGCGCTTGATAATTAGTACGGCAAAATTAAACAATAATAGTGGATAAAGGATAGCTCAAATACCGGCTTGGGACAGAATGTTTTTTCCGGAGTGGTTTTGAATTCACCACGGATTACATGGATTGACACGGATTCTTTAATCTAATTCTCAATGAAATAAATTATTTGTCTGTGTTACGTGTAATCTGTGGTGAGACCTATCCAGTTCTATTATATGATGAAAATGTTTCCTCCAAATACAAATGTAGAAACTTAATTCTCCAATAGTTCTTTCATGGCCCTTTCCTCTTGTCGGATACGTATAGCGAGCAAACAAGCGTAGATAGGGAGTCCAATGAGTAATGTATACCAGGCATTGCAGAGTAAAGCAACTCCAATTAGTTCAGGTATGATATTCAGATAGTAATTGGGGTGTCTTACTGTTCTGAAAAGGAAGCTTTTTTCAATGCGATGATCGGGAATGATATAAAGTTTTACTGTCCATACATCATGGAGTTTATAGATCACATAGAATAGCATAGCATAAGCAAAGCCCATTATAAAAACACCACAAACAGAGAAGTAGTTGAAGGTAGTTCCCGAAGTGTATGCTTCATAGAGGGCCGAAAAATAGTAGACGATATGTGCTAATGTCAGTAATAGCGAATTAACTTTACCATATTGTACCGCTCCACTTTTCAGAAGACGTTTCTCGTTACGAATGGAGTAGGATAAGGAAAGTAATCTGAGTACAAAAAAGGCAATAAATGTAATAATGATATTTTGCATCGTTTTATTTTTTTAGGGATAAGATATATTTTATTTTCTTTCTTAGAACTTATGAAGGAATACCCAAGAGGGCGATTGAACCGGAATTCAGTTCATTTCGGAATAGTTATAAATCGGAGGAGCATAATAAGTTTCAAGAACTGGTTAAGAAATATGGTTTCTATCCTGAGTTGTGCGATACCTGTAGAAAAGGGAATCTACTGAAGATAAAATCAAAAAGGCGGTTTTATAAGTCACTCTGTGGGGGCATGACCCGCGATTTGCTTATAAAACCGTTTTTCGTTTATAAAGGCTTAAGTTTCAACTCGATTTGTGTAACTGAACCCGGGCGTACGGTACGTCCTGCAGACCATATTTCATAATTTTCTGTACCACTGCCATATTGGACAGCGAAAGTGAAAAATCGGTCTTTGTTTGATTCGAACCACTTATCATAAGTAAAAATGAAAGTGGCAACTCCGGTGGAGTTAGTTAATGCATATGCCGTAGGAGTTGTTCGATTGTCTTTTTTGAACTCTTCATAAGTCTTTTCATCGAACATTTGCACAATTTCATTGGGCAGAGGTTTGCCATCAGCACTGACTACAGTAACTGTTACCTGCGCATCATTTTTGTTTTCATCATCGTTGCTACAGGAAATTAACATCAAACTAAAGAGCGTAAATAAGTAGAAAGTTGTCTTTTTTAAGTCCATAAATTTAGTTTTTTAGCTATAATAACAAAAATGTAGACTTGATTGTTCAACAATCAGGAGACGACTGTATTGTTTGTAGCAGGAACAATGAACAAGATGACCGATAAATAGCCTATTTTATTAACAGCTGATTTGCCATTTATAAAATATGCGTATCTTTGTACTCCATAAAGTATACAGTGGCTTTATGGGGTTGGAGTCCTTTCTATAATAGGTTTACAACTTTTTATACTGGTATATACTTTATTGATAATTAAATAGATATACTTGTTTGTACATGAATCAACAATATCCATCGACGTTACTTGAAAAGGCCGTCGGAGAGTTTTCTAAATTGCCGGGTATCGGACGGAAAACAGCTATGAGACTGGTGCTTCACCTGTTGCGTCAGGATACCTCTGTGGTGGAAGCTTTCGGAAGTTCTATTATAACTTTAAAGCATGAGGTGAAATATTGCAAGGTGTGTCATAATATATCTGATACGGAAACTTGTCAGATTTGTGCAAATCCGCAGCGGGACGCGTCTATGGTCTGCGTAGTGGAGAATATACGGGATGTGATGGCCGTAGAGGCCACTCAACAATATCGTGGGTTGTACCATGTTTTGGGGGGAGTGATTTCACCGATGGATGGGGTAGGACCGGGCGATCTGCAGATAGAAAGTCTGGTGCGCCGGGTAGCCGAAGGGGGAATAAATGAAGTGATTCTTGCTCTAAGCACAACCATGGAAGGGGATACCACGAATTTTTATATTTACCGTAAACTTGAGAAAATGGGTGTCAAATTGAGCGTACTTGCCCGTGGGGTATCCATTGGTGACGAGCTGGAATACACAGACGAGATAACGTTGGGTAGAAGTATTGTGAACCGTACGACTTTTACCGGAACCGTTTAAAAGGAAACTTACCATTAACTGATAATCATTATATATAAATGGAAGAGCAAATAAAACGCATTGTGAAAAGCCAGAAGGTACAGTATATTTCTTTTTGGATTATTCCGTTATTGTTGGTGCTATTGGGAGAAGCCGGCGTGTTGCCTGTAGGAATAAAAGCAGACAATGTACGGGCTGTTTATGTTTTCGAAACAGTAGGTATTTTGATGACTGCCGTCTGTATACCTCTTTCTCTTAAACTATTTAGTTTTGTTCTGACAAAGAAAATAGATCAGCTGACGTTTCCGGTGGCCCTGAGCCGTTATATGCTTTGGGGGGCTGTTCGGCTGGCTTTACTGGAATTTGTAGTGGTGTTTAATCTGGCCGGTTACTACTTTACACTTAGTAGTACAGGTGCGTTATGTGCACTTATAGGACTGACAGCCTCTTTTTTCTGTCTTCCGGGAGAAAAAAGATTGCGTGCCGAACTGCATATTGATAAAGAATAAATGATGAAGCAATCTTTCTTAGCCAACGAGCGAATATATCTCCGTGCAGTGGAACCGGAGGATTTGGATCTTATGTACGAAATGGAAAATGATCCTTCTATGTGGGATATCAGTAGTTTTACAGTTCCCTATTCGCGTTTTGTACTCAAACAGTATATTGAAGGATCGCAAAGTGACATGTTTGCCGATAAACAGTTGCGGCTGATGATTATGCGTCGGAAAGATAATTGTACTTTGGGTACGGTCGATATAACTGATTTTGTACCTTTGCATTCAAGAGGGGCAGTCGGAATTGCCGTTCACAGCAATTATAGACAGGAGGGGTATGCTTCCGATGCATTGAAACTGCTTTGTGAATATGCTTTCAACTTTTTATTTATAAAACAATTGTATGCCCATATAGCTGTGGATAATGAACCCAGTTTGCGATTGTTCAATTCTTGTGGATTTACCCAATGTGGAGTATTGAAAGAATGGCTGTTAACACACGAAGGTTATAAAGATGCCGTGCTTGTGCAATGTATGAATCCCAAACGATGATTTTAGTTTAAAGAAGGAACTTGCGGGAAGCGGGACCAGGTTTCATACTTGCTGCCCAATTTCCCTAAGGCTTCCTTCCACATACCTTTTATATCTTCATTCATTAAGTAGGTATTTTCTTCTTTTGAAATAATCCAGGTATTCTCCTTTATTTCCTGAATCAGTTGTTCGCATTCCCAGCCGGAATATCCGAGGAAAAAGCGTATCTTTCCTTTTATAGGGTTTCCTTGTAAAATGTATTTCTTGATAGCATCGAAATCTCCGTTGAGATATAATCCATTGTTGATCGGAAGGGTTCCGGGTATTTCGTGTAAAGTATGCAGATAAAACAAAGTGTCAGTTCCGATAGGACCTCCTTTGTGTAACGGAATATCTTCTATATATTTAAATTCTTTAATGATATCATTAAGCATCAATGGGAGTGGTTTATTTATAATCAATCCCATACTTCCTTCTTCAGTATGATCAACAAGCAATACTACTGACCTTCCGAAAGTTACATCGTGGAGGAAAGGCTCTGATATCAGAATCTTTCCTCTCGACGGCATTACATTATTCGATTGTATCTTAAATATGTCAGTATTGATGTTCATGCCCCTAATTTAAAGATTTATTTTACACGAACAAACAATATTCCTCTTTTTTTCGATTTAGTGTGCTCTTTTTAAGATATAGGATGATTTTCGGCAAATAACTTCATTCTTTCATCCAGTTGAGCATATTGGTGCTCTTTGATAAAGGAAGTGCATGCACGTAGTCCCTGTTGTTGGCTACCTGTAGTAACCAAGGAAATTGCACTGACCCCATAATACATCAACTCTTTTGCCAGCTCTCCACTTGTCATTCCCGGATAGCCTATGGTGAAATAGAAACCGTCGGCAACAGGATCTTCAAGATCTTTGTCGTATACCAGATGGAATCCGTAACGCAAGAATATTTCTTTCAATTTACGGGCGCGTTCACCATATATCCTCACTTCGTTCAGGAAATTGTATTTACCTTCGTTCGCTGCTTTCAGCATAGCTGCCATGGCGAATTGTGCCGAATGGCTCGTCCCTGAAGAGAGGGCATAAAGCACACGATGGATAAATACAGTGCCAAAAGTACCGCCTCCGTAGCGTTTATCGAATCCGGGATAATGGCGATGGTATAATTTATCAGAAATACAGCTGACACCAATACGTTGGCCTGCATAACTGAAGGCTTTGGAACCGGATATAAGCAAAATATAATTATCTGTATAGTGTGCCACCGAAGGCTGATAAGGTGCATGATACGGAGTACTCAGATCTTGGCGGAAGTCCATGGCAAAATAAGCTAAATCTTCAAGGACGATTACATCATATTGGGTGGCTAGTTCACCGATGATCTTCAGTTCTTCATCTTTTAAACAGATCCAGCTGGGGTTATTCGGATTTGAGTATATAACAGCTGAAATATTTCCTTTTTTCAGGTAGCTCTCGAGTTTTTCTTTTAATTTGTCTCCCCGATAATCGTATACATCAAATGTCTCGTACTTCTGTCCCATGACCACCAATTGCTGCTTTTGGACCGGAAAGCCAGGATCTATGAACAGAATAGTATCTTTTTTTTCATCGCATTGACTGCAAGTAAGGAAAGATGCGAAAGTACCTTGCATGGATCCCGTGACAGGTACGCAACCTTCCGGTTTGAGATCTATATCGATAAATGCTTTTATAAATTTGGAGGCTTCCGATTTTAGTTCCGGTAGTCCATTAATATCGGGATACAAACTGGCTATTCCATTTTGCAATGCTTCTATCTCGGCTTTTACTCCTACAGTAGAAGGGGGGAGACCCGGTACGCCCATTTCCATTTTTATAAATTCGACTCCGGATGCTCTTTCTGCTTTAGCTGCTATGGCTTTTACTTCACGAATGGTTGCTTTTGAGAAATCTGTAATTTGAAATTCTTCGATAGTTTCATCAATAAGATGCCGTTTGATAGGTGTATCTTTCATGTTTCTTTTTGTTGCTTTATAAATTGTGTCACAAAGATAGATATAATCTACTTATAATCAACAAATGAATGAGAAAGATGAAAAAAATCTTTCTCAGCTATTGCAGATATAAAAAAAACAGCTACCTTTGCAACCGCAATCGAGAGAGACAGCAATTAAGAAATGAAATTCTGGTGCGTTAGTTCAGTTGGTTAGAATACATGCCTGTCACGCATGGGGTCACGGGTTCGAGTCCCGTACGCACCGCGAAAGGGAGTAACATTAGTTACTCCCTTTTTTGTTGTGTATCAAGCAATTAAGGCGTTGGGAGTAGATGGAGAACATATAAAAATTGGGTGCATATTTACCGGAAACTTACCAGTATTTCCCGATTTTTCCCGATATTTTCACCTATAATGATACCGCCTTTGATACCATTTTTTTATTGTAGCGATAATCAGTAGATACCAAAACTCAAAAGAATATGAAATATCCGACAATGAGATTCGTCTTTGACCGTAAAAAGGTTGCGACAAAGACACACAAGGGACTCGTTCAAATTGAAGTTTTGAGCGAAGGTAAGAGAAAATGGATCGGAACCGGCGTTAAAGTCTATTCCGACCAATGGAATGATCGAAAGAAGATAATCAATTCGGTTGAAATGATTCAATTGAACCAGTGTCTTGATGAACAACTCCGGATTATCCAAAATTGGATTAATGAACTTATCAGCAAAAAGGAAGTTTTTGATTTTGATAAGCTGGATAGATTTTTGAGATATACCAATAAATCGGAAAGTTTTGTTGACTTTGTAGAAAGAAGAATTGAAGAGCGTGGAGATATAACGGAAAGTACCAAAGCTTCCCATCGGACATTTGCGACCTCATTACGTGAATTTGACAGAATAATATATTTTTCTGATCTCACAAAAGCCAATATCACATTGTATGATGATTGGTTACATGCTAAGGGTTATTCACAGCCGACAATATATAACTATCATAAACGTAACAAACGTTATATCCACGAGGCCATAAAGTTTGATTTGCTAAAAAATGATCCGTATAAGGGGGAGCGTTTTTCCCGTGGCAAACATGCCATCAGGAAATATTTGACTGCCGAAGAATTGAAGAAAGTGAAAGATGCTCAAATAGACTCGGAAACGATCTGTAGAGTCCGTGACCTTTTTATTTTTCAGGCATATACTGGAATATCCTATGCTGATCTTGCTAAATTCAATTTCAAACGTGACGTACAAAAACGCGGCAATAAGTATGTTATATTGGATATTCGTTTAAAGACAGAAGAAAACTATTTTATCGTATTACTGTCTCCTGCAATGGAAATATTGAAAAAATATGATTATGTGCTTCCGATTATCAGTAATCAACAATACAATTTGCGGCTTAAAATAGTTGCTGATTATGCAGGGCTTGATAGAAATTTGACCGTTCACATGAGCAGGCACACATTTGCGACAATGTGCCTGAACAATGGGGTTAAAATGGAAAATGTGAGTAAAATGCTCGGTCATACAAATGTACGCACCACACAACAATATGCTAAAGTTCTGAATGCCGAAGTGGAAAAAGACTTTGAGATGCTGGAACGGATTTTGTCATAGTATAAGAAAGCCACGCTAAAATAGTTCTACCGATATTTAGCGTGGCTTGTTTCATTTAAAATACTCCATAACTTGTGCCGATTGTTCACGGAGACCACAGCAAAGATAATTTTGAGTCATTTCCACGCTTGCATGTCCCATCATTTGGCTTATTGAGTATAAATCGGCACCGCGTAAATACAAATTGGTTGCAAAACTCCGGCGTGCCGTGTGGCTTGAAACAAATTCCCATTTTTCACCTTCCACTTCCTTTCCGGCCTTGAATACTTTAACCGCCTCTGTGATTCCGGCTTTCCGGCAAATATTACGGATATTATTGTTGAATGTCGGATCACTAACTTCTTCTTTAGGTAAATTTGTTAGTAGCTCTTTCACGATTGGCTTCAATGGCACCGTGGCATGAGTTTTAGTTTTTAGGCTGACATAAGAGATCATTCCACCCACTATATTACGGTTGTTCAACCGTGTATAGTCACTATGACGGCAACCGGTAAAGGCGCCTATTAAAAATTGTGTGCGTACCAATTGTTCGTTGGTATTCTTGGGAGCATAGGTGATAATTCGTTCAAGTTCTTCATCAGTAAGCCAAACATTAGTGCTTCTCACATTTTTTACTGAAAGGATTTTATTATAGTCTTTAGGTAGCTCAACCTCTTCATTATACAAGTTCAATACAGCTTTTAATTTGGCGGCATATTGGCGAACAGAGTTTGGTGCCAGCCGTTCTTCCATATAATCAACAAAAGTCTGCAATCGGACTTTTGAAAGATTCTCCCATGTTGCCGGGCAATCATTTGCCCGACTATACATGTTGAGTATAATTTCATATTTGGGGTATTTTGCCAAGAATGCTATACGTAAGTCTTTCATTTTTATTTCATTTCTTTATTCCAACCATCATAAATATCTTCCCAATTATCACCTAAGCCAACCCTTATGCCGAAAGCGTTGTAACATTGTTGTACCGCTTCTTTCGGTGGTAAGTATCTCCCGTCACTTAACATTATATAGCCTTCGTTTATTTCTTGTTGTAGCAAGTTTATATCTACTGGCATGATTTCATCAGGGAACAGCACCACGTTTCCTTTACTCGTTTGATAACTGACTCTTGGTAGTTCAAAATGCCCTCTCTGCCCAGTCAATAAAGAACAGATTCCGATTTCTCCAGTAATGAGATGAACTTCCGTGTTTGGCGCATTTATAACCATAAAATAGGCGTTATCGTCATTTTGGAAATGATTTACTACTCTGCCAACCCTTTCTGTATCACATCTTCTCATTCTCTCGTCCCAAAGATGTCCCATATCATCATGGAATCGGATATAATCTCTTACTTTATCCCATGTTCTTACAGACAGAAATTTCATAGCAGGTAGAGTAAGAGTTTTTTCTACACCATTATCATATTTAAGTTCATGGGTAAAGTAATGTTTTCGTGAGCCGGTAATGTGTATATCCGTAACATCAAAGTTTTCATCATATCCGTTTTCGGTGGAATATTCTTCAAGAACAACAATATCACTCTGTACGATTTCATCAACTATCTTTTGAAACTCATTATAGGCATTGGTTAGCAGGTTTTCGGTATTCATGTTGTCCTGCATGGGTATTTGTGCAACAAGTCTTATTGGGTATTCATTATGTTCTGTACCGTAGCACATATTCTCCACAATACCACAATTAACCTTCCCACATCTTTCATGAAAGAAGTCCATTGTACGCAATACATCTTGGTTGCTTAATTTCGTGGGTTGGGTGACAAACAGCACATAACTTACTTTTACCCTACTAAGAAGTTCTATATGCACGTTTGTAACACTTGGAGGCGTGTCAATAAGAACATAATCCGGGTTGATAGAGTGTATTTTCTTTTTAGCCAGTTCAAGATATTGCCTTACCATTGATTTTTCCAAGTAAATAAACTTGGAAAACATATTTCCAGAAGAGTGTACCCAAATCATTTCATGCGGATGATCGCCTTCAAATTCGGTGTTCATTGACGGGGTGTTTATATCTGCATCAATGATAAACACCTTATTCCCTTGTTTTGCAAGTAATCTTGCTATATTTGCGGTTGTTGTGGTTTTGCCTACGCCGCCTTTGCCTGAATATATTATAATAGCTTTCATATCAATTAAATATTTGGTTCAATAAATTCTATATTAGCCATTCGCATTTCATCTTCAAACGTCCATTTGTAATTGTGATTTTCCCAAAATGAAGCATATTCACAACCACGGCAAGTAACGGAATATCGGCCTTCTCCTATTTTTCTTGCTTTACAAACATCACGGAAAATCCGATTATCTATCGGAAAGTCTGTAAAACATACGATCTCTTTTCCTTCATCCAGTAGCTTTTTAAGAAGCTGATAGTCACGACTGGTTTTATATGGCATATTCATGGTTGGACTCCTTCTTTCATCAATTCAGGATTATCAAAAGCATTTCCTATCACTTCACATCTATCGCTGACGTACCACAACGGAGTAAAGCCACATGCCTTGTTCTTGTAGCAAAACATACCTTTATGAAATAATACCTCAACTGTAAATTGATAGGAGCTTTCACTTTCATGAATCAGTATTAGATCATGTTCGAAGATGCTATTACCGTTCTTATCGGTTATTTCGCTGAACTGACAGACTGTTTCGGGAATAACACCAACCCACTTGTTGGGTTCTACTTCAAAGAATACATTGTACATCTTTCTTTTGATGGTTCCATAGGAAATGGTCATACTCTTTACCCATTCACCACCGTTAACCCTTTTCGCTCTAAATTTTATCATTCTCATATAAATATCCAATTAAGATTCAAGTTTTTTAATAAATTCATTTAATCTATCGGCTGAATAATCGGTACCACCAATTATGAAGTAACCATCAACAGCAAATTTGAATGCTTCAATGGCTTTTTGTCTCATTCCTTCTTCGGCTATCGCTATTGCTGCATAGGCTTTTGCTTCTGATATGGCATATTGCACATAGCCGGTAGAATCCATCCGGTTGTCACTTTCCAAATCCAAAGTGTTACGTCTGATATAATCTTTTGCTTTTTGATTCATAATTATGCTAAAATTGCTTTATTTGTTTTCTAAATTCGTTCCATTCGTTGTTGGTAAAGTTGAAAAGAGTCTTTTTGCCTTTTTCTTCCCAATCACTTATGGCATAACCTACTAAATAAACTTTTTTAGTGCTGAAATCAAATCCCGTCACCCTATAACGTTTCTCATTATCCCGGTACATTGCCCCTTTGCATAACCTTCTGCCTTTGGAGTCTATGAAGGGTTTAATATTGCAGAATGCTTCATAGCTTTGGCAGGCTGAAATATTTCCCGAAGTAACAGCTTTCCGATAGAAATTTTCACCATAGCCCTTACCGTTGGCGTTGACTCCAAACCAGTAACCACCGCTGAATTTTGAAAATATATTCTGAAAATCCTCTTTATTGAATTTCATTTGAGATATTATAGCCAACTTTACTGCTTCATACATGGCTATGTTGACTCGTAAATAAGAATCAGTCTTTTCATTGTTCCAAACAAATTCTATCAGTTCAAAAGCTTTTGATTTTTCATTCATACTTTTGGGTATTTTCCTTCTCCTTTCGGATCAGTTCATTAATAAATTTACTCATGTTTGGTTGCTCTCTGACAAAATCAACCAAATCAATATCCAGTCTAATAGCATAGACCTTACTTTTCGTAACCGGTTTGTTTCGGCGATAACTTCTTTTGGCTTGTTTATTCTCTTCCATAATGATTCATTGATATATGTAATAATTCGTTTGAAATGGCTATAATTTAGGTTTGTTTGCCTCTTTTGTTCCGTCTCTGATTCGATGATTACCTTTGGTGTGAAAACGTCTGAAATCGCCCCAAAATAGTTCATCTGCATTTGCCTTTGGTCGGATTGTTCCCCAAACATATCGCCGTAATAGTTCGGGTAACATCATGGAAACAAACAGTAACGCTATACATTGGTGATTCAATAGTTCGGGCACAACGATTCGGCTGATAGTTCGTTCATGTTTATGTATGAAGATAGGCACCGGGAAAACCAAAGGCCGATCAATATACAATAGTTCGGGTGTGTATGCGCGTACTGGTTCATCCTCTGTTATTGGTTCGGGTACATTTGCGTTTGTTTCTTCGCTTACTGGTTCGGTTAATAGTTCAGGCAAAGAAATGCCGGATAGTTCGGTTAACATTGTTAGCCTCTGTAATGCTTTGTTTATTTGATCCTGATAAAACCAACGGGAAATAAAATCTATCAGAGCTACCAAAGCAAAGACAAACGCCGGTGTTTTCGTTTGTGCATCCACATATAAGGCCGGTAAATGTGTTCCCGGTTCTCTTACCGGTTCTTTTTCCGGGATGATCGGAGCTTTGGCGCGATCTAAAGCCTTTATATTACATTTTAAGTTCGGGCAAATAGAATCATTTATAAATGCAGGCATAACCACACCTATACGCGCCGTCTTATCATCAAAGACCGCCGCCCGATCAGGTGCAACCAGCCACACGCCACCAGTCCAGCCGGAAAGCAAGGGGATAACGTTTGATGCAAAGAAACCTAACTTTATATCAATTAAAGCGGCTTTTTCCAATGTTGCACAAAGTTCTTTGTGTCCGTTACTGTCTGCATCATTATAAGATAAATAAACTTTATTATCTCCGGCAATAGTACGAAGTGAAAAACCGCTTTTTTTGTTTCGTTTGGCTATTTCTTTTACAAAACCGGCAACCGCTTTTAATTCGCTTTTCTGAATCTTTATAAATCCGTCTTTTGAAAGATGGGGGTACACAAGCCGGTAATTAGGGAAATATCCGGCAAAATCACAAACAAAGGTTTGTTTCTTGTCGTTGGTTATTTCTGTAATATTGCCGCCGTCCTGATTACAAACACAAACAGAACACCGGCCAACCATTTCTTTTAAATGTTTGGGATTGATAAATAATTTTAGACCGTCAGGTAAAAGCCCGGATGTTTCAATAATTACGGGGTATTCTTTTAATGTACGCCCGTCAGAAGCAACTAAAGCCGATTTGTAAGGATCAAGATAAATATAATTAAATGCCGGTCTTAAAGGATCTTTTGTTACTAATTTAGTGATATTTAGATGTTCCTTTATAATCCACATATCAAAGGAGCAAACAATATTTTCGCGCTCTTCTATTTTGGTAAACCTTGTTTTATTGGCTTGTTTGGTGCTTATCAGCTTTTCAAATTGCCAAACAAGATTAAAAACCTGATCCACTGGAAAGGAACATTTAAAGCTGTTTATTTGTACAGTCCTAAAATCCGTTATATTTAGTTTGGCATCAACGCAAAGATATTTTATATTTATCTCGTTCCCGTTGGCATCTTTCAGTTTTGCAAGCTCCGCGGCGGTATAGGTGCCGGGAGCTATTTCTATTTCATTTGTAAAAACGTCGTTTGCTATTTTAACCAATTCGGCCAAAATGAGGCCGTTAAATTCTTTTTCATTCATAACATTAAATAGTTAGATATTTTACACCAAAGTAAAAGCCTAAAGCAAGGCAAAAAAGCAAGTAAATAGGAAGCAGCCAAAGACCGCCAAACACGCTAAAGCAGATTAATAAAACTACTATTAGCCAAATAATTACGCCCACCATGTTAGAAAGTAGGGTTTTCAAGCTCTTGCAAAAAATCTTCCTCCGTTATACTCTCACATATATTTGAGCCATCAACATAAACACTAAATCCGGTTGCGGTACGGAATACTTCTAATTTGTGCGTTTCTCCGTTTGGGGATTCTATTATATAAGTAGTCATAATATAAAAGTTTAAAGGAATGCCGGAAAACCGTCCGGCGCGGTGGAATATTTGTATTATTCGTTTATGTTATGCAAATTACATTTCCAAACGTGTTTAGGAAATGAACCGTCTTTGTTAAGGCTAACAATAGATGTATTATCCCCGTTATCCTTTATTACATAAACTATAAGTTTTCTAAATCCGTATAATCCAATATGATATAATATCTTTTTCTCCATAAATTTAAAATTTGTCTGATTGATCATTTTTATTTATGAAGTCTTTTAATTTCTTGGGATCGGTGCCGGAGATGAACACCACGGCACCGAATAAAAGCAGCATTAAACAAAACATATTCTAACTATTTAGCATTATAATAAATGTTTGGTTCTGATGTTACGTTATATATATAGCTTCCACAACGCACCAGCAGCGCGGCAACGCCGTAATACTGTTTTTTCATTCCTCTAATACTGCCGGATTTATGAAAGTTCGGGAAACGGGATATATTCACCCGTTTTCCTTCTTCTTTTGTTATTCTACGTACTTTCATAAGGCTATTTCATTTTAAAAGTTATGCCAACAGGTAACAAAGAACGGTTAACACTGGAAACGAATTTATTAAAATCGTTCTCCGTTACTTTTGTTTCGTGGTCTCTCCAATTAAAAACAAGCTCGTTACTATGATCGTAATATATTACATTACTAACTGATAACCCGGCATCAAGAACGGCCAACATAACCCGCTTTTCATTTTCGGCCTTTTCTTGTTTCTTTTCACAGTTGTTAATTATTTCAGCGCGTTTTTTCTCGTATGCTTTGCGCTTTTCTTCGTCTTTTCGCGCTTGTACAGCTTCAGGACGATAATAACCATCGTTTATTCTGTTAGTTATAGTTGTACGTTCTTCGTCCGTCAATTTCAAAGTAAAACGTTCGTTTTCCGGCTTATATGGGTTTTCCCATGTTTGCCCGGTTAACTCTTCCAGCTTTTTTAAAGCCTCGTTAGATTCTCTTTTCCAGCGTTCAACGATACCAAGCGTATAAAGAAGGTATTTAAAGTATTGTTTATCTTCTGCCTGATAAAGCAAATTATATTCTGTTTCCGTGATACGCAAATAGTTAATTGCAGTTTCTTTGCTGCTGTTCGTAATATGGTAAAACCCGTTTTCAACTGGGTACATTGGCGCGCCGTAATGATTAGACAAATGAAGATCAACGAACATTTTAAACTGTGGGAAACGCTTTAGTATTTCTTCATGGCAGCAACCACCAGCACACCAAACGAAACGCCCGTTTTTGCGTTGTTCGTAAATATCCGCCGTTATACTCCAATCGCATATATTATTTTTGCAATCATCAGCCAGTAATATTTTAACATCGATTTTAAAGGTTGTCCCGGCTTGAATATATCTTTTTGATACTGTGTAAAAAAGTCTATTTGTAGTAGTCATAATACAAAGTTTTAAAGGGTGAATAATGAAAAGTAAGAAGTAACCCGGAGCCATGACAGCCCCGGAAATAATTACTATTTATTGTTTGCAAGGTATTCCACGCATCCAATAATGTATATTGCATGTTCTTTGGCTGCTTGTTCTTTTTCTTGCTTGGTTGCGGTCTTATGATCCTGATCGGAAAGCATTTTAGCCGCCATCCGGACGATCTTTTTCATAGTGGAACAGTTTGCAAGATATTCAACGGAAGGAGTTAAACCGCGGTTTACTTTTTTCAAAAGTGCATTTTGCAGCCATTCAGTAAGCGCGTAAATATCGCGAGAATTGCGAATGTAGATAATTAGCAAATTTGTATTCATAACGCAAAATTTAAAGGGTGAAACTTGGTTTGTCTTTGTTTTTCCCTTAACTTTGCGTTGTCACTGTGGTAGGTGATCCGATAAACGCAAAGTTTAAAGGGAGGCCGGGAAGAGTCGCCAAACTCGACCCGGTTTTTTATTAGTATGAAATCTTTTGAATACGATCAAAAGGAATTAACAACGCTATATGTTTATCTTGATAGTGAATCAATTCAAAACTATTTGCCGTTGATAGTCTTATAATAGCGGCTTTTTTCGCTGTTTCTTGAAATACATCAAAATGAACCTTCAAACGGTTGCAACAGTTTGTGCCCTCTGGGGCTACATGTACAGCGTTTAGCGTTACATTTTTGTTTTGTAAGTTTAGTAATACTTCCATGATCTTATATTTTAAATTAAACATTCAACCAAGAAGGAAGTAAAAGCGGGATTTGTGGTAGGTGATCCGATCTTTTATCTCCTTTTCTGTATTACAAAGATACGAATAATATTTGTAACACAAAACAAAATGTACTTTTATTTTTAAGAAAATGTCCTGTTTTTGCATTTATTAATATTTATATAAATAACTAATAATCAATATATTACACAATGATGCAAATGTAAATATAAAGCATTTATGAAGTAATGAAATATTTGTAATGTGCAGGCTTTAAATATGCTTATTTGCTTTATTTGTAGCCTTTGTTTAACTTTGTAGCAAGTTACAGAGCGCGAGACGCCAATATAATGAACTCTTTTATATCGTTTTATATGGTGTACAGTAAGCGCGTAACAGATTTACAGCAAATTTATCAATTAACCCCGGATGATGTTTTCTTTTGTATGCTTGTTGCATCCGGCGCCAGTCGTGGCGAAGCATACGCAACTATATTTAGACCACGATCAACCAAAATAGAAACGGCGCAACGCGGAGCCGCCCAGCTTGCAAAGGATAAACCCGGCATTAATAAATTGATACGGTCTTTTGAAGATAACCGCGCCGCCTTCCTTCCTGACAATGATAGCCCCAAAAGCAAGAAGAAAAAGAAAAACACAGAAGCAGAAGAGGAAGAAAAAGCCGGGAATGTTGTACAATACCGGGATAAAGACGCGGTTTTATCAGGTCTCGAACAAACTTTGCCTTATTTGAGGGGGAAAGATCGTGCGGATGTATTAATGAAAATTGCCGATCTCCAGCAAATGAAGAAGGACGAAAATACAGAAGAAGAGGAAACAGTACATTATTATCTGCCTTTGCAGTGTTATAGATGCAGCCTTTTTATAGCTGATCGAGCAAAGCGGAAAGCAGAAGAAGCGGAAAAGCCGGATTATATTTAATATTATAGGTATAATATAAAGAGAATCAAGGCAAAGCGCGGCTTTTCTCCTTCTTTGCCGGTCAACTGGGGAATGAAAGCAGGGAGGGCACCCCCCCCGGCTACCCAAGACACCAAGCATGTTTCAATCCCGGTCAAGATTTTTATTTTTTTTCTTTTTTGGAGTCAATAATGGATGTTTTTAAGGCTTTTCCAATGATAAATTACAAAAGTGAATGTCTGATGTATAGTTTTACTTCTGAAAATGTATAGTATATGTATGGTTTACTTCATAACTATACATGTGTAAATCATTCATTATTAAGTCAATGGAAATTTAATGTATAGTATGTATAGTTTATATGTAAATTGCGTATGGAAAAAAATATATATAATATGGTTTGCATAAAAAACTATACATACTATGCACTATTTTTCCATTGATTTGTATTTCAATATGTTATATATGTATAGTTGCCTTTAAAACCCTACATAAACCATACATATCAGAGAGAATGCTCCATCTGTATTTCCTATTGAAATAGAGTCGTTATCCTTTGTTTGCCAATATTTTATGATTACTTATATTGAATGGTGCTATGAATACAAAATATGATAAAAAAGCCTTCAAAAGCACGTGTTTATTCTATATTTTAAGTAGAAAATAATAGTATTTATATGATAATTATGTAGAAAATAGACTATATTTGTGGCGTAAAACGGCCTGAAAATAGGCATAAAACTATCAAAAACACTTGTTTTTGAATATATAATGATATTTTATGAAAATACATGAGTTTGATCCGGTGATATATCCACGCAAGTTGTGGGTTGCAGTCAGTACAGATACATTTTCAGATAGATTTGAAGGTGTAAGTGAATGGGATGATACTGCTGATGCCATTGTGGACTGTGTTCGTGATAAACTGCGAAATTTGGGTGGTATTCTTGTCCGATTTGAAAGTAAGAATGCCATTACTATAGCAAATATCGCTCATGAAAGTTCACATATAGCGATGAACATATTTGATTATATAGGTGCAAAAGTGGATTTAGCTAATCAGGAAACATTCTCGTATCTTGTTGGATGGGTTGCTGACTGTATCAATCAGGTAAGGACTGGTAAATTTAAAGACTGAAATGGAGTCGGGAAAGTATAGGAAGTTGTTAAATGAGGTCTTTGGGCTTATGAAAGGCGAGAAACTGGATGCCGCCTTACAAGAGTCCAAAAGTGCAGCGCGTGTTGACGCTGTGCAGGACTTGATGCGTGCAGCCATTATACGATCTTCGATTTGTAAGTTCAATGGTACTCCTTACTATTTCAGTGGCCGGATATATGAAGAGATGGCATGGGATGATTTTGGTAACCTGATATATGACTTGATGCGTAAATGCAAAATGCCCAATGGTGATTATTCCCGTGTGGAGGGTGTACTGAAAGTCTGTAAGCGTGTGGTGGCAGGAAAAGCCTTGAAGCCTGATAATGCCATTGTGGTGTTCAATAACTGTGTGTTTGATATGAATGCTCGCCGTGCACATTCTTTCAACCGCCGTTGGGTACAGACTACATGCGTTCCCTATGACTACAAGCCGGAAGAGCATGTCTTTCTTTGGAGAATGTTCCTGGATGAAGTTTTGCCGGACAAAAACATGCAAAAAGTTTTGCAGGAGTTTCTTGGAAGTATTTTTGTTGACCGGCGTGTGGCGAAAATGGAAACTATGCTTGTTCTTCGTGGCTCCGGCTCCAATGGCAAAAGTGTAGTCTTTGAAACGATCATGGGCATACTTGGCCGGGAGAATGTCAGCAATTTCGGCATAGGTGCATTGATTACTGGAAATGAGAGAAAAAAAAATATCGCTTTCATTAATGGCAAGCGGTTGAACTACTGTTCTGAAATACAAGCGTTAGAGTTTGGTAAGGATAGTGACACGTTGAAGAGCCTTATCAGTGGTGAACCTACCGAAGCCCGGCCTATCTATGGCGATAACTTCACTGCTTACAATATTCCCCTGCTTATGGCAAATGCCAACCAAATGCCGTATTTGAAAGACTGGAGCTATGGAATGAGGCGGCGTATTTGCATTATTCCCTTTGAGGTGGAGATACCCAAAGCCCGGCAGAAAAAAGAACTGTCACGGGATTTGGAGGCCGAATACCCAGCTATATTCAATTGGATATTGGAAGGACGTGACCGTTTTATCGCCAATGGTTATAAGTTGACAGACAGTAAGGAGCTTGAAAATGTCATGGATGAATATCAGTCGGAAAGTAGTACCGTAATGAAGTTCATGTATCAAATGAACTATCTGTGCCGCTATGAGGAAATTGCCGATATTGAACCCAAATGGATGTCTTCGGCCATTCTGTACCGGAAATATTGCAAATGGTGTAGGGACAATAATGCCAAAGAAGAGAATGTGACAGTATTCGGACGTATTCTTTCGGAAGCCGGTTATCGTAAAAAAAGAACCCCGAATGGTCAGGTGTATGGTTTGTATGGAACAGCCTTGACGGAAAAACTCTATTATGAGAAACGGGAAGACCTACGGGGTAACTATAAGCAAAGGATCGCTAAACCGGTTTATCAAGATGGCAAACGATACGCTTATACCCATGAAGGGCTTGCGGCCTGCTTGTCATTGAGCATTTATCAAGTCCAGCGTTTGTTCCGGGAGAAGAAACTGGAGGGGACGTACCACATGGAGAAGAGAACAACTGTTTTTGACTTGGACGCTGTGGAGAAGATTATCAAACAATTAAAAATAAGAACCAAATAGTATGATCGCACCGGATGAATTTGCAGAGGTTATTGAAAAAATAGATAACCTACGGGGAGCATTGGAAATCCCTATGCCAGCTGGATTTCATGTAAATCAAATGAAGCGTGAGCTTGAAGAAGTATCAGACAAATTAAAACGGATTTACGTTGAGGAAGAAGACGAAAATCCATGGGAGGAATAAGCATGGCAGTAAAATTTAGACACAAGGAAACGGGATTGTTCTTTTGCAGGGCAAAGGGATTATCCCCTTCAAGAAGAGATTATGACAAACTTGGAGAAGAAGGTATTTTTAGGAAAAGGCATTTGTCTAAGCGAGGAAGAATCTACGAAAGCGCAACTGAAAATCAGAAACGGGATTGGATTGGTAAGAAACATGCAGATGAATTTGAAATAGTAAAAGTATGAAAAATATGAATCACATAGAGTTAAGTGTTGAGCTGATGTCTATTCTTCGGGCCTTGAACTATTCATGTGAATTGAAGACAATAGAAGGTAAGAGCATTGTAATGGATATAGCAGTGCAAGGAGAATTGTCTGTCAGACACCAAAAAATGATTGAAATGCTTCTTGGTGGATTTCTCTCTGAATTTTATTGGGTAAATGGGAAGCATCATATTTATATCAGAGAAGAGTGCAAAGGGCTTCTTCCTGATGATGATAGGTATAGTTGCTTGATTCATGAAATGAATAAAGTATCATCGGATGAAGAACGTATAAACTCTTACGGTAAGGAATACTTTTTTAATCTTGGAGATAGATTTGAACGTAAATTAAAAATAGGATTATGAGCAAAAAAACAAATGGTATTCAGGTAGGTAACTTTATTGTTACGAGGGATAATGGTAGTGAACATGACTGGATCAGTATTAAGGCAGTGTCAGGTTTTTGGAGTATGCGTTTTCGGGATGATAACGGAATGTTTTCCCGGATTCGGGAGTTAACCAACAATAAGGAACTTCGTGAATATTTGGAAACATGGATCAAAGTATGTTTCCTTATTAGTAATGCAACCCCTGACGTTAAGTTTATGGAAGAGTTTTTTAAAAGCTATTCTGATCTTACCGAACGGCTACGAGGCTTGCAGCAACCAGTATCACCGGAAGATGATGCCAAGATACTGGAAGAAGAGAGAAACATGAATAGTATCAAGGAAGGTATTAAGGAGGAACATAAAAATGAGGGTACCGACTGATAAGGAAATTGAAGAGGCCAAAGAATACCTCCGTCAACGTCTGGATGCGGAGCTATCCATGCGTACCAATCTTCAAATTGTAATGATCGAGGCGGCAAAGCAAATTATAGATATTTCATACCGGTACAAGATCAGCCCTGAACTATTCCGTTTTTCAGCAAACAGACAGTTGCAGGAGGAAGTGGATGCCATTATTTTATCCCTTCTTGAAATAATTGAAGACTATACTTATACTTTGGCAGTAGCGACACATGAGGATAATAAGGATGCAATCATAACATGTATAACGCGAGAATCATACGGCAAAACCTTCACACAACGTGCAAGAGAATATGTTGACCGGTTTTCAAAGGAGGTTGAAACGGCCATTGCCGCCGGATTACTACTGAACCTTTCCAAAGACAAATTACTTTCATCTATCAGGCAGTCGGTAAAAACGCCATTGCTTAATGAGCATGTACAGAGAGCTATTTCAAAGGGTTATCCGATTATTTCAAGACTCGGTGTTCAGGAGTCTTTTGGAGTAGGACGTACTGTAAGCTCTTGGACTGCACTGTCAGATTTGACGGAGTATGCTGTGGCAGAGGGTTGGATGAAGCATTGGGAATTGCAGGCTAAAGCCTGTGGAGCCGTAGGGTTCTTTGTCATGCGTGGCAGCTCCTATCCTTGTAACATTTGTGACGATGAAGTCGGATTTCATGTGGAATGGGACAAATTACCACCGTATCACGGTCATTGTAAATGCTTTGCCGTTCCCGTATCAGCAATATAATTATTTAACATACTAAATATCAGAATATTATGTTTGGATTATCATTAATCAGCACAAAGAAACTCAATCATCTTGCATCAGAATGCAGCAAACTGGCTATTGCCAATGTTGAGCTTTCAAAACAAAATGCGACACAATCTAAAACTATTATGGAACTTACTGGAGAAGTCCGGGTGCTAAATTCTAAAATCCTTCTGAATGAAAGTATCAATGATGATCTGCAAAAGAAGCTTAACCGGAAATATCCTCGAAAGCCTTATAATAAAAAATTGTATCGAAAGTAGTGTCATATTCAATTCATTCATTACATTTGCAATGTAGAAGCTGACTTGTTATAACACAAGCTTATCAACCAAATTGTTGAAAAAGTAAAGCCTCTGTCTATTTTATGTAGGCAGAGGCGGCTTTTCCTAATGTATAGTTACATTGGATTCAGAGCGCGGAGTACGGGATTGCTTTCGCGCTCCGCGTTGGTACAGATCATTTTGCATTACCCTCTTTATTTTCATTTTTCTTGATTTTCAGTTGATATAGCAAGTCAGCTTGTTGCTGTTCCTTATATTCACGCATGATACGATCCCATTCATTGTTTTTTCCATAGCCGGATTCTTCCGAGCCGGTTTCTTTTGATAAAATACCGGCACCGACTAATTGTACCAAGTTCGATACCAATTCGGCTGCATTTTGGTGGACGTATGGAACTGCCCACGAAAAAATTTTCAAATTGAGGAATTTGGTAAGTTGGCCTTTTTCTGTTCCATATCCGTGCAGGAACAGCCGTTTCATTTTGTCTATTGATTCGTCAAATTCCTTGCAGTCAATCATGGCTTTTTCCAAAGATGGTGAATAGATCAGCTTGATAGCAACACCCGGTAAATCTCCTGACTTTACTTCGGGAGGCATGACAACAAAACTCCCCATAAAAATCATTTTAAGTAATGTATTAATTTGAAGTTCAAATGATTGTGATGCTTCGGGACGATTCATAAAGCCTGCATCATCATCCTTCCCCATAGTGATAGCTTTTACCGCACCATACATATCTCCCTGAATCTCAACATCTTCACCTTTAAGTAACATGATTGGAAATGCGTATGCCATATTGTTTTGACACAAATGGGAAATAGCCAGTTCGTACTTGTCGATATTATCTTGTGAAAAGCTCCAGCAGGCACCGTGTTTGTCCCGATAATATACAACCGGACATTCGGTAAATCCATGATCGTGTTCTTCCACTAATGTATATCCTTCAATACCGAAATACTGTTTCACTTTGTTTATTGCTCCGGCTATTCCCCTTTTATCCTGCCGGTAACGGTACATTTTTTTATTATCCCACACTTCCACCCAAGAAATGAGTTCCTTTCCCTCTTCGTCATAGTCGCTGTATCGCCGGGCAAACAGTGTCATTTGACCGGTTATGGAATCGTAGTGAGGATAAAGAGTGTCACCATCAAAATAGGAGAGATTCTTGGTGAACACCTTGCCTTCATTCATATAGAATACGATTGCTGCATCTCCCGTTATTTTTACACTTTTGGCATATTCGTAAAATGCAATCTCCATATTTTTATCCAGCCATCCTTTTTGAAATTCGAGAAATATTTCCCGTGAACTTTCATCAACTTTGGTATCGGTCAGCTCATGATGAATGTCATTGCCACATAGATGTACAAGTTGTTGGATAGTGATTATCATCTGAAAGGGAAAAGAAGCACGGAATACTTTCTCCCGGAAGAACCGTTTCTTCTCTTCGTCATATTTCAGTCTGTCCGGGTAAAACAATTCCGAATTGATCTTGTGCCCTGAAGGATAAAACTCACGGATAAAATCAGCCTGCGAAATGAGCTGCCATGTCAGCCTATCACTGTTGTTTGTGAACGATGCGTTTCTTAAATCGCTCGTAATCCTGCCTTGCAAGTAACCTTCGGGAGTAACCCTTGCAAAAGGCTTTTTTGTAAGAATCTCTGCTATCATATTAATCCTAAACCTTTTATGTGTTTGCGTTTATGTTTAATTTCAAAAATCATTCGCATAAGCAATGCTTCTATGAAGTCGGGAGAATGACCTACTAATTTTTTCATTATAATCTTCTTGATAATAGTCCAGCCTTTCTCTTCACTGTCTTCATCCTTTCGTATCGCTTTCCTTTCCTTGTCGAGAATCTGTCTAAGGGGAACTTTCTCAAACCCTTTGCCGGAGAACTTGCGTTCAAGAAGAGTCGGTTCAATGGAAATCTCCCGGTTGATAATTTTTTGTGCGAACAGATATGCCGCTTGTGATTTTAAATTCGCATAGATGTATTTGAATTTCTCTTCCACGGCTTCTTTGTTGTTGAATGGGATTGCATTCGGGAAAAAGCCTTTGAATATTTGTCCGAGTCCGTTAAGGTCATAGGTGAAGCATTCTTCTCTTACATGCCATTCTTCCAGCATCGCTTTTACGGTATCGACTGTTTTCTTGCTGTCAAGTTTGCAAACAAATATGTCTCTTATATGCCATCCTTCCCACAGCCACATGACAAGACTGTCGCCACCCTCAAATGCCGCATCACATGATACCCGGCGTATTCCATCACCTATCTGCATGGAATTGCGGTATAAGGCTTCCATGTGAGTCAGCTTTATTATATCATCTCCGGCAGCTTTGTATTTCCAGTTACCGTCAAGATCGCGTGCGCGTTGTTCGTCTGACTGGTTGACAAGGTTAGCCAAATAGGTCGGATCAGAAGACATCAGTTTTACATTATCGGAAAGTTTTGCTTCAATAAAAGTAACCGACTTGATAAACAGTTCTTGTGGTGTGCCATATTGCTCATACTCCGGCTTCCAGTAGGCGTGTATAATATCCTTGCATTGCTCATATACTTCCTCACGGGTATCTCCCCAATATATACCTGAAACATTGTCCCCGTCCATAAAACAATACCGGACTCTGCCATCACGTTCCGGGATTGGAAGACCATCTTCTCCGATCCACCAGTCAATGAATTTTGCAACCCAGCTGTCAGGATCAGGGTTACATGTTCCGATAAAGCGGTTACGGATATGAAAGGCGTTACGGTTACAAGTGATAAGGTATTTGAATTTGAGATATTCCATGTGGGTTATTTCATCCACACCTATATATGCGAACTGTTTACCTTGAAAACGCTTTTTGAAATCGTCAAGTGTGTCAGCATGATAGCTGAATTTTAAAAATCCACCTTTATAGAAATTCCAGCGCATGTCGTTTTTGGACTTGTTGTATTCCCCAAAATCATCATATAAGGTGGATGATGTTTCTACCATATCAGAGAGATCGTCTATCTCATGCCGGAGAAGCACAGAACGGAAGTTTTTATTTTTTATATCTTTCAATGTTTCCATAAGAAGAGTAAAAGTTTTACTTCCTCCACGGCATCCCCCACAGATGGTAATATCAGCCGGGGTGGAGAGCATGTTTTCCTGCCCTCCACCTTGTGCGATTATCTTATTCGGATTAGGAATTTTCCTATCCGCGTCCCTTAACATTTGGATATATTCATAATCAAGCACCAAACTGGCATTAACCGTTTTTATTCCACTATATTTCTCCATAAAAAGAAAACCGATCCTCACATTACACATGTGGAGACCGGCCTATAAGCTCTGATTCTAATATTGCAGTACAAAAATACGCATAAAGAGTATTATTTTCTACATTTTAATAGAAAATAATATCAAAAATGTTTTGAGAAAAGAAATCCAGTACATATATTTGCAACGAAAACATGGAGTATGATAAAAATTAGTGCGGATAAAGATGCAGATCAAAGGGAAATATACAACAAGATAGTTTTATGTCCGATATGCGGTCAGAAACTAACTGATATAAGCTATGTCAATGGTGTTGTTATATTGAGAGTGAAGTGTCGTAGATGCAAGAACTACATAAATGTGGATATTGTGGGTACAAAGTAGTTTTCAGGATAATATCGCGGAGTGGAGCAGCTGGTAGCTCGTTGGGATCATAGCCCAAAGGTCATTCGTTCGAGTCGAATCTCCGCAACAATAGTTGGAGTTGCCGCATTGTTTCTCCCTTCGATGTGGCGTATGGGGATAAAGGGAGAATATGGAAAGATGGCAGACGTGGTGTATGCGCCGGACTGAAAATCCGGTTAAGGTGATTCGATTTCATCTCTTTCCACAAAACCTATACGGTGTGGTTCAATTCCCACAGGTACGCTGAAATGGGGTATCGCAGGTTAGGTGAGTATAGGTATATTGTCCGGTTAGCTCAATTGGTAGAGCAATACACTGTTAATGTAAAGGTCGGTAGTTCGATTCTATCACCGGGCGCAATGAAGCGGAGATAGTTCAGTTGGAAGAACGTCAGATTCCAAACCTGATTGTCGGGGGTTCGAGTCCTTCTCTTCGCGCATATTGAGATATGGTGTAATGGCAACACAGCAGATTTTGGTTCTGCTATTCAAGGTTCAAATCCTTGTATCTCAACAAATGGCGTATTCGACTAACGGTTAGGTCGTCACCTTTTCACGGTGGAAACCAGAGTTCGATTCTCTGATACGCTACACAGAATGAATAACGTCCGAAATACAAGGGAAATGCGGTGGTTTCACCGAGACATCTTGTAGGTCGCATATTGGAAGTATGGGTGAGTGAACGATACCACCTCTTTGCTAAAGAGGCAAGCTGAAAGGCTTCGGAGGTTTGAATCCTTCTGCTTCCGCAAAACGGGTAGTTACCGAAGTGGCAAACGGGATAGACTGTAAATCTATTGGCTTTCGTCTTCATTGGTTCGAGTCCAATACTGCCCACTATTAAATGGAAAATAAGACCAAAGAGTCAGATTGATGCAAAAAGCATTGTCTGACTCTTTTTTTATTCAACATAAACACAAAATAAACACGATGGAACAAGAAAAAATCTTATCCACATTAAGTGAGAAACTTGGAGAAACCAGTTTTTCACCGCAGACATTACAGACGTATGTAGAACTTAATCCCATAGCCGAAGGTTCGGAGCCTGACGAGGCTTATTGGAACAAGGCTGTGAATTTTCTGAAAGGGATGCAAGGACAGTACAACCATGATGTCGCAACCAGAGTTGAGGACTTTAAGAAAAACTATAAGCCCCAACCGACTCCCCCGACACCTCCAACTCCACCGGTACCACCGAAAAACGATGATGAACTGGAGAAGAAACTGAAAGAACTGGAAGCACGTTTAGACGCGGAAGACAGCAAAAAGGTTCAAGCTGATTTGTTGAAGAAGGTTACGGCTGCAATGAAGGCCAAACAAGCGAATGATGATTATGTGTTGAGCAAGACCTTACAAGGGGTAACTTTCGATACCAAGAAAACTGTGGATGAACTGGTTACTGAATTTCTGCCGAAATATGATGCAGAATATAAGGCGTGCAGGGGTTATGGCACCGCCCCAAGAACTTCTGACGGTTCAGGTGGAACACAACACAATGCAGCCAGCAGATACTTTGAACGTAAAGGCAAGAAGGAAGGCTGGAAGAAGAATTGAAATTATTAACTCTAAAACAATAAATGTATGGGAACAATGGGTAACACGTTTGATGTGAACACCGTGAAATACGGACATGCCCGTAAAGTGTGGCGTGAAATCCGTCACCGTTATCCGGGCGGTGGTATGGTGAGTAACATTTCCGATTGGGTTGCGGTTGGCAAGATTCCTGCCGGTACAGCAGTGAAGTTTGATCTTTCAGGCAAGACTTTTAAAGCCTATACGGACGAACAGATTAAGGCGGCTGAATCAGATATTACCACTCTTGGTATTAATGGCTATTTGCAAGAAGATGTTCTTGTAGCCAGTGAAAACACGAAGGCCAGTGGGACAGTAGTCTATGCCGGAGAGATTTATCAGTACATGTTTGACGAAAAAGTGGTTGCTATCCTGCAAAAGATTACTACACTTCCTCAAATTGTATGGGTGCAGTAGAAGAATTTGAAAATAACATTTAAAACACGACAATTGTATGAATACACTTCCTATTGATTTGTACAAGGTTATCGAATATGGGCTTGGTGGGGACACTTGGCAAGAATTTATTGACCGTTACAAGGAGAAGTATGACCTACTTCAAATTGATGGTTTTGAATTTGAAGCAACCAAGTTGGATTATACTTTCTCCCAGCTTATTACGAGCCTCGGCGTGAAAACGCTGCCAGCTTACGTTGATCCGGAAAGTCCGGGTTATGAAGCTGCATTGGGAGAACTCGAAGGAAGGACGGGTAATATCCCGACTCAAAAGAAGTTCTACCGTTTGAACCGTGTGACTGTGAGACAACAATTACAGCTGTTGCAACGGGTAGGCATGTCCGCATTGACGGAAGAGATGCAGAATGTGTTCTTGGGCTTGCTTGATGAAAGTGCTGACGGTCTTATCGGATCGTACTACAATGCGCTTACTCACCAGCGAATGAGAATTGTTTCCACGGGTAAGTTCACTATTGATACTGATAACAACCCACGTGGTTTGAAGGGTATCACTATTGACTTTAATATCCCTGAAAACCATTACCAGGTATTGGCCGGCACAAGCCGTTGGTGGACTAAGGATGAACATATTCCGGCAAATCAAGGCTCTGCCTCTGATCCGATTATGGATATAAAGAACAGAGTGAAAGAGATTCGCCGCAAATATCATTATTTGGGCAAGATCAGGATGGAGCTGGCGCAGGACTTGTGGGATGATTTAATGACTCATACTGCGGTTCTTAAACGTATCGGTCATTCTCTCTATCCGACTGTGACGGATGATAGTACGGTTATTGCCAATGCACAGAATGAAGATGAAGACCGCCTGAAAGCCATTTTCAAGAAACTGGTTAAAGTGGATGAAATCGTACCACGTGACAGCTATGCTTTTGTTGACAAGCCCGGTAAGGATGCAGACGGACAGCCTGATCTTATCACTGAACAAGTGGAAAACTTCAAGGCTACCAATATCGCCTTTATACCGGTAGGTCAGATTGGTACAATTCAAGGTGTGGAACCTTTGACTTTGGGATATGAGGCAAACAAGGTTGCTTCTTATGACGGTGGACGTTTGAAACTGACACAGAGAGCCAATCCTGAAACACATTCAATCTATATTGAAAGTGAAGCCGCCCAAATGTGTGTGCCGAGAATGCCGCAGTATATGTTCATTTCTACTGTGACTGTGTAACTCTTAACTTCATGCAAGAATGAGTGAGGAACTTTCTCATACGGAAGATATGACCATTGAAGACTTTTTGAGTGGCGCAACCGCTTATGAAATAGCGGATAACGCCCTCAAAAGGGTTCTTGTCAAGCGGAAAATCGCTTTTGGAACAATGGTAAGTGAACTGACCGAAAGGCAACTTGATCTTGCCACTGCCGATATTTATATGTGGTGTGCAAGCACTCCAAGCAGTAAGAATGATACCGAAGACAGTGACGGGGGATGGAAGCATAAGGAAGGTGGTTGGCAGACCAGCGCATACGACAAGCGGCAACTCCGTGAAATGGCGAAAGAACTGTATGAGAAATGGGATGAAGAAGTTGTAAAGGGCACTAAAATCAGAATAGTCAATTTTTGAGTATGAAAGTAAATAATCCACGGCATCCGCACAAATGTACTGTTTACCGAATTATAGGTGAGGATTCTTTCAGTGATGGTGAGAAGGTGATCTTGTATGAAGGTATATGCCGAAAGGAAGGTAGTACAAATTTGCGGACATTCAAAACCGATAATGTGATAAAGAGCGATTATCTGTTGAGCCTTCCCGGAATTGTTGAAGGAATATTGGCCGGTGATCTGATAGATGTCACGGACAGACAAGGCACTTTCACTCAATGTATGGTTACTGATAGCTATGCCGGAAATTTGGGAACAACTGTGTATTTCAATCTTGCAAAAAATTAACGCATGGATAACCGGAGCAATGAAGTATTGTTTGATGAAGGAATAAGGAAGGCAAAGGAGCTTGTTTCAGGATATATCTTTGATGTCTTGACTAAATGCTGTGAAGAACTTATCCAAGATGCACTTGATAACAAGTCAGGCTTTCGGAATCTTACGGGTAATACAATAACCAGTTATGCGTGCGGATTATTCATGGACGGTAGATTTTCCTATTTCGTTTGTAGTGGAGATTCAATGAAACAACCGGTGAGAGTAAAGCTGACTAAAGGTGAAACATTTGTAGGTGTCAGTTATGATAATCAGAACAGACGTTTTACTGGAACAATAGAAACTGATAAAGGTTATGGCGAAGCATTCTCCTTTGATTTCTTGAAAAGATATAAGTCGGAATCACGTAAAGGATTTGAGATAGTAATGTGCACGGGTACTGAATATTCAACCTATTTGGAGAATGTGTTGAATGCAGATGTTCTGACCGGAACATTTCAAAGGGCACAAAATACATTATTCAAGAACTTTAAACCAATGAAATGATGGGACGGACAGTTTATAGACGTATGGATATATTAAAACAAATCGCTGATGCAGTAACCGGCATTGGTGAAAAGGTTTTCATAACAGATCGTCCGGCTGCTGAACAAAAGGCGATGAAGGACTTTGTTGTTATCCGGTTGCCACAAACTATCCAAGATAAAGGAAGTACCTACCAAGACACTTACTGTCAGATAAACGTTTTTGCGCATGATCGCTCAAACGGTATTGAGAATACAGTCCGTTTGGATGAAATGCAAATGGAAGTGGTTTCAAAATTTCCAATAGTGACGGAATTGTTTTCAGCTGTAAGTCCACGATTGCTTCCCGGAGGAAATGACGGACTCGGTTTTCATTCCTTAATAATACAAGCGAAGCTAATAATAAACAAATGACACAAACTTAAAAAGATACGATTATGGCAGAGATTTCTATTACTACCAAACTGGAAGAGTTAAAGGTGCTTTTTAATCAGATGAAGGAGGTTTATTATGTGTCCAAAGTCAATAGTGACCTCGCAACTTTAGCGGCTTTTGATATGGAGCTGCCGGTACTCTCTGACGGAGTTACATTTGATACCGGAGCTGCCGATGTTTCCAAGATCAAGTTGACAACCGGAGCAACTTGGACTTCTATTGCTAATGCTGGAGATTCCGATATTCAGTTTCAAGTACCTTCCGTGGCAGGAAAGATCAATGACTTGTTACTGAACAAGAAAGCGGAAACGGTGACTATGACTGCTACCATTGATGGTGAGACTTATGAAGGTGAAGGTTACAATATCGAACCGAAGAAAGTAATCGGAGGACTCTTCATGCGTAGTGAAGACCGTCAAACAGCCTTGTTCTTACCGAATGTTGAGGGGTATAGCAACTTCGTCAGCGAGCAGGATAAGCCGGGGTACTTTAATGTATCTGTTTCTCCGTTGAATGATGCTAAGGGTGCCTCTATTTACATTTTACGTAAAAAAGTGTCCGAATAAAAAACTTAGGATATAACACTTTGCAAAATTCATATCAGCGAAAAGGTGGTGAGCTACTTGATACCGGCCACCACCTTTTTTCGTATAAAACACGATAAAATATGACAAAGAAGAATGACATAACACTTCCTACACCGGAGGATGAAAGGCTATTGAATGATGTGTTGGAAGACAGTGTGGACTATGTGGAAGTCCGAGGAAAGAAATATGGTATTTCATGGCTGAAAAGAGGGACTATACGCAAATTCACCAGTACCATGCAGAAATCGGGAAATGATGATAAGATCAGTTGCCAATGTGCAGCCGCTATCATTTTGAACGGATATTGGAAGATCAAGTTCTTCTATCCTTTCTTGTGGCGATGGTTCTTTTATATCAAACAATATGGAGATCATGAGCTGATGAAGGTTATAGCCGTCGGCAAAAAAAAAATTCCAGTGGAAGACTACTTGACTGCTACCATATATCTGACCGCGATGAAGGACACGATGATGACAATGACAAAAGAGGAAGCAGAGCATATCCTTCACGAACCAGCTACGGACAAACGTGGGAAATAGGCAAGTCCTATCCGTGGCTGACAGAGCCTTTGAGAGTATTTGGGATTCCAATAAGCAAGCCCTTGTTTGGTATTTATTGGGTACTTACAAATGCACAAATTGAACTATTGGCAATGGATGTGTCTATTGTGGTTACAGATTGTGACAAGGACAACAAGGAAAAGAAGCACGATACGAAGAACTTCAAATCCCCTTCCGTAAGCGAAATAGAGGATGCTGCCAAACGCTGGAAAGATAAGTATGGCAATGGAGAAACAGCAATTAACATTAATGATTATAAGTAACACAAACACAATAATATATGGCTGATCTCGGTAATTTATATTTTGATATACTGTTCCGTGATAAGACAGCGGAACAACGTAAAAAATTGAAAGCGGAAATCACCAAAGACTTGCAGGCAAAACTTGATGTGGGTTTTGACAAGAAGAAGTTGGTTGGCGATATGAAGACTTTGCTTCAAAGTGAGAAGTTTAAGATCAATGTGGTAGTGGATAAGGCCAGTACCACACAAGCTGTCCGTGCCGCCTTGCAAGCCGCCGGGTTGAATACAAACTTTACAGCAAGTGATTTACGCGCCGCCAAAGCCGCAGCCATTCAAACCAAAGCGGAGGCTTCTGCCGCAGCTGCACGTGAGCTTGCGCGACAAAGAGCCGCCCGTGCCGCCAAAGCGGAACTGGATTTGGCTAATGCCCGTGAGAGATCAGCCAATGCAGCAAGGCGGCACATGACAGCCACTCTCAATATGAATGGAGCAATGAACAGCCAGTTGAGTATTGTCGGACAATTAAGAAATGAATTTTTGGGGCTATACTCCATTTATGCGGCACAAAATTTCTTACGTGCAGTGGTTGATATTGGTGGTGAGTTGGAGAATCAGAAAATTGCAATGGCCTCTATCTTGCAAGATGAAGGCAAAGCTACAACCATATTCAATCAGATTAAGAAACTGGCTGTTGCTTCTCCGTTCGGGGTTATGGACTTGAATCAGTATGCCAAACAACTTTCCGCGTATTCTATACCATACAATGAATTGTATGATACCATGAAAAGGCTGGCTGATATATCAGCCGGTGTAGGTGTTGATATGGGACGTATCATATTGGCCTACGGTCAGATAAAGGCTGCTAAATTCTTGAAAGGAACGGAATTACGACAATTGACGGAAGCGAACATTCCTATGGTGGATAAACTGGCCGAGCGATTCAGCAAGTTGGAAGGCCGCATTGTCAGTGCCGGTGAAGTGCTTGATATGATCTCGAAAAAGAAGGTTACGTTTGAGGATGTAAAAGATGTTCTTTGGGAACTTACGGATGATGGTGGCATGTTTAATAATATGCAGGAAGTTCTTTCAGAATCAGTTAAGTCCAAATGGAAGAACTTGGCTGATGCGATTGACATTATGCTTGGTGATATTGCGGAGTCAATGGGTAGTACATTGAAATGGACTGCCGAAAGCCTTACCACCCTTGCTCAAAATTGGAAAGAAATTGTACCTTTTATAACAGCGGCCACAGCTGCGTTTGGAACATATCGGGTTGCGGTTTATGCAGGATCACGTGCCATGGGAGTGGCAAATGCTACATTAATAAAAGGAACACTCGCAGCTAAACAGAAAACAGCAGCGGATTTAGTGATGGCTTCCAATTACCGCACTTTAACTGCCGCTGAAAAAGGATTGATTGCTTCAAGAAATGCTATGACTACCGCAGAATGGAGGGCATTGGCTGTTAGTGGCGCATTGAACAAAGAACAAGCGTTGAGGTTGATAACACTTGGGAAAATTAAATCAGGTCAGGCAGGACATATTACCCAATTACTTAATATATCAAAAGCTGAACTTCAAGTGGCTATGTCAGCTGGAAAAGCTCGTGTGGCAATGACAATGCTTAGTTATGGAGCCAAACAAGTTTGGACTGCTTTTAAGGGTTTGTTCAATCCATACATGTATTTGTTCGCTGGACTTTTTGCCATTACTGAATTATGGTATAAGTCCGGGCAAAAGGCTGACGAAATGAACGAGCGTATTTCCGAGCTGACAACAAGAGCACAAGACGGTTTCAAGAATTTAACGAAAGAAGCTCAAAAATTTGCTGATGTTGATCCTTTTAAGGCGAATGATGCCTCACTGATTTCTTCTATTGAAGAAATGAAAACAGCATTAAAGGATTATTCTCCAGTTTGGGCAGACACTTTTAATGAAACGTTTAAGACTGATGATGAAGGAAATACGGTTAAAAGCCTTGCAGAACAATATATATTGCTTCGGAATGCTTTGAATGATACAAAAGAGGCTTATAGATTGTTGAATGCCATAAAAGGTACGTCTGAACATGCCAATGAAGCGACTGACGGTTATTTTGATGACAGTTTTCTTGAAAATATCAATGACTACATTGATGCGGAGGAACGGGTAAACAAGATTATTGGCCGCATGTCAGGCAGCTATATCGAGTATTCCACCGCCATGCAGAAAGTTATAGCCAAACATGGTGATTTTGCCAAAGCCGCTTCGGGTAAACCGCTGAAAGAACAGCTATCCATTCTCAAAGAATACCCCAAAGCATTGGCCAGCCTGAATAATGAGTTGCCTTTCACTGGAGGATATAGAGATGATATTTTTCAATTGCGGAAAGCGTGGAAAAACTCTAAGCGTATTTATATGGAAGATGTATTGCCGGATATGAAAGACTTCCTATCTGGGTACAAGTCGAGGCTGAAAGCTGCCGGCTGGGATTTGGAGAATTTGAGTGATGCGCAGAAAATAGCTATCGGTTTGGATATAAGTTCTTTCTTTGATACGTTCGAGAAGATGCCGAAATATATGCGAGACTTCTTTAACGAGAAGACTCTTGAAGAAGAGTTCAATATCAAGATTAATGCTGAATATACAGAAGCCAGTCAAAGTTTTTCTGATTTGCAGAAAAAGTTCAATGAAGCCACAGATGGGCAATTTGAAGCCCAAATAAAGGTTTCCACAGATTCAGAGAAAATCATTGAAGGAATACAAAAAGGATACAAGGAAGCTAAAGAGACAACAAATCAATTGAAGCCGGTATTGATTAAAGCCGGAATAGATTTGTCAGGTATTGGAGCTATTGACTTGTCAAAACTTCCCGACTGGCAGAAGCAAATTGTATCAGATTATAAAAAGGCTTTCGACACAATGCAAGCCGGTGAGAAAGGAGCTAAAGAAATCGGTTTTTCTCTCACTGATCCAAATAAGGATAAGAGCAAAAAGGATGCCTTTGCCGAAAGATTGAAAGAACGGGTAAACTTACTAAAGGAGGCATATTCTGAATATAAGAAGTGGACTGACATTGTTGGAAAGGGAGAAGCTGCCAGCAAGGTTAAAGAATCGGGTATTTTTGATTCCTTATTTAAAGGTAAAGAACCGGTGAATATTGTAAATTATCGGGATGAATTGAATAAGATTCTTAACCAGCTTGACGATAAGACCAAAGAGCGTAGGGAATTGAAAGTTTCTATACGGAAAGTGCTTTTGGATATTGATGCCAACGCTATGAAAGAAGCTTCGGATAAGGCCACAAAGGAACTTGAAAGGTACGTGTCTGATGTTTCAAAGAAATGGGATATATACAAGCAGCTTATCAATGCCGGTGCAAGTAAGAAGGATGCTTCAACTTATGCTTTTGGTTTTTTGACTGATTATGAGAATGAAGCGCAATATTTAATAGATACAGTACAAAAGAAACTCAAAGAAAAGGCTGTTGATCTTCCATTCACTTTGAGTGACGATGAAGCAGAAAGTATATTAGGAGGTAAAGACAGCCCATTATATAAGCAATTTTTTAAGGTGTGGAAGGATGCTAAAGAGGCATTTGAGAAAGATAAGGTAAGTATTGCACTTGATGATACAAAGGTTATTGCCAATGCAAGATCAACGATAGAAAAGATACGAATATTAAGTGAACAGTACGCATCAAAGACTGGATTAAGTGTCGGAAAAAATGGGGAGTTGGTTGGTGATACGTCAGGTCTAAACAATGTTCAGAAGGCTTATCTTGATGAATATAATAAGAAGCTGATTGAATTAAAATCGACCTTATTACAATTGTTACCTGAATGGGAGAAAATATTTGGAGATAAAGAGCAACGTTCATTCTCTGATTTGAAAGAGGCTGAACGTATCGCAAGGGAAATCAAGAATAATGCAAAGGTTTCCTATGATAGCGATGGAAAGCCCAATGGATTTACTTCTTTTTTTACGAAAGATGATGGTAGTATTGAAAATGTTAAGGGTGCTTATTCTTTGTTGGATAAATTGATAAAAGCCATCCCCCAGTTGCAAGATGCACAGTTGGCTGTAAATCCATTCAAAACCTTAGCGAAGAATGTAAAAGAACTTTTTACTTCTGAAAAAGACAGCGACAAACTGGAAAAGAAAATCGGACGGTTGGGAGAAAGTGCCGCTGAAAGTGCTGATCTTGTCGGCAATTTTGCAGGACAGATGTCTTCCATGTTCGATGCTTTGGGCAATGAGGGTATGGCCGACACGATGGGTAATGTGCAGGATGCCATGTCTTCTATAAGCAATATCGGGCAGGGATTCGCCAAAGGTGGAATCGTTGGTGGTATTGCTGCCGCTGCTGGTGAAGCTGTAAATTGGATTGGGAAGATAGCACAAGCGCATGATAAGAAACTCGATAAGGCTATTGAAAAGAGTAAACTTCGTGCTCAACAGTTGCAATATATATACGAACAAATTGACGGTATTCTTGAACGTTTTTTGGGCAGTGGCACGGAACTAAAACTTGTAGATGCAGAAAATGACCGTACCCGGTTGAATCAATTAAATAATCAGATTGGTGCAATACGCAATAAGGGAAAGATCAACATCTTCGATTTGATGTCTTTGCAGAAATATAAGCAGGAAGCGGAAAAACTTCAAAAACGTGTTTCGGCATACGATGAAGGTGGTGCATACGGGTATCAACGTGCCTTGATGCAAGAACAACTTTCAGAATTGGAGAAACAACGGCAAGCCGAAATTGACAAGAAGAAGACGGATGATAGCAAGGTGGCTGATTATGAGAATCAGATTGCGGAGATGAAACAGCAAATAAAGGATTTTGCCGAAGAAACGGCTGAATCTCTTTATGGCATTAATTTGAAAGACTGGGCTTCACAGCTGGGAGATGCCTTGTATGAGGCATGGCAGAAAGGCGAGGATGGTGCCGAAGCTTTCAAAAATAAGGTTGCCGACATTATGGGTGATGTTATGAACTCCATTCTCAAAATAAGTATTTTGGAACCGGCCATGCAACAGCTTCAAAAGATGCTTTTTGGTGAGGATGGAATGAGTGGTTATTTCGGCAAGGATTTCTCTCTTGACGAAAAGGAGTTGGAAAGTATTGCGGACTATCTAATGGGGGTAAGTGAGAAAACCGATGATTACTATTCCATGCTTGACAAACTGAATAACTATATGGAAAAGAAATATGGTATCAGTATGAAGGAAGAGGAAGAAGACAGTGGAAGTGGTTTATCTAAAGGCATACAGAATGTTACTGAAAATACCGCTAACCTTTTGGCTTCTTATATAAATGCAATCCGGGCTGACGTGAGTGTTAAACGGGAGTATGTGCGCAGATTGGTTGAAGAATTGTTCCCGGCCTATAATGTAATAGCACAAGCACAATTACAACAACTGACAATGATACAGATAAATACAGCAAAGAATGTGGAATTTGTGGAAGAAATCAGGGATATACTACATAGGAATATAAACGGTGTAAACAAGTTTAATATATGATTATGAACAGATTGAATAGTGAATTGAGAGGTCATGCCGTATCGTATGGCCTCTGCACACAATGGCAAGGTGACTGGCAAAACAATAAAAGCCAGCAAGAATTGATCGGAATGTATATACGGGGCATTGATTTTTGTATTGAACACGATTATCCGACGGTGGAATATATAAAAGGTAATTTTGACCGGAGCCTGCTTCATCAAAACCTTATTTTTGTTGATGAACCAGTGACCGGAGGCAACAATGGTGTATATGTACTGAACGGTAAATGTTCAGGCAAGCTTTCTTTCGGTAAATTTACAGCCGCTACTCTCCATTTGCGCCATGATAGTGAATTGACTCTTGAAGTGGAAGATTGCGCCAAAGTTTTTGTGAGTGTATATGATCGGGCTAAACTACATGTAAGGCAAAGCGATGTGGCTAAAGTTTATGTATATGTTCATGGTGGAAACTGTAAAATAGAATCCGAAGGCAATGTTATGGTAAGATATAAAAAGAATGGGGACTAACACGTTTTCTGCAATATATTTATTTACAGTCTTTTATATTTCTAAATTATTTGAACGGTATCATAAATTGTAACCAATATCTCGTCACAATACGGTAGATACGTGCATTATTTATATTATGTCTAAATTTTAGAGTAAATATAACTGTTTTTATTTACCGATTCTTACCGTTTGTTACTGATGTTTACCGAATTTATTTTATTGATTTTTAGGTTGTTGTATGGTGAAAATATCGTTTCTATATTTGTGTCGGAAACAATGCTGTTAGGTTCATTTCGTGGTTGTCATGAACTGGAATAAAATATTATAGGGCATTCTCTTTGAGGCAGGCAACCACATTAGGCTTCATCGGGATTTGCCCTTTCTCTTTATTATTATGTCAAGCGTGACTATTATATTAAGGAGGGTTCAGTAGGTACGAGTAATGGCGTATTGGGGTTCGATTCCCTGCCTACTACAAGATCGGACAAAATAATTCCCCAAAAGCGGAGATGTCCGAGCCGCTGATGGGGAAAACATTAACTTTATAGTGCAAAGATATGGAAAATTTTAATCAGTTAATACCTATTGATGAGGGAAAAGGTAAAAAAAGAACAATGACCTCCTTACAGATTGCAGAAATTACGGGCAAAACTCATTCAAATGTAATGCGAGATATTCGCAATATCCTTGAACAACTGGAAGATAGACGACAATTCAGTTTTGAATTATCATCAAGACCTCAACCTATGCCAAACGGTGGAAGCAAAGAAGTGTCTTGTTACATTCTCACCAAAAAGGATTGTCTTCTTCTCGCAAGTGGTTATGATGCAAACTTACGAGCCAAAATTATTAATCGTTGGGAAGAACTTGAAGAAAACAAGCGTGAACTTTCCCGTAAAAGGGAGAAATCTTTGTTAAGTAAAATCTAAATTTATAATATGAAAACAAATCAAGAAATGGTGCGATACATTGATAGTTTTTCTGTGGTTCAGCGCACGAGTGATGGTTATTTTGACGGAACTGAATTGCTTCGGCAGTGGAATAATGTAGAAGGGAATCCGAGAAGGCAAATGAGTAAATTCTTAGAATCTGATAATACATCAGAGTTTTTGAAAGCTCTTGCAGAGGATGAAAGCCATAGAGCAAAAATGCTCATTGGTGAAAATCAACTACTTATAAAAGTTAAGGGTAGAAATACGAAAGAAGGCAAAACACCCGATAAAGTTTGGATGAATCCGCTTCTGTTTATCAAATTTGCTATGTGGATAAATCCGGCTTTTGAAGTCAAAGTATTACGGTTTGTGTACGATGAAATGATTCGCTATCGAAACGATGCCGGGGATGCTTACAAAGAACTTGGCTCTGCCGTTCAGAAGATAGTTCCTAAAGAGTTTATGCCGAAAGCAATGCAAAAGGTTGGGGAAGCATTGAATTGGGTTGTGTTTAACTCACATGAGAAAATGCTTCGCAACAAGCAGGGTGATGAAAGCAAACAACGCGAACTGTGGCAGCTTGAAAAGAAGGTGGCTGATTTAATCAACGAGGGATTCATTACCAACTTCGATAATTTAATATCATACCTTAGAAAACAATATTCAAAAAGGAACTATCCTGCCGTGTTCCAATTACAGCAAGAAAATACAAATTTTATCCACTATAAATAATAAATCAATATGGAATTAGTAGAATTTATGAGCAACAAAGAATGCGTTGTAGAAACATTCAAAGTAAATGGTCTTATTGCAAAAGACAATACGGTAACAGAGAAAGGTTTAATGGCTATACAGTTCTATTTAGATATGATAGAGCAAAAGAAGCCAGAATTAGAAAATTGTCAAACGGCTTATATGTCATGTAGTGAGGTGGAGGAATGGGAAAAGAAAAACGCTGCGGCTTCGGTAAGTTTTGACAGCGGAGGGGTAGTCGAGTTTCTCCCGATAGAAATGTTCTCAAAAGATGCTAAAATAGAAAAGGGAGGTGGCATAAAAGGTATGCTTATTTCAATGTGCGATTGCGCATGTGAAGATGAAATATCCGAAATAGTATCTTCAAATGATGAAATTCGTAAATTGAGAGATGCGCTTAACAAATATCTCGAAAGCTGAATACTTTTGGCTAAGAGTGGCAAAATGCACAAAATAAAATTGGGCTGACTTTGGAGCCAGCCTAATTATAATTTATACGCGAAAACATTAGCCAGATTATGTTAGCTCAATATTTAATGGTAGTCAGCGTTAAAAGACGTACTAATATCTTTATATTTAGAATATAATTTGATTTTATAAATATTATATGTTCCACGACCATTAAGTATAGACTTATCTACGCTTTTATTTGCGGATTTAAATATAAAATAATAATTACCATAAGGGATTGTAGTTTTATATTTTCCCGTATTGTCAATCGTACAACTATATTTTACTTTATTTGATTTGAGAATATCAACCAAACATATAGCTAATTCACCTTCTCTCCTAATTTGTTCTTCAGCGGAAATGTAAAAGTCATATTCTTTTAATTTGGCTATTGCTTGTTCTTGCCCAACAAGTTCTTTCCATTTGATGTATTGTAACAAAGATTCATACCCCATTTGTATAGAGTCATTTTTTAATTCAATATCTTGTTTGAAATATTTACATGGTATAATATATAATTTTGCACCAATATCGGCTTTCGTACCTGAACCATTGTCGTAAGTTACAAGCCCATTTACAGATGAATAACTAATCTGTTTGTTCTGCGAATAGGAAGTAAAACACATAATAGTATAAAGCAAAAAGAATAATATATTTTTTTTCATTTCTTATGTAATTTATTTAATAAATATTTTATGTCATTCTTGAATCTTTTTATATTAAAACGATTTTCGGGAAAATCGACATAGAAGAAAAATAGCCATGTTGAAAATGGTAGTATGACTACATAAAATATAATCCAATGCCACCCAGTAACACTAAAGCAGATCAGAAGAATCACTACTATCCAAACTAAAACTCCTAACATATAATAACCTCTTTTATAATTAAATACAAAAGTATTAATAAATAAAATTATGACAAATGATATTTTTTATGTTTTTCAACATACACGTGGAAGCAAGTTAGGGGTTGAGTATAATAATCTACTAAAAAATGCTTTTATGGCATTATTTTCTATGATTATATAGAAAATACAATTATATTTGCGTTGAAATAAGATTAAAGTATAAGGCCATAGAGCTTGTTGTGGAGACTAAATATCTCTGCGGCAAGCTCTTTTTTAATATATGTATATGAACGAACCGTATTCTATTTTGATGCAGAAAACTACCGAGAATGCTCCAGTCAAAGACAGCTTGGCGCATTTTGGAATTGTGTGCACAGAATTTCCGTTCAAGCCGGGTGGGGAAACGAAAGATTTACCCAAACGGGATTGGCCGGATGAAGACGGTGAAGATACTTACATACCCGATAAGCTGCTATTAAAGGCATACGACTTGGAAGCCGAGATGTGCTATAAGGGAGATTTGGGTACTGCATACGATAAAATTATGGCCTTTCAAAACTATCTCACGGGAGAAAATGGTGACGGTGCCACCTTGAAAATATATAACTCGCACACGGGTATCGGGCGGCAAGGACTTTACTTACTGGAGGTTGGAGATTTTGAATTTAATAAGTCCAATATGGATGAAGTCTTGACCTTCCCGGTAAAATTCAGAGTAACTGATCCTCGAACTCAAATAATCCCCTCGTATAGTGTTGCGGAACCGACAAAGATAGTTGCATTGGTTGAAAAAGTATAGCTGTATGGCATGGAAGGTTTATGATAAAACTGGCAATACGGTACGTTGTACACTGAAAGGTTTGGAGTATAATGGTACATGGATGGGTGCATGTTTTGTGACAAGCACTCTGAAAAGTGCCGTACCCATTCTTTTTGAGATAGGTGACTATGTTATGTACCGTGGTGAGAAGTTTGAGATAAACTATGATCCTACGGCATTAAAAAAGGCGGCAAGAAAAACTTCGGGAGAAGCGTTTGTCTATGATAACGTAAAGTTCAACTGGCCGGGAGATGAATTGACGCGATGTGATTTTCTTGATTATGTGAAAAGTGATAATCAGATACACTTCACTTCTTTGCCTAAGTTCAGTTTCTTCGCTTCGTCTATACAAGATTTGGCAGACCGTGTTCAAGTAAATCTTGACCGTATATATACTGGAGCACAAAAATGGACGGTTGCCGTACACCCTGAATATGTGAGCACTACCAATGTAAACATTGATGTGAACAATATAAAGGTATGGGGTGCATTGGAGTTGTTCAATTCAAAATTTGGTGCGAACTTTGTTATTCGTGGCCGAACAATAACAATCGGTACTGCCGGTATTGCTGTGGGCAATATTTTCAAGTATGGACGTGGAAACGGTTTGTACGAAATTCAACGTACAGCCGATGCGGATCAACAGATTATTACGCGATTGCGTGCATACGGTAGTACAAGAAATATGCCTAACCGGTATTATAATAAGCTCTCAAACAGTTCTCTTACCAATTATTTGCCGAATAACATGGCCGTGGAAAATCTGATGTTACCTGATTTTCCTAAGACAACGCTTGATCCATATATTGACAGCAAGAATATTGCTGTGCTTGGCATTCGGGAAGGGAGTGTTTATTTTGACGGTACCGGTGATTTGGAAGAAATATGTCCTTCAATGGAAGGTATGACCGCCGAACAGTTGAAAGATGCAGGTATTTATGTATCATTGGATGCCGGGGATAATGGCAATCTTGACGAAGTGGCTGATGCCGAACAACTGACAGATGATGGTACAATGGATAGCCTGAAGGAAGGTGAAGATGTCCCACCTTTTACAATAACGCTAAAAGATGTTGGTTTCAATATAAACGATTACCTGACTTCTGAAACAGCCACCATTAGCATGAAAAACGGCATGTGTGGTGGCCGGGATTTTGAAATAACCAAATGTGAGAAGAAGGGCAATAAATATGTGCTGACTTGTAACCGTGTATATGATGAAAGTCTGAAATTATATTTCCCATACAAGGATTACAATATAAAGTCCGGTGACAAGTTTGTCCTGCTTTATATTGATATGCCGGACGTTTATATTCAGGCCGCTTCACAACGGTTGCTTGCTACCGCGAAAAAATATCTTGCAAAGAATGACTATGTGCGCTATTCGTATGAACCGAAGGTGGATGATATTTTCATGGCACGCCAACATGATGAGGCTGTTGCAAGGGGGGAAGCAAGCATACATGATACTTTGAAAGAAGGGGACTTGATGCTATTCACTGATAGCGATCTTGGTATTGAAGGCAGCATCATTATTGATACCCTTATTATCAAAGAGGGAGAAGATATGATACCGAAGTACACTATGACACTTCGGGAGGAAAAGGCTGTTGGATCGCTTGAAAAAATCCAAAATCAGATAGACTCTATTGCAGGTGGTGGGCAGGGAACCGGCGGCTTGAATACCCAACAGATACAGTCTATCATCCGTTCACTGGGCAATCAGCTTTTTCTTTCGCGCACCCACAATGATACGGCAGCTGGGCTTATCGGCTTCTTAGCCGGTGCTATCTTTGGTGCAAGCGGTTTTGCAGAGGGTTTGACCGGCTTTGGGGCGAAAATAGACAGCATGGGACGTGGGTATATGGAAAGCCTCACGTTACGCAGGTTTTTAGAGGTGCCGGAATTGCGTTTTAACCGTGCTGAAATTGTGCTTGGTGACAAATGGCGTTCTCCCGGTGCTGGAATTATAGAGAGTGTTGAGCCTGATTATGATGCTGATGGTAACTTGCTACGTTCCGGGACAATAAGTTTGAAATTACAAGACGGTGAAATAGGTGCTGTGGCTGTGGATGATATTTGCATGGGGTATTTCCATGACTATGAAACGCCGGGGAATAATGCGGTATCTGATATAGATGATAGCCGTGGCAACCGTATGTTTGCCGGTTTCTGTACAATCTATTTTCGTATTACAGAAATATTGGATGCCGGAACAAACAAAAGGTTTCGCTATGTGCTTCGTGGTGTTTCTGATCGTTGGCAATATTCTTTCCATCCGTGTGAGGCTTTGCATTTTGTCGCTTATGGCAACTTTACAAACAAGGAACGCCAGACTTCCGCTTATGAGACGAGGACATACCGCCGTTTCTTGGTAGGGGTAAATGACTGGGAGTTTACAAAGAGTATGGTTGCAATGCAGGATGGGGATTTGAGCAATCTCAACATCTTCGGGTTGGATATGACCGGTTATTCTGCTTATCTGAATAACATTTATATGACCGGCACAATCGAACAGTTACAGATAGATGCACCGGTACGCATTGAGATTGATACGCAAGGTGACAATTTTCTTGCTTATGGTGAATCAATGGAAATTACTTGCAAGGTCTTTAAAGGTTGGGAGGATATTACAGACACAGTTAGACAATGGGCTATCCGAAGGGATAGTGGAGATACCGCCGATGATGAAGCTTGGAATATCAAGCATAAGGATTTCAACGGTTCAATAACGATACATAACACAAAGGAAATTAGTGATTTAGGAAATAATTCAGTAACAGTGGTAAGTACCTTGTTTACCATAACGGCAACAAATGATACTGCATCAGTAGAAGCAATTGTGACGATATGATAGAGAGTGAAAAGAAAAGAATCAGAAAAGAGTTTCAACCGCTTACGATTGCAGTAAGCTTGAAGATAATGACACCGAACAGTCCGGCCAATCAGGTCTATAATCCGGTGGCAAATGAATATGATCCTGACCGTGGGGTTACTCCACTGGTGATTTTACCGGAAGTCATAGCGAATGCCGCTGACGGTAGCTGGGATATGCCTTATGTTAATTCTTTGTTGGCAGAAATGAACTGGTTTGCTAATGGAGAGAATATTTCTGCAATCAGTTCATGGAATGGGAAGTACAGTATAGATACGGTTGGAGATACACGCGGTGCCATTACCATAAGCAGAAATGTGGCTCCGGGTGAAAGTTTTGAGTTGTATTTTGAAGGTCTGATAGCTGATACCCGGCTTGGGGTGAATATTCCCGTTAAGACTGACTCTATCATGTTGACAACGGTAGATAAGAGTGAAGATACCTACGGTTTGTCTATTGGGGATAGTCAGATAATCCAGTACAATCCATTTCTTGACAAGCTTTTGTTGTATGATTACAAGGTAGCCAACAATTTGATTTCCGCATCTACGGCCAATAGGAATGCAGCTTTGGATGAAAATTCATACGAGCGCACCATTCCACTTATGGTAACAAAGGGAGTGAATAAAATAACTACCGGATATACAATTGAACTTTATCAGGTGAACAGCATATCAAGTCAAACAATGCTGACTACCGCAAACCATGAAATAGTGGCTTTGTCCTTAACCAGCCTGATAATGGACTTGCGTTTGGTCGAGAAGGGGGATTACTTGCTGTTGGTGAAGGTTGGTGGAAAGGAGGTTGCAAGACAGCAATTCTCCGTCAATCGTGTTTATCCAAAATTTACGTGCATACCGGCAAGTCAGACTTCCATCAATCCTGATGAAATCCTGCATAGGAATATAGCTATGGTACAGTGGAATGGAGAAATTGTGCCGATACCGGCACCGATTATCCGCATGGTATGGTTTACGGACAGTGCAAATAAGACCGGGGTACAATGGCAGGAGGGGGAAAAAACTGTGATAATGTTGGATGGAACCGGTATTGGTGAAACTTATCTTGACGATTGGTTGGACGTGTACATTAAGGCCGAGCAAAAAAAGGCTTTCTCTGTATTGACTGATGGGACAAATGAATATACGGACAGTAACGGGAACATATATATAAATAATTGATATGAGGTATGTTGTAGCAAATAAGGAAAAGGCTTTGGATGCCGGGGTTCTGTTGTTGGGGCACTTGGTAAAGGGAGAATCCATCATCTTGAATGAAAAGGAGGTAATGTGCCTGCCTTCTCTTGATGGAGAACTGGAAGATAGAATACTGTTGTTGGACGGTATCGTTTATACTAATACAAGCATGAATCAAATTATATCAGAAGGAGGTTGGGAATATGGCAGAAAATTATAGTGCCCAAAATAGCATCACGATTAAACGTCTTCGTTCCAATGACAGCCTGATGCTGACTTTTGAAAATAATGGCATTCCATTGTTTCAGGCCGTAGATGAAGAAAGTGGGGCTGTCTCTCCTGATTGGAGTATAGCTGCGAATCAGCCGGTACGGACACCCAAAGTAACTTCGGCACGTGGGTTGGCGGTCAGTTTGTCTGGTCATAGTTGGGCTTACAATGGAGTGGCTTTAAATTTTAACGGTGCGGAAAGTGGAGGTTGGAAAAAAGACAGTACGGGCAAATTCTCTTTGAATACCAGTACCGGTGCCATTAAAATTGTCGGAAACTTGGCAAGCAAAACGAATATTGCAGGAGATACATTGACTTATTCATGTGTCGCTTCTACGGCAGGTGTTGAGTATAATTTGACCGGGGAACTGCCTATTGCCATTCAGAATATGGGAGCCAGCTCTTACTATCTTGCTATTCTTGCAAGTACCGAACAGTTAACAAGCAAAGTAACAAGTTGTACTCTGACTACCAAGCTGTATGCCGGTGCCAATGCCATTACCGATTACTATATAAAATGGTATAAGGACACGGCGGCTTGGACTGATAAGAACGGACAGAAAAGTGTAACTGTTACCCGTGGTGATGTGGACGGTACCCAGTTATTCATAGCAGAAGTTTATCAGTCTTCAAGTGCTTCACAACCGATAGCACGTGCCGGGGTACGTATCATTGATACGGCAGATGAATTTCAAATTGTATGTTATATAACTTCTTCCAACAAAGAGGTTGATACCGGACAACCCGTTACAGTAAGTGCCAAGATTGTAAATATGACTACGGGGTCAACTTATACTCCTACTTCCGCATCGTGGACTATGGATGTGATGGATAAGGAAAACTGGAAGAGTTTGAAACATTCTACAACAAATTCTATATCTGTAACAACAACGGAAACTGACAGAAACGGGACTCAATATGATGTTGATGTTTTGGCAGAATGTCATTTTAATTAACATAAAAACAAAATAATATTATGGCAACTAAAGGATTAGGAAATGAAACATTGGTGACCTCCATTCTGCGTTCCAATACAGTATTGGTGGAAGTTGGTGGTAGTGTCAGACGCATTACCGTGGAAAACTTCATGAATGCTATTAATAATGGTGACGAACAAATGTTGAGGCAGGTGGCTTGGGGGATTCCAATCAAACAATCAACCCAAAGTAGCACGAACTATGGTATGATAGGTAATACAGCCGCATGGACAGAATACAAGTTGTATTGTGGCCGTTATCTCGTAACGAATGATGGAAGGGCTGCTAAAATGTCCCCTACCAATAGTGCGGTGTTTGCTGATGGTACTGCGGTGGATGAAACCAAAGGGCATGTGATGTGGATAGGGCCACGTTTGTATTATCGTGTACAGACTGACAGTGTAAGTGGTGTACCAGTCTTATGGCTCTCGATGCTACCTATTGGCGGTGAGTTTATTGGTGGGGCAAATGGTGGAATGTATAACTGTATCGGTGCATACAAAGGCTCCATGTCAGGTAGCGCACTTGTTTCACGTTCAGGAGTTGCACCGGCAGGCAGCAAGACAATCAACGCATTTTGGAATGCTGCACAAGTGAACGGTAAGGAATGGGGACTGACCGATTACGATCAGAGAAAGCTTATTATGATGTTGGGGCTGTCCCAGTACGGAGATACCAATATTCAAGCCAAACTTGGTTATGGTGTGGGTGGTAGCTCCAGTAAAGACTTGTGGGCTGCTGCGGCAGCATTGCAAACTGGCGCAACAAAGAGTCTCGGTGACAATTGGGGCAAAATAGCTATTTCTGTGGTGAATGGAAGTAATACTGGAGTGGATTGTTCACGGGTGAACATGATGGGTATAGAAGATCCTTATGGGTGGCAGTGGGAATTTCTGCAAGGAGTATTTTGCGGTAGTTCCAACAATAGTGCTCAAAGTGGAACGGAAATTTTCATTTACAAAGGAAACCGTTTACCGACTACTGCTGAATTAGCTGCGCATCCAAATGGTGAATACAGACAAGCTACCCGTCAGACAGCTTCCGGTCAAGTGCAGGAAATAATTCTTGGGGAGCATTTTGATATTTTCCCGAAAAAGATTGGTGGAAACAGCACTTCTTATTGGGCTGATTATTCATGGGCAAACACTACTGGGCAGCTGGTTCTTTGGGGCGGTAGTGCGTATAACGGTGCGAATTGCGGCCTCGCTTCTGCGCTCTCGAGTTACGGTTGGTCGTACTCGACTGCGGATTTCGGCTCTCGCCTTGCGTATTTTGGGAATTTAACATTTGTTAGCGGTGCATCTTTGATGGCTGCATAATAGATTTTGAAATATTAGTTCTTTGAATTTCAATTAATTAAAACCCGTCCACCTTCTCGTTTTACGGCAAAGGATAACGGGACGAAAGCCGAAAGGCGTGGACGGTTGGCAGAGGGGAACAAGAGCTGGTTCTTTGGGGCGGTAATGCGAATAACGGTGCGAATTGCGGCCTCGCTTATGCGAACTCGAATAACGATTGGTCGAACTCGAATGCGAATATCGGCTCTCGCCATACTTATTTATCGTAGAGTAATCTGCGAGTTCTCCGAGCCATGACCTTGCAGGATTTATATCGTTGCAACGTAGTAATCAATTGGTTACGATGTCAGAAAATCAAGAATGCGGAAAGGTTGCCCAATTTGCGAAAGGCAACAAGCGGTGTTAGTAGGTTGGTTCTCGAAAGCTCCGGGCGAATTATTCAAGCAAGTAAAAACAGCTTGCAGTTATCGGAATAATTAAAATAGTCTGAACAAGACAAAATTGGAAGTATGGTGTAAATTTTAAAACAAAGCAGCAGTGAATATTGGAAGAAGTGATATTGATTGGAAGAGTCTATCGCATAATGAAATTGATAGAATTATAGCGGAAAGGATAGAGGCTGACAATAAACGGATAGAAGCAAACGGTGGAAAGAAATCTAAAAGAGCCGGGTATATTCTTGAACGTATAGCAGAGATAAATAATTTACGTGAAGCGGACAAAGAAGCACAAGATGGGAAGGTTAAGAAAAACCGCTTTATCAGGCGGCATAATCTACACCCGGAAGAAGACCTCCGAGCTTTGCAGTTGATGATCCTGACATTGGATTTTCCGGCACCGGATTATAGCGTAATGAGAGTAAAAAGTGATGCAGGAAAGGTTCGAGATATTGTCAAACAGAAATATTTCCCGTGGCGTATATTACACCATGCAATTATGAGGGTGATTGAAGAAGATGTTTATAGAAATTTGATTTATGATACAAGTGCGTGTATCAAGGGAAAGGGATTACATTTTGGAGTAAGGAGAATGAAACGTTTTCTTCACCGGTACCCGGAATACAAATGGTTCGTAAAGACTGATTTCAAAAAGTTCTATCAAAGTATTCTTCATGAGCTTATTGTTGCTGCATTGAGAAGGAAATTCAAAGATGAACGATTTATTAAATTGATCGAGATAGCTGTTTTATCGTATGACAGCGGAACAGAGTTAGTTGACGTATTGGAGAATGAAGTTGAACGGAAGAAGAGGTGTTCCGATTGGAGCATTTACAAGCCAACCTATCGGGAATTTTGCGGCAAGCCGGATAGATCATACAATGAAGGAGAAATATCGTGTCAAATGCCTGCATAGATATTGCGATGATAATGTTATGCTGGCTCGTTCTAAGGCCGAAGCGTTGTTTCTTATTCGTGCGTATGAACGGGAAAGTGCAAAAGTTGGGTTGGTAGTTAAAGCAAACAGTTGTATTGCTCCGATAGGAACAGAAACAAAAAATGGGAACAAAAAGCATAGAAAGCGAAAACGTAGTAAGAGGAAGAAGGATTAACTTTTTGGGCTATTGCTTCACGAAAGATAATGTTCGGATGCGTAAAAATATGAAAAAGAACTTTGCCCGAAAGGTGAAACGAATAAAAAGCCGGAAACGTAACCGCGAGATACGAGCTTCATACTGGGGCTGGTGTAAGTGGGGAGATTGTAAGAATTTATGGAGAACAATAACAAATAATGATATGAGTTTTGCAGATAAAGGTATCAAACAGAGTGGTAGAACAAAGGACGGAAAGAAGTTCTTCGATGTAAAAGAGACAAGATTGATGGATATTCTCAATGTCCCTATAACAGTGGTGGACTTTGAAACGAATGTGAAGACAAAGCAAGGTGAAGGTAGATATTGTGTTCTTTTTGAACAGAACGGACAACGTAGCAAATTCATAACGAACTGTTACAATCTGAAAGATGTGTTGGATCAGGCTCGCGAAGCGGAGAATAACGGTCAGAAGATTTTTCCAGTGGAAAATGTGATTGGTCAAGCGGCGTTCGTTAGGTGACGGGAAGAGTGCTTATTATTTTGAAGAATAATTATAAAAATGGAGGTAATTTATGAAAAGTTATGGAACTCTTGTAGGAGAACTGCCGACTGGTATTGAATTTGTAGTTGAAGGTGCGTTGCTACGCATTTACTTCGACTTTGAGAGAAGAGAAGCTGTTCAAAAGGCCGGTTCGGAAGATGTGGTGGTTGAAGACCAGTATGTCTGTGAAAACGTGGATGTTGAAGGGGAACATGATTATGACAGTATTGTAAGTGCCATTATCATGGAACGTTATGATGCGAATAAACGTGATGCCATTTTCGCCAACTTGGAAATGGCACGTGATATGGCTTCGGAACTTGACGAAGGTAAGCGTGCCGAATATCTGAAAGAATACACTGATTATCAGAGTTATCGTATCAAGGCTAAGGAGATCGCAAAAGAAGTATTAGCAAAATTGAAGTAATCCGGTATGGAGGCGCAAGGGCATATATTAATACGAAGAAAGGCCAAAAATGGAATTGACGGTACTAATGGGGAACCGGGGAAAAACGGGCTGCAAGGCTGTATTCTCCGGCAATCCGAATGGGCTAAAGGCATAGAGTATCGCAATGACGAGGCTTTGACTTCCGGTACCCGGTACTTGGATATTGTAATTGTGACTACCGGTGCTAATACGTTTAATGCGTATAAATGTCTGAAAACTCATACGTCCAGTGATTCCATTCCGGTGACAAATACAACTTATTGGCAGAAGTTTAATTCTTTGGTGCCAGTGTACACTCCGCTTATCATGGCTCAAAATGCTATTCTACGGTTCATGCAGGGTAATCAGCTTTTGATAATGAAGGGCGATAATAAAACGGTTGCAGCAGGTCTTGTTGGTGGTGACTATCCGTTATGGGTTGGAGCTACAACACCGACTGATGCGCCATATAAGGTGAGTATAGCAGGGAAACTCTATGCGGCTGGTGCGGTTATTTCAGGTGACAGCACTTTTGAAGGTACATTGAAAGGTGTATCAGGCTCTTTTACAAGGTTGAATTGCGTGAATGCTGCTGGTGATGCGGTTGGAGGAATCAGCTTTGGAAGTGATGGAAGAATGTGGTTTGATGGTGATATGTATCATCAAGGTACTAAGGATAACCGGTCATTACGTTTCTACACTTCTGACTTATGGTGTAGAGGCGTGTTTGGCGCAAGGGAAAGAAGCATTATGGTAGTTTACGGCTCCTATGCCTATGTGTACACAAAAGGTGCTGATAAAACCGGTACTTATATACCTTTGACTTCCGGGACTTCCTCTGCTAACGAAACTTATTATACAGTTCCTTGCTATTCGCCAAGATACGATTATAACGGTGAAACTTCGGGTTTTCCAGTTGATACGGTTATATTTAGAATAACATCGAATGTAACCTACCGTTATCTTTTGAGTCTTGCCGTCACCCAAAGGATATTCGTGGTTAATGCAAATGACAATTATAATAATGTTCAGATATATGCGAATGGAACAAAGCAAACATTGAATGGCGGTTCCATGCACCATTGTATGCAGTTGGTGGATTTTATGTATCCGTCACCGAACTCTGACTGGTTGGGAAGAGGACTGATGTTCGGTGCTTCAAATGATAATGATTGGAAGTGATTATGAAAAGGATAAATTTTGAAAGAATTGAGATATTTGTTGATATTGATAAGACGAGATGTTCCGTTGAGAACTACAAGAAGGATTTTGCCAATATCATTTATCAACTTGGCAGGGGAATAGAGGCTCATGCCCTCGCATTTAAAATATTCAACTCCAATGGAGAAATTGAGTATAACGATGAAGAGTGTAATATGATTAAGGAATACGCAAGTTTATGTTCCCCAGCCTTTATTGATGCTATCAACAAATTACTATTGGAATAAAAATAATAAACGCAAACACAAAAGGATATGAACGACATTATTGAAACATTCATTCACGACCATTTGTTTTTACATTTGGTTTTGATAGCGGTAAGTATGACAGCTATCATAATCGCAATGGGGATAGATTTTATTTCGGGGATTCAGAAGGCCAAACAGCGTGGGGAACTTCGTACCTCGAAGAAGTACAAAATGACAGCGACAAAAGCGAAGAAATATTTTAATCCGTTTCTGACACTGGTTATGATTGACCTTATATGTTGCATCGTCATTCCATTTCCAGTATTCGCTATGTTATGGGCGGTTTATTGCGTTTTCTGTGAGTTCAAATCGGTACGTGAGAAATCATGGGAAAAGGCCGAGCTTCGGAAAGCGGAAAAGACCATGAGTATAATCATTGAGAATAAGGACGATATAGCACGACTGGCCGCACAAATATTGTTTGAAACACAAAAAGAAAAGGAGGATAAAAATGACACGGGGACTACGGAATAATAATCCGTTAAATATACGGAGAAATAATACGAAATGGCAGGGGTTGTCTGCAACACAGACAGATAAAAGTTTCTTTCAGTTTAAAACTATGGCATACGGTTATCGTGCTGCTTTTAAAACTCTTCAAACTTATATTCTTAATAAGTATGATACTGACAAAGACGGCACGGCCAATGAACTTGAAGATGTTATTATGCGATGGGCACCGCCATGTGAGAACAATACTGAAGTGTATATTGCCACAGTCGAAAAGCGTTCAGGCATATCTCGTCATACAATTCTGAACAGAAACAACCGGGAACAACTTATTGCGGTGGTGGCTGCAATGAGTTATGTTGAGAATGGTGTTCCTGCAAACATGGATGAGGTAAGGAAAGGTTGGGAGTTGATATAGGAAACAAACATATAAACACATAGAAGATATGGCAAACTTGAATTTTACTCTTAAAGAAGAGGATTGGTACGAAAGCCAACCTATACAGTTATCTACTGGGAAATTTGCTATTAGCATCAATTTTGGAGATGCAGCAAACAACAGAGTTGTTGTGTACAAAAGTTCTAATGGAAAGGATTATGTACCTTACAAAACAGCACTTGGGGTTGGAGAGTTCTGTGATATGAATGTCGACGGGTTGATAGCCGGACAATATGTTATGGTAGGATGTAATGAACTTCCTATTTCATCTTCATTTTTGGAAAGTTCTGATGGTAGCAGCAGTGCGAGCAAATCGGATATTTTAGCAGAAAGCGGACGTGCTCAACTGGCAGAGTCCCAACTGGAACAGTCCATAAATGCGGTGAAGACCGCTTTGGATGAATTGGTTGGTACTGTTGATGCGACTACGGCCATTGACACCTTCAATGAAATTGAAACCTTCCTTGCAGGAGTAACCAATGAAAAAACTCTGACTGGAATGTTGGCTGTTACTGATGGAAAGGCCGTGACCGCACAAACAACGGCTGATGCTGCAAAAAGTACAGCTCAAACAGCTCTTAGCAAAGCCACTGCCAATGAAACAAAACTTAATACAATACCTGAAATGCCGGAGAATGACGGTAAGATATATGGTTTCTGTAATGGTGCATGGGTAGTTATTGCGGAAGTTGGTAAAAATGTATATACAGATTGATTATGAGATTGAAGATAGGTATAGGAGTAATCTTTGTGTTACTCCTTGCGGCAACCTTTTTGATGTACCGGTTGTGGCAGGAAGAGAAGAAGGAAAGTGCCCGACTTTCAGATAATATGAAAAGTCTCTGTACTGGGCTTGAAGAATATAAGATTAGGGATAGTCTAAATGTGGTTGAAAACCATGTTTTACGGCTTAACATAGAAGAATTGAAAGAGCTGCGGAGTGCGGATGCAAAACTAATAAAAGAATTGAATCTGCGTCCAAAAGAAGTCGAATATATCACAACCACAAAAGTTGTCACTAAAGACAGTATTGTATTTGTTCTGAAAGACAGCTGTTTCAATTATTCAGATAAATGGGTGGATTTTTATGCAAATATTCCTGACAGCACATTTACTTATGAAGTGAGAGACAGTCTTTCAAGTGCGATAAGCCGGATATATAAACACAGGTTCCTATGGTGGAGATGGGGGACAAAGGGGTATAAACAAACGATAGTCAATCATAACCCACGAAGCAAAATCGTTTATAATGAAATTGTAAAGGTGGAACATTAATTAATAAGAAGGGAGCCGAAATGCTCCCTTCTCCTTTTTCTTTAGAAAGGCAAATCGTCTTTTTGTTCCCCAAAATCCACTGGCGGTTGAGGTATGGCAGTTTGTACGGGTGCCGCGGTGGATGATGCCCCCTGATAATAAGTTTGGGGCTGTTGCGCTGCGGTAGGCTGTCCTGGATTACGGAGTGTTGCTTTCCAGCAAGTAATGGAGTTAAACCATTTTCCTTGCCATTCATTCGCATTAATATCTATTTCAATATCAACGTCTTGCCCGACTGCTAATCCAAAATTCTGAATATTGCTATTCATTACTGAAAAAGCGACTTTTTTAGGGTATTGGCCGGGAATTTCCAAAACGAAATCTTGTCTTTGCCAGTTGTTACCATTTTTTGAGACACCCGATTGTATCGGTTGTGCCACAATAATTTTTCCTTCTAATTTCATTGTTCGCTTATAAATAGTTAAACACTATATGCCCGGCCTTTTCAAGTTTACGGGCATAATCTAACATTCTTTCTTTAGTGCTGAAACTTTCATCATTCCACCAAATGCCAAATCTTTTAATCTGACACTGATAGCGTTTGTCTCCTAATAGATTCTCGGATATTCCTATACGATATTTTGCCATTTTTATTCATCATCCCCAGCCGGATTTAACTTGTCTGACTCATTGATTGCGCGGCTGATAATATCACAATCAGTAAGTTTTCGTTGTATGATAGCCATCCCCCTTTTGCAATTATCACTTTGATTGAGGTCACAATACCCTCCCTTATATAAAATATCAGAAAGTTCGTCCAATACTTTAAGTGTGTCAGTGAGCCGGAGATATGTTATTCCGGTTACTTCTTTGTTGTATGGACGGACTTCTTCTATCCGTTTGTCAAGGGATAGACAAGCAAGCTCTGCCATACATCTTGTAAGTTCTACTTTGGCAAGTAAGGCACTGTTTTCAATCCGGCATTTGTCAAATTCCAGTTTAATGGAGTATTCCATTTTAAGCAGATCAGGTTGTACTTCATCTGCAATATACTGGTTAGCATCAGCCATGAAAAAAGCCCGGTGTCCAGCTATTTTATTGATTTTCTTTTCATATTGAAGCATCAACTGTTCCAGTTTATTTCCTTGCTGCTTTACGCGGAAACGACAAAGCCTTGATTTACGTAATTCACTTAACATTTCTACAATTAAGGAACAAACTATGTCATTGGTGAACAATATGTTATATATTGCTGCCAGTGTGATATTTTCAGCTTTTAACTTCTTGTCTTTTATATCACCTATTTTTCTTTCCATAAGTTCATGAAATCTTTATAGACACATGGTAGTGCAAAGATAAGGACAAACGTCTCAACAATCAACTTTATTAATTGTCCGGTTCCTATATCAATCCATTCTGTTTTTATTATAATTCATTTTGGCTTCAATGAGTGAATCAATGTCACATTTGAAATGATGTAGTGTACTTAGGGCAACAATGATTACATCTGCCAGTTCTTCTTCTACATCTAAATACTCTTTAATATGTGGAGATTTCTCACCCGTACACTCAAAGACTTCGGCAACTTCTTCAAGCAGATCGCGGTGAAGATTGTTGTTGCTATCATTGTCGGGATCAATCTTTCCACGTCTTACGGCACATTCATAAGCTTTCTGCGCGATCTCATTTAATTTTCCCATTATCAATATGTTTTATCCAGTTATTATCTTTCTCCAAAAACCATTGCCAGCCATTTTGGGGCTTGATTTTTCGTTTTATATACCGGCGAACTGTGGCATAATTCAGATTTAGCTTTTGGGCGGCTTGGGTTATTGAATCGAATCTATACCATTTGCCTTCGGGAGTGATTGCGATACACGCAAAGGCATGGGCGTTTCCATTAGACCAATATCTATGTCCTTTCAAAGCCTCGCTGTGTCTTTTTCTTATTTCAACAGCTCTCTCTTTGCCATAGTATTCTTCATAGGTTTTTCCTCTTAATCCGTGGTGATAGCCTTTATTGAAAACATTATGTCCGTTGACAACCCGTGTGACCGGTATTTCAGGGTCTAATCTTAATTCCATATTATTCCTTATTTTTGTAATTATCTCTTCTCATTTGGTGATAGCGATAGTACATGGATAAGTCGAGTTTACGAATGAAATTATCATCCGCTTTCATGTCAGAAACTTTTTGGGCAGGCTTGACTACCTCAAAGAAAATTCTCTTTACCGCATACCTTCCCTTTTCAAGAGAATAACATTGCACTGATCCTTCATAAGCATAAATAAGCCCGGCAAAATCAGGGACTTCATCGGGCTTTATCAAACTTTTTGGTACTATATAATAAAAATAATTGGTACGTTGGCCGGAAGTGACAACATCAAACTTGTTCTTGCCATATTTATCACTTTTCTTTTTATCCTTATGGAAATCACATCTGCTTACTTTTACTTCATATTCATAAGTCAGGCGTGACCGGGTAACTTCCAATAAGTCAGCTTCCCATTTCCCGACAAAAATATTGGGAAAGATGCGGTTTCCTTTTTTATCACGAAAAACATGATCGCAAAAGCCTTGTATAATATCAAGTGTTTTCATTTGATCTTTCCATGTTCCTTATCCAGTTCATACTCAAAAAATCCTTTTGCCTTATCATAAAGTCCGTCCTTTATATCAGAGAAATACATAGCGGCATTAAAGGCTTTCAATGCTGCCACACGAGCTTTCTTCTTATAATAGTCTGCCCGTTTGATCGTATTTTCTTCTTTTCTACGTTCTTGCTGTTCCAAATATCGGTCAACCGCTTCTCGTCCCCAACGGAACATGTCTTCTTTGTCGGCAAAGGTGGCAGATTCTTCACGGATCAGCCTTTTCTCCGAGGAAATGACATAAGCTGATATTCCTTTGTATCTACGAATGGAAACGGCTATGTCGAAACCTTTATAATTTTGCTGTTCAACATAGCCGCCAAGAGTATATGGGAAGTCTGTCTTTTCTATCATACAGCTTTGATATTGATTAGTGGCACAATTGTATCAATAATTTCTACCGTAGGTTCTATAAGCTCTTTTATTTCCTGAACATTTTTGTATGCCATAGGACTTTCATCCAATGTCCCTTCACATACGGAAGTGGAATACACTTTGCTCATTTGGGTTTTGAATGCGTCCATTGATAATCTTTCTTTAGCTTCGGAACGGGAGTATAAGCGTCCTGCACCATGTGGTGCAGAATAGTTCCAGTCTTTGTTTCCCTTACCACGACAAAGAAGAATACCGTCTGCCATATTCATAGGAATCACAACGTAATCATTGGCGTATGCGGCAATAGCCCCTTTACGGATTATCATATCATCAAAGCTGATATAGTTATGGACTGTCTCAACGGATATTGTAGCGTTCCAGCTCAAAGTTCTGATTATACGCTGTATAATCAACTTGCGGTTGAATGCGGCATATCCTTGTGCGATCACCATGTCACATAAATAGTGGAGCATTGCTTCATTTGTGAGATACCCGGAATATTCGGCAAATTTTTCCTTCAAACGTAGTATTTCAGTTTGCATGAATTGTGGCTCAACAGTGGACTTCAAGCGTTGAATTTCATTAGAAAAAGCCTTTTTATCAAATTTTGCTATTTCTGCATGGTATTTACAGACCTTCACACCAAAGTTGCGCGATCCGGTATGTATTGTAAGAAATATATTATTGGTTGACTCGGCACGCCCCAGTTCTATAAAGTGGTTTCCACCTCCCAATGTACCTAAAGAGTTGTAGAATGTGCCTTCATTTATCCCCACCTTCTTACAAAGTTGTGATACATATTCTTCATTAATAACTGGTTTGGTTAGTTGGTATTTAGAGCAGAACTGATCCATTCTGATAGATAAGAAGGTAAACAAATCTTCCTTTTCTTGTTTGGATAAGGGTTGTTGGTTAATCTCAAATCCCATAGGTATGATGGAACGGATTGCATGATTAATGTCCGGGAAAGACTCTTCTGTTATTGCATTTTCAATTTCTACACACAACATTCCACAACCAATATCCACTCCGATATGATTGGGGTTGACACGATCTGTAACTGGCATGGTGAATCCAATCACTATATCTACTCCCTGATGGGTATCAGGCATAATACGAACCGGAACACCAGTCGTAACCGGATTGTTCAAAATGTTTTGTATCGTTCCAATAGCTTCATTTTCTATTGCATTTGTAAATATTTTACAATCTTTGCCGAATTTTCCTTGTAATTCAATCATAATCAAATCTTTTCGTTAAGTTTTTCAAGAAGTTCATTCGCACAGTTCTTTGCGTATTCTTCATCTTCATCATGAAAGGACTTGACTGTTATCCAAATCCCTGCAAATTTAACTTGTACTTTGTAATCAAGAAGGAGGTATTTCTCTCTGTTTCCGCTGCAATTATCTTCTACGAAGGTAGTCGTTTTATTGATTCTGTACTGTTTCATCATTATTTATTTCTTTAGAGTGGCAATTTCTATCAAGTATCTTAATGCACTGTTTAATTCCAGTATCAAATCCTTCTTTATAGCCTTTGGTATGCTCACCTAAAACATATATAGTCATTGACAGCCAAAATAGAAGTATGCCAACGGATTTATACCAGCATGGTAAAGATACAGAAAAGGGTTTTAAGGTGATAGAGAAATCACCGATCCACAGAAGACCGGCAATGAGCATGAGTAAATATAAGACTTTCATCATTTATCATTGTTAAGTTCAACATATTTGCCTTGTAAAGAGCAGTTCCTTAAAATTTCGGCATTTTCCCGGCCAAATGCAATAAGAACACTACCGCAACCGGGGCTGTCCCCACGTGTTCCATCGGGACGGAAGAATTTTATTCGATTCCTCAAAAACATCATACCGGTTGCTTTCGTGAAGATGATGTCTTGAAACTTATTGCTGTCACACCGGTTAAAAAGTAGTGCTATACCGTTGCCGTGTTCTGCCAATTTCTCTACAAACTGCCATATAAGCGGTTTGGAGTACGGAGGGTTAAGCCAAATTCGCCCCCCCCAATTTTGTATAAGACCATTGTCCTGCTTGTTGTACATGATTTTTGCGGTAGGCCAAAGAGGGTGCATGGGAGCACATGGATCAAGGTCAAATTCACCTAATGCTTCAATGATTTCTCGTGGTGTGTACCATTCATCGGAAGCGTTTGCAGATCGTTCAAAAGATGTATTCATGTATTACTTACATTTAGGATTTTACGAATTTCTATATGATCGCAATTTTCATCAGCCTTTTTCAGAATATAAGCAATTTCTTCTTCCTTACTCATGTTCTGTGGACGTTTCGTTGCTTCTGCTCTCAATTCAGAAATAATTTTATCTACTTCGGGATTAGGAGTTTCATATAATTTTTTAAATTCAGCGGCTCTACGTTTAATAAGTCGCTCTGTCTTTTTGTTTAATTTCATCTCACAATATTTTAAAGTATTCCTTACATAAAAAACCTTTTCTTGGTGAAAAGTCTTTGAAGTCGCAACTCATGTATATTTCCTTCCTATCAGCCCAATGTGCCATGTCTTTCTGCCACTGTGGAATAATTTGGTGTGGATTGTTCAGATCACGAAAGGGTTGACAATGTGGAAGAAAACGGCGGCTTTTAGATTTCCAGTAGTTGACGCGCGCAAACGATTCTTCAAAGTCCATAAGGATGCAATACAAGAAATATTCCCCTTTATATCCATACTTGTCTATTAAAGCGGAAGCACGTTCAACTTCTGCAATCTGTCCCGGTGTATCGCATCCAAAGCGAATACGTTTAATCCATTTTACTTTTGCAAGTAGCCGAGCGATTTCATCCGTGATTAAACGAGCATCCAGTCCTTGATTAAAATCCACTTTGATACCCAGTTTGATGATTTTCTCTATTTGCTGCAAGCCATAGTTTGAGGCCAGTATATTATTATCCATAAGGATAGCTTTCTTCCGTCCGGCTGTTATTTCCTCAATATCCATATAAGGTGAGATTTTTCCTTCTTTTTTAGGAACAACACACCATTTACACCGATTGGGACACCCACGTTTCAGAAATCCATAGGACAAATTGGAGTCAATATTGTAGATCGAGTAATCAGGTTGAAGACGATCAACCTCAATTGGAAGAACTTTTTCAATATCATATCCAGTACCACCTTTTTCTATTTGGTTAGCATTGATATAATAGTTATAGTCGGGTGTGAAAGTGAAAACTTTAGCTGCATATACTTTATCATATTTACATAGTGGATTATACCATTCCACTTGATCGCCTCTTGCTTTGTGGTAAGCACTGATCTTCATAAGTGCTAAATTGGGGAAATTGCTATCAACGGCTAAAATTCCAATATTCATTATTCTTCAAATTTAGGTTTTGGCATCCATGCTATCGGTTCCCATGACGGAGGTATGCTACTCATTGAAGAGTAAATTGGGTTACCTTTGTACGTATCATAGATATAACCATCCATGCAAAACCATACATTGTTGCTATATGTACCGTTAAAAATCGCACCATGTTTACATAGAATGATGATGTCTTCATTTTCATCCGGCAACCGTTCTTTCACTGATACCCACGGAAGTTGTTTTGTCTGCCATCTGGCTCCTTCTTTAAATCCTATTCTAAAACAAGTTATTTTATCCCAGTCAGGATGTACGCCTCCAATTTCATTTACGGCTTCTTCTAATGTCTGCTTCATATTCTATGAATTTAGAATTTAAAATTATTCCATACACTTACGGTATTTAAAATCATAGGTCACATGACCTAAGGCACGGAGAATGCCTACGACATCTTGTTGAAAAGGATTTCCCCGACTATTTGCTACATGATTTTTTGCCATTTTATTTTTAATGCGTATATTTGAACCTCATTTGCAATGTCGCAAATGATTAATTTTTTTAATTATGAAAAATTTAATTAGAAAAAGCATTCTATAGCTTTACTACCGTACGGCTATGGCAATGCTTAAAATTGAATAGACGGTAGGTTGGGACTTTGTGCTAAACTGTGTTGATCTTTTGTAGTGGTTGATTGAAAAAATTATTTAGTACAGCTAAGTCCTTAATTTAGGTGGTTATAGCACAAGGGTTCCACCTCTTTCCATTCCGAACAGAGAAGTTAAGCCTTGTCACGCTGATGGTACTGCATAATTGTGGGAGAGTAGGTCGCTGCCATTTTCTTTTAAGCCTTGTTATCTTTATTGATAGCAAGGCTTAAAACATTTACATTAAAGGTTTATCACCAATAGTTATTTCTTTCATTTTATCAGATCACTTTAATTCATCTTCTAATATTAATCCTCCATTTAGAATATGATTACGCATACCTTCACTCAATGACATTGTTTGCTCCAAATTGGGACGTACCCAATTATAAACTTTCACGTATGACGGTGGAGCCTGCTTTGAAGATTTCGTATGCATCATATCCCCTCCGCATTTACATCTCATGATGAAGGGAGTTACACCTTTGTCTTTGTATAGAGTTACCTTATAATTATTGCATTTATTACATTCATATAGGTTATATTCTCCCCGGCCATCATAAATTTTAGCATCTTCAATACTTGCAACCATACTATTGTATTGTTGAGCTATATTATTTTTACTCATTTAATCTATATTTTTCATTAAACATGGAATCCGCTTCTTGAAACTGTTTCGTAAAGCGGTTTTCTTTATTATCTGGCAGTGCATCCGGTTGAGGTGAATTCTTTGCCGGATGATTCTCAACTGAATTTCTTGGTGATGCGCATCCCGCTATCAGAGCGAAAAGTACGCAGATTATTAGTATCTTCTTCATTTCTGTTCGGTTTTTGGCTATAAGTTCAATTTCTTTATGCCGACACATGATACACGGGAAACATCCAACACGTGAGAATCCACGATAATACAATGGATTCGGTTTCTGCCCTGCATCCAGTATGCAATCTATAACTTGCTGTGCACTCCATTTGAAGATCGGTCTTAGAACAGAAGCGTCAAATTGGGAACACCATTCTTTGACATCCTTACTTCGGTAGTTTTCAGTTCTTCCTTTCTTATTAGGTTGAAAATACGATTTGAAGTACATACATTCCTCTTCCATTGCCGCACGTGCTGTACTTTCTCCGGCTCTGATTCCTTGTATAATAATGCAGCTTTCTTTCAAAGAAAGTACATAATCAATCATTGGCTTCATTTTTAGTTCACTGGTACAAAACCGTGCATTCGTGGAAGGAAATCTTTTCTTGTGAACTGCCAAAGACACAAAATCGTATTTTGATTTGAGAGTTATAAGTCTTACTCCCATTTGCAGACAAACATCATTCACATGTTTATATGTGTCAGGGTGTTCCCAGCCGGTGTCACAAAACACAGCGGTTAAATTCCCCCCCCCATATTGTTTGAAAGCTTGGATCAAACATGCTTGTGAATCCTTACCACCTGAAAAACTTACTAATATTTTCATTTTTATGTCATTTCAATTTTTACATATTCATTTTTATTAATCCCGGCACTACCTTTGGGAGAATACACTAATCGGCCTCCATTATCCAATATCTTTTGTACATCTTTCATAGCTTGGTGTGCTTGGGTATAGTCTTTGTATTCTTGGTGGCCTATTGGGTATTTACAATATCTTCTGCCACCGTCAGGCATGATGCTGATACCGAATACTGTTTCACGAGTTTTTCGGTTGAAATTCTGTTGAGTCCTTACTTTCATTTTTTTTGATACATTTTCCCAGTTTAAGTATAAATACACATTCGTTATCCGGTGCTCCCCAATTGGTGTTACCAACTCCGATGGTTATAGATTCAAGTTCAAAAAGCATTGTCCGTTTGGTGTAGCCAAAACGGAAGCGAACATGAGTGTATTCTTTGGGGTGAAAGCCGTTTCCACGTGTAATACAAGAAAAACAAATACCTTTCTTACAATAGAAACCTGTCTTTTCATAGGAATTGCGACCTCCACATTTTGCTAATCTTCCGATCCAGTATTTCTTGATCTCTCTGTATTCTTCTTTCTTATTTCCGGATTCGATCATTTCATACCATTTTGCTTTTAATGGCAGGTCAAGGATTTTCATATTAACCATAGTCTAAAAGAGTTGCGGATTCTGTTTGTCGTGAAGGATTTTTTGAACACGTTCAATTTCTTCATCTACTTCACGCTCAATTTGTTTACTTATTCGTAAATCTATCTGTCTCTTATTTTTTAAATATTCTTTTTGGCAACGGCGCATTTCCACCACTTTGTCGAAAAATTCTTTTGGAGTCATAGATTTAAAAGGTATGGAAAAGGCCGCTTTGATGCGGCCTCCCCAGTGTGATTACTTTTTTCCAATCAGAAAGTCTTTCCACAATTCTTTGAATTGTTCTCCAAAGTAAATTGCGATTTCACTTGATTTTACAGCAAGGCGAGAGCCGATATACGCATACGAGTTCGACCAACCGTCATCCGAGCCCGCATAAGCGAGGCCGCAATTCGCACCGTCAAACGCATAACCGCCCCAAAGAACCAGCTGATTACGATCCTCTTCGTCCATTTCATCAATTTCTTTCTGATTATAAAGATAAAACCACGGCGTATAACGGTATTCATCTTTAGTAAATCGTGGAAAATCAGGATCGTTGTTCAATGCACGAGCAATTGTGCATAGTTTGATGTAGGCGAGGTGTGCAATATCAGCCACTTCTTCTTTGTGTCCGTCTTCATCCTCAACAAGTAGGCGAACAATAGGTTTTACACCTATTGCTTCACAAGCATCTTCGTAGGTTTTAATATTGTGATAATCTGTATAATCCGGCTTTTGCTTTCCGAATAGGGCTGTTAGAATACTAATTGCTTTAGGACAGTCGTTTGCTTCACTAAAAGCGGCTGTTACCTTTTCTTGTGTGATTTTAAGTTCTGACATAATGTAAATTATTTATTGTTAATACTATATCCGAATAATGCAAAATCTCCCCGGCACGGATCATCCGGGAAAATTGTTTTCATGTAATTGGTTACTTGTTGAACCATTTTCCAGTCCTCTGTTTTGCGTGTTGTTATCCCAAGCTGGTGTGCCATTTTTGCAACATGTGCATCCAATGGTATGTATAATTCTGTCGGGTGAATAATATTCCAAATACCTAAATCCACCGGCGATTTTCGTACTACCCACCGTAGAAACAGACAAATACGCTTGCATGGAGAATCACGCTCCAATTTTGGAATACCTTTTACGCCACCAAAATCTGTTTGTATTTCACGGATAACATTGTTGTAACCCTCATAAAATACTTCCAAATCATCCCATTCCTGATATATGTTGTACAACCGCTGGCAAATGCAGAAGAAGTCATGGTAGGTGAACATACGGTAGAAGGTATTTGTATTTTCTTTGTATTGTTCCCATACTTTGTTCATAATGAAGGCATAAGGAGAATTACCCATTAGATTATCCAAAATTTCTGCTTGCTGCATTATCAGTTTGCGATTCCCGAAAGCTATCCATGAAGTAAGAAAGGCACTGATTTCTATGTCCTTTTTATCATTGTACTTATGTGGAAAAAATATAGGATCATCTTTTATAAAATCAGGTGTTTCAAATTGTTTCGCCCAGTCAAGTAGTTTGTCTCTTAGTTCTTCCATAATATTCTTCTTTCCATTTTTTGAAAGCGGCTTCTTTATCATTTGATTTCATCCTTTGTATGAATGATTGATGGGATTCCAATAATTCTTTGGCCTCTTCATCTCCATTTTCCGATCTTTCAGTTAGATGTTTGATATATTCTCCGTAGAACATTCCAGTGCTGTTATTATTTTGTTCATGGGCTTCATTAATTGAAAGAGAAGAAACAATTTCATCACGCTGTGCATCGTATTCATTTAACCAGCCGAGAATGATATTACCGTCCAGTCTATCGTAAATCTTACCGGAAGCCATAGCATTACGGAAACACAATTTGATTTCCTCCAATTTGAGATAATAGAATCTGTCTATTATTAGATCAGCGGTAAGTGCCACTTGAACATCATTCATCGTTTTTCCAACATTGAAAAAAGACACAAGCTCGTTAATCGCAATTACCAGTATGGCTCTTGCGCCAGCCAATGTGATTTCTTTTCTTATAACGGAGAGTGGTAGGTTAGGAGTGTTGAGAACAGCTTCTTTAATCGAACTTACGTGCAATCCCTTGTAATACTCCGCTTGCAAGGTCAGCAAGTCTTTCAACGCTTTCTTTTCGGTTGCCGGGAGATTGCTGTTGACTTGAATTAAGTTGTTTCCCATACTTGTTAAAATCATTATTAGACCATCTGACTAAACGTTTGGAAACTTCAAATGTACGTTCCTTCTCAAAGCGCATTTTCCGTCCTCCGCATTCAGTCCAATACTCGAAAAAGTCCTTCAACATATCATCAGGATATTTCCCTCTATACATGAGGACTTCACTTCTGAATTTGTCTTTCCTTGCAGAAAGAGAATCCTTATTCATATTCATCTTATGGCCTAATCCGGCCATGAATGCTTGTTCCAATGTTGCATCAGGATGATCCCGACACCACTGGGTTGCTAATTCTTCTGATTTCATTTGATTTATAATTTAGATAACCAATATTTCCATATTCGTGAGGCTACGTGCGCCATCATAACGGGTGGTACACTCATTCCACAGATATAATGTGGGGATTGGTTGAGGAAATGATAATCTTGTGGAAATGTGGATATATTACATACTTCTGACCGTGATAAATATATAGGCTGCTTAAAAGGAATAATTGAGTCTGCATGAGTTGTTAGGGTGTAGCTTACTTTGTTCTCATATAGATATTGTTGATTAAAAAAGCCTCGTTTTCCAGTTTGTTTCTTATAGGCCTCTGCCAAAGCAATATCTCCTGCCACTCTCTGCTCAAATAACTTTCTCATTTTTACACCAATAGGCTTTCCCTTGTAATCCGCATATTCCCCATAATATATTTCCGATTCATTAAATTCCATGTCGATGTATGGCTCAACATTGAAGAGGTCTGAAACTTTTAGGAAATGGACTCCCAAATCATGCCTGATACATATAAAGAATACACGTTCTCTTTTTTGAGGTACTCCCATTTTAGAAGCATCAAGAAGAAAATGCTGACAATAATAACCAGCTTCCTCAAAGTCTTTGTATATACGTCTGACATAATCAATCGCATTCCCTAAAAGAAGTCCTTTCACATTTTCAGCAATAACGACTTTAGGTTTTAAGCGTTTGGCAAGTGCAATAAAATCAAAAAAGAGCGTGTCTAAAACTTGTGTCTTTTGACCTTCCTTGAATTTCTTTTCTTTACCCCACGCATCTTCACGTAATCCCGACATGCTAAATGTACTGCAAGGTGGTGATCCGTCCAATATATCTAAATGGTACAGTTCCTCGGGAAGATTATTCCTTTTCACTAAATCACGAATATCTTCCAAATAACTATACTGGGGATGATGGTTTGTTTCATAGCATTTCATCATTCGTGGATCAATCTCATTACAGCCAATAACATCGTAACCTGCTATTTTGTAACCCATAGTAGAGCCACCGCCACATGCAAAACAAGAAAATACCTTTCCTTTATCTTTAGTAAAAACAGCATCTTCTAAAGACCAGCGATAAGGATAGAGATGTTGTGTATGGGGGGGGGGTAATTACATCTTTCATCATTCCACCTCCCATAATTCAGCTACTCTTTTGAACTCTTCATCAGCCGGAACCGGGCAATCTTTGATCCATTGCATATCTTTTACTTTCCATAACGAAAGGTCTGTGTTGTCAGGAATATGCTTTTTAATATCAGGAAAAAGATTGAGCCGAAGAGATTTACTTTCCATAAGTTCATCTTTGTAATCCAACAAAAAATTATTGGCCTCCAATAAACTATGAACATCATTAACAGAATGTGGAGTGTAAACAACTCCATCGAAGTATCTGATATAATTGGGGAGCATATCAGCCAGTGCCGTATATAGAAATAATTTTCCTTTATTGCCATAGGCCAATTTTTGAACGGTTTTGATACTTTCAGCCAAATTTGCCAGTTTTTCAGGAAACAAAAGTGGTTCTCCACCAGTTATCATGATCTCTTTGTAATTAAAGTGCTCAACAACTGGTAATTTTGAAAAATCCCATGAGTTGTTGCAACACATAGGACATTTGTTCGGACATTTGGTTGTAACCAATAGACGTAACTTTTCCATTTATAATGATATTGTTTGGGTGTATTTCAATTCTCCGGTATATCCACGTGCTTTCAATTCTGCGATAAGTTCCCGTGGAGAAAATTTTGCCAATTCAGGATTGGAATATATTTTCTTCAAATTCCCCCCCCCCTCCCGGAGTTTTCTTACGGTTTCTGGCATAAACATTACCGCACTCTTTACAATATGTCTGCAATCCATCTTCGGTTGAAGCATTTTTCCAAAACTCACTGACCGGAAGTTCCCGGCCACATTTGCTACATTTTTTTAATTTTTCCATTATTCCTTTTCTTTAATTCTACCATATTCACATATTAGTAAAGCATCCGAAGTTGCCAATGTAACTTTTGCATACGGGAACAGCTGTTGGGCTTTCTTCTTTAAGATGTTTTTCCATTCTGTCTTACCCAATTTGTCTGTATTTCGTAATCCTATAGTTTTTTGCCAAGTTTGTGGAGATACTGTTACTGTCGGAATCCCACAAGCTATCAATCCCATAGTCAGCTGTCCGTAACCTTCTCCAAAAACAAAAGAGGCAGAAGCACTTTGTCCGGTCATGCCATTCACTCGTTCCAAATAACAAACGCTATTTTCTTTGTATATGGAGAGAAAATCTAATAAGTCTTTGGGAGTTGGTGGCATTTTGATACACTCCAATAATTTGTTATTCTCGGTGTCGTACACTACAATTCCACCGTTTTTGCCAACATCTATACCTATGATCCTTCGTTTCATAAATTATACTTTTTTGTTTATAAATCTTTTGAGCTTAATTACATCTTTCTTTCCAAGCCTTAGTGCTTCACTGGTCTTGATGTCAGAAGGTGAAGCTTTACAATTCTCGGTTATCCTTTCAAAATGTCGGATAAAGGATTTTAGGAAATAGTCGGGGATTTCAACTTTCATAATGATTGATTTATGTGGATAAGCCCGGACTCGAACCGGGAACTGTTGCAATCAGGATTTTCGTTTCTGCTTCCGTTTGTACGTATGTCAAGTGTTAATAGCATATTACCTGACTCGTGATGCTATTCGTGCATTTTTACCACAGAAACTAAGCGTCTTCCGAATTCGCCACTTATCCGTTTGCCTCTACAATAGAGGCATTTTACATGAACAAAAAGACTCTTTGTAGTATCTACCGTCGTGGAGCGTATGCAGCGTACTCGACTCGACTTGCAAAGAGAAGAAAAAAGGTGAGGCATGATAGTTCCCGGATAGGCGGTCAAGCCACACCGGGAGAAGCTGATTATTAATCGGGTTGATAATTATTATTTTAGGAATTTAGCAAAAGTCTTGATTGAGCCTTCATTATTACTTTTTAAAGAGGCCAATTCTGTATTTTTAGAAGTTAGTGTAGAAATAACAGATTTATTCTTTTCGATTTCTGCATCAATATCACTATTAAGTGTTTCCAAATCGGCTTTTGCTTGTGCAAATTGAGACAATATCGTATCTCTTCTTTGTTGAAATGTCAGCATATTATTTTGTCATTTTTAAAAATTCAGGAGCAATGCCATATAGAGGTGTCTTCCCGTCCCACTTGTCTATAAATTGTTTATATAAAATCTCACGGGTGAGTCCACGGGACGCAATTAAAGCTTGTTCTGTTTTTAGTTGCTCCAGTTCGTTTTGCTTCTTTTGTTCTTCAATCTTCTGATCAAGTACCGAAATATTAGTGTTTACCTCGTTACGGCTATCTATTTTATCGCGGACAGCTCTTGAAAATTCCAATTGTGCGGAGAAGGTCAACAACTGCAATCCCCGTTTCTCAAATTCTTTATCAACGATCTGTTCCAGTCTCTTTTCAAATACCAATGAACCACCGTCAGCCATCAGACTGTCTGTTTTATGTTTGCGACTTTCTTCTTTGATAAGATCATATATACGTGGCTCCAAAATATTATCTTCTAATGATTGCATAAAGCCATCTTTTCCCGATGGGGTGTCAGCCTTATCAATATGCTTGTTATCAAATACAATATCAATAGCCCTGTTTTTCATTACTTTATAAGAGTAAGTTGGCCGGGCTGTAAACTCTGTATTGTCGGCTGCCTTTAGTGTGACTGGATCAGAAAATTCTCCGCGCTGATCGAATAGCGGAACTTGAAAAAGCTCTGTGCCTAATTCCCATGTAGATACCTTACCGGCAACGATTTTAAAATCTTCTTTCCCTTGTTTGCCGTAGTTCTCCATAAGGACACCGGCATAATTGGGAGCAACTCTTTCGCATGAAGCAAACAAAACAACGGCAAATAGTGCCACAATCAAAAAATCAATCTTTCTTTTCATTTTCTACTTTTTTTTAATGATATTATAAACTATAAATGCTACTGTCAGCATAATTATTGAAATTCCCAACCACGCATTTATGTGATTGAATACGCGGTTGCCAATGAAGAAAGCCGATACGACAAGTACCGGCTTCCAGTATTTCTTTACAGTCTTCATTGTTATTGTTCGATAATGGCAATATCCGGTGCCAATTTACGGATCAACAATAATTGCTCGTCAATGGCCTTGTTGCGTTCCTCTTCCACTATCACTTCTGCACCAGGGGAGCAAAGGGACAATCGAATATTACGCCCGTCCACATCTGCAATGATTTCCACTTCAATCTCTTCTGCAGGGCGACCTTTGAAAATCGGGACAATAAGATTGAATGAGGCCGGAAGATTGGAGTTGACAACTTGGCTGTAATTGTCAGTGCGACTACCGTTGTCTTGTCGGGAGTTTTCCACTTTTGAGTCAATGCTGGCTTTGAAGTTCTTCAAGACTGTTACCAGTTCCATGTTGTATTGTGCATCCTTGAAGAAGGCACGATTCATTTTGAAGAACTTTGAAAGCTGCACCGGTTCCCATGTCTTGCTTGTGTTAATACCAAATTCAAGAAACTTGGGATAGTATTTCAACTCACCTCTTACAGTAGCTTTATTCCTACTGTCAGTTTCATTGGTGACAAGTTTAAGTGTCATTTTCTCCCGATCAACAAGAATATAGCAACGTTTCTGATTGATCTGTTCTTTTTCAGAGATTCTTTTCAAGAGAAATTCATGAACACTTCCAATTGTTCCGGCTAATTCTACCTTATCAGGCTCCAGTACCGGTAACTCATTTTCTTCGTGAAGTTCAATAACTCTAAGGGTTGCTTCGGTCACACCCGGAGCAAAGTTCACTTGCATCTTTTCGTTTTCCATGTTGTTCTACAAATTTTTAGTTCTGTTTTTAAATGATTTGGCTGGTTTGAAGTGTGGAGTATAATGCTCCGCTATGACAATAGTCTCGTTTTTGTGTATGTTACGAGCAACTTTTCGTTTATAGTGTTTGGGTGACAGTGTACCAAAACCTCTGATATAAAGAGTTCTTCCATTAGCTACTGCATCCACGGTTTCCTTCAATGCTGCTTCTATAACTGTTCGGACTTCGCAAATAGCAATACCGGTTGATTCGGCTACTTGCTTGATAAGTTCTTCTTTTCTCATGGCTTATCCCTCCGTACCAGTAGATTCAATGTCCTCGAAGACCGTTTTTTGCATCTCTTGTGCCTCCATCGGACGTTCTTTAACCAAATCGCCATTACCATTGTAATATCCGGTGGTACGGGTGCTACGATCCATAAACTTAAAGCATTCATCCGTAATTTCCTCATAACCACGTTTTATATCGGTAAGCAACGTTTTTTTACGTTCCTTTTTAGGTTTCAGTTTGTCCTTGTATGCTTGCATGAAAGCTTTCTTTTCTTCTTCCAGTGCGGCCATGTCAAGGTCAATATTTGCCAACTCCGTTTTCCGTTCACCCATTTCTTCCTCGCTGAAAGGAGAAGTATAGGTAATTCTTTCAACTGCTGCGCAATTGTCTTCCAACATTTGTCTGCGAAGCAATGGATTCTTATCTTTAAATAGTTCTTTATCCATATCATAAAGGTTTTAAGCCATATCGGGCAGAACCGACAAATAGCTGTGGGTTAGTCCTTATGTTTGCTTTGTGTATATCATCTGTACGATGATTGAATAATCGGGGTAATCCCGTTATTTTGTCATATACAACCAGTTCAGACGATACATAACAAATAAAGCCTTTCAGTCGCTCTTTCAACCATGCGTTCTGATAGGCTCTGCGTTCACGATATTCTTGGTAGCTCATTCCCTTTGGGCGAGCTGTGAGAAGGGGAGTGTAATTTCTCGCCCCCCCGATTTAGATTTACTCTTTCCCATCAATCAAATTTTTATATTGTTCTTCTGAAACGAACTTGTCGCAGTTCCCATACCAAGTACCATCATTTATCTTGTATGGCCTGACTGTTTTATCCATTTCATTCATAACACCGACTACCGCATTTTCTTTGCTATTATCATCCCATACAATAACAACATCGCCGACAGTCGGGATATATTCAGGCTGTAACTTCTCAAAATTGAAGGAGTAATGTTTTTCTTCCTTCATGGCGGCAAGCATCTTTGCCTTTTCCTCTTCCGTAGCTTTACGGAATCCCTTCATGCCTCCGATACCAGCTTCGGGTGTGAGTCTTACAAAAACTCTGTCACCTTCATCATTGGAAGGAACATAGGCGACAAGGCCGAAAGGTACTTTAATTGCCGGTAAAAAAGAGAGTGGCCTTTCTTCTCTAATTTCAGAGAGAATCATCATGCTGCCCCCTCCGCGATTCGGATTGATAATTACGTCACCGGGGATGAATGTCTCACCCTCAAATTCAAATTTACCCCCCCCCGTAACTTTTTGAGTAGGTTGCATACTTTCTTCTTTCACGATTTTTACCATGTGTCCTTCGGGCACTTCAACTGTTACTGTTCTCATTTTAATTTGATTTTAAACTGGTTATTGTATTCTATGTATTTTTCCGGGCAGGTTGTTTCTATAATTCCGTTCATTGTAGGAATACGAAACAACTTGCCGGATTTATGAAGCTCTTTTTCAAGCTGTTTTGCTTTATGTAAAGCAGCCAAAGAACGTGTTTCATTTTCGATCAGTTCTTTAGCCGCTGTGATACTGTTACTAATTTTTTCACATGAATCCATTACTTGACTTCTTCTGCGTATGGAGTATCGTCTTCCTCAAAATCGTCCGGTTTCTGACCTTGTGCCTTTTTCCAGTCTTCAAACATTTCATCATCCAACTGGCTCTCTGTTTCAAGAACTTTAATCATGGAATCTGAAATGCCGGTTTTGGGCAGGAATTTGAAAGCCCAGTTCACGATTGTTTTTCGAGCCATTTCTTCAAAGTCTGTGTCCCACGGAGATTGCTTGCCTTTCTTGACAGCCTCACTACGACTTTTTATTTCTTCAATACGTGCTTTGGGCATTGCATCGAATTTTACAACACCGGAAGTCAAGACTGCAAAATAGTAGCCTCCAAGAAGATCACCACGTTCTCCGAATACATTGGGTTTGTGGATGATAGTGCCACCGGTACCTTTTGTCATGCTGAACTCGTCATTAGCATAAACCAAATCAGAATAAATATCTTTTACAACGCCGGTGCGGATCAAAATATCAACTTTCCCCATATATGAAGCTTGGAACTTCACTTTGCCTTTGTATGGTACAAGATACCCCAATCTTAGTTCAGGATTGAGTGTCAGACCGGTAAGAGAAACGTTTTTGATTGCTTCGACAAGATGATCGGGATATTGCCGGGCACAGTCAATCAAATAAGGATTATTCAACATTGCCTGCATAGCGAAATTGACTTCACGGGCAAATTGCTGTTCTGTGCCACCAGCTGCTATAAATGCCTTTTTAGGGGAGATAAAACAACTTTCCAATCCTTTCAGTTGTACTGGAAAGGCTGGTGGGGCAGAAGGAACGGGCGGTTGTGGTGTGGAAGGTGTTGGGGAGACCGGTTCTGTTTTTGTTGGTGAAGGAGCATTGTGTTGTTCCATTCCCAAGTTCCCTTGTTGGGGGGATTGATTCTCTGTTTTACTCATTGCTCTTGATTATTATAAAAGTTAAACATCTTGTTCTTTTCAAATGCAGGTGTGTCCGGCACCATTATTCTTCGCCCTTTGAATCCCGGCTGAATAAATATCTGTGCACCGTCAAAATCATTGTTTTGTGTACAGTAAACATGCTGGTCTAACAATTTCTTGAATGCCAATGCACTTGCACCCATTTTCACAATTCCGTCTTCCAAATGGAAAGCCCAGTTAGCTGCACTGACAAATACTGCGTCATAGGGAGCTATCTTTTGTTGCATAACCCAGTAGAACTCCTTCCATACTCCAGTACGTTCATGTTCAAAAAACTGGTAGAAGGCTGCCGAAATACCGTAATGAAATTTGGCAATAGTCCGGTTAACTGTTTCTTCATGAAGATCATCAACCGCCAATGTTTTCCAGTCGACAATTTTCTTGGCCGTTTCCACATCAGGGCGATATTTGAACTTGCATCCTTCGTATTCAACGAAATGGCTGACTTCGGCTTTTCCCCATTTTAATATCTGCCTGATCTGTTTGGAGGTGTCCCGGCAATTATTAAGAAGCTCATAAACCATTGTTTCAACCAATTGTATATCGGTTGTGCTTGTCAATGTTTTACCGGGATTTGATTCTTTGGACTCTATTAGTGCAATCTGATATTTTTGGGTGTCTCGTCCATACGGACAGCCGGTTTTAGGATTTATAGGCGGCTCAAATACAAGAAGGTTGTTTCGCCACTTGTCAAGTTTTCCAGTATTAACAAGGCTTTCCATTGCATCATGGTACAGTGAACCTTTTTCAGAGGCTTCAATACTTATCTCAAATAATTCTGGGTGCAATGCCTTGTATCGGGCAAACTTTGGGGACACCATATAATCTTTAATCTGCGTACTACTTAGGAAATCTTTGAATCTTTCTCCACGGTGGTATTCTTCATTTGGCAGATCGTAAATTGTATCTTCTATATTACTCATATAATGAATTTGGAGTTTTACAAAAAACTCCCTACTTTCGCAAGCAAGGAGCCAATAACTAACTAAAAAACTTATTCATCACTTGTGGATAGTAATTCTTTGTAATTCTGTAATATGTATTCTTTTTCTTTATCTGTAAAAGAATAGGCTTTAGCCATAAATTTCATTGCCATATCCTCATTGTGATCGGAAAGGGGATAATAGTCAGTAGCGAATTTGTAAGTAAGCCTATTCAATCGCTCATACTTAACTTTGACCTCCTTAACCCATCCGCTTATCTCCGAGATGATGCCGGACGCTTCTTGCATCTTTTCGTCATATTCCTTTTGGTCTTTTGCTGCTTGTTCTTTCATAACCTTGTTCTGTGCGGCAAAGTTTGAAATCTTAGCATATAGTTCATCCGAATAAGCCCATCCTGAAATGATGTCAAAATCAGAGTTCCCATTAAACTTGTATTTCTCACTCTTTTTAAGGAACTTGTAATCACTCCCAAGTTTATTCCAATCGTAATCAACCTTTCGCAATGACTTCGCGCTTTTCAGAATTTCAGCAACCTTAGTCGCTTCATTAATGTCAGTAAACGCAAAACCATCCAAAAGCGGAATTGAGAAGTACTGAATATCAGCAGGCTCAATTTCAAATAATTCGGGAATTTTGGGTTTATCCATGATTTTGATACCTTCCTCCATCATGCGGAGTTTAATCAATTTCTGTACATCTTCCTCCGTTAACGCAAGAATCTCTTGATCGGTCATTTCTGTAAATCCTTTCATACTTTTAGCATTTAAAATGTGTTCCCGTCCGCGTTCCGATGGATTGTTGGCCGTAGCTTTTTAGCGGTGACCGCTTCTTGCGAAGCACGGGTATATATATCATTTAAAGTATCTATTCAGTTAAGAATGTATTTATAAACGCCCTACGTTTACTTTGTCATAATATAAGTTGTTTTTGATAACTTAGTGATTCGTGTGCTGCATCTTCTTATTGGCAGTCCGTATTCACACTCTTTTCACTAATCCGCTTTGGCTACTTTGTCGGTCTATTTCGCCCTTTAGATAAGCAGTAAACCTTGTTTTAAGTCTTTATTTGTTCAGACTATACAATATGTCAAAGAACGTTTTGTTAGTTCCCGGAAAGACGGCCAAATCCGTCCGGGATTATTTTCTTTCCATGAATTTTCTCAAAGCTGATTTGGTAAAAATGAGACTCTTGCCATTTTTGGTGTGAGGAATATCATGTATTCGATTGTATAAGGTTTGCAACTTCCATCCGAGAAATACAGCAGCTTGTTTGGCATTCAAATACTCTTCGGTTTCAGCAGTCGCCATTTCAGTTACAGCCTTTCTCACATCATTGCGAATAAACTTGTGCAGTTCTTCTGCAATCATTTTGGCATCTGAACGGTTCATTTCTTTATCGCTTCGATGGTTATCTGATTTTTATCTTTGTCGATGGATATTGAATATCTTTCAACGTCTTCACGGGGATCAGTAAAAGCTAATTGATAGGCGTAGCTTCTTGCATTGACGCAATCCTTGTAAGAATCCAGCTGCATTACTTTGGAAGAACCAGCTTTAATGCTTAGAATATCTTTCTTTGTTACTTTCATATTATTTTCTATTTTATACTTAAATTTTCCACAAAAAATTTGCATAAAAGAAAGCTAACAACTACATTTGCCAATGAGATATGTAGTAAGTGGCTTTTGAAGTCGCCAGCTTTCTTGTTGTTCAAACTTACACTCTTTGTTTGTTTGACGTTGCAAATATACTTCATATTTTCAGAAGTACAATAAAATACTTCTTAAAATTTGTAGTATTTCGTATGTTATAAAACATGTTTTAATGTAAGTTGTTGGTTTATAAAATGTTATACAAGTGAGGTTTGCGTAAAAAGAAAGCTTTCTGAAAAAAAAGTAATGTCGTTCTATTAGTATTGTAATAATTGAAGAAGTAAAAGACGATCTCATTCGGTAAGGTGCTGGATTGCTGCATAGTTAGCCCTTAGACGGTTTCCCGTTTTTGCTATATGCAGCATAAGAAATGTCTCGTTCGTATAAGTACGCCGTTCTTAGCTGGCCGGGCATTAACAAGTTACCCGACTTCCCGGATTTTTCGCTTACTTGTAGCTGTGCAGGCATCCCGGTTTCGTTTGCCTCTCAATATCGCACGCCCTTCGCAGTATTGAGTTGTAAGAGTGTAACCCTCTGTCTCTCCGCTATGCGGCCTACCGCCGATTACACAATGTGGAGAAAAAGAAAATCCGCAAATAGGTAGCAGCTATTTACGGATTTCTATATATAAACTCCAAGTAGGATGTTTAATCAATTTATGTGGTAATACTGCTACTATTACGGATGCAAATATACTACTTAATTTATGAAGTATGCAAGAAGTTGACGATAAAAAATTGAGTGATCTCTCAAAAAGGTTTTTGCAAGCAATTTCATATTGTGGTTTGAGTGGATATAAATTAAAGAAAGACAATATTATATCCAGTGAATCAACCCTTACCAGTATAAAAAAAGGGATTCAGTTGCCAAGTAAAAAAACAATTGATGCTTTTTGTGAGAAGTATGATGTGAGCAGAGCATGGCTATATACTGGAGAAGGTTTGTTTGCAAAGACTCCATCAGGACAAATAGAACCTTCGGAGAAGGATATTAGGGATGCTCTGAAAAATGCAAGAATGCAATCAGACTCTACGATTAGTAAAGTAGCTCCTTATCTTCAAGATATTCTTGTAAAAGTAAAATATGTTCCGATGGATGCTGCGGCTTCATTTGTCGAAAGCTTATATAATACAGCTTATGAAATTGATTCTTATGGTGTCATGCCGGAAGAAGGTGAAGTGCTTGATGATTCTTATATGGTCTTTCAAGTACGTGGTGACAGCATGGAGCCAACTATACCGGACGGAGCTAAAATTCTTGCTCGCAAAATAGAAGAAGGTTTGTGGGAAAGCGCGTCAGGAGTTGTGAGTATTGTATATGGGAAAACACTTTCAGTCAAGCGGATATTAAAAAACAGTCTTTTCTTGGATAATGTGCTGACTTTAAAGGCTGATAACCCCAAGCATGGCCAGTTAGATGTCGAGAGAAGAGAAATAAGGGGGATGTGGCAAGCATTACGCATAATAAGTCAAAAGATTATTTGATATGGAAGAAAGGGCTATTGACAGATTACGAAAATTTGCAAGGTATGCACGTGATAAGGGAGTTGTCAAAGGCGAGAACTCGTTTGAGGCTTATTGTGAATTATCAAATAGATACATTTATAATTCCATAAGGAACGGGAAGGGGGCTATTGGAACTGATATAATAGCTCGTATTGTGGATAAGTTCCCGGAATTGAATGTGAAGTGGCTTTGTACTGGCAAAGGGAATATGATTGAGACGGATATTGATGCGAATGTCAACTACAAAGCAGCTTATGAAGGTGCGATGATGCAGATAGAAGCACTGCATAAAATTATAGAAGAAAATAAGCGGAGATGATATAAATATGATACCATTAATATATTTTTAATAAGTATTTTATTGATTATCAGTATAATAGTAAAATGTGTTAGTCCCGTACGCACCGCGAAAGCAAATAGCAAATTAAAGCAAAGTTCTGAAATTCAAGGATTTCAGAACTTTTTATTTTTCTCCGCTTCGGCAAAAAATAGTGGTTTTAGGCAGTTCTCACGTGGCTTATTCGTGGGACTTTTTGAAAGCTGTTTTTGCTCCCACGAATTGACGCATTTGTCTTTGATTGTCAGCTTTTTGCGTAGCTGGTTTTTGAGTGTAGCAAACTAATTTTGTACCACTTAAAAAAACAAAGAATTATGGGAGCAGTGAAAAGAAACACACTAAGCGTATTGTTCATCATTAAGAAAGCGAAACTTCTGAAAAACGGTGAAGCTCCTGTTTGTATGCGCATCACCGTAAACAAGCGAGTAGCCGAAGTTATGATTAAACGGAGTATTCCCGTAGATTTATGGAATCAGAAAAAGGAATGTTCCAAAGGAAAAGACCGGGTAGCCATCGAACTGAACCACTATATCAATACGGTTCGTGCCAAAGTATTGCAGATACACCGTGAATTGGAGATAGACAACAAACCGATAACAGCCGATATTATAAAGGATTGTTTCTACGGACGGGACAAAGTACAGCGCAGCTTGCAGGAAGTGTATAAGGAGCATAACGAAAAATGCCGTGCCCTAATTGGCAAAGAATATACGGAAAGCACCGTTATCAAGTTCGATACTTCCATAAATCGCCTAAAAGAATATATCCGCAGTTGTTACCACCGTGACGATATAATGTTAGCAGAACTGGACGGGCAGTTTATCCGTGACTTTGATTTTTGGCTGAAAACAGAGAAGCATTGCCAAAACAATTCCGCATTGAAACATTTGAAGAACTTGAAAAAGGTTGTTCGTATTGCTTTGGCTAACGACTGGATAAAGAAAGACCCGTTTTACGGCATTCACTTCAAGCAGGAGGAAGTAAATGTAGAGTTTCTCTCACGTGAAGAACTGGATATTCTGATGAACAAGGAATTTGCTATCAAACGGTTGGAGCAGGTAAGGGATATTTTTGTCTTTTGCTGTTTCACTGCACTTGCTTTTGTCGATGTGCAGCAGTTAAGCCGTGAACATCTGATAAAAGACAATAGTGGTGCTTTATGGATACGCAAGGCACGACAGAAAACTAATCAAATGTGCAATATTCCTGTTTTATCTATTCCTCAAAGGATATTGAGAAAATATGAAGATAATGCAGAGTGTATAAAGAAAGGTGTACTTTTGCCTGTAATCAGTAATCAGCGCATGAATGCCTATCTAAAGGAAATCGCTGATTTATGCGGCATTACCAAACGCTTAACTACACATGTGGCACGCCATACTGCGGCTACCATCGTTTTCCTTGCCAATGATGTATCAATGGAAAATGTATCTAAGATTTTGGGACATTCCAATATAAGAATGACACAGCATTATGCAAAGGTTTTAGATAGCTCCATTATGCGTGATATGGTGAATGTGGAGAAGAATTTTAAATAGAAAAAGAATTATGCTTGCTTTATTCTTTGACGATACATAGTTAGTCCTTTTATCTTTAAGAATGCTTGTTCATTGTTTTGAACGTCCGCCTTGATTCGCTTTATTCTTTTATTATATGATTGTGGTATTTTAAGTTTATTGTTTTGACATATTACACCAGTAACTATTGGATTTTTTGTTTTATAAAAAGTTTTAGAATGACTAATTTTATATCCTGAAGTAGTTATAATAGATAATATTTCAGGGATTTTTTTATGGAAATCTATAGAAGAAGACATTGTTATATCATCAACAAATATTGAAAATTTAATATTATTCTCTTTTGCTAATGCCTGTATTCTATCGCCAACAGGCTTGAATACCAAATTAGCTATTAATGTTGATGTTGGAACACCTTGTGGAACTTGATAATTATGTGTAGTAAGTTTGGTTAAAGTTCTTGCAATTTCAGGGGTGCATCCTAATTTTAAAAACATATAAAACACCATTTTATGATTAATGGAAGGAAAAAAGGATTTCAAGTCTGTAGTAAATACATATTTATTACCTTGATGATATTTAGCGTTAAGAATATTATCCTTCTTAGGAATACCTCCAAAAAAATAATTAGGAAGAGTTGTTTTTGAAAGTAAATAGTTATACAATCTTTTTTGTATAACTTTCAAATCTTTATTAGTGGAGTTAATTGTGCGTTTTTTTATTGTTCCATCAGAATTATATAAAGGTTCATTGGTGTCTTTATTTAATTTAGGCTTTTCCCATGTAGAGTAATATTTATCTATATTCTCTATAATGGAATCCAATTGTTGACGAGAAACTTTTAGTATATATAGCAAATGCTTTTCGGTTGTAATCATCCTACTAAAATGTATAAAAGAAATTAGAGAGCCGATAGAATATCAAAAACGGTTTTCAAAAAACTGTATATTTTTGAAATAACTGGAATTACCTTAAACAAACTTTTAAAAAGTAGATATAAGGTGTTTCCACATTTTTGAATAGACTTTAATAGTTGAGAAAACTCATCTATTTTTTTTGTCATTCTTCCTATCTTCGAAGAGCAATGGGAGGTTTTTATTTTTCCTCCTTTTGAAGGTATAACCTTTTTCATGATATATAATATTAAATGATTATATGGCAATATCGCCATGTCCTCAATCAATATTACTAATAACCAATAATACTATATACATTACCTTCTTTTGCTCTCTATTTTCATGTCCTAACAGACGTAGAGACGATTTACAAGTGGGGAATCCCTATATAGAATGCCAACAAACTATAAATGGATAAACCGCTATCTCTGATGTTTATCATTAATATAGATGAACACAGATGCTCGTCCCATAAAACCATATTGGTGTGATAAATCACTTTAATTTTGTAGTACTATTGGTTAAATTGTACCTTCTTCTACATTCTTTCAAAGAACGAATACTTTGCAAAAGTATAGAATAAAATAGTATTACCAAAGAAAAATGCTATGTAATTTTCCCAAGCTGAATAAAACATTAACAAAGGTAAGCTCCGTATTCCGTCCGTTCAAGTCCAAGCCCTACGGGTTTGAAAGAAAATCTCCACACCTCACGATGTTCGGGTAGTATTTTCTTCCAAAGACTTGCACAGACGGAATACTACACTAATAAAGTTAATGTTCTTAGTCAGTTTCGGAAAAAAATGTGTTGTTTCTGAGAAGTGGGCTATTCCTGCCGTTCTTTGTTGTAATAGGTTTGCAAAAGCCGTTCTATATCGCTTTGACGGTAGATAATCTTTCCTTTTATCTGAATGTATGGGATAACGCCTGTATCTCTCCATTCTTGCAGTGTGCGGATGCTTACTTTCAGGCATTTGGCTGCATCTCTGTTGCTTAGAAACTTTTCACCGTTCAAATGTGGTCTGTTTTCCTTTGCCAGTCGGCTGATACCATCTAACATTCTATCCATAGACTGAAAGAAGTCCTTGATTATCTCACTATTGCTGTTTATAAGTTCCATATTGTTATACCGTTCTATTGATTTATAATTGGTTTGAATGATTGACATACATACACGTGTCAGTTACGCAGATACTCGCCATAGTAAAATATGGAAATACTATCTTTTACCGCATCATAGCCGATATAAAGCCGTTTAAAGGCTGAAACGATGAAGTAACGGTTATCTTCTTTCTGTATCTCGTAAACGGCAGGTTTCGCCTGTCCGTTATCAGATACATGGAGCATCGAAAGGAAATACTTTTTCTTGCTTTGGTATATCATCACCGCAGGATGAAGGTTTAAACTTTCCCAAATTCCGACAATAGCAGACAATTTGAATGACTGGTTTATTTCCGTATTATTTTCTTCTTTCTTTTCCATAGGACAATATTTATTTATTGTTTGATTTATAATTCGTTATCTTGTTTTCCGTACATTCTGCAATCAGTCTTTCAATATCGGCAGATTTATAGTACAGCTTGTTACCTATTTGGGAGTAGCCCAGTTTACCGCTATCCCGGTAGTTCTGCAAACTTCGGATGCTGATACCGAGCAGAGCACACACTTCACGACCTGACAGCCATTTCTCCGGCTGGTGGCTATTCTCTCTGCAAATCCGTTCCACCTGACTGACGAAGCCGGAAAACCGACCGCACACCTGTTTAAAAGTCTGTTCCTCAATAGTTATGATATTCATAGGTTTTTCTCTTTTGGCTGGTTGAATATTCCTTTTTGCATTTCTTCCCGGTAGAGAGCCGAAAGAACATCATTGTGTGTATTCAAATGTTCTTCCAGTACGTTATCAATGAAATTTCCGATACTTACCTGTTTGCCTGTAATAACGCCTACAATTTGCATGATACGTTTCTGTATCTCTCCACTTATGTACACGCTTTGACGGTTGCAGACTGTCCGCTTTTGGAAAAATACTGCTTTGTAATTTTCCTTTTCCTGTTGTAATGATTGATTTACCTCTTTCATACTTTCATTTTTTAATGGTTTATAAATAAGTTAATTGATTTCTGATACTGATTGAAAGAAAGTGAACCAGTCTTATAGCTGCATTGCTTTATCTTTAAATAGCTTTCAAATACGATTTAAAGCCATTTCTAAATATTGTTTGGCAGTCTTATGCATTGCTTTCATTCAATCAATTTTCAGCAAAGAAAAGGGTAAAAACAGACGCTTTTCAAAATGGGGCTGCTTTGTCCGTTTGTGTAGCAATTTGGCGTTATACGCTATATTTCAGGGATAAAAGGATGTCTGTAATTTTGCAACCGATAAACAGACATAGGAAGAAGCCGAAACGCTTGCTTTGACAATCTGACCGTAGGGAGGATTTTTATGTTCATTAGAACATAGCAAGTTGTGTTTTGAGGTCCGCTATTCGCTTTTTGCACCTCAAAACCTTGCCACCTGATAAGGTGGTTTGGTTTACTCCGAAGTCGTAAACCTTGTAAAAATTATAATTATGGAACAGAAAAAGAAGTCATTTAACAAAGGAGGGCGCAAGCCGAAGCTTGACCCACGAATACACCGTTATTCATTCAATCTGGACGATGTAGAAAACGCCAAATTCCTGTCATTCTTTGACAGGTCAGGTTATACGGTTAAAGCGCATTTCATTAAAAATTGCATTTTCGGTAAGTCGTTTAAGGTAATAGTCAGGGATAAAAGTAAGGTGGATTATTATATTCAGCTAACACAGTTCTACTCACAATTCAGGAGCATAGGGCAGAATTATAATCAGGTAGTGAAAGAACTTCATTCCAATTTTTCAGAAAAGAAAGCACTTGCTTTGCTTTACAAACTGGAACAATGCACTTTGGAACTGATAAAGACCAATGAAATGATAGTAATGTTAAGCAGACGGTTTGAACAGTCCTACCAAAGAGAGGGGACAATATTGGCAGATGAATAGAAATAACTTGCCAAAAAAGAAAAATCCCGAAGTTACCACGTGTACAACTTCGGGATAGTTTCTTTCTTATTTGTCCGTTCCGTGTTCTTTTTCAAACTTTCGGAGCGTACCAACATCAAACCTTTTCTTTATGAACTCACGCACATCGGAAGCCCGATAATAGGCTTTTCCGCTAATCATCATAAAGGGCAGTAGTTTCTTGCTTCTCAATCTCTGCAACGTTCGGGTACTTACTTTGAACAACAGGCATAAGTCCTGATTATCCAAAAGTTTATCGCCCGGCATTACTTCGGGATTGGTTTGCAAACTCTTTACGTCTTTGCCTACTTCTTCCAATTTATCAAGAAGTTTCTGCATCCAGTCTTTAAACTCGTAATTATCTACATACATATTGCTTCATTTTTCTGATTATACACTAATGATTACCAATCGATTGATGAAGCAAAGTTCAGAAAAGGGAAGCAAACAAATTACAGGGTAGCATACGCTACCTCGTATAAATTGACGCTAAACGCCTGATTATCTATACCCTTTATTTTCGTGTTCTTTGCGGATAAGGTTTGCCAGTTCATTAAGGAACTCCGTTAGTTTGGCTGGCTTTCGCTTGATGACATCCATGTACTTTTGATGATAATCACCTAATTTAATGTTAAAGAGCCATTCAAAGGCTTTTCCTAAGTCCGTCAGGTGAACAGGTTTTTCATTTTGATATATTATACGTTTTGACAGGAATAAGCCGCTGACTATTTCCATGATGTTGATAAGGCTTGTTTTGTCTGCTAAATGGAGAGGGGAAAGGGATAGTTTATTTGCGTGTTGCTCGAATTGTTCGGGGTATTTGATATGCAAATTCACTATGCGTACTTCTGTTTTGATTAGTTCTATTGCTTCATCAATCAAATGCAAATAGGGTATTTTTTTCTTGCTCAAACCGCACACGATACGATTTAAGCCGATGTAAGCCGAAAGAAAAATAACGTAATAAAACGCTGTAATCCTGTTCGTTGATACTAAAATCGGCTAAATGGGTAGCCAGTTCTTCAATAGCTTCTGTAAATTCGGATGCAGAAACTTTACGCTGTGAGTATTCCGATAATAATCGGAAGAATCTCTGTTCCAACAAATTATTCATTATGGGAATTATAGAAAGAAGTCCTACCAACGTGGTAGAACTTCCTTTTTTAATAAGTTATTTATTTACAAACTGAAAATCATATTCATTATATCTGTTACCAATATTAGGATATTTTTTTAAAAGCAGTTGTATATTAGAAACATCTTCCGTTGATAGATTTACATCTACCGCTTTTGCATTTTCTTCTAAATACTTAATCCGTTTAGTTCCCGGAATAGGAATTATATTTTCACTTTGTGCCAATATCCAAGCTAAGGCAAGTTGGGCTGGGGTTATTCCTTTGCTTTCTGCTATTTCTGCAATTTCAATAGCCAGTTTTTGATTATTTTCCCAATATTTACCGTTATAACGTGGCAAATGCTTGCGGAAATCATGTTCTTCCAACGCATTTACGTTGATAGTATTTGTTACTAAACCTCTGCCTAACGGTGAAAATGGAACTAAAGTTACACCTAATTCTTTTGTTAATGGCAGAATCTCTTTTTCGACATCATGTGTTAATAAAGAATATTCACTTTCAACCGCAGATATAGGATGAACATTACAAGCTCTTTTCAGTGATTCGAAAGAACATTCGCTTAGTCCCAAATAGCGTACTTTACCCTCTTTTACTAACTCTGCCATAGCTTCAACTGTTTCTTCGATTGGTATTGTGGGGTCAATCCGATGCGCATAATACAAGTCTATAGTTTCGATATTTAATCTTTTCAGGCTGTTCTCTACAGCTTGTTTTACATATCTTGGAGAAGCATCCACATAACTATCACCACCAACGAACACGCTACCTTGACTATTGCGTAAGCGAAAACCAAATTTTGTTGCAATGAAAATCTGATTTCTTTTTTCTGCTAATACTTTGGATAGCAATTCTTCATTAGCACCATTTCCATACACATCCGCAGTATCCCAAAAATTAATGCCAAGTTCTAAAGCACGATGCAATGTCTTAATGCTTTCTTTTTCGTCGGCTACTCCATACGCAGCACTCATTCCCATACAACCCAATCCGATAGCGGATAGGTTTACTTCTGTTTTGCCTAATTTTCTGTACTTCATTATTTATATTTTTTAGTCGGTACAAAATTAGGTAATGGAAATATGGCTGGTTAACACTATTCAAAGCATCATTTGCACAAATCAAATAATTGTTGTTCTCTAATTTCGCTTGGCGATTTTCCTGTGTGCTTACGATAGAATTTACTGAAATAGGCCATATTTTCAAATCCCAAGCTATAAGCAATTTCTGAAATAGAAAAATTACTATGTAATAAATACTGGGTACATTCTTTGATTATTCTTTCCGCAATCATTGTAGAGGTAGTTTTTCCAGTAGTATCTTTTACCACTTTATTTAAATGATTAACGTGTATAGACAAACGGTTTGCATAATCGGCAGGAGTGCGCAAACTTAATACTGAATGTGGATAATCAACAGGAAATTGTCTATCCAATAATTCTATAAATAATTCGGTAATACGTTGCGAAGCATTCGGATGTGATTCATATTTATTAGACTCTTGCATTTTTAAAGCTGTATGTATCAACAAATGAAGATAACAACGTAAAACATCATGTTTGTTTGCGTAGTCTGACTGGTTTTCTTCCTGCATTTGTGTGTATATATCCATGACTTTGGCAACTTGTGCGTCATTCAAGAAGAAAACCTTATCTCCAGTAACTTTGAATAATGGTGTATTAGCCAAAGAGCCATTCTTTTCTTCTGACTGAACAAACTGCTCATTGAATATGCAGAACATACCTTTCTGTTCTTCACTAATTGATTCCCAAGCATAAGGGACTAAAGGATTAGAAAATAACATAGCAGGACGATTTACTAAAATCCATTTATCTGCATAATATAGTTTTCCCACACCAATAATCAATGTGACTTTATAAAAATCTCTATAACTGAATTGTACTGTCCCAAAATTACATTGGCGGGAAAGAACATTGAAATATGGGTTCTCCTTAGAGTAGGTTGTACCCAGTTGAGGGTCACAACGCTGGATTCTTTTATAGAACTGTGGAATACTTTCGGACATAATATTCAATATTGTATCGTTAGAGCCCTATAATATTTTTAATTTTTTGTATATTCTCAATGGTTAGATTATCATTATTACATTTAGGACATAATATTGCTTCTGTTTCAAAAAAGAATTCATAATCATCCCGTTTTAGAAAGTACTTATTTTTACAGATAGGACAGGTAAATCGTATTTTCTTATTGAATAATATGAAAATAGAATCTTTTTTTGTGCGAAGATAACTCTCTGTAAATAAGGAAAAACCTATTGTTCTTCTTAGCCTTTTTACAATGCTTAAGTTTTGATTATCGGTGTCTTTTAATATTGAGAATATCAACTTGTCAATAATATCTACTGCATATATAAGTATATATGGGACTACCCAATAATACTGTTTGTAATATAGAGCAAAATCTTCTTCTTGAGAAAAAACAAAATTAAAATTTTGTGGTTCTGTTCGATAATTCTTATTTTTAGTAACAATATGTAAAGCATGATTAGAAATCCCATTAATCCCATATTCGCATAATTTGTTATAACGTAAATCGTGAACAAAATCAGCGTCAAATAAAGGATTTGTTAGGCAATCTACTGCATTCTTAATAACATCCACTTTGTTTATATTTTTACTACTTGGGTCATACGTTTCAACAGTATCTGAATGAAAAAATCTATATATAAAATCAGAACGATTATATAGTAACTGTTCTAATATTAGTAATTCATCTGTAAAGGGTTTACGAATTAATGCATAGGCAACTGTTATTTTTCCTCTTTTTGCACAATATAAAGATTCAAAAACAAAATTGATAAAATCCGACGTTATAGAAAGTATTATATGTTTAGTCAAGATTAATTCTAAATCTTTGTTTTTATTATTCCATGTAAGCCAGTCGATTGCATGAATTTTATTCTTATTCAGTTCGTCCATTCCAGTCTCGCTTCCATCTAAAATTGACTCTGTATGATATAAGTCCTGATAATTTTTTTCTTTATATATTTCCGTTAATTGGTCATATATTACAGCACAAATATCTTGAATTCTATGATAGCATTTAGGCAAGAAAATTTGCTCGTTGGGAGTAATTGCTAATACTGGAGCTGTTTTTTCTGGTTTCATAGGCTATAGATGTTTATAGACAAAGATACAAATAATGAAATGGCATACAATATTCATCTAAAACTATTTTTCTGAAAATAATGATGTCTTTGCATTTTTGTTGTATCTTTGCCCTAACTCAAACAACCACCGCAACACCAAGCAATCTAAAGAATTGCACACGTGGGGTTATTAGTGGGAGAAAGAATTAAGAGCTTGCTAAGATATTGAGTACTTGAAGAATAAAACTAAGGTTCATCTTCCGTACGCACCGCGAAAGCAAATTAAGAACAAATATTTAGCACTGATATTCAATATATTAGTGCTTTTTTTATGTTCTTACCTTTGCTACACTTTTAAAAATAGTGTGCATAATGTGCGACCAACTATTAGTAACCCGTGCGACCAATCCATACGTAACATTCATGTATTCTAACTATTTGATTTGATGAATGTTATATATTAGTTGTCCGTAAGGCTGCTCGTTCCATTGAAATGGTAATAAATATCGTGTTCAGATTGCGTAGCTGGGAAAGTCTGTATTTCTGATAGCATCTGATGAAAATTCTGTATCCTAACAATAAGAATATCGGTTGTTTGTTGTTTTGTATGACAGGATACAAGGAAAGAACGGTATTTTCTTGAATCCCTGCTAAAGAGCGTCCGGACTGCTACCCATACCTAGGGGATATGTCATCATGTACTGTCCCTCCCTTTTTGTTAATTTATTAACCGATATTCATTAGGAGCAAACCCCATTATCTTCTTAAAAAGAAAACTGAAATATTGTATCGAAGGAAATCTGAGCTCATGCACTATTTCGAGGATTCGGGTATAAATATCCGTAAATCGTATACAAGCCGACTTATTCAATCGCGGTAAATTTGCAATCAGAAAATGAACAATGAAAAAATAGAAGATTATGGATCGCA